>Ga0316209_1000293_pt1 | contig 97619 bp, 102 predicted proteins | sample 6monopyrite_MG_FD_204945 | JGI IMG/M metagenome (GOLD analysis project Ga0316209, IMG submission 204945) | Microbial mat bacterial communities from mineral coupon in-situ incubated in ocean water Damariscotta River, Maine, United States -... | ecosystem: Environmental > Aquatic > Marine >... | reverse complement strand
AACACCTTGGTGTGGACGAAGACAAGGTCGTAGAAAATGCAAGTTTCATTGACGACTTGGGCGCAGATAGCCTTGATACGGTTGAATTGGTGATGGCATTCGAAGAAGAATTCGGTTGCGAAATTCCCGATGACGCCGCTGAAAATATTCAAACTGTTAAAGACGCGGTGACGTTCATCGAAAGCCAAGCGTCTTAAATTAAGTTTTACGATTTGAAGATTTTATCTAGCAGGCCTTTTACCAGTTGTAATGGTTTGCAATAATACACATGTGGGGTGGCTTTGTAGCTGCCCCCTTGTTGTATTCTCTGCATTATCAATATGATACTTTAAATGTTCTGTTTTAGGTACTATTTGTTGACGTTCTATTTGTTAACGTGGCACTGTATATTGCGCTGATAAAGTATCGATGTAGAAAATAATGTTGCAAGAATTCAAGGGGTTAGTATGAGACGTGTCGTAATCACAGGAATGGGTGTTGTATCGTCTTTGGGTGTTGGTGTTGAAACCAACTGGAAAAGTTTGATCGAAGGCCGTTCTGGTATTCGCGGACTTGAAAATTTTGATGTCTCTGATTTGCCGGCGAAAATCGGTGGGCAAGTACCCCGTGGCGAAGGCAATGGTTTGTTTAACGCCGATGATTGGGTTCTGCCCAAAGAACAACGCCGTATGGATGATTTTATTATTTATGGGTTATGCGCGGCTACCCAAGCCGTCGAAGATTCTGGGTGGGTCGCAGAAACCGAAGAACAGCAATGGCGCACGGGTGTTTCCATTGGTTCTGGAATCGGTGGATTATCAGAAATTTCCGATGGTAGTTTGACCGTCGACAGTGGCCGCGCTAGGCGACTAAGCCCATTTTTTATTCCGGCAAGCCTGATCAATTTAACATCGGGTCATGTGTCCATTAAATATGGCTTTAAAGGACCTAACCACGCCGTTGTGACCGCGTGTTCCACAGGGTCACATTCGATTGGGGATGCCGCCCGTATGATCCAGTTAGATGATGCCGATGTGATGGTCGCAGGCGGTTCTGAAGCCGCCATTTGTCGGTTGGGTGTGGCCGGGTTTTGTGCTTCACGCGCTTTATCAACGCATTTTAACGATACCCCGGAACAAGCGTCTCGCCCGTGGGATGATGACCGCGATGGTTTTGTCATGGGTGATGGTTCGGGCGTTGTCGTTTTAGAAGAATTAGAGCATGCAAAAAAACGTGGTGCCAAAATTTATGCCGAAGTTGTCGGTTATGGTATGTCGGGTGATGCTAATCATATCACGGCTCCGGCCGCAGACGGCAATGGTGCTTACCGGTGCATGAAAACAGCCCTTGCTCGGTCTGGTTTGAACGTTGATGATATTGATTATGTCAATGCCCACGGCACATCAACGCCGCTTGGCGACGTCATTGAACACGGTGCGGTGAAACGTTTGTTTGGTGCGGCGGCCGACAATATGTCCATGTCATCAACTAAATCAGCCATCGGTCATTTACTAGGAGCCGCTGGTGCGGTCGAAGCCATTTTTGCGGTTAAAGCGATGAATGAAAACGTATGCCCGCCGACACTTAATCTGGAAAACCCGTCTGAAGGATGTGATATGGATTTAGTGCCGTTGGTGGCCAAAGACAAAAAAATCAATGCCGTGTTGTCCAATTCGTTTGGTTTTGGTGGCACTAATGCATCGCTCGTATTCAAAGCCGCACCATAGTAGAGTCACAGGATGCGCCGTTCAGTCCTGATTGTCTCATTTCTGATATCGGTAATCACCGCGACGGCGGCTGGGTTTTCTGCATGGGTGTATTTAGAGTTCACACGGGACGGAGATTTAAAAAAACCGACGGCAATCATTATTGAAAAAGGCATTGGTGTTGATGGTATTGGCATTGAATTAAACCGCGCAGGGATCATCACACAGCCTTTTATCTTTAGCTGGGCAGCCCGTTTTCAAAGTATAGATAAAGTTTTGCGTGCCGGTGAATATAATTTTCCGGCCGCTGTCAGCATTCAACAAACATTGGTTATTCTTAAATCCGGGAAAACAGTTCAGCGCAGTTTGACTATCCCCGAAGGATTAACTTCCGTTGAAGTGATCCGCATCATCCGCACCACCGAAGGATTAAAAGGCACGTTGCCAAATACTTTTGATGAAGGTCGCTTGTTGCCGGAAACCTATACTTTTCAATTTAATGATAACCGCAGCGATGTGGTGCGCCGTATGGTTAAAAGTATGGATCAAATTTTAAGCGAATTGTGGGCGACTAGATCGGGAAACCTGCCTTTAAAAACGCCCTATGAAGCATTGATTTTAGCCTCGATCATTGAAAAAGAAACCGGACGATCTGCTGAACGGGCGAAAATAGCCGGTGTGTTTATCAATCGTTTGCGACGCGGTATGCGCTTGCAATCGGACCCCACTGTGGCTTATGGCGTGACCGGAGGATTGAAATCTTTGGCGCGACCGCTCAGTAAAAAAGATTTAAAAACGCCTACGTCATTTAACACCTATACCATCAAAGGATTGCCGCCAACGCCCATATCTAATCCGGGTAAAGCCGCTTTGATTGCGGCGTTGCGCCCGGCCGATACGGATGCGTTGTATTTTGTTGCTAATGGTTTAGGCGGGCATGCATTTGCTAAAACGTTAAAACAACATAACCGTAATGTGTATAAATGGCGAAAATTTAAAAAATCCAACCGTTAGGATAGTCGCAGTGTTTTCGCTTAAACATCAAAACAGTGCGTGATAAATCTGTGCTCAGCTTGCCCGTTTTGGCCACACTTCTAAATTAGCTTGATTTAAATCGTCTTCATTATCTATTTCTATCCCCGGGTAGCTTTCTAGATCAATAGCTTTAAACTTATGGGCTTTAACTGTTTTGAAAATATATTTCGAATATTGAAAATTGTCTTTTATGTTTGTGATGTTTGCCTCATTCAAAAATGTTTGAATTGTGCGTGTTGCTTCTTTTGAAAATTTTGCGATGCCAACCCAATCCCCTGTGATTGTTGGGTCATTGTCATTTGGTTCTTTATCAATGGAAATATCCGATATGTAGCCATTTTTAACACGCACTCGGCCCTCTAATCTGTTGTTGCTATACTGACCAATGGCAATTGCGTTTTTAACGGATGGCTCTAAAAACGGCTCGAATATTTTGTGGTGGCAAAGCAGGTCTGCTTCAATGATCAAAACCTCGCCTGTAACATTTTTCATGGCGCATTTTAATGAGGATCCGCTTCCTTGTAAGTAGTCAGGATTATGCGTCGTTATAATTTTTTCTTCGTTTGGAAAAGTGGCCCGGATTTTTTCTTCGACTTTATCATTGAAAAAACCAGTAACAATAATGATTTGATCAACGCCGACTTTTAAAAGATTTGAAACGAGGTGTTCAATTACAGTCGTATTGCCGACTGGAATTAAAGATTTTGGCGCAGACTTTGTTTTTTCACCTAGCCGGCTGCCTAGGCCTGCGGCAAGTAATATGGCAATCATTTAATAACCCTATGGTCTTGTATGGCTTGTTTCAGTTCTACAAACGGGACAATCTTATTTAAACTTGAAATCGGCGAGCAGGAAAATATTTTGGTTCCCATTGCGATTAATTCATTAATATAGGCAACGACATTTGGGCTTTTTTTTGCATAAGTTGTTTTTTGTTTATCGACGGGGATGACCGAGTCGTTATGGAAATAAAATCGACCATTGTGCATTTGGTCGCCTAGGCCGATTACATAGATGGGATTAAGCCCAAGCAGGTGCGCAAACCGTAATGATGCAACCCCTGAGTCTGACTTTAAACACGTATCGATAAACGCGTCTGGATGTTTGTTATTTGCTTGGTCTTTTAAAAGTAATGTTTGATCATCGTGATTTGCGTCTAAGATCGAACTATCTGACGCGATAACAAATTTTATGGCATCAATTTTTGAAATTTGTTCGCGATCAAAATCATAATATACGTCGTCGAGGCAAATCCAATATTGTGATTTAATTTTGCGGTGCGACTGTTTGGTTCCGATGATTATTGAGGATGAAAAATCATTAGAACAAATATCCATATTGGACCCGTACCGTAAAAGTGGAGAGTTACCTCCTCATTTAGTTTGCCATACTTTCAAACTTCACCGGGCTGGTGTTGCCCAAAAATGAATGACCCCTGGTGGCGGTTGGCGTAACGCAATGGCCCTTTTCAAAGCCTCGATAGGCAAATCCCGTTTGAGCCTGTTGCTGACGGCCCAGCCGACGACACGGCGTGAATACAAATCGATGATCACCGCTAGATACAGCCAGCCCTCTGCCGTCCAGAGATAGCTGATGTCACCTGCCCATTTCTGGTTTGGTTCCGTGGCCTGAAAATCTCCATTCAGGAGGTTCGGTGCAATGTTATGATTGTGATTGCTGTTTGTCGTGCGTTTGAATTTATGCGTTCTAACAACGTCAATATCGTTGTCCCGCATTAATCGCCCAACCCGGCGTTCTCCAATAGCGACACCCCGATCTCTGAGTTCATCAGTCAGGCGCTTGCGGCTATAGGCACAATAATTACGCTGATGTTCGGCACGGGTATGGGCCAGAAACACCATGTCATCACGTTGGCGCAGACTTGCCGGGCGAGACACCCAAGCATAGTAACCGCTTTGACTGACCATCAGGACTTTGCACATCCGGCAGATTGAAAAGTTGGCCTTCTCCTTTTCGATAAACCGAAACCTCATCGGCTTTGACTCGCAAAGAAGGCCGTCGCTTTTTTTAGGATGTCCCGCTCCTCACGCAAAATTCTATTCTCTTTGCGAAGACGTGACAGTTCCTTGTCTTTGTCATCATGCCGACCAGACATCAGATCCGTGTGATGATGATGTGCTATCCATTTGCCCAATGTTGAAAGGCCTATGCCCAGATCATCAGCAACTTGCTTTTGTGATAGTCCGCTTGTCATAGCAATACGAACGGCTTCGGCACGAAATTCTTCTGTTCTTCTGATACCCATATGTTCCTCCTGTAAAATCATATATTAACAGAAGGCACTCTCCATTTTATCGGAACCAGTCCATTGTTTGAATTAGCTTTTTAGGAAGCGAATCATCGATAACAACAAAATGATTTTTTTTTAACGTATTCTCTAAAACCGAAACATCTTGTTTTTCATAGCGATCAATCCAATTGGTGATTGTTGTATCAATTTTAATCTGTTCCTCAATGTTTACAAAGACTATTTTGCTTGCTGCATGTGGCTTTTTAAATACTAGATTAACGTGTTTTATTTAATTTAAAAATTATTATGCATAGTGAATACTAGTTTTCAATGGTAATTCTTTTGATAATGTAAATAAGGTTTTTTTTGTTATAAATGGCTAAATCACAAGGTATAAAATTTTTTAAACAAAAGAAATTAGAGCAAAAAACTATAAATGTTCATGTGAGCGCACAAAGAAATAAACCCTTTAAGGTAGAATTAAAGAATCGCTATAAATTGACGCGTTATGGCTAATGGGTGAGAGGTAAACTGGCCGGGGCGGAACAAATCAAAAAATAGAATAGTAAAATTATTCTTTCCGAGGGGCACGAGCTAACAAATAATCAGCGAGCGATTGTGGCATTGTTCTTATAATCCACATTAATAGGACCGTGGGCCATGGAAACTGGATGCGCGCTTTGTTTTTTAATAATCCTTTTGCGATGATTTTTGCGGCTTTTTCCGCAGGCATTTTAAAAGGCATGGGGAAATTATTTTTATCGGTAATACCGCTATCAACAAAGCCGGGAAATATAACATTGATTTTGATGCCTGATGTTGACAGTTCGCCGCGCAAGCCTTCTCCATACGCTTTTACGGCGGCTTTGCTAGCACTATAGGCCGGTGCCGATGGCAGTCCGCGAAACCCGGCAAGGGAGGAAATGATGGCAATTTGTCCCGACTTGCGGCGTTTCATCAAATGGATCGCAGGCCAAATGGTATTCAGGACACCGGCGAAGTTAACACTAAATATATCGCGGGCCTGGTCTTCGGTTTCTCCGCTCGGTTTGCCGCTGCCAGCCGATATGCCGGCGTTGGCAATTACGCACTGCAAGGGTGTCTTTTGGTCTGCACCGATAACCCATTTCGCCATTTTGCTGCGGTCTTGAACATCAATGACAGCCGTTTTTACAGTCGCACCTAAGGCCCGGCATTCATCTGCTGTGATTTTTAAACGGTCCTGATTGCGTGCAGAAATATAGAGTGTCACGCCGGGGCCTGCATAATTAAACGCTAATGCCCGACCAATACCGCCTGATGCGCCTGTGATTAATATGATCTGGGGCTGTTCTGGTTTCATAGCTATCCACATTTCATGATAAAATTATTTGGTATGCCGTGCTGGGGCAGGTATAACATCCCTCAAGCAAAGTTTACAGTGGGGTGGGGAAAACAACGTGCCAATTCAATCGATGACAGGTTTTGCGCAAACCGAGGGTGAGAATGACCATTGCAGTTGGATTTGGGACGCCAAAAGCGTCAATGCCAAGGGTTTTGATTTTCGGTGCCGCATGCCGTCTATGTTTGCGGCCTTAGAAAAGCAGTTCCGTGACCGGGCATCGCAAAAATTAAAACGTGGCGCAATCAGTTTTTCTTTAAAAATAAAGTGGCATGCTAAAGAAATTAAGTATCGTCTTAACGAAAACGCGATCAATGAATTATCTGATTTAATGCCTGAAATTCAAAATTATTTTAAAGGTGCGAACCCCTTATCAATGGCAGAAATTCTGAATACGCCGGGTGTTTTGTTAACCGAAGAAACTAAATTGGATGATCAACAATTATCTCTAATTTCGACGTTTATCACCGATGACTTCGATGCCGCCCTACAAAATTTAGTAATAATGCGCGAACAAGAAGGTGCAGAATTATATGAAATTACCAATAACCAATTATTGGATTTAGAAAAACTATCGAAAAATGCCCAAAATATTGCATCCGTACAACCAGACGCCATCATCGGAAATTTGCGGCAATCCATTGCTGATTTATTATCGACAGAGGTCGCCGAATTCGAAGGCCGTGTTTTTCAAGAAGCGGCTCTATTGGTCATTAAAGCCGATACTACAGAAGAACTCGACCGTTTGTTTGCCCATGTCAAAGCCGCCCGCACTTTAATCAATAATTCTGGTGCAGTGGGTCGGAAATTAGATTTTTTATGTCAAGAATTAAACCGTGAAGCCAATACGTTGTGTTCAAAATCAACAGATTTAGAGTTAACCAATTGCGGTATTGAATTAAAATCAACCATCGAACAATTTCGGGAACAGGTGCAAAATATTGAATAACGATTTAAATAACCCGCCTTTAAAAAAACCAACCATAAAAATAGCCCGCCGAGGTTTGATGATGGTTTTATCATCGCCATCAGGGGCCGGGAAATCGACCATATCCCGCGCTTTGTTGGCAACCGATGATGCATTGGTTATGTCCGTATCGGCGACAACACGGCCAAAACGTCCTGGCGAATACGAAGGCGTAGATTATTATTTCATGGATGATGATGAGTTTGCCAAGTTGGTTAATGATGACGGTATGTTGGAACATGCCACTGTTTTTGGCAATTCGTATGGTACGCCGCGTGGCCCGGTTGAACAGGCTTTAGCCAATGGACAAGACGTCTTGTTTGATGTGGACTGGCAAGGAACACAACAATTAGCAGAACAGGCACGCAGCGATTTAGTCAGCATTTTTATTTTACCGCCATCGATGCAAGAACTTGAACGTCGGTTGTATTCACGTGGCCAAGATAGCGATGATGTGGTTAAAATCCGGATGTCCAAAGCCGGGTCAGAAATTAGCCATTACGCCGAATACGATTATATTCTGATTAACGAAGACATTGATGTGACTAGATCCCATGTGCAAGCCATATTAGAAGCCGAACGATTAAAACGTGATCGTTCTATTGGGTTGGGTGATTTTGTTCGCGGGCTGGGTGTCGGCCAATAAACAGCAGTTAAACTCGAATGTTATGAGTTTTCAATGGGCTTTTGATCAGCGGCTTGGGCAATTTTACAAAATTCGATCACTGATAAATCTTCGGCTCTAAGCGTCGGAGAAATATCCAGAGCATCGAAATCCAATTCCAGACTTTTTAAACTACGCCTCAACATTTTACGACGTTGGCCAAATGCCAATCCGGTGATGGTTTGCAATGTTTGCAAATTTGCCTTGGCTAAAGGTTCCGCGCGGGGGATAAAACTGACCACCGACGACATGACTTTAGGCGGCGGGGTAAAAGCCGTTTTGGGTACGTTAAAATCTAAATGCACGTCGCATAACCATTGGCTTAACACCGATAACCGGCCATAGGTGCGGCTGCCGGGGGTGGCCGTAATGCGGTCGGCGACTTCTTTTTGGAACATTAATGTCATGCGTTGAAAATCAGTTATTTGACGTAACCAGCCGATTAATAACACGGTTGCAATGTTATAAGGAAGGTTAGCGACTAATATCCGCGGAGCCGGACAAAGTGTGGCTATATCCAATTTTATGGCATCGCCAGGGATGATTTTTAATCGATCAGGGTAATGGGACTGTAAGTTCTCCATGACCTGAACAGCCCGAGGATCTGTTTCAACTACGGTTACGGATAGAGTATTACTTTCAAGTAAGGCACGTGTTAATCCGCCGGGGCCGGGTCCTATTTCGATGACGTGCACATCTTTTAATTGACCGGTAAAGCCGACTATTTTTCGAGTTAAGTTTAAATCCAAGAGGAAATTTTGCCCAAGTTTTTTACGGGCATTTAATTCAAACTGATGAATGACGTCTTTTAACGGTGGTAATTCAATATTATTAATCATGATGGTTCTGCTTATTTACATTTTCAGCCATGATTGTTGCCATTTGAATGGCGGCCATCAAACTTTCCGGATTGCATGAATTAAGCCCTGCAATGTCTGTTGCCGTACCGTGATCAGGGGACGTGCGGATAAACGGCAATCCAAGCGTGACATTAACACCACTTGAAAAATCTAAAGCTTTAACCGGTATCAATGCCTGATCATGATACATACACAGTGCCACATCATACGTTTGGCGGTTTTGTTCTGTGAATAGTGTATCTGGTGGATAGGGCCCGGTGACGGTGCACCCCATACCTCGTAATTGATTGATGGCTGGAATAATAATATTGATTTCTTCCGTTCCCATGGCGCCATCTTCGCCCGCGTGGGGATTTAATCCAGCCACGGCCAAGCGTGGTTTCGCTATACCAAAATAGTTTTTTAAAGCTTGATGCGTGATCCAGCCTTGATCAACAATACTGTGTGTCGACAGGTTTGCTAACGCTTTGGATAAGCTGACATGGATGGTTATGGGGACGGTTTTTAAAAAACGGTTAGCTAACATCATCACTGATTTAGATTTGGCCCCTGATAAATCGGCCAGAAATTCCGTATGTCCCGGGTGATTAAATCCGCCCTTATATAACGTCGCTTTATGAATGGGTAAGGTCACGATGCCAGACACATCTCCGGTAATGGCCATTTTGACACTGAGTTCTATGGCGGATATGACAGCATCTGTATTAATTGGATCGAGCTTTCCAAAATTTGATTTTGTGTTCAGTGGCTGATGGATAATCGGTAAAGCCTGATCAAACACGGGGGTGGCTTGATCCGGGGTTTGGACGATTTCAATATTGATGAGATTGTTATTTAAACGATTGGCCGTTTGTAACCAGTCATAATCGGCAATGATAAAATAGGGCAGATGGCCTATTTGCCTATGTGCCCACGCTTTGATAATGAGTTCAGCGCCAATGCCCGCAGGCTCGCCCATGGTAATGGCCAAAGGACGTAGTTTTCTTGACGTCTTCATATTATGGGTCCAGACACTTTGAACTTATTGACGCACATCAATAAAAGCGGCGCGGCGTAATGATAATAAATGCTGACGAGCAGCTAAATCCATGCGTTGATTAATTAAAGCACGACGCTGAATTTCTCGCTTTTCAGTATCGGAAAGCTCAACAACTTTTTCAACTTTTTTTGAACAAACCATGATGACAACAACGTTGCCGCCAAGGACAACAGGTTGGCTCGGTTGATTAACGGCTAAATCTTTAACAAGACTTTTTAGCTGTGGTGATAACGATGTGGTTTTGAGCAAACCTAAATTACCGGATAAATCAGATCCCAACTGTGCCGCATAGCTTTCCATATTATTGCATTCTTTGGCATTGTCTGTGATTTGTTGACCTTGGCGTAGCTTGTCGCTAATTGCTTCTTCGGAAGGGTTTTCAGGCAGCGGTAAAATAATTTGAAACAGTTCAACCAACGCTGGTTTGGCTTCACTTGTACCAAGCCCTAAAGCAATGCGTTTATTGCGTAATTCTACAATGTAATAACCACCACGGGTAAGGATGGGTTTGGATATGTCCCCCTGATTTAACGAGGCAATGATCTTTTGCAAATTTGGTGACAAGCGATCAGCTCTGCTCCAGCCTAAATCACCGCCGACAGCCGCAGTTGGGCTTTCAGAATAACTTTTAGCGACTTGACCGAAATTAGCCCCTTTTTTTAATTCTTGATAAAGCTCATCGGCTAAATCTTGAACGGCCATTTGTTTTTTATCACCTTTAACAGCTAAAAATATTTCGGAGACAAGCACTTCTGGCTCGCCTTTGTTGTCTTCAATTTCTTTAATGCTGTTATCCAATTCTTTTTCGCTGATTTGAATATTTCCCCGAAACCGGCGATTAAGAAATTTAGCCCAAGAAATATCAGCTTCAAACCGGTCACGAAGGGCAGATCTGGGAATATTTAACGAGTCCATAAGCTGGCCCATGCCGTCTTTTTGCATGTTGTTTTGTTTTTCAAGATTACGAATAGCGCGGTCAATTTCAAGATCATTGGTCGTGATGTTAAAAGCTTTGGCTTCTTGCAGTTTGAGCTTGGCATTAATCAAATCGTTTAACGCCTGCCTACGGAGCTGTGAGCGTGTTTGTTGATTGTTTTCAATACGCAAAAATGAAATCATTAATGAAATGCGGGATTCGAGATCAAATGCGGATATGAGTTCATCATTGACAGTCGCCGTAATGCGCTGTGATTGTTGGGCGTGTGCGTCAAATACAAGTGTCGTTAAAATTACACCAGTAATCAAAGCACTGGATAATAAAATTTTAGGTATGATTATTTTCATTATCTTTAACGTATATCCATTATAGAAATTTGATTTTAATTTGATCCTGAAAAGCCTGTGCGTACTTCGCCTAATGTTTTCAGGACCAGTGTAAACGTGATCTGATCCGTTGGCTTTAAATCACGGTCTTCAAAAAATGTACGACTGGCTTTGGTTTCAAACAAGACACATTCATTTTCATAAGTCGCGGCAAATGATAATGCGCGCATTTCTTCGGATGCCATATCACGAATACCGGAAAGTTTTAATTTCCAAAACCGATTAACTTGCGAATTCAATGATGCTGTAAATTCTTCGCGTCCCGCAAATTCGCTGTCTTTTTCTTGATCAAGAAAAATATAATTAAGGTTGCCTCGTAACGCAGGAACACCGGCGCTCATATTTAATTCATTACGGTTGGGTGATATCGTGTCGGCTTTGAAACGGGTCCGGTAATAGACATCTAAATATTGATTTGGCGATGCTGTGATGCTGGCAACGATATCTGAAAAATTGTCATCTAACCCGGTGCCGTTAGAAAAAGTATCGTCGGATTTAAGTCGGTACGTTTGCCCGATAAAGGCTTCGGTGAAACCGCCGCCCGCGCCATAAACGCCCCATTTTAAACCATAATTGATGCGAGGACCGCCTTCGATCCGGTCAATTCCATTAAACCGGTTATTGCTAAATAGGTTGGTTTCGTCCAATTCGACTTCACGGCTGTCTTCATTAGGGATTTTTGTTGAATTGCCGCCGTAAGGGCTAACGACAATCGATGCAATCGGCTCAATAACCTGACTAATACGCGCATTGGTTTTGGCAAAGGGCATGCGCCAATTTAACATGGCTTCGGGGACCAATCGGCCACTTAATCCGGAGTAGGTGTTATCAGCATCACTACGGACTAGGCTGTTGGTGTTGTAAAAATCGCCTTTTAACCCAACGCTGAAACGGTACACGTCACCCATGGGACCGGTATAGGGCCTTATCCACGATGGACGCATGGAAATACGTTGCGTGTTGTTGCCAGCGTTTCGGGTAAGGGATAGAAAATTAGCATCTAATTCCGTATGACCGCCAAAACGGTCCGTCCGACCAACAAAATTATAATCGAGTAAAGGCAAAATCACGGGCGACTGATCATCGCTGGAGGTTGATAAGTTTTGAAAAGCATAACTACGGGCAGAAAAATAATTGGCCCCACGGAAACCTTCGACAAATAATTGGCTGTCCAATGATTGCGGTGAACCATAACCATAGCGCCGCATATAGGTGTCATCGCTGGCGCGGTTTAAATCATATCCCCAGCGCCACGTGGGATTAATATCAAACCGTCCCTTGCTCAAAATATGTCCGCGAATGCCGCCAATACCATTCGATGTTGTAAAACCTGAACTGTTGTCATTATCGGCAATGCTAGCGGTAGTTTCGATAGAACCATTTAACAGTTTTTTACGATGTTCTAGTGCTAATGATGGCCCTTCTTCGGATGTGTAAATTGGTGTTGCTGTGATATCTTCGTTATCAGAAATATTCCAAAAATATGGTGTTTTAACAATCGTTCCTAAATCGTTTGATCCACCAATGGATGGAAACAAAAATCCCGATTGCCTTTTTACTGTTGGATCAGGGTGTTGGAAATACGGTGAATAAAGTACGGGAACGCCGTAAAATTCTAACCATGCATCACGGTAAACGACGGTTTGGGCTTCTTTGTCATGAACAACTTTAACGGCTTTTACTTGCCATAGTGGGGCTTTGGTTGGATCATTTGCACACAAATTACAGGGCGAATACACACCGTTTCTTAACTCGGTGACATTGGCATTCGACCGTCTCGCGCCGCTGCCCGCAATACGTGATCGATCAGTTAAAATAATGCCAATATTGCGGATGACAGCGTCTTTTAGGTCGCCAGAAATTTTCATGTATTCACCAAAAACAGTTTCGCTGTCTGGTGCGCTTAGGCTAACCCGACCAGTGGCGGTGACAAGGTCATCTTTTTGGTTATATACAATGGTATCAGCACGTAATGTCCTTTCACCATACAAAATTTCTACGTTACCAGATGCTTTGACCGTTGATAGGCCTTTGTCATAGATCAGCGTGTCGGCGCTTAAGCCGATGGCGGGTTCACCAGATGCGGTTGTCGGCGCTTTATTCGTCTGAACCGATGTTGGTGTTGCCGTAAAGGGCGCCATTTGAGGTGTCGTTTGAACGTTTGTCGGCGTTACGGTCTTGACCACGTTCGCCGGTTGAGCAGAAGGCTTTATGCCCGGTGTCGGTACCCATAAAATTCCAAGAGGCGTTGCCGCTGTGCGGTTAAAACTTCCAGATGTGTTTTGCGGAATGGATTTCAGTAACGGGCTAGGAAGGCTTTGTATGACGGGTTGAACGGTTTTAGGCGTGGTTGTCGTTGTTGATGCAGTTAAAGGTGTCGAGGGTCTAAATAGCACCCCTAGCGGGCGTTGATTGGATGCGTTAACAGCTTTTACGGGGGGGACGGGGTGGCGTGGTAGTCTGAAACCCGATTGCAGCAAAGTCGAAGGTAAACTGGGAGCGGGCGTGTTTAATATAGGCGCCTCTACGGATGTTCCCGGTAGCCACAAAGTACCAAGCGGGGGGAGAGTGCTGTCTGTTGTTGGAGTATTTTTACGCGGTTCCGATAATTTTTCCGGCAACCATAACGCCCCCGAAGTTTTGTCCGAGGCCGCGATGGTTTTTGTCGCCGACAACAATGTGAATAACAACGCAACAGCAGATATCATCACACAGGTTTTCAACGGTGTTATGATCAGCGTTGAATGTGAGCTTTTATCGGTTATATATTTATTTTCTATCGTCACGTTTTAACCGTCTTCCATATGAAAAAGAAATGCTGTTCCCAATAACAATGCGATACCTGATGGCGTCCATGCTGCCAAAGTCACGGGGATGCTGTCTGATAGTCCAAGTGCAAATATAACATCAGAGAAAAAATAGAATATAAAACCCGTTAAAACGCCTGCAGAAATAACATACATGATGCCGCCTCGTCTTGTATGACGTAATGTAAATGCCGTGGCGATCAATACCATGGCAATCATCAACATCGGGGCGGCCAACAATGAATTCCAATAAAGCCTATGACGCAAGGCAGAAAAACCGGCTTTTTCTAGTGTTGCGATAAAGCCGGGCAAATCCCAAAAAGACATGGTTTCCGGTGAAGCAAAATTATCCTGAATTTTATTCAGCGTTAAATTGGTCGCCAGCCAGAATTCTTTTTCAAACTGAGGCGGTTTTTCAGTTTCATGAATCCAAGCATTTTCGATGCGCCAAAAACCGTCTTCTAAATTTGCTAGTTCGGCGTCAATGCGGGTTAAAAATTCCCCGCCCGTGCTATAAGTCATGACAAAGATATTGCGCAATTCAACGTCTTCGCCTTGTTGTAAAATATTTGACGCATGTATCACGGATTGACCATTATCATCAGCTTGGCGCAACCAAATGCCCGATCCGGAAAAAGCAAATTGGTTTTGTTTGCCTTTAAAATAATTGATTTGCAGCCGTTCAAACCGTGCCAATGTTGTTGATGCTAGTGGATTAATCACCGATATTTGAAAAATACCCAATGCCAATGCCAACCCAATGACGGGGAGTAAAAATTGCCAAACGGAAACGCCTGCGGTGCGGATAATGATCAATTCTTGATTGCGGGTTAATCGCCAAAACGCGGCCATAGTACCAAAAAGTGCAGAAAACGGGAATATTTCCTGACTAATGAACGGTAATTTCATAAGCGCCATTTCCACAACCATGGAAAAACTGATATCCGGTCTGGATTGCGCACGACGCAACAATTCAATGCTGTCGAATAAAAAAATCAACATCATGAACATGGAAAATATCGCCAAAAATGACAAAATAAAGTGGCGGCCAATATAAACAGACAATGTTGAAGATAGGCGCACTTTTTAGGCTCCGGCTCAAGAAAATTATACCCGTATTAAATATCACGGATACTTTATTATTTGTTTAATGGTCCAAAACGCATCGCCACAGCCATTTGTAGGGATTTATTCAGGGCCAAAATCATTTTTTTATCCATTAAATCAAGCACGATGAGCGCAAAACATAAGGGATGGGTAATTTCAGTCAGTCAAAATGTGGGAAAAAGGCTAAAAAATCAAGAAAAAACAATAAATTAGTTAACTTAAAAACTAAAAAATATCATCATCCGCTGCCGTGATGGAATCGGCGCCTGTCATAATGGCATCGCTTAGGCTTTGTGCTTGTATTAACAAATGATGGCTAAAAAATTGCGCGGATATAATTCGCCCTTCAAGAAATTTTCTTGAATATACTTGCTCAGATCGCAAAGCCACAGCCCGTAACGCGCCACGGTTTAATACCCAAGCCCCTGTAATCAGTCCGCAAAGTCTAAGATACGGCACGGCTCCTGTGAACACTTGGGCGGGATCGGCATCAAATGTGTTAACAACCCAATCTGTTGTCGTATTCAAAATGCACAAGGCTTTTTTGAAACTATGGTGAAGGTCCATTAAATCTTTGTTGTTGGGTGCTTTTAATTTCGGTAACAACTGTCTGCAAAGGGCGATGAATTGGATCATGGTTTGGCCTTGTTCACGGCCAATTTTGCGACCAATTAAATCATTGGCTTGAATGGCATTGGTGCCTTCGTAAATGGATGCAATTCGGGCGTCGCGGTAATGTTGAGCGGCTCCTGTTTCTTCGATGTAGCCCATGCCACCATGAATTTGCACCCCTAATGATGCGATTTCAATGCCGTTGTCGGTGCTCCACGCTTTAACGATTGGGGTTAATAAATCGCACAATCCTTGCGCTTTCTTGGCTTCGTCCGGATCGGGATGCCGCTTGGCGATATCTAATCTAGACGCCACAAAATAAGCCAATCCACGGGCGGCTTCGGTTTGTGATTTCATCAACAATAACATGCGCTTGATATCGGGATGGCGAATGATCGGAGCCGCGTCTTTTGACACGTTGCCGACTTCGCGACTTTGGTGACGGTCTTTGGCATAATTTACGGCCTGTTGATAGGCCCTCTCACCAATGCCGACGCCTTCTAATCCTACGGCTAGGCGGGCATTGTTCATCATCGTGAACATATAAGCGATGCCTTGGTTTTCTTCACCAATTAAATAACCCACCGCGCCGTCGTTGTCGCCATAGGACATCACGGCCGTGGGGCTTGCGTTAATGCCCAATTTATGTTCGATGGACACACATTTTAAATCGTTGCTGGGGCCCGGTTTGCCATTTTCATCAAGTATGAATTTCGGCACTAAAAACAATGAAATTCCTTTGATGCCATCAGGCGCATCAGGGGTGCGCGCCAACACCATGTGAATGATATTGTCGGTCATGTCGTGATCACCATAGGTGATGAATATTTTCTGACCGGAAATCAGATAATGATCGGCGTTTTTTACGGCTTTGGTTTTGATGCGTGACAAGTCTGATCCGGCTTGTGGTTCGGTTAAATTCATGGTGCCGTTCCAACGCCCGGAAATTAGATGTTCTAAAAATTGATTTTTTAACTCATCGGACGCATAGGCATGCACAACTTCGACGGCACCTTGGGTCAATAACGGACACAGAGAAAACGACATGTTGGCTGAATGCCAAATTTCAGATACGGCTGTTGCCACCAGCCATGGCAAGCCTTGGCCGCCATATTTTGGATCAAATTGGATCGATCCCCAACCGCTGTCGGTATAAAGTTGATAGGCTTCTTTAAATCCGTCGGGAGTGCGTACAACACCGTTTTCTAAAATTGAGCCTTGTTGATCACCGCTGTGGTTTAATGGCGCTAATACATCGCGGCCCAATTTCCCGGCTTCTTTTAATATGACGTCAACTAAATCCGGTGTCGCGTCTTCATACCCCGGCAAGCCAGACACCATCGACATGTCCGCTAATTCATTAAGTGTAAAACGCATTTCTTGAAGTGGCGGTTGGTATTCAGTCATGAAGTTAGGAACCTTTTTTGTAGGGTAAAAAGATCGTTAGAAATTGTGCCGATAAAAAGATTAATTGCCGAACAGTTTTTTCAATTTATCGCCAGCCGCACCAACGCCTTCGGTAACGGATTTGCTGACCCCTTCGGTGCTGCCTCCCACAGATTTAAGCGCATCACCGGCGGCTTTGGTCGCGTCTTTCATCATGCCATCCAAATTTAATGAGCCAACGGACGTGCCGATGCTTTTGGTCATGGCGTCGATAATTTCTTTAACGACTTCGGCAGATGACGCACCGTCGTTTTCTTTGCCAATATCGGTGAGCGTAATATCTGGCAAAGCAGAAGTTAAAGTTTTGCCTTTTAAAAAACCAGCACTAACGGAAACTTCGCCGCCGGTGATCATCAGTTTTTCAATAATGATTTTTGGCCCGGCTTTATCGTCGCCGCTTTCGCTTTTTGTGATGCTGCTTTCGGATGCAAATTGTTTGGCGAAACGGTCAACATTTTGTTGAATAGCGTCGATGTTGGAACCATTGCTGCTCAGTTCATAGGTGACTTTAGGGGCGTTAATCAGAACTTCGCTAATAGTGATTTGGTCGCCATCAATGGGGCCTAGTTTCACCGAAATGGCACCTAGTTCAAAAGCATTTGGTGTCTCAAACCCTTTGGGGTTGGCGACGACCAACTGTTTTAATGATCCTTTTTCATCGGTAAGCGAGATTTCAACATCACCTAATGTCACAGCCGATGCCGTGGCTTTAGAACCAACTTCTTCGACCATGTCTTGAATAATGCCGTCGATATTTGACAGTAATACAGATACGGCAATGACAATAATGATCAATACAGACGCAAGGGCAATGATAACTTTTTTCATGGAAAATCTCCCAGTAAATGAATAGGCATACTGTAAGTCAGGGCGATGTCATCGGCAAGGGATGATCGTTATTTTTTAGCTGTCGTTTAAAATTATGATCGGCTTTGATGGCACGTTCGCGCGATTGCGCTTGGGCTCGGCCAGGAAAATTACTTTCTATGTATAATAACTTCCACGGCCCTTTGCCACGGGTGAATTTAGCGCCTTTGCCCGAATTATGTTGATCTATGCGTCTGGTCGCATCGACATCATAGGTAATGCCTGTGTACGTCACAGCTTTTTCATTGATGAGTATATAAACGTGCCAAGATTTTTCAGGCTCGGATTTGACCATGGCATTTTAAGATTTTTTTGGCGGTTGCGGGCGGGTAAATATCCATGTTTTATCGTCGGAAACGTTGTCCTGAAAACGGTAGCCGCCATCATTGAAACCTTTTAAGTCTTCTGGATTTTGGATGCGTTCTGTAATCATAAATCGCGCCATCATGCCGCGCGCACGTTTAGCAAACATGCCCAATGTGCGGGTTTCACCATCTTTCACTTCTTTAAATACCGGTGTGATCACAGGCGATGATAATTGTTTGGCTTTAACCGCTTTGAAATATTCGTTGGAGGCTAGATTAATAACGCTCGGGTTTTTATGGCTTGAAGTTATTTCATCAATGGCTTTTGACAACTTTCCATCCCAAAAATCATATAAATCCCCGCCTTTTGAGGTGATAAACCGTGTGCCCATTTCCAAACGGTAGGCTTGAATTAAATCCAGTGGACGCAATAATCCATATAAACCAGACAAAATTCGCAAATGGTTTTGCGCAAATTCCATATCATCATCGTTCATGGTTTTGGCTTGTAACCCCATATACGTATCACCGTTAAAAACCGATGCAGCGTGCCGGGCATTGGTTTCATCAAAAGGTTGGGATAAAGCTTGAAAACGGTTGAAATTTAATTTGGATAAATTATCGCTGAGTTTCATCATGCTGGCGATTTTAGCGCGGCTGAGTTTTTTAGCCGTTCGCCCCAGATCGTCGATTTCTTTTAAAAAAATAGGCTGGCTATGATTTGAAAATGCACTTGAACGGTCAAAATCCAGTTTTTTAGCAGGGGAAATAAGTGCCAGCATGGTGCCTCGGTCATTGTTGTTTAAGATTGTTGTTGTTTAAAATATGATAGTTTAAAGGTCATATTGAATATAGGAATTTTTAAACAGGCGGCAATAGGAAAAATATGATTACTTTATTTGGTCTGAAAAATTGCGATAGCAGCCGCGCTGCGAAAAAATGGCTTAAACTCAATTCATTGGATTTCCAATTCATTGATGTGCGCGCGACACCGCCTTCGGTCGGGAAAATCAACGACTGGTGTGATCAAGCCGGATGGGAAACGGTTTTAAATCGCCGCGGCAGGGCGTGGCGTATGATTTCGGCTGATCAACGTGCTGATTTAATCCAAGAAAAAGCCATCGATTTAATGAGCAAATACCCATTATTGATTAAACGCCCGGTGATCGAAGGCGGTAAAAATTTGGTGGTTGGGTTTAGTGCGGATGTTCAGGAAAGTTTGCCGTCCAATTTTTAGGATTAGATGGGAAGTTAACAGTCACTATCGTTCCAAAACCTTCGGTGCTATCTAATTTAACATTTGCCTTATGCAGTCCAGCCAAGGCTTTAACCAATGTCAGGCCAAGCCCGGTTCCTTGGTGGGTTTTATTCATGGAATTTTCCGCTTGGGTAAAAGGCTCCATAATATGTTCGATATCTTTGCTGGCGATGCCGCTACCATTGTCTTTGACCGATAGTAAAATGCCGCCACTGCGATTTGTATCAACTTGAATACGCACGTTACCGCCGGGGCTTGTAAATTTGATCGCGTTTGATACAAGATTTATGAGAATTTGTTTGATCGCGCGCGCATCGGCATCAATTTTCGCTTGATTGACGGTAAATTTCGTTTCCAAATTGATTTTTGCTTTTTCCGCGGCATTGCGAAAAAAATGTATAGTTTCCATGACTAAATTTTTAACATCCACGGGTTCGATGTTTAAATCGAACATACCTTGTTCAATTTTGGACATGTCCAAAACATCGTTAACGATGGATAATAAATGTTTACCGCTTTTCATAATATCGCCTGCGTATTCCAGGTAATTGGCATTGCCAATGGAGCCAAACATTTCACCATCCATTATTTCCGAAAACCCGATAATGGCATTCAGAGGCGTTCGTAATTCGTGGCTCATGTTGGCTAAAAATAATGATTTGCTGCTATTTGCTTGTTCGGCCAAGCGTCTGGCATCATCCAATTGTTGGTTTTGCGACCGTGTACGTTGGATGCTTAAACGCAATAATAAAAGGGCGGAACATATGCCTTTGTATTGGTCATTTTCTGTGACGATAAAACCCGATGATAAAGCTTCTGGATGATGCATGGCGATAATTTGTTCAACGTCATCAACGCTTGCCATCACATCGACAATCAAGGGCATCTGTTGCATGATGTCGCTTATGGGTTTGCGGCGGTATAAAGACCTGCCAAAACGCGATGCAAACAAAGTGGTGAATGCTTGGCGTGTCACAAGCCCAATGGGTTGGTTCGTCGCGCCATTGACGACAGCGATGGCAAAACTGTCCGGTTCTAAATCGAAACGATCAGCCAGTTCTTCGCACGGTGTGTTTTGCAGAGCCGGTGCCACGGGTTGGGCAATGCTACCAATGACGTTGATGACGGGCATCGACATATTTTCCACTAAAGGAACCGAGGGCTGAAAACGTTTGTATATTGCTTCATAAGACATGACTAGGGAAATTTACCCAAACCATGTTACGATTCTATGGCAGATTTATGGCGAAGTTATTAAACTATTTTTAGTTTTGGCGGTTCACCCGAGCATCAGCCAGCACACAGAGAATTTCAAACATCAGCGTGGCGCCGACCAGCGCCGTGTTGCCCGATGGATCAAATGGGGGGGCAACCTCGACCACATCGGCACCGATCAGGTTTAATCCTTGTAACCCACGGATCATTTGTTGGGCATCAAACGTTGAATAACCACCGATTTCGGGTGTGCCCGTGCCCGGTGCATAAACCGGATCCAACCCATCCACATCAAAACTGATATAAGTGGCTTCGTCACCAACAACGCGTCTGGCTTCTTTGATAACAGCATCCCGGCCAATGTCGAAATACTCTTCGATGGTGACGACGCGCATGCCCGTTTCACTTGAATAGGCCCAATCATCTTCATTATACATGGACCCACGAATACCAATTTGAATGGTGCGTTTGGGATCTAATAACCCTTCTTCGACGGCGCGGCGAAACGGTGTGCCGTGGGTGAATTTACAGCCACCAAAATAGCTGTCGCTGGTATCACAGTGAGCATCAAAATGCACCATACCAAGGGGGCGTTGTTTAGCAATGGCTCGGAAAATCGGCAGTGTTATTAAATGATCACCACCAGCGGATAAGGGGACGGCACCGGCATCATGAATGCTCCCGACGAATTCTTCGATACGTTTAAGGCAGGTCATTAAATCGATAGGGTTGATCGGGCTGTCGCCTAAATCCGCAACCCGGCATAAATTATAAGGCGCGATCTTACTGGCTGGATTAACACGACGGATCAGGCTCGACATATTGCGGATTTCCCGTGGTCCGTGGCGGGCGCCTGCGCGGTTTGTCGTGCCGCCATCCCATGGAATACCGATCAGTGCGATATCAACGATCGTTGGGTCCGTCAAATGGGGCAGACGCATGAACGTCGGCATGCCCGCAAAACGTGGCATGTCTGATCCGTCAATGGGTTGATAGGTTTGCTTTTTAGTACTCATGACCGGCCTCATTCATTTGTAATGGGTGGGATTACTTTACCAGGGTTAAGTATGTTTTTAGGGTCCAAAGCCTGTTTCATTGTCCGCATCAAATCAATGCCAACGGGATCGTTATACCGCATGACGTCTTTTACTTTTAACTGTCCAACACCGTGTTCTGCGCTGAAACTCCCATCCATGGAATGGACCAATTGATGGACGATGTGATTAAAATGATCCCATTGGCCCATGAATGTATCCCGGTCTATCCCGGTCGGTTGGGTTAAATTAAAATGGATATTACCATCCCCCGCGTGACCAAAAGCAATGACTTTAATTCCTAGCATTTCTGCCTCAACCAACTTTGTGGCCTGATCCATGAAATCGGCAACTTTTGAAATGGGCACCGCAACATCGTGTTTAATGCTGCCACCATGAATTTTTTGTGCTTCAGGGATGGTTTCACGGATCGCCCAAAACATTTTTGCCTGTGTTTGGTTTTGTGCAATGGTGGCATCACAAATCACATCATGTTGTAATGCATTCATCAACGCCTGTTCTAGGCGGTTTTGCAGATGGTGTTGGTCGTCACCCGATGTCGCCTCGATTAAAACCGTAAAGTCAGATTTGTTTTCAAGCGGATGAGCGGCACCATCCATAAAATCCAAAGTCATGGTCATGGCGTTTTCATTGATGACTTCAAATGCTGATAACAAACCTTGTAATTCATCGTTGAGCGTCGCAAATAAATCCATGGTTTGAAGCATCGAATGTACGGATACCAATGCTGTGACTGATGATTTAGGTTTGGCGAATAATTTAAGAACGGCCCCGGTAATAATTCCTAATGTGCCTTCTGATCCCATGAATATTTGTTTTAAATCATAGCCTGTGTTGTTTTTGCGCAAAGCCTGTAATCCGTTCCAGATTTGCCCATCAGCCAATACGACTTCTAACCCCAACACCAAATCCCGGGCGTTGCCATAGCGTAAAACTTGAACTCCGCCCGCATTGGTCGACAAATTTCCACCGATTTGGCATGTGCCTTCGGCAGCCAAGCTAAGCGGGAACAATTTACTAACATTTTCCGCCGCTGTTTGCGCATGGGATAAAATACACCCCGCATCGACCGTCATTGTATTGTTAACGGCATCGATTTCACGGATTGTGTTCATTCGGTTTAACGACAATATAATACCGCCATTGGGAACCCCACCGCCGACCAGGCCGGTATTGCCCGATTGCGGTGTCACCGGGACCCCGGATTGATGGCAATATTTCATGATTTGCGCGACTTGAATGGTACTATCGGGTCTTGCCACACCTAAACAATTCCCGCGCCATAACCCACGTGTTTCCGTGATGTATGGTTCAAGCGCGTGTGCATCATCAACCCATCCTGAATTCCCAGTGATGGCAATGATTTGATCGACAATTTGTGATTGGGTAATATTTTCCATTCGTTGATTTTGTCGAAAGAATACAAATACTGCAATCATTTCAATTTGTTTTTGATATTTTAAGTATTTTGACCTTTAATATACGGCATTAAAAATGGTGACCCCAATTATTCAAATTACATGTCCGGCAAAAATGCTATGAATGAAAACGCTATAGATGGCGATCCGTTTGCTAAGCAGGATATTTTCCAACAGGTGTTTGATGGCGCGGCTCAAGGCATGGTTATTCATTTAAAAGGTGGCAGGCGCCGTATTGCCGTTAACAAAGCCTTTTGTAATATGGTTGGATATGATGAACAAACGCTGTTGGATGAACCTTATGAATTATTAACCCATCCCGATGATTTATCAGAAAGTTTAAAATTGCGTCAGGAGTTATTTTCAGGCGCGACACAGGCATTTCAAATTGATAAACGTTATTTGCATAAAAACGGCGATGTTGTCTGGGGGGCTGTAAATACCATTGCAATTCGCGATGATGATGGTGAGGTTCTGTATTTTATTTCTTATATTCAAAATGTAACGCTACGAAAAATGGCTGAAAATGATTTAATCAAGGCCAAAGAACAAGCTGATCTTGCCAGCCGTAGTAAAACAGAGTTTTTAGCCAATATGAGCCATGAACTAAGAACCCCTTTGAATTCTATTCTTGGTTTTTCAGACCTAATAAATGCCGATGTTACGGGCGTTTTTACAGTGGAGAAATACCGGCAATACGCAGGTGATATCAATACATCAGGTACCCATTTATTAAACTTAATCAATGATATTTTGGATGTTTCAAAAATCGAAGCGGGGGCCATGAGTTATGAAGAGCAATGGATCGATATCAATGAAGTGATCCCAAGCTGTGTACGCATAGTCGCTGAAATTGCCAAAAGCGGTGGCGTGGAATTAACGTGCTCCGGCATTAAATCACTACCATCATTGTTGGTTGATCCAACACGGTTTAAACAAATAGTTCTTAATTTGTTGTCCAATGCTATTAAATTCACTGAACCCGGCGGTTCGGTTGAAGTCCGGGTATCGATTAGCAAAAAAGGACGTTTATGGGTTCAAGTTTTTGATACAGGTATCGGCATCGACGAAAAACATATCAAGCGTATTCAACAACCGTTTCAACAGGCTGATCAATGCAGTCGTTTGTATAAAGAAGGCACCGGATTAGGGTTGGCGTTGGTTAAATCATTGATCGAAGACCATAAAGGCACGTTATACATTGAAAGCGAATTGGACAAAGGCACCATGGTTCGGGTCTGTTTCCCTCCAACGCGTTTGCAATACAATAAAGATTAAACGTGGGATTTTAAAAAACGTTTTGTTTCCTGAAAATGCGTAGTGCTTGGGCGATGCACAAACAATCATCAACGGCGCGGTGAATACGGTGGGGACTGATAAATCCCATGTCTTCGGGTAAGCGACCACTGACTAATGTATGTTCTTCGACATTAAATTGGCGCGCGAATAATGGCCGGATATTTTGAAATAAATAGGGTTTAAATGGATAACCAATATGTTTAATTTGGCAATTATAGTGCAATACATCGCCGTCAGTACCAAAAGTATAAACAGGTCGGCAATCGGTGCCGATAAAATCATGTAATTGTGAAATAGCATCTGAAAATTCAATGCCTTTTTCATCAACTTGCTGTTGGCTGATGCCTGTTAATTGATAAAAATAATCACTGAGTTGCGGGTTGATCGTCGGTTTTGTGATGATGCCAAGGCGGTCACATTCTTGTAATTCTGGCGTGTTGCAGATTTTTAAAACGCCAATTTCAACGATTTCACGTTCTTCAAAATCAGCACTCCAGCCGCGCTGAACGGACCCTTGCCATGATGTCCATTCCAGATCAAGAATTGCAAATGTTTCAAGCGGTTGACTCATCTGTCGTCACCCACATCCGTACCCTGAGCCGCGCGCGCCAATCGGTCGTTAATTGCGATGCCTAACCCAGTATTAGGGATCGGCATGACGGCGATAGATTTATCGGGATGATGATCAAGTTCATGCATCATTGAAAACAAATTGGCGGCGGCTTCGACTAAATCGCCTTTATCACTTAAATTCAAAACTGCGCTTTCTGGAGCGTTTGGACCAAAAGCCAATAACTGTTCTTGGTCCAACGCAGAAGTAACATTTAACCGCATGGGCATTTTTGGTGCGTAATGGCGGCTTAACATGCCCGGTGATTTAATATGGCTGTTCGCATCCGCTGTGGTTAATGGGCCGATCACCGCTTCTATGTCGTCAGTGCTGATAGCACCGGGGCGTAATAACATGGCTTTGTCTGTGGTCACATCAACAACCGTACTTTCAATGCCTAATAAACACGGGCCACCGTCCAGAATTATAGCCGGACTATCTGTATTGTTTGCATCCAATGATGCACTTACATGGGATGCTTGGGTTGAGCTGATGGTACCAGACCGGTTAGCACTGGGGGCGGCGATAGGGCGTTTGGAAAGCCTTAGTAATTTTTGGGCAATGCCGTTGGCCGGTACACGTACGGCCACGGTTTCAAGGCCGGCGCTAACCAATTTGGATAACCTGCAATCGAGCTTTCTATTGACCACCAGCGTTAACCCGCCGGGCCAAAAATGTGTGGCCAATATTAAAGCCAGATCAGAAAATTCTGCATAAAGCTCGGCGTGTTCAAAATTACTAAAATGGACAATCAGTGGATTAAAATGTGGCCGGTCTTTGGCATGGAAAATACCCGCAATAGCGCGGTCGTTGGTGGCATCGGCACCTAATCCATAAACAGTTTCAGTGGGAAAGGCGACGCGTTCTCCGGCTTGGATCGCAAGACTTGCTTGGTTGATGGCGTCATCAGTGGCCAGAGTTAGCCTATGATCGGTCATTTTGCATATTCAATAGCGTTTGATGCAGCAACAAAATACGGGTTTTCAAAAATAGGTTTACCGTATTTTAAATCAGCTCCATCGACCGTCATTACACGGCCACCGGCTGCCCGTAATACAGCATCCCCGGCACCCGTATCCCATTCCATAGTGCGCCCCAATCGCGGGTAAATATCCGCTTTGCCTTCGGCCACTGTGCAAAATTTCAATGAACTGCCCGCACTGATTTCATCGGCCACGGTATATTGATTTAAAAAACCATCGATGCCAGACCCACGGTGGGACCGGCTGACGACGGCGGTAATGCCAGCCTCAGGAATTTCACGGCATGAAATTTCAACAGGGTCTTGATCGCCAATTTGTTTATAAGCCCCGCCGGACCATCCCCAGTGTGTGATGTTAAGCGCCGGGGTGTGGACCACGCCCAAAATCGGGGTGCCGTCTGTGATTAACGCGATATTGACCGTGAATTCATCATTTTTATTAATAAATTCTTTGGTGCCGTCCAAGGGGTCAACTAACCAGAATGTATTGCCATTTAATGTCGGCAAAGTACCAGCCGCAGCCGCTTCTTCGCTGATGACCGGGATGGCGGTTTGAATATCATTTTGAAATGCATCAAGGATAAGTTTTTCAGCCAATTCATCGGCGACGGTTACAGGCGATGCATCATTTTTTGTTTTGATAGAAAAATCAGTGCTGTAAATGGTCATGATTTCATCGCCTGCGCGTTTGGCAAGCTCGGTGATTTGCGTCAGTAAATGTTGATTGATTGGGAACAAGACAGAAAACCTTTAATTTAAATGTTTATGGTTTTGAAATTGGGGATGATTAAGCGTCGTCAGGATTAACAAAAGCGCGGGGAGCTGATATTTCCAAAGCCGTAAACCGCCACGCTTTAAAATCCGGTGACCAATGATTGGGTGCTAGTCCGGCTTTGATTTTAAGCTGGGTTACAAAACTTCCGGAATCGGGTAACTGATGCCAAACAGAGGGTAGGAACAATGCCCGGCACGGACCATCTTGAATGATCAAGCCATCAATGTCGGGGCGAAGTTGCTGGAAAAAATCGGCTTCGTCTTTGAAGGCCATAGGCGTTTGTTTGCTTAATACTGAAATCGACAAACTGATGTCTGTTAATTCATCGACGGTTACAGGTCCAAACCTTGGGTCGCAGAATGCGGCTTTAAACGCATTGGCCGTGATGTCATCGATTAACGGGCGGTGGGCTTCGGCTGAACCAATGCATCCGCGTAATTGCCCGGATTTTTTTAATGTTATAAAACAAGCTCCGGTTTGTTGCAAATCATCATGAAAACGATTTTTTCCAAGGGCTGCAGGCTGTCCGGTTTCTACGCCATGTTGGATGGCTTTTATTGCGATATTGAGCAGCGTTTGACCATGAGTGTTGATTAATGTTTGCGTTTCATCCTGAAAATCAGAAGCGCTGCTGTTTTCATAAAATGCCCACGCGCCATACCCTACAACTTTTTCTTTGGGACCAGCTGTATCGCCAGAGTTTCTTAAATCCAACGTTTCGACAGTTAAATTTTTATGGGCAGCACCAACCAATAATCCGCCGATGGGAAACCGCCCGCACGCGCCGTCGCTTGAAATAATTTTAGGGTTTAAGCTTTCAATGGCTTTGGCTGTGGCTTTATCCAAAGCGACGGCTGTTTCATAATCATTGAAATGGCTAAGGTCTGAACTGATGACAATTAACGTTTCTTGCTCTCCCCATAACAGGTTTAAAACATCCCATACTTTTTCAGGCGCGGTATCGCCGACAACCAACGGGATGAGTTTAAAATCACTCAGCACGGTTTGTAAAAATGGTAAATGGACTTCTAAAGAATGTTCATGTTCATGGGTTTTGTCAAAAATTTGCACCTGATCAAAATTTAATAAAGCGCTATCCTGGCTATGATCAATGGCAACGTCGCCTAATGGCGTTGAAAATGCTTCAGCCGCGCTTAATGCTAACCCCGTGATGCCAACCCTATGACATGGTCCCAGTAATATAACGCGTTTGATGGTGTTTTTTACAGGTTTTAATAAGGCGTATACGCTGGCGGCCACAGGGCCGGAATAAATAAACCCGGCGTGGGGCGCGATGATGGCTTTGGGAGCAGGAGCATCAACCGCACACAATGCCGTTTCCAGATGTTGGTTTACAACGGTCTGAAGTTCGGTTTTCGTTTCCGGATAAAACCGTCCAGCGACGGCAGGTTGGCGAATAAACCCCATGAAAAAACCTTTTGCTTACCTAAATCAATGACCATCATAACATGGAATACGCCGCTGTCACGATCAGCAAAATGTTCAATGGTTTTACGCCACCCGTTGTGTTGCAAAGCCTAATGGTACAATTCCAAATGGATTACGCATCGGGCTTTTTGAATGGTAACCGCGTCGGTAGATATCAAAATCGACTGTTTCCGCAATGCCCGGTTGCCTGTATAAATCTTTTAGATAAGATGATAAATTTGGATAGTCACGGATGGCTTTGATGTTGCATTTAAAGGCACTGAAATAACCAACATCAAAGCGAACCAGTGTTGGAAACAGTCGCCAGTCGGCCTCGCAAATCGTGTTTCCTAATAAAAACCGTTTATTGCTAAGCCGTTGTTCCAGTTGGTCTAATCTGAAAAATAATTTTGTCACGGCTTCGTCATAGGCATTTTGATTGCGAGCAAAACCTGCTTTGTAGACACCATTATTGACATCATTAAAAACCTGATCGTTTAGTATATCAATTGATGATACAAGGTGTGCAGGGTAAAAATTTTGATAGTCGCCGCTGATATCATTAAATGCTGAATTAAACATTCGGATTATCTCTGCTGATTGATTGCTAACGATGGTGCCTCTTTTTTTATCCCATAACACGGGGACTGTGACGCGCCCGGTGAATTGATGATTGGATTGTTGGTATAGTTTATAGATAACGTCCAAGCCCAATAGGTTATCACTAAAACGTGGGTGGGTATTGTCAAAAACCCAGCCTTGGTCCGTGCGCGCTGGGGCAACAATTGACAGGCCAATAATATTTTGTAATTTTTTCACATTCCGGTAAATCAACGTTCGGTTCGCCCATGGACAATTTAGCGCTGCGAACAAATGATAACGACCGGATTCTGCTTTGAACCCGGCGTCCCCGGTTGGTCCGGGTTAACCGTTTTTGGTGATCCAATGACGAAAAGTGGCTTTGCCACGTTTGAAATGATCAACAGCATTTTTGTATTGCTGTTTTTCGAACGCGACCAGCTGAACATCGGTTAGCCATTCTCCGTTGATGAGTTGTCCCATTATCCAGTCTTTAACGCTGGATTGAGTTGATCGCGGTTATGGGGTTGCATAAAATCAATGACCGGGCCTAGTGGCACAATTAATGTCGGGTTGATGGTGTAATGGCTGCCGTAATAATGAGATTTTATGTGGTCCATATTGACGGTCTCGGCGACGTTTTGGTATTGGTATAAATCACGCACGTATCCCCATAAGTTTGGATAATCGACGATGCGATTAAGGTTGCATTTGAAATGCCCCACATAGACCGGATCGAACCTTACTAATGTGGTGAATAAACGCCAATCGGCCTCGGTAATGGTGGAACCTGTTAAATATCTGGATGATGAAAGAATATTTTCTAACCAATCCAGCGTTTCAAATAACGGTACCACGGCTTCTTCATAAGCTGCTTGGGTTGTGGCAAATCCGGATTTGTAGACGCCGTTGTTAAGGGTGTCATAGATGCGCGCATTTAATTCGTCGATATTACTTTGTAATGATAAAGGATAATAATCGCCAACGGCCGCACCGATATCATCAAATGCTGAATTAAACATGCGAATAATTTCCGACGATTCGTTGGAAACAATGGTATTTAGTTTTTTGTCCCATAATACCGGCACGGTAACTCGGCCACTATAATCCGCATCGGCTGCTGTGTAAATTTGATGCATGAATTCTGCATTGCTAATAGGGTCGGGGATAACGCCTAAGGCGTCATCAAAAGTCCAACCGTCATCGGCCATATACCAATGGACGACGGACAAGGAAATCATGTCTTCCAGCCCTTTTAAGCTGCGGAAAATCAATGTGCGGTGCGCCCAAGGACAGGCATAGGAAACATACAAATGATAGCGTCCGGGCTCGGCTTTAAATCCGCCAATACCGCTTGGACCCGGCGCGCCGTTTTTGGTTACCCAGTTGCGAAACGAAGCGGCTTTGCGTTTGAAATGGCCTTTGGTGGATTTTGTATCGTACCACTGATCGACCCATTTTCCGTTTTGTAATAGTCCCATTTTTTATCTCCTAAAATCGACCTTGTTGATAGTCTTGAAAAGCCTGTTGAATTTCTTGTTTGGTGTTCATGACAAAGGGTCCTCCCCGTGCCACCGGTTCATTTAATCGTCTGCCTGTAATTAATAAAAACCGACAGTCTTTGTCGCATGAAACGTGTACGCGGTCCCCGTCACTTAAAACCCCAAGGCTCCCATTGCCTAGCAATTCAAGATCTTTGCCAATGCGGACTTTGCCCGTGATAACATAGATGAAACCGCTGTGATTAGCGGCAACGGTTTGTTGAAACGTTGCCCCGGCGGTCAATTGAATATCTAAATATAATGGATCCGTGTGGCTGTTTTTAACAGGTCCGGTTGTGCCTGCATCCGTTGTTCCGGCGATGACAGTAACCGTTCCCGTATGGGCTATGGTTTCTACGGGAATTTCGGGCGCCGGGAATTCCTGATAGGTCGGGGCGGTCATTTTTTCAGCACTTGGTAAATTAACCCACAATTGAAAACCTTGTAATAACCCGTCTTCTTGTTCGGGCATTTCTGAATGTACGATGCCGCGCCCGGCGGTCATCCATTGCACACCACCGGCTTCGATTACACCTTGGTGGCCCGCATTATCTTTATGACGCATGCGTCCCGCCAGTAAATACGTGACCGTTTCAAATCCGCGGTGGGGGTGATCAGGAAAACCGCCGATGTAATCCGACGCATCATTTGAACTGAACGCATCAAGTAACAAAAATGGATCAATCATATTGATTTCCGGTGAACCGATGATCCGGGTTAGCTTAACGCCGTCTCCATCAGACGCAGGGATGCCGAGTGTGCGCTGAACTAAGGTTTTGATTTTCCCCGTGTGCTGGGTTTTCATTTTCACCATCTTCTTAAAGTTTATGTGTGAACGAACAGCAAAGATGTTCGCTTGAATAAGAAAATAGCATTGAAACTAGATTTAAAAAAAGTATAATTTATAGATTATCATGATCTAAAAAACTAATCATAATGTGGAAATACTTATGACCCTTGAACAATTAAAAACATTTTGTGCAATTGTTGAGCAAGGCGGGTTTCGTGCAGCGGCGGAAAAACTTCACCGCAGCCAGTCTGCTGTTAGCATCGCCACCCGTAACTTAGAAAACACAATACATGTTAAACTGTTCCTGCGTGATCAATACCGCCCGGTATTAACCGACGCAGGGCGATCACTTTATGAAAAAGCCCGTGCCGTTATTTCCCGTGCCGATGAATTTATGGCCATGGCTGAACATTTTTCAATGGGCGAAGAACCCAACTTGCGTATCGCCATGAGCGCGGTGGCCCCTGTGGAACGTATCATGGACGTTTTGAAGCAAATAAAACACATCGCGCCTGCGACTAAAATCACGTTATTGGTTGAAAGCTTGAACGGCACCATGGAACGTCTTGATGATGGTGATGTGGATATCGCCATAACCGAAACGTTTGACGCCGATAAAAGCGGTTATCAGCATGAGATCATCAGCCAGGTGGAATTCATAAGCATTGTCTCACCCAAATTTGCATCGTCTGATCATACCCATCAAATTACGGAACAAGATTTACAAGACAGCACACAAATCATTGTCCGCGATACCAGCCGTGCTGTTGAAAAGAAAACAGCCGGCGTAGTGGACACCATGACGCCGTGGGTGGTTAATGATTTCACTATGAAAAAACGCATTATTGCATCGGGTATGGGGTGGGGTCGTATGCCTAAACACATGGTCGAAGATGATATTGATAACGGTGAATTCATTGTGTTGCGTGCCGAAGAGTTTGCACCCATTCAAGTTGATGTTAAAATGGTTCGGCGAAAAGATAAAGCCAAAGGCCCGGTGGCGGAAAAACTGTGGACAATGATGCAAGATTTCTGTCCCGAAGGTTGATTATATGTGCCCTGTATTTTTATGGATAGGATGCGTTCCATGAACAACGATCAACTCCACCCGGCTCGCCATTGGCACAAACTTGATGATGGCCGCATTCAATGTGATGTCTGCCCTCGGTTTTGTAAATTAAACGACGGCCAGCGTGGGCTTTGTTTTGTCCGCGCGCGCTATGATCAACAATTGGTGTTGACGACCTATGGTCGGTCATCGGGTTTTTGCATCGATCCCATAGAAAAAAAACCGCTAAACCATTTTTATCCAGGTACATCGGTATTATCGTTTGGCACGGCGGGTTGTAATTTGACCTGTCAATTTTGCCAGAATTGGGACATTTCCAAATCGAGGGATTTCGACCGATTGCAATCTCAAGCAACGCCCAAAAGCATTGCCCAAGCCGCCCTTGATCAAGGCTGTAAAAGCGTCGCGTTTACTTATAATGATCCGGTGATTTTTATGGAGTATGCCATCGATGTGGCTAAAGCCTGTCATGATGTGGGACTTAGGTGCGTGGCGGTGACGGCCGGATACATCCAAGGTCCAGCGCGGTCAGAATTTTTCAAACACATGGATGCGGCCAACGTTGATTTAAAATCTTTTACACAAAATTTTTATAAAAAACTGTGTACAGCCGATTTAGATGCCGTTTTGGATACATTGATTTATCTAAAAAATGAAACAGATGTGTGGTTTGAAATCACTGATTTATTAATCCCGGATGAAAACGATAGTGTCGATGAAATTACCAAAATGTGTGGGTGGATCAGCAAAAATTTAGGAAATGATGTCCCGCTGCATTTCAGCGCTTTTCACCCCGATTGGAAAATGTTGGATAAAACCAATACGCCTAAAGAGACGCTAGAACGGGCGCGCGCCATTGCCAAAAACCAAGGCATTCATCATGTCTATTTAGGCAATGTGCATGACTTATCGGGATCCAGCACCTATTGCCATCAATGCGGCGAAACATTGATCGGGCGAGATTGGTATCAATTATCAGCGTGGGCATTATTGTCCGCTGGTAATTACAAGGGCAATTGTTCCCATTGCGGGACGGCGCTGCCCGGGCGATTTGACGAGTACCCCGGCGATTGGGGACGTAAACGCCAAGTCGTTGATATGAAACCCTATCAATAGTTGAACGTTCATGAAACGTGACAGCTCGATCACAAGCTGATAAACCCTGATCGGACCTAAAATTTTATTCCCCACTTGATAATGGCGCTTTGATGATCAAAAAATGGTTGGCCGTTTTGGTTAAATTTATTATTTCGGTTGCATTAATCATGTGGCTGATGGACGGCATTGATTTAACCCAAGCTTGGGACCGTGCGCGTGATGCGGATCGCGGATTATTGGCGTTTTCCTTATTGATTGTGGTCTTCCAAATTTTTATGGGCGGGGTACGTTGGCGTGCGGTGATGTTGGCGCTAAACGTTCCTTTTAAATTATCAGCTGCTGTTCGGATATTTTATATTGGTGCGTTTTTTAATCAAACATTACCATCATCCGTCGGTGGTGATGCTGTACGTATGTATATGGCATTTAAATCCGGCATGAACTTACCCAAAGCCATAAATGGTGTGATGTTGGAACGCGTATCAATGATTGCCGCATTGGTGATTATATTAGCTGTGATTGGGCCGCTGTTTGTTTTGCAGCTGGAACCCTCTTTGCAAATTTGGATGTGGTTGGTTTTGGCAGCCATGGTTGTTGGTTTGTTGTCAGGCCTTGCCTTTATTATGATCCTTGACCGATTGCCTGAAAAATTCAAACACTGGCGTCTTGTGCGCGGCCTTGGTCATTTGGCAGGCGACACCCGCATGTTGTTTTTAAATGTAAAACAGTTACTTCCCGTACTGTTGTGGTGCGTTATCGCAACAATAAGCATTTCATTTTTTGTTTATGTGTTGGGTTTAAGTCTGGGGCTCGAATTTAAATTTACCGATGCGCTGGTTTTGGTGCCCGGTGTTTTATTGGTCGCCACTGTGCCTATTTCCATTGGCGGCTGGGGTGTACGCGAAGGGGCTATGGTATCGGCTTTTTCATTGGTTGGGGTGCCTGCAAGTGGGGCATTGGTGTTATCATTACTGATGGGACTAGTCGCCATGATCGTGGCTTTGCCCGGTGGTTTGGTTTGGTTGTTCAGCCGCGATAAAAATTCAACAAGCCTAAAAGAAATGGAACAAAAAATAGAAAACGAAATGGATCACGTTCAAGATTTGAAATAAATCTTTCCATTTCAATTGTCGTCGTTAAAATTAACTTCACTTTTAAATATTTCCCGCCATACTATTTTTCAGGAGCCTAAACATATGAAAATTTCTTTTGCTAACCCTTCGATTCCAGAAAAAGGTGTACTTGTTTTAAGTGTTTTGGATGACCTAAAACTAGGCGACCTTGGTAAAGTGTTGGATAAAAAAACGGGTGGCAGTTTGATGCGCGCTGTTAAAGCCTCAAAATTCAAAGGTAAAAAAACGCAAGTTTTACATATTTTAGCCCCCAGTGGCACTCAACTCGACCGCATCGTTTTGATCGGTTTGGGCAAAGACAAAGATTTAAATGATTTGAAATGCCAATCAGTGGGGGGGCAAATTTGCGCGACGTTAAACGGGGCGGCAATTGATAACGCCGTTGTGGTTTTGGAGACGACGGATAAATCGGCAATGGCCGTGGGCGATATTGCGGCTAATGTGGCATATGGCGCACGGTTACGTTCATACCGTTTTGATAAATACCGCACCACTTTAAAAGCCGATGAAAAACCATCCCTGAAAACATTAAAAATTACGGGTGGCGGCTTGGCCCGTGCAAAAACACTGTTTGCAACGCAGGATAAAGTCGCCGACGGCGTTTTTATGACCCGTGATTTGGTGTCTGAACCAGCCAACATGTTGTATCCCGAAAGCATGGCCAAAGAAATTAAAACTTTATCAAAGTTGGGTGTTAAAGTAAGCGTTTTAAACGAAGCGCAAATGCAAAAATTGGGCATGGGTGCTTTGTTGGGCGTAGGACAAGGCTCTGTTCGGGCATCAAAAATGGTTGTTATGCAATGGAACGGTGCTGCTAAGCCTAAAAAGAATGCCAAAGGTAAAAAATCAGATGATCGTCCGATTGCTTTTGTCGGCAAAGGCGTGACTTTTGATACAGGGGGCATATCATTGAAACCCGCAGGCGGTATGGAAGACATGAAATGGGATATGGGCGGATCGGCTGTTGTCACGGGGTTGATGAAAGCCTTGGCTGGTCGTAAAGCCAAAGTCAACGTGGTCGGCGTTGTTGGCTTGGTTGAAAATATGCCGGGTGCCAATGCCCAACGCCCGGGGGATATCGTCACATCGATGTCGGGTCAAACCATTGAAGTTTTAAACACCGATGCCGAAGGGCGTCTGGTACTAGCCGATGCACTGCATTACACAAAAGATCAATTTGATCCTAAATTCATGGTCAATTTAGCAACTTTAACGGGGGCGATAATTGTTGCCTTGGGCAGCGAACATGCTGGACTGTTTTCCAATAATGATGAACTCAGTGACCGCTTGACGGCTGCCGGAAAAGCCGTGGATGAAAAATTGTGGCGTTTCCCAATGAACGATGCCTACGACAAAACCTTGAATTGCGACGTCGCCGATATGAAAAATATCTCGGGCGGTAGAGGCGCTGGCAGCATCACCGCTGCGCAATTTTTAAAGCGTTTTGTTGGCGATACGCCGTGGGCACATTTGGATATTGCCGGTGTCACGTGGTCGAAAAAAGACAGTTCAACAGTGCCCAAAGGCGGCACGGCTTTTGGTGTGCGCTTGCTTAATCAATTGGTTGCTGATCATTACGAAAGCAAATAATCAATGAGGACACGGTCGTGACCGACATTGCTTTTTATCATTTAGAACGTTCAACGCTTGATCAGGTGTTGCCGAAATTGCTTGAAAAAACATTGGTGGCTGAAAAACGCGCGTTGGTACTATCGGGGTCGAACGACAAAGTCGATGCCTTGAATACGTTGCTATGGACCTATCAACCGGAAAGCTGGATGCCCCATGGAACCGCCAATGATAAAATCGCTGAAACTGATTTAAAAACCATGCCAGTTTGGTTGTCGGTGGATGATACAAATGTCAATGATGCGGAATTTCTGTTTTTAACGGACGGTGCCGGGTCGCGTCATTTATCAACGTTCGAGCGCTGTTTTGATTTGTTTGATGGTAATGATCAAGCGGTTGTCAATAAAGCCCGCGTGCGTTGGAAACGCTACCTTGATGACGGCCATAACCTGACATATTGGCAACAAGATGCGAACGGGTCCTGGCAGAAAAAACAGTAAATTTTTTATTGCGTGTTTCGAGGCCGGCGTAGGATGAATGCCAATAAACCACCGAGGGCGGAAAAAACAGCCATGGCGAAATAAGCTTGCGCGCCAAAGTCTTGGTATAAATATCCGGCGAGGTACATGCCCGACCCCACACCCAATCCCATGGCGGCTGCGGAATAAATGCTTTGCGTGGTGGCGGATAATTTTGGATCAATGCGCCCAGCGATGAAATGCATGGCCCCTAAATGGGCGGCACCAAAAGTGAAAGCATGAAGCAATTGTAGGATCACGATGTATTCTAATTGATCTGTTGATGCGGCCAATGACCAACGGATAACGCCAGCTAATCCTGCCAATGCCATGAGCCGCGCCGCGCCAATTTTATGGATAAATAAACCGCTTGCAGCAAATAAGATAATCTCAGCGATTACACCTTCGGCCCATAACGCACCGATCAGCGTTTCTGAAAACCCAAGCGAGCGCCAATGTAGGGTCGAAAAACCGTAATAGACTGCGTGACTGGCTTGCAATAATAAAGCCGCTAACAAGAAGAGTATAAAAGTTTTATCGGATAGCACCTGTTTAATAGGTAAATTTCCAGCTTCGGCTTTTGGGGTTGTGAAATTGGGCAACAAAATGGCTGAAATAAAGGTTAAACCCAACGAGCCTAAGATCAATGCGAATATCCAGACTTCAGATTTTCCTGTTAAAATCAAGCCGCCCAAAACCACAGCGACTATAAAACTGATCGACCCCCACAGGCGGATGATGCCGTATTTTAAATCAAGTTTGTGGGCGCTATAAATCGTTAAGCTTTCCTGCACGGGCATAATCGGTGACCAGAATATAAATAATGCGATGCTGGTCGCTAGAATAGCGGCGAAATCTGTGGCCCAATAAAATCCGGCAAAAACAATCATTGCAGCCAAAGAAAGCATAATGATGATGCGTTTGCGTTCCCCTGTTCGGTCTGCCAAATGAGCGAGCAGAGGATTAACGATGACTTTGACCCCCAAAGACAGGGCTAAAATGATACCGATATCACGGGCGTTCAAGCCTCGGCTTTGTAACCAAACGGGCCAAAATGCAATATGCAACCCGATCATGGTAAACGACATAGCGTAATAAAACGATAACCGTGCGGCGATTGGATTGGTTAACGTCTGGCGCATTATCCAAGTTTCCTTGCAAAATCAGCTAAATAGCTCAATCCTTGGGTCGCCCGGCTACCATACCATGATGTGTACTCGCCGTTGATAATGTGTGCTTTATGAGCATGTTCAGGAAACGTATTGCCAAATTTTTTAATATGCTCCAGCGTGAATGCATACGGTTCCGTTGAAAATAACACAAGGTCAATGGATGATAAATAATCGTCGGTGATGTTAATTTCTGGATAGCGATGGTCAGCGTTATCAACATTATTTTGCCAATTTACCAACTGTAATGTGCGGCTGATATAGGTTTCGGTATTGATGGTCATCCACGGGTCTTGCCAAATTAGATATAGGATTCTTTCGGGTTTATAGGCTGATTGATTATTCAAGATGTGGCTGTAAGTCTTGTCAAAATCGTCGGCTAATTGATGGGCTGCCGCTTTTACATTGAACACCCCCCCTAATAATTTCAAAAGTTTTAGATTGTCAACGGGATCATTAGGATGTGTGACTACCACATCGATTCCTAAGGCCAATAAGTCATCAGCCATTTGTTTTGGGTTTTCGTCAATATTGACCAATGCATGGGTAGGGCATAGTTTTTTAACTTTTTCCATGTTGATGCGTTTGGTGCCGCCAACGCTTGGAATCGTGTCGACCATATTTTTTGGATGAATACAAAACGATGTGCGGCCAACCAATTTCGTAGCCAAACCCAAATCAAATATCGTCTCGGTTAAGCTGGGTACCACTGACAGGATGCGCGGACCGGAGTGAGGAGAATGCAATCTGCCAGCGTCATCGGTGTATTGGGGCATGGTTAATTTGCCGTTTCCAGTTTTTCGCTGGCTTGAAGCCAAACTTCTTCGGCTTTTTCAATGTCCCGTTTGATGTTGGACAATGCCACCTGCAAAGCCATTAAATCCGACGTCGATCCGGCGTACATGTCAGGATTTGATAATTTGTTTTCAATTTCTTCTTTTTTGGCATTTAAACGGGCAATGTTTTGCTCTTGTTGACGAACAGATTTTCGTAAATCCGCCGTGGCTTGGCGTGCACGTGCCCGGTCTTGGCGTTGGCTTTTACGGTTTTGTTTAGGTGTATTGCCCGCAATATCATCATTGTTTTCCGATGATTGTCGTTGTTGGCGCCGTTGTTGGCGACGTTCATCCATTAATAATTTACGGTAATCGGACAAATCACCATCAAATGTTTTGCAGCCACCGTCCGATACTAACCACAATCGGTCACAGACCAATTCGACCATGTGCACATCATGGCTGACGAGTATCACGGCACCATCATAGTTGTTTAAAGCTTGGACCAAAGCTTCGCGGGCATCGACATCTAAATGGTTGGTCGGTTCATCCAGCAATAAAATATGCGGTTTTTCCTGACTCATCATGGCAAACAACAGACGGGCTTTTTCACCACCGGATAATTTGGATGAAATTGTATCGGATTTTTGTTTATCAAAACCAAATGTGGCTAGATGGGATCTGATTTTTCCTTCGGTCATCATCGGCATTAACCGCCTAAGATGTTCGAACGGTGTGTCACCGGCCACCAATTCATCGGTTTGGTGTTGAGCAAAGTATCCAATACGTAATTTCGATGATTTAGCGACTTTCCCTGCCATGGGTTTCAAACGGTCCGATAACAGTTTAGCCAATGTAGATTTGCCGTTACCGTTGGCACCGATTAATGCAATACGATCATCCATATCGATGTTTAGGCCCAATTTTTTTAAAATCGGTTTGCCTTCTTCGTACCCGACATCAACATCATCCATGGCGATCAATGGCGGTGATAATGGATCAGGATCAGGAAATTTAAATGTCGTTGTAATATTTTCAACGGCGCTGGCGATAGGTTCCATTCGTTCCAGCATTTTCAAACGGCTTTGCGCCTGTTTCGCTTTACTGGCTTTATAACGGAACCGGTCAACAAAGCTTTCAATGTGCCTGCGTTCGGCCAATTGCCGGGTACGTAGTTTTGAATCGAGTAATTGTTTTTCTGCGCGAGTTTTTTCAAACTGGTCGTAATTGCCGGAATACTTTACCAGTTTTAAGGCTTCTAAATGAATGATTTCATTGACAACGTTATTGAGGAAATGCCGATCATGGCTAATGATCAACACGGTGCCTTGCCAGCTAGACAGATAGTCTTCTAACCACAATGCGGCTTCTAAATCCAAATGGTTGGTTGGTTCATCTAATAATAACAACCGTGGTTTTGAAAATAAGACGGCGGCCAAGGCCACACGCATACGCCACCCACCGGAAAAATCGTTCAACGGTTTTGCCTGTGATGGTTCATCAAAACCAAGTCCGGCCAAAATTCTTGCAGCCCTTGATGGGGCCGTTTGTGCATCAATATCGGCCAATCGGGTATGAATATCAGCAATATCTTCAGGGATTGTGGCGATTTCAGCACGATTTAATAAATCAGTGCGTTCCGTATCGGCCGCCAACACCGTGTCCAATAGGTTTGTTGACCCACCTGGGGCTTCTTGGGCGACGGTACCGATAGAAATGTTTTTGCGCACATTAATTGACCCACCATCAGCAGAAATGGTACCTAATACCAGCTTAAACAGAGTGGTTTTCCCGGCGCCGTTGCGGCCAATTAGCCCCACTCGGCGGCCTTCGGTGATGGCTGCTGTGGCCTGATCAAATAACAGACGGCCGCCAATGCGGTATATTAAATCATTGATATGAAGCATAGGACGCCTGATAGCATACCATGGCGGTAAATGCCAAAGCTGCTTTTAGTTAAATTGAATGAATTTGGACACGGACTGAACGGACTGGAAAATCAGCTTTCGTTTTTTACCTGTTCGATCAAATTTTTTAATCCGTCGGCGGGCTGTGTTTGTGGCTGAGTTTGTGGTTTGTGCACATCTAAATAATAAGACAGCATACGGGCAAATTCTTCGACCATTTGCCCGGGCAATGGGTCTACATCTGCGTTTTCGGGTGGCGCTGTATGCGTGCAAGCAAAAGCTGAAAAATTAGCCGCCGCATGACGTAACCCGGCTGATATGTCATCCACACCAGCACCTTTTTCAAGGGCCGAATTGGCCTGTGATATCATGTCGTTGGCAAATTGGACGCTGGCGCTTTCTGTAGGGGCTGCGGATGTAGTTGAATGAGAATGAGAATGATCGGGCATGTGTATAAAATTTCCAAAGATTGATCGTGAATGATCAGAACACTATCAGATACTATAATAACGAACAATGGGCATTCAACGCAAAATGGGCGATCTTTTGTAGACCGCCCACTTTGTGTATTTAAATTGCCACTTTGTGTATTTAAATTGAACGAAGCCGTTAGCTGGCTTTGCTGTAAGAGCGGATCAATTTCAAAAAGTGTGTTTTAACATCGTCATTGGAAAGCTGATCGATTTCACGTGCTAATTTGATCGCGCGCGAGCTCAATGGATCGTCTGCTGGCTGTTTGCCGGCCAAGCCTTCAAAGAAATAGCTAACAGGCGTGTTGAAAATGCGGCAAACATCCCAAAGACGGCTGGACCCAATACGATTAGAGCCTTTTTCATATTTTTGAACTTGTTGAAAGCTGACGCCAAGGGCATTACCAAGTTGAGTTTGGCTCATTCCATGAGCGATACGGGCTTCGCGGACTTTTTGTCCGACGTGGATGTCTGTTGGATGAGGCATGATGGTTCCTAAAGTTTGTAAATACATAATATGTGAAAGAGCCTGAAAAATTCATGACCCTTGGATGTGTGCATTCTTTAAATAATACAAAATATATTGGATGTATTATTTTTAGATTACACTTTAATCTGGTTTGATTATGCCCTGTGAAATCGTATTTGACTAATCAGTTTCTATTATTATTAATGGTGTTTCGATAAATTTTCGCAATAACCGACACTTTTATATAATTATTCATGCATTGAGCGAATGCCTTTTTCCGGGCTAAATTGCGATAAGCATAAACATATGATGCCAGCGATATAAAAATTAAAGGGCATATCGATATAAGCATCGGCAAATCCTGCGGCAATGGGTCCTGTGAATTGGCCTAATGAAATTAAGAAAAAAACCAAACCAAAGCCCACAGACGGAGTGTCCTGGAACAAATAGATGCTCCAAATACCAAATGCGGCTGTGGCGACAATAAACGCGCTGCCAAAAAGTATGCCGGACAATGCTATGATAAAAAAATGATCGGCAAACATAGCCAAAGAAATCATCGATAGGGCAATCGATAGTAATGAGACGATAAAGACGTTTTGTAACCCAAATCGGCCGATAAAGTCACCAGCCTGACAACCAACAATTCCTGAAATGCCGATTAAAACCCAAAATGCGGCGCTGTCGTTATTGGCGATCGCGCCTGAACGAGTGATCATATCAACTGCAAAAGTCCAATACACCGATGTGGCAATGCCAAATAACAATGCGGAAATAAACATGATGCTGGATTTTTTACTCATGAGGGCTTCGATGTAATTACTTTTTTTGTTGTGCTGGTTTTTCAAAAGACCTTTTGGTAATTGCCGCGCGTTCCAAATCACCGCGATAAATGCAATGGCAGCAAAGGATAACCACGCATCACGCCAATCCGCACCCGCCCAAATCGCAAAAGGGCCGGCGATTAAAACACCAAAACCGGTGCCGGAATTTATCCACGCATAAGCCCTGTTGCGGTCTTTGTTTTTGATCAAACTCATGATCGTATCTGAAAATGGTGGATAAGCTAAACCAGGGCTGCATCCTGCAAGAAATACACCTAACGCTAACTGTAAAGGCGTCATCGATAGGCTAATCATCGTCATGCCTACAGTTGCCAATAAGCCACCAAAAATAACAGGAATGCGCGGGCCGAAATTTGCTGATAGGTAGGATCCCAATAAGGTTGCGGCTAAAAACCCGGCATAAGACCCACCCGCAACCATTCCCATGAATGCAGTTGATAACCCGAGATCAAGCTGAATATCCGGCAGGAACAAGCCGTAGGCATAACGTGCAAGCCCATAAGTGGCTGCTACCATGGTAATTCCTGCCGGAACCAGTTTTTTCATTGAATTATCCTGTTTTATTCCGATTAGTGACATAAACACATGCTTTATTATAACCGCTCAGACAATTGGAATATGACGGATTTATCATCGGTAATGATTTCGTTTCTGATTTTAAATTGTCCATCATGTTCTCTGTGTTGGCGGTAATGTTGGGCTGTATATTTCAAACAATAGTTTGTTACAAAAATTTGATTCTCTGCATTTTTGCCGCCATTATTTATTGTACCGTAAAATGTTTCGCACATAACTGTTGCGAGTATATTTCTTTCTTGTTCTAAATCAACAGGTATTAAAAATATTTTAAACTCGGATGGAATGTCGCCAAAAGCCCGTTCAAATGCAATACGCGAAAACCGCTGCATTAATGGGTTGTAATAAAACTTTTCGACGGCTGCCTCGTGCCCTTCATCAAGAATTTGCATTTCTGATAATAAATAGTCACCTTGGGATGCGATTTGGTTCATCCAACGACGCATAACAGCGGGCTCCTCATTGCCTTCTTGAAAGCCTAACATTGTAATTAATGCCGGCGTCCCATTATGACGGACATCATCAACATTGAAATTTTCAAATAATGAAATCCGGTGTTGGATTTTATCTTCGTCAAGTAAGGGTGTGAGCTTTTCTTTCATTTCAACGCAAGATGCGGGATTGATATCAACACCGATATAACTTTCGATAATGACGCCTTGGTCCATTAATTGTTTTAATATGAAACGTGTTTTCATGGGCTCTGGACCCAATTCAACATAATGTATCGCTCGATTTTTGAATTTTTTTACCACCGCATCAATAGAGTTAGTCAATGCATCGGTAAACGAAACTCCGGTAGGTGTCATTTTACATAAATGCGTATTGGCAAGGGCTTGGCGGTTTAATTCACGCATTAATGAGAAAACTTCTTGTAAATTATCATCAGCCGAATAGGGGTTTTCGGCATCAAAATATTTTTCTTTGTTTTCTTGCGTAATGATTGACTGTATAGGAAAACCGCTTTGTTGGGCGACTGTGTTTTGCACTTTGTCAGACAGGCTAAGCGGTTTGAGGCGTTGTTCTGAAATGGGTTGCCAATGAACTTGGTCTTGTTGTTTTGTTGATTTTTTTGTGTAAATCGATTCGGTTGTTCCGTCCATCATATTTCTCCCGTTAAAAGTGATTTTGTACAAAACAACGGTAGATGAATAGTTCGCCTAGACATAATCATATGTTGTGATATTATATAATTATTCGTTATAAGTGTTATCTCTGCCTTTTGTATTTTTTACTTTATTGAATTAGTTATTGGGGATTGTTGTTTTAGTTATTATTTTTATAAAAATAAGTCGGTCATGGTGATGTCGGTATCGTTGTTTGTAAATTCATTTTGTAAAAGGTATCTTTTAAGTAGAATTGTGTAATTTTGCATTGCATTGATTTTTGATTTACTTTAAATTGATAGTAGATGCACCGTAATATAATTTAGAAAACAGGAAGTTTGACGCATGTCTGTTGGTCGTTTTGATATCGAATTATTGGAAGCTTATGTTGCCATTGCGGATACCGGTAGTTTTACGCGTGCGAGTGAATTGTTGCACCGAACGCAACCGTCCGTGAGCATGCAGATAAAACGGCTTGAATACCGGGTTGGAAAAACTTTAGTCAAACGAAAACAGCCCAATATTTTATTTACAGAAGACGGCCAAACAATGTTGACTTACGCGCGTCGTATTGTTGATTTAGTCGAAGAAGCACGTCAACATATGTCGGTTCCAGAATTGTCTGGTGTGGTCCGAGTTGGTTTGCCGGAATGGTTTGCCAAAGACCGGCTTCAATCCATGTTGTGCCGTTTTGCTTTGGCACATCCCTCTATTAAATTGGAAATGCATGTGGGCGACAGCGCCATGCTACATGATAAGTTAAAAAATGATCTATTGGATGTGGGATTGATGATTCGCAACCCGTCGGATCAGCCAACCCGTATTTGGGAAGAACCGCTTTATTGGGTTGCTGCCAAAGACTATGAAATCGAAGATGTCGTGCCGTTATGTTTGTTTGTGAAACCTTGTCCGTACCGGCAATTGGCTATATCCTGCCTGACAGTTGCGGGTCGTGAATTTAAAGAAGCCTTTGTTAGCACAAGCGTCGCTGCTGTTTGCGCGTCTTTGAATTCGGGGATGGGCATTTCAATTTTACCGGCGGGTGCCATTGCGCCGGGATTAAGAATTTTGCAAGAAAGCGATGGCTTTGCAGAATTACCACCCATGGAATTGGCCGTTTATTCATCAAACGAAGACCAGTCATTAGCCATTAAACATTTGACCGATTATTTAACAGAACATGTGGCCGATGCCATTATGCAGAATAACCCAATGATTGCTGGCAGCCGTATAAAAAATCGTGCCTCTGGATAATTCTCTGGATAATTGTCGGCTTTTATGAAAATCATCGATTGTCTAAATAATATCCCTTAAACTATGCTTTTTGGCAACTAGGCTTTTTGGCTTTTTTTGCTAGGTATTGTCCGTGGAGTTGGCTGTTTATGGTCCCCTTGGACAATACACTTAATTAATTCTTTTAAAAATTTTCCATTGGTAAATAGACCCGTAATCATCAAAATTGCTTTCTTTATTGAAAAAATGTACAGCTTAGAATTCGCTGTTTGCATGATTGAAATTATGTAGGATAGAATTATCATAATTTTTCAATATTTTTGTAGTTCTAAAAATAATAATATGATGATATGCTAGCATTTATTGATGCCAATTTATGTAAGCTTAATATTGGCATTGCTATCGAAGCGACTACAGTTCATCCCGATTGTTTAACTCATTGAACTGGGTATCGTATCGGTCATTATGAATGGAGAATATGTCTGTAATGTCAGATAAAAAGTATCGACTAGTAACGCGCGCTGATTTTGATGGAATCGTAAGCGGTACATTGCTTAATGAATTGGACATGGTTGACGGTGTGCTATTTGTTGAACCAAAAGACATGCAAGATGGAAAAGTTGCTGTGACGGGCGACGATATCACCACAAATCTTCCTTTTGTCGAAGGTGTGCATTTATGTTTTGACCACCATCTAAGCGAAACAGAACGTGTCGGTGTTAAAGAAAACCGTATTATCGATCCGGATGCGCCGTCTGCCGCCCGTGTTGTTTATCGCTATTTTGGTGGCCGCGTTGGGTTGCCTGAGATTTCACAGGAATTGATGAACGCTGTTGATCAAGCCGATTCTGCGCAATACACCCGCGAAGATATCATGGCGCCCGAAGGCTGGACATTACTTAATTTTATTCTGGACCCTAGAACCGGATTGGAACGTCTGAAACAATTTTCATTGCCTCATGATGAGTTAATGAAAGATATGATGACTTATTGTCGCCATAACCCGGTTGAAGAAATTTTGGGATTACCTGACGTTGTTGAACGGGTTGAAGTTTATAAATTACATGCAGAATCGGCTGAATTACAACTACGTGATTGTTCGAAAGTTGATGGGAGAATTTTACTCACCGATTTGCGCTCCCAAGATACCGTATATTTGGTGAACCGCTTTTTGGGTTATGCGCTTTACCCTGAATGCAATATTTCGATTACATTAAATGTGGGGCCTGAAAAAAACTTGACCACCATTGCTGTTGGTAAGTCGATTTTGGATCGTTCATCAAAGACCAGTATTGGTCCATTGATGTTAAAATATGGTGGCGGTGGACATGCCGCAGCAGGTACGTGCCGTGTTGATAACGGTGATGTGGACCGTGTGTTGGATGAAATTATAATGGCTATTAAATCTGACGGGTAATCAGCTGGTTATGGTTGTGTTTCATGGTCAATAGCACTTAGGTGCTTGATATTTTTGAAAAGTGATAATCTTATTAAGTCCGAAAGTGATCGCATAGGGAATTGTTGTTGGTTAAATGAAACCATTTTAATTCCACAACAAATTCCGCATGATAAAAATATAAAAACAGACACCCAAGCCGTGCTTTGGACACATTGGTCCGTGACAGAAAATGTATTTACAGATACCGTTGCTTTGGAAAAACCCGTATTTGATATAAATCAACGGGCGTGCCTTGTTGATTTAGAAAGACAAAAGGCCGAATTATCAGCATCCGAGTTGACGTCTATTGAATTTATTGATGTGCCAACAGGCGCATCGGTCCACCCGGCAGAGAATACGGAAACCGGTATTTGGGCGGTGACAGCGGTTGATGTCGCACAAATCTATTATTGCCCAAGCCCGAACCAGTCCGGTAAATGTATGTTAACTGTGCAATTAACGGCACAGGAAAACCAACACTCTGACCCTATCAGTATGGTTGTCGGCGTCGAAGTTGATTTGCCATTACTAGAAACGGCCTCTCACTCAGCCCTTGAAACAAAGCCCCCATCCAAGGGATTAAGTGTGAAACAAGGAAAAGTTGTCCAAAGAAAAAATAGCAAACCTGCTCAAGTCATTGCGGGTCAATTATCAGCCAAAGCCAGTGTTCGAAAACCAGTTAAAAGGGTTCCCGTAGCGGCCGCTAAAACGTCAGCAAAACCTGCATTAACGGCTCGCGTTATGCCTGTTCAAAAAAAACCACAAGCCACCCTCCGTAAACCGGTTAATGCGGGTAGTGTTGCGCCAAAACGTGTGACGGCAAAACCGAAACTCTCTCGGCCTTCTGTAACGGTTAAAGCAAATCCCATAAAAAAAGTAGCAGAATTGACATCTGAATCAAAAATTTCTTCACTAAAACCCGGCCCTGATATTTTAGAGAATATTGTTTTGCGATTGGGTGCGTCCCCCGAATTTGGCGACCCGTATTACCGAATTTATGTGGATGGACGTCAGGTTTCCAGTGGTAATATTGATTACTCTGCGCCGTTAACTGAAAAAACGAGTGAAGCTGAAATTGCCATATGCTGGCAGGATATTGTTATTCCATGGCCTTCTGACGCTGCCACGCCTTCCAAATTATTGGTTCGTTATGATGATGATCAAAGCGGCCCGTTTCAACAACCCAGAAATATGGTCGTAGACTATGCCATGGTCGCGGGCATCAAAATGGATCCCGATGGGCCGTATGCATTTTACCCAACAACCAGACGGCCTATGGGCGGTCATTTAGATCGCATCGGTCCGATGTCGTGGGATGGTGATTTGATTTTTAACGTCACCGGTGCATTGGCTGGAAACCCAAATTTAGTCATCGCACCGGATATATCATCAGATGTTTCGAACAATAGAATATCGATGGATAAGCCTCTAGAAAAAATTGCTGAAGATCGTATTTTAAATATTCAGGCCTCAAACCTAGATATTCATAACCCGTCTATCATGGCAGAACTATGCGAAGTTCGTAATTATTTGAGGGGTAATGAAAGCGCTGATCAAAATGACAACAAGCGTAAAAACACTCTTGGGTTTTTGGGCGTTGATAAAACCCGTTGGTCTGATTTAAAAGTCGTTGCTCCTGATGGCAGCCATGTATCATTGACAGCTAAAGAAGGTGGCGAGGATAAAGGACAAATATCTGTTGCAGATATGGAACTAGGGCGATTGGTTAAGCAACGGTTTGTTGAACGTTTGATGAATAAAGCCATGTCCGGGGCTGCTAAAAACATCGAAGCGCATAAAAATATCGATAGATTTAACGCTAAGAAAGTTGCTGGTGTTAAAATAACAACCAACAACGATGACATGATTATTCATAGTATCATTGATACAGCGCAAAAACTCAGTACAGAATTTCTTGAAAATGCTATACTTTCTGCGCATAAAATGTCTATGGCTGCAAAACTGAATATCGGCAATGCAAATTTTTTACAAAAAAATCAAACGCAAACTATTGACAGCGGCAACAGGCTTCGTAAAAATTTCTTGACGACTTCATTGCAAAAAACCATTAAAGCTTTGGAAACCGTTGCTTCTAACGACAGCATTTAACGCAACCAAAGTTACAGGTTGTGGCAACTCTCGGGTTTTAAACAGACCTGTGATTTTTTTTATATATAAGGATCAATTATGTCAGAAAAATCGGTAAAATTGTCTTTGGGGTTTTCTTGTGTTGGTCATACCTATTCACATTTTTTCTCACCGATTTTTTATATTTCCGCTTTATCTTTGGAAACCGCATTGATGAAAACCCACGGTGAAGTTGTGGCATTAATTGTCGTCGGTAATTTATTGTTTGGATTTGCCGCTCCGGTCGCTGGTTGGTTAGGCGATAAATGGTCATCTGTCGGTATGATGGCGATCTATTTTATCGGTATGGGCTTGGGTTTGATTTTAACGGGACTTTCCAATGGCGCGTTTATGATTGCTGGCGGTTTAGCCTTAACCGGAATGTTTGCATCTATTTATCATCCTGTGGGCATTGCTTGGCTCGTGCGTAGCTCTAAACAAATCGGTGCAGCTCTCGGTATTAATGGTGTGTTTGGGAATTTAGGCCCGGCTGTTGCGGCTTTGATGACAGGCATTATCATTGATGAATTTGGATGGCGTTGGGCTTTTATCATCCCAGGCGTGCTGGTTTTGGGCACGGGACTTTTATTTTGCTTTAGCCTTTATAAAGGCTGGGTTGTTGAAAATAAACACGACCGCAACCCGCCAAAGGTCGATGCATCTAAAAAAGATTTAATCCGGGTGTTCTTAATATTGGCGGTGACTATGCTATCTGGCGGTATTATTTTTCAATCAACGCAACCGGCTTTGCCCAAAGCCTTTTCCGAAGTCTTGACTAATGATGGTGCATTCGGCATTTCAGTTTGGATTGCTGTTATTTACGGGGTCAGTTCATTAATGCAAATCGTTGGCGGTAAATTGGCGGATCGATATCCTGTGAAATTTGTGTATCTGGGATGTTATTTGCTGCAAATTCCGCTGATGGCTTTGGCGTCATTGATGGTTGGAAATATTGGATTTGTTGGACTTGCGATTGTTATGGTGGCGATCAATACAGGTGCGTTGCCTGCTGAAAATATGTTGGTGGCAAAATATGCGCCGCCCAAATACCGAGCCCTATCTTATGGGCTTAAATTTGTAGTGGCTTTTGGTTTTGCCGGGCTTGGTGTGTTATTAGAAGGCGCAATTTATGATTTAACCGGCGGGTTTTCATTGTTATTCGCAATATTGGGCGGCGTTGCTGGGGTTTCGGCAACGGCTATATGGATGTTACCTAATGAACAGCAAACGCCTGTTGTTCAAGCGGCGGAATAGTTTTTATGACCATTTCGCCTGTGATGATCGACCGTCTTGACCATTTGGTGTTAACGGCCAAAAGCATTGAAAAAACCATTGGTTTTTATGTCGATGTTTTAGGTATGGAAAACCGTATTTTTAAAGATGGTCGCAGTGCGTTGCATTTTGGCAATCAGAAAATAAACCTACATGAATATGGTAATGAATTTGACCCCAAAGCTTTAGTGCCCAGACCGGGTAGTGCTGATTTATGTTTTATTTCAACAACACCGATCGTTATTGTTGAACACCATTTACACACGTTGGGTATCCCCATTGAACAAGGCCCCGTTGAACGCACGGGTGCATCTGGTCCAATTATGTCAATTTACATCCGCGACCCGGACGGTAATTTGATTGAAATATCAAATCAGTTGTAATTTAACTATAAAGCTTGTTCCAAATCACGGATTAAATCGTCAGGGGTTTCCAGACCGATTGAAAGACGGATAACGTCCGCACCGGCGCCTGCGTTGATGCGTTGTTCATCTGTTAATTGCCTATGCGTTGTTGATGCCGGATGTAATATCAATGACCGGGTATCGCCGATATTGGCAAGGTGTGAAAATAAATTAACGCTTTCAACAAGTTTAATCCCCGCCGCATACCCGTTTTTTAAACCAAACGTGAATACCGACCCCGGACCTTTGGGCAGATATTTTTTTGATAATTGATGATAGGGACTGGACGGCAATCCAGCATAAGAGACCCAACTGACTTTGTCATGGGTATTTAAAAATTCAGCAATAATTTGAGCATTTTCTACATGCCGGTCCATGCGCACGGGCAATGTTTCCGTACCGGTAATAGTGTTAAACGCGTTGGTCGGTGACATGGCCGGGCCAAAATCACGCAGTCCCACGGCGCGGGCTTTCATGGTGAAACCAAAATCGCCAAATGTTTCATAGAACGTCAACCCGTGATAGGCCGGTTCCGGTTTGCACATGGATGGAAATTTATCGTTCTGTGACCAGTCAAATTTCCCGCTTTCGATCAATGCCCCACCCATGGATGTGCCGTGTCCCGATAAAAATTTAGTGGTGGAATGGACGATTAAATCAGCCCCCCAATCAAAAGGACGGCACAGGTAGGGTGTGGCCATTGTGTTGTCAACGATCAACGGGATACCGGCATCGTTTGCAATTTTGGCAATGGCTTCTAAATCTAAAATAATACCGCCTGGGTTGGCTAAGGCTTCAATAAAAATGGCTTTGGTTTTTTCCGTGATGGCGGCTTTGAAATTATCGGGATCGGTGGGATCAACAAAATCACAATGCCAGCCGAGTTTTTTAAAACTGAGACCAAATTGCGTAATTGATCCGCCGTATAAATTGCGGGATGCGATAAATTCATCGCCCGGCTCCAACAATGTGAAAAATGTCAAAAATTGTGCCGCATGACCGGATGCCGTGCAAACCGCGGCGCGACCGTTTTCTAAACTCGCTAAGCGTTCTTCTAGCACCGCGACGGTGGGGTTGGTTAGGCGCGAATAGATAAAGCCAAATGTTTGCAGGTTAAACAAATCCGCCGCATGGTCCGCATCCTCAAAAACATAGGCTGTCGTTTGGTGAATAGGTGTGCTGCGTGACCCGGTCACCGGATCAGGGGCGGCCCCTGCGTGAATGGCTAAAGTTTCGAACCCATATGCATTGTTGTTGTCATCGTTCATGGCGTGAGTTTCCGTCGTTTTGAAGTAATGATTCCAGAATTCACCCCAGCCCATCCCAATTCACCAAATAACCGCCCGTATTCGATTTTTGGACAGCGGTCCATGATCACGTTTAATCCTGAATTTCGAGCAACTTGGGCCGCAGCATCGTGACGCACGGCTATTTGAGTCCATAATGTTTTAATATTTTTGGCATCGATGTGGGGAATGATTTCGTCAACGATAGCGGGGATGGCCGATGATCCCCGGAACACATCAATCATATCTACGGTTCCTGGGATATCGGATATTTGAGCATAAACCGGTTGTCCGAGAATCTCTTTGCCGACTTGGCCGGGGTTGATGGGGATGACGTTATAGCCTTTGCCCAATAAATATTTCATGACAAAATTTGATGGACGTACCCAATTGGCGCTGGCACCAATCATGGCAATAGTTTTTGTTTGCCTTAAAATTTTCCGAATATCTAAATCTGAATAAACAAGGGGCAGGGGAGGCGATGTGACCATGTTATTCGTCTTTCCATGGCGGCATCGGTTGTTTGTTTAAAAAGGCATGAATGCCGTCCCTAGCGTCTTTAGTTTGCATATTACAAGTGATGACGTCAGACGCCATATCATAGGCCGCGTCTAACCCCTGTTCAATTTGTTTGTAAAACAACTGTTTGCCCAAACGAATAGCAGCTTGCGATTGTTTAGCGACCCGGTGGGATAAATCATTAACAGCGTTATCCAGTTCATCAATTGGTACAACGTCATTTAATAAACCCATCTGCAGTGCTTTGCCCGCATTGATCATGTCACCTGTTAACAACATTTCCATGGCTTGTTTGCGGCCAACATTGCGGGTGACGGCAACCATCGGGGTTGAACAAAACAAACCTAAATTCACACCGGACGTGCCAAATTTCACATGATCGGCGGCAACCGCCAAATCACATTGCGCCACCAGTTGGCATCCGGCAGCGGCCGCTACACCGTGGACACAGGCGATCACGGGTTGCGGTAATTTTGTGATCGACATCATCATGTTGGAACATTGTTTGAATAACGCTCGCATGGCTTTTTCGCTGGGATCATTCATTAATTCAGATAGATCATGACCGGCTGAAAACGCTTTACCATGGCCTTTGATAATCACAACGCGCACGGTTTTATCATCGGCAATGTCATGTAACTGTTGTTGAATAGCACTCATTAATTCTGATGATAGCGCGTTAAATTTATCACTGCGATTTAATGTTAACGTCGTGATGCCGTTGTTATCATCACGTAATAATACACGTTCAATGCTGGTCATGATTTTATGCCTCATCCTATAAAGTTAATTTGATTTTCTATTTTTTATTGGTCAATGGCAAGTCGGGGATTGCACCAATGGCGCGTTATTGCCAAACTGTGTTATTGAATTTGACCAAAAATGATTAAACGGGAAAATTTGCCATATTAAGTTTGGCCTATAAGGATATGTATGGGGTTAATAAACGACATGGACCAGAATGATACAGTGACCCGGCGGGTTGAACGGTCGATGGAATGGATGTTAGGCGGCGATTATTACATTCAATCATTACAAGACAGTGATGAGAAAAATCTGCATGATCGGTTGAACCACCGGCTTGTTTCCATTGAATTGCGACGCCAACAAAATTTAGAAGCCATCATCATGTCGGCCTACCGCAAAGCCCCTGAATTGGATTTGTCAGAACAATCAATCCCTTCCATTAATGATGACTGGATGGCGCGCTGGTTGCGGTTATCTGGCGATATTCATGACGAAGACATGCACGCTGTCTGGGCCGATGTGTTGATTGCTGAAACCACTGAACCGGGACAGTTTTCTTTATCCACTTTGGAAAAACTATCGTGTCTACGTCCACAGGAACTTGATTTATGCCGCCGCGTTAGCCATTTGTATTTCCCGACAGGATTGATATTTAAACTTGCCGGTGGTGCAAATTTGGATGCTTTTGGTTTGTTGGCAGAACATATTGAAAACCTGAAAAATTTAGATTTGATGTGGCAGGCTGATGATTTATACGTATCGTTTCTAGCCCCAAGCAAAGGATTGACGTTGGATTATACCGGTGCTGATCTCGTGTTGCGTCATTCAGAACGTGAATTATTCACTTTTCAAACCTATAAATTAACCGAGGCCGGGCGTGAGTTATCTAAACTAATGCATGACGGTACGGTGGATGCTGATTATTTAAGTGCATTGGGATCGTTTCTAAAAAACGATGGTTATGATTTCAGACTTAAAATCAAAGATTAAATAAGGACAACAAAATTTCATGACGACAAAATTATCCGCCGAAGACTTTAATGCATTGCTCGCCGAAGAAATGCCTTTTGCCTTAAAAGAAGGCGTGCATGCACTTTCCATAGGCGACAACCAAGCCATTTTGAAAATCCCCTATGATGACAAAATGCTACGTCCCGGTGGAACGATTTCTGGTCCAACCATGATGATGTTGGCCGATGCCACTATGTACGCAACTTTATTAGGTGCCATTGGCGTGGTTAAGTTAGCCGTCACTACAAATTTTGCCATTAATTTCCTGCACCGCCCAAAACCGTCAGATTTACTAGCCGAAGGTAAAATTTTAAAGCTTGGCAAACGCTTGGCGGTCATGGAAGTCACAGTGATGAGCGAAGGCCAAGAACATCCCGTGGCCCATGCCACGGGCACATATTCCATCCCACCAAACCGATAATAAATGTGGTATTATGATACCTTATTTGTAAGTTATTGAAAATATTGAATAAAATTAAAAACAAATTCAGTTTATGGTATTGACGGGGCGGTAAAAACCGACATAATCCGGCTCGCGCACTGCAATTGCCTAATCATTGTTATTTTGGTCGTTGGTGGGCTGCTTGATTGAAAACTTGCTGACCTGTGATAACCGATATTGGTTAATGAATAACATCAGGTCACGTGACTGAGAGACATAAAATGAAAACCTATTCCGCCAAACCGACGGACGTCGAAAAGAAATGGTTTGTTGTTGATGCCGAAGACTTGGTGTTAGGCCGTATGGCCAGCGTCATTGCTTTGCGTCTTCGTGGCAAACATAAACCTATGTTCACACCGCACATTGATTGTGGTGATAACATCATCGTAGTGAATGCTGAAAAAGTTTATTTGTCCGGCAAAAAACTAAGCGATAAAAAATATTACTGGCATACCGGTTATCCGGGCGGCATCAAACACCGTACAGCGGGCGCCTTGCTTGATGGTGCGCATCCTGAACGTGTTGTCATCAAAGCCATTGAACGCATGATCAGTCGTAATCCATTGGGTCGTCAGCAAATGACTAAACTTCATGTCTATGCGGGGCCAACGCATCCACACGAAGCGCAAACACCGGAAGTTCTGGACGTTGCTGCCATGAACCCTAAGAATAAAAGGAGCCAGTAGCCCATGTCCGATGAAGTAAAAACACTCGAAGATCTTAAAGATCTGGTCGAAGGAACAAACATCGTTTCCGGTGCCGCCGAAGAAGTAAAACCGGTTGAACCACAAATCGACGAACTGGGCCGTTCATATGCAACAGGCAAACGTAAAAACGCTATTGCCCGTGTTTGGATCAAACCTGGACCCGGTAAAATCGTTGTAAACGGCCGTGATGTTGATACGTATTTTGCGCGCCCTGTATTGCGCATGGTTATCAATCAGCCTTTTGCCGTTACCGAACGTGAAGGTCAATACGACATTTTCTGCACTGTTAAAGGTGGCGGGCTTTCTGGACAAGCCGGTGCATTGCGTCACGGTATTTCCAAAGCGTTGACATTGTATGAACCACTGTTGCGCGGTGCGTTAAAAGCCGAAGGCTTCTTAACCCGGGATAGCCGTGTTGTTGAACGGAAAAAATACGGTCGCCGCAAAGCGCGTCGTAGCTTCCAGTTCTCGAAACGCTAAATGAGTATCTATAAAAAATTATTGCTTTTTTAAAGGGTTCGCTTCGGCGGCCCTTTTTTTTGTTCTGTATTTGTGTTTGAGTCTGATACTACGGGTTTATAAATTGGTAGAGAAAATGAAGGTTGTCGTAATACGCAAAGCACGGGAAGGCGAGGCCGAAATAATGACTGATTTGTCGATCCGGTCCAAGAAATCGATTGGTTACGACGATGCTTTCATGTCCGCCTGCCAAGAAGAGCTTTCGATTACGGAGGATGAGTTGCATCGTGGTGAGTATTGGGTTGCGGATTTCGGTGGTATATGTGGATGTGCGTGCCTTGATGTGGAATTCAACAACAATTTCGGCGAAGTACATTCTTTTTTCATTGACCCGGATATGAAACGCCAAGGCATAGGGAGATTGCTTTGGAATGAGCTGGTGAAATATGCAAAGGAAAAAAAGCTCCGGAAACTTATTCTTGACGCTGATCCGACCGCGGTTCCTTTCTATCAATCATTAGGATTTAAAAAAGTCAAAGAAGTGTCTTCCGGCTCAATTCCAGGGCGGAAAATTCCTCATATGGGATATTTACTTGGAAGTGACCACTAAATCATCAGAAGAAATCTGTAAGATATTGAAAAAAGATAAATGTTGATTTTCGTTTATCAACGTTAAACAACTGTTCCATAGAAACATAAAGACCAATTTTCAACGGGGGTTATTTCAGGTTTAAAAATAGTTTCGAGTTGCGCTCGCAAATCAAACCCTAGATAACCAAGAGCTATAATTGTCCGTTGCACCATGAACAATGTCTTTGTATGCCGATGCAAGTTGTTGTGTTATGGGACCTGTTGTACCGTTTCCAATGACTAGACCGTCAACTGAAATGATAACTTCAATTTCATGGGCTGTGCCACACCAAAAAATTTCATCAGCACCATATAATTCTGTTCGACCAACGCTTCTTTCAATAACGCTATAGCCTAAATCTGTGTTGGATAGCGATATTAACGTATCTCTTGTTAAACTTTCCAAAATATCAGAGGTAACAGATGGAGTAATTAGTTTTCCTTTTTTTACAATGAATATACAAGCTCCGGTGCCTTCGGAAACAAAGCCCTGACTTGTCAGCATTATAGGTCCATCAAATCCACGTTCTATGGCTTCAATATCCGCAGCTCTATTATTCACATAATTAGCGACGCATTTGACCCTAGGGGGCATTGAGTTGTCAGAAATTCGTGTGATTGTACTGACACCAACATTGATCGTTCGCAGTTCATTTAAATTGGAAGCCATGGCTGTTAAACCAATAACAAAACTCACTTTGCCCCGTGCGTTAATGGAACTATCATCAGATAAATAAGCCAAAATACGAATGTGGATAGGCGTTGAAACTGCATTTGCTTTGACCGTTTTATTTATTTCATTCATTAATTGTGCTGCATCACAGTCGAGGTCCATTTTCATGATCCGGCAATTTAAAATTAATCGTTCAATATGATCTTGGACTCTGAATAAAACAACATCTTCTGCATGCTTGTCGATATATCCGCGAATGCCTTCGAAAACGGAGACCCCGTATTTCATTGCATTGGAAAAGGCAAACACGTTACAGTTATCTTTACTAACAATGGTTCCGTTGTGGTTCATGTATTGAGCTGTGTTGTTTGTCATTGGGAAGCCTTTAAAAAAGTATAGTTCGTAAGCCAAAAATAAAAATGGCACCTATGATAATACCCGATGCCAGTCGACCGGTAAAAATGACATATGTTAAGACCACCAAACCGGTTAAAAGTTCAGCGATCCCGGTAATAATTAATGGCGCAAGCGTTGCTGATAAAATTGTTCCGGGAAGATAGGTTAGCCAATTTTTCATGAATTTGTTCAGTTTGAATTGGCGTAATATAATAAGCCCGGACACCCGTGTTAAATAAGTGACCAGTCCATAAGGCAAATAACAATCAAATTTTTATTCATTTTTATTAATGACAGTTGCCAAAGATGCCGCAATGATGGCTGCTATGGGAATTGCCCAGTATATTGGTATATAGAGGCTTAATGAAATCGAACATAGAGCAGCAACGGCCCATGGGATTATAATTTTTCGACCATTCCACATGCCCCCTAATAGAGCTGCAAATGAAATAGCTGAAAAAAAATCTAGCCCAAATACGGTGTAGTCTGGAATAAGTCCGCCAAGTGTGTGCCCTAAATAGGCTGCGAATAACCATGGGATCAATATGGCAATGCCGCTACCAATGATGTATGCCAGCGTGACCACGTTCGATGGATTGTTGTGAAGATGTCTCATGGCAATGCTCCATGTGCCATCTGTAATAAAATAGGCTGCTACCCAACCTTTTTTAGACATTAACTCGGGCACATGACTAGCAATTGTTAAAGACATAAGAATGTGACGCACATTCACAAACATGACTATCATGGCAATCGTTGCAATGCCCGTATCAGACCAAATTGATAAAGCAATTAGCTGTGATGAACCGGCATTGACCAATCCATTCATCAATACAGTGTTGATTGCTGACAACCCTGTATCACGTGCAACAATCCCAAATACAATGCCAAACAGGACGGCATTAATGATCATGGGCCAACTTTGTATGGCGCCTTGAAAAAAATTCTCCCGCATTGAGTTATTAATTTGCTGGCTTAAAACTTTTTTCATTTTATTAAACCCAAAATAAAATAGTCCCATCTCTTTTGGGGCCAAAAAAACCAGAAACAGTTAACCGCCTTGATGTGCCGGGTAAAACTTCATGAATATTCGACGACCTGAATAGGACTAGGTCACCTAAGGATGGCTTTATAAACGCTTTTTCTAAATTAGGATCGTTCGCAATACTTCGATCAGACGTCGGGTAAACAATTGTTTCTCCGCCATTGTCTGGTAGTTGTAAATAGATGTTCCAGGCGAATTGATCAATAAGATCTTTGTGGCTTTCCAAATCAGGGCATTCGCCTGGCAGCCAGTCGCGATGCAGGGGCGCGCTTGCCAGATCTCTAATTGTGCATTTTGCAAATGGTTTGTCATCTAAAGACGGGTAGTGAATTTTGCTTCCGGTATGGTGTTCTATTAGTTGTGTCAGTTTACTAAACATATTAGTGTCTGAAAATAAATAATTTGAGAAAATTGTTGCGTACTTTTGAGTTAGTTCAGCGTATTTGCTTCGATCAAATCGATAACGGAAAAAAATTTGGTCCCAATTTCCCCTTTGTATCATTTTGTCCGTCTTTATTGTCACCAAGATAATATTTAATTCCAATTTGATCGATTTTATGAACTAATTCGTCACATTCATTGTGACTTAGAAAGTTAGATACTTTCATATGAAGTCTACTTCCAATTAGTAAATCAATTATTGTGCCAGAATTGGTGTTGTGGCTCATTTTTATGCCTCAGTGAGTGGTAGATATGAATCGATGGGTACTCAATTTAAGATAGTTATATGTATAGTTAATCAGTTAAAAGGTGTATATGCTGTGTATATAGTTAGCACAAGCTCAATTGTACGTTAATTATTTAAATTCTTACATTAATGGCGATTTATTTATTCGCACTGCAAAAATAGGTGCGTGCTAATGCCACAAGAACGCCGAAAACAATTGGATATTTGTTATTTGAGCAGGGTGAGATTCCAAACACCGTTGTTAGGATGTATAAGAACAGGCGTGGCATTGGGTATAGGTGAAATAATCGGTTCAAATGTAACGTATTCTTGTGCCGCATACATCAGGCCTTTATGGGCGACAATCAATGTATTAGGCCCGTATGAAATGGCACGCTGCATTGCATTCCATGCACGTTCTGAAAATTGGTGAAATGTTTCTCCATTGGCAGGATCGAAAAACCCCGCCCAATAATCATCTAACCAGTCACCATCTGGCTCACCTTGCTGGTCCCCAAGATGGCATTCCATTAGACCATCATCGAAAATAATGTTTACATCATGGTGTGATGCAACAATTTCGGGTGTCTGTTTGGCGCGGGACAAAGGGCTGGAAACAATCTGAGCTATTGGCTTGTTTTTAAGTGTTTTTGCGGCACGCGCGGCTTGATCATGGCCAGTCGTATTTAACGGCACATCCAAATGACCTTGGATTAATCCTTGTTCATTGAATTTAGTTTCACCATGACGCAAAAAATAAAAAGTGATTTCGTAACTCACAAATTTCTATAAAAATACTGATGTTTTCTGTACGGGTTAATAAATTTGACCACATCGTCCTACCGTGGTTACAAATTGTTTATGGATGTTTTAAAAGTAATTCTATGTTCTCTGTCTAATTGCTGTGCTGATGAATATGAGTAGGGCCTTGATAAAGGAATTTTTTGTTAATCATCCAAATGCCCGGTTTTGACAAATATGGTACAGCCTTTGGTACTGAACGGGGTGTGGGTGCTGTATGATGGATTGCGGATCCATGTGCCTTTTGGGTACTGACCGTGTTCGTCTTCGAATGTGCCTTCAACGACAAATATTTCTTCGCCTCCCGGATGGGTATGACGGTTAAATTGTGTGCCCGGCTGCCATTTGACCATGGCGGTACTTTCCATGCCATATTGGTGTAATGACATCACCGACAAACCGTCAACCATTCCCGGCAACCACGCTTTTTTTGACGTGTCTGTTTTGACAAATGTTTGATCTGTTTTATCCATTTGCCCCAGTTTAACAAAAAGAGTGCAACCGTTTTCGCTATAAGGTGTGTGCCGGGACCCAACCGGGTTGCGCACATACATGCCGGGGCCATGATCACCAGAATTGTCTGAAAAAATACCGTCCAATACTAAAAACTCTTCGCCACCTGTGTGGGTGTGCTCCGAAAAATGACTTCCTTTTGCGTAACGGACAACCGATGTGGCACGTCCACTTTCTTTTCCTTCACGTTCAAGCATGCGCCTTTGAACACCGGGCAGGGGACTGTCGACCCAACCCAGTTTATCGGTTTCGATGATGACGGCTTTTTTGAAATTCATATTCAGATTTTGTGTCATGATGGTGTCCTAGAATTTAATATATGGTTCGTTGGTTCTATCGCGGCGCTGCGGCGGGTAGAAACGGTTTCATACCAGCGGCTAAGATTTTTTAAGCCTTGCTGTATCGTCAAATCACATAACCCACCAAACCCTATTGCACAAAGTGCTGTAATATCAACAACCGAAATTTGTCACTGATAAACTATTTTTTATCTTCTAAATGGGGGTCTAGTTGAACTAAATCAATTTTGAAATATCATTTAATTAGTTTGTCCCCATTTATTGTTTTGGTAAGTTTCCAATTGTCCAAATCCTTGGGTTACATGATGAAAATAAGTGGCCATTGTGTCATACATGGTATGTTCGATGGGTCTTTGCCACATATTGCCACTGAAGTGGGAATTAAAAGCGCTAGTATTCATTATCGTTTTCCCAGAAAAGCGGATTTAGGCGAAGCTGTTGCCGCTGATTACCGGGAAAAGTTCATGGGAACTTTAAAAAAAAGCTGATGACCAAGGTGTTACCACGTCTGAATTATTAATTTTATATGTTTTGTTATTTGAACAGACATTAATCGAAAACAATAAAATGTGTTTGTGTGGTATGTTAAGTGCGGAAATATCATCATTACCGAAACAAGTTGTTGCAGAAACACAGTTGTTTTTTTATGAAAACCAAAAATGGTTAGCTGGTGTTATGTTACGTCATGTGAAATCATCCCCATCTGCAGTCCTAATGGATTTTACAACCGAAGCTGCTTTATTTGTTGCATCGTTAGAAGGTGCTTTAATTGTTGCCAAAGGGCTTGGTGATGTAGAAATTTTTAATAAAATTTCCAATAAACTGTTAGCTCCGTATTTTAGTTAATTGTAAATTGTGATCTTTTAAATAATTAAGCGACTTGATTTGTTATTAAATAATGGATAAATTCAGTCATCGACCTAGTCGAGCCCCTGACGGGCGCACTCTATGAAAGATAATAGAATGACAAACCGACGACGCCAAAACTGATTTTTATTGACCAATTAATTTGGTCAGAGTTTGTGTTGTTTGTTTATAGGTTCGAGTCTCAAAAAAATATAACAGTATTTAAGAAATGTTACATGGTTAAACTATGTGTAAAATCCTTATGTACTATTGCCTGTGACGATTAAGGGAATATGAAAATGGTTAAAAAAATATTTATCGATGGCGAAGCCGGCACCACAGGGTTGCAAATCCGTGACCGGTTAAAAGGACGGTTGGATATCCAATTGTTAAGCCTTGGCGAAGACCTTCGCAAAGATGAAAACGCGCGCCGTGAGTTGTTAAATAGTGTTGATGTTGCCATTTTGTGTTTGCCTGATGCTGCTGCACGGTTAGCCGTAGATTTAATTGATAACGAAAATGTGCAAGTCATTGATGCATCATCGGCCCATCGGACGACGCCGGGATGGGTTTACGGCATGCCAGAATATGCAAATGGTCAACGAGATTTAATCAAAAATGCGACGCGGGTGACGAACCCCGGCTGTTACGCAATTTCTTCTGTGGCAATGATCCATCCCTTGGTAACGTCGGGAATTATCGATGAAAATTGGCCCGTGACGATAAACGCCGTGTCTGGGTATTCTGGCGGCGGTCGGCAATTGATTGAACGCTTCGAAAATAAAAGTATTGATGATTATACCGATACACCATTTCGTGTTTATGGATTGGGCCTAGATCATAAACATATTCCAGAAATTAAAATGCATGGCGGTTTAAATCATGCGCCATTGATGGTGCCAAGCGTTGGCCGGTTCAAACAAGGCATGATTGTTCAGTTGCCCTTACCCTTATGGTCAATGGCTGGTAATCCATCGGCAAGTGATGTGGCAAAGATTTTGTCAGACCATTACAAAAATGAAAAATTTGTTGCGGTTTTAAATGCTGAAGAAACTCAAAACATATCCCATTTGGACCCAGAAATACTCAATGGTAGCAATGAGTTACGTTTGCATGTTTTTTCAAATACGGATGGTGATCAAGCCGTGGTCGTGGCGTTGCTGGATAATCTAGGTAAGGGCGCATCAGGTCAAGCTTTGCAAAACTTGAATTTGATGATTGGTGCTGACGAGGAAACGGGATTATTTTAAAGCATTATTGATTGGGATTAATATGTCTAAAATTTCATCAAGCCCTTTTAAAATAACGCTTTTGGGCACCGGGTGCCCTGCTGTCAGCACAACCCGGTTCGGTCCGGCGACCTTGGTCGAATGTGGTGGGTTGATTGTTTTAGTTGATGTTGGATCAGGTGTCACACAGCGTTTGTTGGCGGCTGGACATAATGGGGCAGATATTGACGCGGTTTTGATTACTCATCTTCACAGTGACCATTTGGTTGATTTGTATCAGTTGATTATTTCCTCATGGCACCAAAGTCGGGATAAACCGCAGCGAATTTTTGGCCCGCCAGGAATTAAAAAACTGATCACAGATACTATGGACGTCTGGAAAACAGAACGAAATTGGCGCATTGCATTTGAACAACGTACCAGTGTTGAAGCTTTTGACATCGACGTTATTGAATTTAATGATGAAAAACCTTTGTATGATGATGGCTGTATAATCCGTCCTGTGCGTGTATCTCATGAACCTGTTGATCCAGCATTTGGATTTATTTTCGAGGCCCATGGCGTAAAAGCCGTCATCAGCGGTGATACCAAAGTGAGTGAAAATTTGATAAGTGTATCAGATGGGGCTGACTTATTGGTGCACGAAGTTTTTGTCCATGGTGGCATCCCGGTTTCTGGCACACGAAGCCAACAAGGTTTGGCAAATGTTGCCTCCTATCATACTTTATCGGATGATGTAGGAAAAGTCGCAAATGCGGCCAATGTTAAAGCTTTGGCCTTAACCCATATCGTGCCACCGGATAGCGACAGGGAAGAACTTTTAACAGCTGTAAGAAAATTTTATTCAGGCCCTGTTTTCGTAGGCGAAGATTTAATGCAGTTTGATTTAGTTCGTCGAAGAATGCGCCATGGTGATACCTTTTGTAGTTTTTAACCGGTCTGTTAAATATCTAAATCGTCGACAAATTGTGCGTTTTCCTGGATAAATTGAAACCGCATTTCAGGTTTTTTACCCATTAAGTTTTCGACTAAACGGGCGGTATCTTTGGCATCAATAATATCATTATCATTATGACCGGTGGGAATGGTGATTTTTAACAACGTGCGGCGGTCTGGATCCATGGTTGTATCTTTTAACTGTTTAGGTGGCATTTCCCCTAAACCTTTAAATCGGCTAATATCAATTTTACCACGCCCGGTGAACTCTGTTTCCATTAATTTATCTTTGTGGGCATCATCTCTGGCATAAATCGTTTTTTCACCTTGGCTGATACGGTAGAGCGGCGGTAATGCCAAATACAAATGGCCATTAGTGATCAATTCCGGGGTCATCCGATAAAAGAATGTCATGAGTAATGATGCGATATGCGCGCCATCCACATCGGCATCGGTCATGATGATAATTTTTTCGTAACGTAAATCATCGTCGATATAGCTGTCTTCTAATCCACAACCCAAAGCTTCGATTAAATCAGATAACTCCTGATTGGCTTTAATTTTATCAAAGCTGGCGCTCGCAACGTTCAGAATTTTACCGCGTAATGGCAAGACGGCTTGGGTTTCCCTGCGGCGTCCTTGTTTGGCGGACCCGCCCGCACTGTCACCTTCGACGATAAACAATTCGGTGCCGGCTCGGGTGTTTTGTGTACAGTCTGATAATTTCCCCGGTAATCGTAATCGTTTGGTCGCTGATTGGCGTTTGGTTTGTTTCTGATCGCGTTTTTTTAACCTGTATTCGGCGCGTTCAATGGCGTTTAGTAATAATTGTTCAGACGCATCCGGTGCGCCGGATAACCAATGGTCAAAATGATCGCGCACGGCGGTTTCAACTAAACGGTGGGCTTCGATGGTGGACAGTTTGTCTTTGGTCTGTCCTTGGAACTGTGGTTCCGTGATAAAAGCCGATAACATCACCATGGCACCACCAACGACGTCTTCGGCGGTTATTTTGTTCGCCGATTTATTGTTGGTGAGTTCGCCGTAAGCCCGCAAACCCTTGGCCAACGCACTACGCATACCATTTTCATGGGTGCCGCCTATTGGCGTTGGAATGGTATTACAATAGGAATTAAAAAAAGCTTGTTCATCAATGGGCCAAATCACAGCCCATTCAACTTTTCCCGGCGCATTATTAAATTTAGTTTCACCTGAAAAAGCAATGGGCGTTACTGTTTTACGGCTCCCAAGGGTGCCCATCAAATAGTCAGATAAGCCACCGGGGAAATGTAAGACGGCTGTTTCCGGTGTTTCATCACCAGCACTCAGAATTTTAGGGTCAACCTGCCAACGGATTTCAACGCCGCGAAATAAATAAGCTTTTGATCGGGCCATGCGAAACAGCGTGGCCGGCTTGAAAAATGAACGGTTGCCAAATATTTGTGGATCGGGGTGGAAATGGATTGTAGTGCCGCGGCGATTATGGACTTCGCCAACGGCTTCTAATTTGCTGGTGGGGTCACCTCGGCTATAGGTTTGTCGCCATAATTTTCGGTCTCTGGCGATTTCAACTTCTAACTGATCGGATAATGCATTGACGACGCTTAACCCCACCCCGTGCAAGCCGCCCGATGTTTCATAAGCTTCGCCAGAAAATTTCCCCCCTGAATGCAGCGTTGTCATGATGACTTCCAATGCGGATTTGGTTTTGAATTTAGGATGGGCATCGACCGGGATGCCGCGACCATTGTCGGTAACGCTTAATGTGTTATCAGCGGCTAGTTTAATATCAATACGGCTGGCATGACCCGCGACAGCTTCGTCCATAGAATTATCAATGATTTCGGCCGCTAAATGGTGCAGCGCATGTTCATCGGTTCCACCGATATACATTCCCGGGCGACGACGAACGGGTTCCAAGCCTTCTAAGACTTCGATGTCTTGGGCTGAATATCCACCATCTGATTTATTTGATACGGATGGTTTTGCTGTAACGGATTTTTTAGGCGGCGATATGGGCGCGGAGGGTTTTTGCACAGGAGTATCATTGGCAACAGTTGTTGGTAGAGGCACCAAGGTATCTTGTTGAATTTTTTCTGCGGTCACAGTTTTATCTTGATCCGTTTTGCTTACTGGTAGGTCAAAAAGATCGTTAATCATGAAAAACAAAGTCTCCGCATGGATGAATAAGCTTATATCGTTCTGGTTCAAGCTGTTTAACGGTTTGCAGGTGTCCGGGCACAAACGCAGGGTTCACTATAGTGATAAACAATTTTTTACCCATTATAAAGTGTTATTGAAGAAAAAGTGTACTATATTTAGTGCTGGTAGAAGAAATTATCGTCTTTTATCGATTTAGGTCGCTTTAAGTGTAGAATTCAAATGTTTGATGATTTTTTTGTAAGGTTTTAATTTTTTGTGTAGGGTTTTATGATGAACGAGGAAAAACAACAAACGCCATCGGGTACACTTGCCATTCGTCAGTTAGCCATGCCTAGGGACACCAATCCGGACGGAGACATTTTTGGCGGCTGGTTAATGTCACAAATGGACATTGCGGGCGGTATCACGGCCCGTGAACACATAGGTGGTCGGGCCGCAACGGTTGCGGTCGACGGATTCACATTCCACAAACCGGTCCATGTCGGTGACGTCGTTTGTTGTTATGGTGACGTTCAGCGTATTGGCAAAACATCGATTACCATTAAAATCGAAGCTTGGACCATCCGCCGAGATATTACTCAACAGCGTGTTAAAGTTACCGAAGGCGTTTTTACGTTTGTGGCACTGGATGAAAATGGCAATAAACGAGTTATAAAACAGCGTAATTTATGATCAGGATATGATAATGGGTTATTTAGAATATCAGTAAAAATGCATAAACCATTACAAACCCAGAAACTAACGCCGCAAATTCTTTTATTATCGGGGATTTAGGGGGATTTTTTTCCAAATTTATTTTTTCTATGATCTGCATTGTTGTCATGACCGTTCTCTTTCATTCTGATGTTTGGCTTAAGTGGTGAATCGTTCAATTTCGCCTTAGAACAAACCGTAAACAAATAAGAACAAAAGGTCAACAAGTATTTACGCTGTTTTATTATTTGGTGCAGTAGGACTTGTTTTGTTATATATTTTGCAATTATTTTTCTGGGTTTTATAAAGAAAGAACGTTCAATGACGATCAACATAAAAAATGTTTTCTGGGTTTTTATAACTGCTGCTGCATTTCTATTCATGTCAGGGCAAAACACCATGGCCGCTAAAGCACGGGTTGTGAATGCAGTGATTACACAAAATAACGGCGGCACATTTCGCGTGGACGCCAGCGTTCGTCATCCTGATACGGGGTGGGAACATTATGCCAATAATTTTCAAATTCTGGATGGTGCAGGGAACGTGTTAGCAACGCGGGTGCTGGTGCATCCTCATGTAAACGAACAACCTTTTACGCGCTCGCAAGGTGGCATTAATATCCCGACTAACATTAAACAAGTTTTTGTTCGGGCCAAATGCAGCGTTGACGGTGATGGCGTTCAATTATTTAAATTGGATGTTCCCGGCCGGAACTGATCTCTTTTTTCATATGATCAAAACGCTTTTGCAATGCCATGCTGTCGATAGATTTAAGCGGTAAGCTCATAAATAATGTGATTCGTGTTTCCAGCATACGGTAAACATCGGCGATCTGAGTTGCAATTTCTTCGCTCGTACCGGTGAATAAGGCTGGGTCCGGGATGCTCCAATGGGCTGTGATCGGTTGTCCCGGCCAAATCGGGCAAGGTTCTTTGTTAGCTTTGTCGCAAACGGTGAAAATGAAATCCATATTGATCGGAGTTGGTTTGAAAAATTCGGTAATTCCTTTGGACCGTAAACCGTCAGTCGGCATTCCTATTCCCTGTAAAAAGCGATCAACATTTGGATTAATAGCTCCTACAGGGTCTCTGCCAGCACTATATGCCTGAAACATTTCATTGTCTTTATTTCTCAGTATTGTTTCGGCAATGATGCTGCGGGCCGAATTCCCCGTGCATAAAAATAACACTTTATAGGGCCAGATTGTTGTATTCATTTCTTGTCCTGATGATGATTTCGATAGACACCTATTTTCGACGAAATATTGAAATGCTCAAGTGACAGTTTTATGACAACGCATGATTGATCTGTTCAAAATAACGGGTGCCCTGATTATGGTCCTGACTTGTTTAATTTATTATCACTGATACAAAAAAAATGAAGCCAAGGTAAAGCCATCATCAATATGGTGATTTTAATGATGGCTTGTGAATCAAAGCGATCAATTAAAGACATTAAATTTTTTCTGCCAATAAGTGCTTCATAACGGATGGCGCCTAAAATTCCTTGACTTGCATATATTAAAAGCCGCTGAATTTGTGTCGTCGTTATGCATGGCTTTTTTTTATGCCGTATAATCAAAGGGAGCGCACGGAAAGTAAATGCGCTACAAAAATGGACGGAACAATAAAAACGGACGACATCAAAACAAAAATGTTTGTTTTTGGCCAATTAGGTAACAATACAGCTGACATAAATAAAAACCGAGCCTTCAGGGTTATAATTACCGGAAGTATATGTCATATATTTTGGTGGTTTTGAGCGATAATTAGTTACAATGGCGTTGAGAACACAAAGATTGTAGATGAAAGAGCTTCGATTAGCGTCAGTCCGTTCGTTTTACTTATAACGCTAATTGTTGTATAAAAAAAAATGAAGGGAATGCTGAAAGTTAAGGAATCATGAAGCCCTGATTTAATTTGATTTGGGGGCAAATGCAGCGTTGACGGTGACGGCGTTCACTTATTTAAAATGGATGCTCCCGGTCGTTAAAAAATAAATAGAAGAAACAATCATTTGTTTTTTCTAAGAACGTATTGATTTTTAATTTCACTCAAACAAGTGAGGCGTGAACTATCATCGGTATTAAAAACCGTACCAGTACATTCTGTTTCACAACATTGACCGAAGACAATATCAGTCTCTAAGGCACAAACAGCAAGGCACAAACAGCAAGGCACAAACAGCAAGGCACAAACAGCAAGGCACAAACAGCGCACACGATCTTTGTATGCTTTTCATTCTCCGGCTTCAACTGTGCTGTTGGGATATCGTCTTCCAAGTCTACCGTCATATTCCTGCAATGATGGCATATGTAGGACGGTTGATCTGGATCGTTTTTAAAAAAACGTATTAGTTCAGCCCGAGGTAGGATCTGAACCGTATGTTTCCAATCTATTAGCAACCCATTCATGATAAAATCATCAGACCACAAAGCGACTTCTGGTGTTCGGAATAAATAATTGTTTCGTTCAATAAACCATTTTTGCCCTTTGAGAATTCCTTCGTAAGCCAGAAGTTTAGATTTTATAATGACACCGGGCCGCCCCTCTGCAAGCGCATTAACGCCGTGCATAATGGCATTTCGTTGTTCTCGAACTTTTTCAAATTGGTGCAGCACCTCTCCACAAATCCTGTCGGTACTAACAGTGTTGTGAATTTTTATAAGGTCAGCTGCATTAATGCCGCGAAATGAAGAAAAAGGCATATCCCTATTTGACCCGCCATTTGGCCATTCAGGGGGTTGTGTTAATAGCAAATGTAGGTAGACACGTTGACTAGACGGGCTTTAATGCCCAGTTCTTGACCTTGTTGTAACAATGTGAGGGCGTTTCCCAATGGATGCTGGGCAACTTTCCAATAGTCTTGGACCTCTTTCGAGAAGTCATGGTTATCCCTCAGTATTTTTCCCTCCTTGAAGTATTCATCCTCAAAGGTTTCGTTAACAGATTTCTTGAGCTGTATGACGATGTCAAAGGCAAGATTAAGATTATTTAGTGCGGCAATCCTGAATTGATCTGAAGTCGGGATGTCAGCAATCAAATGTGTTTTTTTCTAATTTGAAAGGAATGAGTATGGATCCTGTTTTTACAGCTTATATGATCCTAAGATGAAAAGTAATCTAGTATAAATTGATTTATAAATCTATGCGATAGCCATGACTTTTAAAAACACTCTAAGTTGATGATTGGATTCGAATATTTGTTAATATATGCGAGTATTATCATTGCTAAATCCTGTTGTCGTTAAGGTTTTGAATTGGATACAAAAAAAGCCCCGCTGGAAAAACCGACGGGGCTTTATATCTGTCCTGAAAATCAGGATTAATTTATTCTCAACATTTTACGAAGAATAGTACATTTGGAATTCAACAGGATGAGGAGTGTGCTCAAAGTTATAGACTTCTTCCCATTTCAGATCCATGTAGGCATCGATGCTATCATCGGTAAAGACATCACCTTTTTTCAGGAATGCACGGTCAGCATCCAAGCTATCCAATGATTGACGCAACGATCCACAAACGGTTGGGATATCGGCCAATTCTTCGGCAGGTAAGTCGTATAAATCTTTGTCCATAGCATCGCCCGGATGAATTTTATTTTGAATACCATCAAGTCCGGCCATCAACATGGCTGAGAACGCGAGGTATGGGTTTGCGACCGCATCCGGGAACCGCACTTCGACACGTTTTCCATTGGGGCTGTTAGCAAAAGGAATGCGGCAAGATGCTGAGCGGTTACGGGCTGAATAAGCCAACAATACAGGGGCTTCGAAGCCGGGGATTAAGCGTTTATAACTGTTGGTTGATGGGTTGGTGAAAGCGTTAATGGCGCGGGCATGTTTGATGATGCCGCCAATGTAATATAACGCGCTGTCGGATAAATCCGCATAGCCCGATCCAGCAAATGCCGGTTTACCGTCTTTCCAAATGGATTGATGGGTGTGCATGCCTGATCCATTATCACCCGCCACTGGTTTCGGCATGAATGTTGCTGTTTTTCCATACGTATGAGCAATCATGTGCGTGCAGTATTTATAAATTTGCACGTTATCCGCACACCGTACCAATGTTGAAAAAGCCATGCCAAGTTCGTGTTGGCTCGGAGCGACTTCGTGATGGTGTTTGTCCATGGTCAAACCCATTTCTTGCATTACGGTAACCATTTCAGCGCGCAAATCATGGGATGCGTCTACAGGTGGAACCGGGAAGTATCCGCCTTTAATGCCGGGGCGGTGACCGATGTTGCCTTCTTCTAAAATTTTACCGGACACATAAGGGCCTTCTTCGGAATCAAATTCGAAAAAGCATGAATTCATTCTGACATCATAGCGCACGTCATCAAAAACAAAGAACTCAGGTTCTGCACCCATGTACGCGGTGTCGCCAATGCCCGTAGATCCCAAATACGCTTCGGCTTTTTTGGCAACGGAACGTGGGTCACGCGCATAAGATTGGCCCGTAGTTGGTTCCATAATATCACAGAACAAAATGACTTGGGGTTGGGCCGAAAATGGATCAAGAACAGCCGTTGTCGCATCCGGAATCAATGACATGTCGGATTCGTTAATGGCTTTCCAACCGGCGATGGATGATCCGTCAAACATAATGCCATCGGTGAATGCATCATCATCAACAAATTCAGAGGTCATGGTCAAATGTTGCCATTTACCACGTGGATCTGTGAATCGCATATCAACAAAGTTGATATTGTTGTCTTTCAAATATTTGATGACGTCAGTAGGGGTTTTGCAATTCAATGACATAATTTTTCCTTTTTTTTATGAAACGCGCCGGAATGAAAATTCTATTCAGGGGCAAGATTGAAATAACGATATGTTTAAAAATTCTTTGTAAAATTAATTTATATGGCGTCGGTGCCCCGTTCTCCGGTGCGCACGCGGATGGCTTCTTCGATGGATGATATGAAAATTTTACCGTCCCCGATTCGGCCAGTATGGGCGGCTTGTTGAATGGCTTCGACAGCAGCTTCTAACATGTCATCATCAATAACCAGTTCAATTTTGACTTTGGGTAAAAAATCTACAACATATTCAGCCCCTCGGTACAATTCAGTATGGCCTTTTTGTCGGCCAAAACCTTTGGCTTCTAATACGGTGATACCTTGCAAGCCAACTTCGTGCAAAGCTTCTTTAACCTCGTCCAATTTAAACGGTTTGATGATGGCTTCGATTTTTTTCATGGGTTTCGTTCCGCGCTATGGATGAGTGTTCAAATAATTCTTAAATTCTATAAAGCACGGATCGTGCCAAAAAAGAAGTTCTCAATTTTGTGGGTTTATGAGGTTTATTTACCGCTTACGGCCATGCGCCTAATTTTTGTGCTAAAAGTTGGTTATAAAATAGGCAAATGTTGAAAGTTTGTGCGATGCTGTTAGTATCATTACGCATTGACGGTAAACTGTCCCATCATCCCGGCGTCTTCGTGTTCCAATATGTGGCAATGATACATATAGGGCCTGTCCGGATCGAGATAATCAGAAAATTCTAGCAGCAAACGTACACGTTCCTGTGGTTGGATGAACACTGTGTCTTTTAATCCCGTTTCATAGGGGGCAGGCGGGCGTCCGTTTCGGTCAAGAATACGAAACTGCACATCATGAATATGAAATGGATGGGCCATCATCGATGCGTTGTCGATTTGCCATATTTCCGTGGTGTTGATGCGCACGGTTTCATCAATTCTGTTGATGTCCATGGTTTTTCCGTTGATGGAAAACGCGCCGCCGCCCATCATCATGCCGCCCATGCGCATTTCCATTATAAAACGCCGGGTGCGGATGGCATTTGACGGGTCCGGTTTCGGTAGTTGGATAAGTCTGTCGGGGAGTGCGGGTGAAACAGTACGTCCGCTGTCCGGCAGGATATCGACAATTTCAAATGCTGAATTGTTTGCGATCATGCCACCCATCATGCCTTGGTTTGGTGATGCAAACGTGCGTAATCTGGCTGGGTTTCCATCCGTTACATCAACAATAATCTGCATCCGCTCGGCGGGGGCAAGGGTGATTTGGCAGGTTTCATAGGGTTGCTCCAGCAACCCTCCATCTGTGCCGATTTGATGAAACGTACGTCCGTCATCAAAACCGATGGTATACGTTCGGGCGTTTGATCCATTTAATATGCGCAAGCGAATTTTATTTGTTCGGGCTATGAAAAATGGCCGCACCGTGCCGTTGACCAGCAACGTATTGCCGCGCATCCCCATCATCCCGGACATCATGGAAGTGTTGTAATAAAATGCCCCATCATCGTTAAAAGCACGGTCCTGTAAAACCAGCGGGATATCATCAATTCCATAATTACTTGGCAGTTCCAGCTTTGAGACTTCATCGTCATCGACATAAATTAATCCAGCCAGACCTTGATAAACCTGACGTCCGGTTACAGGTACCATATGCGAATGATACCAAAACATCGATGCCCGTTGTTTGACGGTAAATGCAGGCGTCCATGTATCGCCGTTTTCGATAATTTGGTGTGGCCCGCCATCAGCGCGTGCCGGTAAATGCAATCCGTGCCAATGCAACGTGCTCGGTTCGCCAATGGTGTTGGTGACATTGATAGCGACATTTTCCCCATTTTTCATTTTCAACGTTGGCCCTAAATACGCACCGTTGATGCCAAGTGTCGGGGTGTTGATGCCTTTAAAAATTGCGACAGGCCTTGTTGCAATTTCAAATCATAGGTGCGCACACCGTCCAGAACATTGCCTTCCACGAGTTCCGGAACTGCAAGCGGTTGCGGTTCGGTGGCGAATGCGGGTGCACCAAAAATCAAACTTTCTGTGATCCTGTTTGAAAATACACCTGTTGTGGCTAATCCGGCCCCGCCAAGCAGTAAGCCGCCAAGGGCTGCTCTGCGTGAAATCATACTAATTTCTTTAACTGATTTGAACGCTCTTGTAATTCATTGGCGTCGATTTCACCGCGTGCATAGCGTTGCTGTAAAATTTCCAAACTGCTTTGGTTGGCATTTTTTTGTGACGATCCCGTCATCCACCGAACCACAAAAACGATTAATGCAATGATTAAACCTAACCACAACACCATCATCAACCCGCCAAAAGCCATGCCACCCATGCCCCATCCGGCCATGTGTCCGGCACCGTCCAACAGTCCATATCCCATAATAATTCTCCTTTGTTTTATCTTTATCCGGTCATGTCAATTGTTTTGACGGTCATAGTTAACACCGAAAATGTGCCTCAGTTATGACTGAAATGCTGGAAAGTTGTTACAATATTTTACTGTAGAATTGGGCGTGACATTTTGTCATCATTTTGTTGATTTCATCAGGTATTTAGCGTTCCAGAAACGCTTTCACTCGGTCCATGGCGTGTTCAATATTTTCTTTGGAATTGGCATAGGAAAACCGAATGTAGCCTTCGCCGGCCGCGCCGAAACTGGTTCCAGCAACGGTGGCGACACCGACATCATTTAATAATCCTTCTTGCACGTCTTTGGCGGTTAATCCTGTGCCCGTAATATTCGGGAATGCATAAAACGCACCGCCCGGCATTTGACAGGTGATGCCGTCGATGGTGTTAAGGGCCGTAACCATCACATGGCGGCGTTCGTCAAAAGCAGCCATCATCGTATCCACAGCGTTTTGTGGTCCGGTCAGGGCTGCTATACCCGCCCATTGCGCCGCCGCATTGACACAGGAATGGCTGTTAATGGCTAAACGTGTGGCGGGTTCCACCAGATGTTTAGGCCAGACGCCATAACCCAGCCGCCATCCGGTCATGGCAAATGTTTTGGAAAACCCGTCCAGCAATATAAGCCGGTCTTTCAGGCTTTCATATTCCAATAAACTGACGTGTTGTTTGCCGTCATAGAGCATACGGCCATAAATTTCATCGGACATGACATAGACACCGGGCCATGCATCCAATCCAGCCACCAATTTGTCGATTTCTTCGCGCGGGGTGATGCCGCCCGTGGGGTTGGCCGGGCTATTGATGATGATTAACCGAGTGCGTTCGGTAATCAGGTTTAAAACTTCGTCGGCACTAAACGAAAACCCATTATTTTCGTGTAATGTCATAGGAACGGATGTGGCGCCAGAATAATCAATGGCTGATTTATAAATTGGAAATCCGGGGTCGGGATAAATGATTTCAACACCCGCTTCACCAAACATTTGCATGGCAAAAAACATGGTCACTTTTCCGCCCGGCACCACGACGATGTGTTCTGGATTGATATCGGCTTGCCTGTACTTTTTAATATCGTCCGCGATGGCTTCGCGTAATGGCAAAATGCCGTTTGCCGGAGTGTATCCATGATGTCCGTCATGTAATGCTTTGACCGCGGCTTCGACCACATGATCGGGGGTTGGGAAATCGGGCTGCCCAATGCCAAGATTGATAATATCCCGGCCTTCGGCAGCCAGTTTTCCGGCCCGGGCCAAAACATCAAATGCTGTTTCTGTACCCAATCTGGACATGCGTTTGGCTAAATAATTCATGGTTTTCGCTCCGGTTGATTTCAGGTCGGGAAAAGCTATGCTACGTGCGTTGTTATTCTTTTTGCCATAGAAAGATCATTTAATGAAACCAGCAAATTCGATTTTATCATCATTTGGGGTAACCGTGTTTGAAACTATGTCACGTTTGGCTATGGAACACTGTGCCATTAATTTAGGGCAGGGCTTTCCTGATAGCAACGGCCCTGAAGATTTGCGTAACGTGGCCGCCCAAGCCATCATTGACGGCCCCAACCAATACCCGCCAATGATGGGCATCCCTGAATTACGCCAGGCCGTGGCGCGGCATAATAAACGTTTTTATAATCTGGATATCGACTGGGCGACTGAGGTGATGGTGACGTCCGGTGCCACCGAAGCCATCAACGATTGTTTGATGGCATTGATCGAGCCCGGCGACGAAGTGGTGTTGATCGAACCTTTATATGATTGTTATCTGCCGCTGGTTAGGCGTGCCGGTGGGGTGCCAAAAAAGGTACGTATTGAGCCACCGGAATGGCGTCTGGATGCGGGTCAACTGGCCGCCGCGTTTTCTGATAAAACCAAACTGATTTTACTCAACAGCCCGCATAATCCATCCGCCAAGGTGTTCAGTGAAGATGAACTGAAATCGATTGCTGATTTGGTGATTAAACATGATACCTATGCCGTGTGTGACGAAGTTTATGAACATATTTTGTTTGATGGTAAAAAACATCGTCCGTTGATGACATTGCCGAATATGCGGGACCGCTGTGTGCGCATTGGATCGGCGGGTAAAACATTTTCCATGACAGCGTGGAAAGTGGGTTATATTACAGCCCCGCCTGAAGTGTTAAGCGTCATTGCCAAAGCCCATCAGTTTGTCACGTTCACGACCCCAGTTAATTTTCAAAAAGCCACGGCTTATGGATTAAATCAGGATGATGATTATTTTAATGATCTTGCAAAAAAATTAGAGGCCAAGCGCGATTTGTTGACAGGTGCTTTGGCGGATGCCGGGTTTGATGTGATGGCGACGGCTGGAACTTATTTTTTATCGATTGATATAAGCTCCATTGGATATACCGGATCGGACGTTGATTTTTGCGAAAACATCACAAAAAACGCAGGTGTTTCTGCTATACCGTTAAGTGCTTTTTACGGGCCCGGTTCAGGTGTCGTTGATCATTTTGTACGCTTTTGTTTTTGCAAACAGGACGATGTATTATTAGTCGCCGCTGAAAAATTAAAAAATTGGGTGAAAACAATTTATAAACCAGCTCACGGCCCACTTGACTAGCCAGTTACAAGCCGTTACTTAGTGGCTCATCCAACAATATGGTGGCTGTAGCTCAGTTGGTAGAGCACTGGCTTGTGGTGCCGGTTGTCGCGGGTTCAATCCCCGTCAGTCACCCCATTTCCTTTTGAAATAGTTTGATATCAATAACCTCAGAGTTTTTGCGCTATTCAACTTCGTGTACCACTATATACGAGGTGCTAATATGGGTACTATAGTACGCTTTTCAAAGCCCCAAAGTCTGGTATCAATAACTTCTATAACAATCGATGGTGCCATTCTGTACGGGGCAACATCAACACAATGAGGTATGAAAATATGGCAACCTAAAGAAAGAGGTGCTGTCCAATTTTTCAAACAAGTCCAAAAAATATCTAATCGTAAGGGAGACGAAACGTGGCTAAGGGACGCTTTATAAATATAACTGGTGGTTTGGCGGCATTGGTGTCTGCAATCCTGTTCGGCGTTAGCACACCCTTCGCGAAGGTTCTACTGACCGACATTAGCCCATGGCTGATGGCTGGGCTGTTGTACTTAGGTGCCGGTATCGGTTTGGGAGGCTTCGGTTTTTTTCAGAAGGGCGAGCGCGCCAAACTCAGTGCCAACGAATGGCCGTGGCTGTTGGGGGCCATTGCTTCGGGTGGGATTGTCGGCCCTGTCTTGCTGATGTTGGGTTTGTCGAGTACCCTTGGAGCGTCAGCCTCTCTGCTGCTCAATGCAGAAGGGGTCTTCACAGCTCTGTTGGCCTGGTTTGTATTTAAAGAAAATTTTGACCGGCGTATTGCACTCGGCATGAGTGTGATCGTAGCCGGTACAGTTGTCCTATCGTGGAGTGGAACATTCAATTTTGATGTTCTATGGCCGCCACTGGCGGTACTTGGGGCGTGCTTTTTTTGGGGACTGGACAATAACCTGACGCGAAAAATCTCTCTGACGGATGCCCGACAAATTACAACGATCAAAGGGTTGGTTGCCGGAACAGTAAATACCATCATCGCCCTTGCCTTGGGTGCAGAATTACCGGAAGTGTCCTTTATTCTATTGGCAGGGTTGATTGGTTTTCTCGGGTACGGGGTTAGCCTTGTGCTCTTTGTGATTGCCCTGCGTGATTTGGGCACGGCCCGTACCGGCGCTTATTTTTCAACCGCTCCATTTGTCGGTGCAGTTGTTGCTATTCCGCTGTTAGGCGAAGCCGTTACGGTTCAGTTGTTGATTGCAGGAGCATTAATGGCGTTTGGGGTATGGTTGCACCTGACTGAAGTGCACGAACATGAGCATGAACACAAAGACCATGAACACACTCATTCCCACATTCATGACGACCATCACGACCATCACCACGAAGAAATTCCGGAGAGACCGCATATCCATTGGCACCGCCATCCGCCTATGCGACACAAGCATCCACATTATCCGGATGCTCATCATCGGCATGCACATTGAACAATAATGAGAAAACCAACAGGACAGTTCTGGTATGAGGATAAAGCTTGTTGACGTTGCGTATAAAAACAAAATTATTGATAAAAATGATGACAAGGCCCGTACATGATTGGCGCGGGTCCGTTTTTTTATTCTGGGGCACATTGATGCAAGCCGTAACTGCAAACATGCCGATAAAACAAACTTTGCTCATCACACCGCAGCTGATATTCATCAACTAGGATATGTTCATTAAATATATTATCGGTCGTCTATAGCTTCCTCATTCCCGGTGCCAACATAGAGAACAGGATCAGGCGGTTGCCGCCCGCCTCGTGTTCAATAAATTTGGTGCTCAAAGCGATTTTACTAAATTTCGTACTGTCTGGAGAACAAGGTCCGGGTCTGCAAAGTGGACAAAATGATCTTCCGATGCACTATTAGTCACACTTATTTTTGTGGTTAACCCACCAAAAGAGTGGCCGGCAAAAATGTTGGGCGATTTTATCTGGGCTACAGCAAGAAGCTGATGTAACTCCGCAACAATCTGACCGCTCGTTCTTGGCTTATTGCCGCTATCGCTCCTGCCTAATCCACCGCCTGCCTCCAAAATGATTGTAACTTCCCCATCTCCCTTACAGGAAAAGTGTAAATTATTATTACCGTTTGAAACAAGTGATTCAGATGGAGGAAACCGCTTCTTATCAATTACGTCAAAGAGTTTTTGATATGTTTAACCCAGCAAGGGAATTTCAACAAAAATAACGTGTAAAAGAACATTATCTATACAACTCCGAATTTTTATATTCTTAACTTACTGATCTGGTTCCGGAGAACCTGACAATGCTTTAGGGTGTTTTCCTGCTCCCGCCGAAGGATTGCAATCCGTTCGCGTCAGCATATTCTGTTGATATTTGAATATCGGATAAAACGAAGAAGACTTAAGTGTTTGTTTGGGAACAACGGATTTTCGTTATCCAGTAATACATAATTAAGCATGCTGTTCCACGAACTTCTATTCAAATACGGTTTCTCCGGAGCCGTCCTTGCCATTTAATAAATTTCTGCAAATGCACGCACCGGAAATGCTGCGGCATCCCGGACCTTTAACGGAATTGCAAAAAATCTGAATTCAGAATCATAAAGTGCATCCAATCCAGTCAAGTTTTCGACTATGTGAATTTCGTTCCCTAAAAACCAAGTGTGGGCAGGGCGTTCGTGATCCCCGGAATAATCAGCATTAAGGCTATCAACTCCAAAAAGCGATATTTTTGATTTCAAAAGATGCTCCAACCCGGAGCGATCCACATAAGGAAATTCATAGTATTGATCGCTTCCCCAATATTTGTCCCAACCAAAATTAATCAGAACAGCGTGTCCCGCGAGCTTCTCCGCGTCTGGAAAATCGCTTGCGGAAAGAGGTGTCCCGGGAGTGCAATGTCGTGCGTCAATAATGATTCCTGGCAAAATCAATGTGGAAATTTCGAGTGATGCAATATCACCTAGTTCTGCGTGCCTATGTCTAGGTGCATCCAGATAGGTGCCTATCGATGTTTGGAAACTTATCTCTGATATTTCAAACGATGCCTTGCCGAAATAGTTGGGTTTTGATTCAGCATGAGTCAAAAAAGGTCTTACTCTGGCCGTAAATTCGGTCATTTCGCCTACCTTGTTCATCATGCGAAACCCTGGCATGCCATCTTCAAAAGTCTGGGTAAGGTCGATGTAGCGTGTCATGCAGATTTTTCTCTCTAGTCATAGTCAATAACACACAAGCGATTGCTTTGTTGATTGTGGTTGAGCTCTCTATCCCCAACTTTGTGCTAGTCAGGAGTTAGCTCTGTATGCATGACAGGCGTATGCGACTTTGTCCACCTTATCTGCGATGTTTATTGCAGGGAATCTAACCTGTGTTATCACAGAAAACCTGATTTTCATGTTGTATCGGGTTTGATTACGTTGCGTATAAAAACAAAATCATTGATAACAATGATGACAAGGCCCGTACATGATTGGCGCGGGTCCATTTTTTTGAATATTCATGCCATATTATTTTCGCTTCGTCGCTTTCGGGTCGATGAATTGCCAGTTTGTTGTTAAGCGGTACATTGACAGCGGCGGTTAATACGAACATGCCGATAAAATAGAGGGCGGATGCCGTTAACGCCGCCAAAGTACCAGCCTCGCCCCATTGATATAGGGCAAGGCCAGCCGTAAAAATGCTGATCACTGTACTTGATAAAAACACCGGCATAAACATTGATTTTAAAATAATTTTGTTGATGGATTGCATGGATGAAATCCCGCATTCAGGTTGAATGGCTGCTAGTGATTGCATGATGAACGTGGAAAATGCAAAATATATTCCGGCCATCAGTCCACTGGCAATAGCCATAACCCACAATAAAATATTGAATATCATGTCCATCATATTACGGGTGTCCAGACACCCAAAACGTTCGTATTTTTAACATAATCACTGAAATCGCGGGCCGGGCGGCCAAGGGCCTGTTCCACGCCATTTGTTGTCTCTGAATTTCGTCCATCAAGCACTTCGGTAAATAATTCGATCATCAGGTTTGTCATTTCATCCGGGACTTGTGCCTGATCCATATCGACTTTGAACTGTTCTGTTGAGATTTCTGTGAATTTGACAGGTTTTTCAATGCCTTTGGATATTTCATCTACGGCCTCGGTAAATGTAATGGCGCGGGGGCCTGTGACTTCATACAGTTTGTTTTCGTGCCCGGGCTCTGTTAATGCGGCGACAACAATATCGGCTATATCATCGATATCAATAAACGGTTCGGGCACGTTGCCGACAGGTAATGCCAGTTCACCAGCTGCGATGCCGTATTTAAAATCGTGTTCGCTGAAATTTTGTGCAAACCAGCTTGAGCGGACAATGGTCCAGATCAGTCCCGATTGTTTTAATTCGTTTTCGGCCCGTATCGCCCCGTCTTCACCGCGCCCAGATAACAAAACAATTTGTTTCACATCGTTGGCCAAGGCCATTTCGCATAAACGTTTTATGGCGATATCCGCCCCAGGCACGGCTAAATCAGGTTGGTAAGTGACGTAAACGGATTTCACACCCTCTAAACAAGCTTGCCATGTATTTGTATCATTCCAGTCAAAGGCCGGGGTTGTTGAGCGGGAAACAGGACGTGTTTCAACACCTTTTTCGACAAGATTTTTGTTCACGCGTTTGCCGGTTTTACCCATGCCACCAATGATTAAAACGGGTTTATGTTGACTCATGATATTTTTCCTTATGTTGAAGTTTGCAAATGTGAGATAATCTCGCATTTGCATAAAGTGATAAACTCTCGTATTTAAAGAGTCAAGGGCAATTGAAAGCTTGGAGTATGAATGTGAAAGACCTTAGCCAAATTGATCAACCGCAAGGAATAGCGGGATTAGCACGCCGTGTTCCTGTTCAGAAACGCAGCCGGGAACGCTACGAACTAATTTTAAAAACGGCCATGGAGATTCTTACCGAAAAAGGTAGTGATGGCTTTAAAATGAGCGATATCGTGGAGAGAACAAAAATTTCATTTGGTTCTCTTTACCAATATTTCCCCGACAAAACGGCTGTTATTGGAACCTTGTTGGATCGTTATAATCAACTGGGTCATGACTGTGTCCAAGCTGAATTGGCAACGATTATAACGGTTGGGGATTTACATCCATCCCTTTGTCGTCTTGTCGATAGTTACTACCAAGTATTTATGGACGTCCCCGTAATGGCTGATCTTTTGGACGCCACACAATCAGATAAAATTTTACAAAAGCTTGACGAAGAAGACATGAACGTTTTATCTGGGTTTTTGTTGCATGCCTTAGAGCGATTACCCAAATCCATTGATAAAGATACGTTGGAATTGGCAGCTGTTTTAATGATGAAATTAATCGCGGCGGCCGTTCGTCATGCGATTAATTTAGAAACAGAAGATGCTGAAAAAATGTTGACTATTTTTAAAAATATGTTGCCCTTGGATGTGAAAACTTTGCTTGGTCATCCATAATGCAGGTTAAGAGAAGCTGGGTTTATTCGTAAAGGTCATGTATAAGGCATGATCTTTTTAAAATATTAAGGATTAGGATATGAAATTTGTTCGGTGGATACTGGGACGTTTGATCTTGTCCATAGATTTTTTAACGCGGCCAAAACCCGCCATTCGAAAAAAACATGACCAAGAACGGGTTGACGCTTTAACATCGACTATGTCTTTGTATCAATTTGAGGCTTGCCCTTTTTGCGTTAAAGTCAGACGTAAACTCAGAAAACATGCATTAAAAATCGAATTGCGCGACGCCAAAAATAACGCGATATTTAAAGAACAATTGATAACAGGCGGTGGCAAACACAAAGTCCCGTGCCTGCGTATCGAAGATGATAGCCGTAACGTTAAATGGCTGTATCAGTCGGATGATATCTGTTCTTACCTTGAAAAACAGTTCAGCGTTTAATGCCCGGTGCCAAAGCTGCCGGTTTTAACGGAATAATCCACCGCGATTTCGTATCTGGGGTCATCGTCGGATGCCACCATCAATTGCCCAGCACGGTGCAGTAAACGGTGGCAATCGGGCGATAAGTGCCGCAATTGCACGGTTTTCCCCAACGCTTCATATTTATAGGCCAACGCTTCGATGGCTTGTAGGGCTGATTGATCAACCACATGGCTGTTAAGAAAATCAATAATCACCACTCTGGGGTCTTTTTTGGGATTAAAGATTTCCATAAATCCTTCGGCAGAGCCAAAAAATAGCGGACCTTCGATTTGATATACTTTGGCGCCTTCTGGGGTTTCGTGTGCCGTGGCATGAATATGTTTGGCATTGCGCCAGGCAAATGCCAATGCGGACACAATCACACCCACCACAACGGCAATGGCTAAATCGCTCATCACGGTGACAATGGTGACAAGTATCATGACCATGGCATCGGTTAACGGAATACGCCGTAAAATTGTCACACTCCGCCATGCAAATGTGCCGATAACCACCATGAACATCACGCCGACCAAGGCCGCCAACGGGATTTGTTCGATCAACGGTGATCCAACCAGAATAAATGCCAATAAAAATAATGCCGCTGAAATACCGGATAACCGCGTACGGCCGCCGGATTTAATATTGATCATCGATTGCCCGATCATGGCGCAACCGCCCATACCGCCAAAAAATCCGGTGACAGTATTGGATATACCTTGGGCAATGCATTCTTGGGATGCGCCGCCACGGTTTCCGGTCATTTCACCGACCAGATTTAGCGTCAATAAACTTTCGATCAGTCCAATGGCCGCCAAAACAAGGGCAAAAGGAAAAATGATTTTTAAAGTTTCCAGATTTAACGGCACCATTGGGATACCGAATTCGGGTAATCCGCCTTTGATCGATGCCAAATCACCAACGCGCGGTACATCTATGCCGAACCCAATAACGATGGCGGCAACAATACCGATGCCTGCTAAGGGGGCGGGAATGATAGCCGTGATTTTAGGCATGATCCAAATGATCAACATGGTTACAACCACCAAACCTAACATGGTGATCAAAGGCCAACCGTCCATCCAGACTTTCATGCCGTCTGGTCCGGGAATTTGAAATTGGGTCAGTTGGGCTAAAAAAATCACAATGGCCAAGCCATTAACAAAACCGAGCATGACCGGATGGGGAACTAATCGGATAAATTTTCCTAAGCGAAACACGCCTGCCAAAACTTGCATAATGCCCATTAAAACAACAGTTGCGAATAAATACTGCACACCGTGGATTGCGACCAACGCCACCATGACCACGGCCAAGGCACCGGTGGCGCCTGATATCATACCGGGTCTGCCACCAATCACGGCTGTGATTAAACCGACAATAAATGCCGCATAGAGACCTACTAGCGGATGTACACCAGCAACAAATGAAAATGCCACGGCTTCGGGAACCAAGGCCAAGGCCACAGTTAATCCTGAAAGTAGTTCAGTTTTAATACGCATAGGCGTTAACGGCAGCGGGTTAGGGCTTTTCCAACCAGAAAATGAAAGACGATCAGCAAAATCAGCAAGCGTTGGCTTGTTCACAAGATATGTATCCAGTATTTTTTAGGGTAAGGACTATATGGAGTGTACATATCGTAATTGCTCTAGAAATCAATTCATAAAAATCCTTCGTGACGATTTGTGTGCAGGGCGTTAACTTACGCAACTCGTTAAACGCAAATAAAGGCTTACCCAAAATGATGCATGAATTAATTGAATTATCGGTTATGCCAACGGCTTTGGACTTTTTCGACACCTATTGGAACCAACGCCCGTTTGTTGTTAAAGCGGGTATTGCTGAGGACAGTATAGACGAATTGATCACGCCGAATGAATTAGCAAGTCTTGCCATGGAAGAAGATGCGATTTCCAGACTTGTTAAATCTCCTGACGGCGACCAAGGATGGACATGTCGATATGGCCCTTTCGATGAAAAAGATCTTTCCGAAATGGGTAATCAGGGTTGGAACTTGCTGGTTGGTAATGTTGAACAGTTCCATCCCGATACGGCCAAATTATTGAATTTTTTTAATTTTGCGCCGCGTTGGATGATGGACGATGTGATGGTCAGTTATTCAAGCATGGGCGGCACCGTCGGACCGCATATGGACAGTTATCATGTTTTTTTGGTGCAAGGCGAAGGCAAACGCCGTTGGAAAGTCAGTCATCATACTATCGGCTGCGAAGATTACATTGAAAACATCGATTTGAAAGTAATGAAAACGGATTTCGCTGGTGATGAAGTGGAAATGAATGTGGGTGATGTGCTGTATATCCCTCCTAATTTCGCACACCACGGGATCACGTTAGAACCTGCATTAACTTATTCAGTCGGGTTTTTGGGGCCAAAATCATCTGAATTGTTTTCAGCATTTGGGGACTATTTAGCCTGCAATGAGGATTTGGATGAACGCTATGTCGGCGGCCAATTAACACAACAGGACCAAGGTTTTCATATGGGGTCTTCGGCTGTGAACAGCGTTGGTGATTTTTTGAGTAAAACTCAGGGTTCAACAACATTCACCCGCTGGCTGGTTGAATTTTTCACAGACCCAACCCATCAAGAATTTGCGCAATTCATTGTCCGTGACGATGCGTTTGATTTGACAACCTTAAAAATTAAATTACAAACTGGATATGCATTGGTGAAACCTGAATATGTTAAGTTGGCCGTAGTTGACGGGGGGAATGGAAAAATTTATATAGGATTCGAACATCATAGTTTTGTCATTGATGTTGGTTCTATGACCGTTCTTCATGCCATTATGAATGGGCAAACAGTGTCCGCTGCTGAATTCCCTGAATTATTTAAAAACCAAAAGCTTTTGGGAACGATTGTTGAATTGTATAATCATTCCGCACTCGAATTTTTTTAAAAAATCCAATTTTGTAAGCTTTTATTCTGTTTTTTTGTAATTATTCTAATATAAAATTTTGTTGAGTTCTTTTGTTGCTGCTGGGTGTGGTTCTGTGATTATCAGACATATAAAAATTTACGGCCTTGTTTTTCTTTTTGCCGCGTGCGCGTTCATTTTGGTTGGCACATTGTGGTGGGGGTACAATAAAGACGGTAAATTAATAAACCGCTCACTAGAATATCATCTTGAGACCATCCATGATTTAGATGTAATGGCAGAATCTGTTCGTTCTGCAACTGTCCAAGAAAATCATTTGAATACTCTTGACGCTAAATTTAATTTAGAACAATTGGACGTTGTTTTGAAAACTAAATTAATAGATATTCAAGAACGCCAAAATCTGTATAAAGGCGAACTTTTTAATAACACTGTCAAAAACCTATCTGACATTTTAGAAAAATTACATAAGCAAATTCTATCATCTGTATTTAATAATCAATCGGTTCAATATTTTGAAACTAAAGCAAGGTTGTTGAATGCCGAAATTCAAAAACTGAAAACGCTTCATACCAAAGCTTATAAAAAACTGTTCAATGAAGCCAATTATCAGCGGCAATCATTTTTATACATCGCTTTTGTAATCGGCCCATTATTAATTGTTATAGGGTGGTTTTTGATTAATGAATGGAGACGGCTGACCTCAGAAAATATCATCGCATTAAAAGCATCTCAGCAACAACATATTAAAAGCGAAAACTGGCTACGTGCGGTCATTGAAAATACCGCCGAAGGCATGGTTATTATTGATGACCGTGGAAAAATAATCAGTTTTAATAATGCTGCGTGTGATACGTTTGGGTATAAAGAAAACGAAGTCATTGGTGAAAATGTATCGATGTTGATGCCTGAACATGAACGCGATCAACATGATGTTTATGTGCGTCAATCGGACATTGTGGCACCCCGGATTATTAATCAATCTCGTGATCTGTTCGGACTACGTAAAAATGGTTCAACGTTTCCTATGTCGTTGAACGTATCATTGATGGACCAGGCAGGGGAAAAAGTTTTTATCGGCATTATGCGTGATATTTCTGAACAGTTTGAAACAGATAAAATAAAAGCTGAATTTGTATCAACGGTTAGCCATGAATTAAGAACGCCATTAACATCCATTAAAGGCGCGCTGGGCCTGATGCGTTCCGGCACCGTCGGCGATGTACCGGGTGCGGCTAAATCAATGTTGGAAATCGCCTATAATAATTCGGAACGATTGACGTTATTGATCAATGATATTTTAGATATTGAAAAAATCGAAGCCGGAAAAATGAATTATCATCCAAAACCAATGAATTTGACCGAATTGGTTAAGTCGTCATTGATCGATAATAAATCCTATGCCGATGAATTTGGTGTAACGTTTATAGGGAGTGGTTTAAACAATGCTATAATCGTTCATGGCGATAGCAATCGGTTGATGCAGGTTATGGCGAATTTATTATCAAACGCGGCAAAATTTTCCACACAAGGTGACAAGGTTATCGTTTCTATGTCCTGTCAGGATAATATTGTACGTGTCTCGGTCAAAGACAGCGGTCCCGGAATCTCAGAAGATTTTAAAGAAAAGATTTTTGACAAGTTCACCCAAGCCGATGGTGCCGATGATCGATCGAAAGGGGGAACCGGGTTAGGATTAAATATTGCCCAGACCATTGCCGAATATCATGGCGGTATGGTCGAGTTTGATAGTGTGCTGGGTGAAGGTTCTTGTTTCTACCTTAGATTGCCGATTTACGTTCAAAAACAAACCGTAATGCAGGCGAAAACAACATCAGTAAAAAATTCATCTGTTCCAGCAAAAAAACCAACTATTTTGATCTGTGAAGATGATGCGGATATTGCAACATTTTTAAGCGTTTTATTAAATGGTGCCGGATACCAAAGCAAAATTGCACCATCTGCCGAAGCCGCTAAATCCATGCTAATGGATGAACGTTTTGATGCCATGACGCTGGATTTGGGACTGCCGGGGCAAGATGGCATATCGTTCATTCAAGACCTAAGGCAGGGCCCAACCACCCGGGAATTGCCGATTGTTATCGTGTCGGCCAATGCGGCGGATGGCAAAGCTAAATTAAACGGCCCCGCTATTCATATTATCGACTGGATGCAAAAACCGGTGGACACGGAGATGCTGATCCGGCGATTAGACGAAACCTTGACCGATTCGGCCTCTTCAAAACCCAAAATTTTACATGTCGAAGACGACACAAGTGTTTTGGAAATTGTTTCTGTTCTCATCGGTGATATGGCATCGGTCAATACGGCGATGACTTTGATTGATGCCAAACAGTTGCTTGAACAAAATGACTATGATTTGGTGATTTTGGATTTAATGCTACCCGATGGGCGCGGCGAAACACTGTTGCCGTTGTTAGGAAAGCCGGGCCAACCAACAACGCCAGTGATTGTTTTTTCAAGCGCAGATAAAGCCGATGATGTGATCAATGTGGTGAACACTGTGTTGGTGAAATCACAAACGTCAAATGAACAATTGCTCGATGTTATCCGTTCAATTATCCTAGTAACCTAATTGATAGGGAATGAAAACAATGCCACTGAATAAAATCCTTCATGTTGAAGATGATCTTGATATTCAGAATATTGCCAATGTCACATTAACATCCATTGGTGGTTTTGTGGTGAATTGCTGCTCATCGGGTGCCGAGGCATTAAAAGTTGCTAAGGATTTTATGCCGGATTTGATTTTGCTGGATGTGATGATGCCAGAAATGGATGGGCCGACGACATTGGCTACTTTACGGGAAATTCCGGAAATCAAAAATGTTCCAGCTATCTTTATGACGGCAAAAGCCCAAACTGATGAAATCAATTCTTTTTTGGCACTAGGTGCTATTGGTGTCATCACGAAACCTTTTAATCCGATGACGCTTCCCGATGAAATTAGAACAATTTGGCAAAATTGGATTGATCAGGATGAGAGTTGATTTTGGGTGATCATTTTTGTCACAACTCTATTTCAAAAGCCGGAACAACGATCAGGCTTGCATGAATAGGGAAACCTTTATATGTTCACGGTATGTTCTATTTTAATGACCGCCACAAAAAATTAAAAACGCCCTTGTTTCCCTGTGTTTCTGCCGGGTTTCCTTCCCCAGCAGATGATCACATTGAATCATCTCTTGATCTCAATGATTATTTAATCAATCGACCCGCTGCAACTTTTTTAGTCCGGGCTCGCGGCACATCAATGACGGGTGCCGGGATTTTTGATGGTGATATTTTGGTGGTCGATAAAAGCATCAAAGTAGAACCCGGCCAAATTGTCATTGCTGCATTGGACGGTGAGTTTACGGTCAAGCGATTGCTGCATGGTGAGGGAAAAAACGGCTGGCGATTGCAACCTGAAAATCCAGATTTCCCATGTCTTGATTTATCAGCGGAAAATGATTTCGCCGTGTGGGGTGTGGTCACGGGCGTTGTTAGGCGACTTTGATGGATGATAAAATTTTTGCACTGGTCGATTGTAATAACTTTTATGCATCTTGTGAACGGGCGTTTAACCCTAAACTTGAAAACCAACCTGTTGTGGTCCTAAGCAACAATGACGGTTGTTTAATCGCCCGCTCTAACGAAGCCAAAGCTTTGGGGCTGGATATGGGCGCGCCGTTATTCAAAGTGGAAAATCGCATGCGCGAACTTGGGGTTCATGTGTTATCATCGAATTATCCGTTGTATGGCGATATGTCGGGCCGGGTGATGGATGTCTTATCAGGATTTTCACCGATTATTGAAATTTATTCCATTGATGAATGTTTTCTCGATTTGTCCGGCATGTACGGATTTGATTTAGTGGACTATGGTCGGCAAATTCGTGACACAACAATACGCTGGACGGGAATTCCGGTATCGGTGGGTATCGGGGCGACAAAAACTTTGGCCAAACTAGCCAACCGTATAGCTAAAAATCAACCTACATCAGGTGGAACAATACAGTTAACGGGCGAAACAGTGGGGGCCGCTTTGCTGGGTACGAATATCGGCGATGTTTGGGGCATTGGTCGGCGGTGGTCCAGAAAATTACAAAATTTGGGCATCCACACGGCATTGGATTTCACGCGAATGCCAAGATCATCAGTGCGTCAAATCATGGGCGTGGTCGGCGTTAAAACATGGGAAGAGTTGCGCGGGGTAGCGTGTCATGATTTAGAATCCACGGCCCCTCTCAGGAAAACGGCGGTGGTATCCCGGTCTTTTGGCGGCACCGTTAAACGTTATGATGAATTGGCTGAAGCTTTATGTTTGTTCACAGCGAGGGCTGCTGAAAAATTGCGTCACCAGAATTTAATGTGTCGTCATATGTCGGTTTTTATTCGTACTAACCGATTTAAATCTAATGTGCCGCAATACAAAGGCACCATTGATGTTGCTTTACAAACAGCCACCAATCATACAGGCGATATGACACGCGCTGTATTAAACGCATTGAAACGCATATATCGTCCCGGATTAGGCTATAAACAAGCCGGGGTCTGGGTGTTGGATTTACAACATACAAGTGAAGTAACGACTGACCTGTTTACATGCAAATCACCGGAACCCGGAAACCAATTGATGGCGGCGCTGGATCAGATCAACCAACGATATGGGCGGGAAATGATCCATATAGGTGCGCGCCAACACCGCAGCAGATGGCATATGAAACAAAACCGACGATCACCCCGTTATACAACAAATTGGGCAGAATTACTTGTTGTTAAAGCCTGAAAAGACGAACTTTATTCAGTTGCTAAATCATCACCGTTAATGGCTTTTCCCAACAAGTCCTTGGTTTCATCAATGCCGTATAATTTAATGAACGATCCCATGCGCGGGCCTTGGCTTTGACCCAATAAAATTTCATACAAGGCTTTGAACCACAATTTTAAATCGTCAAAGTCATGGCGTTTGCCGACTTCATAAACTTCGGATTGAATGGCCGATGCATCGGCATCCTTGTCGATGTTTGAAAGTGACGTTTGTAAATCTTTTAATGCATTTAGTTCAACATCGCTGGCTTTGCGGTATTGTTTGGCCGGTTTAACAAAATCCCGATAATAATTGATAGCATAACCGATCAACTGATCCAAAATAGGGGCGTTTTCAGGTGTGGCACCGGGACGGTAACGGCTGACAAAATGCCATAACACGGATTTGTCTTCGCTATGACAAACACTGGCTAAGTTCAGCAAAATGTTAAAACCTAAACCGTCTTCGCCCGCAGGTGGTTGACCTTGATGGATGTGCCATACGGGGTTATTCAGGCGTTTTTCATCATCCATTTTGGCGAAACTAGACAGGTGGCTTAGATAATCATCAACGTTTCTGGGGATGACATCAAAAAATAAACGTTTTGCGGTTTTTGGTTTTTGGTACATGAACAGTGATAAGCTTTCCGGTGGTGCATACCGCAGCCAGTCTTCGACAGCCAACCCATTGCCACGGGATTTAGAAATTTTTTCACCGTTTTCGTCCAGGAATAATTCGTAGGTAAATCCACTCGGCGGACGGCCTTTTAATATTTTGTTGATGCGTCCGGATAATTTTACGGAATCGATCAAATCTTTGCCGGACATTTCATAATCCACATCCAAAGCTTTCCAGCGCATGGCCCAATCGCATTTCCATTGCAGTTTACAATGACCGCCTGTGACGGGCGTGGTAACACGTTCACCGCCCTCAATTTCATAGGTAATCGTGGCATTATCTACGTCGTGCTCCAACACAGGAACTTGCAGGACAATCCCGGTTTTGGGACAAATTGGTAAGAACGGACTGTATGTGGCACGGCGTTGTTCGCCGAGTGTTGGTAAAATGACGTTAATCACGGCATCGTAATTTTTCAGGATCAGTTTAAGCGTCTCATCAAACATACCGTTTTTATAACATTCCGTGGCGCTTTTGAATTCATAATCAAAACCAAAACTATCCAGAAACGCTTGCAGACGCGCGTTGTTATGAGCACCAAAACTGTCATGTGTGCCAAACGGATCAGGGATGGTGGTTAACGGCTTGCCTAAATGCGGGGCGACGATTTCTTGGTTGGGAATGTTATCTGGGACTTTACGTAATCCGTCTAAATCATCGGAAAAAGCAAATAGTTTGGTCGGCATATCGGATACTGTTTGAAAGGCGTGGCGGACCATTAATGTACGGGCGACCTCGCCAAAAGTTCCGATGTGCGGCAACCCTGATGGACCATATCCGGTTTCAAATAGCACGTACCCTTTTTCCGGCAGTTTACCATTTAAACGTTTGATAAGCGCGCGGGCTTCTTGAAAAGGCCAAGCGTTTGATGTTTCGGCAAATGTGCGGATGTCTGACATGGTAAAACTTTCTAAAAATAAAGGCAAATGAATGCAGCCCCGGAACCTACGGCGTGCAGCCATAAAGGTCAACGACGATGCGTAAATACGAAAGTATTGTTTACGGATGTTCTGCAGGATCGATGGGTAAACACTGACTATCGATGATATCGCGTGTGATGACTTGGCGTACGTCATCTGTCTTCAAACTGTGTTGATCGATTAAATCCTGACAGTCTTGAATAATTAAATCAATGTCTTGCATGTGTTTTAAACGTTTGAATTGATCGACATATTGAAAACCCATGCTTTGGCTAATGATGTCCATATAGTTAACAATTTCAAAAGGCCACTGGGTTTCATGAGCGACCAATTCCCGGTGGTCGGCGTGATAAATTCCAGCCAATGTTGTGACGCCTAATTTTTTTGCTGTTTTTAAAGTCGTGGCAAGATGGCGTTTTTGTTCATCCGGCACATCATTTAGCGATGATAATTGATAGCCAATACCGGGGTTTTCCAATTCAAGCAATTCAACGCCCGGTACGGCCCTTAACAAGGCTTTGACACTTTCAACAACGCCGGGTGAGCCGGGATATTCGTGTAAGGCAATTTTTTTATGAACAGGATGACGCATTAATGGGCGCAATTTATCTAAACGTTGTGCTAAAAAAACCGGCCAAATGGTCATGTCATTGGATTTACTATTCCCCGTTTTCATGTTTTCAGAAAATTGTATTTGGCACGTCGGGCACCATGATACAATACGTTCGCCGGAATGATCAGCAAACCGTTCAATGGTTTTTGCCGCTTGGCGTATGGCGTTACCATCATCCCCAGTACGTAGTTGCAAAATACCGCAACAATGGGATGGCCCGCCCATAATATCATAATTGATATTTAATTTTCCAAGGATATCTAAACATTGCAAAACAATGTGTGGGGTTTTTAACAGATTGCAGCCTGTGTAAAAAATCAATTGATGTTGCGTTTTTGAACTTGATTTTTGCCTTGGCTTTAATCGCTCAAGCTGATCCTGAGATAACTGCATACGCGATAAAATACGAACTCCTTGGCTCATGGTTTTAAAATCGCTTTTCCCATTATCAATTTTTGTTTGCGATGGCGTTTTACAAGCTAACTTTAACCGTGCCATCGTTAGCATAAACCGTGGGTTAATGCCGACTTCACAGACATCTAAACAGCGCCCGGTTAAACAGCATTCTGTTGCCCAGCGTTTTGCGGGGTCAGGTATATGCAAACTGACTTTGTCTTTTAAAATGTTAATGACACCCTGAGCTACGGCTTGGTCATCAGAAACGTTGTTTCCTGTTATACTCGGCGTTGGGCATATGCGCACACAGGCTCCGCACGTCGTACAATCGTCAATGATTTGATCAATACGATCATCCAGTGATTGTTGGATAACGCTTGTTTCCATGATTGTATCCAAATAATTTAAGGGCCGACAATAATTGTCGCTTTTACCTTTACCGGGAAATTCACCGAGTTGGCAATAAAGCATTTATGGTGGGCAGCTTTATGTTGTTGTTCCGCAATATCGAAGGAACTCGTGGCTGAAATAGTGACATATGGTTTTAAAATGGCTTGGGTGAAACGCCCGCCTGTGATGGTGTCTTCTGCCATGATGGCGACCGCGTTATCTTGGTAGTCCAATACTTCAACGCCATGGGTGCCAGCCAAATGCAAATACCATAACATGTGACAGGATGATAAAGATGCAATCATTAAATCTTCTGGGTTGTGACGGGTTTTGTCCCCCAAAAAAGCGGGGTCAGACGACATGTTAAGCGGCGATTTGTCATCAATTTCCACCGTGTGATTGCGGTTGTATTTCCGGTAATCCAGCGTTGTTTCTCCATCCGCTGGCTGCCACGATAAAGCCGATTGATAATGATGCTGTTTATTTTTAACCATTACATTTCCTGTTCAATTTATCGATAATTTATAGACGTTTTGATTTGTCAAAGCTTCCTGGAAAACTGATTTTTTTTATCTGTGACCCGTATCACTGATTATTTGGCGGCGACGCTTTATGGTTAATGAATGATTAACTAATGATCAATCAAGGAGGACGTTATGAGTGCTTTAAAAGATACACTAGGCGGTCGTATTACATCAGGAATTTTATTGGGCGTTGTTTTGGGTTTTGTTGCATTGTTATTGAGTGCAATAACTTTATAAAAAAGTTTAGTTGAAACAGGATAAATACCAATTTAATTCGTCTTCGTTTAATGGGTAATCACCTGATGCCGGGCCGCTTAGCATATTTTTAGGCCCAACTTTGGCAACACGCCGTTGAACCATTTCAGCCGTTGTCATGGTTAAACCTGCTTTCCAACACAGTGCTGCAACGGCTTTACCGCTTTCACTGTTTAACATTTTAGTCACCCGTTCTTTGGTTATGCCGGATAACAAAATTAATGCCGGAGGGACTATGGTAATATCTTTGTCTTCGATGGCTTTAACGATAAAATCTTCGTTTAATTGACCTTTATCAAATAATGTCTTGGCGCGCTCTGACGCTATTTTTTTGGGTGTATCCGTTGTTTGTTGTTCATTGTCTTCGATACGCTTGCGAACGGCGGTGCGTAATTCTTTTTCAATACTGGCGGCTACTGAATTTTTTTTAATCAAACTTTCGACCATGGCAGCACTGACGAATGTGGCAATGCGGCGAATGGTGACGAGCGATAAATTTGCCCTTTCAATAAGTGGGCGGTGCCATTCAGGGATATCTGGGGCGGCAACGGAAATTGATTTTAATGTTTTTTCGCTTAGTGCGGCTGTTTCATTATCCAATAATGATTTGACGGCGGGTTTATCACGCGTATTGGCAATGGCTTCGCTGACAGTGCTTGCTAAGCCACGGCGTCTAGCAATGGCGCCTAGTGCTCCGCCTTGAACGCCACCTGCGATAATTTGAATAAGTTCGTTTTCGCTTAAAAGCGGGGAAAATTCCAATATGGGTGCTTGCACAATTTCTTCGGTGTCATGGGCCAATTTAACAATGATATCTTTAGGAATAGTGTTTAAACTTTTAATTTCTTGAGCTAATAAAGCTCGAATTTGCGGAACCTCGTCGTGGGCGAGTATTTCTAAAACTTCTAAGGCCATTTCCGTCAACCGAGCATTTTCACCGGTTGTTAGGTTTGGAATAATGCGACCAATTTTGTGAGCAATTTCCGACCTAACTTCGTTTTCTTGATCTTTGGCTAATAATACATCGGCCTGCATTGGTGTGCCATCATTCGCGGCCACCGCTTGACGGACTTTCTTGTCTTTATCCGTTGCAAAATAATAGAGAAGTTCAGGTTCTAAATCTTCAATTTTGGCTAATTCACGGCGTTGTTTCGCAGTGCCGTTTTCAGCAATTTTTTTGCCGTCCCCGTAATCAGGTTTGGGTTTTCCTTTTTTGGATTTCCGTTTGCCTGCGTTGCCAAATACCCACGATAACATATGCTTTCCTTATGCCGTCATTCAACCTGTATTTGACGAACATTCAGTCATATTGTCAAATTTCTTATTTGCCACCACCCAAACACGCGGGTGATTTCATCGTTTGCTGATCTTTAGTAATCCATTCATCCGGTGTATGGGTTTCCATGGATAATGCGTGAATGGGTCCTTTTAATTCATCCGCTAATAATTTGTTGATAATTTGTTGTCGCCCAACGCGCGATTTGTTTGCAAAAGAATGAGCTACAATGACAACTTTAAAATGCGATTCTGAACCAGGTGGGACATTGTGCATATGGCTTTCATTAAGCACTTGCAAATGAATGGGCGTAAGTTGGCTATTGATTTTTTTCTTAATGGTTTCTTCGACGGTCACGGTTGAGGTATCTCCGGCTGAACATTGTTATAATCATGGTGTGTTTATAGATATAGGCGCGTTTATGAGTGGGTGCTCATATTTTTTAAAATACATCAGGGTTATTCATTCGCGTTTCCTGTTTCATCCGTCAGCGCTTGCCTGATATGCCGAACGCCACCCCATACAAGCCCAATAATGACCGGGAATGAAAACAAAACAATGACATAAGGATCGAGTTCTAAGCCCAGTGCCTTTGCACCTTTGGCTAAATACGATATTAAACTAAGCACATAATAACTAATGGCGACGACGGATAAACCTTCGACGGTTTGTTGTAGCCTTAATTGTCTGCGCGCACGCTGGTCCATCGATTGTAATAAATCACGGTTTTGTTCTTCTAGTGCTACATCAACACGGGTGCGTAATAAATTGCTGGCGCGGGCGATGTGACGGCTCAGTTTTTCTTGGCGGCCTGACATCGTTTCACACGTGGCCATGGCCGGGGCTAGTCGTCTGAAAATAAAATCGCCACTCGGCTGTAATGTTGGAATTCGATCTTCGCGTAATTCCCGAACCCGTTGTTCAAGCAATGCAAAATAAGCCCGGGCTGCACTAAAACGATATGTTGTTTCAACGGATATGGCTTCGACGTCGGCGGCTAAATGCGATAATTGGCTTAACAACGTGCGTTCGCCGCCAACATCTTTGAGCATTGGTAATTCTTTGACAATAAGCGATAGTTTTTGTTCCGCATGGGCAATGCGTTTAATGCTTTCTTTGGCTAATGGAAACGCCAACATTGCTGTCATGCGGTAGGTCTCAATCTCTAATAATCGTTGAACCAAACGTCCTAATCCGCGTGGATTTAACGCATTGTCGCGTACCAAAATACGACCGAAACCATCACTGTGAATGCGTCCATCCGTCCAAAAAGACGCTTTGCCGTCCAGCACGTTACTGCCCGTTAAATTATTATCATTAAAAAACGCTGCCGTTTCCGCAATCGAGCGGGATTTTGTGTCCGATGTTTCAACAACCACATGGGTGGCGTTAATTAATTCACCCGGAAGCCCTGATAACCAATCTTTTGGTAAGCGGTTCAATGGGGAGCGTTCAAAAGGAATATCAACGGGACTTGAAACAAAAATAGTGTATGTGGAAAATTCCGTATGACGTTCCCATTTCAAGAAAAAATTACTGAATTCTTGAGAAAAATGTTTGGCGTTATCAGACGGTTGGGCGACACCAAAATGTTCACATAATAATTTCAAATGGGCAATATCTGCGTGATCAGCATGTTCGCCGTTCATGACGGCTATATGTGAAACCATAGCCGGTGCAGAAAGTTGAGTATAGGGACGGGAATGAATTTCACCGGCTAACTGGTGCCTAAGAGGGTGTTCATTGGCGATAAGTTGCATGGCATGCCTATTGATATGAGCTATAAAAGGTTATTTTGTTTTTTTAACACTTTTCACTTTGCGAAATTGTTTTGGAATAGATTGATCTAGCTCTTCTAACTTAAGTTCTAAAATACCGACTTTTTGTTGCAGTTCTTTGATGATTTTGCTGTGAGTGTTGGTGATTTCCGTTGACGAATTTGCATTTTTTTTAATATCGACTAATGATTTTGTTACTTTTGTAACCTCAATCATCATGGCTTTGCGGTTTTTTTCGTTTTCACGTAAAATGTTATTACTGAATTCTTGCAAATTTTCTTCAGTGTTTTTTAATGCTGTTGAAGCCATCCACAAAGCGCCAAGGGCTATGACAATTGCAAGAAATGAAATGATGAGGGCCATAGATTATTCCAAGGTAATTTTTATTATATTGTCCGTTAAATATATATCCGTCAATCATTGCAATCAATGATAGCGCTATAGATGTGAATTATTAATTTAATAACTTTATAGTTGTTTATTGTGATTATTAAGCCTTACAATGAAATATAATCGGGCTGTCTGATTGTAAGTGGGGCAAAATAAATATGGATTTGTACTGATTGGCACTGGACATTTTGCTTCATATTAGCGACAAACTGGCGTTACTGAATAGATATGGCTTGATGTTTGTATTCAATCAAATTTCAAGCTGCGGACGCTTAAAATTTTCATCTTCGAACTTCAGGAATAATTATAATGGCTGGCACTGCAACAATACAAACGGGAACACCTTCCGCTTTATCCAACGCGATACGTTTTTTATCGGCTGACGGTGTTGAGGCGGCGAATTCGGGTCATCCTGGGATGCCGATGGGCATGGCAGAAGCCGCGGCGGCGTTGTTCACGCGCGTTC
>Ga0316209_1000292_pt1 | contig 97863 bp, 96 predicted proteins | sample 6monopyrite_MG_FD_204945 | JGI IMG/M metagenome (GOLD analysis project Ga0316209, IMG submission 204945) | Microbial mat bacterial communities from mineral coupon in-situ incubated in ocean water Damariscotta River, Maine, United States -... | ecosystem: Environmental > Aquatic > Marine >... | reverse complement strand
ATCACCGCCTGTAGCGTGCTCTCGACTCTCATCGAGCGAGCCAGACATTATAGAAAACTTTTCCAGAAATAGAAAGCGCTTTCTTTTCCCTCTTCGCCTGACCAGCCTGCCGACCGCCCGTTCTCCTTAACGAGGACGCGCATTCTACAGTTTTAATGCTTAGCGTCAATCTCTTTTTTAGCTGTTTTTAATATATTTCTTCCAGCCAGCAATCTGGCCGTGATCAAATGATTATTTTTTAAGCACAACCTGGGCTATTTTCTTCTTGCCTGCCTGGATAATGTACCGCCCGGCGGCCAGCCGATGCTTCGCATCCACCACCTGCCAGTCAACCTTAACCCGGCCGTTATTCAGCATATCCCTTGCCTGGGCCGAGTTCTGCGCCAGGCCGGTGCGGTTGATAATCGCCGATACCGGCAGATCCGCCTGACCTTCCAGCTCCACTTCGATTTCCGGCGTGCCTTCAGGTAGCTCACCTTCTTTAATGATATTCCCCGCTGCACGGTCAGCATTGGCCGCCGCTTCCTCCCCATGGAATCGCGCAATCAGCTCTTTCGCCAGCTCAATCTTGATCTCTTTGGGATTACGCCCGTCCGCCATTTCCTGCCTGAGGCGATCGATATCCTCCAGCGAACGGAAACTGAGTAATTCATAGTAACGCCAGATCATACTGTCCGGCATGGAGACAATCTTGCTGAACATTTCACCCGGTGCATCGGTAATGCCGACATAGTTATTCAGCGACTTGGACATTTTGTTAACGCCATCCAGTCCCTCAAGTAATGGCATCATAATAATGGTCTGCGGATCCTGACCATAGTACTTCTGTAACTCACGCCCCATTAACAGGTTGAATTTCTGGTCGGTGCCACCCAGTTCCACATCCGCCTCGAGCGCCACCGAGTCATAGCCCTGCACCAGCGGATAGAGAAATTCATGAATCGATATACTCTGCTCGGCCTTGTAGCGCTTCTTGAAATCATCCCGCTCCAGCATGCGCGCCACCGTCTGCCGCCCGGCCAGCTTGATCATATCCGCCGCACTCATCTTGCCCATCCACTCGGAATTAAACACGATGGTGGTTTTGTCCCGATCCAGAATTTTGAACACCTGCTCCTGATAGGTCTGTGCATTGGCGGCTACCTGTTCTTCGGTTAACGGTGGGCGTGTAGCGCTTTTACCGGTCGGGTCACCAATCATGCCGGTGAAATCGCCGATCAGAAACAGCACTTCGTGACCCAGTTCCTGGAACTGGCGCAGCTTGTTGATCAATACTGTATGCCCCAGATGCAGATCAGGCGCAGTGGGATCAAACCCCGCTTTTATTTTCAGCGGACGACCTGACTCCAGCTTTCTGACCAGCTCTTCTTCGACGAGTATTTCATCGGCACCGCGTCTAATCAGCGCCAGGGATTCGTCAACAGATGACATACATGACTCCACATCTTTTCATTAAATAACAAACGTAATAACAGGCCATCCGTCGGAGGCCGTCGGGAACAGTGCACGGGTTATACAAGAGCCCTTATAATAAGGCAAGCATGCAAAGCAAACGACAGAGAACCACCTGCCCTCACAGCATCCAGCTCCTAACCCTGCTCGCCGGGTTATGCCTGCTCGCCTCATGCAGTCGACAGGCCACCCTGTACACACCTGACCAGCCGCCTGAAGACAGCATTACCCTGGTGGCGGTTGGCGACATTATGCTGGGCGGCACAGCCGAGGAAATCATGCTGAAAAATGGCTATGACTACCCCTTCAAACACACGCGGCATCTTCTCAGCAATGCCGATATCGTTATCGGCAATCTGGAAGGTCCTCTCACCAGCAGCGAAACACCCCAGATAAGCGACAAGCAATACCTGTTTCGCTCACCCCCGCAAGCCGTATCGCCAGCACTGCGCCGTGCCGGCTTTAATGCGATGAATCTGGCGAATAACCATATCCTGGATTACGGCATGAACGGCATGAACGAAACCATTCAATTTCTGGATCAATTCGGCATCACCAGTGTTGGCGCGGGACAGAATCTGAGCGAGGCACGGGCCGGGCGAATTATACGCACCGCGCACGGCGATGTCGCCCTGCTGGGTTACTCACTGACCTTTCCCGAGGCCTTCTGGGCGACAGGCACCCGGCCCGGCACAGCATTCGGCCATAGAAAACAGATCGTAGAGGATATACAGCGCCTCAGTCAGCAGGCGGATTATGTTGTGGTGTCTTTCCACTGGGGCAGGGAAAAAAGCGAGACCTTACGCCCATACCAGCCTCGGCTGGCGCGCGCAGCCATCGATGCCGGCGCCGACATTGTACTTGGCCACCATCCCCATATACTGCAGGCCATCGAAGCCTATAAACACGGACTGATTATCTACAGCCTGGGCAACTATGTATTCGGCTCCTACAGCCAGGACGCCAGAAACAGCGTGGTGGCGCGCATTTACCTGCATAACGGCAGTTTCTACAGCGCGGAACTTACCCCGATCAATGTACTCAATACGCAGGTGGTTTTTCAGCCCGCTCCCCTGAAAGAAGAAGCCGCGGCAGGCGTGATCCAGCATATTAATCAGCTATCCGCCAGCCGCAATACCCGATTGCAGCTCTATAAACACCGAGGTTACTTGCATAGCCGGTCAAATAAAATACAATCTATGTCCCCCGAGCATTGATTTTCCATACTTTTACAGCTACTTTACTTAAAAAAACTGCAGAGAAATCCGTGAATTACAACAGGTTTATAAACAAAGACTTTCGAAGCTTCACAGAAGCAGACAAACCGCGCCGCCATCCTGCTCTCCGCTGGGGCCTGTTTGCCGCCGGCTGTGCGGTTATCACCGTGGTTATCGCCAATACCCGGGACAACAGCTCGAATGACATTGTTATCGACCACAGCAGCGAACACAGCGAATCCCTGCAGCCTGCAACAGTCAAGACCCAGAACGCCAGCATCAAACTCAAGCTGCCTTTACTCTCCGGCAGACAGGCCAGCGACAAAGCCACAAACAACACTGACCTACCCACACAACAGGCCGAGCGCATCATTGATGCAGATGCCCCCGCCTGGCAGACCTTTAAAGTAAAAAGCGGCGACAGCCTGTCGGTGCTATTTGACCGGGCTGGTGTAAAGCCGGATCAACTGCTCGAACTGATGAAAATCAGCACAGCAAAACAGCAATTACGCCGTATCCATCCCGGCGAGCAGATTAAAGTCATACACGACGATCAGGGCAAACTGCTGGCGCTGAATTACCCCATTGATACAGAACGCTACCTGCTGGTCGAACGCCACGATGGACAGCTACTGGCTGATATTCACCAGCATGAAATTGAAGTACGCAGCGCCTATGCCTCAGGAGAGATCGAATCTTCCCTGTTTATGGCCTCCTCCAAAGCTGGACTGTCGCAGAGCCTGACCATGGAGCTGGCAAATATTTTCGGCTGGGATATCGATTTTGTCATGGATATCCGCAAGGGCGACCAGTTCACGGTTATCTACGAACAACGCTACAAAAATGGCAATAAAATTAAGCACGGCAATATTCTGGCGGCCGAGTTTATTAATCAGGGCAAGGCCCACCGAGCACTACGTTATGTCGACCCCGCCAACGGCGATGCCGGCTACTACACCCCGTCAGGCCACAGCATGCGCAAGGAATTCCTGCGCAGCCCGGTCAATTTCAGCCGCATCAGCTCACGTTTCACTACCGGCCGCTATCACCCGATTCTGCATAAAATCCGCTCCCACAAAGGTGTGGATTACGCGGCCGCCCGCGGCACACCGATACGCGCTGCCGGTGACGGCAAGGTTGCTTTCAAAGGTAATAAAGGCGGTTACGGCAAAACCATCGTGCTGCAGCACGGCAACCGTTACACCACCCTGTATGCTCACCTGAACAACTACAATAAACATATCCGTGCCGGCGGCCGGGTCAAACAGGGCCAGGTAATTGGTTATGTTGGCTCAAGCGGCCTGGCAACTGGCCCGCACCTGCATTATGAGTTTCGTGTAAATGGCGTACACCGTAACCCGCTCACCGTTAAGTTTCCCAGCAGTCGGCCCGTACCCAAAGCCCACCGCGACAACTTCGAGCTGAGCACACAGGGTTACATCGCTCAGCTGGATGTTTTATCCGATAACGCACTTGCTCTGAACGACACACAGTAATGAGCGAGCTGTACGTGGGGCTGATGTCGGGCACCAGTATGGACGGCATCGACGCCGCGCTGGTCGAGTTCGAGCAGCACCACATCAAATTACGAGCAAGCCACAGCCAGCCGATTCCACCGGAACTCAGATACAAACTTCAGTTACTCAGCCTTGATGCAGCCGAGGCCAGCATTGATATGCTGGGAGAGGCGGACACCGAGCTTGGCCAGCTGTTCGCAACGGCTACCCTGCAATTACTGCACTCAGCTGATACAGCACCATCAGCTGTCACCGCCATCGGCTGTCACGGCCAGACCATTCGCCACCGCCCCGACCTTGAGCACCGCTTCAGCCTGCAAATTGGCGATGCCAGCCAGATCACTCACCTCACCGGCATAACCACGGTGAATGACTTCAGACGTCGGGATATAGCTGCAGGTGGCGAAGGCGCTCCCCTGGCACCGGCCTTTCATCAACAGGTATTTTCCAGTCCCCAGGAAAGCCGTGCCGTGCTGAATATTGGCGGCATCTGCAACCTGACTTATTTACCCGCCACCACAAACAATGCCACCAGCAACGCCTGCTCCGGTTTTGACTGCGGCCCCGGCAATGCACTGATGGACGCCTGGATACAGCAGCATAAGCAGCAGGCATATGATCAGGGAGGACAATGGGCTGCCAGCAGCACGGCTGATCCGGCACTGCTGGCGCAGCTAATGTCAGATCCGTTTCTCCAGCAGCCGCCACCCAAAAGCACCGGAAAAGAACATTACCACCTGGACTGGCTGAAGCAGAAACTGGTAAACCATGCGGGACTTAGCGCCGCACAGGTACAGGCCACCCTGTGTCGATTTACCAGTGAGAGTGTCGCCATGGCGGTTAAACAGTACCTGCCCAGCATAAAACGCCTTATTGTGTGCGGCGGCGGCGTGCATAACGGCCATTTATTCAACCACCTGCAACGATGCCTGCCAGACATCCAGATTGAATCCAGTGAACAACATGGCGTGCATCCGGACTGGGTTGAGGCTATGGCTTTTGCCTGGCTGGCCAGACAAACCCTGCAGGGACTGCCTGGCAACCTGCCCGCGGTGACTGGCGCAGACAGGCCGCTGGTATTAGGCTCAATTACACCGGCCTGAGCATGACTGCTTACGAAGGCAGGAAGTCAATCGGGTACTTAACTGTTACCACCGCTGCATTACTGGGTTTAAATTTAAACAGTTTTACCCTGGCCAGTAGCTTGCTTTCCAGTGACGGATTATTCAGTTCACTGGAAATAATTCTCGCTTTAGTCACAGAACCATTACCTGCAATTGTAAGCTCAATAACTACTTTACCCTGCAAGCCTGGATCCTTACGCAAGGCACGGTTATAGATGCTGTAAATCGCACCCTTATTCTTCTGAAATACGCTTTCTATTTCATGTTGCGGACGCATTAGCTTAGCCGAAGCAGTACGAGCAGCAGGCGTGACAGGTGCAGTTTTAATATTACTTTTAACTGCTGTTGTTGTTCGACTCTCAAGCTTCGAACCAGCTGTTGACCTGGTCAGCGTGCCGGTATTAATGCCCTTGCTTTGTGACAGCGCTTTACTGGATATCACCGAAGTATTACCCTGCGCGACTTCAGATTTTCTTCCTGCTGTACTTAAAGGCTGATCATCAAACTCTTCAAGGTCAAAACTGTCACGCATATCCATGAGCTCATCCCTGAGCGCAACCAGACCACTGGACGCAGCCACTGCCTGCGCCTTCTGTTGTTTTTTCGTCAGCGGCTTCGGCCTGACAACAGGCCTGGGCTTCACTGGCTTCTTTTTTTCAACGGCTGTTTTTTTCTCAACTGGCTCTTTTTTAACAGGCTTTGGTTCAGGAACGGGCGGGGGTGGTATTTTCTTCTGTTCAAGCACCAGCCTGGCGAGCCTTGGCGAAACAGATTTTAATTCTTTCTGCTCTGGCTCCGGGGTCGGCAGAAAAGGCACAACCAGGCCAATCAATGATGCCAGTACCACGCTTATAATCAGTATCTTTTTGAAGCGTCTGTCGTTTTCACTTTCGACCCAGGGTAAAAAAGGCACATCCCATGTAATTTCTTTAGACATAGCTAACCCTTGTCCACCGCCTTTTTATTCACTGCGAGCGATATATCAGTGAAGTTGGAAGCTGCACAGGTCATCATCAGCTTTTTCAGGACGATGTAAGGGATTTCCTTATCACCCATTATGGTAACACCTCTTTTAACCAGCTCTTTTACATTCGATGGCGGCTTACTCCGTAGCTGATCTTTAAGGCCATCCATTAACGGCAAAATGATATTCTGGCTGGATTTAACAACCGTAGAAACCTCAGCAACTTTTTTACCCTGAAGTAGAATATCCTTTTCGCCGACAATTATTACCAGATTTTCTTTGGGAAGCGCCTGTGCCGTGGATAATGGCAACTTGATATTCTTCGGAGTTGGCAGAATATCTGAGTTTGCTGCACTAACCAGTAAAAAGAAAACAAGAATCGTAAAAATATCCATCAAGGAAACCATGTTCAGGGAGGCGTTATTGTTATTGCGCCTTTCATGGTGCCTTTGCATTCGTCTTGCGCGACTAGATTCTTTCATAACAGTCTCTGCCTATATTCGGGCCGCATCGCCAATAGAAACATCAGGAAACAGCTCCAGGGCCACCACTTCGTTATCCTGTAATGTCTGGTACTCACGCACTGTATCCATCAGTTCAACAATCGTCTCGTATGATGTATACGGCTCAGACAAAATAGTAATCCTTCTTTTCTCAGGAAACTTGAACTTGATCAGGCGCAGCGTCTGGTTGAGCAATACATAATTATGCCCGCTCCGGGTAACTGGAATTTTTTTTATCAAGCCGCCTTGCGTATCAGACAACTCAAGACGGTCTTTACGAACAGTCACCTGCAGCTCGAACTCGGGCTTTTTATTACTCTGAGCAGGCGTAGAGTTCATGCCGGGAAGCTTTAAATCCAGCACACTTATATTGGCAAAAACAGCAGTCATCAATAGAAACGGTACGAGCACAACCATAAGGTTCATGAACGCTGTTATATTCAGCTCAACCCGGGTTTCTCTTTTTTGTCGTTTTCTTCTATTCATAGTAATCAGCAACTTTACTGCTGCTTCAGCATTATCAGGTTAATGAACTTTACAGTTGCCATCTCAAGACTATCAACAATTTCTGTTGTCTTAGTTTGTAGAATTGAAAAAATAATAATTAACGGGATAGCAACAGCCAGTCCAAATGCAGTGGTATTCATAGCAACCGAAATACTGCTGGAAAGAATTTCTGCTTTCAGCGACGGATCAACCTGGGCAACAGCAGTAAACGCTTTTATCAAACCGATAATGGTCCCCAACAACCCCAGAAGTGTTGCTATATTGGCAAACATTGAGAGATAGTGTGTGCGCTTCTCCAGACGCGGAATGATTTCCATCAGGCTTTCTTCCATTGCCATTTCGATCTGATCACGTTGCGGCTTAATCTTAAGGCGCGTAAGACCCAGGTTCAACATCTGACAGATCGCTACTTTGGAGCGAGAGGATATCTGATACACCTGGTTAAGATCGCCTTCCTGAAGTAGCGGCATCAGCTTGGTTAATATTCGTCGATTGTTGACTTTTATCGCGCTCAGGTAAATGTAGCGCTCAATCGCAATCGCCATCCCAAATGCTAAAACTGCGAGTATCGGGTACATAAAAACACCCCCAGCCTGCATAAAACTGACAATCTCATCATACATTGTTATATCTCCTGCTATTTCCTATACGGATAACTTTTAAATAAATTTAATTACGTTCAACTTGTTCAGCCCTGCTGGATTCTGTACTCAACACGACTTCCTGATAATATTTTCTTCTTAGTATCGACTCTCTATCTACAGGCTGCAGCGCATCCAGTATTAAACCAGATAACGGCAACTCAACCATAGTGGGTAACTGGGCTGTTTGCCACGGCAGAATATAGAGTATATTGGGCATCTCTCTGTTACCAATAACCTGCAAACTATCCATGGTAATCTTCTCTTCGGCATGAACATTTAGCGCCGCAGTGTGTAGAAGTACAAATATAAGACAGGCTTTCATATTCATCAAACATCACCTTTGGAAATTCTACGCTTGAGATCAATAATCCACTTCGACACGTCAGTACCCCTGGCATCTGACAATTTCTGGTAGTGCTGATAATAGTCAAGCGCAGCAGGAAAGTCGTACATATACAAATCCAGTAATATCCCTGCATTCAGATAAACAGCTGGATAACGCGGCTCTTGCTCTATTGCCTTCCTGTACATATACAGTGCCTGGTCAAACTCACCCTGCATACGTGCTATTACACCAAGATAATGATATGAAACCGGATTATGCTCTGTGAGCTCTATCGACTTTTTGAAGTTTGCAATCGCCAACTCCAGCTGGCCTGCACGTAATTCCTGTAGACCGAGATTGGTATATGCAGGTGAAAATGCCGGCGCGATGCTGATTGTCTGCTTCAAAAGTTTAACGGTTGCTTCTCTATCATCACTCTTCGCAGCGGTTAATGCTTTTATATACACCTCTGGCACCTTACTCCAGTCATTTTTGGACGAACGCTGCCCTCCTGTCATGGAACAGGATGCGACTGCAAGCACCAGAATAATGATGCCGATTTGTTTACTGAGTGATAAGCACATAAGGTTCTATAGTTTCTTTCTTGGCGAATCGCACTGGCTGTATTTTTGCCAGCTCCGCTATACTTTTTTCAATCCATTCATCGTATACACCCTGTCGGGTTCTCTTGATATTTGATGCATGAATATCAATTGCCTTTTCCTCAAAAGGATAAGCCTGCTCTTCTAGTAAAATATCATATAGCTCAAGCTCATCGTCAGATAAGCCCCTGGGACGCTCCGATCCCATCAGGGATATTGCCAGCTGGCTGTAAATATCAGCAAGCTGATAAGTGGCGGCGGTAGTAAAATCTGCAACTTTATATGCTAGCACTTTTTTTAGCGAATCCACCGCTGACTTCATATATTTTTTCTTTGTTTTCAGGCTTTTTTTGAGCGGCACAAGCATCGCAACATCCTTAAATTTCTTTATCTCGACTTGCGCCAGTTTATAGCTGGCTTTTGCAGCTAGATAACGTGTGCGACCGGTTCTCCTGTTTGCACCTTTACTCTCTGCACTGATCAATTTAGACAACCAGACAATTTCATTCCTTACCTGCCCTAGCTGTTGATAGTACTGTGCAACTCGTTCATGGGACTCCATAAGCCGCTCAAAATTTTGAGGGTAATCCGTGATATATAACTTATACACGCCTACAGCCATGGCTTTATTATTCGCCTTTTCATAACTGTCTGCAGCTTCCCACAGCAGATCAGATTTTTCACTTTTATCGACTGCCAGCTTCGACAGCGCAAGCATTTCTACCGCAGCCTTATCAAAGTCACCAACCTGTTTATATGAATATGCCAGTTTGGTTCTGACATCAAACCCATACTCTTTATGGCCTGGAAACACCTTTATGAAACCTTCGAGCACTTTTATAGACGTCTGCCAGTCATTTGATTTCATTAATATTGTCGCCGCATCGAAGTCGGCAGTGGCGCGTATATCAGATACAGGCGAGATATCTGCCACTCTTTGAAAATGATACACAGCTAGCTGTAAATTATTTTGCTGCTTAAACTGTTCAGCCTGCTTGTAGACGCTTGCCGCCATTTTTTCCGTCAGTTGCCTGCGTAGATCAAGGTCTGCTTTAGAGGTTGATGCCAACAATGAGATTGCAGCCTGGTAAGATTTTTCTGCAGCGGCATAGCTCGCCAACTCAAAGTTTGCATGCGCATTAACAATCAGACAGGTTTTCAGGTGCGTCTTTTTAACAGGCTTCTGACTATTAATGATTCTCGATGAAAAGCCTATAGCCATTTCATATTTTTTAATCGCATAAAGACTCTCTGCTGTCTTCGTAATTACAGCAGGCGCATTCTTGTCATCAGGAAAAGCATTACTAAACTGTATAGAGCTATTTAACAGCTGGTTATTTAACTTTGTTAACACAGCAGTATTTTTCTGTGATTGAGCCCTGTCTATTATTTCATTATAAGTCACCAGAACAGCATATCCAGCCTCAGCGCTCCTGTCATGCGGTGCATAACGATATGCAGTTTTCTCATATTCGATAACAGCCTGTTGATATTCACCTGCGTCAAATAGTGATTCAGCCAGCAGGAAATTCACATAGGCAGACTTCTCATGCAACGGAAATGAACTGAGGAACTCCCTGTACCATTGCGCTGCCACATTAAAATCTTTTGCCTTTTTCGAACTTCGAGCAATAGCATGATAATGCTGTGCCAGCTCTGTGATATGTGTGACAAGTTTTGGCTGTAGGCGACTTCTCACTGTTACGGAATGCGCATTCCAGAATGCAGTCGCCACACCATATTTTTGCACATACTCAATCTTGGTATCCAGGATTTTTTCTTTAATGCCGCCATCTATATAAGCCTGCAGTGCATTTTCATGGAAATCGGGCGATAACTCGGAGAGCGGATATTTACGCGTATAAGCCATATAAACATCTGCGGCATCTCTATATCTTTGTTTTTTAATATATAGCTCAGCCAGACTTTTATATATTAATGGCTCATAATTTCTTCTCTGCTTCCCTTGAAGAACGCTATCAACAGTCTGGTAGCCACCCTGGTATGACAGCGATAAACTTACGACTCTTAACACATCCTCAATAAATTCTTTTTCTGATTTTTTTATATCAACAACGATACCGAGAGCAGTAATTTTGTTTTCCCGCTGTTTTGCATCCAGTAGCTTGATATAAGTCCTGATTGACTCATCATATTTTGACAGCTTGAACTGAGACCAGCCTAATTTATATACTGCTTTCTCATATAATGTGGAATCTCTATATCCTTCCACAACCGCCCTGTATGAAGTTTCAGCATTACCATAGTCCTGATCCACAAAGAAAATTTCGGCCCTTCTAAACTGCACCTCATCCATATATCTCGACTCAGGATAGTCACGCACTATCTCATCCAGTACAAGTTTTGAATTTTCTATGTCACCCAGCATGCTATAGGCTTTTGCCAGCTGATATAAAATCAGATCATTGGCCGCATGCCCTGGATATGTTTTTAGATAAGTTTTATAGTGCTCAATTGAAGACCCCATTATTTCCAGACCTGCACTATCGTCCTGTTCAAGAGCTTTATTAAGCTCACTGATTTCCAGCTCCAGGTCAGCAACACGCCTCAATGCTTCTGCATAATGCGTCTTAAATTCAGTTTTCTGTAAATAAGCCTTGTAATATTCGATTGCACGAGTTCTAACTGGGCTAACTCCCTCAGAAAGTTCTGAATCCATCGGCTCATTAGATATATCGGCTATGGTTGCGATTTTTTTTTCATCGACACTAAAACATGCTGATAACATCGACCACAGAATAATCAAGGAGAATCTGGCCACTAACTTCATATCACTCTCGCGCCATCAGTGAATCATATAGCCTGGCCTTCGCATACAGGGCTCGATCATGATAGAGTTTTAACTGGTTTCTATATTCCTTCAAATTATTAACAAACATGTTCCTGAGCTTATTCTCATAATAAGCTATTGAATTTTCAGCCTGCGACGTCAAAACCTTTATCTTTTCAGCTTTATGCCTTATACGCTTATCGAAGCTGGAGAAATCCTCAGGCGCAGAACTCCACGTTGCCTTGAGTGACTCAACCGAACGACCCATCTCCTTAATGGCTTTATCAAGCATTGCAAACTCTTTCTTAACAAGCCATAACCGCTCTGGGAACTCAGTCTCAAGTCGCCATTTTAGCAAACCTGAAATCACGCGTTTTTTATCCATCAACAAAGCAACTTCCTCATCCAGAGATCCCAGGATCTTGCTCTTGTTTTCAACGTTTTCTATTAATTCCATCAATTCTTTTTCGTGATTCGTCATCAACGCCAGTGCATTACTTTCATCTTCAATCATGACAATTTTTCGATAAAAACCATTGCGCTGGCGCTTGAGATCAGCAACTTTCTTAAGACTGTCGTCACTGACTATTCTTGCAAGCTTCTGATCATGGGTTTTACGCTTTTCATCAAGTATCATCTTCATCGCAGGCAGGCCATTTTGCCAGTTATCCAGCTGATATCTTAGGTACCTGGCCTGGTGATACTCTTCTACAGCACGATGGAAATTTTTCGATACAATCAATTTCAGCATGTATCTATTTATCAACGGGTTAAAATTCTCTACGATATGCTTAACCGGAACAAACTCCCTGCCCATTCCCCCTGGGCTCAACTGCTCAATAAAATCATCAGTTTTCAGAAAATCCATTAAATATCGAGTTTCATCTAATTGAAATTTATAGCTATCCAGCGCAAGGTCATACTGATATAGAGCATGCTCTTTCTGATGCATTTTCTCGAATGCAAACGGAATTGATATCAGCGCTTCCTGGATTTCCAGGTCCGAATCTTTCTGGTTCGTAGCCAGGCTCATCCATGGCTTAATTGCCTCTGCATAATTATCGTTACGATAATAGGACCACCCAAGGCCGAGCAAACCTTTATTTGTTTCGAAGCTTTGTAGTGAAATACCTTTAAAAAAGCTGGCCGCTGAATCAGAATCGCTATCCTGCAATGACACCAGTCCCATTGCGAGATTCGCTCTGTTCTTTAAGGTTTGTTGCTCATAGCCAGTTGCCTGCTGACTGGAGATTTCCTCTAGCAACTGGTAACCAAGCTCAATATCTTTTTTCGAACGAACCAGGTAACTTGCCGTATTAAAGCGTGCATAACCCTTCCATACTGAATTATCCGCCAATAAGTCCAGATATTTTATTGCCGCTTGCTCATTATCAGTGTACACAGAGAGGATATTCAGCAGGTAAAACCGTTCTTCCTGATACTCTTTACTTAATTCTGTTTTAACGTTTTCAAGGGCATCGATAGCCTGCTGATTTTTCCCATTGAGGTAATAATTTTTGCCAAGTAGATACCAGGCATCAGCCTGCACATCCGCAGTAATCTGCAATTCTTTATTTTCAATTAAATTATTGAGTTTCGCAGCTGATTTATCATTAAGGCCATACGCCAGATAGAGCCCACCAAGCATAAGCTCCGGGTATAAGCTGCCAGAGCGCATGCGCTGGTAATGCTCTGCGACCAGCAAACTGGTTATTGCAGAGAAGTATTTATCCTGATAAAAATTATATAGAGAGACACCATAATCCAGATCTTTAACTTCATGTGTTTTATTGTCATTAGCGGAAACACACAAGCTAACAAGCATAAGTAGATATGCCATTAATGATGGTAGCCGCTTACTGATAATATGATGCCGCATAGTGAAAACAGGGCTTTAAATTAAAGTTTTATTCCCATACCTTGACTTTAAAGCCAGGCTGTTCCTTTGTTGTGTCACCGACAATTTTAAGCTCGACAAATTTTGCCTGGTCAGACTTGTTGATGATTTTACTGGTAGCTCGCTTGTAATCGCGACCACCAGGCCCCTTGCCGATAAAAAACGCCACCAGCTCATGCTCACCTGATGTCAGATTTCCTATATAGAGTCGTTGAATCCCGCCTTTATGCAGAGCTTCAACCTCTCTGTCTGTATACAGGTAGCTACTGATGACTTTGTCATCTATTTTGAGTTGCACTGAATCGAGCTTGAATAAACGATCGGCATCAATCGAGACAAATACGCTCACCTGTGTATTAGCTGAAAATAACAGCTCTTCTTCCAGCACAAATAGATCTCGATTAAGCTCCAGAACCTGGTTCTTGAGATCTTCTATATTGCTGGCAATCACCGATCCCTGCTTCTCACTCTCCTCTGCCTGCACCCAGCCTGACAAAAGTGCAGCAAAAGGCAGCAGCAAACAAATTAATTTTTTCACCTTCCATCCTTCAGATTATGGACTGATACCGCACTTTAATTTAATGTCTGGCAATATATATCCTGAATCAACACACTCAAACACCATTCAAGTGAATAAGTTTTTTTATAACCTTTAAAGAATAACATACAGCATTGTTTTATAAAGTAATTATATTTTCAGGACTTAAATCACAATAACTAGAACTGGTTCGCTTTTTTGAAGCACACCCTGGCTTAATATTCATCATGAATCATGAAAATTGGCACTGGTTTGAGCATCATTCCGTATTTCCGCCAAATTGATTAAATGGAAATTACCCGAAATTTGGTTATCTTACAAAGTTAGCTAGCTCTATCTACAGGCAGTCAGGCTAGAATAATCGACTAGGGAACCTCTGAAAAACTCAGAGGTTCCGCGGCACAAGGATGTGCCGCCATTTTCAATAACTGCTAAGTTATTGAAAATGAAAAACAAATAGAAATCGCATTTTGATTTGTTTTTGCTCTGATCATTCATGGATGAATTATTCAGAGCTTCCCTAGATCATTAAACTAGTGCAATCAACTTGTGTAATCAATAACTGACCAGGATAATGTAATGCAATGAACAGGAGATTTACGTGCAACAAACAAGTATTACAGAGCATATCCCTTCTCTGTCCCTGATCGCTCGCTCCTTTATCATATCGATTGTCGTAGTTGCCGCCGGCATCAGCCCCGTCAATGCGGGCCCCCAGGAGCGCGAGCAGGCCCGACGCATCCATGACCGACTCACCGGTCTGCCACCATCCAATAGCGTTCTCGATGACATGGAAGACCTTATTCTCTCTGGCGATGCAGAAGGTGCGGCACTCCTTGCAATGGACAATCCTGCCTTTTATAACATTACACTAAAAAATTACGCAGCCCCATGGAGCAACGAAGAACAGTCCGTTTTCGTCCCTCTGAACGATTATACCGCCACCGTCATCGGCATTATTCGCGATGACCTGGACTTCCGCCAGGTACTCCATGGCAACATTATCTATACCGGCAATGCCAGCGGCATCGCAGCCTACTCAAACAACAGTAACGATCACTATGAACAGCTGGAACAACTAGGCCCTGTACTCGGCGACCTTTCCGATGAAACCATTCTCGAGCAAAAAACACAGACTGAAGTCAATGGCCTGCCCAATAATGCTACGGCCGGCGTGATAACAACCCGTGCGGCCGCAAAAGCATTTTTTAAGGATGGCACTAACCGCGCCATGTTCCGCTTTACCCTGATGAATCACCTGTGTACCGACCTGGAACCGCTGAAAGATGTCAGCCGCGTACCCGATCGCGTCCGGCAGGATGTATCACGCAGCCCCGGTGGCGATAGCCGTATCTACATGTTCAACTGTGTAGGCTGTCACGCAGGCATGGATGGCATGGCTGGTGCCTACGCCTATTACGATTACAACAATAACACCGAAGCCCTCGAATACACCCAGGGCGTAGTAAGCGGTAAACACCTGATAAATGCCAACAATTTCAAATATGGCTATAGCACCACCGATGACAGCTGGGTTAACTACTGGCGAAACGGCCAGAACAAACTGCTCAACTGGAGCGACCAGACAATGACAGGCGTGCAGATCGATACTCGCGACCATAGCTTCGGCAATGGCGCAAAAAGCCTCGGTGTTGAACTCTCAAACAGCGAAGCCTTTGCCAGCTGCCAGGTCAAAAAAGCATTTCGCGCAGTTTGCCTGCATGACCCCGATGATTATGCCGCAGATAGAATCGCAGTCAACAACATAACCACCAGCTTTATGAACGATGGATATAACATGAAAGACGTGTTTGCCAGAGTTGCAGACTATTGCAAGGAGCCACAGTAAGCCACCTGGCGCTTCTGTCCTTTGCTGATGAATTTTTCTGGAGACCTAATAGCATGATACAAGAGCAACGCGTTAGATTAGATGCTCACGGCAGCAGCAAGTCACTGATACAGACGCTGACTCGCCTGGTTTCACTATCCGTACTGGCTTCAGCTCTGCTGGCATGTGGTAACAACCCCGAAGTAGAAACAATTCCTGTTAATGATGGCCAGGACCAGGAAATCTACAGCGGCCCCGCCCCCAAGACCAGTGAAGTGATTAATTTCAAAACCGAATTCTGGGACCAGCTATCCCAGCCAGGTCGTTGCGGCAGCTGCCACACCAGCGGCGGTAACGCCTCTGACTTTGCGTTTGTAGACCTGTATGATGTCAACACCGCATTTTCACAAGCCACTTCCACCAACAATCAGGGACAGTTAATTGTTGACCGTAACGACCCTGCGAATTCCAGAGTCGTAACCCGAGTTGCCGAAGGACATAATTGCTGGGTTGACTCCGCTGACGTCTGCGCGACCATTATCGAAGGCTATATTAATAACTGGCTTGGCAGCACAGAATCCAGCGGTGGCCGTACTATTGAACTCTCCGCACCCGCGCTATTTGACCCAGGTGACAGCCGCAATTTCCCTGAGACAGCACAAACTAATGACCCGGACAGCTTCGAGTTAACAGTCTACCCACTACTCACTGCTTACTGTGCAGACTGCCACTCCGACACCTCAGCAACCCCGCAATCACCCTTCTTTGCCAGTGCCGACGTAGACTCGGCCTATGAAGCCGCCAAATCCAAAATTGATCTGGACAACCCCACTAACTCGCGCTTCGTTTCACGCCTGGTAGATTTACATAACTGCTGGACTACCGACTGCAACAGCGATGCGAGCGACATGCAGGCGGCAATTGAACGGTTTGCTGGCGCTATTAGCCTGACCGAAATCGATCCAGCACTGGTGACCAGTAAAGCCATGACACTGAGTACGGCGATCCTCGCCAGTGGCGGCAGTCGTTATGAAGACAACCAGATCGCGCTGTGGGAATTCAAGACCGGTGCTGGTTCTACCGCGTTTGATACCAGTGGTATCGAACCGGCGATGGACCTGACATTCAGTGGCCCGGTCGACTGGGTGCTTGGCTATGGCCTCGACTTTACGCAAGGCGCCAAGGCACAGGCCTCGACCACCACGAGCAAGAAGCTCGCCGACAGACTTAAACTTACCAATAGCTACTCGATTGAAGCCTGGATTATCCCGTCTAATGTAACGGCGGAAAACGCGCGCATTATCAGTTACTCAGCAGGTGATACAGCGCGTAACTTCTCGGTAAGCCAGACCCTTTATAACTATGAATTCATGAACCGTTCCGGCAACACCGACGCAGAAGCACGCCCGTCATTAATGACAAACGATGAAGATGAGGATCTGCAAGCAGCATTACAGCATGTGGTGATGACATATAACCCGGTCGATGGCCAGAAAATTTATGTCAATGGCGTATACACCGATGATGTCGATATGAACAACATGGTCAGTGGCAGCCTGATCGACTGGAACGAAAACTACGCATTTGTACTGGGCAGCGAAGTCGACGGCAGCAATGCATGGAGCGGCAAACTTCGCCTGGTAGCAATCCATGATGCGGCACTAACGCAGCAACAGATCACCCAGAACTACGAGCTGGGCGTTGGCCAGAAATACTTTATGCTGTTCTCGGTTGCAGAACAGCTTGCTATCGCCGACACCTATATCCTGCTGGAAGTTGAGCAGTTTGATAACACCGCCTACCTGTTTAACCAGCCTCGCTTTATTAGCCTGCAGGAGAGTTATACACCCGCAGCCGACATCCCGATTACTGGCATGCGCATCGGCGTGAATGGGCGTGAAACGGATTCCGGCCAGGTGTTTGGCAATATCGATGTCACTGTTAATTCAACCGACTACACCGCGAACGGCCAGACGCTCTCCACACTGGGTACGGTTATCGCGCTGGAAAAAGGCCCGGAAGCCGATGAGTTCTTCCTGAGCTTTGAACAGCTGGGAGGCCAGAGCAATGTCCGCGTCGAGGCCGAACCGGTTATTCCAGTCGCCGCACCTGACCCGGAAGCGGCAGCGGATATTGGTGTCAGGACTTTCGAAGAAATCAATGCGACTATGTCACTGGTGAGCGGCATCCCGACAACCAACCCTGCGGTAAACAGCACCTACACCACTTACCAGCAGCAGCTGCCCGCCATCGAAAATATTAGCGCGTTTCTCTCATCGCACCAGATGGCAGTGGCACAACTGGCCATGAGTTACTGCAATGAAGCGGTCAACGCTGATAAAGCCCTTGCCAGCAACGACCCCAATGACCCCGGTCGCTTATTTGCCGGTTTTGATTTCACTGCGCCTGCTGGGGCTGCTTTTAATAGCGCATCACAAAACCAGATCATCGAGCCATTATTAACACGACTCACCAATCTGGATATGCTAACGCCTGCCAATAACCTGAATAATACGCAGCCCTCTGACACGACTATCAAAGCGGTACTGGGCGATGCGACGACTCAGGACCTGGACGACGAATTAAACGATGATGCCTATGAAAGCCTGGTAACCACAATGACTCAGTGTTCCGGCTGTGACACCACTGATCGCACCGAAGCAATTGCCAAGGCCATGTGTGCCGCCACACTGGGCAGCGCACTCACGTTAATTCAATAAACGTGGTTTGACAGGATAAATTAAGAGGTAGCTCGAATGTTCAAGAAAAACAGACCACTGGGAATCAACGATCCGCTGCGTCATGCGGATCATAGCCGACCGCGCACACGACGTGAATTTTTAAAGCAGGGTTTTATTAGTGGCACCGGCATGGTTCTATCCGGCGGCGTGTTTAGCCTGTTCACTAACCCTCGTGCAGTTTTTGCTGAAAACCCTGGCCTGTCCAGCGATATAAACAGTCTTGCCAGCAGCATTGGCTGCTCAATTGGTGGCGCGACTAGCTCAAAAATCCCGTTTATCTGTTTCGACCTTGCGGGGGGGGCCAATATTGCCGGCTCCAATGTGCTAGTGGGACAGGGTGGCGGCCAGATGGACTTCCTGAGCACCTCGGGTTACAACAAAATGGGCCTGCCAGGAGATATTATTCCCGGCCTCAGTGACACCACCCTGGCCGCTGGCATGTTAAACAGCAGTAACGGTGAATTTATTAACGAACAGCTCGGTCTCAAATTTCATTCGGATAGCGCGATGCTATTCGGTATTCTCAATAAATTCACCTCTATTGCCCCCGGCATGGTAGATGGCGCAGTCATCGCCGCACGTTCCGACAATGACACCAGTAACAATACCCATAATCCACTTTATGGCATTGCCGCAGCGGGTGCCGCTGGCGGCGTTGTCTCGCTGATCGGTTCACGAAATTCAGAATCCGGCGGTAACTCAATGGCGCCTCCTGGCCTGATTAACCCCGAAATACGCCCCACCAAGGTAGACCGCCCGAGCGATGTAACCGGCATGGTGGATGTGGGCGACCTGACATCAATCCTCAGCTCACCGGAAGATGTAACCGCGGTGATGGAATCGATGGCACGCATCAGCCACAAAAAAATGAAGCTCGGTGGGGTTAGCCCAAATATTGAACCCACCAGAGATGAAGTCATTAAAGACCTGGTTCGATGTGGTTACCTGAAAGCCGCAGACATCGCGGAACGCTTTGCGGGCAGACAGGTCGACCCCGCAACCGACCCCAACATCGTGGGTGGTGCCGGCAGCATTTTCTCCAGCACTGAGTTCAATAATGATAGAGAATTCCAGAAAACCGCATCGGTTATGAAAATGGTAATTGATGGCCATGCCGGCGCAGGCTGCATCACTATGGGCGGTTATGATTACCATACCGGCGATCGCCAGGCCGGTGAAAACCGTGATCTTCGAGCTGGCCGCTGTATCGGTGCCTGTCTGGAGTATGCACAGCGAATGGGCCAGCCAGTGATGATCTATGTATTTAGCGACGGCTCTGTCGCCAGCAACGGCATGATCGACGACAGCCTGCCCAGCTCAGGCGAACTGGGTGGCCGCGGCAAAGGCCAGTGGACGGGTGACAACTCCTCTACCGCCTGCTCCTTCTATCTGGTGTTTAACCCCAATGGCAATATTACTGCATATAGCAATACCGGCTTAATCGACCACCGACAGGTTGGGCGCTTTTCTTCCGATGGTTCGGTGGTTACCTCATCATCCCCTGCGGCCAACAACGTCAACCTTCTGGTGAACACGGTGATTGCCAACTACATGTCACTGAACGGTGATCTGGCTCAGTTTTCAGGTACGTTCCCGGGCCATGGACTGGGCGATTACGAAAAATATATTTCATTCTCGCAGATTCTATAGTTCGTTATCAGATGCCTGTTAACTGTTCACACCACATGTGTCGTAAGATCAGTTTTAAACATCATCTGTGGCGTTTTTTTCTGCTAACAGCAATCTCAACTAGCAGCCTCAACGCCCAGGCATCCTGGTTTAAATACCAGGATGCCATTATGGGAACACACATCCAGGTTGAGCTATTCAGTTCTGATAAAACTGCCGCTGACAACTGCAGTCGTCAGGTCTTCGATGAAATGCACCGCATCGACAAGCTGATGAGCCCCTATATTCCCAGTAGCGAACTTGCCAGGCTCAACGCCCAGGCTCATCAGCAGGCGACCGTGGTTAGCAAGGAATTATTCGACTTAATCGACCGGGCGATTTATTTTTCTGAACTCACCCAGGGTGCATTTGATATTACCTATGCCAGCGTGGGTTATCTTTATGATTATCGTCACGCAAAAAAACCAGACGATGACAATATCAAACAAAGCCTCGATGCGATTAACTACCGGCACATTATTCTCGATGCCTCAGAACACAGTGTAAAATTCCGCCACAAAGATACAAAGATTGACCTCGGCGGCATAGCCAAAGGCTATGCCGTGGATAATGCAATTCAGCTGATTAGAAACTGTGGCGTAAACAATGCCCTGGTCAGCGCAGGCGGCGACAGCCGTATTCTCGGTGACAAAAACGGCAAGCCCTGGATGATGGGAATCCAGCACCCACGTAATAAAAACCGTGTCGTGGTACGCATTCCACTGAGGGATAGCGCAATTTCAACCTCGGGCGATTATCAACGTTTTTTTATTCAATCGGGTAAACGCTATCATCACATTATCCAGCCGCAAAGCGGTCGTCCTGTAGACCACACCTGGAGCGCCAGTATCCTCGCCGATAACGCACTCACATCTGATGCACTGTCCACCTCTGCCTTTGTCATGGGAACAGAAAAAGCATTACAATTAATCAATTCACTGGAGCATACCGAAGCAATTATTATCGACAGCAAAGGCAAGATGCATTACTCCAGCGGTCTAATGCCACCGACCTCTCATTAAGGAATATCGTTACAGGCTTAACACCATGTTTAGTATTAAATCATTCAACCTCTTCAGCATACACTTGCTGCCTGGCTGCCTGCTGGGGCTTAGCCTGCTCAGTGGCTGCAGCGAAACCTCACCGGGTGATGGCTTTAACCCGGGCATTGAAGAAACTGCACTGGTCTATGCAAAACGTACGATTCAGATCGACGAGAATGACGGCTCATTTATACAGCCCGATATTCGTGAACCACTGGAATCAGCACCGGGCGGTGATGTTTTTATAAAACCCCGTTTCAGCCTCACTGCTGATGCCATTAACATTACGCAATCCGTCACCAATGGCCAGGGCGATGTCAGGGACATCAGTGTTTCTCATGATGGCAAAAAAATTATTTTTTCACTACTACCTGAAGATCCAAACCCCAATGATAACGATGATCCTAGATGGTCAATCTATTCCTATGATGTAGAAACCGCATCATTAAACCGCGTTATTACATCGAATATTGTCAACGACGAAGGCGATGACATTGCACCGCATTTTCTGCCTGATGGACGCCTCGTTTTTTCATCTAATCGACAGAGCCAGTCTCGCTCCATTCTACTGGACGAGACTTTAAGCAAGCCACAGTTTTCCTATGTCGATGAAAATCGCAGAACCAAAGCCCTGGTATTACACACCATGGATGCCGATGGTACGAATATCAAACAGATATCCTTTAACCAGAGCCATGATTTAGGCAACTCTGTACTGGATAATGGTCGGATCTTATTTAGCCGCTGGGATCGCTTCCACAACGAAGATCGCATGAGCCTGTACACCATTGCGCCAGACGGCACTGACCTGCAACCCTACTTTGGCACCCACGATGAAAGCCACCGGGATGCCGATAACAATACCATTCACTTTATCTCAGCTCGCGAACTTGCCAATGGCGAAATCATGGCTATCACTCGCCCCTATGATGACAGCTTTGGTGGCGGGGACCTGGTAATCATCGATGCGCGCAATTTTATAGACCTGAACCAGACCACTTTTTCCAACCTGGGGGCATTCAGCACGCCGGCTGTTCGCAAAGCAACTCAGACCCTCATCAATAATAATGGCGAACTTTCACTGCAGGGTCGCTATGCGGATTTCTTTCCACTGAGAGACAACAGCGATCGCGTTCTGGTAAGCAAAGGCATTTGCCAGGTCGACATAGATACTGGAAACGACCCCAATACGCCACTAATCGAGACGCGTCCCTGTATCGAACCTTATCTTTCTGATGCAACTGCGAGAGAAAGTTATCCATCTTATGGCATCTGGATTTACGACCTCAATGCCCATACAGAAAAACCACTGGTGATCGCTGAGCCTGGTAAATACCTGACCAGCCCAGTCGCTTTACAACCGAAAGATCGTCCAACTATACTGGTTGATAAAACGGTCGATCAAACCCTGGAAAGCGAAAACCTCGGCCTGCTAAAAATACGTAGCGTCTATGATTTTGGTGACCAGGTCTTTGATAACTGTTTCTTCTCTGTCTGCAATGATGCCGCCGTCTCTTCGGTGATGGATTACGCAGACCCTGCCATTGCAAATGCCAGCCAGCGCCCGGCGCGTTTTATCCGCATTGTCAAAGCCGCAGGCATCCCCTTACGCAACGACCCGGATCTGGCTGACCCGCCTGATATTTCCAATAGAGCGTTCGGCCCCAGCACACGGTTACGCATGAAAGAGATTATTGGCTATAGCATGATTCAGCCAGATGGTTCAGTAGAGATCAAAGTTCCTGCGGATGTGGCATTTTATTTTGATATTCTGGATGATCAGGGCAGAAAAATTAATCCTCGCCATAACAACTGGCTTCAGGTTAAACCAGGCGCCACGCTAGAGTGCACTGGCTGTCACACCCATAGTGTGACTGCATCAGAGCTGCCGGTGGCTCATGCACGAACCGATGCAGAAGCGCCCAGTATTAATCCCGGCGCACCGAATGATGGTTTCGTCTATAGCAACACACAAAACCCGGCGACCGGGGCACCTTACTTTGCTGACACTGGCGACACCATGGCTGAAGCGATCAATCGAGCAGAAGCCAGCCAGAACAATGAAAGCTCTATTACACCGAATGTGAACCTGGTGTATAGCGACCTCTGGACCGACCCCGCTGTGCGCGCGCCTGATGCTGCCTATAGCTTTACCTACCGGGGCATTATGGATGGTTTAACTACCCCCGCGCCTACCACAGCTACCTGTGAAGCAGAGTGGAGTGCCAACTGCAGAATCGTCATTAATTATCAGGAGCATATACAGCCGATCTGGGAGGTCGATCGGGGCGTGAATAGCTGTACCAGCTGTCACAGCGCCAAAGACAGTATGGGTGCCACCATGTTACCGGCGGCACAACTCGACCTGTCGTCTGAAGTTTCCGACGAAGAAGCCCGGCATATCGAATCCTATCGTGAACTGGTATTCACTGATAACTTCCAGGAGCTGCTCGGTGGTGTCCTGGTTGATCGCACCATCAGCGTGCCTGCACTTGATGGCAATGGTGAGCCGATTCTTGATATTGATGGCAACCCCACATTTGAGGATATTCCTGATCCAGCTCTGCGATTATCCCCTACGGTACGGCCAACCGGTGCAAGAAACAGCCCGTTTATGGAAAAGCTTACAGAAACTGAACTTGATGCAGCAGCAAGCCTGTCGCCGGCAACGGTGAACCATGCTAATATGCTGACTCCAGCTGAATTACGCTTAATTTCAGAGTGGATTGATATTGGTGCTCAATATTTTAATAACCCATTCGATCCATTGGTTCCTGAAAATTAATCGACACAATCAAAACCGGGCTCAACTCGCTTAATGGAAGCTACTAAGCGTTTTTTTATGCGTAAAATAATGACACCGATAATTATGCTTTTCGCTTTAAGCACAAGCAGTTTTGCAGCCGAACAGGATCCGTTACAGACGGTCAAAATCGCTGACCCTTTTATCGAAATGCACACTGGCCCCGGTACTGGCTACCCTGTGTTCCATATTATGGAACGCCACGCCACCATCGAAATACTCTACCAACGTGCCAACTGGTATAAGGTACGTAACCCGGAAGGAAAATACGGCTGGGTGCCTCGACATCAACTGGCGAAAACACTATCACTTGACGACACGCCCGTTTTTTTTTCTGAAATCACCCATGAAGATTTTGCTTCTCGACAATGGGAATCAGGCGTACTAGTCGGCAATTTTGGTGGCGCACCGGTATTTTCTGCCTATGGTTCATACCAGTTTAATCAGGGTCTGTCTGCTGAATTCAGCCTTTCCAAATCCATTGGCGACATCTCCAGCAGCCTGCTTTATAAGTTTGGTGTGGTAATGCAACCATTTACTGAATGGGACTACTCGCCGTTTTTTCATCTATCAGCAGGCATTATAGACGTCACCACATCAGCAACTGCCGCTGCAAATAATGACCCCTCGAACCAATTTGCCAGCGCCAGTATTGGACTACGAAAACATCTTACAGAGAAAATTATTTTAAGGCTTGAATATAGCGAATACCGAATTTTTTCTGCCACCAGCATCAACGACAACAATGAGGATCTGCAAGAATGGAAAATAGGATTCGCCGCCTTTTTCTGAGCGCACCGGGATTAGTATTGCTATTCTTCCAGTCATCAGTTTTTGCTGTGGAACTCGTCGATAACAAATCAATTTCGCCAGTGATTCGCCCTGAAATTACACGCATGGAATTTGATGAAGCAAAAATCGAATCTGATAATTTCCAGATCACTGCATCAATGGGTTTATTAAGCATTGAGGATTTCGAAACCAATCCACTGGTCGGCTTCAAAGTTTCATATCATTTATCAGAAAGTTTTTTCGTAAATACTGAATTTGGCCTGTCAGCCGCTGGCACCAGTAGTGCAGAAGCGTTGCTACCGGGAACAACCATACTTTCCGATAATGAAAAAGACTACAGCTACTATATCATCGGTCTCGGCTATGATCTGTTCCCCGGTGAAGTTTTTATGACAGACAGGACAACTTTTAATACCGCTTTTTATCTGTATGCTGGTGCAGGCAATACCGAATTTGCTGGTGCTGACCATTTTACCTTAAGTTTCGGCGCCGGATTCAGGGTCGTCCCCTCAGATAATTTCTCGTTTAGCCTGGATATACGTGACCACACATTCAATATTGATGTACTGGGTACTGATAAACTTAGCAATAATATTGAAATATCACTCGGCTTAGGAATGTATTTTTAAAGCATTGTGGAATGAATAACATGACACATAGAACCCTCGCCAGAGCCATTACACACACCAGTATTTTACTGCTGGCACTGATTTGGCACGCCTCCAGCTATGCCCAGGCAGAACCACAACAGGCGGCAAACTTTACACTTAAAAGTCACACCAATAAAAACATTAAACTTTCAGAGTTACGCGGCCAGGTTATCCTGCTGGGTTTCTGGAGTAGCCAGTGTGGAAAATGCATACAACAACTGGGCATCCTTAACAAATACTCGACCGTATATAAATTTCAAAACTTTACCAGCCTGGCAATAAATATCGACAACATGTCCAGTGCATTTCGTATTGCAAATAAAAACAACTTACAGTTCCCGGTACTGTTTGATGATCGCGATGTCAGTCGCCTTTATAAGATTAAAGCAACACCTGAGTACTATCTAATTGATAGAGATGGAAACATAAGGCATATCTTGAACGCTGAACAACTCGCCCAGCATAGCCAAACTCAATCACTGATAAGAGACTTACTGAATGAATAAATTATCAGCCAGTTTTTCTATTAGTTTATTTTGTATACTTGCCAGCGGTTGCGGCATTGAACCCTGGATTAAACCCTATGAAAAAGCGCAGCTTGCCGATGAAGTCATGAAACTCAATGCCAATCCGGTGTCGAGCTCTTATATGGAGCACGTTTATGATGCACGTGAAGGAGCACGTGGCGCTGGTATTGCAACCGGGGGTGGTTGTGGTTGCAATTAAAGCCTTAATCCTGCTTATTGCTTTCAGTGGGATTCTGCAATTCGCACAGGCTGCAGTGCTGCCTGAAGATCGTGCGGATGTTCTGTATCATAGCTATGATGGTGGGGGCATCACTATAGATGGACCTTCTGTGCTGATACGCAAAGGCTTTGATGATACGGTTTCGTTCAGTGCAAACTATTATGTCGATAATATATCCAGCGCATCCATTGATGCAGTTACACAAGCCAGCCCGTATACTGAAAACAGAACTCAAACCTCCATTGCCGCCGATTATCTTAATAACAACTCGACGCTAAGTTACAGTTATACTCAGAGCACGGAAAATGATTTTGATGCATTGACCCAGTCATTTTCTATTTCCCAGGAAATGTTTGGTGGCCTGACCACAGTAAGCCTTGCATACACTGTGGGCGACAATACTGTAACCAAAACCGGAGATACTTCATTCGAAGAGTTTTCCAGTTTCAAAAATTTCAGACTTTCACTGGGCCAGGTACTCACAAAGAAACTGATACTCTCACTGGCTTACGACAATATCAGCGACGAAGGTTTCCTCAATAATCCATACCGCAGGGTACGTCTGATCGACCCGGCAGACTCTCTGAACTATATTTTTCAGGATGAAGTTTACCCCGGCACCCGCACCAGCAATTCCGCCAGTTTCAATCTGCGATATTACTTACCTTATCGGGCGGCGATTCATGGCGGTTATCGTTACTTTACGGATTCATGGGGCATCAAGGCAGATACCTTTGACATTGGCTATGTCCATCCCCTCAATGAACGCTGGAGCATTGAGGCCAGTCTGCGCTTATACTCTCAGAACCAGGCCGATTTTTACAGTGACCTGTTTGAATCCCCATCGGTCAGTACACAAACCTATTACGCTCGTGACAAAGAATTAAGCACCTACTCAGATACGACAATTGGTCTCGGTGTCACCTATGCATTTGACAGCTCATCTATCGAGCTGTTTGAGCGCTCCACTGCCAACCTGTTTATTGACTATATCCAGTTCGATTATGATAACTTCAGGGATATTCGAGTTACCGGTGTACAACCCGGCAGCGAACCGCTCTATAGTTTTTCTGCCGTTGTATTGCGAATCTATGTATCTGTCTGGTTCTAGGGTACCTCTGACTAACTATGCTATATCTCTGCTGGTTTTCTATTCGACATAAAAAACCCACTTCGCAATGAAGTGGGTTTTTGTTGCTCTCGTAGCCGCTGCAGTTTAACAGTAACCAGTACTAAAAACTGTTTGTGGCACTCCCTGTCTGCAACGGTGTATCAGGCAGGCGAGAACGAAGAACCACAACCGCAGGTGGTTTGCGCATTCGGGTTACGAATAATAAATTGTGCACCCTGCAGATCTTCCTTGTAATCAATCTCTGCACCCACCAGATACTGGAAACTCATCGGGTCGATTAATAATGTAACACCACCGTTTTCAACTGAAGTGTCACCGTCTTTAACCTCTTCATCGAAGGTAAAGCCATACTGGAAACCTGAACAGCCACCGCCGGAAATAAACACGCGCAGCTTCAGGTTGGGGTTATTTTCTTCCTCAATCAGAGACTTCACCTTAGCTGCTGCGGCATCGGTAAAATCTAACGGATCTGGCATCGCGTTATCAGCTGTTTCAGCAGTCATTCAATCTCTCCAAAATTATGCGTTGGGTAACTATATGTCAAAGTTAGCATTACCTGACTAATTTAGTCAAGTTTTATGCGCAGACAGGCTAGCCTGATGTTGGGCTCGGCTCAGCACTCGGCTCATCGTCAGATTCCTCATGTGCCTGATATTCAAGCAATTTTTTCTCATCCTTGCAGTGCACCAGGTTGCCGTTAACTTCGGCACCCATGGCCATCTCAAGTAGATTATAATACACATTACCATTGACCTGACCCTGGCTCGACAGTTCAACCCGCTCACTGGCATAGACATCACCGGTTACCTGGCCATTGATCACCACCAGCGGCACACGTACTTCACCTTCAATCTGCCCGCGATCACTGAGCACCAGCATTGACTGCGAATGCTCTTCAGCAATCACATTGCCGACAATTCGACCATCGACATGCAGGCCGCCTGAAAAAATGAGATCACCCTGAATTTCCATCGCGGTACCTATCAGTGTCTCAATTTTTGTTGATTTCGATTTATTCTTGCCCCACATTGGACTCGCTTCCTCCAGCAATTAGCTCTTCCCAGTCGTGATCCTGCTCAACTCTGGGAACTTTTGTCGTGTTTGGTAGTGCCTTAATGTTAACCGATACTGGCACAATTCCCTCGGGGAATCTGATACTACCTTCAAAGTTCTGAAAATATTTGAAACCAAAACGCTGACGTTTGCTTGCTTCACCCACCGACACTGCCGGCAGATCATAACTGACTTCTGTACCATCCGCACGGCGTCCGGTGAAACTGATCTCCACATAGCCGCGCTGCAGAACATCATGCTTACCGACCTGAATCAGCACAACCTTGTAATCAAAAGCACCTTCACTGGCTGCCGCCAACGTCACCTTATTGATTTTTATTTCACGCTCCGACTTGCGCGGCGCGACGATATTTTTATAAAAGGTCAGTTCTTCTTTTAACTTGATCGACTCGTCCTTGCATTCTGCCAGCGAGTTACTGATCTTGCTGCTGGCATCTTTCTGAATATCGCTACCCCGTGACAGGCGTGCATTGTCTCTTAAGGCCCGCTCTTTTTCAGCGGTCTGTTCATCCAGCGCCTGACGCAGGATTTCGATTTCCTCATCATAGTCAGACTGATCAAATCCTGCCATGTGCTGACCATAAAGATAAGCACTCCAGACAACAACCGCCAGCGCCGCAAGCACAGTCAGCGCCGAGATCAGCCATAACTCCGGCTTGTGTACCGAGATCAAATATTTAGTTTCGCGCGCTGCGTACTTCATATACTTACTGCCCCTCTGTCAAACACTAGGGCAGCAGTGCCACCTGACTAATGGCGGTGGTTTCATCCAGGCCAAACATCAGATTCATATTCTGCACCGCCTGACCCGCCGCACCCTTGACCAGGTTATCAATCACCGATGACACCACCAGGGTGTCACCGCCCTGTGGCCTGAACACCGAAATACGGCACATATTCGAGCCTCTGACACTGCGGGTTTCCGGCAGCGTGCCCGGCGGCAATACATCTACAAACGGCTCATCTTTGTAACGCGACTGATACAGTGAGTACACATCATCAATATTGCCGCGCAGCACCGCATACAGACTGGTTTCAATACCGCGAATCATCGGCATCAGATGCGGCACAAAAGTCAGGCCAACTTCATGCCCGGCTGCTTCCGACAGCACCTGTTTTATTTCCGGCAAATGACGGTGACCATCCACCGCATAGGGCTTAACACTTTCCGATGCCTCACATAACAGCGTGGCTACACTGGCACCCCGTCCTGCACCACTGGCACCGGATTTACCATCGGCAATCAGATGTTGATCATCCAGCAGATTATTCTCAATTAACGGCAAATAGCCCAGGCAAACCGCGGTGGGATAACAACCGGGATTGGCCACCAGACGGGCCGAGCTGATCGCCAGGCGATTCATTTCCGGCAGGCCGTACACCGCCTCCGCCAGCACATCCACACAACTGTGCTGCATACCATACCACTGCTGCCACAACAGCGGATCCTTGAGACGAAAGTCCGCCGCCAGGTCAATCACCTTAACCCCTGCCTCGAGTAGTTGCGGTGCCATTTTCATCGCGGTGCCATTGGGCGTGGCGAAAAACACCACATCACAAGCGGCCAGCTGCTCCAGTTCCGGCTCGGAAAACTTGATATCCACATGGCCACGTAAATTCGGATACAGCGAAGACACTTCCTGACCCGCTTCCGAGCGGGATGTAATTACCGACAACTCAACGTCTGTGTGTGCAACTAGTAAACGTAACAGTTCAACCCCGGTGTACCCGGTGCCGCCGACAATACCGGCCTTTATCATGTAACAACCTCGTTTAAAAAATACAGCAGATAGCCGGCCCCGAACAAGACAGCCCTGAGCCAGACAACAGCCACTGAGTATAGACTGAATTATTGCTTGAGCATACCCGATTCAGTCTCAGCAACGCTTTAAACCCTCAGTACATCACGTTATCATGCATGCCCGAACAAAAACACGAGAATGCCATGCTGTGGGTTAAAGCATTTCATATTATTTTTATGGTGACCTGGTTTGCTGCGCTGTTTTATCTGCCGCGTCTGTTTGTTTATCACGCGGACAGCAGCGACGAAATCAGCAATGCCCGTTTCAAGATTATGGAACGCAAACTGTTTTACGGCATTATGACACCGGGTGGCATTATCACCGTGCTGCTGGGCATCTGGATGCTGCTGGATTACGCCTGGAGCGCGTTTGCTCACACCCTGTGGCTGCAAGTCAAACTGCTACTGGTGGTGGTGTTGATTGTGTATCACATTTACTGCTGGAAACTGCTGCAGGACTTCAAGGCCGACCGAAACAGCAAAAGCCATGTGTGGTTCCGCTGGTTTAACGAATTTCCGGTGCTGTTGCTGATTGCGATTATTCTGCTGGTAGTGATTCGCCCGGTTTAATCACCCGCCGGCATCAGGCGCTGATCTGATTGCGTAACAAAGGCTCGAGTTCGGTCAGCGCTTTTTTGTAAACCTTGCGTTTAAAAAACACCACCTCATTCATCGGATACCAGTAATCTACCCAGGCCCAGTGATCGAACTCGGGCTTGTCCATCTGGCTCAGATTCACGTGCTTCTCCGAGCCAATCAGTTTGAGCACAAACCAGATCTGCTTCTGTCCGATACACACAGGGTGCGTATTCTTGCGCACCATCCACCTGGGCAGGCGGTAACGTAACCACTTGCTGGTTTTACCCACCAGCTCAACATGCTCCGGACTCAGACCGGTTTCTTCGTAGAGCTCGCGGTACATGGCCTGGTCAGGAGTTTCGTTATTATGAATGCCACCCTGCGGGAACTGCCAGGCGTTCTGACCACAGCGGCGCGCCCAGAAGACTTTGCCTTCCGGGTTACTTAATATAATGCCGACATTAGGCCTAAAGCCATCAGAATCAATCACTTAGGATTTCCTACAGGGTATATTTAACGCTAATTTTTTCAAAAATTACAGCAGCGCGCAATGTTTTAGTTACAATATGTCAGCTGCCTATAACTATAGGCAATTTTTATGAACATATGTTCATTTATAATAAAATTTATGACTAACCCTGGCAGAAACACACACGAGACACCGCATGGCACTAGCACTATTTGATCTGGACAACACCCTGCTGGCAGGTGACAGCGATTACCTGTGGGGCGTCTTTCTAAGCGAGCAGGGGGTGGTGGACGCCGGGCATTACGAGCAGCAAAACCAGCGTTTCTACGATGCCTACAAAAAGGGCACCCTCGACATACACGCCTTCCAGGCCTTTTCGCAACAGCCGCTGGTGGACAATGACACGGATACCATGCTGGCGCTACGGCAGCGATTTGTCGAGCAGAAAATCCGCCCGATCATGACGCCTGCCGCCTTCCAGCTGATTGAAAAGCACCGTGAGCAGGGTGATACGCTGGTGATCATTACCGCCACCAACAGCTTTGTCACCCGCCCCATCGCCGAGGCCTTTGGTATCGACAACCTGCTGGCCACAGAACCCGAGGTGATTGATGGAAGATACACCGGAAAAATCGCCGGCACGCCCTGCTTTCAGGGTGGCAAGGTCATCCGCCTCAGGGAATGGATGCAGCAACACGGCCTGGATATGCAGGGCAGCTGGTTTTACAGCGATTCACACAACGACCTGCCCTTATTGCAGGAAGTCGACAACCCGGTGGTGGTGGATGCGGATGAACAGCTGCTGAGCCACGCCAGACAGGCCGGCTGGCCCAGCATCAGTTTACGCGAGTAGGATATCCTTCGAGCTTGCGTACTGCTGCTCGGCTTTCTGCAGGATTTTTTCCAGCAGCTCGGGCTCCAGTTCATTCGCCTGCCACAGCGCATTGTCTATCGGCACCTCAGCCAGCTGTGGCTGCGGCTCAAGATGGTGGTCAACCAGCGCCCGTGCCAGGCACAGCAGCCAGGCGGCCTGCCGGTCATCCGCCGGCGCATTATCCGGTGACTGCTGAAAACGCACCGCATTACAGATTTGCGGCGGCAGGTTCCACTTTTTCAATAGCGCACCACCCACTTCGGTATGCTCAAACCCCAGCACCTGCTTTTCTGCCTGAGTCAGACTAATGTCCTCGGCCTGCTGCAGCTGCAGTGCCTGGGTCATTTCCTGTGGCTGCTGCAGATACAGCAGCAGTGAGCCGATATCATGCAACAGCCCGGCAATAAAATAGCGTTCGATTTCCTTTTCACGACGAAATGCCGCCAGCACCCGGGCGCTGACCGCGGTACTCAGGCTACGCTTCCAGAAGGCCTGCATGTCCACCAGCTCCGAGGGAATGCCATCAAACACCTTGATCGCCGAGGCGGCCACCACCACGCTGCGCAGTTCCTTGTGACCAATCAGTGCCACCGCACGGTAGACGGTATCCACCCTGGCAGAAAACCCGTAGAAAGGGCTGTTAACCAGCTTAAGCAGCCGCCCGGTGAGCGCCGGGTCGTCGTTAATCACCCGACCGATCTGGGTGGCGGTGGAATTGTCGTCATCCATGGCATCAAACACACGGTAGACAATGGACGGCAAACTGCCCAATTTGGCACTTCGCTCAATCAGCTTTTCAAGACTTGGCAAAGGATCTTCCTGCAGAATTTAGGTGATTATGATAATGCATCAGCAACGCAGACCGGATAAATGACCTGCATTGTCTGTCTCTGATCTATAGGCAGAAGTTTAGACTATGTCTTGGGTAAGGTAACGCCGGTTTGTCCCTGATATTTACCCGCTCTGTCACCATAGGAGGTTTCACACACCTCATCCGACTCGAAAAACAGCATCTGCGCCACGCCCTCGTTGGCGTAGATTTTTGCCGGCAGCGGCGTGGTATTGGAAAATTCCAGCGTCACATGGCCTTCCCACTCCGGCTCCAGCGGTGTCACATTCACGATAATGCCGCAGCGCGCATAGGTGGATTTACCCAGACACACCGTGAGCACACTGCGCGGAATACGGAAATACTCCACGGTGCGCGCCAGGGCAAAGGAGTTGGGGGGAATAATGCAGACATCGGAGTCGACATTGACGAAACTGTTATCGTCGAAATCCTTGGGGTCAACAATGGCCGAGTTGATATTGGTGAATATCTTGAACTCATTGGCACAGCGCACATCATAGCCGTAGCTTGAAGTGCCGTAGGAAATCAGCCGGTTGCCCGCATCATCAAAACGCATCTGGCCCGGCTCAAATGGCTCGATCATGCCTTCATTCTCCGCCATACGACGAATCCACTTATCCGATTTTATACTCATGTTTTTTAATAGCCCTGCTTAATTAACCTTATCTTATTAATCCGCTTTAACCCTGTGCGGCGCCGGGCCTGTTATCACCCATAGCCGCTAGCGGCGTGCTGCCTCTCGCGGAAGACCGTACATCCTGTACATAACCGCTGCCGGCGTCCTGCCTCTCGCGGAATACCGTACATCCTGTACATAACCGCTACCGGCGTCCTGCCTCTCGCGGAATACCGCACATCCTGTACATAACCGCTACCGGCGTCCTGCCTCTCGCGGAATACCGCACATCCTGTACATAACCGCTACCGGCGTCCTGCCTCTCGCGGAATACCGCACATCCTGTACATAACCGCTACCGGCGTCCTGCCTCTCGCGGAATACCGCACATCCTGTACATAACCGCTGCCGGCGTCCTGCCTCTCGCGGAATACCGCACATCCCTGTGCATAAAAAATGCCGCCACTTTTTCAAGTGGCGGCATTCTATCACGACTTTTTGCAGCAGGTATGGCCTGCGTACAGCTTAGCCGGTTAACACGGATTAATTGTTTTCAATCACAATGTTGGGGAACTTGCTGCTGTAGTCCTTGGCCTGTGATGCCAGCCTGGCCGCTGTGCGACGCGCAATCTCACGGTAGATATGACCCACCGTACCGTCAGGATCAGCTGCCACAGACGGGGTGCCTTCATCGCCATTGGTACGAATCGACATATCCAGTGGCAGTGCACCGAGGAAATCCACATCATAGTCTTCCGACATACGCTCACCACCGCCCTGGCCAAAGATCGGCTCGGCATGGCCACACTCGGAACAGATATGCACACTCATGTTCTCGATAATGCCCAGCACAGGCACTTCGACTTTTTCGAACATCTTCAGACCCTTACGTGCATCCAGCAGCGCAATGTCCTGTGGTGTGGTAACAATCACCGCGCCGCTCACCGGCACTTTCTGCGCCAGTGTCAGCTGCACATCACCGGTGCCTGGTGGCAGGTCGATGATCAGGTAATCCAGATCTTTCCACTGGGTATCCACCAGCAACTGCTCCAGCGCCTGGGTGACCATCGGGCCACGCCAGATCATCGGGGTTTCGTCATCGATCATAAAACCGATCGACATCGCCTGCAGGCCATGACCCATCATCGGGCTAAGGGTCTTGCCATCCTCTGATTCAGGCTTGTCGGTAATACCCAGCATACGGGGAATACTCGGGCCATAGATATCCGCGTCCAGAATGCCCACACGAGCACCTTCAAGCTGCAATGCCAGCGCCAGGTTGGTTGCGGTAGTGGACTTGCCCACACCGCCCTTACCGGAGGCCACTGCAATGATGTTCTTGATGCCTTCCAGCGGCTTCAGGCTGGACTGTACCGAATGCGCGGTGATCTCGTGGCTGATACCCACCTTCACGCTGTCCACGCCGTCAATCTCGGACACCAGGCGGGTCAGTTCTTCGGTAATTTTGGGGTAATGGCCGGTGGCTGGAAAGCCCAGTACAATCTTGATGGACACCTCGGAGCCATTAATATCGATGCCTTTTACCGCATTGGCGGCTTTAAGATTCTTTTCCAGATAGGGGTCTATGTATTTCGCAATTGCGTCTTCAACCTGTTGCTGTACAACACTCATGGCACTTAACTCCAAAAATTCTATTGTCCGGTCCCGCAGAAGATGCGACCGGTGGGCTTTAATCTGAATCTGTGGTTTAAACGTGGATACATGGTACAAGATATTGGTTTCACAGGGGTTTCAAAAAATCTTAGCTTCACCCTTAGGTTAAGCGAGAATTTTTTGATCCGCTGTGGAATCAAGAGTTTGTGCCAGGTACCACGGTTATGCCACGGATTCAGGTTGTAATTACTGCTGCGCATTCTACACCAGCTATGGGGCGAATTAACCCCACCCTTTGTTGGTATAGTGAAGGCGCAACCTGAGAAAAATTCATATCGATTTGCCTAGCTGAGGGCAAAGCCGCAAGATTCAAGCCCCCTGCAGCCTCATCGGCACTGAAATATCAGGTACCGGGCTTTCTACGCACGCTCTGTACGATGGCATAGGAACGGGGAAGCTCGACCGACGCACCCTGCGCTCTGGCAAACAGCAGCTGTTTTATATCATCAAACACCCCTGCCGCCAGTTTATTCTTCAGGGTGATGATCTTGCGCCGATTGCCCCGGGGATTATTGAAGTGCGCCAGCGCCAGCGCGCCCTGTGCGTCCCTGAAAACCACGCCGGTAAAGCTGTCAGGCACCTCTTTAATGGTAAACATCGCTTTAAAGGTCATCAGGTGCTGCTGGTCTGCTGCCAGGCTCTGCAGGTCATCTGGCAGTATCTGAATTTCATCAAGAACAAACATAAGGTTTTTTCAGTTCATTTGAATGGGTTATCGCGGCAAGTTCAGGGGTATCCTAGCAAATTCCCGGCTGATATAAACCGCACAATTTATCAGCCAGCTGCCTCAATAACCGTTCAGGCACTCATTCAGGGCCGCCATTCACACATAATATTCAACATTTAGTCACTGCTGGTTTGATTTTCCGCGATTTGCCTCGTATAAACTGTATACCTAATAGTGGAAGTTAATAACAGTGCTCATGAGTTCGGAATCAGATACCCCAGACAACACGCAGGACAACACCCCAGGCAAGGCAATCGACCTGGAAGATACAGAAAAAGTCAGTAAAGCCATTAAGAAGTTTATTAATGGCGAATCCGACGATGCTAAAACCAGCGCTGGCAGCAGCGCGGCGGGCAAGCAATTCCATGACCGCCGTGATGTCATCAAGGCACTCACCAGCCTGCAAACCAGCTACAAGCCCAGGTATATTCCCGGCGAAACCGAGATTCAGACCGACGATTTCAAGCATGCGCTGTTGAATAGCATGGCGAAAATGGGCAATACCTCCATGTCAAAATCGCTGAATGCGATTGATGGCCGCACCGTGGATTTTGTGGAAATGCTGTTCGGGGCGTTTTTACGCGATAGCAATATCTCGGCCTCACTCAAGTCGCTGTTACTTGAACTGCAGATTCCGTTAATCAAGGTCGCGATGCTGGATCAGCAGTTTTTCCAGAACAACAAACACCCGGCGCGTAAAGTCCTCGACACCATTGCCCATGTCGGCATAGGTATCGAGGACAGTGACAATACGCTGTACAAAACCATGAAGCTGATTATCGAACAGCTGCAAACCACCTTCGAGCAGAACCTGCTCAGCTTCAACACTGCGCTGACTGCGCTGAATCGACTAAAAAGCATTGAAGAAGATAAAACCGGCAAACAGGAAGAAGAAACACAGAAGGCGATTTACAAGGAACACGCACGCCAGGTTATTCTAAACGAGCTGCAGAAACACACGCATAAACGGGTGATTCAGAAAGAACTCAAGCCGCTGATACTGAAGCAATGGTCCAACATTATGTACCAGCGCTTTGTCAAACATGGCAAGGACAGCCCGGAATGGAATGAGGCAGCAACCCTGTTAAAACACATGATTTACAGCGTGCAGCCAATCACCAGTTCAGTGCAATGGATGCTGCTTAACAATGACTCGGAAAATCTTATTGAGGAAATCAGGAGTCTGCTGGACACCGCGAATCTGAGTCCCGCCAGTGTCGATGCCTCGATCAGCGCACTGCGCGACATACATATCCGCCTGCTGGAAAATTCCGAATTTTTTCAGGAATCGCCCGACAGCGAGCCGGATATCAGCCTGCAAGATGTGATTGCCGAAAGCGAAGCAGACATGCCCGAGGAAGAAGAACCGCGCGCACAGATTGCACGTCTGCCACAGGATGTAAAACAGGGCGTGTGGTTTGAAATTTATAACGGCGAAGGCAAGGCGCCGCGACGGGTTAAATTATCGGTGGTGCTGTTCGATGAAGCCAAACTGATTTTTGTCGATCGCCACGGCAACAAGGTGATTGAAAAAACCGCCAGTGAGTTTATGGATGAGCTTAATGACAAGCGTTCACGCATTATTGCTGATCACTCGATTTTCAATCACGCACTGGGACAGGTGATTAACTCGATTATTCGCTAGGCTAGCCTTTATCCGGCGGATAGATATCCCACTCCACCAGATAGTCGGGATTGCTGACAACAGCCTCCGACTCAACCAGTTTGTAATCACCGGGCTCCGCCGGCTGGTAATGATCCAGATCCGGCGGCAGACTCATTTCTTCCTGCGTATCTGCGCGCATCACCACCAGACCATCTTCATTATTAATGCGCAAAATCTGCCCGGCAAACTGCTCAAAGGCATCCAGGTCACCAAAGTCATTCATACAGGTAAGACTGACCAGCACCGTTTTACCCAGCATGGTTTCCGCCTGTGCCGGATCAAACACACAGCCTGCAAATACTTTCTCACTCATAAATACTCATTACCCTGATTAAATTTCGCGCACATTATACGCTATTTGCGTGCGCCCGTTTACTCTGCCGACAGGCAGCCCACTCACTACTGTTTCTGCTCCAGCATACCGATGGCATTTTCCAGCGCGGTTTTCAGCTCCTTTGCCTGCACCAGGGTAAGCGCATAAAAGCGGCTGGCTTCAGCATCCTGTGCGGTCTGCTCCGGCGATGAAATAAAATGCGGACGAAACACCACCAGGCCATGCTCTTCGATGGGTCCCATATCCCAGTTGGCAACAGGATAAATCTTTTCATTATCGGACATAACACTTCTCACAATTCATTGAACATTAAATAACATCACGGCGACCGTCATTCTGCTTGCGTCTTTGCTCTTACTAGCCTAACCCAATCAGCGACTAATTTCTGCCATCCGCACTCGCCATCAGCCAGGGCGACTTATCAAATCAGCAGGGCCAATGCCGCGTACCGTTTGGCTATGTTAAAATCACCCGCTCTGACGATTTGTATTCCCCCACAACCTGGTAAAAATTCCCGATGAACATTTCCGGCAATATACAGAAAATGCACACCCGACTGGCTGATACCGTAGAGTACCAGTTACCTGTCAGCAATGATTCGGATCAGCAGCTGATTGATATGAACGCGCTGATTGGCCAGCAGATCAAGCTCACTCACACCACCGACATCAACTGCATTGCCTGCGGCCGCAAAATCCGCAAAAGCTTTAACCAGGGCTTCTGCTATCCCTGCTTCCAGTCACTGGCACAGTGCGACAGCTGCATTATCAAGCCGGAAAAATGCCACTATGCCCAGGGCACCTGCCGCGAGCCGCAATGGGGCGAACAGCACTGCATGATTGACCATACTGTTTACCTGGCCAACTCATCGGGGCTCAAGGTGGGTATCACCCGTGGCACGCAGATCCCCACCCGCTGGATGGATCAGGGCGCGACTCAGGCAATCCCGATGTTTCGGGTGAAGGATCGCCTGACCTCCGGCCTGCTGGAAGTGATTTTCAAAGACCATGTGGCGGATAAAACCAGCTGGCAGAAAATGCTCAAAGGCGAAGCCGAGGCACTGGATATGCCACAGCGCCGCGATGAACTCTACTCGCAATGCGAAAGCGCCATTAAACAACTGAGCGATCAAATCGGTGACGATGCCATCGAATATTTAAGCGATGAGGAGGTGGTGAATATCCGCTACCCGGTTGAGCAATACCCGAGCAAGGTCAGCTCATTTAACTTTGATAAAACACCCGAGGTGTCCGGCGTGCTGCATGGCATCAAGGGGCAGTACCTGATCCTGGATAGCGGCGTGCTGAATATGCGCAAATTCGCGGGTTACCAGCTGACGCTTGAAGCCTGAAGTGGAGCCTAAAGTGGAGGCAGCGGCAGGCAGCCTGAAACAACCTGACTAGCTGTGCTCTTCAATCACTTCGCCGGTTTCCTTTTGCCCCATCTCGAAACCGTGGTGATAGGCCTTGTGCCACTCCATCACCCGTTCCTTGTCATGCACATCCTGCGCATCAAATGCCAGCGCAGGTAACTCTGCGTCATGCCCCCGGTCACGAAAACAGGCCACCATGCCATTGGCATAGCCACGGTTATACCAGAGCTGCGCATCCGATGGATTAGCGGCATAGCCTTCGGTTTCCTGGTACAGGCGCTCGATGATTCCCGCCAGTCTTTTTACTACACTCATAATTTTCTCTTAATGATGCTCTGATTTTTTCAGAGACTCCTTAACTCAATAACTCATCCAGCGACTCACCCTCGCCGCCTTCGCCCATTTCCACCACCAGGGTCTGCTCCAGTGGCAGGCTGTCAGACTGAATATGCGGCAACAACTGCTCGCTGATCTCAATCACCGTCATCAGCCCCTTCTGCTCGTTGGCATTGTGCAGGGTCTGCGACTGGCGCAACAGCGATTCAATATAGGCGCGGACAGTTTCCAGCCGATGCTCAACCGACATCTGCTGGAATTCGCTGCTGAAGCTGAAATGCAGCTCGCGCAGGTCTGGACTCGGATCATGCACGGAGATACTGAAGGGGGCAATAACAGACATAAAATGAAACAACTGGTCGCAAAAAAATCACATTATACAACGAAGCAGCGACCCGCTTGCACGTGTAATTACTGTGGATATACACGCCAACAGCCACTTATAGCGCAAAGATAGATGAAAAAAGCCCCTGAAAATGCTACTTTACGCGCCTTAATAACATTCCACACAATGAGCACCCATGAGCACAGATTCGCCCCGCAAAATACTGGTTACCAGCGCCCTGCCCTATGCCAACGGGCCAATCCACCTCGGCCACCTGGTGGAATATATCCAGACCGACATCTGGGCGCGCTTTCAGAAATTACGCGGCAATGAGTGCTACTACGTGTGTGCAGACGATGCCCATGGCACGCCGATTATGCTGCGTGCGCGGCAGGATGGCATCACCCCGGAAGAGCTAATCGCCCAGGTAAGCAAGGACCACCAGGCCGATTTCGCCGATTTCCTCATCGGCTTCGATCACTACCACAGCACCCATTCAGAAGAAAACAAAGTGCTGGCGCAGGATATCTACCGCCATCTGCGGGATGCCGGGCATATCACCACCCGCACCATCTCCCAGGCCTATGACCCGGAAGCCAATATGTTCCTGCCGGATCGCTTTATCAAGGGCACCTGCCCCAAATGCGGTGCCGCCGACCAGTATGGTGACAACTGTGAAGCCTGTGGTGCCACCTACGACACCACCGACCTGAAAGACCCCTACTCGGTGGTCTCCGGTGCCACGCCGATTAAAAAAGACACCGAGCATTACTTCTTCAAGCTGGGTGATTTTGAGAAGATGCTGAAACACTGGACCAGCGCCGGTCATGTGCAATCAGAAATTGCCAACAAGCTGGGCGAATGGTTCGAGTCGGGGCTGAAAGACTGGGACATCTCCCGTGATGCGCCCTACTGGGGTTTTGAAATTCCCGACACCACCGATAAATTCTTTTACGTGTGGCTGGATGCACCGATCGGTTACATGGCCAGCTTCAAACACTTTGCCGATAAGAACAATATCGACTTTGATCAGTTCTGGCGCCCTGGAGATGGCAGGGATGACAGCACCGAGCTGTATCACTTTATCGGCAAGGACATCGCATACTTCCATACACTGTTCTGGCCGGCGGTATTACACGGCTCGGGCTATCGCACACCCACTAAAGTGTTCTGCCACGGTTTCCTCACCGTCGACGGCGCCAAGATGTCCAAGTCGCGCGGCACCTTTATCAAGGCGCGCAGTTACCTCGACCAGCTAAAACCGGAATACCTGCGTTACTACTACGCCGCCAAACTGTCGTCCGGGGTGGATGATATCGACCTGAGTCTGGAAGACTTCCAGCAACGGGTGAATACTGACCTGGTGGGCAAGTTCGTTAACATCGCCTCGCGCGTCGCCGGCTTTATCAAGAAAAACCACGACGGCATGCTGGGCGACAGCCTGCCCCGCGAAGACCTGTTCAACGACATGGTAAACGCCGGTGAGCAGATTGCGCAGCACTTTGAAGAGCGCAAGTACAGCCAGGCGATTCGCGAAATTATGGCGCAGGCGGATAGAGCCAACGAATACATCGCCGAGGAAGAACCCTGGACCAAGAACAAGCAGGAAGGCAAACAAGCCGAAGTACAGGCGATCTGTACCCAGGGCATCAATATGTTCCGACTGCTGTGCATCTACCTCAAGCCGATACTGCCCGGCGTGGTTGCAGAAGCCGAAGCTTTCCTTAACTGCGGTGAACTGCAGTGGTGTGATGCAGCAAGCCCATTGATGAGCCATAAAATTAACAAGTTCAAACCACTGATGCAGCGCGTGGAAAAAGAATCGATCGATAAAATAATCGACGCCTCGAAAGAAGATATAAAAGCCACCACGCAGAAGAGCCAGAAGAGTGGCAAAAAGAAAAGCGAGCCAAAAAGCGAGAAGCCAGTGAGCGAAGATAACAAGACAGGTTTAGACCCGATTGCCGACGAAATAGAATTCGACGACTTTGCCAAGATCGACCTGCGCATCGCCAGAATCGTCAAGGCCGAACACGTAGAAGGCGCAGACAAACTGCTGCAACTCACCCTCGACATTGGCGACAGCACAAGAAACGTATTCGCCGGCATCAAGTCCGCCTACGCCCCGGAAGAGCTGGAAGGCAAACTGACGGTAATGGTCGCCAACCTGAAACCACGCAAAATGCGCTTTGGTTTATCTGAAGGCATGGTGCTGGCTGCTGGGCCGGGTGGTAAGGATTTGTGGATATTGAACCCCGATGATGGGGCGCAACCCGGGATGCGGGTTAAGTAAACCTTTAAATGGCCGGACATTGTCCGGCTATTTTTTTTGCCTTACATTAAAGCGCTCTAATACAGCAATACCTGCCTGTGCAGCATTTATCGGTTTAATTGCCTTGACCGATTAATTTGGTTATTCTCGATCTAAATAAAATCATATCGAAAGCATACAGGCACAAGAGCAACTACCCTGTAGCTTTATGTAAGCGTCCGCCAATGAACGCACTAAAGTGCAGGAGCACTTTGAACGAGCGAATGCTCGGCCCGAAGGGTGGAGCACAGGATGTGCGGAAATAAATAAACGCAAATGTTCGTAGGGTAGATCAAGCGAAGCGGATCCACCGGGCTTCACATAAACAAAATACGTAAAAACGTGGTCTGTCCCGCACAATAATAGGGGACAGACCACGTTTTTCGGCGAGATCTATTAATAACCGTGGTCTGTCCCCTATTTCCTCTGTCTGTCCCCTATTTCCTCTGTCTGTCCCCTATTTCCTCTGTCTGTCCCCTATTTCCTCTAATAACCGTGGTCTGTCCCCTATTTCCATGTCCCCTATTTCCAAGTTATCTCATGCACTGTACAAACATCCGATAGCATTCACTTCTCAGGCGAGGATAACCCGGTTGATGCGCCATCACTGAAGGTGGGTGACAAAATATCATGTGTTATCGATGAGCCGGGAAGGCATCTCGGAAAACGGAAAGAAGAATATATAGATGAAAAATAGATAACTTAACGAGAAAAGGGAACAGTATCCTTTTGTGTTATCCTTATAAGCGATGAAAACTTTGACACTACTATTACTACTTTTATTTAGCAGCTTTTCATATGCTGAGGTATATAAATGGACCGACATTGACGGAAGAGTTCATTTTAGTGACAAAAAACCGACTTCAGGAAATGCCGAAGAACTAGATCTAAAAATAAACACTTATACTAGCACCTCATTTGATAAGTCTATATTTGATGTCGGCCCTGAAGTTGTAATGTATTCAACAAGCTCGTGCGTTTACTGTAAAAAAGCACGTAAATACTTCAATAAGAACAACATTCCATTTACTGATTACAATATACAAAAAAATGCCAGGGCAAAATCGGAATATGTAAAAATGGGAGCTCGAGGAGTCCCTGTCATACTTGTTGGTAACAAGCGCTTAAATGGCTTTAGCATCAAGGGATTTGAAAGCATATACAAATAAACACACATAATAAACCCTTAGCATCAACGGCTTACTTGATTTTTCATATACATCACTGTTATTCATTCAGTGATACAAATCCCTCATTTTGAAGTGCAATTATGACACCTCTTAACAGGTAGTTATTGGAGAAATTAATTATATATTTTCGTCCGCTCTCCTTGAGCGGGGCAATCAATTTATCATTCTTTAGCTTTCTTATTGCCCTTGAGCGCTCTGCTGGGACTTTCCCTGGCATCGCAGATTCAATATCTGATGATTGGAAGACATGATTTTTTACCGCGATTTTTAGAATCTCAGCTTCTAATTTAGTGATGTTTTCTCTTTCTCTACAAAATCTAATTGCAGGTAATAAAATTTTATCAGCTAGATATTCATGGTCAGTCAACTTGTCTACTTTACTGATTTCTGTATTTAAACCATTAAGGACATAAGAGCACCAAACTAATAATCCATTATCTGTGCCTTTATCTCCCTCTGCTAACATCGCGTAGTATTTTTCTCTATCACTACAGAATACAGCAGTAGGATTCAAAATTCGCCCGGTTTTAACTTTGAAACCTTGTTTAATTAACATTGAGTATGTAAGTAGTCGAACAGCTCTACCATTTCCATTGTTGAAGGGGTGAATCCAGCAAAACCCATGATGAGCTAGAGCCGTTTTTAATAAATCATATTTAGGCTCATCTACTCTGTTTATGAACGAAAATAATTCATCCATATAATAAGGTACATGAGCGGCATCAGGTGGTGAATGTTCAGAGCCTGAAATTTGTACGTTACCTTTTCTAAATACTCCCGGCGTTCTATCCCCCTCTCGAGTTAAATTGTTTACCGTTAGCTTATGTAGTTCACATATAAATGCTCTATCTATTGGGGTCTCATCTTCAAGTGTCTCTTCGATAAACGTCATAGCCTTTTCCATGTTGGCTATTTCTTGTATATCTTCATCATTTCGTATGTTCGGGTCTATTTTGGTTTCTATATATTCGGCTATTGTCGTGTTGTTGCCTTCAATTCTTGCAGATCCGATACTTTCAAGTAGATGAAACACGTTCTTAAGCTGGAAGAATATTGCTGGATGCGTTGTTCCCCCCAGTCTTCTTTTCCTGAGGTGCTCCAGGTTTATTATTGAGTCTGTTAAGTCAGATCCAAATGACGGCTCAACAATCCTTAGTTTATATTTGCAAAATTCCGGCATAACATTTAACACCTTTTAGCTTTATCATTTAACATCAAAGATGTCTTTATTTATATATTTCAATGACTTATATAAGTTTTTATATTCTTTTCATTTAACAAGTATAGCGTAAAATAATTCCAATTAGAATAAACCGGGACAGATAAAACATATGGGTTGAATTATCATATAATATAATCCGACTACATTTACAGTCTCTGACCTTCAGACACACTAAACACTCCATTAATCTTTAATCACATACAATATCCCCATCCTTAAACTGAAAAACTATGCAGCCCACCACATTACTCGGCACAGCCAACATCCCCAATAACGGCGGCGAACTGCGCTTAACCCAGCGCGGTGATGAGTTTGCTATGTCGCTAAAAGGTGCCGGCGGCATATTAATGACCAGTCGTGTACATGGTTCCGAGATTGCACTGGCAGAGCTTGGTTGTGCGCATATTCAGGGCAGGCAGAATACCACGGTACTGGTTGGCGGCATGGGAATGGGCTTTACCCTGGCCGCTGCACTTAAAGCCACATCACAAAGCTCCAGCGTAGTGGTAGCCGAACTGGTGCCCGAAGTGATTGAGTGGAATAAAGGCCCATTGGGCGAATGCGCCGGCAGGCCGCTTGATGATAATAGGGTGGCGGTGCATCTGGGTGACGTCGCCGAGCTATTTACAACAGCAAAGGCAACTTATGACGCGGTGCTGTTAGATGTGGATAACGGTCCCGAGAGCTTTACTCATGCCGATAATAACAGGCTGTATTCAGCTGAAAGCTTACAGTCTATTCAGCAGACACTTAAACCCGGTGGCGTGCTGGCGATATGGTCGGCCTGGCATGATCCAGCATTTCCTCGCCATCTGAAAAAATATGGTTTCAAGGTTGAAACCAGACCTGTTCGGGCGCATAAAGGTAGAGGCAGCCGGCATACTATCTATCTTGCGAGAAAAAACTAGCCGGATCACCGAATCGGAATAAAGGGACAGATCCCTTTTACTACATCAATGGCATTGCGTTTATTTGCGTTGTTCGCGTTTTCTTTTTAAATCACGCAACCTGTCGTCATGAGCAGGTTTGTAAGGGCATCAGGTGGATCCGCTTCGCTTGATACTACCCTACATAAATTTGCGTTTATTTGCGTTAATTGGCGGACTAATATTAAGCTATAAAACACTCCCAGACAACAAGGAAGCCATGCTATGAAAAACCCACTGTTACTACTATCACTGTTATTACTGAGCCCGGTTACAGTGATGACGCAGGACTTTCCCGGCATGCCGCAGATGGACATGCAAAAAATACAGCAGATGCAGGAATGCATGCAACGGGTAGACCAGCAGCAGCTAAAAGCCATCGAGAAACAGCAACAGCAATTTGATGCAGAAGTACGCTCATTATGCAAAACTGGCAAGCGTGATCAGGCGCAGCAAAAGGCCATGAAATACGCAAAGCAGATGATGAATAACCCGGCGATTAAAGCCATGCAGCAATGTGGTGAAATCGCCAGGGGCATGATGCCGGATATGCCGGTTATGCAGATAGAAGAAGAACTGGACAGCCAGCACGTGTGTGACGATTATTAATGCCCTCACTGACTAAACAGAAGCAGATAGCCGGCCTGGTCAGCTGGCTGCTTATCTGCTTTACCGCCTCTGCCATAGGTGCGGTGGCTTCAATGCAGGCCAGATCATTTTACGCCCTGCTTATCCAGCCGTCCTGGTCACCACCCGCCTGGCTTTTCGGGCCGGTATGGACAACGCTATACACCCTGATGGCGATCTCCGCATGGCTGGTATGGCGTGACGGTGGATTCCGCTCACGTAAGCTGGCATTCAGCCTGTTCCTGTTACAGCTTGTATTCAACGCACTGTGGAGCTGGGTTTTCTTTGCCTGGCAGCTCGGTGCGGCCGCACTGCTTAACGTAATAATATTATGGCTACTTATCGCCGCCACGCTTGTGTCTTTCTGGCGGGTAAACCCGCTGGCTGGCAGTTTACTGATTCCCTATTTGCTCTGGGTCGGTTTCGCCGCTGTACTCAATTATTCGCTGTGGCAACTCAACCCGATGCTTCTTGGTTAACAACTCAGTCAGCACAGACTCTTTTCTATTGTATAAATAAGCTGTTATAAAAAAGATTAACGCTAACAACGCGAATGCCGCTAATCAACGCCAGGGCTTATATAACGCTTTAATAGCGTTTATTTGCGTTAATTAGCGGACTTCCCAAATCAGTCAGGTTATTTAATAGCTCACAGGCCCATTAACTCATCTAATGATCTCGATCAATTTCACTCAAAATTTTATGCCATTAGTTAAATTATTAATGCGACAGCGAAGGTAATCATCGTATAGCATGGAATTGTGCTTTTCGGCATTAAACCAGAATGCGCCTGACAACAAGTGCGCATGGGATAAAAATATAAAACACCATTTGGAGACGTTATGTTAGTAAGCGATATCATGACCCGTACGCCGAGAACTGTATCACCGGATACCAAATTGCAGGAAGTTGCTGCCACCATGAGCATGTACCGGATTCCCGCGCTACCCGTTATCGATGAGAACGGCATGCTGGTGGGCAATATTTCGGAAATGGACCTGCTGAAGAACCTGCTGCCGACCATGGACGACATTATGAATGGCAATGCGATTATGGAAATGGCGCATGTGATACCCAACTACTCGAGTTCCATGTCGAGAAAGGTCGGTGACCTGATGACCCCGAACCCGATTACCGTTGAGCCGGACATGCACATTATCAAGGCAACCGCGCGCATGACCAGTCACCGCTTCCGTCGTATTCCGGTCGCCGACAAGGAAGGCAAGCTGGTAGGTGTAATGAGCCTGGGTGATGTACACAAGGCACTGTTCCACGCACACCTTTCTAAATAATTAACGGCTTCAGCTGCAACACTGTAAGTGTCCGCAAATGAACGCTAATAAACGCAAATGATGGTTTTATTGTGCGCCACAGGCGCACAGCCAAACATTAGCGTTTATTAGCGTTCATTAGCGGACTAATATGCTTTCGCCAACAGGCCTTAACTACTTCTGCCCGATGGAAACAATCACATCCACCGTCAGATAGTTCTGATTATTTTCTATCAGCTCGGCCACTTCCGCCAGGTGTTGTTTCCTGAATTCTTCTTTCTGCTCTTCATCGAGAGACTCAATCATCCCACGATAGCCTGCATTCCAGACAATATCCCACCACTGATCTGCGCTGGTGATTTCATAGCCGAAGTCATATTGTTTGCATTGCGGCCGGCTCAGCCCGGCATCGGCAAACAGCTGGTTCATGTGCTCATCCGAACACAGACGTAACCAGCCCGGCGTGGTCACATCGAAACCAAATTCAGCATACAGTCGCATAAAGGCATCGGTGAAGGGTGAGAACGAGCCCTCGGCAAATGTAGTTAGAATTATTCGTCCGCCGGGTTTTAGCTGTCTGGAGAATTGCGCCAGCGCTTCTTGCATTTCATTAACAAAGAATATACCAAAGCTGCAGATCGCCACATCAAATGTCTCACCGAAGGCCATGTCTTCAAAGGCCATCTGATGAAATTCAATATTATCCAGCTGATGTTGCGCGGCTTTATTTTTTGCCTGCGCCAGCATACCGGCGGACAGGTCGAGCGCGGTCACTTTGGGCTGATTCTGATGCATGGCAAGTTCGATTGTGACCTTACCTGTGCCACAGGCAATATCCAGCACTGTCTGGTTTTGCTGAATATCTGCCGCTGCATTAATTATTCTTGCGGTTTTATCAAACCAGGATAGTGCAGGATGATCATAGGCATCCGCTATCGTGTCGAATGTTTTCTGTACAAATTGACGCCGCGCTTGTTTATCCATTATGATTCTATCCACTAAATTAAAGTGTGCCCGTCTACTCGACACGTTTTTTCTGTTAGCAACGGCCGTTGATTACTTCTGTTTCAACGGTAAAACAATATCAACCTTTAAACCACCCAGCTCGGTTGATTTATCAAAGCTTATCTGCCCCTGGTACTCATCTACTGTATCACTGGCAATAGCCAGTCCGAAGCCATGTCCTTCCACTGTTTCATCCAGTCGCCTACCTCTATACGACAGTGCCTGCATTTTCTCCGGAGCTGTACCCGGCCCATCGTCCTCGACACTGATGTGAAGCTGCTGCTCACTGCTTACGCTTATACGCACTTTATGTTGCGCCCACTTACAGGCATTATCCAGCAGGTTGCCCAGCAACTCCAGCATGTCTTCCCGCTCAACCGGGCAACTCACATCATGATCGATTCGTTTTTCTATCTGGATATTTCTGTCTGGATACATCATAGCCAGCGTCTCGATTAATGCGGCCAGATCGGTATCAAATGAAAATCGCTTATCACTGTGACTGTGACCGGCCAGCCGTGCGCGTTTGAGAATCCGGTCGCTGAGACGCACAATCTCATCCACCTGTTCAACCAGTATATCCCGGTCGGATTCAGCTGTATCAATTCGCCTGATTGTCTGCCGCATAACGGTGAGCGGCTTCTTGATTGCATGGGCCAGATCGCTCAGGCTATCCCGCGAACGCTGCAGACGTTGCCCCATGACCGTCAGCAGCTGATTCAGCTCGTTGATCACCGGCTCAATTTCAGCAGGCACATCGCTATCCAGTCGCTTGATTTTTCCCTGCTCTAGTTGAGCCAGTTGATGTTTAACCTGTTGCAGTGGCCTAAGACTGCTGCGCAGAATCAGCACCTGCAATACGATCAGAACAAGCAGGATGCCGCCGGCAATAAATATAAACACATATATAAACTGATCAATATCCTGTCGTATCGGATTGAGATCTTCCGCCAGTGAAATGCTGACCGGATAACCCTGCAAAGTGTAACCGCTGCTCAGCACCAGTAATGACTGCTGCTGCGGCCCGCTTTGTATCGCGCGGGTTTGCTGACCTCCAGCCACAACAATATGTGCGATGCGTTGATCCCATAACGAGCGTGAATAATGTGTCTGTGTGCCGCTGCTTATTACAAAGTAATGACCGGAGAAAGGCTGGTTGTACACCTGATCGATGCGCTGCGCATCAAGCAGCAGGCGACCTTCATTATCAAAAGAGAGGGCGGCTAACAGGGTTCCAGTATCATGCTGCAGGCGTGACGCCACATAGTCATCGGTGACATAACGAATATTCACACTCACCAGCACGGCCAGTAACGCAAAGGCAATCAACAGGCTCAACAGCAGGCCAGTGCTAAGGCGCGACTCCAGTGAATGCATCATACGCTATCCCTGAAGATATAGCCCTGACCCCGCCGGGTTTCGATTCGTTCCTTGCCCAGCAGCTGGCGCAAACGACGCACATACACTTCAATCACGTTGCTGTCTTTTTCCGAATCCAGGTCATACACATGGTCGGTGAGCTGTGACTTTGACAACACATGCCCGCTATTGAGAAGGAAATAACGTAACAGTCGAAACTCGATACCGGTAAGCTGATGATGGCCACCATCGGCGGTCGTCACCGATTGCTGCTGTTCATCCAGAGCGAAATCACCAACTTTCAGCTCGCCCGCCGGCTTCTGACTGGAGCGATGTAACAGTGCACTCAGACGCGCCAGTAATTCCTCAATATGAAACGGCTTGCCCAGGTAGTCATCCGCGCCTGCCCTGAAACCATCCACTCGCTCATGCCAGGCATCACGCGCGGTGAGCACAATCACTGGCAGGTGGTTACCTGCCTTGCGCCAGTTTTTCAGCACATCAATGCCATTGCGTTGTGGCAAACCCAGATCAAGCACCGCAATATCGTATATCGGCTCATTCCCCAGGTATTCTGCATCGACGCCATTGTCTGCAATGTCCACCGCATAACCAGCGGCCTGCAGGTCTTTTTTCAGCCCCGCAGCCAGATACTTATCATCTTCCGCCAGTAGCAGCCGCACCTAATCTTCTACCTCAACCTTGAGCAACTCACCGTTTCTGGCATTGACATACAACTCCCGAACCTCGCCCCTGTCATCGACAATCTCGATTTCGTAGATGATCCGACCGTGTTTCTTCTCAAGCTCTACCTCAATCACCCGACCCGGATAATCTGCCCGGTATTTATCCAGTATCGATTGCAAGGGCAGCACTTCACCGGACTCCACCAGGCGACGCGCTTGCAGATGATCGCCATCGGCTATTACCGGGGTTACGCCCGACAATAGCTGAACCATGATCAATGTAAATAACATATATGCAGACTTCATTTCTAAATTATAGCTCAGTGTGTTTAGTCGTCCCAGCGACCATAACCCGGAATCCTGACATCGTCATCATCAAAAATTCCTTTCTGCGCGCCCTGGTGACAGCTATTACACTGACTAAAGCTGCTTAGCTTGCTGTTACCGATGAACACTTTTGCCGGAACCTCATCGTGCTTACGTTTAAAATAAGGGGTTTCGCTAATGCGCAATGGCGGACTGTTGGCATCAATTCCTCGCATAAACTTTCGTGAACGGCTGTAATGGCTGTTATCCGCACTGCTGGCTGTGAGGAATTCGCTAATGGCCTTATGTGTCTGTGCATCCAGCTCGGCATTGTCACCAAAGTGATCATCCAGACCATTCATCACCGCCGTCCATGAGACAGAGGACAACAGACCCGGCGGATACGCCATGTGACAACTGCCACATTCTTCCGTGTACAATGGGTGGCTGGCATTCGCAACATCACTTTCATGACCTTCGCCTTGCCGCCATTCAAAGCTGTTATCGCTAAACACCACCGGCAGCGTCAGTATGCCGACGGTAAAAATAATCGCGCTGATTGCGAGTGTACTTTTCATATCATTCCCCTAAATCATCTCTGCGGTTTTGATGTAAGCCAGAAAATCTGCTTTTTCCTGTGGGCTGCATTCGCGGCCCAGTGTCCATTTGCAATTGCGCAGCAACCACTTTTCCACTTTACGATCATCACTCAACCGCTCCGCGTTAACCAGCGGTGACATGGGTTTGATGGCCTTGCCGGTTTTGACATGCTTGCCAGCGCGAGATAAATCGTTTGTATGACAGGATGCGCAACTGCGTTCGCTGAACTCACCGCTGCCCGCAAATGTCTGTTGCCACATATCCTGGCCGCGTTGTGCGCTGGGCGTAGACGCACCCTGTTGTGCATATTGCTGTAGCAGTGCATCGCTACCGGCGTGAGCAGGATTGCTCACAGCCATCGCCAGCAGCGCGGTTAAAGTGATCGCTTTCATTGCTTTTCTCCTTCAATGGATTTCATGTTGCCTGAGGCAGTTTGCGCCGGCTTGAAGCCGCTGATCATTGCAGAGACCAGGTTCTCACGATGGATCAGACTTTCAATAATCACACCGACGACATGAATAATCACCAGCAACAGGGTAAAGTTGGCAAACAGCTCGTGTACTTCTTCCAGCGGATCAGCCCATGCTGAGCCCGACTGCGCAAACCATTGCGCCAGCGGACCCGACTGCTCCGCCGCACCGAACAACAACATGCCGCTGCCAGCGGTAACCAACAGACTCAACATCAGCATAATCACCATTGCACCACCTGCCGGATTATGGCCAATATAGCGTCTGGCTCTGAAGCGTAAGGTATCTTTGAGGAAGACCCTGATGGTCGCCGGACGATATACAAAGTCGGAAAATCGCGCATGTCGCGTACCGATAAAGCCCCATATCAGACGTATCATCAGCAGGCTCAGAATCAGGTAACCTGCCCAGCTGTGCACAATCATAAAATCGTCTTCGGTAATAAACGCGATCAGGAAGGCACTGGCCAGTGACCAGTGAAAAAATCGCACCAGAGGGTCCCAGACCCGAATCTGAGATTGTTCACTCATGATAAGCTCTCCTCGTTAAAGTTGAGGCAAAGTTATCAGGTGAAACTGAATTGAAGCTGAAAAATGAGGAGAAAAGTCGCTTACTGATCGGGTGGCAGCCCGATCAGGCTATCAGCCCATGGATTGATTTATGTGTGTGATTCATGGACATGCTTTCAATCGTTTTGACAATCGCCCCTATATCAAGAATTAATATAATCAGCGCAAGTAAGCCAGTAACTTCAATACCCATTTAAAAGTCCTTAATAACATACCTGCTTTTGTGCCGCAGAATCAAGTGTCCGGATTTTAGAGGGCAGTGTATCCTGGTAATAGCTGACTTTGCATAAATGTCGAGTCGCTATGTAACATTTCGGCGCCAATAAGCACTAAGGAAGCTCTGAGTTTTTCAGAGGTTCCCTAAAACTTTTGCTGTGCTTTATCAAACGACTCCTGCAGAAGTTGATAGCTCTATAGCAATCAGTGTCTGCAAAATTGTTTTGCCCAACCCTGGTATTGTCATGTCGTATTGCTGCATTATGGTGAGTGATGGTTATTTGAATCTTCAAGCAGCTTTCTGCACGGCCTCGCCAAGACTATGCCAGGCGCTTTCAGCACCGGCCTCGAGCTCTTCCCAGGCGTCGACCACTGTGAGCCTGCACCACAATCAAAGAGAAGAGCTGATCAAACGATTAATCTGCCACCCTTTGTGTGGCGGGAGATTTTTCCAGTGCATTTAGGCAGCCGAAATCACAGCTGCTTATTGTTCAGCTTGCTGCTCAATGGCGCTTATATCACACTGGTACTGATCCCGCAGGCCGCCCTCGACGGCTTGCAGAATGTTTTTCCGCTTGAGGTCAGCCATCACCCGGCTGACACTCTCGGGCGTGACCCCCAGTATGTCGGCCATTTCCTCGACCGTTAGCAAAGTCACCTCTTTCGGCCCCGTGGCCTGGTCGTGTTCCACCAGGAAGAGGATCAGCCGTGCCACCCGACCACGGATCGCCCCGGTGGAAAAATCAGTGATCCAGGTGTCTGCAATGTTCAGATATTCATGCCAGTATTCCAGTAACTGGCAATAAGCATCCGAGTCTTCATCCTTGACGATCTTAATCAACGGCATGGGAATCTGGTAAACCCGCACCTCGTCGATAGCAATGGCAGTATGACTATGGGTTTCGTCCATCAGGCCGTTGAGCCCAAGGGTGGAGCCGCGATTATGCAGACGGACGATGCGGGCGCGGCCGTTTTCCAGGATATTAAGCAACTTGATGCGACCCTCACGCACCACATACAGGGCTTCAACTTCCTCCCCTCCCCGGAACAGCGTATCGCCGGCGGCATAATGCACCAGCCGGGCGGCGGCGATGGCCGGCCCCAGGGCGGACAGCGTATCCACACAAAGGCCGAGGGCGGTGAGTTCCTCAGCGGGCCCGGCTTGCGGCAGCCCCTTCCTGCCAGCAATGGCAGCAGGCGTTCCTTCCATATTAATAACCTTTGTTGTAATTAATGAAGCAGAACACAGATAAACCATAGAATGGTATCGCAAATGACAGCCGTGCGTGGCATTTTTTCATTACGGATTACCTCATTGTTTCTCATAGTGTTTTCAAAAGATTTCCGCTGGTTTGTGCGCCGCCGGCACGATGGAATTGCGAATTTTCAATGCCGCCAGCAACCGTGGTGATTACCATATGTGCAAACAAAATATCTTGACCCAGCTAAGCGCGCTAAATATAGTCTTTGCAATGGTTAAATGACGTTAAGGAAATACCGTAATGCAGCACCCATTACCGCATTTACCCTGTCCACGGGACGCGCTGGAGCTGCATATATCGGAGATATTCCTGGCGTATCATCACGGCAATCATCACGCCGCTTATCCAAGCTACATTAAACAAGACGATCACGGGCACCGAGTTTGCCAGCCTGTCGCTGGAAGACATCATCAATACGAACAATGCCGACAACCTTCTTCGCCGTGCCCCCCCTTGTTGAGCTGTGATGTCTGGGAGCATGCCTTATCTCGATTATCAGAAAGCCGTGCGGATTATTTACAGGCCTTCTGGCAACTGCTGGGCTGGGAATTTGTACATGGACAATATGCCGCGCTGGACGCGGCGCGGCAAAAACCCGGCGGCGATACCGCAGCCATTGCCTGGCGATACATTGCAACGGCTTACGCATACCGAATTAGCCTGGCAGATAGAACAAAAACGGGACAGGAATGTCAAACAGCGTTATGATGCAATTCAGAATTTATTTAGCACATCCGAAGAAGTCTACCGGCAGGGAGAGAATGTCCTGTTGCATACTTACGCCCTTAACTTTCCAGCAGGCAGCAGCGAAATTCATGCGGAAAACTTTGGTTTGTTGAATAAAATCATCGACGCCATTAATACTTTTAACCAGGCGAGGATTAATGTATTCGGCATACCGACTCAACCGGCAGCGCAGAGACAAATCAGCGCCTGTCTCAATCACGTGCGGAAAAGGTCATGTCCTTCCTGATCAACGTCGGGCAAATTCCTCCAGGCAATATTGAGACACAAGGTTATGGTGAGAATAAGCTTCTGGCCAGCAATACGACTAAACAGGGGCGTACTAAAAACCGTCGTGTTACAGCCCTCATTATTAATGAATAGCAAACCATGATGAAACCTAAAAATACACAAGCTCTAAAAGCCAACTGAAAGAGAACTGTTGATGATTGCGAAAGTGGCGTATTAGAAAAACCACCTAACAATGGAGAAACACCAATGAATAAAAAACGCGAGACAGAAAAAACAACGCCTTTGAATCGTCGCCGTTTCCTGCAAGGCACGGCAGCGATGAGCATGCTGGCAGGGCTTGGGCGCCTGGCACCGGCCTATGCCTGGCAACAAACGGGACATCCTCTCAATGACAAAATGCTATCTGCTAACACGGATGCCTTTGACCTGACCATTGGTCGCACCCCGATGAAAATCGGGGGAATTCAAACCAGTCCGATCACCATTAATGGCTCCATCCCGGGGCCGCTAATCCGTTTGAAAGAAGGTCGTGAAGCTATATTGCGCGTCACCAACAACCTGCCGGAAGATACCTCGATTCACTGGCACGGTATTATTCTGCCGCCCGAGATGGACGGCGTTCCCGGTGTCAGTTTCGCCGGCATCAAACCGGGAGAGACGTTTACCTACCGCTATCCAGTTGAACAAAGCGGGACGTACTGGTATCACAGTCACTCGGGTTTGCAGGAACAGCTTGGCCATTACGGTCCACTGGTCATCGATCCGGCCGAACCAGAACCTTTTAATTATGATCGCGACCATGTAGTCATGTTGTCGGACTGGACCTTCGACGATCCGTACCATGTACTGGCCAACTTGAAAAAGGCCGAAGGTTATTACAATTACCAGCAACGCACGGTCACCGATTTTTTTGACGAGGTATCGAAGCAGGGCTGGCAGAAAACGCTCGATGAACGACTGATGTGGGGAAAAATGCGCATGAGTTCGAGGGACATCATGGATGTCACCGGCAGTGAGTATACCTATCTGATCAACGGCCTGCCGTCGGTCACCAACTGGACGGGGTTATTCCGTCACGGCGAAAAAATCAGATTACGTTTTATCAACGGCTCCGCGATGTCGTACTTCGACGTGCGCATCCCGGGATTGAAAATGACCGTAGTACAGGCAGACGGGCAAAACATCAAACCGGTGCCAGTGGATGAGTTTCGTATCGGCGTCGCCGAGACTTACGATGTCATCGTCGAACCGGATGGCGACAGGGCCTATACAATCTTCGCCGAGGCCATCGATCGCTCCGGCTTTGTGCACGCCACCCTGGCGCCACGCGAAGGCATGACCGCGCCGGTACCCGAACCGCGTCCTCAACCGGTGGCGCGCGGCATGGAAGCTATGGGCATGGAACACGACGCTATGGGCATGGACGCTATGGGCATGGAACACGACGCTATGGTCATGAACGCAGCAGATGGCGATGACAAAACCAAAGACCATGACATGAGCAATATGCAAGCCGAACAGGCGTGGGTATTGAAAAACCGCAAGATCACGCACGGCCCCGACAATCACGGTGTCGGCGCCGCGATGGTTGCCCCCAACCCGATGAACCGCATGGACGACCCGGGCATCGGCCTGGAAAATGTCGACCATAAGGTTCTTGTATACAATGACCTGCGCAGCCTGCGACCCTGGCCGGATCAACGTGAACCGCAACGCGAGATTGAGTTACACCTCACCGGTAACATGGAGCGCTACATGTGGTCTTTCGACGGCGAGAAGTTTTCCGAAGTTGATGGGCCGGTGCGCTTCCATCACGGCGAGCGTCTGCGCCTGATCCTGGTCAACGACACCATGATGGATCACCCCATTCACCTGCATGGCATGTGGATGGAACTGGAAAATAAACACGGCAAGTACCGGCCCCGCAAACACACACTTAGCCTGAAACCCGGCGAAATGCTATCGGCACAGATCAGCGCTGATGCGCCTGGCGACTGGGCCTTTCATTGTCATCTTCTATATCACATGAAAGCGGGCATGTTCCGTGTCGTTTCAGTAGTTTAAAAAACCTGGGAGATACATAATGATAACCATACGAAAAACGATAACCTGCGTAATGAGTTTACTTGCACTGACAGTCAGCAATCTGGCAAATGCTGCAGGTACCGGCGTGAACGCCAAACCGGACTGGCCGCTGCCAATACATGATGATGCGGTCTATGCCCAGTTACTGGTCAACCGACTGGAATACGCCTGGGGTGACAGCGAAGATACTACCATCTGGGATGCCCAGCTATGGTACGGCGGCGACTATAATCGCCTGTATATCGCAACTGAAGGGGAAGATGTTGCTTCCGGCGGTAATGGCGGCGAGATCGAGAATTTCGATGTACTATACAGCCGCCTGGTATCGCCCTACTGGGAGATACAGGCAGGTGCCGGTTACCAGCGAGCCTATGGACCGGGCGAAGACCAGGAACGCAGCTTTGCCGTACTCGGCATCCTGGGTCTGGCGCCATACTGGTTCGAGGTCAATGCCAACCTGCGCCTCAGCGATGACGGGGATGTCTCGGCAGACCTCGAGGCGGAATATGACTGGCTGTTTAGCCAACGCCTCATTCTGCAAGGCCGCTTCGAAACCGCTTATGCCGCCGATGAGGTGCAACGCTTCGGTATCGGCCAGGGCCTCAACAATATCAATCTCGGCTTGCGTCTGCGTTACGAGATCAAACGTGAATTTGCGCCCTATATCGGCATAAGCTGGAATAGGCGACTGGGTGACACCGCTGACTTTGCTCGCGCGGAAGGCGGTGATGCCGAAACGACCGCTGTTGTCGCCGGTGTGCGTATGTGGTTCTGATTCCCACTGAATAGCGATCAAAAGTATGCTTATCGGTTAATCACACACAACCAATATAAAAGCTAAGGACAAATAAGCCTGTATAGAAAGACAGCCTGACACTCATTGGCACAGTCCCCATGATTACCGGCGTCATGATCGGCGCCGGTATATTTGTCCTGACCGGACAGGTCGTGGAATTGTCAGGTGTATATTCGCACCTCTCTATGCACTTTTACTTACCAGACAGTCGCGTCCCATGTCTTTTGCCTTATACAAACACTGGTCAACTGCCTCAACAAATGATTTTTTATCATCGCTCGTATCCGGAATAATCGTGCCAACGCCAAGACTGATTGTGAGCCAGTCACTGACATCGGAATTTTCATGGGGAATCTGCTGTTGCTGAATCAGTAAGCGGCATTTTTCCGCGATCTGTTTTGCCGAGGACGCATCGGTTTCCGGCAATATCAGTACAAATTCCTCACCACCGAAACGACCGACAAAATCACGTGGACGATTCACAGCCTCAGTCAATGTTCTGGCAACATCCCTTAGGCAATCATCACCCTGTAAATGCCCGTATAAATCGTTGTACTGTTTGAAATAATCGATATCCAGCATAATTAACGACAGCGGTGCCTGGCTGCGCCGTGCATTGGCCCACTCACTGTCGAACATCTTGTCAAACATGCGGCGATTGGCAATGCCGGTTAACCCGTCCTTATATGACAGCTCCTCCAGCTCTTTCTGCACATGATCCAGCCTGGCTTCATTTTTTTTGCGCTCGCTGATATCAAACATAAAACCAACCAGCGCTTCAACCGAGCCTGATTCATCTCGCACCACATGCACCACATCCCGTACCCAGATGTAATTACCGTCTTTTGTCAGCGCCCGGTAATCCGCTTCGTGATCAGTACCCGACTGAGACTGCGACACACAAAAGTTCACCACCCATTCACGATCATCCGGATGCATGCGTTCTGCCCAGTCATCAACGCTAAGCCAGCTCTCCGGCGTCCAGCCAAGCAACTGCTCTATCTGCGGGCCAATATAGGCAAAGCGCATGCTTTGCCAGTCTATTTTCCACGGGATGGCTTTGGTCGATTCAAGCAGGGTTTTATACACCGCGCTGTCTACTTCCATTGGTTGTTCTGCATCACTCATCTATGCACTACTTCATTGCTGATTGCATGGATTATTGCATAATTTCAATGCCTGCATGCCTGTAAACCACCGGTTTATTCTGCCAGGCAACAACAATCACCCACAAATCAACTTTCCTGACGATTGTATTTAAGCGCCTGGCGCAATGTTCTGACGTCCACATGCTGGTGTTTCATCAACAGCGTAATCATGATTTCTTCAACTGCGGCATACACACACACCAGCGCAGCTAACCTGAATGGCCAGCTGACAATATCGGAAAACAGCAGTATATAGGCGACGATGGTAATTGCCACCGCAACCTTCACACTCCAGGTATGGTAACTGGTCATACTTCGGAATTTAATAAAACCGATCAGCACCGGCACGGTAAAACTGAGCAGCACCGTCACAACAAACCCGGCCTCACGGCGCACAATCTCAGGCCATAACAGCCAGGCAGAAATTGCCATCACCGAATACACCAGAAAGTCCCCCCAGCTGTCCAGGCGTGAGCCCATTTCAGTGATCTGCTGCAGATACCTTGCAAGAAACCCGTCCAGTACATCGGTAAACACCGTCAGCACCAGCACCAGCAAGAACCACAGCGGCTGTTGCTGTATCGCCAGCCATAACAATACCGGTGCTAACAGCACCCGAATCAGACTCACCAGGTTGGGAAGATTATAAATCTGCTGTTTTGCCATAGACCAACACACCTTTTGTTAATTAATACGGACGCCTGCGCAAACCAATCCTGTACAACAGCCGGGAGAACAATAGATCGAACAGAATAAACGCCAGCACCAGTAATATGATATTCAATGAGCTTAGTGCAAATACATCCATTACCACCAGTGCAGGAAACAGTGACTCGGCAATTTGATCAAACAGTGGCGCCATACTGCTGGATGGTAAATTAAGACGCCGCTTGATAAAGCTGGTGAGCAGATCACCGCACATCGCAGCCAGTGCGATAAGTAAACCGGTTTGCACGGTATAGCCCAGCGTCCAGGCCAGCAGGGAAGTCAGCAACAGCGAAGCAATCAATCCGCGCCAGGTTTTCGAGTAACCGAACAGCGGCCGTTTATCGAAAAAACACAGATGACCATCAACAGGGAAATCGGCTTTGTTGCCAAACAGATTACGCGCCAGTATAGGCGCGCCGTTGGCGAGTATAATGAGGACAAATAAATGAATCAGGGCAAGATTCACATCCACTCCCTATGTAAAACCCGAAACCTGGGACTGCTGTTGATTATAGGGCAAAACGCAATAGACACGCAGCCGCCCTACAGTATGAGTCGGTATTGCCTGAAACTGGTTCAGATTAAAGTATCACGATGATTTTATCTGGCGTTAAACCGCCGGGGCAGAGGCAGTATCTGTTCGCGGCTGAACAGGCACGGTGCCGATGAAATATAAAGTTTATGAATGGATTTTCTGAAACAGCTGCAGGCGACACAGCAATCGACATCGGCATCCCTGCCGAAACTCGCTCAGGCTAATTTGCTCAGTGCTTTAGCCCTTCTTCATTTTATCGAAGAACTCGTCATTGGTTTTGGTACTTTGCAGCCGTTCCAGCATAAATTCGATGGCGCCCAGCTCGTCCATTGGATGCAGCACTTTGCGCAGCACCCACATCATCTGCAGCTCGTCCGGATCGGTGAGCTTTTCTTCACGACGTGTACCGGAGCGGTTGATATTGATCGCAGGGTAAATGCGTTTTTCCGCGATACGGCGATCCAGGTGAATTTCCATATTACCGGTGCCCTTGAACTCTTCGTAAATAACCTCGTCCATTTTTGAACCGGTATCCACCAGAGCGGTCGCCAGAATGGTAATGCTACCACCTTCCTCGATATTACGTGCCGCACCGAAGAAACGCTTGGGACGATGCAGCGCGTGGGCATCCACACCACCGGTCAATACCTTACCGGACGATGGAATCACCGTGTTGTAGGCACGCGCCAGACGGGTAATTGAATCAAGCAGAATCACCACGTCCTTTTTATGCTCTGCCAGACGCTTGGCCTTTTCAATAACCATTTCCGCAACCTGTACGTGACGGCTGGCGGGTTCATCAAAGGTTGATGACACCACTTCACCGCACACCATGCGCTGCATTTCGGTTACTTCTTCTGGACGTTCGTCGATCAGCAGGACGATCAGATAACATTCGGGGTGGTTGGCGGCAATTGACTGAGCCAGGTTGCTCATGAGCATGGTTTTACCGGCTTTCGGTGGCGAGACAATCAAACCGCGCTGCCCTTTACCAATCGGCGCCACCAGGTCGATAATACGTGCGGTAATATCTTCCGAACTTCCATTGCCCCGCTCCAGCTTGAGGCGCTCTTCCGGATGCAATGGCGTGAGGTTTTCAAATGCCACCTTGTTCTTTGCATTTTCCGGTGCATCGAAGTTAATCGTATCCACCTTGAGCATGGCAAAATAGCGCTCACTGTCTTTCGGCGGTCTGATTTTACCGGCCAGTGTATCGCCGGTGCGTAGACCAAATCGCCTTATCTGGCTGGGTGACACATAGATGTCATCGGGGCCTGCCAGGTAGGAGCCTTCTGCCGAACGCAGAAAACCGAAGCCATCCTGCAGAATTTCCAGCACACCATCACCGAATATGTCTTCGCCGTTTTTTGCATGAGCTTTCAGGATGGCAAAGATAATGTCCTGTTTTTTGGCTCGGGCAAGGTTTTCGAGCTTCATGGTCTGGGCGATTTCTACCAGTTCTGCAGGGGCTTTTTGCTTAAGTTCAGTTAGATTCATAGTTGGAGTTTTCGAAAGATTGGAATGATTAGAGGAAACGCTATTAAATTTATTTCTGGGTATTGTCTTCGGGTATTGAGCTTGATTTATTATTGATTGAATTCAGGGCAGGATGGGCCCCATTTCTAGATCGTATTAATGGTCGGCTGGGAGTGTGCCGGCTACGATTAGTTACTCAGATGCGGACTCTAGCATAGAAAAAACCGAACGTCTACAATAAAGCTGAAGACGCCCGGCCTGTGTATTTCTACAGATTGCTGTCAAGAAACGCCGTGAGCTGCGATTTTGACAGGGCACCCACCTTGGTGGCTTCAACTTCACCGTTCTTGAATAACATCAGGGTTGGAATACCGCGAATACCGAACTTGGGAGGTGTACCCGGATTTTCATCAATGTTCAGCTTGGTGATCTTTACCCTGCCCTCATAATCGCCGGATATTTCTTCCAGAATCGGTGCAATCATCTTGCAGGGGCCGCACCACTCGGCCCAGTAATCGACCAATACTGGTACATCAGAATTTATTACATCACTTTCAAAACTGTCATCAGATACATGAACGATCTCACTCACAGTAGTTAACCTCCGGGTTTGGATTTACCACGTAGTCGCAATTCCTGGTACTTAAGCATGTTGTTCGTTAAGTAGAAGAGCAATTCAGTCGGGATAATTGTTTTACGAAATCAATAGAATTCCATATTAACTAATTTCACAGGTTTGTACAGTCTGGCAATGTGCATTATGCTACGGCAATGAGCACACATCTGACTGATCAACACTTCGATCAATATAAATTACCTGAATCACTGCTGCAAGGACTGAATCAGGCCGGATTTAAACAATGCACCCCGATACAGGCGAAAAGCCTGCCGCTGTCACTGGATGGCATCGATGTCGCCGGTGAAGCGCAGACCGGCACCGGCAAGACCATTGCCTTTCTGGTGGCGGTGTATAACCGGCTGCTGACCCAGCCGGCATCACCACAGCGCAAGCCCAACCAGCCCCGCGCACTGATTATCGCCCCCACCCGCGAACTGGCGATCCAGATCCACAAGGATGCCGAGCTGATCGGCCAGCACAGCGGCCTCAAACTGGCGCTGCTCTACGGCGGCGCAGGTTATGAAAGCCAGCAACAGTCACTGAGTGACGGTGCCGATATACTGATCGGCACACCAGGCCGGCTGATCGACTTCTTCAAGCAGCACATCTATAACCTGAAAGAAGTGCAGGCACTGGTGCTGGATGAGGCAGATCGCATGTTTGACCTGGGCTTTATCAAGGACATTCGCTACCTGATGCGCCGCTGCCCGGAACCGACGCAACGCCTCAGCATGCTGTTCTCCGCTACCCTGTCCTACCGGGTGCAGGAGTTGTCCTATGAGCACATGAACAACCCGCAGCACATCAAGATCGAATCCGAACAGCGCACCGCCGACAAGATTGAAGAATGGGTGTTTTACCCGGCGAACGATGAAAAAATTCCCTTATTGCTGGGGCTGTTCAAAAAATACCAGCCGGCGCGCAGCATTATTTTCGTCAATACCAAGCGCGCTGCCGAGAATATCTGCGCCTGGCTTACCGGTAACGATATTCCACCGGCGGTGCTCTCCGGTGACATCCCGCAAAAAAAACGCCAGTCACTGTTAAAGAAATTCCAGGATGGCGAGTTTCATGTACTGGTGGCCACCGATGTTGCCGCCCGTGGCCTGCATATCCCGGAAGTCAGTCACGTATTTAATTATGACCTGCCACAGCAGGCGGAAGACTATGTACATCGCATTGGACGCACCGCGCGCGCCGGTGCATCGGGCACCGCGATCAGTTTTGCCTGCGAGAACTACGCACATTTTCTGCCGGAGATCGAAGACTATATCGGCCACAGCATCCCCAGCGAGGCGGTGAGTAGCGAGCTGCTGCTGAAGCCCAAACCCAGGGCGCAGATCGAGCGTTATAGCAGTGGTCCGAGAGGATCACAGCAGGGCGGCAAACAACGTTCGCACCAGTCCCGTGATGGCCGCCGCAACAACCGCAACCGGCATGGTGGCAGCTCGCAACGCCGCACGCCATCGTCCGGCAAGGCACCTGCCAGCAGCTAATTCAGAGGTACCCTGGCATGCTGATCGAAGCGGCCCCCTATCTGCTGCTCGGCGCCTTCGTCGGCCTGCTGGCCGGTTTGCTGGGGGTGGGCGGCGGGCTGATTATCGTGCCGGTACTCAGTGGTCTTTTTATCGCCCAGGGCGTACACAGCGAAATTATTATGCACCTGGCACTGGGCACCTCCCTGGCCAGCATCCTCGCCACTTCGATTTCTTCTGTTTACAGCCATCATCGCAGGGGCGCAGTACACTGGACCAGCGCCTGTAAACTGACGCCGGGTATATTGCTCGGCGCCTGGTCAGGCGGCATGGCCGCCGGCTCCCTGAGCAGCGAGCTGCTGCGGCCGATATTTGCTACTTTCGAACTGCTGGTGGCACTGTATATGCTGCTGGGCAGCCGACCGGACACCCATCAATCACAGCCATCCGCCATCAACTACAGCATCAGCGGCACCGTGATTGGTTTTATCTCGGCAATTGTCGGCATTGGCGGCGGCACCATGACGGTACCCTGGCTGGTATGGCACGGGCAGCGTATTCATCAGGCGATCGCCACCTCGGCGGCCGTGGGTTTCCCGATTGCGCTGGCCGGTGCGCTGAGCTACCTGGTTGCCGGCTGGCAACACGTTAACCTGCCAGCGCAGTCACTGGGTTTTATTTATTTGCCGGCGTTACTGGGCATCATTCTGAGCAGTATGCTGTTTGCACCGCTGGGCGCCGCACTGGCACACCGGCTGGATGTGCGGCGACTGAAAAAACTCTTCGCACTGTTATTGCTTGGCCTGTCGGCCTATCTGTTTGCCAGTTAACGCGGTTTGCTGGCTGCTGGTTTTACAGTATCCTTATCAACATTTTCTGTGACCGCTTCGCCTGCACCCTGCCCGCCAATTGCGCCCTGTTTTAAACCCGACTGGTAACGCATCGGGTAAAGCACTTCACTGAGTTTGATTACCGCAGTGATAAACAGCTGTTTGGGGTAGCGTCGGCAATCCCGCTCCAGCCAGCGTTGCGCGGTGGGAAAATCGGTTTCTCCCAGCAGATCATAGGTATTGGGCATAATCACATTAAACGCGGAAAAATAGCCGACCACCCAGTCGACAAAATAATCCTGTTCCTTGCCGCCTTTTTCCATCGATTCAAGGTAGATACTGCAGCTATCCGCACCGGCGCCGTACACCGCATAGCTGTCTTCAAAGTCCCGTGCGCCTGCAATAAAACTGGCAGCAAGCAAACTGGTGATAAGCAGAATTCGAGTCAACATTGTTTTTCCATAGTGCTCCTGATGACGAACTGAGCGGGTGATTAATTACAGACCCATAAGCAAAGCATACCTGCTGATATCGCAGGGCGCGAGCCTGTTTTCAATCCGCTGCAACTTTTCTGCGATTTGTGTTTTATGTGTAATCAGACTATTGTCTGATTAAGCGGCCAGCAGGAACCCACCATGAACCCGTCTGATAAAAAGCCCGAACTCAAACTGTCGGTGCTGAGCGATTACATCTGCCCCTTCTGTTACATCGGGCATCTGCGTCTTGAGTCACTGCGCGAGCACTATCAGCTGAAGGTCAACTGGTGCTTTATCGAAATTCACCCGGAAACACCCGCCAGTGGGCAATCGGTCAAACTGCTGGATTACAGCCAGGCCAGCTGGGACCAGATGATGCAAAACCTGCTTTCACTGGCGGCCGAAGAAGGCGTGACCCTGTGCGAGCAGACCATCACCACCAACTCCCGCAAGGCACTGCTGTTGAGCGAGGCCTGTAAGCCGCTGGGAGCCGATGTGTTTTACCCATTGCACCGTGCGCTGTTTGAAGCCTGTTTTGTTGAAGGCCGCAATATTGGTGACGAAGCGGTATTGCGTGATATTGCCCACGCACATCGAATTCCCGACAATATCATTCGCCAGGCCTGGAGCGACCCATACAGTGATGGTCCGGCCAACAGCGTACCCGCCAGCCTGCTGCCCTACCTGCAATATGCCGGTGCAATTCAGGCGAAAAGCGTACCCACCTTTATTATCGGTGAACAGATGCTACCCGGCGTTGTTAGCCGTGACGCACTGCTGGCAGCGGCCCGATCGGTAACCGGCGCAAGCCATGAACCAGCCTCCGCGACTGACAACAGGTGAAATCAACGGCAATCTGATCTAGGATAGCGATTCCGCTAATTATTGTGTTACACAGCTATGGATTACCCCAAAAGCGAACTGTGGAATTACTCCACACACCTGTGGACTCTGCCCGGTGTAGAAGACCTCTGTATTAGCCTGCAAACCGAGTACGATGCAGATGTAAACCTGCTGATCTACTGCCTGTGGCTGGGTGAGCAAAAGCGCTGCCTGAATGAAGATGATTTACAGGTGATGCTGGACACGGTTAAACCCTGGCAGACCATGATCAAACCGCTACGGAATTCTCGCCGCATGATGCAGCAACAGATGATTGCCATGCCCGGCGAGCTGGTGGAACAGAGTATCGCCAATATGAAAGAGATGGAAATCAATGCTGAACACATGGCCCAGCTGGCACTGGAAAAAGCACTCGACCCGGACAATATCCAGCGCACAGAATCCGCTTCAATCGCCGACTGCGGGCTGGCCAATCTGCAACTGTATATGCTGTCCCGTGACAGCATCGACAATATAAATGATGTCACGGCTATTCTGGGGCAACTGCTCACCGCAGTGGTTGCCGATGAGGAAGCGGTGCAAATGGCGTTGATGAATCAGCTGGCGGGTTAAAAACCAAACAGCAGTCGTTGGTCGTTAGTCCTTCGTCATTAGTCAAAAGAAAAAACTGACTAAAGACTAAAGACTAAAGACTAACGAGAGTTACTCAGCAACAGCGGCATCTACCATTTTTTTCAGTTCACCGTTTTCAGACATTTCCAGGGTAATATCACAGCCACCAATCAGTTCGCCGTTGATATAAACCTGTGGGAAAGTTGGCCAGTCGGCGTAACGTGGCAGGTTCTGGAACACATCAGGATCTGCCAGTACATTGCAGTAACCAAACTCCTTACCGCATTGCTTCAGGGCTTCTGCGGTGCGGCTGGAAAAGCCACATGACGGGAACTGGGGTGTACCCTTCATAAAAATAAATACCGGATGCTTTTTAACGGCTTCGTCAATGCGCTCCATTACGTCCATAGGTCACCTCAAAATTTTGGAATAATTGCTAATCGCTGTATATCGGGTCAATTCTAGTGCTTTCAAGTGCTTTATAACACCCTTTGCTATCAGGGCTTTAACGCAAGCCATCTACATGACGTTGCAACCACATTTCCAGCAGTGCCAGATGCCACAGCTTACTGCCCTGTAAACGGGTGTGATAGGACTCCGGGCTGGCCAGTAATTTTTCCACATAGGCCGCATTGAACAGACCCCGCTGGCGCGCTGCATCACTGTGCAGCACAGTGCGCATAAACTCGAGAAACTCACCGCGCACATATTTCAATGCTGGCACCGGGAAGTAGGCTTTGGGGCGATCAATCACCGCATCGGGCAACAGGCCGCGGGCAATTTTTTTCAGCACATGTTTACCACCGGACTGCAGTTTCATTTCTGGCGGCATACTCGCCGCCAGCTCCACCAGTTGATGATCAAGAAACGGCACACGCGCTTCCAGCCCCCAGGCCATGGTCATATTATCCACCCGCTTGACCGGGTCGTCGACAATCAATGTGGTCACATCCAGCCGCAGCACCCTGTCCAGGTACTCATCGGCATTACCCTGTGCCAGCAGCTTGCTGATCAACTGGCTGGTATGGTCCTCACCACGGTATTTTTCCGCCACTGTCTGCAGGTATTCTTCATGATCCCGGTCGAAGTAACGCGAGGCAAACCGCTGTAAGTCATCCTCGCCCTGTGCCTCGTGCATCTGCGGATACCAGAAGTAGCCGGCAAATACCTCATCCGCCCCCTGGCCACTCTGCACCACTTTGACTTCTCGCGACACCTGTTCCGACAGCATATAAAACGCCACCGCATCCTGTCCCACCATGGGTTCAGCCATCACATCCACCGCATCTGGCAGGTAGCTGAGTACGCGATCGTTGCGAATAAAAAACTTGTGATGATCGGTGGAAAATCTGTCCACCACCTGATCGGAAAACTCGAACTCGTTGCCCTTTTCTTCCGGCTGATCCTCGAAGCCCACGGTAAAGGTTTTTAAATTACCCACACCGGCTTCGGCTAACAGCCCCACCAGCAGGCAGGAGTCCAGCCCACCGGAGAGCAGCACGCCCACCGGCACATCGGCGATGGTTTTGCGCTTTTCCACCGCCGCCCTGAGCGAGTCGTGTATTGCCTCGACCCACTCCTGCTCATGCATTTTTTCCGCCGGGCGAATGGCGCTTAATGCCCAGTACTCATGTTCACTGTAACTACCGTCGGCCTTGAAGCACATGCTGTGTGCAGGACGCATTTTCTGTATGCCGTTTAAAATGGTATGGGGGGCCGGAATCACCGCATGCAGCGTGAGCTGATGATGCAGCCCCACCGGGTTGATCAAGGTATCAATATCACGGGTCGCCAGCAGCGCCTGGGCATTGGAGGCAAACAGCAGACGTTTGCCATTGAATGAATAATACAGCGGCTTGATGCCCATGCGGTCACGCCCCAGAAACAGGCTGTGCTTGCGCATATCCCAGATGGCAAAGGCAAACATGCCGTGCAGGCGTTCTACGCAGGCCTCACCCCACTCGGCATAGGCCTTGATGATCACCTCAGAATCACCACTGGAGAAAAAGTGATAGCCCTTGTCCTGCAGTTGCGAACGCAGTTGCGGAAAGTTATAGATGGTGCCATTGAACACCAGCGCCAGTCCCAGTTGCTGATCAATCAGTGGCTGGTTGGCATGCTCGGACAGGTCGATAATCGCCAGCCGGCGATGCCCCAGGGCAACTGGCCCATCGGAATAGGAACCACCATGATCCGGACCACGACGTTCCAGCTGCGCCATCATGCTATGCGTCAGTGCAAGATCCGGTGTCTGCCCATCAAATCGAAACTCACCGCATATGCCACACATAAATTACTCTACTTTATTTGATTGGTTTGTACTAAGAGTCGCTGCAGACTGCTTACTGCCCGATGGTATCAGATGCCTGCGCAAACATCAGCGGATTAAAACAGCTGCTCCGGGATTGCATTGCTACCATTGGCATCGGCGGGAATACGGTCTGCGGCCACCGCTTTGGGCGCATACTCGCTGCGGAACATTTCAAACACCACATTCTGGTCACCGTCATTGGCCAGCTCGCCGGTTTCGGCATTGATACGCACATTCACCAGCCCATCCGGTCGTTGCATTTCGGTTTCAGGCGTACCCTTCAACGCCTCACGCATAAACTCGACCCACATCGGCAACGCCGCCTTGGAACCGGTTTCATAGTTACCCAGCGATGTCTGCTGCTGATCAAATCCGACCCACACTGTAGTCACCAGCTTGTGATTGAAGCCGTTAAACCAGGCATCTTTCTGGTCATTGGTGGTGCCGGTTTTACCGTGCAGATCGTTACGCCCCAGCGCCCGTGCGCGTCGTCCGGTGCCGCGGTTGATCACATCCTGCATAATCGAGTTCATGATATAGACAATGCGTTCGTCCAGTGCCCGCTCCGCCTGCCTGGGCAAGCGATAGGCAAGACTGCCTTCATCGCTCATCGCTGGTGTAGCCGCGGCTGTTTCACCGCTCTGCGCTGTCTGTTCCGCGGTTTGTGGCACCGACTCCGTGCCACCCGTTGCCGAAGGCTCAACGTCTGCCAGGGCTTCCTGCAGTAACGCATCTTCCGCCTGCTTCTGCGCAATCGCCCGGCGTGCTGCCTGGCGCTCACGTTGCACCTCCAGCTCACAACTCACACAGGCCACATCCGGGTCTGCCTCGTATAAAACATTGCCCTGGATATCTTCAATACGCTGGATAAAAAAGGGCGTGATCCGATAGCCACCGTTGGAGAAGGTGGCAAAACCGGCGGACAACTGCAACGGGCTGAATTCACCGGTACCCAGCGCCAGCGACAGGTCATGGGGTAGCTGGGAAGAGTCAAAGCCGAAGCGCTCGGCAAAGTTTTTTGCATAGCGCACACCGATATCCCGCAGGATACGGATCGACACCAGGTTACGTGATTTAACCAGTGCATCACGCAGCCGGGTTGGGCCGTAGAATTTGCCACTGTAGTTTTCCGGTCGCCAGGTGCCTTCCAGCACCGGGTCATGGAACACTACCGGCGCATCATTAATCAGGGTGGCGGCGGTGTAGCCTTTTTCCAGTGCCGCGCTGTAAACAAACGGCTTAAAGCTGGAACCCGCCTGACGCCGCGCCTGCACCGCCCGATTAAACTTGCTGTGATAAAAATCGAAACCGCCGACCAGTGCCTGTATCGCGCCATCGTTGGAACGCACACTGCTCAGCGCGCCCTGTACTTCGGGAATCTGCCCCAGTTTCCACAGACCTTCCTGCTGATAGATACGCACCACATCACCGACCTGCAGAATATCGCTGGCCAGCTCGGGCGCGGCGCCCTGTGTGTTGCGATCAATATAGGGGTTTGCCCACTGTAATCCTTGCCAGTCCAGGTTAATCAGCCGTCCACCTTTCAGATACACCCGTGCGGTCTGTTCATCCACCTTCACTACCAGTGCTGGATGCACCTCAGCCACCACATCCATGCCTTCAATCGCCGCTTCCCAACGTACTTGCGGTGACTCAAAGCCATCCAGCAGGCTGTCACTGATATCCACCTGTTTTTCCACACCGCGATAACCGTGGCGCATATCATAGGCCAGCAGAGCATAACGCACGCTCTCGTTAGCCGCCTTCTGCAAACGACCATTGATGGTGGTAATCACATTCAGTCCACGGCTGTAGGCCTCCTCGCCAAACTGTCGACTGATTTCGGCACGCACCATTTCCGCCACATAAGGTGCCGACACATCCGCGGCCGACTCGTGATAACCGGCGGTGGCTGGCTGCGCTTTGGCAAAGCGCATATCCGATTCACTGATAAAGCCCAGCGCCAGCATGCGCCCCAGTACATAGTCACGGCGGATCAGCGCGCGTGATGGATTAATCACCGGGTTATATCTGGACGGCGCCTTGGGCAATCCGGCAATCATCGCCAGCTGCGCCAGACTCAGCGAGTCCAGTGGCTTGCCGTAATACACCTGTGCGGCGGCTGCGACCCCATAGGCCCGGTTACCCAGATAGATCTTATTTAAATACAGCTCCAGCACCTGGTTCTTGCTCAGCTGCTGCTCGATTTTGAGTGCGAGAAAAATCTCGTTGAGTTTACGCGCGAAGGTTTTTTCACTGCTCAGGTAGAAATTACGTGCCAGCTGCATGGTGATGGTGCTGCCCCCCTGGCCACGTTCCCCGGTGGTGACCAACACCATGGCTGCACGCAGGATGCCCTGATAATCCACACCGGGATGCTCATAAAAGCGGTCGTCTTCCGCGGCCAGAAAGGCCTGGCGCAATAACAGTGGGATCTCGTCGATGGCTTTGGGCGAGCGGCGCTTTTCACCGTATTCGGCAATCAGTCCGCCTTCTGCGCTGTAAATACGCAACGGCACCTGTAACTGAATATCACTCAGGCCTTCAATGGAGGGCAACCTGGGTTCCAGATAAAGATAGAGCGCAATCAGGGTAGCCAGGGCTAATGTAAGGATGGAGAAAAAAATTTTCGAACTGATTCGAAGAATTTTCAAAAATTTTTGCATATTATCTGAAACACCTTTCAACAAATTAAAACGGCGCGGGACTGCAATAGACGCCGTATAAAATGTCAATCCACTCAAAATTAACTTATTTTTCAGCTACCTGGCGCTGAGAGGTAAGAATTATAACGCGAATTGCCCCACCAGAAGCGTGAAATCCATGGCAAATGATCTATTAAAGAGCTGCGGGAATTATAGCCTCAGAACGTGATTCAAGCGACAGGATATTAAAAATAGACTAGTATTATTCGATACTTGCAGCTAATATTTAATGCAAAACCACACAAAAGAACTATAACTACTTATTACATATAGTGGATCGAGAGGAACGCGACGTGTTTCAACTGAAACGCAAGAAACCGACATTACTGGGAATAGACATCAGTTCGACATCTGTCAAGCTGGTCGAGCTATCAAAGACCGACTCTGGCTACCGCGTAGAAAGCCTTGCGGTCGAGCCTTTACCGGTCAATGCGGTTACCGAGAAGAATATAGAGGACGTAGAAGCCGTAGGGGAAACCCTGAGCAAGGCGCTGAAGAAGTCGGGCACCAGGTGCAAGCTCGCCGCGCTCGCAGTTCCCGGCTCATCGGTCATCACTAAAGTCATTACCATGCCGGCCAATCTGTCGGACAGCGAGATGGAAACCCAGATCGAGCTTGAAGCCGACCAGTATATTCCTTATCCGCTGGAAGAAATTAATCTTGATTTTCAGGTACTGGGCGAAACCCGCGGCAACCCCGATACGGTGGATGTGCTGCTGGCGGCTTCGCGCAGTGAAAACGTAGAAACCCGCACCGCGATCGCGGAAATTGCCGGCCTGACCACAAAGATTATTGATGTGGAAGCCTACACCATTGAAAAGGCTACCCAGCTGCTGACGCCCCATATAAAGCCCCAGCCAGCGGCAACAGAAGAAGGCGAAGAGGAAGAAGAACCCGGCTCCTTTGTAATTGCAGTGCTGGATGTTGGCGCCACCATGACCAGCCTCAATGTGATTGAAAACAACGAACTCATCTATACCCGCGAGCAGGCGTTTGGTGGCAAGCAGCTTACCGAAGAAATCATGCGCCGCTATGGCCTCGCCTATGAAGAAGCGGGTCGCCTGAAAAAGGTCGGCGGCTTACCGGACAACTATATTCCGGAAGTACTGGAGCCCTTTAAAGAAAATATGGCGCAGCAGGTCAGCCGTTTTCTGCAGTTTTTCTATACAGCAGGTCAGCATGAGTCAGTCGATATGATTGCACTGGCCGGTGGCTGCGCTTCCATACCAGGCATAGACGAGCTGATTTCAACCCAGCTTGGGGTCGAGACCATCATCGCCAATCCGTTCGCCGATATGGATCTGTCAAACAAAGTAAATTCCCAGGCGCTGAGTAATGATGCACCGGCATTGATGATTGCCTGCGGTCTTGCCATGAGGAGCTTCGACTAATGGCACAAATTAACCTGCTACCCTGGCGCGAAGAGCTACGCAAGGAACAAACCAACAATTTCCTCGCCATGCTGGGGCTTTCAATCCTGCTAACCATCGGCATTATTGCAGTCATTCACTTCAATGTCGCCGGCATGATCACACATCAGGAAAAACGCAATAAAATCCTTAAGGATGAAATCAGCCGTCTCGATATCGAGCTGATAAAAATACAGGACCTGGAAACCACCAAAGCGCAACTGCTGTCACGCATGGAAATTATCCAGTCCTTGCAGCAGAAACGCCCACAGATTGTTCACCTGTTCGATGAAATTGTACGCACGGTACCGGAAGGCCTGCACATTAACGAACTCACCCAGCTTGGTGAAACCTTAACCATCAATGGCATTGCTGAGTCTAATGGTCGCGTATCTGCCTATATGCGCAACATTGACCGCTCAGACTGGCTCACCAAACCAAGACTGAATGTTATCGAAAGCATTCGCGAGGATGGCCGTGGCAGCAAGTTCACACTGATTGCCAAACAGTCATCGCCTAAAGCTGACGATGATAAAGCCGGGGAGCTGTAATGGATTTGTCTAAACTCAATGAAATCGACCTCAGTAATATTGACGTCAATGACATCAAGAAAATCGGCAGCGCGCCTGCACCGGTCAAGGCCATTATCATTATCCTGATATGTCTGATCGTAGCGGGCGTCGGACTCTTTTTTGATACAAAAAAACAGCTGGAAGAGCTGGAGAAAAAAGAAAAACAGGAAGTCTCGTTGCGCGAAACCTTTGATGAAAAGCAAAGCAAGGCCGCTAACCTCGAAGCTTATTCACAGCAGCTGGATGAAATGAAAAAATCCTTCGGCGCACTGCTTCGACAACTGCCCAATAAAACAGAAATTGAATCGCTGTTAACCGACATCTCACAAACCGGTATTGCCAGCGGCCTGGAAATCGACTATTTCAAACCGGAAGGTCTGGCGCCCAAGGAATTCTATGCTGAATTTCCCATTAAATTGCGGGTCACCGGTCGTTACCACCAGTTCGGCCATTTTGTCAGTGGTGTGGCGGCTCTTCCCCGCATTGTCACCATGAGAAACATCAGTATTAAAAAAGCAAAAGATTCGGCCGTGCTACTGGAAATGGAAGTAACCGCCGTCACCTATCAATATCTCGATGAAGAAGAGGATATTTACTAATGTCCTTTAAAAACACACAACTGATCCTCTTAATGGCAATGGGCCTGAGCGCCTGTACACAGAGCAATGATGACCTGTACAACTTCATTGAAGAGACCAAGTCCAAACATCTGGGCAGTGTTCAGCCTCTGCCCACGTTTGAGCCCTATAAAAACTTTGCTTATCCAGCCGCTGACCTGCGCGACCCGTTTGAATCGACGTTTGATATAGAGCCCGATCAACAGGTCAGCCAGAGCAGTCTGCGCCCCAATGTAACTCGCCCCAAAGAGCCGCTGGAAAACTTCCCCCTAGATACCTTAAGCATGGTTGGCATACTGGAACAGGCGCCCAACACCTGGGGCCTGGTGAAAGACCCAAACAATGTTGTACACCGCGTACAAGTCGGCAATTACGCAGGCCAGAACGAAGGCGAAATAGTTGCTGTATCTGAAAAACAAATCGATATTGTTGAAATTATACCTGATGGCATGGGCGGCTATATAGAACGTACCGCATCCCTGGCCATTGGTTCAAAATAAAAAGAGTATGGAGCAATCATGAAAAGCTTATTTAACCGCATTAAAATCTCAATGCACAGCAGGGTAGTTTTCAGCTTCATGCTGATAGTATTAGCAGGCTTCAATCTGCAATCCGTCAGCGCTAACACAAACAATATCGAAGAGATCACCTACACCTCATTACCCGGCAATCGCCTGCAGCTCAATATTCGCTTGAGTGATCTGGCAGAAAAACCGCTGAGCTTTAATATCGACAATCCGGCGCGGATTGCCTTCGACTTTAACAACACCCGCAGCAAGCTGCCAAAAAGAAATCAGAATATCGGTATTGGCGTTGCACAGTCACTGACTGCAGTCACAGTTAAAGACAAAACCCGAGTTATTCTCAACCTGACAGAAACAGTTCCATACACTGTATCCGTTAATCGTGACACGGTGTCCGTGGTTCTGGAAAGTGAGGGTGGCAGTTCAGGTACAGCCAGACGCGGCAGCCTGGCACAGATGACCGAAAACCGTAACATGAGCTACGGTAAGGCGGTATCAAAAATCGATTTCCGTCGTGGCGAAAAGGGCGAAGGCCGTGTACTACTGCACTTGAGCGAAGCCAATATCCCCGTCGACATTCGCAGAGAGTTTGGCAAGCTGGTGATCAGTTTCACCAACACCAACCTGCCAGAAGAACTGCATCAAAGACTGGATGTACTGGACTTTGCCACACCGGTTAAGGCCATCGACAGCTTCACCAGTGATGGCAATGCACGCGTGGTTATCGAGCCAACCGATGCTGAGTTCGAGCACCTTGCTTACCAGACTGACAGACTATTTACGATTGAATTGATCCCGGTTTCCAAAGAAGAACTGGAAGAAGCCAACAAAGCCAAATTCGGCTACACAGGCGAACGTTTATCACTCAACTTCCAGGATATTCCAGTGCGTGCGGTACTGCAGCTGATTGCTGACTTTACCGGCCTTAACGTAGTGGTGAGTGACTCGGTGGACGGCAACCTGACACTGCGGCTGAAGAATGTTCCCTGGGACCAGGCGCTGGATATTATTCTCAAAGCGAAAGGCCTGTCCAAGCGCGAATCAGGCAATGTCATGCTGGTTGCACCCAGCGAAGAAATTGCTGCACAGGAAAAACTGGATCTTGAGTCCATGCAGCAGGTCACCGAGCTGGCACCGATTCGCAGCGCACATTTTGAAATCAACTTTGCCAAGGTAAAAGATCTGGCTCAGTTATTTGAAGGCGGCGAAGAAGGCAGTCTCAGCCTGTTATCACCTCGCGGTAGTGTGATTATGGACGAGCGCACCAACACACTGATTGTAAAAGACACCGAAAACGTGATTTCTGAAATCCGCCGCACTCTGGACAAACTGGACATTCCAGTGCGTCAGGTACTGATTGAGTCACGTATCGTGATTGCCACCGATGACTTCAAGAAAGAACTGGGTGTGCGCTTCGGTGCCACGGCAGCACAGATTAGCGGCAATGATGGTTTCAGTGCCACTTCAGGTACATTCCCTGCCACCAATACCATTACCAACAGCGGTATCGACAATATTGCGAATGGTGGAACAGCGGCACCTTTAACCATGCCTTCTGGTTCGGATCGACTCAATGTGAATCTGCCGGTGGTCGGTGCCACAGGCAGCATCGCCTTTACCGTACTGAGTGGCGGCAACCTGCTGGATCTCGAATTATCCGCACTGCAGGGCGAAGAAGTGGGCGAAATTGTTTCCAGCCCCCGCGTGGTCACCTCAGATCGCCACGAAGCCTTCATTGAACAGGGTGTAGAAATACCCTATCTGTCAGCCTCCTCTAGCGGTGCTACACAGGTGGAATTCAAGAAGGCGGTATTAAGCATCAATGTCACCCCACAGATTACCCCGGATGACCGCATTATTATGGATCTGTCAGTTAACAAGGATGCGGTGGGCCAGGTGTTTGCCAATATCCCCAGCATCGACACCCGCCAGGTCACCACACAGGTACTGGTCAACAATGGCGATACCATTGTGCTGGGCGGTATTTATGAAACCGAATCACGCAACCAGCTGGACAAGGTACCCGTACTGGGCGACCTGCCATTGATTGGTGGCATGTTCAGAAACACCGCAGAATCTATAGAAAAACAGGAACTTTTAATCTTTGTTACGCCAAAAATATTAAAAGACTCGCTTAGCCTGTAACACGACTGCATGGATTACCAGCTATGAATATAAAAAACAAATTACTGCCATTAATTATTGCAACTGCCGCACTGGCAGCTGCGGGTTGTGACACGGCTAGTGAGAGCCCATGGTCTCCTGATGGTGGGTCCTCAAACAATATCGTTTCTGCAAAGAATTTTTCGCTGGTATTCAGTGATCTAAGCCCCGATGTATACGAAACTGCAACGAGTATAACCACTAATGGAATTGAAGTTGAAGTAACTGTGAATGCAGGTGACCGTTTTCAGGCAAAGGTTACCGGTGGCACGGTATTTTTTAGAACAGAAGTCGGTTTACTCGACAATAGCAGCTGTGAACTGGTTGATGGCTCCTGCACAGTTACCTGGTTTAGTAACATTGTACCTGGGGATGTCCCAGCCGATGGCATAAACACTATTACAGCCTATATGACAGGCGAAGAAGGGTTTAGCGACTTAAACGGTAACGGCATTTTTGATGATGGTGATATTTTCACACATGATTCGTCTGATCCATTTCTAGATCTTTCTCACGATGGCAATAACCCCACATACAACATAGGCGTAGATGCACTCATTGTTGATACAGACTTCACTGATGCTGATATGCTTTATAGTGGTTCTGGGTGTGCTCATCCAACTCTTTGTGCCAACAGCACTACAACATATATATATACGACACACAGGAAATGGACTTAGCTTACTAAGCTGCTACCATTTAATTACCAAGAGGGTTTTGATGATATTTACACATGAAACTATCATCAAAACTCTAAGTATAATTTGGCCTTCTGCTCGCTCAGTGGTAAGGTAACCAATTTCACTGTGAAAACAACTAACAACATCTTCCTAATTGGCCCCATGGGTGCTGGCAAAACTACCATGGGGCGTCAAATCGCCAAACGTCTACACATGGCTTTCGCAGACAGCGACCATGCCATTGAGGCGCACACTGGTGTCGACATTCCACTGATTTTCGAGAAAGAAGGTGAAGCCGGTTTTCGTAAGCGCGAAACAGCCATTATTGATGAACTGACGCAGCAGCAGAACCTGGTGCTGGCCACCGGTGGCGGCGCTATCCTTGCGGAAGAAAACCGTCGTCACCTGAAACAGCGCGGCGTTGTGATCTACCTGCAAAGCGATATTAAACATTTGATTGAGCGCACCCGCCATGATAAAAATCGGCCTTTGCTGCAAACTGCTAATCCTGCAGCCAGACTACGGGAGCTGATGACCATTCGTGAGCCGCTGTATCTGCAAACCGCAGATATCATTATCAACACCGGACAACAGTCCATTCGCAGCGTCATCAATATCATCCTGGAAAAAATTAAAGCATTTCAGAGCACAGACAAATGATCACCTTAAAAGTCAACCTTGGCGAGAGAAGCTACCCTATCTGCATCGGCCAGAACCTGCTCTCGCAAAGCGAGCTGATTACCCAGCATATTCCCGGCAACAGCGCACTGATTGTCACTAACGAGACCGTGGCCCCGCTGTATCTGCAACAGCTGGAGCAATCACTCGAAGGTATCCGTCATCAGTCACTGATTCTGCAAGACGGCGAGGAATATAAAAACCTGGATGTACTCAGTAGCATTTACGATTTCCTGCTGAAAAACCGTTATGACCGTAATACCACACTGATTGCACTGGGTGGCGGGGTTATCGGTGATATCACCGGCTATGCAGCGGCCACCTACCAGCGTGGTGTACACCTGATCCAGATCCCCACTACCCTGCTGTCCCAGGTGGATTCCTCGGTCGGCGGCAAAACCGCGGTAAACCACCCGCTTGGCAAAAACATGATCGGCGCCTTCTATCAGCCCAGAGCAGTTATTGCCGACACCACCACCCTGAATACACTGGAAGATCGTCAGCTTAGCTCCGGTATTGCCGAAGTCATCAAGTACGGTCTGATAAGGGATGTCGAATTTCTTGAGTGGCTGGAAAACAATATGGATCGCCTGCTCGATCGTGATCCAGAAGCACTGGCCTACGCGATTGAACGCTCCTGCAAGAACAAGGCTGAGATTGTTGCCGCTGATGAAAAGGAAAGCGGCCAGCGAGCCCTGCTCAACCTGGGTCACACTTTCGGACATGCGATTGAAACCGGCATGGGTTACGGCGCCTGGCTACATGGTGAGGCGATTGCCAGTGGCATGGTGATGGCAGCTCGCCTCTCGCATACACTGGGCTGGATTAGTGAAAGTGATGTATCCCGTGTAGTGGATATTGTTGAGCGTGCCAATCTGCCAGTAAAAGCGCCACAGAACATGAGCGCTGATCGCTTTATCGAACTGATGGCGATTGACAAAAAAGTATCGGACGGCGTACTAAAACTGGTACTGTATAAGGCCATCGGTGAGGCGGTTATCAGCAAAGATTATACGGAAGACGCGCTGCGGGAAGCCATTTCCGAAAGTTATTAATGCACAACACAGAGGAGGAAGCAGATGCAGAATGGCTATGATCTGAACAACCTGGCAGCCTATGCATGCAGCGAAGCAACCTCCCGTGGCCGCTTACACAACGAGCCCGACCCTGTGCATCGCACCCAGTATCAACGTGACCGCGACCGCATCATTCACTCATCGGCCTTCCGCCGCCTGGAATATAAAACCCAGGTATTTGTCAACCACGAGGGCGATCTGTTCCGCACCCGGCTGACCCATTCACTGGAAGTTTCACAAATAGCCCGCTCAATTGCGCGCAAGTTGTACCTGCACGAAGACCTGGCAGAAACCATCGCGATTGCCCACGACCTGGGACACGCGCCCTTTGGCCACGCCGGTCAGGATGCGCTCAACCACTGCATGAAAGGCTATGGCGGCTTTGAACACAATTTACAGTCATTGCGCGTGGTCGATGAACTGGAAGAAAAATACGCCGAGTTCCCCGGCCTGAATCTGAGCTTTGAATCCCGTGAAGGCATTCTCAAACACTGCTCTAATAAAGATGCAAAAAAACTCGGCGATCTGGGTTTACGTTTTCTCAACAGGCACCAGCCCAGCCTGGAAGCCCAGGCCTGTGACAAGGCCGATGAAATTGCCTATAACAACCACGACATTGACGATGGCGTACGCTACGGTCTGATCACCATCAAGCAGCTACTGCAAACCCAGCTGTTTCGTGAGCAACACGAACTGGTGATGCAGAAATACCCGAAGATCAATGACAACTGCCTGATTCATGAAGTCATCCGCCGCATGATCAGCCGCATGGTAGTTGACCTGATCGATACCAGTCGTAGCCGAATTGAATCGCTGAATTTAACCCACCCCGATGATGCAAGACAGCAGTCACAGTACATTGTTGGCTTCAGCGAAGAGATGCAGAAGCAGACACAGGAACTGAAACGCTTCCTGATGAAAAATCTGTACCGCCATTACCGCGTGCAACGCATGACCACCAAGGCGGAGCGGGTATTAACCGCGCTATTCGATGCCTTTATTAACGACCTGCGCATCCTGCCACCGGATGCACTCAAACACTGTAAAAAGCTGCAGGAAAAAATGGGCGACAACGGTATTGCACGTGGTGTGTCCGATTACATTGCCGGCATGACAGATCGCTATGCCATTGTTGAATATGAGCGCATATTCAACCCCCGCCAGTTATCCTTTGCCAACCTTATTCCATAAGTCAGACTGCCATGGCACGTAAAAAATCAATCAATAACATTTCCGGTAACTGCCATCTGAATCAGCAGACGCTGGACTATTTAAAACTGAGCAAACAACCCTTTGGCAAAGAAGTGTTGTCCAGCCAGATGTTTTATAGTGACGCCAGTCTTGAAAAAATCATTAATAATATCCGTCACCAGGCGCAGTTCAGTGAGTTATTATTACTGGTAGAAGGCCCGCATGGCTCAGGCAAAACCAGCCTGTTTCGTCACCTGCTACAGGCTGATACACCCAATATCAAGCTATTACCGGTGCAGGCTGAAACCACCGACACGCTGGCTCATCTGCAACAGAAAGCCGCGCTCCACCTTGAAGAGATGGGAAGTTCTGCGCAGCTGGATGAAAACCTGAACAGTTTGCAAAGCTTTGACCAGATAGCCCTGCTGGTCATTGATGATGCTCATGTACTCAGTGACAGCACGCTGCAGGCGTTGATTAACTATCAACAACAGCTTCAGCAGCAGAACATCACTCTGAAAATTCTGTTTTTTGCCAATAATGGCCTGGCGCAGACCCTGCAAAAAATTACCGAAATTGCAGATAACCAGATCTATGTGCAGAGCATGCCACAGTACCGCACCAAACAGGCGGCACACTTCATCCATTTCAAACTGCAATGCGCAGGCTACCAGGGTGAGCCCTTGCTAAGCAGCAAAGACCTGCAGCAGCTGGATAAAAAAATCAATGGCAGCGCACTGAGCTTAATGCAGCATACCGCGCAATTACTTGAACAACAGATTAAAAAGAAAACCGCCACACCACTAAGCCGCTGGATAAAAATCCTGATGGCGATTTTACTGTTACTGATTGCCTTAATCAGCCTGGCGATTTATTTCGACATTGCCCAGTTTGCAGAAAAGTCACACGACAGCTCCGGTTCAGGACAGGCACCACTCACCACAGAACCCAGGGTCATTGCACAGCAGGCATCCCCCGCCAATGAAAACCCGGCGAATGCAGAAGCCCTGATTGAAAATAATCAGCCACCACAGGCCGCTGACAGTCAGCGCAAGCAAATAGACAGCAGCATTCAATCGGATGAAGCTGGAACAAAGCAGGCAAACACGGTTGAACGCAGCTCCAGCACAGCTCAGACCACAGCACAGAAACCGGCAACAACGCTTGCTACGAATAACAGCGATGTGCCTGAAACCACTACGCACACTGCGGCAAATGACAGCGTGGTTAGCAATACTGACAGCAGCAAAAAGCCGCTGCCAACCGAATCGGTCGCCGAGCCGACAACGGTGCCTAATAAAGCGAATGTGACTGCACAAAAGCCACAGGCAACCAGACCCGCACCGGCCAAACTACCGGCGGCACTGTTACAACTCAGGGTAATGGGTTTGCGCGAAGCGGACTGGTTATTAGCACAAAACGGTTCACACTGGACCATCCAGTTACTCGGCGCACGGGAACCGGAAACTCTGCTGGTGTTTGCACAACGCCATCAACTGGGCGATCAGGCAGCCTGGTACAAAACCTGGCTGAGCAGCCAGCCCTATTATGTTGTGGTGTATGGCAACTACGCTTCACGGGATGCCGCACGAGCGCAGATTAACCAGCTGCCGGAGGCATTACGCAGCGCCAGGCCCTGGGTAAAAAGCTTCGACTCGGTACAAAAGACCATTAAATAAAGTCGTTAGTCATTGGTCTTTCGTCTAAGACTAATGACTAATGACTAATGACTAATGACTAATGACTACGCAGTATAGCCACCACCCCCCGGTGTCTTAATCGCTACCATGTCCCCTGCCCTGAGCCGTGCAGAAAACTTGGCGGGATACAGTTTGCCATTAATCCGGTTTTCTCCCACTGCCCCACTCGCCTTACACCCTTCAGCCAGCTGAATTTCTCCAGCCTGAACTCCCCAGGGTGCATGTGTACGGCGCTCACTCAACACGGTGACATGGCAATCACTTAACAGCGTATAACTTCGCTCAATCCCCTCGCCGCCCTGATGCACGCCGGCACCGGCAGAGTCATTGCGCAAACTGTAACGGTTAAGCCGTAACGGGTAATTCATTTCCAGCACTTCAACTGGTGTATTAAGGGTGTTCGTCATATGGGTTTGTACTCCGCTTAAACCATCATACAATGCACTGCCACCCATGCCGCCACCCATGGTTTCATAGTAATCCCATGCAGCGTGATCCGGCCCGGCTTCTGCCCCCATTGCCAGATTATTCATACTGCCATGACTGGCAGCCGGAATTTTTTCCGGCACAGCCCGCGCCAGCGCACCCAGCACCACATCCACCACACGGCTGCTGGTTTCAACATTGCCGGCGGTCACTGCCGCCGGGCGTTGTGCATTTAACAAACTACCAACTGGTGCGGATAAACTGATGTGCCGAAAACTACCCGCACAGGCGGGCGCGTTATCCGGCAGAAAACAACGAAACACATAAAACACCGCCGCTGCGGCCACTGACAAGGGGCAGTTAATATTGCCTTTAACCTGCGCCGCAGTGCCAGAAAAGTCCACCTCAACCCGGCCGGCCTCAATATGAATACACACCTGTATCGGTAAGTCATTATGCCCCTGGCCATCATCATCCATCACATCCTTAAATCGATAGACTCCATCGGGTATTTGCTGCATCGCCTGTTGTGCCAGACGTGCCGCATAATCATTCAGTGCCTGCAGCGCCTGCAGATAATTATCACACCCCATGGTCTGCAGCAATTCGCTGAGGCGTAACAGGCCACGCCGATTGGCACTGATCTGTGCAGAAAAATCACCGTGAGACTGTAATGGATTCTGTAATCCCCCCAGTATGCTCTGCATGACCGCCTCATCCAGCTGGTCATTGCGCAGCAGATGCGTCGGCGGTATTAACAAACCCTCTTCGTCCAGATGACTCGAGACCGGCATGGAACCCGGACTGCTGGCACCAATATCCGCATGGTGTGCCCGGTTGGCCACAAAACCACTGAGTTTGTTTTCATAAAACAGTGGTGCGATCAGGGTAATATCCGGCAGATGTGTACCACCCAGATAAGGGTCATTCAGTACCACCATATCACCAGGTTGCCAGTGCAGTCTGCGCACAATATCTTTAGCCGCATAAGCCATGCTGCCCAGATGCACCGGGATATGCGCTGCCTGTGCACACAGCTCGCCATCTGCATCGAACACTGCGCAGGAAAAATCCAGACGGTCTTTTATATTGGGTGAAAACGCCACGCGCTTTAGTACCGCACCCATTTCATCACACACCGCTTCAATGCGACTGGCAAACACACTTAATGCAATAGAATCCACTGTTTTTCCTGTTTTTAACAATATGCCCTGAAATAACGTAACTTATACAACGGTTTCACTTGAAATATCCGGCTGTGTAATTTATCGTAATGCCCTACTAAAACAATCAAGTATTCCCTCATACTAGGATCAAAAATTATGAACCCATTAAAATCAGTCACCGGCACAATCATATCCGGTTTTGTGCTGGCTATCATTCTTGTCTTCGCACTTGGTAGTACCGGCCAGATCAATCCCTGGGGCTTCTGGGTATGGCTACATGTACTGGTTGGTATTACCTGGATCGGCTTACTCTACTACTTCAACTTCGTTCAGGTGCCAGGCGTTGCCAGGGCACTGGCTGAAAAAGACAGTGGTGGCCCCGGCCCTGTTGCAATTAACAAATATGTAGCACCACCTGCACTGCTGTGGTTCCGCTGGGCGGCTGTAGCCACCTGGATCACCGGTGCACTGGCACTGGAAGCCATGCATACCGCTGACGGTTCAGGTGTGGTTGCCGCTTTCACTCTGGCTGAAGGCTATGCCACCATCGGTGCCGGTGCCTGGTTAGGTACTATCATGCTGTTCAATGTATGGGGGCTGATCTGGCCAAACCAGAAGAAGATTCTGGGGCTGGATGGCAAGCAACACAGTGCGGAAGCAATTGCCAGTGCAAAAGTGGTTGCGCTGATGGCCTCACGTACCAATACACTGCTGTCTGTGCCAATGATTCTGGCGATGACCGCACAGGGACACGGCCTGTTCTTCTAAGCCACCTGAGCTAACTGGCAGTGATAAAAACGGTGGGCATGTCCCGCCGTTTTTTATTGGCTGATTTTTATTCATGGTGTATTGATACCCCCTTTTCTATGCTGCGTTTTTTATTCCCTGAAAACTCGCTCGCCAGCAGACTGAAATTCAGCGCAGACACCGCCATATCGGGCTTTGCATAAGTTTGCTATCTACCGGATCTTTAGTATAATCAATCCTTCCACGGCAGCTTAGCACTGCCGTTTTTTGTTTTTCGGGGATTTAAAAAAGGCAGTGGCTGCTAACCCCGGCACTTTCATCAGCGTGTGATTTGGCGAACCCAACTATGAGCGGATCTGAGCATTTAATGAAAACCTACGCACCACTCGACATCTGTTTCGACAGAGGCCGGGGTGCCTGTTTATATACCAGTGATGGCACCGAGTATCTGGACGCGCTGTCGGGTATCGCGGTCTGCGGGCTGGGCCATGCACACCCGGCGGTGACCCGCGCAATTCAACAACAGGCTGAAAAATTACTGCATACCTCCAACCTTTACTGCATACAGAATCAGCAAACCCTGTCTGACCAACTGTGTGACGTGGCGGGCATGGATCGGGTCTTCTTCTCCAACTCCGGTGCCGAAGCCAATGAAGCGGCGATTAAGCTGGCACGCCTGTATGGTCACCAGAACGGCATTAAATCACCGTCGATTATTGTCACCGATGGCAGCTTTCACGGCCGCACCATGGCGACGCTCACCGCCACCGGCAACCGCAAGGTACAGGCGGGTTTTGAACCACTGGTGCAGGGTTTTACGCGCGCGCCTTACAATGACATAGAGGCGATCAGGGCAATTGCAAACAACAGCAATAGCACCGTAGCGATTCTGGTGGAACCGATTCAGGGCGAAGGCGGCATCAATATTCCGGATGCGGATTACCTGCAGCAGTTACGTGAAATCTGTGATGCCAATAACTGGTTACTGATGCTGGATGAAATTCAGACCGGCATGGGCAGAACCGGCAAATGGTTCGCCTACCAGCACGCTGACTGCATGCCGGATGTGGTGACCCTGGCCAAAGGCCTGGGCAATGGCGTCCCCATTGGCGCCTGCATGGCGCAAGGCAAGGCGGCGGAAGTGTTTAATCCGGGCAACCACGGCTCAACTTTTGGTGGCAACCCGCTGACCTGCGCCGCTGCCAGCGCAGTGATCAGCAGTATCCAGCAGGACGACCTGTGCCAGCGTGCTGATGAGCTGGGGCAGACGTTACTCGAGGGTTTCAAACGTGAGCTGGCATCATTGCCCGCCGTCACCTCGATCCGTGGCAGGGGCCTGATGATTGGCATCCAGCTGGATCGCGAGTGCGCACCACTGGTCAAAGCGGCACTGCAAAAACACTGCCTGATCAATGTCACCGCAGGCAATGTTATTCGCCTGCTGCCACCGCTTATTCTCACCGATCAGCAGGCCACACAGCTTATTCAGACCGTGTGCCAGCTGATTAAAGAATTTACCGAACAAACCTAGCGGAGACGCCCATGGCGACACGCCACTTTCTAAGTCTACTGGATTTATCCTCCCCCGAACTGAAGCAGCTGCTACAACGGGGGATCGAACTTAAAAATATGCAGCGCAGCGGGCAGGTGTTCGAGCCGCTGAAAAACAAAGTGCTGGCGATGATTTTTGAAAAATCATCCACCCGTACCCGCGTATCCTTTGAAGCCGGCATAGCACAGCTGGGGGGGCACGCTCTGTTTCTCTCGCCGCGTGACACCCAGCTGGGCCGGGGCGAACCGATTGAAGACACCGCACGGGTACTCTCCAGCATGGTCGACATTATTATGGTGCGCACCTTCGAGCATGAAAAAATCACCAAGTTTGCAGAATACTCCTCGGTGCCGGTGATTAACGGCCTCACCGACCTGCTGCACCCCTGCCAGTTGCTCGCCGATATGCAGGCATGGATTGAGCACCGCGGCGATATGCAGGGCAAAACCGCAACCTATGTGGGCGATGGCAACAATATGTGCCATTCCTATATCAATGCCGCCTGCCAGCTGGATTTCAAACTGAATATCGCCTGCCCGGCGGGTTATGACCCGGAGCCGACGCTACTGGAAACTGCCGGCTCCCGCGTTAATGTATTCCGCGACCCACGGGATGCCTGTGAAAATGTAGATCTGATTGTGACCGATGTCTGGGCCAGCATGGGCCAGGAAGACGAGCAGAAGGAACGTGAAAACGTGTTCAGCGATTACCAGGTGAACGATGCACTGATGGCTCTGGCACACGAGGATGCGCTGTTTATGCACTGCCTGCCGGCCCATCGCGGCGAGGAAGTCACTGCCAGCGTGATTGACGGCCCGCAAAGCGTGGTCTGGGATGAGGCAGAAAACCGTCTGCACGCACAAAAAGCACTGATGGAATTTTTGCTGACCCGCTAACTCTCAGCCTGTGGCGGGACGGTTATTTCACTGCAGCCTGATGTGCTTTATGCGAACAGCAACGGACAAATATTCCTGCCACCTGAAACGCCTATTCACGTTACAATAAGCGCTTTAATCAACCCGGCATGCTGCAGACATTTCTCCATTCTGATGACTTTCAAGCAACATTGTTTATACAGCGCGCTACTCATCACATGGCCTTCCCTGCTATGGGCTGCTGAAGCGGATTTCTATCAGCTGTGCCCCAGCGACAACCCGATTTTCAACTATAGCCCACCGCCACTGTTTGCGGCAGACAGTCGTGATGACACCGAGATCAGCGCCGATCAGGTAACCAATGTCAGCCAGTCAAGCAGCCAGTTCTCCGGCAATGTGATAATCGAACGTCACCAGTTACGCCTCAGCGCCGATCAGGTCACCCATGACAAGAATGCGCAGTTGCTCGAACTCAGCGGGCATATCCATGCAGACACTCCCGAACTGTCGCTTAATGCAGAAAGCGGCTGGTTCAATTTACAGGACAACAGTGGTGAGCTGATCGGCACCGAATACTATTTGCCCAACTCGCATATTTCCGGCAAAACCCCGCGCTTCAGTTTTCGCGAGGGTGACAGAACCCTGCTGATCAATACACAATTTTCAAGTTGTCCACCGAACAGGCCCGACTGGTACTTCAATACTGCCTGGCTGGAACTGGATCAGCAGAGCGGTACGGGTACGGCCAAACACGCGGTTTTATGGCTGAAAGATGTACCCATTTTTTATATTCCATGGATTCAGTTTCCACTGGGAGAAGAGCGCCGCTCCGGTTTTCTTATGCCCTATATGGGCAATACCTCGAACAGCGGCTTTGAAATCGGCACCCCCTGGTACTGGAATATTGCCCCCAATCAGGACGCGATTATCACACCCGCTAACCTGAGCTTTCGCGGCCAGATGCTGAGCACCAACTACCGCTATCTGACCAGTAACAGTCGTGGCAATCTGGATGTGGAGTACCTGTATAAAGACCAGAAGCTGGATGACACTGAACGCTATCTGCTGCACTTTGATAACAGCACCCGGCTCAGCCCGCGTGTTAATCTGAATCTGCTGGCCAACAACGCCTCCGACCCCGACTACCTGCAGGACATGGGCAGTAACATCAATATCAGCAACACCACCCATCTGGAACGCAACGCACGCCTGAGCTACAGTGACAGCACCTGGAGCGCTGCCATGATGGCACAAAGTTTTCAGACCATCGACTCGCGCATCGCCAGCAGCAACCGCCCTTATCGCCGCCTGCCGCAAATCACCCTGAACGGAAAACATGGCAGCGAACTGGGCGACACCTATCTGCTGAGCCAGCTGGACAGTGAGTGGGTGGATTTTCAGCACGAAGACGCAAGCAAAGCTCAGGGTTCCAGACTGCACCTCAACCCAAAGCTGACAGTTCCCTGGCAGGGTAATGCCTGGCATTTGCAGCCCTCACTGGGGCTGCTGTATACCGCCTACGAACTGGATAACAACGCACCGATTAAGGATCGCAATCTACACAGTTTCAGCCTGGACAGCGGGCTGGTTTTCGAACGCAATCTGCGTAACAGCTCGATTATGCAGACACTGGAACCACGCCTGTTTTATCTGAATATTCCCTATGAGGAGCAGAGCAACCTACCGCTGTTTGATACCACCCAGCAGGATTTCAGCTTTGCCTCGCTGTTCAGGGAAAACCGTTTTAACGGCATCGACCGCATCGGCGATGCGAATCAGCTCACCCTGGCACTGAGCAGTCGCTTCCTCGACAAAAACAACGGCCATGAACTATTCAACATCAATATTGGTCGTATTTATTACCTGGACCCACAACAGGTGGGATTAACCAGTACAACAACCCCCGTTGAAGCAGACAGTTCTGATATCATTACCGAATTCAACAGCGATCTGAACAACTGGCGCAGCCGTGGCACACTGCAATGGAGCACCGAAACAGACAGATCGGATAAGCGCAGCCTGCAATTAAGCTATGCCGCATCGGAAAAAGCGGTGTTTAATATCGGCTACCGTTTTTTCCGCAACCAGACAGATGAAACACTGAACATTGAACAGACAGATCTGTCGTTTGCGCTGCCGCTTGGCAGTCATTACGCATTATTCAGCCGCTGGAACTATTCACTCACTGAACGACGTGACCTGAATACAATTTTCGGCGTTGAATATGAATCCTGCTGCTGGGCCCTGCGTCTTATTTCACAACGCTATGTACGGGATGACAGCAGCGCCAGCGGCAATGAGTATAATTCATCGATTATGCTGCAATTTGTACTCAAAGGCTTCGGCAGTATTTCTGACAGAGAAGCAACCAGCACACTAACCAATGCTATTCTTGGCTACCAACCGGATTTTTAACCCTATGCTACATATACGATTTTCTTTTTTACTTTACCTGAGTCTCATCTTTAACCTGGCCATAAGCACACCGGCTAAAGCGCTTGAGGAAATTGATTCAATTGCAATTATTGTCAATGACGAAGTGATTACCCATCAGCAGATTGAAAACCGCTTTAATGATTTCAAGAAACAGATTCAGCTACAGGGTCAGTCACTTCCCGATGACGAGCTACTGAAAAAGCAGGTCATCGAGCGCATGATCATCGACAGCATTCAGTTACAGATGGCCAAACTCCAGGGCATCAGCCTGGATGACCTGAGTTTAAACCAGGCACTGGAAAGCATTGCGCAAAATAACAACACCACGCTGGACGGACTGCGCCGCACACTCACCAGCAAAGGCATCAGCTACGAAAACTTTCGTGAGCAGACACGACGCGATATTGTTATTCAGCAATTACAGCAACGGGTTATTTACAGCACGGTAAAAGTCTCACCACAGGAAATCGATATTTTTCTGGAACAGCAGAAACAGTCCGGTGACGAAAGCAATGACAAATATCACCTGGCTCATATTCTTATTGCGACACCGGAAGCAGCATCACCGGAAGAAGTATCCGCCGCACTTAACAAGGCTAAACAGGCAATCGAACGCATACAACAGGGTGACAAGTTCAGTGATGTTGCATTGCGATTTTCCGATGGCCGCCACGCATTGCAAGGTGGTGACCTGGAATGGCGAAGTGCTGCTGAACTGCCGCCGCTGTTTCTAAATACCGCGCGTCAGCTGGAAAAAGGTGAAATATCCAGCCCCTTGCGCAGTGCCGGTGGCTTTCATGTGCTCAAACTGATTGACAAGCAAACGCAGAATTACCTGGTCAAGCAAACCCTTGCACGCCATATATTAATCAAAACCGACCAGATCATCTCTGACGATGAAGCCAGAGACACGCTGCTGACTATCAAGCAACGACTGAACAAGGGTGAGGATTTTGCAACCCTGGCTGAGGAGTTTTCCCAGGACCCCGGCTCTAAAAACAAAGGCGGCGACCTTGGCTGGTCGAGTGAAGGCAGCTTTGTACCCCGCTTTACACAGGTGATGAACTCTCTCGATAAAGGTCAAATTTCCGAACCGTTCAAAAGCCAGTTTGGCTGGCACATCATTCAGGTACTGGATCGTCGTCAGCAGGATGAAACCGAACAGCGCATTCGACAGAAGGCAGAAATGGCCATTCAGAAGCGCAAGGCGGATGAAGAATTACAACTCTGGCTAAGACGTAGCCGCGATGAAGCCTATGTCGAATTTGCGAATGAGAGCAAGGATTAATGTCGGCGATTATCGCCATCACACCCGGTGAACCTGCAGGTATAGGCCCCGACCTTGCCGTGATCAGCGCACAGGGCACGGTAGATGCCATCCCGCTTTACTTTGCTGACCCTGAGTTATTAAGTGCCCGTGCCAGTGCACTTAATCTCGATATTCAGATAGAAACGATTGCTTCACTGCAAACACTCGCACAATCCCCGCCCGCGGATCAACCCGGCAAGATGCTGGTGTATCCGGTTAAACTCGCGGCTGAAGCCGTGCCGGGCAAGCTGGATAAAAAAAATGCAGCCTATGTGCTGGACTGTATCCGACTGGCGGTGGAATCGATACAACAAAATTTCTGTGATGCATTAATGACCGGGCCAATTCACAAGGGTGTTATTAATGAGGCTGGAATCCGTTTCTCAGGCCATACCGAATACCTGGCTGAACTAACCTCCGCCACACCGGTGATGATGCTTGCAGCCGAAGCGGAGAAACTGCGAGTCGCACTGGTGACCACTCACCTGCCATTAAGCCAGGTCAGCGCGGCGATTACGCCACAGACACTGGAACAGGTACTGCGCATCCTGCACCGCGATTTACAACAGAAATATGCCATCGCAGATCCACATATTCTGGTCTGCGGCCTCAATCCCCATGCCGGTGAAGGTGGACATATGGGCATGGAAGAAATCAATGTCATCGAACCGGTGCTGCAACGGCTCAATGCAGAAGGCATGCACCTCACAGGCCCACTACCCGCCGATACCCTGTTTACGCCGAAATACCTGCAACAGGCCGATGCCGTTCTGGCGATGTACCATGATCAGGGTCTACCGGTACTCAAATACGTTGGCTTTGGCCATGCCATCAATATCACCCTGGGTTTACCGATTATTCGCACCTCGGTTGATCATGGTACCGCACTGGATCTGGCCGGCAATGGTCGCATTGATAACGGCAGTTATATGGCGGCCCTGAACAGTGCAATTTTTCTGGCCGGTCAACAACTGAAACATCAGGCTTAATTATGTCGATACAGCATCGTGCAAGAAAACGTTTCGGACAGAATTTTCTATCTGATGCCAGCATTATTCAGCGCATTATCCAGAGCATTAATCCGAAACCGGGGGAGCGCCTGGTGGAAATCGGCCCCGGCCTGGGTGCACTCACCTGCCCGCTGTTACAGATCGTGGGCGAACTGGATGTAATTGAGCTTGATCGCGATATTATTCCCAAGCTGCAGCTCAACTGCGGCCTTGATTACAGCAGCCAGAACAAATTGCGGGTGCATAATGTTGATGTGCTCAAATTCGATTTTGCCTCGCTGCACAGCGAACACCCGCTACGCATCCTTGGCAATCTGCCCTACAATATTTCAACGCCGATTATTTTTCACCTGGTGAACTACAGTGCGTTGATTAAAGACATGTTTTTTATGTTACAGAAGGAAGTGGTTGATCGCCTCGCCGCCGGGCCCAATGACAACAACTACAGCCGCCTGTCGGTAATGGCACAATATCACTTCCACGTAACCCCTCTATTTCTGGTGCCTCCCGAGGCATTTGAGCCCGCCCCCAAGGTAGACTCGGCTATTGTGCGGCTGGTACCCCACCAGCAGAAACCAGTGCAGGTCTGTGATGAAACAGAATTTGCCCGACTGGTGAATAGCGCTTTCTCTCAACGCCGAAAAACACTGCGCAATGTACTGCGGGATATCTGCACTGAGCAGCAGCTGGTCGCCGCAGGCATCGACCCTGCCGCTCGAGCACAGACCCTGAGCCTGCAGCAGTTCGCGGATTTACATAATAGTTTGTGCGGTTAAAATACCAGTACTAAATGGGTTAATATATCCCCTCAACTTCTGCTAAGCTGGCCTTACTGCAATGCACCCTATGGCAAAAACAATGAATGAAGAAACCTACAAAATCAATGTGGAAGTGACCCCCAATTACATTGAGGAGCAATCAAGCCCCGACCAGAACCACTATGTCTTCTCATATACAGTCACCATCACCAATGATGGCAAAATGCCCGCCCGCCTGCTCACCCGCCACTGGATCATCACGGATGCCATGGGTGAAACCCAGGAAGTAAAAGGTGATGGTGTAGTGGGAGAACAGCCTTACCTGAAACCGGGTGAAGGCTTTCAGTACACCAGTGGCACCATGATGAAAACAGCCAGCGGTTCGATGACCGGCAGTTATCAGATGCTTGCTGAAGACGGTTATCACTTCGAGGCCAGTATTCCAGAGTTTTATCTGCTCGCGCCGACTACACTGCACTAGACCATCCATGGGTTTAAAGCTCAGTTACACGCTTCTGGCACCGGTGTATGATGCGGTGGTAAGAACCGCCACGGCCTCAATGCGTAAATCGAGCTTACAGCGTCTGCAGATAACAGACAGTCAACACATCCTGATAAATGGCATTGGTACCGGCCTTGACCTGCCTTACCTGCCATCACATCATCACTACACCGCCACCGACCTGACACCGGCAATGCTCAAATACTGCCAACGTCGTCTGGCGCAATATGATCTGAGAATGCAGCTTCACACGGCCGATGTAATGCAACTGCCCTTTGCAGATAATTATTTTGATATTGTACAGATGAACCTGATTCTCGCAGTCGTACCACATCCATTACTCGCCCTGCAGGAATCAATACGCGTACTGAAGCCCGGCGGCAAAATATTCATTATGGATAAATTTCTCAGGCCGGGGCAGACTGCGCCGCTGCGTAAGGCGCTTAATTTACTTATGCGGCACATCGCCACTCGCACTGACGTGGTTTTTGAAGAACTACTTGCCGAATGCCCGCAGGTGAAACTGATAAATGACCAGTCTGCCTCACTGAATGGCTGGTTCAGGTTAATTGATCTGGAAAAAAATCACTAATGGCTACTTACGCGATTGGTGATGTGCAGGGCTGTTACCCGTCTTTGCTGGAGCTGCTAGCGAAAATAAAATTTCGTCCTGACAAGGATAAGCTGTGGTTTGCCGGTGATATAGTCAATCGTGGCCCGGACTCATTGCAGACTCTGCGTTTTATCAAATCACTGGGAGAAAATGCGATCTGTGTACTCGGCAACCACGACCTGCACCTGCTTGCGGTAGCACACGGCAGTGGCAAGCAGCACAAAAAAGATACACTCAACGACATACTCAATGCACCCGACCGCTTACAGCTTCTCGACTGGCTGATTCAACGCCCTTTAATGCACTATAAAAAGAAACGCCATACCTGCCTGGTCCACGCCGGCGTCTACCCTGGCTGGAGCACACAACAGGCGCTAACTAACGCACATGAAGTTGAGCAGGTACTGCAGGGGCACAAGGCTCATGAATTCTTCAGTCATATGTATGGCAACAAGCCATCAAGATGGAACGATGAGTTGAGCGGCTGGGAACGCTTACGCTTTATTACCAACTGCTTTACCCGCATGCGCTATCTGCAGGACAATATGAAACTCTGCCTGAATGAAAAGGGCAACCCCGGCAACCAGGCTAACGGCATCATCCCCTGGTTCGACTTCGCCAGTATGAAACAGGGCATTAATATCGACAGGCAGCTTAATATTGTATTTGGCCACTGGTCCACCTTAAAAGATCCAGGACGTGAATATCTATACCCGCTGGATACAGGCTGCCTGTGGGGCGGGAAATTAACGGCGCTAAAAATCGACAGTGAAATGTGCAAGCGCAAAAGCGTCAGCTGCCCGAAATGGCAGATGTTAATTGATCCGGTAGATTAAGCTGGCAAATAGATTAGTAAAGATTCAGTTAAGCTTATTCTGCAATCGTTATAAATACTTACTTCTGTGACTCAGCGGATACCCGGCGCTGATATTCAATAATATCAAAATCGTAATTATTATTTTCATCCGCCGACACTGATTGCTGTGAAACGATTTTCCACTCGCACATATCCACTTCAGGAAACCAGGCATCACCTTCACATGTGGTTTTTACATGCGTCAGATAGAGTTTATCCGCCTTATCAATCATTTGCTGATACAGATTGGCACCGCCGATAATCATCACTTCAGCCGCTTCGTCACCAGCATTCACCGTCTGACGGGCTTCACGCAAGGCGGCTTCAATACTGTGAACCGTTACTACCCCATCCTGATGAAACTCACCGCGGGTTAGCACAATATTCTTCCGGCCAGGCAATGGGCGACCGATCGACTCGAAGGTTTTTCGCCCCATAATAATCGGCTTCGCCATGGTCACCTGCTTGAAATGTTTGAAGTCAGCAGGCAAATGCCAGGGAAGCGCATTGTCTGCGCCGATCAGGCGATTTTCATCCATTGCCGCAATCATTGAAATTATCATCTAACCGGAAGCCTTGAATTATTTGCGTTGCTAAATGGAAATAGGCGCTTTAATGTGTGGATGCGCCTGATAGTCCAGCAACTCAAAATCATCATAAGTGAAGTCGAAAATATCGCTGATTTGAGGATTTAATTTTATCGTCGGCAGGGCATAAGGCGTACGTGACAGCTGTTCATCGACCTGCTCGAGGTGATTATTATAGAGATGCGCATCCCCCAGGGTGTGTACAAAATCACCAGGCTCTAACCCCACCACCTGGGCAACCATCATGGTCAGTAAGGCGTAAGAGGCTATATTGAAGGGCACGCCGAGGAATATATCCGCACTTCGCTGATACAGCTGACATGAGAGCTTGCCTTCTGCGACATAAAACTGAAAAAAGGCGTGGCAGGGCGCCAGTGCCATTCGACCCTGTTTAACATTATCTTGCGGGCTCACCGACTCATCCGGCAGGTCTGCTGCATTCCAGGCCGATACGATAATGCGGCGGCTATTCGGCTTGTCCTGTAACAGCTGAATAATTTCTTTGATCTGATCAATATGCCGGCCATCCGGTGTCGGCCAGTTACGCCATTGATAACCATAGACCGGACCCAGTTCGCCCTGATCATCGGCCCATTCGTTCCATATCTTTACACCGTTTTCGGTTAAGTAGCGGGTGTTAGTCTCACCCTTTAAAAACCACAGCAGTTCATGAATAATGGATTTGAGATGACATTTTTTGGTGGTAACCAGTGGAAAGCCCTGCGAAAGATCAAAGCGCATCTGGTAACCAAACACGGATACGGTACCGGTGCCTGTACGGTCACCTTTCTGTACGCCGTTTTCCTTAACATGTCGCATTAAGTCTAAATACTGTTTCATTTTTTAATGGTCTGTTTTTGATAAGCGAGAAATAAAATAATAAGCCCGGCAATAATCATTGGCACGGACAGTTGCTGGCCTTTTGTCATCCAGTCAAACATCACAAAACCGATGTGCGCATCCGGTGTTCTGAAAAATTCGGTGGTAAATCTGAACACCCCATAGACTAACAAAAATACCCCACTGACTGCCATCACAGGTCTGGGCCTGGATGAAAACACCAGCAAAATCACAAACAGCAGCAGGCCCTCTGTTAATGCCTGATAAAGCGAGGATGGATGACGTGCGACATGATCACCAAAATCCATTAGCCAGGGTAATGATGAGTCAGCCGGGCGACCCCATAGCTCTTTATTAATAAAATTACCCAGCCGGCCAAAACCCAGTCCAATCGGTACCATCGGCGCAATAAAATCACTCACCTGAAAAAAGCTCTTGCCGGTTTTTCGCGCAAACAGATAGAGCGCAACAAATACACCCAGCATGCCACCATGAAATGACATACCACCTTCCCAGATACGCAGGATAATAAGCGGGTTCTCCAGGAACAGATCAAAGTTATAAAACAGGATATAGCCGATGCGTCCACCCAGTATAACGCCCAGTGCACCGTAGAAAATGACATCGGAAACCTGCTGACGATTCCAGCCGGAATTTTTATCCCGTGCCCGAACTGAACCCAGCCACCAGGCACCGAGAAAACCAAACAGGTACATCAGGCCATACCAGTGCACTTTAACCGTGCCCAGATCAAGCGCGACCGGGTTAATATCAGGATATGTAAGCATGCGGGAATGTTACCAGATATAGCAATAAAATTGCGGCTATAAACCAACAGGATCGGGGGATAATTTCAGCTGCAGAGACTGGGCGTTCGTGTATGCGTGCATACAGTGTGGAGCAAAAAAACTCCCGACTCATTGAGCTTATATACTGCCCTTGTAAGGGCATGGACTCTCCCTTACTTTATTCGCCCCATCTCTGGGGCTCACCGCTTCGGGGCCGTGGTGGTAAAGCGTCACCACGTTAAGCATCGCTCCGTACTTGCGTGTGAAGACGACACGCAGATGATGCGTGCCGGTTGGCACACACCTTAGCTTGCGGGGCCAGATACCGCTGTCCTACTTTATTCGCGCTATCCCTGCGCTCACCCCTGCGGGGCCCGGGTGGTTACAGCATCCACCCGGTTCAAAATCGTTCCGGACGATTTTGTCACATACCCGGTGTAGTGGCAGCAGGCCATTGCCAGGACATAAAAAAAGCCCCGAGTGGATAAATATCCACCCGGGGCTTTTAGATTAAATCCTGGCAGGTTTTTGCGTGCAAAGAGGGCACGCAATCATGGGTGCCGCCAGCCACACCACGCTTAGGACACTGCGCTCAACACCTTATCGCAGACAAAAAAGACCGTACTTGCGTGTGAAGATGACACGCAGATGATGCGTGCCGGTTGGCACACACCTTAGCTTGCGGGGCCAGATACCGCTGTCCTACTTTATTCGCGCTATCCCTGCGCTCACCCCTGCGGGGCCCGGGTGGTTACAGCATCCACCCGGTTCAAAATCGTTCCGGACGATTTTGTCACATACCCGGTGTAGTAACAGCAGGGCATTGTCTGGGTATAAAAAAAGCCCCGTGTGGATAAATATCCACACGGGGCTTTTAGATTAAATCCTGGCAGTGTCCTACTCTCACATGGGGAGACCCCACACTACCATCGGCGCTAAAGCGTTTCACTTCTGAGTTCGGCATGGGATCAGGTGGTTCCACTTCGCTATGG
>Ga0316209_1000291_pt1 | contig 97898 bp, 109 predicted proteins | sample 6monopyrite_MG_FD_204945 | JGI IMG/M metagenome (GOLD analysis project Ga0316209, IMG submission 204945) | Microbial mat bacterial communities from mineral coupon in-situ incubated in ocean water Damariscotta River, Maine, United States -... | ecosystem: Environmental > Aquatic > Marine >... | reverse complement strand
ACAGTGAAGACAGTACTAAGAAACCTTTACTCGCTTCAGTTAATCTCTTGCTATTTAGATAAAAATAGACAAAAAACGTTAGTGGTAAGAATAAAAATATATACTCGTAGCTATTGAAAAGCATCTAATAATAACTTTTACAAAAAAATAAATCTTTACTGCTGGTAACTTTTCCATAACCAGACTCCATAGACTTTAATACAATAGATACACCATCGCTAGATAAATGATCTGGATCTGAAAAATATTTCGTATCCCCCGATACTGAATCAACTAAAGTAAGATCATACACTTTATTTGTAATACTCAATACCGCTTTTCTTGTATCACAAATTAAATCTTTGTACTTTTGCATCTCAATATACCTTTTTTGTGTGATGGTTGGTGTAAAAAAGATAATTGTCTTGCCATTATTTTCTGTAAAATCAACTATTTGCCTTAACTTGTCTAAATATTTTTCATCGAAGGCCATATATTTTACACTTTCTGGCAACCTATATTTGTACGAATAACTATCATTTAGAAGTACTCCAAAATCATTAATATAGTGCTTAAATGGGTACTCAAATAAATTCTTAATCATATAAACAACAGAGATGTAAAATTTATAATAATCCAAATTAATAACAGAATAAAAGTAGTTAGAAAAGTTACTGTATAAAATATCATCATGTCTACTTTTTTCATTAAACGTATGAAAATCAATTAGCATATATATGCTTTCTATATTCTCAATCTGCTTTTTATCTAAACTTTTTAAAAGATTTAAAATTGATTCAGTATTTCCATACAGTGCATGAAAATTCAATATCTTCTTCCCACTAAAAGTAGCACTTCCTATCTTATGACTTCTCGAGGTACCAAAAACTAAATTATACTTTCCTTTATTTAGTTTATCAAGTAACATATTTGTTGAGTATATTGATTCAGAGTGCTTTCTATTGTACGCGCTTCTATCCTGAACTATTTCATAGTATGGATCAATAAACAAATTAACAAATATATAAATTAAACTATAAAGAAAAATTGTATATATAAAAAAAGTATTTGTTTGTTTTTTATAGTTCATTTTTTTCATAAATTAAAAATTAAAATACAGAAAACTACTTTTTCTACTCAAAAATAGTAAGGACATAACAAATAAAGTAGCTGAAATTAAAACAATATTATCCGCATACAGCATTTTTAATTTTCCATACAACAACACAATAAAAGCTGCAAAAATTAAAATTGTTTGCAACGCACCTACTGGAATAAATGTAATATTTTCAATTCCAAACATTGCTTCTAACATAAAGAAAGCACTCTCCAAATCTTTTGCCCTAAAAAACACCCAAGTTATGTTGATAAAATTAAATGTAATTATCCAAGCCAAAATCTTATTCATTTTAAAGCCTAGCCTACTATAAATCCTATGAGTAATCATAGCAATCCCATGAAGTACTCCCCATACTATAAATGTCCATCCTGCTCCATGCCATATCCCACCAACTAAAAATGTAGCAAATAAGTTAGCATATGTTTTATACTCTCCATCTTTATTCCCTCCCAATGGTATATACACATAGTCTCTTAAAAATCTACTAAGAGTCATGTGCCATCTTCTCCAAAAATCTTGTATATTTAATGCTTTATATGGGGAATTAAAGTTTATTGGCAATCTAATATTAAAAAGAAGAGCAGCACCTATGGCCATATCAGTGTAACCTGAGAAATCAAAGTACAGCTGAAACGTATAACTTAAGCTTGTAGCCCATGCCTCTATAAATGTTAATACCCCTGCTTTATCAAAGCCATTATTAGCCCATACAGCAAATGTATCTGCAATTGCAACTTTTTTAAATAATCCTATCGAAAACACAAATATTCCTAATGAAATATTTCTATAATTTTTTACTTTATTCTTAACATTTGCAAATTGTGGCATCATCTCTTTATGATGAACTATTGGTCCTGCTATCAACTGCGGAAAAAACGTAACAAATAATGAATAATTTAAAAAATCATACTCATGTGTTTCATTTCTATAGCTATCTACTAAGTAAGCAATTTGCTGGAATGTAAAAAAACTAATCGCCAATGGCAAGACTAGGTTTAAAGTTGAAAAGTTTGCATCAGTTACAAAATTTATATTTTCTATGAAAAAATCCATATATTTAAAATAGCCAAGCAAGAAAAGATTGAACAAAATACCAATTGTCAATATTGTTTTTTTCGAAACTTTTTTACTTCTATCTTTGCTAAAAGATCTACCAATAGTATAATTCACTAACATGGAAGAAAGTATAACTGGCAAATATACAACATTCCACCAACTATAGAAAAACAGTGAAGACAGTACTAAGAAACCTTTACTCGCTTCAGTTAATCTCTTGCTATTTAGATAAAAATAGACAAAAAACGTTAGTGGTAAGAATAAAAATATATACTCGTAGCTATTGAAAAGCATCTATAACTACTCAAAATATATAAATGAATAATCTCCAGTATACTCAGCCTTACCTAACCACCAAAGCCACTCGTCATCATTAAAAAAACATTCACCAGTCAATACCCAGCACATCAGGTTTACTTTTTCTTGTTCATTACGATACGATTCAACAACCATGTATTTGTTTTTCTTACCAACTCTCTCTATTTCTGTGAGTGCTTTTTCAAGTTCATAGCAATACAAATTATGTAATACATTTAAAGTTATAACTAAGTCAAAGCTGCTATCCTCAAAAGGCAATTCTGTTGCACTTGCAATACTTATATATGGTTTAATTTCTTCTTTAGCATTTTTAATTGCATATTCAGATATATCTATACCTACAACTTCCAAGCCTGGCAATTCATTCATTAAATCATAAATTAAAAAACCCTTCCCACAACCTACATCTAAGACTTTATCGCCTGCCTTAAGTCCATAATGCTTTATTAAATCTTGTGCAACACTTTTCCATCTACCATCATAACTATATCCGCCATAACCAGTATCGCGACTTCCATCCCAATAGTCATAACCATACTCTTTTGCAACTTCTATTATCCCTGCTTTTTTTTCATTCATCCTTGCAAGATAATCTCTTTTTGTTTTTGTATGTAACTTTGATAAAAAATCAATATTATTCATTTTATTTTTCCTATAATAATTTTCTGCTTTTTTCAAAACAAGACTTAATTCTTCTGTTTTTTCTGTAGCATACTCGCGTCTAAGCGAACCCTCTTTTAAAAAACCGTTAAGAACAATAAGTGACCATTTTATCCTATAAATGGATAATAGTCGTTTAATAGTGCTTATGTTTATAGACTTCTTAAGAGATAATTTTTCTACAAATATCTCAATATGCTTGCTATCTATTTCATAATCAGGTTGAGAGAAGAAATCACATATTAATTTGTAAGGAGTATCGATTCCTCCATATTCAAAATCTAAAAATATTAATTTTCCACTTTTGTCTAATATAGAATTATGAAAACCAAAATCAGACGGAGATACAATTTTTGTCTCATCCATATATACATTCTCATTCTCTAATATATCTTTTTTTTCTTTCAAGAAATCAGAATACAAAGTATCGTTTATAAACTTGTAAGCCTTTCTACCAACTCCATTTATATTTTTTAGAAACCCGAAGGAGGAGAATCTATTGCCAACGCTATTGATATGGTCTTCAATACTAAAACATGCTTCACTTGCATTATCTAAAGAAGACTCTTTGTTCAAAGAATTTATAAAGTTAGCGCATTGAAGAATTAAATCTAGGTTAATATTTTTTTGTTTTGGTTTTTTAGCCTCTACGAATTCAAAAATATTTATTTTTTTATCTAAATTACTGTCAATTAACACTAGTGTATTTTTTATTTGATACTTTTTAATATGTTTATAAAAATTTGTCTCTTTTGTAAATCTATCAAATTTATCTTTTTCTGAAGTATAATACTCTTTTAAAACAATTTTTTTTTGATCTAGCTCAAACAGAGAAACTCTGTTATTCCGTCCTCCGCCTAATCTACATTCATTTAAGACATGGCTATTAAATAAAGTCTCTATATAATTATTCGCAGTCATTTATCAAGTATATAGCTAGATATGTCATTCCAATTATTAAAATTTAAAAGTTCTTTATGCTTATCTAAATTGAAATGTAACTTTTTTGTATTTAAAGGAAAATTATCATGCAATAAAACATCAGACAAGTCATCTATAAAAAAGTCCAATGCTAAATCGATAATCTTTAATACTTTTTCATTCTTTGTCTCCCGAAAAAAAACATTATCATTTGTCAAATATTTTTTCTCAAAAAAACCATTAAAATCTAGCCATTTTCTGGCACTATTGTGAAGATTAACTCTATCTCCTAAATATGGATATTTTGTTTTATGACTTACTATAAAAATTTCTATATTCTTTTCTTTTACGAGTTCAAGAAAAGCTAAAAAACCATCATAGTATGGTGCTTTTATAATATTGTCTCCATAAACTGAGCCTTGAAGTCTTGTCCAGTTATCTTCTCCTGAATCTTTTATAATATAATTTTTAACAGCTGTCTTAGTTTTTTCAATTTTATTGCTTATCAAACCTTTATCAAGAGCAACATCATAAAAAACATTTTCATAATTAATTATTGTATTATCTAAATCAATACCTATTCTCATTTAAATACACCCTCAACTTGTTTGACAATATCATCATAATCAAGCCCGTATGCCTTAAGCATATACTCTTTTGAGCCTGTTTTAGACAAATATTTATCATCTGTTCCAAATCTTAATATTTTAATTTTTTCAAAATCACCATCAACATAAACCTCAGACACAATACTTCCAAGCCCACCGATTAACGAATGTTCTTCGATTGTTGCAACAACTTTAAAATTATTAAAAATTTTAGTCAAACTCTCTTTATCTATAGGCTTAACCGTGTGAAAATGCTCAATATGCGCTTTTATACCTACTTTTCCAAGAGTCTCTGCAATATCTAATACATTTTTTAACATAGTTCCAGTGGTAATAAGACAAATATCATAACCTTCTCTAATTGTAATACTCTTTCCAATTTCAAAATCATTATTATGTAATACTGGTTCACCTTTTTTACCTAACCTGATATACATAGGTGAATTTCTGTTAAAAGATTGGCTTATTACTAAATCAGTCTCTCTTGGATCGCAAGGACATACAATTGTCATATTGGGGAAAGATCTAAGCAATGAAATATCTTCTAACATTTGGTGAGTTGGCCCAAGTTCTGCATAAGACAACCCTGAACCTGTTCCTACAATTACCACAGGTAAATTATGGTAACACAAATCTACTCTAATTTGCTCCAAACACCTAACTGTAGCAAAAGGTGCAATTGTATATACGAAAGGCCTAAAGCCATTTAAAGCTAGTCCAGCCGATACACCTATCATATTGGCTTCAGCAATTCCACAATTAAAAAACCTATTCGGCGCCACTTCTTTAAAATCATCAAACATTTTATTGCCTATGTCACCAGACAATAAAACAACATGTCTATTTTTTTCTGCTAGCTCAGTTAATTTTTCAGCAAATATTTTTCTCAATCTATTTCCATTTCTAGCATAGCATTTTCATATTCTTCTTTATTAGGTGTACGATAATGCCAATTGTTATCATCTTCCATAAAAGATATACCCTTACCCTTTACAGTATGAGCTATAAGCACTTTCGGTTTCTTCTCATCACTGTTAAAAATTTTATCTAATACTTTAATAAGTGATTTCGTATCATTTCCATCACATTCGTAAACTTCCCAGCCAAAACTTTCCCATTTATCTGATAACGGATCTAAACTTAAGACCTCTTTACTTCTATCTGTCGCTTGCCATTTATTAAAATCTATTATTGCTATCAAATTTTTTGTTTTATTACTACTAGCCATCATAGCAGCTTCCCAGACACTTCCCTCATTGCATTCACCATCACCTAAGAGAACTACAGTTTTGGCATCTAGCTCTTTTATATCTAACGACAAAGATATGCCTAGTCCTATTGGAAGTCCATGCCCTAAGGAACCTGTTGCTGCTTCTATACCGTCTATTCCAGATGCTGGAGGATGTTCAGCGAAATATGAACCATCTGAGCCATAATCTTTTAACTCATCACTAGTTAAGATAGATTTAGCTTTTAAGACCTGATATAAAGCTGGAACTGCATGACCTTTACTCAAAATAAAACGGTCTCTATTTTCACTATTTAGGTTATCGCTGGAAATATTAAGATATTTAAAATATAAAACAGTCAAAATATCCACAATAGAAAGACAAGACCCCAAGTGTGGTACCTTATGAAGATATGATACAGTAATTATATCTTTTCTAATATTTTTTGCTAAATCATCAAGTTTTACAATTTCCATTATTATATTTTTTTCATCATTTTAAGGTTATAACACTCATCACTATCCACTAATGCTCCATTATTGTAAAGTTCAATTATCTCTTCAATAGCACTGTCAACAGAATATTCAGGAGCAAACCCAGTATCTAATAACTTATCTGAATTAAGTCTATATGACCTAGGGTCATTTGATTCTGTTACTATTATTTTAGCAGGTACTTTTTCTACTATTTTATTTGCAATATCCAATATAGAAATATTTTCAAAACCAGCATTAAAAATACCTTCCATAGCATTTGGATTTTTCAAAGTAAAAAGATAAAGAGATGTCATATCTTGTATATTTATATTTGGTCTTATTTGATTACCGCCAAATACTGTTATTTTCTTATTTTTCAAAGCTTGTACTGTTAGCATATTTACTGAAACATCTAACCTCATTCGCGGGCTATATCCACAAACTGTAGCTGGCCTAATTGATGTCATTTTTATCCTATCTTTGTAGCTTAAAAGAACTCTTTCACTAATCATTTTAGTTTTATTGTAATCACTTATTGGCACAAGTTCCAAATCTTCAGTTACATGCTCTTCTTCTTTAATTCCATAAACACTACCACTGCTTGCATAAATAAACTGTTTGACATCATTCGCAATTGCCTTCTCAAGCATTTGCATAGTTGAAAGTGCATTCACTTCCCAAACAAGTTTAGAATCAAGTTCTCCACATGGATCATTAGCTACATTTGCAAGATGAATAATTGATTCAACACCTTCCATATTAATAGCATCTATCTCTCTAATATCAGCTTTTATAACTTCAAGATTTGGATGTTTTTCTAATTTATTACCAAACCACATTGCATCTACAACTCTAACTTCATAGCCATCGTCAAGTAATTTTTTGGTGAGTACTGTACCAACGTATCCAGCTCCACCTGTAACTAAAATTTTCATAATTCTCCTAAGCTTTATGTATGTATTCTAAAGGTTGCTTTTTTAATATATCTATATTATTTTTCACCCAATCAACTGTTTGTGATATACCACTTTTTAAAGATATATTGTCATTCCAGCCAAGCTCATCTCTTAGTTTACTACTATCTAACAAATATGCAGAATCTTTACCTAGTCTATCTTCAGTGATATTTACACACTCATCAAAATTTTTATCCAAACCATCTAAAATCATCTCAACTAAGTTTCTAATTGTTATATTCTCTTTTCCTGAAATATGATAAATATCTCCATTCTTGCCACCGTTCATAATTTTTTCAGTAGCATCACTCACATCATCTATATGAATAAAAGATCTTTTAGAATGACCTCCTCCATGCAAAGGAAGTTGCTCTCCTAGAGAAGATGCAAAAATAGTCTTTGGAATTATTCTATATATTTGCTGATGTTGTCCATAAACATTTGCAGCTCTTGTAAATACAACAGGAAAATCATAAACATCATAAAAATTTTTTAAACTCATATCGGCGGCAGCTCTTGATGTAGCGTAGGGCGTACTTGGATTATAATTTGTATGCTCTTTAACTAAACCGTTACAACTTCCATAAACTTCTGGAGTTGATATATGTACATATTTATCTAAAAAATCTAATTGTCTAAGCTCATTGTGTAGTTTAATTGTTGAGTAAGTGTTTGTCATATACCAATGTTCAGGATGTTGCCAACTCTGAGCAACCATACTTTGAGCTGCATAATTAACAACTTTTGTAATTTTTTCTTTTTTAATTAATTCTACAATCTCACTTATATGCGTGTTTACATCATATTGATAGAACTTTAGTTTATTTTTATTATTGGTATAAGGCAAAAATACACTTTTTGGCTCTTCTGATCTACTCGCTGCAAATACTTCGTAATCTCTACTTAATAAATAATCGCAAAAAGATGCTCCAGAAAAAGAATTACTTCCTATTACTATTACTTTATTTTTACTCATTTCCCACCTTGTGTTACATAATATGAATAAATAATATGATCTAAAATCATATGGATATCTTCAACAAGTCCATATTCTCCAGATGGTGCATCCACATGAAATTTTATATCGCTTACTTCTTTTAATTTTCCACCATCAAATCCAGTTATTCCAACAAGTTTTGCTCCAATTTCATTAACGTATTCTGATGCTTTTAGTATATTCGGAGAATTACCACTACAAGATATTGCTAATACTAAATCATCTGACTTTAAAATGTCTTTTAATTGCATGTAAAAAATATTTTCATAACCAATATCGTTAGCTATTGCTGTGCATACAGAGCTATTATCTGCCAAACTAGTGATGTCCAAACTAATTATCCCTCGCCTCTTTAATCCAACACCCAAATCATTAACCATATGTGAAGCAGTAGCTGCACTACCACCATTACCTATTACATAAATTTTAGAGTTCTTCTTTATGGTGTCTTCAATTGCAATTGTAACATCTTCTATAGTATCTACATCAATATTATTTATCAACCCCTGCAGTGCTAATAAATAATTTTTAAAATAATTCTTTTTTTTCAATATTTATACCCTGAATAATTATATTTAACTTGTCTTCTAAACATATTTTATATTTAAAAGTTTATCATAATTGTTACTTAATAAGATAGCAATTTTTTTTGACAAAAGAACTTTTTTGCCATTCTGTAATTAAAACTTCAGTTTCTACGAAATCCCTTTCTAAAATTTCAACATTAATTACTTTTCTAATTAATGGAAATAGTTCTGTAAAACATCGGCACATAAAAATGGAGGCTGCATTATTATTTGGTTTTATACCATTACTTAACAAAAATAACTCTAGAATATTTTTTATTTCAGAAGTTGTGGAACTTCCAAGAATTGCTATGTTTATTTCAATATAGTCATCATTTTTCAACAATTCTTTTTTAAATAGATTTTTTTTTACGGAGCAAGAATTTATTATCTAATGGAAAATTAAAAATTTTATTCAATATTCATCCTTTAATGATATATTTTCATCAAATTATCAGCAATATTTTTTTCAAAATTTTGGAATCTTGGAAAGCCCCGTTTATAAAAAAAATTTAACATTTTTTCTTTTTCTTTAAACTTTTCTTCTTCAGAAAGTTTTTTTGACAATGCTTCTAATATCTCTTTTTTTATATCATTTTTATTAAAAACTTTGAAAATCATTTCACTATCAGTATATAAAAAATCCTCCAATAAAATTAAAATTTTTTTCCCTTTTAAAATAGATTCAAAAAGAGTAGTTCCACCAAAAGTTATCATAAGATCAGAAATTTCAATTAAGTAAGTTCCTTTTATAGAAATATCTACTAACTCTACGTTAGGTATCGTTTGTATTTTTTTATAAAACCCTTTACTATTTATTCCAGGAGCCAATGGATGTTCTTTTACTAAAAGTATATAGCCTAAAGGCATTGACTTAGAAATATTTTCTATAGTTGCTAACTGGTTCATATAAAATGGTGCTCTTGAAGCTGTTGAAGCTTCTGGTTGTAACTGCAAAGGAAAATAAATGTATTTTATATCTTGTCTATATTCAAAGTTCAAAGTTTTAAAAAATATACTGACTAAAACTTTATTATATAATCTGTTAAAATTTGCAATCATCTTTTTGAAAATATCTGGTTTATCAATATTCATATATTTAAATATATTTGTTTCTGTTCTATAGCCAAATATAGCAAACTTCATATATTCATAATCCAAAAAATTTGGAGAAAAGACACCAAAAAGACCTTTTTTAATAAACTTATTATTTTTAGCCATTTCGTTTAAATCTTCATTAACATCGTATGATGACATAAATGAATTTAACTCATCATATGTCTTAGTATCTTTATATACAATTAAATCTTCAACAATTTTCCCATACAAACCTTCAAATAAAAAGTTGCTATTACCGTTAATAACAGAGACATCATGAAAAGCGATACATTTTTTATGATATTGTTCTGAAATATAATACGTTATTGTTGAAATAAAATTATCCGCATATCCACTAAAAACTAAATTAGATTCTTTTATATAAGGTGTTAAAAATAAGACAAAGCTTTTTATCAAAAAATTTATTTCATCTATTGAAAAGTTTTTATTACCTAAAGTACTTTCTATACCGTAATAATAGTTTGTAAAAAATCTTTCACAAACAACAGCTAAATATAAATTAACATCATTAAATTCACTATTTAATTTTTGAATATTAAATTTTTGAATATCGTCATAATTTTCCATCAAAAACTCTTCATATGAAAATGAGTTTTTAATATTTGACTTCCTGTAAGTTAAAATCATATATCCAATTTCATCTGGTAAATTACCTGCGATTCTATTTTCTGTTTCATCAAGATTTTTTGAAAAATTAGAGACAAAAAGAATATCTAAACTACTATCACTCAAAATAAGTGCCTTTATTTTAAATTTATACTAATATATTTTATTCAAAATTCCATCTATGTAAAATTGTAGAACTACCTTTTATAAAAAAACCATTTTTCAAATAAAAATTTAATGCTTTTGTATTCTTAACTTGAGTTCCTGTTTCAATTTTACAACCTTTAAAATCAGCTATAATATTACTAATTAATTGCTTTCCTATACCAAAACTTCTGCATTCTTCTAACACAGCAATAAAAAACAGATATGCCCTGTCGCCAATTATATTCACTAATGCAGTGGCAGTTACTTCATTATTAATTTTGGCAACGTATAAATATTTATTATGACTTGGTATAAAATTTTTTAAATATTCCACCCATAATTTATTTGCCATATCATTACTAATATTTAAATCTGTATGAAACCTTGTTAAATTGAAACTTCTCCCTAATCTATCATGTGGTATATTTTTATTAACATCTAATTTCTCAATTTTAACATCCTCGTTAGTATGAATATTTTCTTCTTTTTCTCTGTATTTTAATTGAACTTCTGTATCAATATAGCTAAAACCACTTTCTTGCAAAAAATTAACGTACTTAAAATCAATTTGTGTATCTATTTTCACGGAGATAAAACTATCTTTAAAATCATTTAATAATACTTGTATCAAATCGTCATTAGGATAAAAATTGGACTTATCTATAACTAAAGAAAATGATGGTCTTTTAAAAAAATCTGTATCCCATTCTAAATACTTTAAATAAATAAATTCTCTATTCTCTAACATATATTTTGAAAATAAATCCTTACTTTCTTTATTGCTATAATCGATCAGAAAAAAATCATTCATGTATTAACTCTTCTACCGCTACAACTATTTCATTAGTATTAAATACTGACCTATTTTTGTAAAAAACCTTATTTTCAATAAATGCTATTAACTCGTCGTTGCTAAAATACCTAAAGCCTAAATATTTAGCCCAGCCCTGTTCATCAAAAAATTTACACCTTGCTACTTGATGCTCATATGTAGCTATTAATAAAGATGGAGTATTTGATGCTACAAGTTCAGATGACGTCAACCCTCCAGCTCCTATAGCTACATCACACAAAAGATACTCATCTAACATATTAATAATATTCTGCTTTATTACACACTGTTTTTTTGTATCCTCTGCAAGTTTTTTTAAACCATCTATATTTTCATAACCTGAACCCACAATAATAGTAATTTCAAGTTCTAGCTCTATTTCAATAAGTTTCATAAGAACCATTTTAGTAAAATCGAATTCATCTGCACCACCCATTGCAACTAATATTTTTTTTATATCTTTAGAATGTTTTCTTTGCAATATTTTATTTGAATAAAATTCCTTCGGTAATATGACAAATTGATATCCTAACAAAAATTTTGTTTTTGAATGTTTTTTAGGTGAAAAATATTTAAATGCTTCTACATCCCAATCTATAACTAAATCAATATCTCTTAAAATATATCCATCAAAAGACACACATGCCTTTTTTACATCATGACGTATACCTTCATAATCAGTCAATTTTCTTTCTGTTATCTCAAAAAAAACAATGTCAATATATTTTTCTTCAATAACTTTATTAATAAAACCAATTTCTTTATCTACACTAATATTTTTCTCAATAACAAAAGTATTATCAATTTTATACTTAGCAAGTAAATCTAAGCCTGCCTTATAATTTTTGACAATAAAAAACACTTCCCATGTTTCATCAAAATACCTTGATAAATGGATAAGAGACATTAGGTCGCCTATTCCAATATGCGGTGCTGCATCTGCTCTAAAAAGTATATGTTTCACAAAATCATTTCCCATTGCAATGGATCTTCAAATAGAATGTCTTTTTTTGCAAAAATTATATTATCTTTAAAAAGTTGAAGATATTTTGGTTCTAACCCTCTTCTCTTCTTTCCTGGACGTAAAATAGAAATATCATTTGAAAATATTATCTCGCCCTTTTTTACATCTTTTTTTAAAAAAAGTGTCATATATGCAAAATCACGCAAATATTTCTCTTGCTCATAACAAATCCTTGCACTACTTCCATAAATAACTTCATCTATTTTAAAATTATCATTAATGTAATCTTCTTCTGCATTTCTTATATCAGAAACCATTATTTTTAATTCTTCTGGCTCTAAAGCAAAAAAGTGATCTGGTCCATCCATTTTTTTATTCAATGTAATATGCTTTTCTAAAACTATACCACCCAAGTATACAGATTGTATTGCTGCATCAGAAACTTCCAAACTATGGTCAGAATATCCATATTTAATATTTGGAAATGCATATTTAAATGTGTTAAGAACGCCCATATTAATATCTTTTAAGTCTGTTGGATACGCAATAGAACAATGTAAAATTTTAACATTATCATGATACTTAAGTACACAGTTTAAAGCATCTTCAGTTTCAGCTAAAGTTGCACCACCTGTACTCATTATTATTGGCAATCTTTTTTTAGCACATGCTTCAATTAATGGTATATTTGTAATAGCATAAGATGAAAGTTTTATTATTTTCATCCCTTTTTCTACAATATAATCAAGCCCAGACACATCAAATACGGATGCCATAAAATCAATATTTTTGCTTTCGCAATAACTTATTAATTTTTCAATCCACTTCTCAGGAAGTTCAAAGTTTTTAACTGCCTCATAAATATCATAACTATATTCACTTTTATCATCTTTCCAATCCATCTGACCTGCACTTTTAGGATAAAGATTTTTTGCAGAAAAAAGTTGAAATTTCGCAGCATTACATCCAGACTCAACAGAGGCATCTATCATTCTATAACAATTTTCTAAACTCCCATTATGATTTATTCCAATCTCTGCAATTATATACACTTTATTCACTTTACTAAAACCTTTTATACCATTCATTAAAGTTAATTAACTGCCATAAAAACATTTGATAATTTGCATTTTCCGATAAATGATTTTCAAAAAGTTTATTTAAATTATCAACATTAAATATATTACTTTTTTTAAGTAATTCTGAGTTTATAATATTTTGAACTTGACTCTTGTTTGTTGTTCTAAACCATCTGTCAGCTGGAGCAATTAGCCCTGCTTTGTCTGTTCTAGTTCTAACTTTTTCAGGTAAAATGCCTCTCATCGCCTCTCTCAATACCCATTTACCTACACCATCACGTATCTTGTATTTATTTGGAAGAGAAAATGACAACTCTGCCAATCTGTAATCTAAAAATGGAGAACGGGATTCTATTGAATGCGCCATAGTATTTCTATCTTCTGCTCGAAGTGATGCTGGAACTGTTTCGTAGAATAATTCTTTATACAATCTTTTTGTCAATAATGAATCAGCATTAATTTCTGGATACTCTATTGATTGCTTGTTTTCTCGTACAAAACTTTCGTTAAAAACATAGGAATAATCCTCAAATCTATCAATTTCCTTAATCTTACCACCAAGTAATTTATCTATATATTTACTGCTAGTATCTATTTCTGACATACTTCTATTGTGATTATTTTTCCAAGATTTGATTTCATGAGACAATCTATTACTATCTCCTTTCAAATCATAAAAGTTATATTGATAATGATCCCAATATCCTCCAAGAAGTTCATCCCCACCGTGACCATTTAACATTACTTTAATTTGTGATTTTTTTACCTCTTTAACAATATTGTATAACACTTGCCAACTAACTGTACACACAGGTTCATCATGAAAGTCAAGCATTTCATTTAATGATTCAAATAGTTTAGATGGCTTAGAATAAATATATTTATGAATAGCATTTGTATCATCAACAACTGCATCAATATATTCACTCTCATCATATGTACCTTTATCCTCACCAGTAATCCCAGAAAATGTCATTATTGGCATTTTTAATACCTTATATGCTATAGAAGTAATAGATGTTGAATCCATACCACCACTTAAGAAAACACCGATAGGGACATCACTACGCAACCTAACACGAACTGAATCTATTAAAAGCTCTCTGAACTCATCAATAACATCTGAATCACTCCTAGCTATTTTATTTTCAAACTTATTTATTTCCCAATACTTCTTACTATTAATATTTAATGATTCATTCAGTTCAATATATGAGCTCTTTGGTACTTGGTATATATTTTTAAAAAATGTTGTTTCATCTCCATCTACATACCTGTAATTTGTATAAAGATAACGAGCAACTTTTTCATAATTTGGTTCTTTTTCAACATTTGGAAAATTTAATATAGATTTAATTTCTGAAGCAAAAATGAAAGTGTCAGAAGTCTTGTAATAAAATAAAGGTTTTTTGCCAAATCTGTCACGTGATAATATCAATTTTTTCTTCACATTATCAAAAATTACAATTGCCCACATTCCATTAAACTTATTAAAACACTCAATACCCCATGCAGCATATGCTGCTAATATAACTTCAGTATCACTACCTGTTTTAAAACTATGCCCTTTAAACTTAAGTTTGTCTTTTAACTCAACATAGTTATATATCTCTCCATTAAATACTAACACATACCTACCATTATGACTTTTCATTGGTTGATGAGCTTTGTGAGAAAGATCTAAAATTGCCAGCCTAGTATGCCCTAAATAAAGATGTTTATTTCCAATATTTGTATGATATTCGCCATTATCATCAGGACCACGATGATTTAAAGACGTAAGCATACTACTGCAGACGCTTTTAGTATCAATATTTTCTTCAGATAAAAACCCTACAACTCCGCACATAATTAACGCCTTATATAATTTATTTCTCTAAAGTACCTAGAAACGCCTATGCTTGATAAAATTAAAGCTTCGCCAGAAACACTTGTCCCATGATTTTTTTATTATGCTCTATCAATGAAATCACATTGTCATCATGAGATACAATTAAGTGAGTCTCCTTTTTTTCTATCAATATTTCTTCCAATGGTTTTTGCCAAATCTCCATAAAATCAAAAGAATATAACTTACTATTTTTCTTTTTAATATCTAAAATATTTGAGTATTTACTATCCATTATATCTCTCAACTCTAGAAAAAAATCATCTAAAAGAGTAGTTAACTTATTTGTTAAATTTTTAAAAATCATAATTAGAAATTAGAAATTCCCTCAAAATCAAATATACCTCTGCACAGGTAAAGTCAAAATAATATCTGCATATGAGCCTGTACCACTATTTTTATTACTAAGTTCAACACTAAAGATATCATCAGTTTTTATATTTTTTCTTTTAACATTTTTAAGAACAGTTAAATCAGTTGATTGCACTGAAACAGATAAGGGGATAAGTCCATCTAAAGTTTCTGAAACTCTAATAACCCTCTCTTTGGAATTTTTACCTGTGGCTACTAAAATTGTATTTGGCCAATTATATTTTAATTTCACTTTAGCTATTAAACTAGCATATATTTCATCTTGTGCATACATTCCAAAATTAGAATCTGCTACATGTAGCTCATCATTTACATCACATTTTTGAGCAATATAATCTAATTCCTCTTCAACAAAATCATCATTCTTTCTAAATACATTTTTCCAATAACTTCCGCCCTCAGTACAGTATGAGCATCTAAACGGACACCCTCTAGTAAATTGTATTAAAGGAACAAATTTACCAAAGAATGAATCCATTAAACCCATTTTATAAGGTGATGGTGTATCAATTATTTTTATTCTCGGTAACAACTCAGTTTCAATGTAACTGTTTTTATCAATATATGAACATTGCTTAGGCTTTAATAATTTAATTTTATTCAAATCAAAGTCACAATTTTCTGATAATTTGATAAGTTCATAAAAGGCATACTCGCCCTCGTGAGGAATATAAAAATCTATCTCTCTTTGTGTCAAAAGAAATTCTTCTTTTCCTTCTGATGCTATTGAAAAGTTAGGACCACCAAAAATAATTATTGATTCAGGAAATTTTATTTTTATAATTTTAGCAATTTCAATATTTAAAGATTGGTTCCAAATAAAATTTGAAAAAGCCACAATTATACCTTTCCCATTTCCCATAGAAATTTCTGTTAAATATTTTTCCAATAAAGATATTTGTTTAAATATCTTTAAATTTGTATTAGGCATTTGTTCCTTAACATATGAACCAATAACCCCAACACTTAATGGCATTTTATTATTAGCTATAACATGATAATCATGCGTTAAATTACATAAAATTATTTCCATTTTATTTTCGCCTTATATATTGAATTTTATACCTTTTTAATTTGGCATAAAATCCTTAAATCGCCCTCTCCAAACTTTTCTTTTCCATATTTATCTGACTCAACAACATCTAAATCAAAATCTGTACTTTCACCACCCGTTAAACGTTTAAAATTTGTAAATCCATATTTTGATAGCATCGCAGTTGCTTCACTCCAAGATGAATGTTTATAAGTTGCACTTAAACCATCCATAACATGAACCATTTTATTTCTCTTTAAATTTAATGTTTTTAATACTTCTTCAATAAACAAAATTGGTATGTCTTTTAAGGTCTCTACAGAATCATCCCATAAATCCATACTAATAGCATCTATCCCATCAATATAATACCAAAACCATCCTCCATCTTTCATTACTCTTGCTACTTCAGCCACAGACTTTTCCATATTATATTCAGACAAATGGTGAAATACACCATTAGAAACAGCAAATTCATATGAATCACTTTTCAAGCCTGTATCAAATACCTCTGCCTCTTTAAAAACTGCTTTATTACTAAGGTTCAAAGATTCCGCAACTTTTGTAGCATATCTTACTTGCTTAGTACCAAAATCAATACCTTGTATGCTACTAGCACCAGCCTGCAATAATGCAAAAGCAAAAGAACCATTACCTGCACCAAAATCTACACAATTTGAATCTTTGACATACTTAATTAAGTCATTTATAACCAATCTATTATATTTCATATCAACAAACTCTTGAAATTCTTCTTGATTATGTCTAGACCATATTTCTTGCCATAATTCTTGATGCTTCTCTTCTAAAATATTACTTTTATAACCAAGGTCTTCCACATTTTCTTTATCGCCTTCAAACTCCAATAAATCTATAAATGCATTATATTGACAGATAGCGTCATCAATAATCTGTTTTGTTAACTCAAACGGATGTTCAGATAATTCTTTATTAAATGCTACTTTCTCATATCGAAGGTTCATTATTGCAAGAACCAACACCTTTGCCCTCATTACAGTTACGCTATTTTCAGTGGCTCTCATAATTTCCATTAACTTATCTAAAGAATCTAGATATACCCTTCTGTCTATTTTCATAATTCCTCCTCAAATGTAAAAAATTCATCTAACCAACATACTAATCTATTGTCTTGGTTATCTTTAAGATATTTTTTAAAAATTTCAATTTTATTTTTTTCTACCGCCATTACATATACCATATTTTGTTCATTAACAACTAAAGCCATTTTAAAGCCCTCATTTTTCAATCTACCATTCATGGATGCAGAAGCATAAAACCCCCACTCTTTTGCTGTAAAATCATACTCTTTAGAACTCTTTGTCTTAAAAGAAATCATTTCATCATTTGAAAGTTCTATCTTTCCATAGTCTTTAATATCAATTCCGTTAACATTAAACACTCTTGGAATCTCTGTTAATTCTAAATTCATACTAAGAATTCTTTCCAAAAACCAAATTCATTAATAAATTCTGGAATAGTCCATTTTCCAGTAATATCTTTCTCCCATATATCTAAATTTCTATGGCTCTCTGCAATTTCAAAGAACTCTTCTTCTGAAATATTAAGATACTCACAAAAACTACCTATCTCTTTTCTTGGAATTTGTTCTGTATTACTTTTTAAATACTCTATAGCATCACGTCTTGACATTCTACCTTCTCGTATCTCAATTGCAAGATTATCCCACAACTTAGTTAATCCAAATTTGTACCATTTCATAAAATGATGCACAACCCTAAAATCACAATCCACGCCAACAAAAGGATGCAAACCTAAAACAGGATTTTCCGCCCATTCAAAACCAACCGACTGAGATTTTTTTGCAATATCACCAGGTTCCCATTCTTGATACATCCCTAAAAATAAATTTTCTATGCCAGCTTCATTTAATATTTCTTCTTCAGGCAACCTGTAACTACTTAATTTATCTAACGTTAGTTCATCATCAACCCAATCTTCTGCAAATGTACCGTTTGTTACACCATATTTGCTTATCCAATTATAATCCATAACAAACTTATTTCTATCACTTTCACTGCCACCATACTCTAAAGCAGAGTTTTCAGCCCAAACAATTAAATTAATATTAAATCTAAGCGCCATTTTTATTATAGTTGACCACATTATCATATGTTCTGATAATGATGGATTTCCGTTTTTCTTAAACGCTTTTAGCATAAACTTAGCATCTATTGCTGGATTAACAGTAAAATCAATATGATCTACGCCCAAAGAAACAAGATTGGCTAAATTTTTTTCTCCCAACTCTGTACGATACTGGCACTTTATGGTAATAGCTAATGGACGCATTCCTTTTTGCAACATCGTATAAACTTGCCACGTACTATCTTTACCACCACTAACTGGAATAATACAATCATATTCGCCATGACCTCTAAAAGAATCTAATATTTTATCAAGTTTTTTCTCTCTAGAAACCCAATCAATTATTTCTTTTTTTTCTTTGGAACCTAAGCATCCACCACAGACACCGTCATTATTAAGCTCAATACCAGGTCTACTTGTTGGCATAATACAACTCTTACAATATCTCATTTTATTTTTCTTCCAAAAGCATAAATTGTATATTTTCCACTTGGTTCTCTAACTCTACTTAATTTCAATAATTCTAATCCAGATTTATCAAACAAGTAGCAAATAGAAGCAGAATTATATACCATATAATGTCCTGAACTAAATGCTTCATTTGTTTCACCATCAATTTCAAAACTTAAGCTATCTGGTAATTCTAAATAAACCAACCCATTTAATTTCAACGCCTTTGATACTGAATTCATAACATCAATAGGTCTCTCAATATGCTCCAAGACCCTATTTAAAGTAATCAAATCAAATTTATCTTCAAACTTTAATTCTTCCATATATTCTTGATGTACATTCACTTGTAATACTTTTTTTAAATGCTTAACTGCAACCTTATTTAATTCCAATGCTTCTAACTCATAATCTGTATCTTGAAATTTTTTGATAAAAACACCCATACCTGCCCCAACATCCAAAACATTATATTTTGTTTTTTTAGAACCAATCATGTTTACAAAGGAAGTATGGTATCCTTTACACCTTACTACTCTCGCATAGTTATCAGAAGAAGCCTCTGGTAAATTGATTATTTTTTCATATCTTTCTTGTATAGCTTTTTCATCGTAATTAGCATCATATACTGAAACATCATCATATATTTTTTCAATATTTTCATACTGCCTACTAAAAAAGACTTGACAATTAATACACCTATACCATTTCAAATCAAAGTTTAATACATTTAATTTTTTTAAATAAATATCACCACCACTATATGTAAACTTATACTCAATTTTCAACGAATTACATAACAAACATTTCATGTATTTACTCCGTAGCTTTTTTTCCAATCATCAAAAACCATATTCTTATATGCTGAACGATTATATTTACCCTGTTTATCCCACTCAAACCACTTATTTACAGGTGCTGAGAAACCACGTTTATCAGTACGTTCGGCTATTTCTAATGGTATGAATTTTTTAGAAACTTCTTTTAAAGCCCACTTAGTAATACCATCTTTAATTTTATATTTTGATGGCATAGAGTAAGCGTATTGTATCAAACGATAGTCAAGAAATGGTGAACGATTTTCTACACTAAATGCCATATTCACTCTATCTGCCATCTGAAGTAAAACCTGCATTGTAGAATAAAAATCATTCAATCCCATAAAATGAACAATATCATCTTTCGTGTGAGCCGAATAATTACTTATACTCTCATCTAAATAACGATTTACTCTCTCATTATATGGATTATCGTTTCTATTAACCAACTTTGCATAACGACTAGCTGGAGACCCATAGTACTTGTTAATTAAATAAGAGTACTGTTGCATTGCTTCAAGTGAGTGAATTTGCTCATCATGATGAAGTAGATGGTATCTATGATAACCAGCAAACAATTCATCTGCTCCATCACCATTCATAACAATCTTTACACCATCTTTATTTGCACGTTCAAGAAGCATCCATAATGTAAAACTTGTCCACGTACATGGAGTATCAAGAGTATATGCAATTTCTTCTCTTGTACGGATAAAATCATCTTTATTTGGCTGTACTATTCTAAGCTCTTTATTAATCTGTTTTGCAACCAATTTTGCATATGGAAGTTCATCAAAGTCACTATACTCATAATGTGCTGTGTAAATATAATCAGGCTTTGCAATACAAGCTATTAATGAACTATCAACTCCTCCACTAATAAATGCTGCATAATTGTGCGCCGTATTTTTTGTTCGTAAAAGTATTGAATCTTCTACTAATTCACTCAAGTCTTCAATGATCTTATCTTTGTCATCTGGCACATCAATTATGTTATCCCAGACTTTCCAATAATTATGAATTGTTAATTTTCCATTCTTTATAAGTAAATATTCACCTGGTTCTAATTGATAAATATCTTTAAACAGTGTCTCTTTACCAACTGTAAATTCATATGCTTCGTAAGAGACAGCATCTTCATTAAATCGTGGTTCCACTACATCTAACAGTGCTTTCATTTCACTAGCAAATGCAATAAAATCACCATTTTTAGTGTAATAAAGAGGTTTCTCTCCTCCTTTATCACGTACAACTATTGTCTCTTTTTTACGTTCATCATGAATGGCAAACGCATACATTCCATTATGCTCACCAAATGATTTAACACCATTTTCAATGTAACTAATAAGTGCAGTTTCGGTATCTGAATCTGTTTTAAATCTGTATTTTGATTTAAGTCTATTTTTTATAGTATCGTGATTATAAATTTCTCCATTATATACAATAGAATAATTGGCACTCTCATCAACAACTGGTATATCATGGTCTATATTATCTATTATACTAAGTCGTACCATACCAATAGTTGTATCGCCATATGTCTGTTGACCAACCTGATCTGGGCCACGATGATTAATGGTATCAAGCATTTTGGCGACTATACTACTCGCATTATAATTTTTATTTGTTGAGATAAATCCAGCTATTCCGCACATTTATATTATATCAACTTACTTAAATTACCATCACCGATTTTGTGATATAAAGTTTTATTATCATACAAGAAATCTTTAAACAGATTTGTATTGTCAATAATAATCTTCGTACTTGTAAATCCTATTTTGTCTAAATATTCTTGTGTATAATATTTATACTCTTCACTCATGCTCATTACAATAACAGCATCAGTTGTAACATTAGAATCGTTTAAATCTATAACAGTACACTTAGAAAGATTTTGAAGTATCTCTTCTTTTGTAAAATTTGAATCATGAATACTAACTTTGACTCCACTTTTTAAAAGATACTCTGCTAACATAAGTGACGGTGAAAAGCGAAGATCTTTTAGACTATTATACGATGATAATCCAAAAATTGTAACAGAACCAATCCCACTATTTTTTAATACATCTGCATAATAAAGCAACAGTGACAAATTAGAGCTTCTAGCTTCTTTAATAACACCTAAGTAATCTAGGCGTGCTCCCTCTAATAGATGTTCAATTGATTGCTCTGATTGATAATCAATACTACTAACACCCATAGATATATCCTCAACAGATAGTTGATTTAATAACTTTTGAGACATAGTTGAAATATCAATATCAGGATATGCCAAACTTAATTGATTAAAAAATGCTGTCATAGTAAATTCTAACGAGTTTTTTGCATTTTCAAAAACTTCTGCTTCTACAATTGAATTAAGAACTATAGAATTAAGGTGCAAAGCTTCAGTAAAAACTATACCCATAGAAACAGCTTGCGTACTGTTTCCAGCGATAAAACGTTTTTTGCCACTGTGTAAAAAATCTTCAATATTCCAATCACTACGAAATATTGAAACAATATTAGCTACTATTCCTTCAATTTTTAACGCATCGATAAATTGTTTTTCAATCGTTCTAGGTACTCCAGCTGATTGAAAAACTATTAATGAATCTTTCATAAAATTTTTATTTTTAATTAAAACTTTTAAAAGATTATTTAAGGTACTAGAATTCTCTTGCTTTAATAGAGGGGAAGAGACAATATGCACATTATTGTTAAATAACAAATCGCTATCTACTACAATAGAAGCTCTATCTAAATCAATTTTTGGAATTTGAGTATGTTTTGTCCATGTATTACGCTGTTCTTTTGTTGGATAACTACCATCTGCCAATCCATTTAAACGCTCAGTTGTAAAATCATACACATCTGCAAAAAAACCCTCAGCTTGCAATTTTAATACTGTTGTATAACCTAAATATCCAATTCCCCATACCGATACTCGTTTCGTCTGTAAAAGTTTTTGCTTAAACTTATCCATTTTCATCCAATATTGTATTAATTGCATATACAACTCTTTTAGCATCTTCATCGCTCATTGCAGGATACATAGGAATAGAGACTACAGAATCAAATATTTTATTTGCTACTGGAAAATCTATAATATTAATTCTTTTTGAATAATAACTATGTAGATGTAACGGTCTAAAATGAACACTTGCTCCAATGTTAAAATCACGTAACTTTTCTATAAAAATATCTCTTTTAATTGTACTAGGTAAACAAACCATAAAAAGATGATAAGTGTGATAATGCTCTTTTGAATCTTTGAAAAATGTTAATTTGTCACTTAAATTTTCTTTATAAAAACTTGCGATTTCACGTCTTTTTTTATTCATCTCATCAAGGTTTTTTAATTGAACTAAGCCAACAGCAGCATGAACACTATCAAGATTACTCTTATATCCCATCTCTTCAATATCATAAAACCATGTCCCAGTCTTTTCATATCTATTAAATGCAGATTTATTAATACCAAAATAACTAAGTTTACGTATTCTTTCAATCAAATCAGAATCTTTAGAGACAGCCGCACCACCCTCACCCATCGCTAAATTTTTTGTAGCATAAAAACTAAAACAGGTAATATCAGAAAAGTTTCCAATTTTCTCACCATTATATTCTGTTCCTATAGCGTGCGCTGCATCTTCAATCACTTTTAGATTAAATTCATTTGAGAGCCTTGCAATTGCTTCCATATCACACGGAAAGCCTGCAATATGTACAGGTATAATCGCTTTTGTTTTATCAGTAATTAATAATCTTGCTTTTTCAACATCTATATTTAACGTATCTTCTTCCACATCACATAACACCAAAGTAGCTCCAACCCACTCAACAACCTGTGCAGTAGCCGCAAATGTCCATGTAGGAACAATAACCTCATCACATTCTTTAATATCTAATGCCAAAAGAGCCAAATGTAGTGCTGAAGTACAAGAGTTTAAGCCAATACTATATAACTCATCATCTTTTTTAAGAAAATTACATATCTCTTGTTCAAATTCGGCAACTTTAGGACCAGTTGTCCACCAACCGCTCCTAAGAACATCTACGGCTGCTTCTATCTCTTCTTCATGAATTGTAGGTTTAGCTAAAGGAATAAATTCATTATCCATTTTCTATCACCTCTCCAGTGTCTTGATTACCAATCTCTGGATACCAACTATCACATGTACTACATACCGGATCTACCAATTTTTGATATTCATGTTGCCATCTCAAATTTTTATATTTGTCATTATGCCAAACTTCAGATAACGTGTGAGTAGAAACATCTCCCATACCATCACTATCCCAATCGTGATTACACCGAGCAACTTTTCCATCATCATAAATCAACATTTCATAAATTGGCATAACGCATGGTTTTCTATTTTTACGAGGATTTTTTAATGATCCAAAATTTCCATCGGTTGAATGCTCCTCATAAATACGTACTCTGTCAACTCGACTTTGCCAAATAGCTGTAAACTCTTCTGCTGCACCTTCTGGAGTTTGAGCAGTGCGTACCATTGAAGCTTGTGTCTGAATTCTGCCCTTGTTATAATCTAAAAAATCTAAAATTTTCTTCTCAACTTTATCATATTTTGCTGGAACCCTAGTTTTGTTAAAGTTATCAGGAGTATCAAGGCTAAACGAAAGAAATGTTAAACCATTTACTATTGCTTCAAATTTATCAGGATTCAAAGCGGTTGCATTTGTTGCCATCTGTACATTTGAAAATTTACCGGCTATTCGATTTAGCATATCATTAAAACGTGGATGTAACATACTTTCACCTCTACGATGAAGCACTAATATACTCTCTGGGTGTGATTCAAGTTCTGTGATTATTTTATTAAATAGCTCATAGTCCATATAACCAGTTAATTCATTTACAAAATGACGCGGACAATATGTACACTTTAAATTACAATCACTTACAAGTTCTATCTCTAATCGTTTTGGAAAATCTGGTACTTTGTAGCTCATATTTCATCTTTTATTTTTTCTAAGATTGATAGGACATCAGTAGAAGTGAAATCAAATCCATCTAGTTCTTGCACAATTTTCTCAGCAATTTCTAAATCTTTTTCATAGTCAACAGTCAATGTAAAGGCTTCTAAGTTTTTAGGTCGTGTTCCTAAATCAATCTCGTGTGTATAAAATTTACTAATATTATCACGAATATATTTAGTAACATGCTCTCTATCATCATTAGTTAAGTCATAATTATATACTTTTTGAAGTAAATCCAATGCAAATGTCTCTGACATAAAACCATTTAACGAATTTTTTGTAGCGATATAATCTAAATTATCATCTATTTCAATTGCTTCAAATTCAGAATCTATAGCATTAATATCAACAAAAGGAGAATCGCCACAAACTCTACAAATAGTATCAGTTTCTAAAAATTCTCCCGCACTAATATATCTTTTTAAAACATCATTTAAATCACCTCTAAAAACAGGTATTCCCTCTCTAACACAAAGCTCATAAAGCTTGTTATCACTCTCTTCAATGGAAGTAATAATCATAACCTTATCAGCTTTTTTAGATTGCTTGCATCTATAATACACATATTCAACTAATGTCATATCACCAAGAGTACTAAGCATTTTTTCTGGAAATCTAGACGATGAAAGGCGAGACTGAATTAATATTGCTTTACTCACATATTATCCATCAACTAGTTTTCCATTTTCTAATCTATAAACTTTTTCACATCTCTCAATAGTACTTAATCTATGAGCAATAATAATTAAAGTTTTATCAGAACTTACATCATAAATTTCATTCATAATCTCAGCTTCTGTTTCATTATCTAGTGCTGAAGTTGCTTCATCTAAGACTAAAATATCAGGGTTACCATATAGCGCTCTGGCAATTGCTATTCTCTGTTTTTGTCCACCACTTAGTTTTACTCCACCTTCTCCTACTGCTGTCTTAGTACCTTCATGATGACTTTCAAGAAAATCTAATATCTTTGCTTGTTTTAATACCTCTTTTACTCTAAATGTATCAATATCATCTCCAAATGCTACATTTTGCTCAACGGTACCATCAAAAAGATAAATTGTTTGAGGAATATATCCAACTTTTTTTCTCCACGCTTTAATGTTACTATCATCAAGTATTTCCCCATCTATTGAAATATATCCATTTTGTGGTCTATAAAGCCCAATTATTAAATCTACTAATGTGCTTTTACCACTTCCACTTTCTCCAACAAAGGCAATTTTTTCACCTTTATTTATACGCAATGTAACACCACTTAAAATTATTTTATTCTCAATATATGAAAACTCCAATTCATTTAATTCTATAAATTTATTAAATTCTATTTTTTCTTCTTTTAAACCTTCTACCTCATATATTAAATCATTATGTACAATGTCTAAAGAACGATAACTATACATAATAGTGTTATAATGTGTCAACAATCTATTTGCTGAGGGCATTAGTCTATAGAGTCCAAGAATAAACATTGATATCATTGCCATTGCACCAGAAATGTCCTGCTGATACTTATGAACTAAATATACTATTACAAATACAACAATAGAAAAGCCTATTGCTTCTAAAAAGAGTCGTGGAAAATGTTTTAACGTACCACTTGAAATCATGGTTTGCATAAACTCATAACTTGCATCATTAAATTCATTTTTAATTAATGAATCCTTTGAGTTTAATTTAATAAGCTTAAAATTTCCAAATGTAGAATTTATTATTTCAAAAAACTTTTTTTGAGAACTTTCTCTTATAATACCTGAGTTTTTAATTCTTTTTGAAACAAACTTCAGCATAAAGAATGCGTTAATACCTAATAAAATCGTAAGAAGTAATGTTATTTTCCAATTTACATACAACATCATCATATAAATAAATATTACAACAAAAAATTCGCTTAACATAAATAACAAAGCAGATATAATTGCTAAAACACCTTGTGCCTCACTTACAATTGATTTCGTCATATCACTACTATTACTTTCTACAAAGTCACGATAACTACGTCCCAAATAATTTTCAAATAATCTATATGCCATTAAATGATATCTACTGCTTGTAAATCTTACAAGTAAATATGTATAAAATAAATTTATAATACTTCGTATAATATAAAATAATACTAATAAAGCACCAAAGGAAATAACATATGAAACTTCATTTTCAAAACCGAAAAAACTATAGGTTTTCTCAAAATAATCATTTGTATGTATAACCCCAAAATCACTAGCAATAGATATAAATGGCATAATAGCTGTTATTCCTACTGTCTCAATAAGAGAAACGAAGATTGAGAATACAACTAGAAACCAAAGATATTTTTTATCACTACTTGAAAGCAAGTGTAATAATTTTTTAAAAAAAAGCTTCAATTTCTATAAACGCCCATCATACAATTTTAACTTAGATTTAATGTCATAAACGACTACGTCTTTTCCTGCATCAATTTTCATGTCCTCAAACTCGTTATGAGCTACAGCCAAAATAATGGATTCATATTTAAATCTATCCACATCTTCAATTAAATCAATATTATATTCGTGTTTTACTTCTTTATTATCGGCCCAAGGATCATAGACTTCAATCTCACATCCAAATTCTTCCAATTCTCGTATAACATCTATAACCCTAGAATTTCTAATATCAGGAGTATTCTCTTTGAATGTAATTCCAAGAATCAAAACTTTTGAACCCTCTATTTTATGTCCCTTTTTAATCATAAGCTTAATTACTTGATTAGCTACATATATCCCCATATTATCATTAAGTCTACGTCCTGCTAAAATAATTTCAGGGTTATATCCTACTTGCTGAGCTTTGTGCGTCAAATAATATGGATCAACACCTATACAATGCCCGCCAACAAGTCCTGGTTTAAATTTTAAAAAGTTCCACTTTGTACCTGCTGCTTCTAATACTGCGTTAGTATCAATTCCTAACTTATTAAAAATAATTGCAAGTTCATTCACGAATGCAATATTTATATCACGTTGTGAATTTTCAATAACTTTTGCAGCTTCTGCCACTTTAATACTTGGTGCTAAATGTGTACCAGCAACAATAATACTTTTATAAAGTTCGTCAACTTTTAGAGCAATCTCAGGCGTTGATCCACTTGTAACTTTTAATATTTTAGTTACTGTATGCTCTTTATCACCTGGATTTATTCGCTCTGGAGAATATCCACAGAAGAAATCTTTATTAAAAACTAAACCACTATTTTTCTCAAGTACAGGAACACAATCTTCTTCTGTAGCACCTGGATACACCGTAGATTCATAAATAACAATATCATCTTTTTTTAAAATTTTGCCAATGCTTTCACTAGCTTTAATAAGTGGTGTCAAATCAGGACGTTTATGTTCATCTATTGGCGTTGGAACAGTTACAATAAAAATATTACATTTACTAATTTCATCTAACTTAGTTGAAAACGCAAGATTTTTTGAGCTTAAGAGATTCTCTTTTTCTACTTCTAGTGTGCGATCATACCCCTCTCTTAGTTCATCAATTCTCCATTGTGCTATATCAAAACCAACCGTCTCATATTTTTTTCCAAATTCAACAGCCAAAGGTAATCCAACATATCCAAGACCTATAACAGCGATTTTAATATTTTCCAACATATATCCTTATGCTAACTTCTCGAACCAATCTAAATTATCCAATTTTTCCCAAGGATAATCACTTTGTCCTACTTGACCACGTGCTGCAACATCTGCGTAAAGAAATGTATTTTCACTAGGACAATCAAGATAAAACTTGTCTGTTATCCATTTTGGAGTTAATGAGAACTCTTTTGAAATTAAATCTGAAAGTTCTGCATCATCAATTCCAGCTATTGCAGATCCCATAGTGTCAATTGTGACTGATACAGGTCTTGCGACACCAATTGCATAAGAAAGTTGTACTATTGCTTTTTTAGCTAGCTTTGCGGCAACTATATGTTTAGCAATCCAACGTGATGCATAAAGCCCACTTCTATCAACCTTAGTATAATCTTTACTAGATTGCGCTCCACCACCAATTGGTGCATATCCACCATAACTATCAACTATCAACTTACGTCCAGTTAATCCTGAATCGTGTAATGGTGAGTGATTTACATAACGTCCAGTTGGATTAATATGAATAATACAATCTTCTTTATTATAAAGAGATGTTGGAAGTCCTGTATCATCAATTAGACCTTGAATTAGCGCACGGACCTCACCAATTTCAATTCCCTCAACTGAAGGAGCTGATACAACTATAGTGTGTATCTTTTGAGGAGTACAATTTTCAAAATTTTCTTTCGTTACATAGTCAAGCGTTACTTGTGTCTTGATGTCTACACCTAGTTTATGCGAGTGGTTTAGTGCATAATGATAAACTTTTTCCATAATCATACGTGAATATGTAATAGCCGCTGGCATAAAATCTGCTGTTTCAACACTTGCAAAACCGAACATAATACCTTGATCGCCTGCACCTATCTCTCCGCTTTCTTGATCGACTCCTTGATTAATATCAGGTGATTGCTGATTTAACATAATCTGGACATTTACGTCACTTGGATATAAACATTGACTTTTAGTAAATGAAGCATCATTATTGTAACCGATATTTACAAGTGCATCATGAACCATTTTTTCATAATCACCTTGTGTATATGACTTTTTAGATGTTACCTCACCACCAATTACTACATTTTTACCAGCGACAAATACCTCAGAGGCAACACGTGAGTTTGGGTCATTTTGCAAATAAGCATCAACTACAGTATCCGCAATAATATCTGCACATTTATCAGGGTGCCCAGGGGCAACAACTTCAGAAGTAAATAAGTACACTTTAATCCTTTATATTAAAAAATAATTTATACCAAGTAATAAAATTTTCTATCCCTTGTTCAATTGAGGTTTGAGGCTTATAGCCTAGGTCATTAATCAAATCATCAACATTTGCATAAGTAGAAGGTACGTCGCCTGCTTGAAGCGGTAACATATTTTTTTGCGCCTGTTTACCTAATGATTTTTCTATTGCAGTTATAAAATCTAACAATTTAACTGGTGCATTATTACCAATGTTATAAATTTTATATGGAGCGCTTGAACTATTTGCTTCTGGTGTTAATCCACTCCAGTTTTCATTCACTTTTGCTACATTATCAATAACTCTAATTACGCCCTCAACAATGTCATCAACATATGTGAAATCACGTAACATATCTCCGTGATTAAAAACATCGATTGGACGATTTTCTAAAATTGCTTTTGTAAATAAAAATAGTGCCATATCAGGTCGTCCCCATGGTCCATATACTGTAAAAAACCTAAGCCCTGTTGTAGGTAAGCCATAAAGATGACTATAGGTATGTGCCATAAGCTCATTACTTTTTTTAGTAGCTGCGTAGAGACTCATAGGGTGATCGACATTATTTGAGGTTGAAAATGGTTGCGCTTCATTTAGTCCATAAACACTTGAACTACTAGCATATGCTAAATGTTCAATATTATTGTGCCGACAGCTTTCTAAAATATTAATGAATCCAACAATGTTACTCTGAACATACGCATCAGGATTTGTAATAGAGTATCTAACACCAGCTTGAGCAGCAAGATTTATAACTCTATCAAACTTTTCTATAAAAAATAATGCATCAATTGAAGCTTTATCTTCAAGTTGCATCTGAACAAATCTATAAGATGTATACTTTGAACTTTGAACTGGTTTTTTCTCTATAATCTTATCTTGAGCTATTCCACACTCAGACAACCTACCATATTTAATGCGTACATCGTAATAATCATTAATGCTATCAAGACCAACAACTTCATCACCGCGTTCAATTAAACGTCTAACAGTATGAAATCCAATAAATCCAGCAGCGCCTGTGACTAGTACTTTCAAAGAGAACCTTATAATAAAAAATAGAAAGAATATTACCCGTAATGTTCTTAAATTGAGTGAAAGTTTATAGAAGAAGTGTAAATAGATGGTAATCACTGTAGAGCCGAGGCTCTAAGTAACTATAATGCAGCTTTAGCTTGTACGACAACTGCGCTAAAAGTAGTTGGTTCATTCATAGCCATATCAGCTAATATTTTACGGTCAAGTTCAATTTGTGCTTTTTTAAGACCATTCATAAATCTAGAATAGCTAATATCATTTAAACGACATGCAGCATTGATACGTATAATCCATAATTTTCTAAATTCACGTTTTTTTTGCTTACGATCACGGAATGCGTAAACTAAACTACGTTCAATCTGCTCTTTAGCTTTTCTAAAATGTTTACGGCGTCCGCTGTAAAAGCCTTTTGCCAACTTTAATATTTTTTTATGTCTTCTGCGTCTTACGACTCCAGTTTTTACTCTCATTTATATGTCTCCTTGACCTATAGTGTCCACTATAATTTTTTTGGTTTCTTAGGTGTTAAATCATTATTATTGACACGATATTTGAACAAAGTCCAAACATCTACGCTAACGCTAAGTTTTCCTCAGCAGAAAGCTCACGCACCTTTGGTGCTATAATCTTATGACTTAAACTTGTCCGTTTAATACGGAGAGCGTTCCAAGTGTACGCTACTTATTTACAGAGCATTTTGCTTATGCGTGGCTCATCAACCTTATGAACTGTTTTTGGCGAATTTAGTTCGCGTCTAGTTGCAGGTTCAACTTTGGTTAAAATGTGGCTTCTAAAAGCAGTTCCGCGTTTAATACTATTTTTCTTAACTTTAAAACGTTTTGCTGCACCACGGTGCGTTTTCATCTTTGGCATGTATCTTCTCCTTTCATTAATTTATTAACAAAACTCATATCTATTACCCCTACCACTATAGTTCACTCTCAAAGAGAATTTAAAACTCAGCGTAATTTTATAAGAGCCTACAATAAAGAATTTATTATTACGCCTCTTTTTGCGGTAGAACCAACATATTATAGTATCGTCCTTCCATTGATGGAGATTTATCCATAACACCTAAATCTTCTACCATTGGCCACACTTTCAGCAGTACATCGCGCGCTGCTTCTGGGTGTGCCATTTCACGACCTCTTAGAAAAACACGGAATTTTACATGAAATCCATGTTCTAAAAATTCTCTTGCGTGTTTTACTTTATAACTTATATCATTATCAGCAATTTTAACAGAAAGTTTTATCTCTTTTAAAACAATAGTTTTTTGCTTTCTCTTAGCCTCTTTTTTCTTTTTCTCTTCTTGATAACGAAACTTACCATAATCCATAATCTTACAAACTGGTGGTTTAGCATCTGGTGCAATTAGTACCAAATCTAAACCCTCAGTATTTGCTATACGCAAAGCCTCAGTACTAGAAATTAGTCCATGTTGTGTCCCGTCATCGCCTAAACAGCGTACTTCTGGGAAGTCTATTTGATCATTTAGTAGAGTTTTGTTCTTGGAGTTGTTTTTATTCAAAAAACGTGCCTTTTCATAAGTTCGTTCACTAGTGCCATAAATTCACCTTCGCTTATATTATACTGTTCACGCTTGCGCCTATCTCTAATTGCCACACTCCTAGATTTAACCTCTTCATCACCAAGGACTACAATCATAGGAACTTTAGCTTTTTCAGCGTTACGCACACGCTTATTCAGACTCTCATTTTTATTATAAATTTCACAATCAATGTCAAATTCAACTAATTTTGAGTTCAATTCTTTAGCATATTCGTTATGCGAATCACTAATTGGAATGAATACAATTTGAGTCGGAGCTAGGAAAAATGGGAATTCACCAGCAAAATGCTCCGTTAATATACCAATAAAACGCTCAAATGAACCTAAAATTGCTCTATGAATCATAACTGGTCGCTCTTTTGTGTTATTTTCACCCACATAAGTTAGTTCAAAACGCTCTGGAAGGATAAAGTCTACCTGAACAGTTCCGCATTGCCACTCACGTCCAATGGCATCTGTAATCTTAATATCAATCTTTGGACCATAAAATGCCCCACCACCCTCATCGATTCCATAAGAGTGTCCATTTTTATCTAACGCTTCTCTAATTGACGCTGTTGCACTATCCCAAACCCTATCATCACCAATTGCTTTTTCAGGTTTGGTTGATACCATCATCTTGTAATCAAATTCAAAAGCTTTCATAATTTTATCAACAAACTCTAAAACCTCAACTATGATTCCCTCAATCTGAGAAGGTGCACAAAATATATGCGCATCATCTTGAGTAAACTCACGAACACGCATAAGCCCATGCATCACACCACTTAATTCATGACGATGAACAACTCCATACTCAAAATATTTAATTGGTAAGTCACGATAACTATGTAAATCATTTTGAAAAACTTTAATATGACCAACACAGTTCATAGGTTTTATCCCATACTCTTGTTCATCAATTGTTGTAAAGTACATATTCTCTTTATAATTTCCATAGTGTCCACTAGTTTTCCATAAATCAGAACGTAAAAGCTCAGGTCCACGTACTGGTTGATAATCTCTTTTTCTATGTGCCGTATAAAGTAGATGTTCTAAACGTGAACGCAACCTAGCACCAGCTGGAAGCCAAATAGGAAGACCTGCGCCAACTTCTTCATTAAATGTAAAAAGTTTTAGTTCAGTTCCAATCTTTCTATGATCACGTTTTTGTGCCTCTTGCATCATTGTCGTGTAGGCTTTTAAAGCCTCTTTATCTGCAAAAGAGATGCCGTAAATTCTAGTTAACATCTCATTTTTATCATCACCGCCTAAATATGCACCAGCAACTTTTGTAAGTTTAGTAAAACGTAGCATTTTAGTATTTGGTAGATGTGGTCCTCGACATAAGTCTTCAAAATCACCTTGAGTATAAAAACTAACATTTTCATCTTCAATGCGACTTAAAACTGCTGATTTTAGTTCATCATTTTTATATTTTTCTAACGCCTCAGCTTTGCTTATTTCATATTTTTCAATTGGATATTTGCGTTTTGCTAGTTCTTGCATTCTTTTTTCTATTTTTTTTAGATCATCTTCACTAATATGTTCATCTGTTTTAAAATCATAATAAAAACCCTCATCCACAACAGGACCTACGAAGAATTTAGCAGTTGGATATATGTCTTTAATAGCTTGCGCCATTAAGTGTGCTGCTGAATGGCGTATAACACTAAGTGCATCAGCAGAATTATCAAAATAAATTGCTTCACCCTCAATACCTTGGCTTTCTGCCGTTTGCATATCAATAATTGTTTCGTTATATTTTATAGCTATTTGATCCATGTTGTATACCTCTAATTTTATAAAGCACCAAGGGTGCGTGAGCCTTACGCTGAGTAAAACTAAGCGTTAGCGTAGTCGAAGGAGCTTTGCTTCTTTGACGTATTAATTAATGGTGGTCCCTGGCAGACTCGAACTGCCGACATCTACCTTGTCGAGGTAGCGCTCTACCAACTGAGCTAAGAGACCTCTTACTTTTATAAAAGTTAAGGGCGTGATTTTATCTAATTTTGTGTTATTTTTCCCTAAAATTTTAAATATATTAAAATTAAGCAGATAATAATTTATACTTAATTCTTTACGAAGATACATAGTTATTACATAAGAGTGAATACTATAAAAGGGGGGAGAACCCCTTTCTAAAATTTAATCATCACATCCATTAGGAACTGAACTAGGACAACTCCACCAACCTATACACCAACCTAAATAACGACCTGAATTACATTCAAATTCACCAAGGACTACACATTTAGTAGGACAATTAGTTGTCTGTGTTGTATCATCATCGTCACTATTTTGTGAAGAAACTATTGCTCCTGCTATTGCTATAACTACTACAGCTATTACTACTAAGACCCATTGTGGCATTAACTTACCCTCCCCCAATTTAAATTATGCAAAAAGTTTTGCTAATATGCATTCTAACATAATAAATTAAAAATAAAGTTTTAGCCCAAATAACATTAATTAAAAACTATATAAATTATTTCTTTCTAAAGCTCAAAATTAGTAACCAAATCACACCTAAGTCTATCATTACGTCTGCAAAATTAAAAATTGCAAACTCAAATCCACAGTGCCAATATACATAATCTACAACTCCACCATGAACAAAGCGGTCATATACATTTGAAAGCCCCGCTCCAATTACAATACCAAGAGGCAAGAGAAATTTCTTTCCCATTCTTACTATATTCCAGCCAATAACTGCTAAAAGCGCAAGTTGTATCCATTTTAACCACTCACCTAAAAATGCGAACATCGTAAAAGCAACACCCTTATTTAGAGCAAATACCAAAGATATACACTCTGCATAATTCCTATAACCAGCTAAAAATATTGATTTTATATTTTGATCAACTACAAAAATGCCTACTGCCATCAATAGTGCTGAGTAATAAACTTTTTTATTCATTCAGCGAACGGCTCAAAAACTTTTTAAGCTCTTTTAAATGTACATGCATTAACTTTTCATCTTTTCCCTCAAGTAAAATACGTAACTTATTTTCTGTACCTGAGTAACGAACAAGATGACGAATTGCATCTTGTTCAATTTTTTTAAATATTTCACTCAAACCATTAATCTCTTTTAATGGAGTCTTTTTATTAATTGTCAAATTTGTCTGAAGTTGCGGATAGAGTGAAAAAGGTCTAAGTACTTCACTAGCTTTTTTTTGACTACTCTTCATTAGTGCTAAAACTTGAAGTGCGGTAACAAGTCCATCACCTGTTTTTGCAAATTCATGCATAATTACATGCCCACTCTGTTCACCACCAAAGTTACTTCCACAATTTAACATCAACTCTAATACATTTTTATCACCAACATCACTTCTTTTTAAATTCATTCCATTTTTTGTTAAAAACTCATCTAATCCATCATTACTCATAACAGTTGTTACAATATCTGAGTTATTAAGCTTTTTACTACTCTTTAAAAATAGAGCCAAAGCGCCAATGAGTTGATCCCCATCTACTACTTCTGAGCGTTCATCTACAATCACCAGTCTATCTGCGTCACCATCAAGTGCAAAACCCACATCTGCTCTATACTGTTTGACCTTATCTTGTAAATCTTTAGTATGCATAGCTCCACACATCTCATTGATGTTATCACCATTTGGACGATTATGAATAACTATAACCTCCGCACCCAACTCCTCTAAAACAGTTGGTCCAACACGATAACCAGCTCCATTTGCTGTATCTAAAACAACTCTAATACCTTGCAGTGAAAGCTCAGTAGGAAATGAGTTTTTAAGTTGAACAATATATCTTCCTATTACATCGTCTATTCGTTTTGAGAAACCAATTTTGCGCCCAGTCTGTTGAGCATGTGCAATTTTATTCTCATCAGCATATATCTTTTCAATCATTTTTTCAATCTCTGAAGAAAGCTTATTCCCATGTGCATCAAAAAATTTAATTCCATTATCATCATACGTATTATGACTAGCACTAATCATAATTCCAGCATCACAACGCATATTTTCTGTCAAAAATGCAACTGCAGGAGTAGGCATTGGACCAATTTGAATGACATCATAACCAACAGCAGTAAGCCCACTAACAACTGCATTTTCTATCATGTATCCACTCTTTCTAGTATCTTTACCAACTAAAATCTTTCTAGTTTTAGAGTGTTCTTGAAAATAAATTCCACTTGCCATTGCCACTCTCATAGCCATTTGAGCTGTCAAAAATTCGCCCGCACGCCCTCTTACACCGTCAGTTCCAAATAGTTTTGTCATATAATATAATGTTCCTCTGAATTTAATCTATAAAATTTAACTGAAATTTAATCTATTTTAAGGTAACATTCTATCCAAATTTTTATATGAGAGGGTTAATACCAATATGGCTAACCATAAATCAGCACTTAAAAGAATCCGCCAGACAGAAAAACGTACTGAGCGTAATAGATTCTACCGTACACGTTTGAAAAATATCACTCGTGAAGTTCTTGAAGCAGTTGAAGCTTCTAATAAAGAGACTGCTCAGGGCGCAATGAAAGTTGCAAACAAAGAGATTCATACAATGATAAGTAAAGGTTTTTTGAAAAAAACTACAGCTGCACGCAAAGTAAGTCGTCTACAAGTTAAGGTGAATGCTCTATCTTAGGAGCAATATATGCTTCAGAGTAAACTAAAACCATTCATTACTCGATATGAAGAGATTAACTCTCTTCTGAGTGCTTCTGATATTACAAATGACATAGAACGTATGACTCAGCTCTCCAAAGAGCAATCTGATTTATTGCCACTTGTTGAAAAATCTACTACCTACATAGATACTTTAAAACAAATTGATGAAAACAGGGCACTTTTAGGTGATGAAGAGCTTGGTGAACTTGCAAAAGAGGAACTAAGCACTCTTGAGGAGCAACGTCTAATTCTTGAAAATGAAATCAAACAACTCCTAATTCCAAGTGACCCTAATGATGATAGAAATATCTATTTAGAGATGCGTGCTGGAACTGGTGGAGATGAGGCAGCCCTATTTGTTGGTGACCTTTTCAATGCATATATTCGTTACGCTGAAGTTCAAGGCTGGAAAGTAGAGCTTGTTAGCACATCTGATGGTTCAACTGGTGGATATAAAGAGCTTATTGCCCTAATTAAAGGTGCAAAAGTTTATAGTCGCTTAAAATATGAGGGTGGAACACACCGTGTTCAGCGTGTTCCAGCCACTGAATCTCAGGGTCGTGTTCATACATCAGCGATAACAGTGGCAATTATGCCAGAAGTTGATGATGTAGAGATTGACATAAATGCAAGTGACTTAAAAATTGATGTTATGCGTTCTAGTGGAAATGGTGGACAGTCTGTAAATACAACAGATAGTGCCGTTAGAATTACTCACCTACCAACTGGAATTGTAGTAACAAATCAAGATGGTAAATCTCAACACAAAAATAAAGACAAAGCTATGAAAGTACTCAAAGCTAGACTTTATGAGTTGGAGATGAGTAAACAATTAGAGACAGAGGGTGATACACGAAAGTCTCAGGTTGGAAGTGGCGATAGAAGCGAGAGAATTCGTACCTATAACTACCCACAGAACCGTATTACAGACCACCGTGTAGGTCTCACACTTTACCGCCTGAATGAAATACTTCAGGGTGGACTGCTTGATGAAGTTATAGACCCAATAACTGCACATTTTCAAGCAGAAATTATAAAAACTGCCGGATTAGAATAAAGTTTATAATAAATTACTCCTAACTTTAGCGAACTTTAGGTGGGTTTATTATTCCATTTTTTCTTATCCAGATAACATAACCAACATATATATAGTGATGTTTATCTTCAAACTCAAAAGCATTACCACTTCTAAAACCATGATTACGTAGTATCTCTGCATATTTTGGATATTTATCTAAAAAAGCTCTAAAAGAATCAAAAGCTGTATCTGAGACAACAACATGACTAATATCAAAACGTTTATGGTCTAAGTATCTAGCACACTCATTAAGCGCATCACCAACGAAATTAGTATGTCCTAAAATATCATTAAATGGATAAACTTCACCAGTATGAACAGCAATTCTAACACCTTTAAAATAGCTATGTTTTTTAAGTGCAATATCTGAAAAACTTTTTAATGAAAGTGCAAAAATAACTCCATAGCCCTTAAGAGAAGGTGATAAAATACTATAAAATCCATCACCAGTAGATATAAACCCACCAATTAAATCATCAAACTTTATTTTAGATTCGGCAATTACCGTCTCAATCATCTGTTTATAATTTTGAGTAAATGAGACAATTAATTCATGTTGCTGAATAGATTCTAGTTTTGAAAAACCTATAATATCTATAAGAATTATGTCTGCTTCATACGAAGGTTTATCTGCTGTTGGCTTAGCTGTGGTTATTCTAGCTCTTCTTGCCATGCTCCCTCTCTTCTTGTGAGGAATCTAAAACCTCTTTTGCACTCTTAATTGCACTCTCTAAAGCTATTTTAGCACTTTCCCAAATTCTTATACCCAAACGCTTACTCTCTTGTGTAGCTTTATCTTTTAAAACACTGCTTCGCTCTAGTGTTTGCTGAGCTAAAAATGAGAGTTTATCACGCATTAACTCAATGGCTTCACGACTAACACTAATTAGTTCACCCATCTCATCAGAAGTTGAATTTACTACATTAGTTAAAATTGATGTTATCATTGCTGGACTATTGTCCGCTTTTGTTTTTAGTGTCTGCATAAAAAGCACATCAGCATGATGCAAATCTTCAAAAAGCATCTGCATATCTTCAAGTAAAAGCTTTTTAGCCTCATCTGGAGTATTCTCAAATCTCTCTTGAAAACGTGAAATTGCTGCAATTAAGCCTTTTCGCATTCCATGCACAGCTCCAGATAGAATCTCTTTTGCATTTGGTGGGCTAGCTTCAGAGACTTCAATAGCAGCATCAATTATAGAGTTTAAAACTTTTCTAATTCTAGCAGATGAGAGTATTCCATCATTGAGTGTCTGAAGTGTTAAGTTCTTAGCTATCTCTATAACCGTTTTATGAATATCTAAACTATTTTTTGTCTTTTCAAGAGTAGTCACAAGTGCTGATTCTGTAACCTCTTTTAAAACCTCTAAAATATCTAAGTTTTGAAGTTTTAAATTATGTAAACCATTGAGTGATGCTTTAGAAAATTCATACTGCTCATCATTTAAAAGAGTCTCTAATGTATTAAATGCAGTTTTTCTAAACTCCTGTAACTCTTCACTTTTTTGTGTTATTTGGCGCTCAATTTTTTCACGCTCTAATACTAAATCTTCTAATGCCACATTTTGATGTTCAGTAGTACACTCTAAAACAGTCTTTAAAATACTCTCTATTGCATCTGAATCTATAGACTTAGGACTAATTGCTTCACTTTTTATCGCTGTATCAATAGAGTTTTTAAGTGCATCCTCTAACATTTCAATACGCACAATATTGCTACAATTATCTTTAAGTATTTTTTGTAAAGAAATTTTTGACATCGTAGCCCTTTTAATAGATACTATATTTTAAAGCACCATTTTAACATGTTTATGTTTTTTTATCTCTTCGAAAATCAAATTTCGTTCATCTTCATTGTGAACTAAAAGTTCCAATTTATATGAACAATACTTTCCACCCTTACTAGTTTTAGATTCTTCAAGACTACTCTCTCTTTGCCCTATAACACTCATGATTACCTCTTCTATTAATATGCTTTGTGTAGCAATAACAGTATAACTCCAACTGCATGGATATGAAATTTCTGGTTTGTCTTGACTGTTAGCGTCTAAAATCACCGCTCTTACCTCCACTTTTACTCTCTAATTGAACTGATGAGATAACCATCGACTTATCAATTGCTTTTACCATGTCATAAATTGTAAGCAGACCAATAGATACACCGGTTAATGCTTCCATCTCTACACCTGTTTTACCATTTAACTTAACACTAAGACTCATCTTAAAACCAGGTAACTCAGGTAGCTCCTCAATATCTACATTAATTGCACCAAGAAGCAGTGGGTGACACATTGGAATTAAGTCTGATGTTCTCTTTGTCCCACTAATGGCAGCTACAACCGCAGTTTGAAGAACTGGACCTTTTTTAGCTGTGTTATTAATAACAGCATCATAAGCATCTTTGCTCATAGCTATTGTTCCACTAGCAACTGCAACTCTAGTAGTAATATCTTTTTCGGTTACATCTACCATCTTAGGACGATTTTTTTCATCAAGGTGGGTTAAATTCATCTATTTCCTTTATTAGACTTCTCATTTTTAAAGCTAAGAATTATGATAATTTTGTAAAAAGTCTATTCTATAAAAAGTTTACCAAAATATATTTAATATATAGATTTTAACCATAGAAATAAATATTGTATATTTTTTAATCAATTTTATGATTATATTAAAGCTATACTTCTGGTTATAAATTCATAGGAGTTAAAATGAAAGAGATAAGTATTACTAAAAAATTAGTTACTGTTGGAGCTATGCTCTCAATTGTAACGAGCTCACTTATAGCAGATATTGAAAAAAAGAATTTAAAGATAGGTTTCATTGCACTAACTGACTGTGCGCCGATTGTAATAGCCAAAGAGAAAGGTTTCTTTAAAAAGCATGGATTAAATGTTAGAGTTGTTAAAGAAGGTGGTGGCTGGGCTGGTATTCAGCAAAAAGTGATTAGTGGGGAGTACGATGCTTCTCATGCACTTGCTGGTATGCCAATCGCTTCAACACTTGGAATCAATGGAAATACTCCAATGTACGCAATTTTAAGTCTTGACTTTAATGGTAATGCAATTACTATGAGTAACTCAATCATTAAAATGATGGAAAAGCATGGTCTTGATAAGACACAACGTCCTGTAACTGCAGCTTCACTTAAAGCTGTAGTTGATGAAAAAAGAGCTAAAGAGGGTGCTAAGTATAAACCTTTAGAGTTTGGTATGGTATACCCAGTTTCCACACACAACTATGAGCTTCGCTACTGGCTTTCAGCTTCAGGAATTGACCCTGATCGTGATACAACTCTAAAGGTATTCCCACCACCACAAATGGTTTCTAATATGAAAGCTGGAAATATTGAGGGTTATTGTGTTGGTGAGCCATGGAATGAGCGCGCTGTTATGGCAAAATTGGGCTCTGCTTTAATTACAAACTACGACATCTGGAACAATAATCCAGAGAAAGTTTTACAAGTTACACAAGAGTTTGCAAAAAAATACCCTGGTACTACACAAGCGATGATTGAAGCTATAATTGAAGCACAACTTTGGTTAGACGCAAATTGGGAAAACCGTAAAGAGGCTGCAAAAATACTTAGTAAAAAGAAGTATGTATACGCACCAGTTAAAGTTCTTGAAAAATCTATGACAGGTACATTTCAGTACCTTAAAGATTTTAAAGGTGAACCAAACCCTATGTTTAATGTATTTTCATCAAATTACGCGGCATATCCATATTATAGTCATGGAATGTGGTTTATTACACAAATGTACAGATGGGGTCAACTTGATAAAGCAATTGACATGAAAAAAACAATTGAAAATGTTTATAGACCTGATTTATTTGCAAAAGCTGCTAAAAATGTTGGTTACAAAATTCCAGCAAGCCCGTGGAAAAAAGATGGTGTAGATAAATACAACAAATTTATTGATGGAAAAGTATTTGATCCAAACAAAGCAGTTGAGTATATTTATAACTTTAAGGTCCAGCACTCAAAAGTTAGCCAAGAAGAGTTGGCAGCTGCAAATAAGTGGAGTGTAACTACAGTACAACCTGGTTATCAATGTGAAGCTGGGAAACCTGGATGTGCATCTAAATAGGGGCGATTTTGAAAAAAGAACAAATTGAAAAAGTACTATTTCCATCACTATTGTTAATATTAGTAATATTCTTTTGGCAAGCATTATCTGGCTGGGTTGAGGGTTTTCCTACCCCACTAGAGACATATGATGCAGCATTAGAAGTATTAGCAGATCCATTTTACATTGAGAGTGAAGATGACAAAGGTATGTTTTGGCAAGTTACAAATTCACTAGAACGTGTATTTGGTGGATTTATCTTAGCTTCACTTGTAGGGATTCCTTTAGGTTTTCTAATTGGAATGAATAAGCGTGCGATGTACGCATTTAGTCCGTTCATTCAAATTTTAAAACCAGTCTCTCCACTTGCATGGTTACCACTTGCACTATTTGTCTTTAGAGATATAAATTTAACAGCTATATCTGTTATTTTTATTACATCTATTTGGCCAATCATCATCAATACTGCACTTGGTGTTCAAAGTGTTAGTAAAGATTATATGAACGTAGCAAGAGTATTAAAATATACACAACTAGAGATTGCAACTGGAATTATTTTACCAGTAGCAATTCCATATATTTTTACAGGAATGCGTCTTAGTTTAGGAATTGCGTGGTTAGTAATTGTAGCAGCTGAGATGTTAACCGGTGGTATTGGTATCGGTTTTTGGATTTGGGATGAGTATAACAACCTAAATTACCATAACATTATCGTGGGAATCATCATAGTTGGTCTTGTTGGTTATCTACTTGACGCACTAGTTGGTTGGTTTGCCAATAAATTTGATTACCGTAAAGGAGAGAGATCATGAGCAAAAAATTCTTACAACTACAAAATGTAGGAAAATCATTTGCTCTTCCTAATGGTGGAGAATATGTAGCATTAAGAGATGTCTCTATAGATATAAAAGCAAATGAAGTCATCTCAATTATTGGACATTCAGGTTGTGGGAAATCTACAATTTTAAATATTGTTGCAGGTCTTGATGAGGCCTCATCTGGTACACTTTTTTTAGAAGATAAACTAATTACAGAACCAGGTCCTGAACGCGCTGTTGTATTTCAAAACCATTCACTTCTTCCATGGTTGAATGTTTTTGAAAATATTGAGATGGCAGTTAAAAAAGTTATGCCAGATTTAACTATAAGTGAGCGTCAACAGCGTGTTAAAAAATTTATAGATATGGTTAACCTTGAGGCTGCTATGTTTAAGACACCTAGTGAAATTAGTGGTGGTATGAAACAGCGTGTTGGAATTGCAAGAGCTTTATCTATTAGTCCGAAAGTTTTACTCATGGATGAACCATTTGGCGCACTAGATTCATTAACAAGAGCTAGTTTACAAGAGCATTTAATGAGAATTCAAAGAAAATTACAGAATACTGTCATCATCATTACTCACGACGTTGATGAAGCAGTGTTACTTAGTGACCGAATAATAATGATGACAAATGGACCAGAGGCTACAATAGGTGAAATTCTAGAAGTAAACTTACCAAAGAAGCGCGATAGAGTAGCTCTTCAAAGTGATCCTGAATATATCAGGTGCCGTGAGGCTATTTTAGAGTTTTTATATAAAAAATATGCAAAAGAAGATGAATAGTTCATCTTAATTAAAAAGGAATCTTATAATGAAAAAAATGAATACATTAGGTGTTGCAATTGCAACTTTATCAACACTTGGTACAACTAGCCTAAGTGCAAATACAGACATTTTGTCAAATATTAAAGCTAATGGTGAGCTTAGAACAAGATATGAGTTCGTAGATGATGGCTCTATTGCTAGTAAAGATGCTAAAGCACTTACAAACAGATTACTATTAGGTGTTAAAGCTGATCTTTTTGGAACTAGTGGATTTAGTACATATGCTGAATTTATTAATGTAAGCCATGGTAGTTTAGTTGATGACTATGCACCTGAGAGTGCTGGTTATGCATTAGTTGCAGATCCCGTAAATAATAGACTAACTCAAGCTTATATTGATTACAAAGCGGGTAACACTTTAATTAGAGGTGGTCGTCAAATGCTCAATATTGACAATCAACGTTTTGTTGGAGCTGTTGGCTGGAGACAAATGCCTCAAACATTTGAAGGTTTTTCAATCACAAATACAGATATTGACAAATTAACTCTTAAAGGTTCTTACTTAACACGAAGATTAGGAATTATAGATGCTTTAACTGGAGATACAAAATCTGTACTATTACACGCTGGATATAAATATAATAAGAGTATTAAACTTACTGCTTATGGTTATCTAATTGGTAATATTGGTGATACTTACGGAATAAGACTAGATGGTAAAACTTCTGCAAATGAAGTAAAAATCAACTATTCATTAGAGTATGCTAACCAAAACGATGCATCTATGAGAGTTAATAGTGGTGACTTTAAACAACAAGTTGATGCTGATTATATAAATGCTGATCTTGGTTTAAAATATAAAGGTTTTATTGCAGGTGCAGCATATGAAGTACTTGGTGAAGCAGCAAATGCTACAGATAGTCACGGGTTTACAACACCATTTGCAACACTACATAAATTCAACGGTTGGGCAGATGTATTTTTAGGACGTACTGCTACAGGTAATGCTAATGGACTTGAAGATTTAAGTCTTAAAGTTGGTTATGCATCAAAAGAGTTTGGTAAAGCATTAGCGATTTATCATGAATTTGACGCTGAAACTGGGGCAAACAGTGACTTAGGTGATGAGTTAGACCTACTTTATGTAACAAAAATTCCATCAATTAAAGGTCTTAGTGCAATGGCTAAAGCATCTTTTTACAATGCAGGTGATGCTGGGAATGATGTTACTAAATATTGGTTAATGCTAGACTATAAATTCGGTTCTAAATAGAAATTTTACATCCCATCTTTATCACATTTTCTCTATCCCTTATAACCATTTGGAAACTCTCCAAATGGTTACTTTCAAAAAACTTCTTAAAAATAAAACTATAGTTTAAACTGTTTAATCGCATCAGACAAACTCTGTAAATCTGATTCTATTCTCCCTAATTCACTAGATATATCATTATTAAATTTTTGCATACTACCGACTTCATTTACAGTTTTATCGCTAATTGCGACCATACTATCTGTGTTTGAGCGTAACTCATTTATATTTTGATCAATGCTTTTTGCAGAATCTTGACTCTTTTCTGCAAGTTTTCGAACCTCATCAGCAACAACTGCAAAACCACGACCATGCTCTCCAGCGCGAGCAGCTTCAATTGCTGCGTTTAATGCCAATAAGTTTGTCTGACTTGCAATATCTTTAATAAGGCTAACCATACTCTCAATCTCTACAATAGAGTCTGTAAGTCTGCTTGTTTGATGTTGTAATCCTTCAATTGCTGGACTAAACTCTGTCTCATTCCATTCATTTAAATTACTCAATACTCCATTTGCACTAGAGGTGCTACTTTTTACAGCGTCAAAAGATGAGCTAATTGCGCCAACTACATTTCTAAAGTTTTGATTAATCTCATTAATAGGAGTTTCAAGTTGAACAAATTCATTACCCTTATCTAAATTTAGAGAATCTGAAAGATCTGAATTTGCAAGACTCTCTAATGCTACAATTACATCTTCAGCCTCTTCCATCATAAACTTACTACGCAACTTAAACTCATTTCTACGATCTCTTAAAATCAGAAAAATTCTTTTCAAGACCTGATCTTTGTCATACACAGGAACTACAAAAACAAAAGTTGGGATTTTTTCACCTGATTTAATTTGAGTGTAGAGAACATCTGAAGAGCTAAAACCAGAGCGCTTCTCTGTTACTGCTAATTTATCAATAAACTTACCAAGTGCGCAAACATCTTCATCATCAGGTTTTAATAGAGCTGACAGCTCTTTTCCAACAGCACTTTTTTCATCATACCCACTAAATGGTTCAAACTGAGGGTTAAAGTATTCAATTATCTTTTCTGGACTAATAGCCAAAATTGTACTTGGAAAATTTTGTACAAAAGAGTTTAAATAACGATATTGTCTTTGATGGTAATCAATAATATGTTTTAATTTATTACCATAACTCTCATGCTCAACCTCTGAAGTAATATGTTTATACTCACTATCTATTATCTCTTGTAACTCATCTAATTCACTGTTATTTTTAGAAAAAAACATTATACTTCCTTTATATCTGTTGTAAAATCTATACATATAAAATGAGTTTTGTTCGAAATAGTGACTCTGTGAACATAGGTTTTACATAAATTTCCTGATGCTTGAGATATATATCTACGACTCAAATACTCTCCGCTTTGCGACTCTTTTGTAATAGCAAAATACTCTTTGCTACTATGATCATAATGTGCTGGTGCTGGTAAATAAAATGGATTAATGTCTGTACGCAAAGCTGTCTCACTAATCTGTTTACCATGAATATCTAATACATAAAAAGCTTCTAATTCTAAATGCTTCTCAAGCAAAGGCTCAACACACCGATTAAAGTTGGTACAATCTATACCATTTTGTAAAGATTTTGTAATAGCTTGGGCTATATTTTTTGCATTTATAAATTGTTTCTTTTTTCTTTGCATCTTATCTATAGTATTTTTAGAGACTAATGCTTCAATATCATCAATTAAATCTCTATAATTCAACTCTTCTAACTTAGGCATAGGCTTGTCAAATAAGAAACCCTGAAATAGTGTAATGCTCCTAGTTCTAGCATCAACCGCATCAGGTAAATCCTCGATTCCCTCAGCTAAAACAGCAGAACCTAGATTATATGCCATATTTGCAATCGCTTTTACAATCTCTTGATGAACAACATCTTTATGTAAATCTTGCATAAGTGAACGATCTAGTTTAATAACATCTGGTTTAATCGACTTAATACGCTCAAAATTAGAGCACCCACTACCAAAATCGTCTAACGCAATAAAAAAGCCTCTGCCTCTAAAGTATTCGCTAAACTCCGTTAAATAATCTAGATTTTTTATAAATTCCTCTTTTATCTCTAAAACAATCTTATTATTAGCAATAGTATTTTCTAAAAGTATAGGTTTAAAATTTTTCCATGATTGATTGATTAGAGTAGGTTCAATATTTAAAAATAACAAAACATTTGGATAGTCTAATTGGATTGATTTAAATTTATCTAATGCAATTTCAATTGCTCTAGTGCTTAAATATTCTAAATCTTTTTCTGTTTCACATAGTCTAAATAACTCAGGTGCAGACACAATTTTTCTAGCTTTATCATAACCACGCAGTAGTGCTTCTACACCAAATAGTGTTCTACTAGATGTTGAGACAATTGGTTGAAAAAATATTGTAAGTTCTGGAAAATTATTAGTTGAATTCATTGGAAAATTATAATAGATAAAGAACAATCTTCATACATACAAGTGGTTAAATTATATACATCTCAAATCAGAGATAATGCTTTTTTATATTCGTTTGGCTCATTTAAATTACTAAAGACTAAATTATCATCAAAATCTACGTAGGTAGCACTTTTATCTCTGAGCAAGTTCTGTAATTTATGACGATTTTCATTAATCATTTTATGTAACTCATTTTTCAAACTAGCATGGTAAATTCCACACAGTGGATGTACACTAGAACCTACGCGCGCTACAGTTGCATTTTCTATATCTCTTTCTAATAACTTTTTTATCTCAGATGCACCAACAAATGGGCTATCTACACTTAAAACAAAAAATCGTTCCTCACCTAATTGTTCAATGGAGCTAAGTAAAGCAACTGTTGGAGCAAATTGCTCACTAAAATCTATAATGAAATTTTTTGTAAATCTAAAAAGTTCTGGATTTTTTGTACTTATGTAGACTTTTTTAAAAAGAGGCTTTAGACGTTCATACTGATACTGAGCAAGAGTGTCGTACTCTGCAAAAGGTAAAAGTGCCTTATTTTGCCCCATTCTCCTACTCGCGCCGCCAGCAAAAATGACGGCACTAATATTAAACATCTTCTGGTGAGCTTATATATCCTGAAATGGCACTAGCAGCCGCTACTGCTGAGTTTGCTAAATATATTTTAGATGAACGTGCGCCCATTCTTCCAACAAAATTACGATTTGTTGTAGATACAGCAACCTCATCATCTGCTAAAATCCCCATATAACCGCCCAAACATGCACCACAAGTCGGGTTACTAACAACAGCTCCAGCGCCAATTAAAATATCTATGTATCCCATTCTTTGAGCATCCATCAAAATCTTCTGCGTTGCAGGAGTTACAATCATTCTAGTATGACGTGCAACTTTTTTACCCCTCATAATGTTAGCTGCCATCTCAAGGTCACTTAAACGACCATTTGTACAACTTCCAATGAAAACTTGATCTACTTTTATTTTTTCTGAAACTGCTTGAGAGAGTGGATGTCCATTTGATGGCAATGATGGATATGCAATTACAGGTTCAAGCTTATCTACATCTATCTCAATAACTTTTACAAACTCAGCATCATCATCAGAGTAAAAGTATTTTGGCTCTCGTGCTAAATTTTTATCTGCTAAAAAGGCTTTTGTTGTATCATCAGCTGCTATAATTCCACTTTTTGCTCCCGCCTCAATTGCCATATTACAAAGACTAAAACGCCCATCCATATCTAAGTTATCAATTACTTCACCAGTAAACTCTAAAGCCTGATAAAGCGCACCATCAACACCTAAGATTCTAATAACTTCAAGAATTAAATCTTTTCCATAAACATTTGGTTGTAGTTTTCCGTTAAAGATGACCTTAATAGTCTGAGGCACCTTAAACCAATTCCCACCAGTTATCATCGCATATGCAATATCGGTTGAACCCATTCCAGTTGAGAATGCACCAAGAGCGCCATGTGTACAAGTATGGCTATCAGCTCCAATAATTACATCTCCTGGAACGATAAGTCCCTTCTCTGGTAAAAGTGCATGTTCAATACCCATATCTTTTTCATCAAAAAAGTTTTTTAAATCATGTTTATAAGCAAATTCACGACTAATTTTTGCCTGATTTGCACTTGCTATATCTTTTGCTGGAATAAAATGATCAAGTACTAATGAGAATCCATCTGGATTTGCAAGTTTTTTAACACCACTCTCATTAAATGCACGAATTGAAATTGGAGTAGTAATATCGTTTCCAATTACCATATCGATATTAGAGCTAATAATCTCACCAGCTTTAACATCTCGTCCAACATGATCTGAAAATATTTTTTCGGTTATTGTTTGTCCCATAGAAAATGTCCTATCTATTAATTAATGCGCGTATTGTAGCAAAATTCGCCAAAAGGCGAAATATTTGTAAGGGGAGTTTTGTACTTCTTAAGAAGAATTGGATGTACTTTCATAGAGAAGTGATAAAAGAAGTATATACTCATTAAGTCAATGAACTACAACACCAAGCAAATACTAGGTAAACTCGTGAACTTAAAATCTTTTAGGATCTGGATGCTTAAAGTTGTAATGCAAAATCTTTGATAACCTTTCACCATTTATAACTCTTTTCTTATCACATGGTAAATAATTCAATTTTAATTTTGCCATCTTTAAAATTGCCTCTTTTGTGGGATGCAGTGGTGCGCACATATTGTAAATTCCCTCTGGGATAGGACGTGTAATTAGCTGGTACAACATTTCAACTGCATCATTTCTATGAATGTGATTAACAAGACAATTTTTTACTTCAGTTTTATCTGTATAATATTTTGCCAAGTAACGTGAATAACCCATAAGTCCTGCTAATCTTATGACATAACTCTTTTGTTTACTCTCTAAAACTATTCTCTCAGCACTTCTAAGGCTAGATTCAGAATCAATAGCTCCATCTTCATCTATTTTGCCACTACCTGTGTAAATAGAGGTTGAACTTAAAAAAATTATTTTTGTATGTGGATAGAGGCGAAAAATTAAATCTCTAAATAAGTCTAAATTATCTTCACTACCATACACAGATGATGGAAGTGAAATTATCAATATGTCACATTTAAAAAAATTCCTATTTTCCATAAAATCTTTTAAAGTTAATACACAGCTGTCTATCCCATATGTTCTAAGTTCACCTACTCTTTGTTCAGAAGTAGAACCTTTAACTATAAATTCGCTAACAAGTCTCTCACCAAGTGAGCTACCCAGCCAACCACATCCAAAAATACTAACTCTAGGCTTTCCCATTACTTGATTAACCCTCTTACATATTTACATATGAATTTTAATTTTGATATTATAGCTGTCATGTACATTTGTTACAATAAAGATTCATCAATTGCTATTTTAGAACAAATAAAATTTAAATAATTTTACTCAAAATATGAGGTACAATTAGAGACATTACATAAAAAAAGCCTTTTCATCTAAATTAGATGAAAAGGCCTATTCTTAAAGGGAATGTACTATTCGAAGAAGTGATTGACGAAAGTATAGTTTTTATAAGTTAACAAACAAATAATGTTATATTCATCATAAAGTAAAAAAATGCGTTTCTTTGAGTTAAAACAGATTGCAACCTATCTAAACAGATATAAAAATATAAGTTCTCTCTTTCGTATTGCAGATAATACTCTATGTTTACAGACTAAGAGTGAAGACTCTTACTACTTTCACATGCAACGATCTAACTCTTACATCTATAAAACTTCACGCCCGAAACGAACAAAAATTTATAAAGCTCCATTTGATTCTATGCTTGAGCGTAGATTTAATCGTGCGCAAATTATGGGTGTGAAAGTTTTAGATAATGACAAAGTAATTCAAATAGAAGCAGTTATAAGTGGTGGTTACAAAGAACAAAAAAGTATACTGCAGTTAGAATTTACGGGTCGGCACACAAATGTTATTATTTTAGATGAACAAAAAACTGTTTTAGAAGCACTCCGACATATTGACATTAATACATCTTCTCGTCCTGTACGTGTTGGTCAAACTCTTTTATCTCTTCACCCAAATCAGAAAGTTCCTATAGATGGTTATGAAATTGAAGATGTTGAAAGTTTTTTATATGCGCAATTTAAAGAAAAAACTACAGCAGAGCTAGAATCTATTAGAAAACAGAAATCATCCATGTTATTTAAACGTCTAAAAAAATTACAAAAAAGGTTTGATACTCTCGAGGATGAAAATTTTTGGCAAGAAAAGGCACAAGCCCTAAAAAATGAAGCTGAAATTGTTATAGCAAATTTACACCTAATTAAACCATATGAAAAGAGTGTTATACTGAATGATTTTAATGGTGATAGCATAGAAATTAATTTAAATCCAGATTTACCAACAGCTGCAATGGTCTCAAAACATATATTTAAACAGGCTAAAAAAGCACGTCAACGTGCACACCACATCCATCTTGAAAGACAGAGCCTAGAAGAGAAAATTGCATTTTTACGCCATTTTGCCGATACTATAGAACGCGCGGCTAGTAAAGAGGAATTAAATTTTCTTTCTCCAACTTCTGTTAGACGTAAAGGAAGCACAACACAGTTGCCGTATGAAGTCTTTTATATTGAAGGACTAAAAGTGATGTTAGGACGTAGCCAGAAGAGTAATGAGAAGGTGCTGCAAGCTGCAAGGGCGCAGGACATATGGTTTCATCTCCAAAATATTGCATCTGCACATGTTGTTGTTGTCAGCAACAAACAGCAGTTACCTCTTAGCGTCATTGAACGCGCGGCAAGGTTATGTGTGGACTTTAGTGTTACGCAAAGTGGCACATATGCAGTCGATTATGTTAAACGTAGAGAAGTTAGACCCGAAACTGGTTCGCGTGTGTTGTATAATAACTATAAGACTATAAATATTGATGTAACAAAATAATGTAATTAACTAAGGCAAGATTATGGCAATAAGTCCAGTAGGTAATGCAATTATGGTAAATCAAAACACTCCAATAGTAGCGTCTGCACAAAATTTAGCACAAAATAGAATAGATCTGCAAAATGTAGCTGCTGGTGAAATCGTAAAAGATGAGCAAAAAAAAGTAGAAGAGACTCGTCCAACTGAACAAAGTGCTGCTGTAAGTGCTGAAGAAGAGCGTAAAAAAGAGCAAAATGAGAAAAAGAAAAAAGAGCATGAGCTGGAAGATGAACAAAAAGAACAAAAAAAATCATCTAGTGAGTTCCATCTATTAGATGTTAAAGCCTAACTATCGTATAATCACACTATTTTAGTAACAGGGATTCATAATGTCTATTAATGCGTTATACGAACAATACAAAGAGCGTATTCTAACAGGATTCATTCTAGCACTAGGTGCTATCGTAATAGGTGCAATTGATAACTTTTTTCTTATTTGGCTCTTTTTAGGGATACTTTTTATGGTTGCTCTATTTGAAGCGAATAGACTGTTTAACATTCATAGTGGTGCAATTTATTACTACGGTTTTGCACTTTGGGTTACTGCGGCTTTTTATCCATCTGTAGAAGAGCTATTTTTTATAGCTGCAATTGCTTACGCTGCAGTACTTGCATATTCTCAAAAATTAGATCAAAAACATTTTACGCCACTACTATATCCCACAGTTGGTTTTCTCTTTTTTCTAACACTCTACAATGATTATGGTGTTGGCTCATATATTTGGCTAATTGTTGTTGTTGCTAGTACTGATATTGGTGCATTTGTTGTAGGAAAAGCTATTGGAAAAACTCCATTTAGTAAAATATCTCCTAACAAGACACTAGAGGGTGTTTTTGGTGGTGTGGCAATTGCCACAATTCTTGGTGCTTTAGTTGGTATACAATATAGTGATTTTTTTCCTGCACTAATTATTTCACTCTTTACAGCCATAAGTGCTGTATTTGGTGATCTTTTTGAGAGTTACTTAAAACGTCAAGCAGATGTTAAAGATAGTGGAACTATTTTTCCAGGACACGGAGGTGTTTTAGATAGACTTGATGGTTACCTTTTTGGCGCTGTTGTTATGACCCTACTAATGAGAAGCATAAGTTAGTGGTAATTCTTGGTTCTACTGGTTCAATTGGGGTTAATACCCTTGAAATTGCACGTACAAATAACTTAACAGTTGAGACGCTAGCCGCTGGTAAAAATATCAAACTACTAAATGAACAGATAAAACTTTTTTCACCTAAGAGTGTTGTAGTATCTTCTAAAGATGATGTATCTAAAGTAAATCACTCTAATGTATTTTACGGAGAAGAGGCTTTAGTTCGTGTGGTAAAAGAGTCACAAAGTCAATTAGTTGTAAATGCACTTGTCGGCTTTTTAGGTCTTCGCCCTACACTAGCGACTTTAGAATCTGGAAAAAAATTAGCACTTGCGAATAAGGAATCTTTAGTTGTAAGTGGAGCTTTTTTAGATAGCTCTCAAATAATACCAATTGATAGCGAACATTTTGGATTATGGTACTTAAAACAAAATAGAGCAATAAAGAAGATGATTATCACAGCAAGTGGTGGCGCCTTTAGAGATTGGTCACTTCAGAGAATGAAAACTGCAACTCTTAGCGATGCTCTTAAACACCCTAACTGGTTAATGGGTCAAAAAATAACAATAGATAGTGCAACAATGATGAATAAACTTTTTGAACTACTAGAAGCAAAGTGGCTTTTTGAAGATGTTAAAAGTTTTGATGCCATAATTGAGCCAAAATCAATTATTCATGCACTAATTGACTTTAGCGATGGAAGCACAACTGCACACCTAGCCCACGCAGATATGCGCCTTCCTATCGCCTATGCCCTACTTGGAAAGGTAGATAAACCGATATTAAAAAGTGTAGATTTAATCAAAATTGGTAGTTTAGAGTTTAGAGAAATAGAAAAGTCACGCTACCCCATTTGGGAGATTAAAGACGCATTAATGAAAAACCCAGAACTTGGAGTTATTGTAAATGCAGCTAATGAAGCAGCTATAGTGCAATTTGAAGATGGGGAAATAGGTTTTAACGACATCTCTAAAACCGTAATTAAAAGTTTTGAACATTTTTCTAATATTAAAGTAGAGAGTATAGAACACATATTTGAGATAGATACAGAAGTTAGAAAATATACAAAAAGTTAATCATTACAAATTGCAAATAAATTAATTTTATATTTAATTTATTGTTAAAATAATAGAAATAATTGGAGCTACGTTATGACAATGATAATAAAAAAACCATCATCAAACGATACTCATTACAATGCAATCGATCTATTTGCAGGTATAGGTGGGATTAGAATAGGTTTTGAAAATGCCTTCAATAAAAGTATCTCATTCAAAATGTCATCAGAGATAGATAAAAACGCACAAATTACATATAAAAAAAACTTTAATGATACTCCACATGGAGATATAACAAAAATAAAAGAAGAAGATATACCATCTCATGATATTCTATTAGCTGGTTTCCCATGTCAAGCATTTAGTGTCGCTGGATATAGAAAAGGGTTCGAAGACACAAGAGGAACACTTTTTTTTGATGTAGCAAGAATTGCAAAATTTCATAAACCTAGTATCCTATTTTTAGAGAATGTAAAAGGTTTTGTAGGACACGATAATGGAAATACTTTTAAAACAGTTATTAAAACACTTAAAGACTTAGGTTATAGCATTGCACATAAAGTTTTAAATACTATGGAATATTCAAATATTCCTCAAAATAGAGAACGAATCTATATTGTAGCCTTTAAAGATAAGTTAGCTTTTGCAAATTTTGAATTTCCGCAAAAGATCAAATTAGAAAATAGTATAACAGATTGCCTAGAAAAAAAAATTGAGAAAAAGTTTTATTACAATGATAAACCATTATATGAAAAAATAAAAAATGACGTAACAGATAAAAAAAGTATATATCAGTGGAGAAGACAATACGTTAGAGAAAATAAAAGTTCAGTATGTCCTACCTTAACAGCTAACATGGGTACAGGTGGTCACAATGTACCCATAATAAGAGATGAAGTAGGTATTAGAAAAATAACACCTAGAGAGTGTGCCAATTTTCAAGGTTTTCCAAAAGATTATATTATTCCTGAAAATGATATTGCCACTTCTCATTTATATAAACAATTTGGTAACTCAGTTACTGTTGGAGTTGTTGAGAGAATTGCGTTAAAAATTTATGAAGCACTTGGTAATAGTTAGGTGTTTTTCAACCAACAAAGTAAATCAGCGCAAGATAGCTATAAACAGTATCTACAAACAGTAGGTTATCTATCAAAGCTTTTTTCAGATTCACAAACACCATATCTCTACTATAGAGTAGCAGAGAAAATATTCTGCCAAGCATTTAATGCTGAAGATTTATCACGTAGTGATGTTTCATCTGATGCAAAAAAAAATAATATTGGTATTGGATTAAAAACATTTTTAATAAGTAATAACAAATCTTTTCAAAAAGTTGCTGAATTTAGTAAAACAGGCAAACTACTTAATCAACTCGGAGCTGAAAAGTTTATACATAATATTGCTAACCTTCGAAATAAGCGTCTTTCATTTACACAGAATATTTATGATTTAGATAAATCAATTTATCACTGCGTAGTACGTGACGTAGGTGAGTTTAAAATATTTGAAGAAAATATGAATTTTATAGATACAGACAATATAAAAAATATTAAAACAAAAAATAATTCCATAATTTTTAATGATGGTATAAATGATTACTCTTTTTTGCTATCTAAAAATACTTTAACAAAAAGATTTATTACTACAAATTCTATATATGAATTTCCTATTGAGATTTTAAAAGACCCAATAGAGCACTTAAATGATTGCTTTTCAAGCAAAAGTATGTTCATAAATAAAACTGATGGTAAAGAGACCATATATTTACCACTATATGGAAAGAAAAGAAATGTTTTTGAAAAAAGTGGTCTTAACCAATGGAATGCCTCAGGTAGAAAAAGAGATGCTAATGAGATATATATTCCAATTCCTAGTAAAGTACATAAATTACACCCTAATTTTTTCCCATCAAGAGACAAACCATTTAATCTTAAACTACCAAATGGAAAGATTTTGCAATCAAAAGTTTGTCAAGATAACTCTAAAGCATTAATGTCATACTCAAATAAAGAGTTAGGACAATGGTTACTAAGAGATGTACTAAACATTGAAGAGGGAAAACTAGTAACATATGCAATGCTAGAAGAAATTGGAATTGATTCTGTACGTATTGATAAAATAGATGAAAACCTATTTGAAATTAATTTCACAGCAATAGGAAGTTACGAAAATCATATAAAGAACTTTACGTGAAAAAAGTAATACACATTCATCGTTTGAATGGACACTAAAACAATGATTTTAAGTATTGAAAGTAGCTGTGATGACAGTTCAATTGCAATTACTAATATAAATAATGCAAAAGTGCTATTTCACAAAAAAATTTCCCAAGAAGAAGAACATGCAAAATATGGTGGTGTTGTACCAGAACTTGCAAGTAGATTACACGCGAAAGAACTTCCACGTATTTTAGAAGAGGCATCACAATATCTACCTGATATTAAGGCTATAGCTGTTACAAATGAGCCTGGATTAAGTGTTACACTTCTTGAGGGTGTTGCTATGGCCAAAGCTCTTAGTATTGCACTAAAAATTCCTATTATTGGGATCCATCATCTAAAAGCACATATATACTCTCTATTTATTGATGGCATTGTAGAGTTTCCACAAACTATTTTACTTGTTTCTGGTGGACACACACAAATTATAGAAGCAAAAAACCATAAAAATATGAAAGTAATTGCAACCTCCATTGATGATAGCTTTGGTGAGAGTTTTGATAAAGTAGCAAAAATGATGGAACTTGGATACCCCGGTGGCCCTATAATTGAGCAGTTAGCGCGTAGTGGTGATGAAAACCGTTTTGCTTTTCCAATTCCACTACTTCATAGCAATAGATTGGCATTTAGTTACTCAGGGCTTAAAAATGCTGTACGATTAGAGATTGAAAAATTAGGTAATTTAAGTGAAAAAGATAGATGTGACATTGCTGCATCTTTTCAAAAGGCAGCAACAGAACACATTCTTCATAAAATACGTTACTATTTTAGAAAAAACTCACCAAAAAGTGTTGCAATTGTTGGTGGGGCTAGTGCAAATTTATATCTTCGTAACCGTTTAGAAACATTGTGTGCTAGTTTTAATGCACCACTTTTAGTAGCAGAATTAAAATACTGTTCTGACAATGCTGCGATGGTAGGGCGTTGCGCGTTAGAATCATATAAGAATAACGAATTTAGCTCTATAAATGAGCTTTTAGTACACCCTAAAAGTAGCGAAATCAATTAAGACTGATTTTATCCTATTTAATGTACAATTCTTCAAATTAACAATAAGGAGTCATAAAAAATGGCAACTACACAACTAAAAGGTAACGACGTTCAACTTGGCGGAACAACTGTAAATGTTGGAGACAAAGCTCCTGCTGTAACTGTTGTAGCAACTGATCTTTCAGAAAAAACAATTGGTGGCGCAAATGGTAAAAAACAACTTATCATAGCTGTTCCTTCATTAGATACTGAAGTATGTGCAACTGAAACTCGTACATTTAACTCTAAAGCTGCTCAATTTAGTGATGTTGATGTAACTGTTGTATCTATGGACTTACCATTCGCTTCTAAGCGTTTTTGTTCAACTGAAGGAATTGAATTAACTGTTGCTTCTGATTACCGTAATAAAGATTTCATGAATGCTTATGGAACGTTAATCGCTGAGGGTCCTCTTGCTGGTGTATCTGCTCGTGCTATTTTTATAATTGATGCAAACGGAATAATTACTTATAAAGAGTTAGTCCCAGAAATTACAGCTGAACCAGATTACGATTCTGCGCTTGCTGCATTATAATAACCTTTAATTCCCATAAATAGTAGACTACTATCCTTAGTCTGCTATTTTATTCTAACTCCATCCCAAAACATACTACTCCCAGATTTAATGTGAAGTGACAACTTCACATTATTACCTAGAAATCATCAAAACTTAAACTACCTTTTGAGTAATTAGTAACAGTTCCCTCGAAAAAATTTGTTTTTTGATCATTGAATTTTGAGAAGTTGTCTACCCATTTAATAGGATTGTCAACATTATAAAGTTTTTCCATACCAACACTACGCAGTCTCTCATCAGCTAAAAATTGAATGTATTGAACAATTATATTATCTGTTAATCCTAAAATCTGACCTTGTGTAATGTAACGTCCCCAGTCACACTCTAACTGAACAGCTTTTCTGAACATATCATAAACCTCTTTGTAAAGCTCTTCAGTAAAAAGTTCAGATTTCTCTTTTTTAAGTGTATTAATAATATTTTGAAACATTAATAGGTGGGTCACCTCATCACGCTGAATAAATCTAATCATCTGTGCGCTGCCTAACATTTTTCCAGAACGCGCAAGCGTATAGATGTAAGCAAACCCGCTATAAAAGTAAATCCCCTCTAAAATTTGATTAGCAAAAAATGCTTTTAGTAAATTATGGTCTGTAGGATTTGATGAAAACTCTTTATAAACAGAAGCAATAGCATCATTTTTATTTTTAAGCATCATATCTGTTCGCCAAAGATCATAAATCTCATCGCTATTTTGAGAGATACTATCAACCATCACGGCGTAACTTTGCGAATGCAGTGCCTCTTCAAAACTCTGACGCACTAAAATTAAATTTATTTCAGGTGAAGTAATATATGGATTAATGTTATCTATAATATTATTTGTCTGCAGGCTATCCATAAATATCAGCTGAGAAAGAGCCTTATCATAAGATTTTTTCTCTTCATCTGTTAGAATTCTGTAATCCCTAGCATCAGTCGTCATGTCAACTTCTTTAGGAAACCATGTGTTATTTAACATCATCTCCCAAAGGTTATACGCCCACTGAAACTTAATCCTATTTAACTCAAAAATACCAGTAGGATTACCACCAAATATCTGGCGTTCACCAACTGTTTCAGTAGAATCGGGGTTATATATATCTTTTCTTTGCATGGCGATTATTATACTCCGATTTGATTTAAAATTCTATTTAAATATGCCTTTAGAATAATCATCTTCAATAGGTTCAAAGATTTATAAAAGAGACAAAAACTATTCTGAAAAAACTGAGCAAGTTAAAAGCATAAAGGCAATTTAAGTTTCAAGTCATAACATTTTTCAAACTTTACCCACCCAGTTTTGGAGCTTGTTTGATAACAAAAAAAATGAATTTATGAATAAATTTTTTATAAAACCCTAGCAATTATCAAAGATTTACAAGAAGCCTAATGTCTCAAAGGAAGAAATTACTATAATTCAAAATAGATTAGACCATAGACTTAGATTAGTAATTTTTAGTTAGAATAGGTATAAATGTACAAAATTTTCATTAACAACAAATTTAGAGGAAATATAGAGCTACCGGATACTAAAGATGCTAGGCAGATTTTAAATAGAGTTAAAAAGATATATACAACGCGTGTTCCTTTGACTATAGATGTACTTTTTAAAGAAAACAAGTTAAAACAATTAAAGAGTTATCAAAAAGGTGGAGCGAATGAAGAGCTGCTTAATTTGGATTTTTATATTCAACTTGGAAAAGTTTTAAATTTTACAACAGCAGATGCAAAAGAGCTAAAAAATTACATAGAGCTTGTAAATGACACCGCTCATAATAACTTTAACATTACAAAAAGAATTAAATTAATAAATAAAAAAAACAGAAGTAATACTAGTGGTAACTTTCTTTTTTGGGATATTGAGAATTTTTCAAGTATTTTATCTATCTTTACAGATTTGATTGAACCACATAGTATTGAAGATCACAACATATATTTAGCGGCAAACCCTGACTCTTTATATCTTAAAAAAGCAGAATGGGAAGCGAATTTACGTGATTTTGATAAAACATTAACTTCATTTAACTTTACAAAATGCGATCATGGTAAAAATGTCGCAGATGATGTTTTACTTCAAAATTTCAAAGAGTTACAACCTAGAAACTCAGATGTGTATGTTATGACCTTTGATGCTGAGCTTAAAGAGAGATTTAACGAAGTTTGCCACAATAGTAATAATTTGTATATGATGAGCGTAAAATGATACAACTTTCAAATATTTCTAAAAATTTTTTAACACAAGAAATCTTTTCAAATTTAAGTTTTAAGCTAAATCGTGGAAATAAAGTTGGATTAGTTGGTAGAAATGGAAGTGGAAAATCTACACTTTTTAAAATTATTTTAGATGAAGAGAGTATAGATTCTGGTGAGATTTTAATTCCAAAAAATTATAAAATAGGAACTCTACGCCAACACCTTACTTTTAGTGAAGTAACTTTAAGAGATGAGACAGCCCTAGCACTATCAGAAGAAGCACAATATGATATTTATAAAGTTGAGAAGATTCTTTTTGGTTTGGGGTTTTCACATGAAGATTTAGAAAAAAATCCACTTTCATTTTCTGGTGGTTACCAAATACGCATAAATCTTGCAAAACTTTTACTAACTGAGCCGAATCTACTACTTTTAGATGAACCAACAAACTACCTAGACATTGTCTCTTTACGATGGTTGAAAATATTTTTACAAGCCTTTGATGGAGAAGTAATTTTAATTACTCACAATAGAGACTTTATGGATAGTGTTTGTAGTTTTACTATGGGAATCGTACGAAAAGAGCTTAGTGTAGTAGCAGGTGACACATATAAATTTTATGCTCAACTTCAAGCTAATGATGAATTGTATGAAAAACAAAAACTCTCTGATGATAAAAAGAGAAAAGAGTTAGAAGATTTCATAGCAAAAAATAAAGCACGAGCCTCAACTGCCGCACTAGCTCAATCAAAAGTTAAACAGTTAGAAAAAATGGGTCAAATGCAAGATTTAGGTTTTGATGATACCTTAGAATTTAATTTTAGCTTTAAAGAGACCCCTGCTAAAGTGTTACTAGATGTAGATAATTTGAGTTTTGGTTATAGTCTTGAGAAAATTTTATTTAAAGATATATCTTTTACTCTTGAAAAGGGTGAATGTTTAGCAATAATTGGAAAAAATGGAAAAGGAAAATCTACACTATTGAATACAATTGCTGGTGAACTAACTCAGCTAACTGGGTCTATTAAGTCTCATAATAGCTCATCTATGGCTCATTTTGGGCAGACAAATATTTCACACCTCAATCCAAACAATAGTGTTATTGATGAAGTTACTTTAGGAAATCCTAAATCAGCTTTCTCAAAGATTAGAAGTATATGTGGTGCAATGATGTTTAGCGGTGATAGTGTAGATAAAAAGATATCTCTTCTCTCAGGTGGAGAAAAAAGTCGTGTAATGTTAGGACAAATCTTAGCACGTGATGTTAATCTACTTTTCTTAGATGAACCTACTAACCACCTAGATATGGATTCAATTGAGGCACTAACAGAAGCAATTCAAAACTTTAAAGGTGGTGTAATTATTGTAACTCACTCAGAAGAGCTTTTGAGGCGTGTGGCAAATAGATTGATTGTTTTTGCTAAAGATGGAGCTGAGTATTTTGATGGTAGATATGATGACTTTTTAGAAAGAATTGGTTGGGAAGATGAGGAGCAGATTAAAGAGGCTAAAACTACTCCTAAAGTAAATAAAAAAGAGAATAAAAAGCAAAAGTCAGCACTAATTACTGAACGAAATAGACAAACATCTCCACTTAAAAAAGAGATAGAAAAATTAGAGCATAGAATTATGGAAATTGAAGATTTAATAAAACTACAACATAAGGAGCTAATAAAAGCATCTAATAGTAAAGATAACTATAAAGTTATGGAAATTTCAAAACTTGTAACATTAGAAGAGGCTGAAGTTGAAGAGAAATTTGAACAACTTGAAGTTGTACAAAATAGTTTAGATGAGATAACAGGTGAATATGAGGTTAAACTAAAAGAGTTAGAATCTAATTATTAAAAAGTTATATCTCTGCGATCTACACATACTTTAGAAGCAGTCTATTTATTCTAAGTCATAGTCTTATATAACTTTTCTACTGCTTTTATCTCTTCAGGTAAGGCACGTTTTCTACATGAGAGATAACCTTTTTCCCCTCCACATGAAGTATATGAAAAAACTGTGGCATATACCCAGTAAAAACCACCAGATTTTGTAAGATTTTTTACAAAACCATGCCAAACCCTACCACTTTGAATAGTCTCCCATAAATCTTTAAATGCAGCATGTGGCATATCCTCATGTCGTACAATGTTATGAGGATATCCAATTAGCTCTTCTTCGGTAAACTCAGATATTCTTAAAAAATCATCATTAATTGAGACAATTCTACCATTTATATCAGTTTCAGAGAGGATAAAGTCACTCTCTTCTAGAACAGTTTCTTTTCCAGATGCCATACTATTTCCTTAAAACTTTTTCGTTTTTGCACTATCTACTAATTTATTAGAAATATCACTTAGACGCTTAGTAGAATGATTAAAACTTGATACTACTACAACATTCTCTCGTGTCATATTACTTAATTCACCAAGTGTAGAGTTGACTAGATTTACCTGTTGGGACTGCTCTTTTATATCTTGAGATATATCTTCAGTTGATTGAATCAAAGCATTTATTGTTAAATTTATCTCTGCTAAAGATTTTTGTGTTTTATCTGCAAGTTGACGTACTTCATCAGCAACAACAGCAAAACCACGACCATGTTCACCAGCACGAGCTGCTTCTATCGCAGCATTTAGCGCTAATAGGTTTGTCTGTTCGGCAATATCTTTTATTACATCTACTACATTTTTAATATCTTGAGATTGTTGTGTAACACCATGGGCTTGTTCGACAATAGAGTTAATTTTTTGAGAAATATCTTCAATCTGTTGACTACTCTCTTCTAGTGAAGATGCTTGAACATTTGCAGAATTACTTAAACTCTCAGAAGACTTATGTAAAGTCTCAACCTCTGCTGAAAGAGTGTCTCCATTAGTTAAATCCTGTTTGGCACCCTCTTGTAAGCGCCGACCAAGAGTATTAATACGTTCCATTATACCCCTAAAGTCACCTTTAGCACTAGATGTATCAATCTCTTTGGTATAATCATTATTTGTAAAATATTCAAGAATTTTTAATATCTCTTTTGAAATATGACTAAAATCTTCAGACATTTTATTTTGCGCTCTAATGAGTGTTCTCATCTCAGGAGATTTTCCAGCATTTACAATTTTACAACCAAACTTTCCATGCTCAATTTTAAGAAGTGTTAAAATAGTCTCACTTGTTGCTATCATGTCTGTTTCAATCTCCTCTTCAACATGCTTAATATAGGCATTAAGAGTTGCTAAAAGTTCACCAAACTCATCTTCATTCTCAATCTTAACAACTTTTGAAACATTAGTTCGTACTGTAAGTCCATTAATTATTTTTTTAATCTTTTGAAATGACTTCATCATAGTAAAGATATATAAAGAACCCGCAACTAATAAAATAATAATCATGATAAATACAACAAGTTGAATAGTATTAGTAGCACTATTCATGTTTAAAGCAAAATGATTAATATCCTTTTCAAAAAAAGTATTTACATTCTTTTCAAGTATTTCCATTGTTGTAATCATCTTTTCTGCTGTTGCATCAAAGTTGCTCATTACAAGATTTCCCTCATTTGAGCCTTTATCAATGTAGACTTGCGCCATTGCTTTACCTTCACTATAAAAACTTGAGAAAGTTGAAGTGACACTATGTAAATTAGATATAAGCTCTTCTTTATTACCATGCTTTAGAATAATCTCTAGCTCTTTAGATAATTTTAAAAACTCTTCACTATGTATTTTTGCTTCAGAAAATCCATCAGCATACCCTCTAGCACCCCTAGTTGCTGAAATATTTGTTAACCATTGCTGAACTTGTACAATATTATATTTAATATGATTAACTAAAACAATCTCTTTGATACTATTTAAGCGGATTGAATCAAACATTGAAATTGATTTGTTTAAGCTATTTGCTGAAAAAAACATTAAAAATAAAAAAGTAGATATATTTATAACAATTAATAATATTGCCTTTGTTCTCATAGATAAATTAGATAACATTAGTTCCTCATTTTGTAATTTAAAATAATATTTATAACTATTGTAACATATTTTGTATACTATTTTTTTAAGCTATTGCTTTATTTTTAAGCTAATTTGCTACAATCACATACTTTAATTTAGGCTACAAAATGACAACTTCTGAAAAAATTTCCAATCTTATAACTAAACGCCCACTTATTATTGATGGTGCAATGGGTACACAAATTCAAGCACAAGCTGATAACATAAGTGAACACGCGTGGGAGGGTAATGAAGGCTGTAATGAACTTCTAAATGTTACAGCTCCTGATATTATTCGAACTATACACAAGTCATATTTAGGTGCTGGCGCTGATCTTATAAAAACAAATACTTTTGGTGCAATTCCTTGGGTGCTTGATGATTATAATATAGGTGATAGAACTTATGAACTAGCACGCGCAGGAGCAAAAATTGTAAAAGAACTTTGTGCGGAGTTTAGTACAGGAGATAAGCCTCGTTTTGTTCTTGGTGCATTAGGACCTGGGACAAAGTTGCCATCACTTGGTCATATTGATTATGACACCATGTATAAAGGTTATAAAGAGGCAGCTCGTGGTCTAATTGATGGTGGAGCAAATCTATTTTTATTAGAAACCGCGCAAGATCCCCTTCAAATAAAGATTGCAATTCATGCTTGTGAAGATATTTGCAAAAGTATGGGTATAGAGATTCCAATTATGGTATCTGCTACGGTAGAGCTCTCTGGAACAATGTTAATAGGGACAGATGCTTCGACACTAGCAACTATTTTAGAACCATTTAATATTCTATCTCTTGGGTTTAACTGTGGTACAGGACCACAACAAGTTGAAAGTCATGTAAAAATACTTTCTGAAGATTGGAATAGACCAATTTCTGTACACTCTAATGCTGGCTTACCACAAAATAGAGGTGGCTATACATTTTATCCAATGGGTCCAAAAGAGTTTACAGAGCATCAAGAGAAGTTTTTAGAGATTGATGGCGTTAGCTTTTTGGGTGGGTGTTGTGGAACAACTCCTCAACATATTTTAGAGTTATCTATAAAAGTTGAAAATATTAAACCAAAAAAAGCAACAGGTTCACATGAAGCATCTTTAGCATCACTTTTTCAATCAACTTCTTTAGTTCAAAATCCAGCACCATTTCTTATGGGAGAGCGTTCAAATGCTACTGGTTCTAAAGCATTTAAGGACCTTCTTTTAGCTGAAGATTATGAGGGAACTTTAAGTGTCGCCCAGCAACAAGTAAGAGCAAGTGCTCATGGACTTGATGTAAGTGTTGGTTTTGCTGGAAGAGATGAGCAAAAAGATATGAATGAGGTAATCAAGCGTTATGCTCAAAATATTGCTCTTCCATTAATGCCAGATAGTACTCAGATTTTAGCACTTGAGACGGCACTAAAGCTAATCGGCGGTAAGGCAATAATAAATTCAGTGAACCTTGAAGATGGTATTGAAAAGTTTGATGCAATATGCAAGTTAGCAAAAAGATATGGAACCGCACTAGTTTGTTTGACTATTGATGAAAAAGGAATGGCAAAAACAGCACAAGAAAAAGTTGATATTGCAGAACGTATGTATAAGCTTGCAACTGAGAATCATGGACTGCGTTCAGATAATCTGGTGTTTGATTTACTTACCTTTACCGTTGGAAGTGGTGATGCTGAATATCATACAGCAGCAATTGAGACACTTGATGCCATTGCACAATTTCATAAGATGCACCCAGAAGTTGGTTTCGTACTTGGGCTTTCAAATATCTCTTTTGGTCTTGCAAAACATTCAAGAGAGTATTTAAATGCGGTCTTTTTACATCATTGTGTAAAGGCTGGACTTAGTATGGCAATCATAAATGCCAAAAACATAATCCCTTTGCATAAGATTGCAGATGATGATTTAAAAGCTTGTGAAGATTTGCTTTTTAATAAACGAGAAAATGGTGACCCACTTTTTGCATTTATAGATCATTTTTCAGAAGTTAAATCAGTTGATAATAGCGTAGATGATGCTACATTTGATGCACTAAGTAATGAAGAGAAAATTGCTAAGCTTTTGATGGACGGTAATAAAGAGAAGATGTTAATTGTTGTAGAAGAAGCTAGAAAAAAGATAAAACCTGAAGTCATTGTAAATGAAATTTTGATAGATGCTATGAAAGTTGTTGGTGAGCTTTTTGGAAGTGGACAGATGCAACTTCCATTTGTCTTGCAATCTGCTGAGACAATGAAATCAGCAGTCGACGCTCTAAATCCATATTTGCCAAAAATTGAGAAACCTAGTGAGACAATTCTTATTTTAGGAACAGTAAGAGGTGATGTGCATGATGTGGGTAAAAATCTTGTAGATATAATTCTTACAAATAATGGTTTTAAGGTTATAAACCTTGGAATTAAAGTAGGAATTGATGCTTATATTGAAGCTTATGAAAAATATGGTGGTAGTGCTATTGGAATGAGTGGGCTACTCGTTAAATCGACACTAGAGATGAAACAAAATCTTCAGGCTCTGAAAAATAGAGGAATAGATGTTCCAATACTTTTAGGTGGAGCAGCCCTAACACGCTCTTTTGTTGATGATTTTTGTCGTACTGAATATGATGGGCTAATATTTTATTGTCGTGATGCGTTTGATGGAATTACTTCAATGGGACGTATTGAAAAAGGCGACAGTAACACAAACTTAGGTTCAGATGGAATGCAAGAAGAAATCATTAAAAAAGAGAAAATAATTGTAGAGATAAATGAAGATGATGTAATTTTACCATCATATGACTATCCAGTACCAACACCTCCTACATGGGGAAAACAAGAATTTAAAAGTTTTGACAAAAGATTAACTTTTGAGTGGATAAATGAAAGTGCGCTTTTTAAACAACGCTGGGGATATAAGCGTAAAAAGATGGATGTAGACAAATATGAAAAACTCATCAATGATGAAGTTAGACCAATGTACTCAAGACTAAAAAATAAATTTTTAGATGATAACCTTTTTGAACCAACAGTAATCTATGGCTACTGGCCATGCCGTGCTGATGGGGATACATTACTAATATTTGGTATAAATGAGGGTTGGCAAAAAGATATTGATGCCTCTAGAGAACCTCTTAAAGATGTAAGAGGGCGAGCCATTGCATCATTTAAATTTCCAAGACAAGGCAAAAGTCCGCACCGCGCACTTAGTGACTATTTTCATTCAGATCGTCATGATGTAATTGCATTGACACTAGTGAGTGCTGGCTCGAAAATTAGTGAATATGAACAAGAACTTTTTAAAGAAAATCTATATACTGAGTATCATGCGGCACATGGGTTAGGTGTTGAATTAGCTGAGAGTTTAGCTGAGGTTGTTCATAAGTACATTAGAATGGAACTTGGTATCTTACAAAAAGAAAAAGCTAGTCTGTATGATGTTAAAATGAAACAGTATCAAGGTGCGCGTTACTCTTTTGGATACGCTGCTTGTCCTGATTTAGAGTTAAATAGAATATTGTTTGATTTACTTGAACCTGAAAAACATGGTATTGAACTATCTGAGACTTTCCAAATACATCCAGAACAATCAACTTCGGCACTTGTTGTTTATAATCCTGAAGCTATGTATTACAACATATGAGTTACAAAAAATGGTTTCAAGCACAAGGGGATAGACACAAAGAAGTAGTAGATAGGCTTGTGAAAAAAGGCCTTGACAAAGAAGAGATTATAGAGTATTTTTATTTTGAGAACATGGTAGAAAAAGAGCCAAACTTTTGCCCTTTGTATTCAGAACCTAGAAAATGCCATGATTATGAAAAACTAAACTGTTATCTTTGTGCATGTCCTAATTTTAGATTTAAAGATGATGGGATAAAAGAGATTGATGGGAAGAGACTATTTAGTACTTGCTCTATAGACTCAAAAGATGGAAAACAGTTTAAAAATAAGAGTGCAATACATCAAGATTGTTCAGGTTGTTTAGTGCCTCATAAACATGAATATGTAAAAAAGAATTTTGATTTAAATTGGTTTAACATAATGGATGAATGTACTTTATAATTAAAATATAGTGACTTAAAAAAAGATAGATATAATAGACTTCTTGCAAAACTTAATTTCAAATTACTCCGGTCTCAAGAGTTTTTTTAGAACTTGTTCATCAATTTTAAATTTATCTATAAACTCTTTTTTTTATGGTACTTTGAGAACTTAAGGTATTCATTAGTAGCTCAAGCATCACAAAAGAGCTTGAAAATGATTGATTTTTGTTTTATGGAACACATTGTGCAGAACAAATTCTACGAGATTAAAAATAACAGACCATGACACAATGCTTCAGTAGCACTTGGAATGGCAAATGAAGTTTTTGTAAGACATAGTCAAACAAGTTATAGTTTTCAATTAAACTATAACTTTTAAACTTTTTTATCTTATTTTTGCTTCAACAATTCTCTCTAGTTTTGCATAAGCTATGTATAAATCAAGTTGAGCATTGTTGAGTAGCGTCTGCGATTGCGTTAGATCAAGCCTTGCATCTAGTAAGGTTACTGCCTCTATGCTACCCTCACTATTTAAATCAGAGATTATTCTATAATTCTCTTTTGCACTAGATAGAGAGTGTTGCGCAATTTTTTGAGAGTTTTTTGCTAGCAGGTAATCTTCATAAGCTTCATGTAGTTGAAACTCTAAGCTTTGAATTAATAAATCTATCTCTGAGTTGTTGATAGACAACTCTTCTATTTTTGCCTCTTCCTTAGCTAAAGTTTTACCACCTTCAAAAAGTTTCCATGTTGCATTAACAATAGCAGTAGTTTCATCTTTAGGAAGTGCAACAGAAGAGCCTAGTTTTTCACTTTTGTCATAAATAGTATGATTTAATGTAAGATTTATTTTTGGAATATAATCAGCTCTAATAATGCTTCTTTGCATTTTTAGCTGATTAGTCTTTATTTTTAGTACTGCTAGCTCACTTCTTTGATTTAGCATCTCTTTTTTTAAATTATTTAGTGAAAGAGTTGGAAAATTAATATTATCAATCTCCTCAATTGTCTCATCAATTTTTAAATTACCATTTAAAAGTTTGAATAACTGCGCTCTTTTTTTAATCTTTGCACTTTCTGCTTTTAGTAGGGCATGTTTTGTATTTTGAAGTGAAACATCAACTTGAAGTAACTCATTTTTAGCACTCATTCCTAGTTCAAAACGATTTTTAATATCTCCATACTGTCTACTTAAAAGTTTTAAAGCATCTTTTTGAACAGAGACATCTTTTTTAATTTTAAGCATCTCTATATAGGTACTTTTAACAGCTAAAATTAAATCTTCTTTTGTAGCTTTCTCTTGTAGGTTTGAGATTTTTATCTGCTCTTTTGCATTAGCAACATTTAGGAAGTCTGCTAAACCATTAAAAAGGTTATAGTTGCCAATAAGTCCATATTGATAACTATCGGTACGACTAAAAAGTGTCGCCTCATTTCTATATTTATATGAATATGTAGCGCTTAGAGTTGGAAAATAGTTTGAGTACGCTTCACTTTTTAGTGCTTTTGTATACCTAACATTTGCTTGCGCTTTTTTTAACTCTGGTGAAAATTGTTCAGCCCTATTAAGAGCTTCATCTAATGTTAAACTCCATAACATAGCTGTTGTTTGTAGTATTAAAATTGGTATTTTCATCTATTAACCTTTTTCGTATGAAGAGTCTCTATCTTAATAACAAAAAATAGAAGTGCTGGTGTAACTAAAATTGTAAAAACTGTAGATAGTGCTAACCCACCAGTAATTACACTACCAAGTCCTCTGTAAAACTCACTACCAGGTCCTGGCATTAAAACCAATGGGAGCATCCCAAATACTGAGGTTAAAGAACTCATAAAAATTGGTCTAAGACGAGTTCTAGTAGATTCTATAATAGCCTCTTTATAATCCATCATATGAAGGCGAACGTTATTTAGTGCTTGATAAACAATTAAAATTGCATTATTGACTACTATTCCAATTAAAATAATGAAACCCATCATTGTAAGTACATCAAGAGGTTGGCGTGCTATGAACGTGTCTGTTAGACTTAGCCCTAAAAAACCTCCAGCAGTTGCTAGTGGAACAGTAAAAAGAATAACAAGTGGATAGACGAAATTACTAAATAGCGCACTCATTAAAAGATAAATAATTAAAATCGCAAGTAAAAGATTCCACTTCATCATCTCAACAGTTTCTGTAAGTTTATCAGCTTGCCCAGTTAATTTAATATCACTTCCATTTAACGTAGGGTTACCAACCATTTTATCTATTACACCACTTTTTAACTGTTCCATTGCCTCTTCTAATGTCATTGTCATTGGTGGTGTTACCTGTAATGTTATAGTCCTTGTCCCACCAACGTGACGAATCTCAGAGATTCCAGTTGTACGTTGCATTGTGCTAAGCTCTGAAATAGAGACTAACCCACTCTCTTTTGTTGCAATTTGCGTGTAATATAACTCTTCTGGAGTAAGATTATCTTTGCCATAAGTTTTCAAAATCATATCAATTGCTTTTTCTCCATCAGCTTTAAATTCACTAATTTTACGACCATCCATTAAAACATCTGCAGCTATTCCAAAAGAGGTACTATCCATTCCTACTTTTTTAAGTTTCCCACGCTCTGGAATCAGACGAACTTCAGGAAATAGTAACTCAACTGATGGAACAGGACGAATTTGCGCTCCAGGGATTGCTTGCATAATTGCTCCAAATAGAATCCCTCCTGCATTAGTAATATCTTCTACTCTTTCACCACTAATATCTACATCAATACTACGTCCCTCTCCAATACCTCTTTCGAAGACTCCCTCTTGTAAAGACAGACCAATAACTCCTGGAAAACTATTTACCAAAGGAGTTAGCATAGGAATAAACTCCCGCGCCCTTTGCTCGTCTGTCGCAATAACTCCTGAGACAATAAATGGTCCAGAGGCTACATAGAACATCTCTTTTATTCCAGGTAGTCCATCTAACTCTTTATGGTAGTGAGGAATAAGTTTTTTAAAATATTCATGTCCAATATCAGACTTTTCCTTATTACTAAGTCCTGGAGGTGGTACAAAAATGTTCATAATAAAGTTACGATTCCCTTGTGGTAGGTACTCCATTTTTGGAAAAAGTACTAAAATAGTTATAATTGAGAATATAGTCATTAATACAATTATGATTAATTGATTTAGTTTATTATTTAAACTCCATTCGACTATTCTCATAAAAAATTTAGAGATGAAACTTCCAAAATTTACAAGTAAAGAGTTGTGCGCTACCTCAGAATTTTGCTCATCTTGCGCATGATTTTTCGGATTTATTCTCATAATTTGTGTCCAAAGCATCGGAATTACAGAAATGGATACAAATAAAGAGAAAAATATCGCTCCTGTTACTGCAATTGCTATATCTTTAAATAGCTGACCAGCTTCATTATCCATAAGTAAAACTGGGGTAAAAACAGCAATTGTAGTAAGTGAAGATGCAACAAGCGCCCCCCAAACTTCAGTTGCACCATCATGTGCTGCTTTGAAAAAACGTTTGCCCATTCTATGGTGGCGATCAATGTTTTCTAGTACTACAATAGCACTATCTAAGAGCATTCCAACAGCAAAAGAGATTCCAGCTAAAGAAATTGTATTTAGAGTACTGTCCATCTTAAAAAGAACTATAAATGTAGCGATTATACTAATTGGAATAGCTATACCAACAACTGCTGTTGCTGTAATTGAGCGTAAAAATAGAAGAAGTACAATCATCGCAAGAGTACCACCGATAATAATATTCTGTTTTACTAAATCTATTGAACCTAAGATATATTGACGTTGATCTGAAAACCATTTAATATGAATATGCTCTTTATTTAGCAAATTTTCCTGTATCCATTTTGTTTTTTCTTCAACAAGATTAGTCATATCTACAATGTTCGCATCGGCTTCAGGTTGAATACCAAAGGCTAATGTTTTACTTATTTCATCATTATCGTAGGTTAAAATTGTCACATTATCTTTTTCATAACCAATGTTAACATCTGCAATATCTGAGAGCTTAATCTCATGCTCACCATCATTAAAAATTACAGTATCACGTAAACTCTGTTCATCTAAAAATTCAGCAGTAGTTCTAACTCTATATGTACGGCGGTCAATATCTACACTTCCAGCTGAAATATTTCTGTTTTCTTGTTGTAAAATAGTCATAACTTGATCTATTGTCAATCCATAAGCTGCCAAACGCTCAGGGTAGAGATAGATATGCATTTGAGTATCAGTTCCACCAGCTTGAAAAATACCAGCGACTCCCTCTATCCTCTCATAATGCTCTTTTACTTTCTCTTCTATAAATGTTTTATATGTATCTATGCTTCTTTTATTACCTTTATCTGTTACAAAACCAAGCCAAATTACTGGTGAGGCCGTTGCACCTGAGGAGCTAATAACTGGTTTATCTACATTCTCAGGGTAATTATCAACTTGATTTAATTTGTTTGATACTTCAAGCATCGCTCTTGACATATCTGTACCAATTTTAAATGTTAAAGTGATTTCACCCATATTATCTTTAGAGTTTGATTCATATCTAACAAGCTCAGGAGTACTTTTAAGCTCCTCCTCTTGTTTCTCAATAATCTCTCGTTCAACTTCATAAGGTGTGGCACCTGCCCAAAATGTTTTTACAGATATTTTAGGTTGAGTAACTTTTGGAGTTAATTGATATGGTAGTTGAAAAAAAGAGACTAGTCCAAAGATTACCAGTAATAAGATTCCAACAATAACAAGAACAGGTCTCCTTACTGAAATATCTATAGGATTCATTTTATGACCTTAATTGGCATATTAGGGAAAATACGTTCATTACCTTTAGTGATGACACTAGCACCAGCTTGTAATCCCTCTGCACTAACAGCACACTCTGAACCGTTAAAACCTATTATTTTTACAGGAAGCATTAAAGCAATTCCATCATTTGCTAAAAATATAACATCTTGCTCAAAACGTTTTATAACGGCATCACGAGGGACTAAAAGAGCATCTTGTTTTTTAATCGCTGGAAATTTAACATCTGCTCTCATTCCTTCAATGAAATTATGGTTCTCTTTTATAGAAAGTTCAACAGGAAATGTTCTTGTCGCTTTTTGAGCGATTGGAATAATTGTTTTTATTTTTGATTCTATTTCATTACCATCAATATTTGTAATAATATCTTGACCAATTTTCAAACTTGCCATTAATTTACTCTGCACATTTACATGCACCTCTATACTAGATGTATCTGCAAGTTCAACTAAGGTATTTCCTCTTCCTATCCACTCACCAATCTCTTTGTATCGTTTAAGCACTACTGCATCAAATGGAGCTTTAATAGTACGTTTTTCTAATCTTATGCGTAAACCTTTGATGTTCTCTTTAAGAGCATTAATTCTAGCTTTTAAATTATCGATACCATAAAGTGTGTTTTCGTAACTTTTTTTAGAGATACTTTTTCTCTCATAGAGTGTTTTACTACGTTCTAAATCTAGTTTATCACGCATAAAATCTGCATTTAATGCCTCTAATGAGGCCTCTTGTGAAGCAATATCTGATTTTAATATACGTGAATCTAGTATAAAAATCACCTCACCTTTTTTGACATATTGACCATCGTCTGTCAACCTTTTTACAATAAGACCCTCCTCTTCTGAAGCAAGAGCAGATTTACGGTCATAATATAGTGTTCCTACATAACTTTGTAGTGGGTTAATATTCCCACTCTTTACAGGTTTAACTTCAACAAGCGAGGCTCGTGGCATCTCTTGTGCATAAATAATGTTAACTAATAATAGTGCCATTAAGACAATTCTTTTCATATGTTTACCTTTTCATATTAACCGACTAGTCGGTCATTAATATAGACAAATTTTTTAAGAGTGATTGATCGCACGCCAGAAAATAGAGAATGTCTTTTCAACTATTTCTTCATTATACATATGTGGATTCGCCATAAAATAGTCGACATTCATATGAATATTACTTATATAGTGATTCTTTCCATACTCAAAATCTGGTAAATCAAGCTCATTATTTTCTACAGCTTCTTCAATGCGCTTAGCAAAATCACAATAAGAGAGTGAAGTCTCTTGACTCTCTTTTGAGATATGTTTGCTAAGACCAAATTGTTTTAAAAAGCTAAACTTTTCACAATGTTGCATTCCCCACTTTATGTCATTAATCCAAAGTGCATGAAATTGCTCTTTTAGTGGCCTACTTGGATCAATGCAATTATTCATAGTTGAAGCCAACTCTTCAATAATCGAGAGAAACAAGGTGTTAATAAGCTCTTCTTTATTACTAAAGTGATGAAATAACGTCCCAGTAGCAACATTTGCCTCTTTAGCTATCAGCGATGTAGGAGTATGTACAAACCCGCGATCATTAAATAATTTTAATGATGCCTTTAGTATATCTTCACGTTTTGTACTCATGAGATTCCTTTACCGACTGATTAGTCGGTTCGCATTTTAGATAAATTTTTTTATTTTGTCAAGAGAGCTAATAAATATCTTCAACTTTTTTGTGCTATTTGTCACTTATCTCTTTTATTTTAGCTATTTTTCTCTTTTTTTGTCTACTGTATCGTGGTTTTTTTGTTCTATCTTTAACAGGTTTTACTGATTTTTCTTCAGAAAGAGAAGATGGGGTAAACTCTTTAACCTCTTCTTTTGGAATTTCAAGCTTCATAACTAATTCAATTGTATCTAATAGATTCTCATCCTCTGGACTAACTAAAGCAACTGCCAACCCCACCTCTTTTAGTTCTGCTAATCGAGTAAAATAGCTCTCTACTTTCAATAAAAAGTCATAGCTTATAATTAGTTCTATATTACTTAGGCTAAGAACTTGTAAAATTGCATCTGTAGTTATAATGACATTTAATTCAGAAGCGTTAAAAGCTTTTGATGACTCTTCATACTCTTTGGTTTTGTGATTACCGTGTATCGCAATGGCCTTTACATCTTTTGTTTTAAGGTACGCACCAAGCTCATCGGCTTTACGTTTACTTTTGGTAACAACCACAATCTGTTTGTTAGCACTATTTTTAATAATCTGCGCGAAAATAGCAACTTTATCATGTTCTGCTACAAAATGGACTATTTGTCTTGTGCGTCTTGCGACACTCAATGAATCATAATATAATTTTTGCGTTGGTAAATCAGTTTGATCAGGCATTTAGGTAGTTCCTTACGTGTGTGCAGATTTTTAAATAGTTTATGAAAAGGAGGAGTAAATATCTTCAATTTTTTTAGTAATCTCTTTTTGTTTAACTCCATTTAAATAAGCATAAGCTATTGCAGCACCTGCTGCTACTCCCTCTTTTACGTAACCATCATCATAAAGATTCAAATTTTTTATATTAGAATCTGAAAAATCAAAATCGCTATAAAAAGCATTAATTGTTGTGTCAATTGCACATAACAATGTGGCAATATTACTTTGTCTATCGTGAGCTATCCATTTTGTTGTAATTAGAGCAATATTTTTAAAATTAATATTTTCACCATCATCTTTTAACTCTTTCAAAATTGCTAATACTGCCGCCATTTGCGTACCACCACCTAAAACAACTTGCCTGCTTTGTGATAAAACTGTTGCAACTCCTGCTACAAAAGGTTGCATTGTATCGCCCACAGATGAAAGAATATCAAATAGTGTTGCTTGTTTATTCACATGTTTTGCTATAGCCTCATCTACTATTTCTCTTTTTAAATTAGAGACACTATTCTCAGCACTACTTGAAGAAAACCAACCATCACACTCATAACCCAATGCCTTCGTTACGGCGTAGGCGGTTGTTGTTCCAGCTGGTACAACTTCACCTAAAATAAATACCTCATTAGTATGAGCTATCTCTTGCGCATATCGTTTACCCTCTAAGAAAAGCTCTTTTGCAGCTATTTTCGAATTTTTTATTATTGAATTTGAAAATGTTGAATTTATTTTAGTTATTGGCGCTTTAGTCTCAACTCTTAACCCAGCATCAATAAAATGTATCGGAAGTGGACATAAATGTCTAACAGCAGAGGTAATAAGTACAGGTGAGGGTGGACCATCTGGCATCTTTGCAATATCAGGCATAGACTTTGGATAGCCATAATATAAAAGTTCCATATCAAGTGCTGGAGTGTAATCAATGAATCCTGGTAGTCCAGCAACTGTTATGCCATCAATTTCGGCAGTTTCTGTATAGCTTCCAACAAGTATAAATTCTGTCTGTTTATTTTTTAAGCGTTCTAAGAAATCTCTTGAACCTTGTAATGTTTTAATGCGTTCCATGGGAGAGATTATAGCAATTTAAACACTATTTACCTCTTATTTTGCAAGAGGATATAGTTTTAATTTCATCCAGACTTCTAGTCATTGATAGATTTTTATGAAAAAAACTGAATTGGTTACTATGTTTTATTAGATTTTTTTTGAATAAAAGCCTTTACTGATTCCTTTAACACTTTAAAGTTGACTTTATCATTTTTGATTTTAATTACATTAAATTCATTTACAGTGGTATAACTTTAACTTACTTGTAAATGTTCTGCTTCTTCTTTTAATCTTTCAGCAATCCAAACTTTAATTATAGACTGTCTTGTTACGCCAATCTTTTTTGCTTCTTTATCTAACGATTCTACTACCCACTCAGGAAAATCAACATTAACTTTTTTAGTTTCTGTTTTTAGTTTTTTAATATCTTTGAGTCTCATATCTTCACCATCATCAAATTTTTTATCAAACTCTTCAGCTGTTATTTTTTTCATAATTTTTCCACCCTCAAGGGAGTACCCAGTCCTCATTTTTTCTGCATCTTATAACACTAACAATTATATACATCTCATCTCTAAGTGTAAAAATAGCCGTATAGCATTTGTCTTTAAATATTGAAATTAAGGCATACCTTGTTTCATCGCCAATAATATTTGCTGGAATGATAAGCGCATCTTTATCTTGCCATAAATTTTGTGCATCAAAATGGTGAGATTGTACAAAACAAATTTTCAAGCCTAACCGAAACTAAGGTTAAAACATTTTTTTGTGCGAGATTGCCACTTTTTTAGTCTCCCTACGGGTTTTGCAAGAGGTCTAATGGTTTATTTAAACGTAACCTAATAAACTTTTCTCCTGCAATATCTAACTCTCCATCTTTAATAAATCCAAATCGAGTTACTGCTTTAATATTTTTTCTACTAGGGGGAAATAAAATAGTTATTGAATCAATATTCATCTGTTCAAATGCCATATTCTTTATTTTATTAAAAATCTTAAATCCCCAGCCCCAAAAATCTGGATGTAAAACAAGAGCAAAATCTGCTTCTACACCTTCAGGTTGTAATCCTCCCCATCCGGCAAATTTATCATTTATGATAAATGCCCAAGGACCAAAACCATGATTATTCCAAAGTTCTTTTTTTGCTTGTAAAAAATTTTGGCAATCTTCTTTTGAAAATCCATTTTTTAATAAAGGCATTAATTTACCAACCATTTCATGGTTCATTAAATTCAGAAGCTTCTCTTCTTCTATTTCATTTAGATGAACAAGTTTAATATCATTCATTAATTTCCTTTAGGTAGATAACGATTAAATAGATCGAACAAGTAGCCACTACTACTTATTCGCTAATATGACTTGTTATATGTTCCATAAAGTCAGCCACTTCAATTTGTCTCTTATCTCGTAAACTTTGAATTACTTTATCTATATCTTCTTTTGTTTTATTCTGGCTAAATTTAAACTTAGCTTCAATATTTGTAACATTGATTTCAAAAAATTTAATATATTTAGTTAAGTCTTTAAATTTTTCTTCTTGTGGCAATTTCCAGCCATCTTGACCTTCATATATTTTTGTTGTTTCATTGAGTAGTTTCCATACTTTTTCATTATCATCAATATATTTTATATTTCCATAAATATGAACAGCACTATAATTCCAAGTTGGAACATTAAATGTAGTTTCATAATATGTTGGAGATATGTAAGCGTGTTCCCCATTAAAGATACAACAAACCTCTTTTGTTTCATTTATATTGGAATGGGTATTAGCTTTAGCTAAATGTCCATATAATTTACCATCTTTAAATCTATTGATTGGAAGATGAGTAATCTCTATTCTCCCATTACTTTCTGATGTTAATATAGCAAATGGATGTTTTGCTATAAATTCTTCTATAATATTTGCATCTGTAATTTTAAATGCTTCGGGTGAGTACATTTTTATCCTTTCATATAATGACTAACGACTGACTTTAACCAATAAATAACGGCTATGACATTTATTGGTCACAAAGCTTTATTATAAACTTATATTTCATATCTAAAAAATGATTACTAGAGTAAATTATACAATTAAACATTACTTATATTTTCAAAAAAAGTATTTAAATCTACATCTAAGACATAAGCTATTTTAGTTAAATGCTCAATATTAAAAGGTGGGTTTACACAGTTTATTTTACGGTCTCACTTCCTTGCTTTCGAAATACAGTAAACTTACTCATTTTATGATATATCCCTTTCGCTTTAGTCTTGATCTCATGCAACGATTATGTCAGACCATACTGCATATTCATTTCCACTTGGATCAGAAAAATGAAATCTTCTTCCACCTGGAAATTCAAAAATAGGTTTTATGATTTTACCATCAGCTTTTTCAATTTTAGTTAAAGTATTTTCAAGGTCTTTACTATAAAACACAATTAAAGCACTTCCATTTGTTGTTGATGAGACTAGGTCAGATTTAAAAAATCCACCATCAAGGCCTTCATCAGAAAAAGCTGTATAGTCTGCTCCAAAATCAGTAAACTTCCAATTAAATACAGCTATGAAAAAAGTTTTTACAGCATTTAAGTCTTTAGTAGGTAATTCAATATAGTTTATTTTCTCATGTACATTCATTTTATTCCTTTATCATATAACCAGAGCCCCTGTTGTTGAAGCGTTCGAACAACTATTTATTCATAGAATACTATATCCCAAATTACATAAACATATTAAATTCAATGACATAAGAAATGTTACTTTATATAAGTGTAGTCTTCAAATTACACCCCAGTGAATGAATCCTCCACTTTTCACAACTTTCCTAATCAATAATTTATAATATTGTGATAACCCGCTAAATCGACTCCCAATCTCGTTAGCATATACTCCTACATAAACTGTATTATCACTTCATCTATTGAAATAGTAATATCAAAATTTTCTTTATATTTATCTAGTATTATATATATAGTACATATCTCTTTAATTTCTATTGGTGTTTCAACTTTAGTTTTTGATTTTGTAATATGTATTTGTTTATCAGTTTGAGATATTTGATTAAAGCATACATTTTGACTTAAATTTAATTCGTGTAACATTTTAATTTTACTTTGCATAATTATTCCCATAAATAATATTTACAATCATTCTCTTGCAATTTTCTATAGAAATCATTTCTATAGGAAATTGATAAAAAACTGTAACTGAAATACACTTATAGAAAGATTATCTATAGGAATGATTATGATGAATTTACCAGAAATTGCCACAGAAAAAGAAGTAAGTGCTTTTAAACAAAAAATATCAAACAATATTAAAAAAATGCGGCAAGAAAAAAAATATAGCCAATTAGAAGTAGCTTTATCAATCGGACAAAAATCATCAGGATTTTATGCAAATGCTGAAAACAATTCACATGATAAACATTTTAACTTGGTTCATTTATATAAGATTGCTAAATTATTTGAAGTTGATGTGATAGAATTTTTTAAGTAACTTATCTGCTCCTATGTTCTATTATGTAGCTGTAGCAGTATAGTTTTTTGAGTCAATTTGTCCTAAAACTAAAAATCTCTCTTAATCTTCACTTTGTGAAGATGAAATTTCAAAAGAGTATGAGTAGTCCTATAATGTCTGAGCTTCTTCAAAAATTCCAAGATTGAATTTCTATGATATTACCTTCAATATCACGTAAATATGTAAACTTTAATATTCCTACACCTTTAATCTCATTTTCAATAACTTCACCTAGTGTTGTTGCTCCATGCTCCAAAGCTTTTTTTAATATTGCATCTACATCATCCACTTCAAATGCAATATGTGTAAAACCAATTTGATTAGCCATAATTGGATTGGTATCTATGAATTTTTCATAACTAAAAATCTCTAATGTTGGTGGATTGTCATAACCGGGCAACGATAAATGAATGCCCATCTGTCTGGCATTTTCAATTCCTATAGCTTTATCTAACCATTTACCAGATAAATCTCGCTCAGGTGGTTTAATTTTACATTCAAAAACTTTTATATAAAAACTTGATAATGACTTCCAATCTCTTGCAGCTATGTTTGTATGTGCGAATCGCATTTGTATATTTTCCTTTTTTATTTGTAACATTGAAATTTGTTTTTTTATAGAGTTACTAAAATCATATTTTCCTCGTAGTTGTTATACCTTTTATGGTACTGGAAGTCCATAACTTTTCATACATGTTACTAATTTTTGATAATATTCATCATTACTTTCATCATTTGTTGGTGGATTTAATAAATTACAACATATTGTTACAACTAATGAACCATCTTCTAATTCAACCATTACAGCTTCGGTAACATAATCAGTTAAGCCTGACTTTTTATATAAAATCTCAATCTCATCATGTGTTAATGAATATGTTATACCATAAGTCTTAGCATTTTCTTTTCTAAGTAATGTAGCCATTTTACCAATTCTTAGTTCATATCCATTAGATGTTGCAATTCGTTTATTCCTTGGTTCTACATTTTTACTTTTTAATATCTCTTCGTCCATGTATAGACCATAATTTATAATACTCTCGCTTAATACTCTATGCAAAATAGAATTGTTCTGATTAATTAATATTATTCTATCTCATCAAGATTATACATTGCTTGAGGTAGTGTGTGAAAATCTTTTTTTATAATTTTTCCTTTCAGTATTTATATAATGTTTGAGAAAACATATTTTTGTGCTACTATTTGTTATATTTTACTTACAATTTTACGAGTATCTTTAACTTCGCAAAACACACTCCCCAAAGCACTTATGAAACTATCATGTACATCTTTGGCTTTAATTTCTCTATCTTTAAATTTTAAATCTTTTGTAGCACAAGCATCGTGTGCCAATGTAATTTTATAACCTAAGTCAAATCCCGCCCTAACTGTTGTATCGATGCACATGTGTGTCATTGCTCCACATATAACAAGTTCTAAAATATTAAATTTTTGTAATTCTTTTTGAAGATTAGTTTCTCTAAAACTGTTAGGAAAATGTTTCTTGATAATTGTTGTATCTTTTGTATCTAAATCATTATGTAGTTCAACGCCTTTTGTGTTGGGCAGAAAAAATGTTGCCTCTTTTCTTGTAGAGAAGTGTTGTATTGTGTAAATCTTCCAATTGTTCTTTTTTGCTTCTTTTATCAAAAGATTAGCATTTTTTAAAGCTTCTGTAATCCCATTTAGTGTCATCATCCCACCTTCAAAATAATCATTTTGAAAATCAACTAATATTAAAGCTTTTTGCATAGATTTTTCTCCTTTTTTATTTGCAAAGACACTATTTGGTAATAGGGATAAGATTAGCCCTTTTAGTAAAGTTCTTCTTTTCATTTTTTTCCTTTAAATTTTTTTTTGCTGAAGATAATTGTAATTAAAATAGAAAAAAATGTATTGTAAAAAATTGATGTTTTATGATAAATTATTTTATTAAGCTGTCTTGATATTCTTTGGGTGAGATAGAAAATATTTGTTTAAAATATTTATATAGATGGCTTTGGTCATTAAATCCAACACTAAGTGCAACTTCAGAAATAGCCATATTTTTTGATAATAGTTTTTTTGCAAAATTTACTTTATGATTTAAGATATATTGGTAAGGTGTTAGCGTAAATTCTTTTTTAAATATTCTTATTAGATGAAAAGGTGAGATTAAAAACTCTTTTGAAATATCTTCTAAGCTTAAATCTGAATCTATATTTTTATCAATATAACTCTTTATATCACACGATAATATGTTTTTAGACTGTATTAATGATTGATTGCAATTTTCAATAATTAGATTTGAAATAAATTGTATGATTTGTTCCTCTTTTTTTATATTGAAACCATCTAAAAAAAGATTTTTACATAATGAGATAAACTTATTATAAGTTCTTTTATCATTTATAATATTTTTTGGAAATGCAATATAGTCTTTAGCTTTAAATAAATCATGTTGAAGTTTCTCAATCCAACTTTTATCTAAATATAAAGAATAAAGCTTATCACTATTCTTATCTATTTTTGATACTGAATGTATCTGGTATGGATTTATAATAGCAATATTTCTTTCTTTTAAAATAAGGTCATTATCTTTTAAATGTAATTTAACATTACCACTTTTAAGTGCCGTAATCGTTAATTTATCATGAATATGACTTTTCGGACAACCATTTATGTCTTTATTAAAAGTTAATTCTAAAAAAGGGAGTTTGCTATTTTTATATGTTTGGTTGATTGTTATTCCTTACTGTGAGGTAAAGAGGGCAAGCTACTTTAATTTATGTTCTTATGAGAAGAAAAACTCATTTTTTAATAAAGTAGCCTATCCCCTTTATAACAATAATTTTTTGCGTTACAACTATTGTTCTTGTCGTATTTAATGGATTTACGTATAAAAATCTCGTAATCCCTCAAATATTCTCAGTACATCTTGAGTACCTTTAGAACCGCTGTTAGGAGATTTTTTCATATCATGTATTAACGTATCTAGTTTCTCTTTTATAACTTTTGGATCAGTATTTTTTTCATATGTTAAATGTAATTCTCCATTCACTACATTTACCTCTTTTATCATAAGGTTAAAATCAAGCACCAACTTAATCTCAATTTTTTCTTTATCCGTTTTACCAACTAAAAGTTGGTTAAGAGCTTCATTTCCTGCTGCATCTAATGTTTCTAATTTATGTTCATCAATATTTATATGTTTAGTTAGCTCTTTGTTATTATCTACTTTTTTAGTTAAAAGTGCTTCAAGTGGACTTACCTTTTTTTCTGTTTCATCTAGCAGAACTTTTATAACAGCTTCTTTTTCTAAGTTTGTACTATCTTTATCTTTTATAGATAGCTTATATTCTTCTAGTAGTATCTGTTTATATTTATGTAATTCATTATTTATATCTAAAATTGATTCTGGAGAATCTGCTTTAGTTGAAAATAATTCCATCGCTTTTTCTGTTACTTTGTCGTTAATATCATCTTTGATTCTAGAAGAGCTAAATGATAGTGATTCTTTAGAATATAAATCATTATAAAACTTATCTACTACAGAACTTTCTTGATTTTCAACATTAAAAGATGTTTCACTATTCTTGTATGTTTCTAATAGTTTCTCCGCTATTGCACCTGTGCCTAGCATATCTGGTGCATTTATTCCATTTTTTTCTTTTATAAATGATTCAAGAGAATTTATTGTACCTTGCCTACTGTTATCAATATCTGCTATTTTTTGAACTGTTCCATCTTTCACTTCAGTTGAGAGAGCCATATCTAGGCTCAGTTTAAGCATCCACTTCTCTTTATCTGTTTTTCCAGTAAGGGCTTGGTTTAGTAATTCATTTCCATCTTCATCAAGGGTATTTAAAACATAATCTTGACCTTTAAAAGGGTCATTAATTTCTTGATTATTTTTTGATTTACTTGCATATTGTGTTTGAGTTACAGATGTTATATTCATAAACTACTCCTTAACTTTATTAAATAAATAAAGCAATTAATATTCCATAGTGAAATGATTTCTAATCTTTTATATTTAAAATTAAATTCTATTTTCAAATTTACTTTTGAATTATAATGGTTGAGTTAAACGACAAAGCAATATATCTCAGTAAAAGTTTAGCTTTTTTATCTAAATAAGCGATTTAAAGTAAAATAATGGTGCAAAAAGATTTAATAAATTTTGCTATACTACAATTTCAATAAAAAAGATGGTGGATTAGAACTAAGAGTCAGAATGCAATTTGAAATACTAGAGAGTTGGTTTAAAACTAAACCTGAAATATTTAAGATTTTAAATCAGGGGACACAATATCTATTTCTTATGCCTACCAGCTCTTTTTGGCCTTAAATCACGTCCGCTTATTTTTTGTGTCTAATCATAAAACTCTTCATTTCCAAGAGGTCGTTCTGTTCTTGTTTTTTCTCTTAACTCATCTAGTTCTTGTTCTATATTACTAAGAAACTCTTTCCAATTTTTATGGACTTTAAGGGCTCATATTCACCAATTAACTTATCTTCAAGTGGTGTTGAAAAAAACCGACCTTGGAAAAGATAATCTCTAGTTTTTAATCTAAAGTTTATTTCTCTTGTGTACAGTCTATGAGTCTCTCCAATAACCTTTGATAAAGAAGCTTCAGTGGATGGAATTACAACTAGATGAATATGATTAGTCATTAAACAGTATGAGATAATCTTAACACCAAACCGCTCACATTATGTAAGAAGCAACTTCTTATAGATTATTCTACTTATTCACTCCTATGATTTGCTATACTTTGCTGATGATTTTCAAGCAGTCTTTTTCCATGGACAACAGCTATAAATAGCACTGTATCTTTATTCAGTTTATAGATAAGTCGATAACTATAAATAAACATTTCCCGAATAGTTACATCATTTGTTTCTGGAACTTTTCGACCTAATTCCGAAAATTCTTGTAAAATTCCTGCTTTTTCAAAAAACTTTGAAACTACCGATTTAGCATAAATTGGAGAGTCTTTCTCTATGTAGGTGGCAATAGACTCTATATCTTCGAGAGCCTCTTCAGACCACTCTAATTTGAAAGCCATTTAGACATTCTTTGTTTTGCATCTTGATGTGATGACACTTCACCATTTTCTGCACGGTTTATTCCATTTTTGATTTTTTCTACAACATAAAGGTGATACTGTATATCTTCGTATGTACAGTTGTCAGGAAGGTTTTGAATCATCTCTTGTGCTTCTTGTTTTACAACCACCATCTCAGCTTTCCTTTTTTCTTGTATTATAGCATATTTCACAAATCACAAATTTGGTTTATAAACAATTTTTGTACCAGTTGTAAATAGCCTATTTCATGGGGCTAGGAGCTTAACTTAACGCCATTGAGCCTGTCCCCTTTATTGCCCTTTATATTTCATAGATAACCCTTTAAGCTTTTGTGATTATTTGATTATTTGATTATTGTATCTTAGTCTCCTTGTGAAGCTAGATAATTAAACTCCTAATCTTTGGGTTTATTCTTTTATAATGTAAATCCAAGTATAGTAATATTATTTAATTCTTTTAAAGAAAGTAAGTTTATTAACTTTAGTAAGAATTTATAATAAATAAATTATATAGGAGAGAAGAATGGGTTTTTTTGGAACATTAAGGTCTGTGGTAAGTGGAGTAGGGTTAGCTGCGGAAGCTTTTGGACATATAGTTGGCAAAGGTTCAAATGGAATAAAGAAATCGTACTCTATTGGAGATACTGCTTATGAAGTAACTCGGTCTTTTGGAGAGTTAGAGTGGGGCTTACGTAATGGAGAGGTATACGTATATAATAATTCAAGAGACTTGGACGAAGGAATCATGTTCTCCAAGACAACGCCATTCTTTGCAGAAACTGGTAAAAATGGAGATACGACGATGATAACTGAAACTGTATACAAGCTATTAGAACCAAGAAAGGAATGGGATGCAACTGCTATGCTAAAAGAATATTCTGTTCCTAATAGTGTTATTACAATGGCACCAATGAGCAAAGTACCTCAATCTAGTAGTATTGCAAATGATGGAGCGTTTGAAGATGCATTATTTGTTGTTAGCATAGGGATAGCTGCAATGATGATAGGAGCCACGATAAGGATAGCTAACGGAGTAACCATAGCTTGCCGAAAAAGAAAGAGCGGCTTTTCAATAGGTATAGAATCGTCGACAATACGAATGGATTATGCAGCTATAAAAGTTAATGAAGATGGAAATGAGCAGAATGTAAAGATAGAGATTAAAAAAGATAACAATTATAGAAAAAATACAGAAAATGATGATCCTATATCTGAAGGAGAAGCAATTTTTGAAGATATGCCTGTATCATCAAATGTGCTTGACTTTGTTTCAATAGAAATTGCTATGAGAGAAGATGAACTTAATTTGTTTTCAAATGGATGCCGTATTGGAAGTAAAAGAATTGGATAAAAAGTATGAATTTAATCTAATATTGGTCTACAGATTCTTTATTCTGTGGATTGTAATTTAAATATATAGTTTTTTGTATAAATGAATCTATTGAACTACTCTATAGCTAAGGAACTAGAAGACAAAGTGAAATATTAGATATAGTAAAAAGGAAAAGTAAAATGAAAAATAGTGAATCAAATTCTTCAGAATCAGTACATATAAATCGAGGTTTAGGACTTAACTCGATTACGACAGAAGGAATTAAAATAGTTTTCGATACGGGTAGCGGGGCAGAATTAGGAAACAAGACAAGTGCACCAGACTGGTCAGGCTCTTTTGATAAAATGGATATATATATTACTGACAATAATAATGTAGTACATGAGATAGGAACGTTTTTTGGAATGCCCAGTTTATCTCAACGGACTATTCTTTCAACTGAATGTCTTTATGAATATGTAAATTCTATTACTATCGAAACTACTGGTAACGATTCAGCATGGATTCATTCTGTAACACTTAGTGAATCTCATGATGATGCTAAAGGAAAAACAGAGTGGAAAAATGAGGAGGGAATAGGTTGGACACTTTCTAGAGATATTAATGATGGGAATAATAAGTGGTCGTTAGAGAAAACTGCATGGTTTAGACTTAGGTTTTATAAGAGTAATAAAGAGTTTGAGGGCTGGACTAAAGCATAAAATGAAATTTGGTAAGTATGTGCGGCACAAAAAATAAATGATAAGTTTTATTTTTATTATAAAAAATTCGTAAAGTTACAATGGTGTGATAGCGTAAATATAACTGTGTAAATTCTAAAAACTGTTTATTTGATATAAAAACTTTTGGAGTTATAAAAGGTAGAACACTATCTAAGGTTCAAATAATTTATACTAAATTTTTTGTTTTTTGTTTATTTCAAACTCAATAAAACTATCCACACATTTTAACTGGCTCTCATTTAGTTTATTTAAATTATTTAGAACCTTATCTTTTGTGCTATCTGCCTTTAAAAAAAAAGTACCCTCTCCTGTTAACAGCCAGTCTATAGAGACATTAAATAGTTTTTTAATTTTTATACTCAAGTCTGTAGGTATAGTTCTTTTACCTTGACTGTAGTTTGTATATGACTGTTGCGTTATCTCAAGCATATGTGCAAAATCTTTTTTTGTTAAACCTTTACTCTTACGTATTTCTTCTATTCTAGTATGCATTTTTAATTTATATACAATTTAACTTCATTTTTGTTGACTTTATGAAACAAATATTGTATAATTTCCTTGATTTATTTTATTACTATTAAATTTACTGTTTTATAAAAAACAAAAATAACGCTTAATATACCCTAATTACATTTAAAATAAGGATAATTATGTCTGCAATAAAAAAAAGCTAAAAAAAGAAACTACTCTAAATCAAAAACTAAATGATGAAATCATTGAGTATCATAATGATATAATCTTCTTAGATGAATACAATTTTTCACTAGAGCAAGAAAACACTCTTTTAAAGAAAAAGGTTGCACAATATGAAGAGGTTTATTTAAAAGATACCAAAAGTGAGTTTGATAAACATCTACAAGCTATTATGATAGAAGTTGGAACTATCAAAAATGACGATAACTCTTTTTATAAAGATGCTTTAAAATACTTAAGTGGATATATACAAGCCTTAGAAAAATACTCTAACGAAGATACAAAAAAGATACTAGGCAAAATACAAAACTATAAAACACAAGCAAAAGAAGCAAAAACTGCTTTGCATGAGTTAAGATATGGTAAAAAATCTTTATTTAAAAATATCGATAAAATATCAGATGATATTAAGATATTTAGGGAAAAAATCAGCTCTAGTATTTAAAATTTAAAAAGTTACACCATTGTGAATGAATCTCCACTTTAGAATTTTAAAACACAAAAGGAAAAGAGGTCGAGTGAAAATCATGGGACACAATATCTATTTCTCATGCCTACCAGCTCTTTTTGGCCTTAAATCACGTCCGCTTATTTTTTGTGTGTAATCATAAAACTCTTCATTTCCAAAAGGTCGTCCAGTCCTTGTTTTTTCTCTTAACTCATCTAGTTCTTCTTCTGTATTACTAAGAAACTCTTTCCAATTTTTTATGGACTTTAAGGGCTCATATTAACCAATTAACTTATCTTCAAGTGGTGTTGAAAAAAAACGACCTTGAAAAAGATACCCTCTAGTTTTTAATCTAAAGTTTATTTCTCTCATGTACAGTCTATGAGTCTCTCCAATAACCTTTGATAAAGAAGCTTCAGTAGATGGAATTACAACTAGATGAATATGATTAGTCATTAAACAGTATGAGATAATCTTAACACCAAACCGCTCACATTGTGTAAGAAGCAACTCTTTATATATTATTCTATCTTTTAGTGTGTAACATGGTGTGGAATTTCTGGTAATACAACTCTTGTTATTCTTGCCATGTGTTATTGTAGTAAATAATAGGTATTGTGTCCACGGATTTAGATTTTGTTCTATGGCCTATAACGGTGGAAATTCAATTACAAGGGTGTAACTTTTAGTTTAAACACATAATTGTTATTCATGTATGATTATACCTTTTGACGGCTAACGTTTGTCTTGAGTGATAATTTTCTTGCTAGAGTAAATTATTCTCTCCAAGGTTTTGTTATGTAGTTATGAACGATGATATAAAATTATAGAGAGAGTATCTGCTACTTATTAATTTTTATTTAAAATACTAAAAGCTTTTTCTAGTTTATTTATTCTTTCTTCTACCTTTTGTACAGCAGTATCAAGAGTGTATCCTTCATCTAGAAGCTCTTTAATTAATAGTATTTTTTTGATATTTACATAATCAAATTTTCGAGTTCCACCATCTTTTATTGAAGAAGAAGATATTATTTTTTTATCTTCCCAGTACCTTAGTTTTCTTTGAGCAACTCCTGTTACATCAGATACATCCCCAATAGTAACTAAAAGTTTAGATACTAACTCTGGATCAAATATATTTTTATTCATTTAACTATCCATATTTTTTATAAGTATTTTACCTTAATTGTAATTAATCTACAATTAAGGTAAATTAAGTAAAAATATCAAACTTATATTTTGTAAGTAATATACAAAAAAGGTTGATTTATGGCAAAACTATTATTGTTATCACTTTTATTAGTGAGTGTATATGCGAATGAAGGAAATAGAATTGAGAAATTAGATTTAGATAAATCGGCATTGATTCTTATAGAGTATCAAAATGAGTGGCTAGGAAAAGATTCAAAATTATCTTTTTTAATGAAAGACAAAGAACAATTTAAAAAAGCTAAAAATAATTCTAAAATACTTTTAGAATATGCAAGAAAATTAAATATGAATATTATTCATGTACCACTTATTCTTAGTGATGATTACAAAGAGTTTGGAAAAGAAAAAGCACATTTTGGGTTAAGGTCAGTGATTCAAAATCTTAAAACATGGCAAGGTGAAAGTAAAGATTTTTATAAAGATTTTATCCCAAAAAAAAATGAATTTATCGCACATGGACGATTAGGAGTAAGTGGCTTTGGAGGTTCAAATTTAGATGCTATTTTAAGAAATAATGAAATAAATAATTTATATATGATAGGATTTGCTACAAATGTATGTGTTGAATCTACTTTTAGAGAAGCTCATGACAAAGGGTATAATTCTTTTGTGATTTCTGATGCAACAAGTAGTTTTACGAAAGAAGAAAAAGATTTTTTTCTAAAAAATATTGTACATCATTTTGGAAAATCTCTAACAACAAAAGAATTTTTGAATCAAAAAATATTAAAATAAACAACTTAAAATATTATAGATAGAGATAGTATATAACGTTTGTCGTGAGCAATAATTTTCCCATTAGGGTAAATTATTTGTCTCCTCGTACTTGTTAGACTGTTTTGTAAGCCTTTAATCTTAATCTTTCATAATCAGCCACCCAACCATCTTTTTCAGAATAAATTTTTGGTTTTAAAATTTCTCTTACTTCTTTTTTGAATTGAATTTGTTGCTCATGAGTTAAATGAGAAATGATTCCATTTGCAAATATATCCAACCAATTTGAAATATCATCAACTTTTGTTGGTCTTGGAATAAGTTCAATATATTCTACTTTAAAACCATTGTTTTCTAACAGTTTTTTATAATCACTATCTTTTGGAAAATTCCAAGGGTTATTGAAATTTCCAAATTCTGGATATTTATTAAAAACTTCTTCCATAGCATCTGTTAAAAATTTAATATTTCCATATCCTCCAAATTCTGCAATAAAGCGTCCTTTGGCTTTTAAAGATTTTGAAATCTTTTTTATTGATTTTTCATCTTCTTTTACCCAATGTAAAACTGCATTGGAAAATACTGCATCAAATTCATTTTCAAATACTAACTCTGTAACACTCATTAAATAAGCTTCAATACCCTTTTCTTTTGTTTTTTGCACCATGCTTTCACTTAAATCTACGGCTATTACTTGTGCATTAAATTTTTCAATTTCAACTGCTAATGTTCCATCTCCACAGCCTAAATCTAATATTTTTTCATTTGTTTGCGGATTTAGAAGTTCCACGACAGGAAAAGCCAAATTTGATACAAAATCAGCATGTTTTTTATATTTGTCTGCATTCCATTGGTTTGTGGTACTCAATTATGTTCCTTTGTAGTCTAACTATCTATTCAACGAACATTATACATAACTTCATATTTCATTAGATAATAATAATATATAATAAATGTGTGTTTAATTTTAATATTATTGCAAATTGTCATATTTTTGAGTAATTTATTGGAATATTGTTAAAATTATTAATAAAGCTTTGTTGGTTTAATACTTTTTAGCTCATTATTTAAACAATGTGTTCGTTGATTTGTTGAAAAAAGGGATAAAAGCACACTATGTTCGTTTAATTTTATTAGGGCTTTGTGTGTATTAAGAAAAAGTTACTTGATTCATATGTATGCGCTTTGAGTTAAGATAGAAAATATTCATGAGATGTTTTTAAAATTAAGTGGTAGAATTTCAGCATGAAAACACTATTTGTCGGCGGTATTAAGAGTGGTAAGTCAGCTTTGGCTGAAAAATATATCCTTAAACATACTAATACTCCAATCTATTTGGCAACAACAGAGATTTTAGATGATGAGATGCGCATCCGTGTTGATGCTCACATTAAACAAAGAGCAGATAAGTTTGAGACTATTGAAGAAGCCATTGTGGGACAGGCTACTTTATTGTATCCCATTTATTGCCCTTTATCTCACTAACATTGGTGTAATTTATAGTTTTATTATCACTTCATCTAATGAAATTGTAATATCACTATGTTCTTGATATTTTTCTAATATCATTTGAATGCTACATATTTCTTTTATTTCTACAATAGAACTAACTTGCATTTTAGATTTTGTTATATGTATTGTATTGTCAGTTTCAATCATATGATTAAAACAAATATTGCCTTTTAAATTCAAGTCATTTAGAATTATTGTTTTCAAGTAAGCTCCAATATCTCAACCAATGCTCTATAGAACATTGGTTGAGAATTTTATCTATTATAAACTTAGATTAAAATTACCTGTGGGACATTAATGAAAATAATAACTTTTTCTGATGAAGAGTTAAATTCTTTTTATAAAGAAATTGGCTCAAACGTAAAGAGAGCAAGAAAGGAAAAGAATTTTACGCAAATGGAACTAGCTTTTTTAATAGAACATAATTCTGTTGGTCACATCGCAAAAGCGGAGCTATATAAATATGGTAAGCATTTTAATTTGGAACAGCTCTATAAAATATCTAAGGTTTTAGATATTAAATTAAGTGAGTTAATTGATGTGTAGTTGTAGAAAACTAGCTTATTTTTTTAGAAGTTTTTTGCTACTTTCCTAAAAAAAGTAACTGAGTGATGATAGAAATCATTAATTTTCGTCAAAATAAAGTCATCTATTTTTTCTTTAGGTATCTTAGAATTTCAGGATATAACGTTTGAATAGAGCCATAAGTTGCCCTTAGGTAACTTATCGGCTCCCATGTTTTGTTATATCTTTTTCTTAATAGCTATTTTGCCTATGTAAGATTCTACCAATAGTTACAGTGTTATTAAATACATCAAATAGTATTCTATAATTACCAACTCTTAATCTGTAAGCTGGCTCAAAATTGGTAAGTTTTTTTATATTTTGTATGTTCGGAAATTTTTCTAATTCTAAAATCTTATTATGAATATTAGTTTTGAAGGGATTTGAAATATGTTCTAAATCTTTTATAGCACTTTTTCTAAGTTCAATTTTCATTTTTTAAATAATTAGCAAAGGGTATAGTTTCTTCATTCCTCGTAGCTTTTAGTAATTTTAAATCTTCAATATCTTCTTTTGAAGTTATTTCTAATCCATCATTTTTAAAATGTTCTAACAGCCATATAACCTTATCCACTAAAGCATCATTTTGAATATTTACAGTTAATGTTTGCATTTTGTTCCTTAATATTTAAGATATACACCATTTTACCAAAACGATGTATATTTTTCTTTAAACACTTATTCAATAATTTTCAATGTAGCTAAATAGAAGTTATTTCTTTCTATTTTACCATTATCTGAGCACACGCAACTTGCCGAATCGTCTTCGATTTCTTCTATTGTCATTATTGTACCACCAGATTTTAATTGTACAACATCACCAGCTTTAAAATTCATTACAATACCTTTCTTTTAAATTTACCAATTTACTTTCATAAATAGGCATATTCAAATTTCCAGATGATGTAGATTTTTGGATATAACGGACGCGCGGGTGAGCGACGCCTGAATTAAAAATTTTAATTTTTCATTTGACTTAAAAAACACTCTTTTCGCAATAAAGTAGCCTGTCCCCCAATGGTGCTAGTATTTAAAAAGTTACAGGTAGTGTAAAAACAACTGTGTAAATTCAAAAATTTAATTTATCAGATAGGCTTGAAAGTTGCTTTATCTGATAGGTTTATTTAAAGGATTTACATATGGATATTCTAAATAACAATAAAGTAGCCTGTCCCCTTTGTCTTAAATAACAATAAAGTAGCCTGTCCCCTTTGTCTCTGTCCCCTTTGTCTCTTCTTGACTTTGACCTAATATTTTAGAAACGACAGATAATATTATTAGGATTAAAGACATTAACCCAAATGTTTTTATAAATTTTTCTCGCAAAAGATCATCAGGGTCAATAAGTTCATGTGATTCTTTTTTTCTGATAAGTTCTTTTAAAATATCTATAATTTCTTTATCTGCTTCAGTAATAACTTCACTCCTATAGGTAACTTATTAGCTCCTATGTGTTGTTATATCTTTGTTTAGCTTCTGTCTTTCCAGTAGTTTGGTTTTCTATGAAGTTGCATAACAGCTAAAATAATAATTTCATTATCTCTTTGAAAATAAATTATTCCAAATGGAAACCTGTTTGTTAAACATCTTCTTATGTCTCCATCTAGTTCTTGCCATGCTAAAGGAAATGCTAATATTCTTTGGATTGTTTTTTGAACTTCATATGCAAATTCTGCACCAAGCCCATCTTTACACTCTTGATAATAATCAACTGAAGCATTTAATTCAAGTTCAGCGTCTGGGTGGAAAGAGTACGTCATTTATGAGTTTAGTCTTTGAGATATTTTTTTGAAAACTTTATCACCATCAACTAATGTAATGGAATTTGATTCAACCTCTTGTTTTCTTTTGTTCGTTTCTTTTATCCATAGTTTATCTATTTCACTGTTTAAAGGTGTAATACTAGCTAATATCTTATCAACAATTTTAGTTTTTAAATCTATTGGCAAAATATCTATTTCATCAAATAGTTCTTCTTGTTTTAAAGCTATCATAATAAACTCCAGTATGTAAAATATACATCATTTTAGCAAAATGATGTATATTTTATCATTAAATAAAACTATTCAACAATTTTAAGTGTGATTAATAAAAAAATGTGTCTTTCAACTTTCTTATTATCAAACCAAATACAAGTTGCCGAATCATCATCAATTTCTTCAATTGTCATGATTTCACCACCAGATTTTAATTGTACTGTATCTCCAGCATTAAAACTCATTATTTAGACCTTAATTTAAATTTACCGATTTACTTTCATAAATAGGTATATTCAAACTTCCAGATAATGTGGCTGTTTTGAATATAACGGGCGCGCGGGTGAGCGACGCCTGAATTAAAAATTTTAATTTTTCATTTGGGTACTTGCTCCTCCCGCTTGTTGTTCGATGCTGTGCATCGGGCAATAAGTGGGTGTTTAACCCGCGCCCCCGTTGTTCGAATGCGAAGCGTTCGAACAACGGTCGAATAGAACCATAAATTGCCGCTAGGTAATTTATTGCGTTCCTATGTTTTGTTGTACTTTTTAGTCTAGTAAAGCCATACTATTTTGAATACTCTCATCTATAAATTTAAAAAGTTCATCTTTATCATTAATGGCTTTTAAGTATGCATTTCTATGCTCATTTTCAATAAGAGGAGGAACTATATTATTTTGAATAGCTTGAAAAGCCATTATTAATCTTCCCACTCTTCCATTACCATCAGCAAATGGATGTACTCTTTCAAATAAAATATGAAACTCTGCAATATCTAATAAGCTCATATTATTGCTATTGAATCGGTAAAGTAGGTTTCCAATATCATTAGAAATTTTATTAGGTGCTGATAATTTTACATCAACACCTTTTATATATCGTTCATCTAGCCTATATGCTCCAATAGGTTTTGAAACATACTCAGGTGCAACTTTTAGTGCATCTTCAAACATAATGGCATGTATATCTTTTATGAAACTACTATCAATAATATTTTCTTTATTTGTAGCCTCGCGAACTATTACATCATAAGCTTTTGCAAAGCCTAAAATTACAAGTTGTTCACCAAGTGGTTTATGTCCTGCTGTATGTCCTAGTTCAAGTAACTCTTTTGTTTCACCAAAAGAAAGTGTTGTTCCTTCCATCGCATTTGAGTGATGAGTGATTGAGATACGAAGCTGCCTAAAAAGCTCTTCTCTTTGTTTTAATGATAGTTCATTTAGTTTTTGCATTTTCTATTAATCCTCTATAATTTAAGTTTTTAAAATATGAAATATACAACCATCCAACAGTAGTTATTGTCAATCCATTAAATATTAGTAATCCGTAACTAACAATATCAGACATATTTTTCCTTTTTGATAAAATTTAAACTTGTATACTTAACGTTCGTCGTGAGCGATATTTTACCCGCTCTTGGGTAAAGTATCGCGACTCCACGTACTTGTTATCTTGATTTTAATCTCTGCAAACTTTAATCTTGTTTTTCCAAAGAACAGTTATTAATCCTTGATTTTTTTACAATTAAACATTACTTATATTCCCAAAAAAAATATTTAAATCTACATCTAAAACATAAGCTATTTTAGTTAAATGCTCAATATTAAAATGATAGTTTTTATGGCATATTTCACTGCATGAAATTACGGTAGAAGATTTATGTCCTATTGCATGTGCCAAATCTAATTGAGAAATACCTTTTTCTTCCCTAACTTTTTTTACTTTTTGCCCTATTTTTTTATATAGATTGTCTATATAGTCTGTATCCATTAATTCAATATCTTTCAAATTGTACCTTTGTATAAGAAGTTATTAAATTATATATGGGTATGATTTTTATAGCAACTTTATATATAAAGGCAAATTATGAAAAATCTATTATCAAGAACATTTTCAAACTATTCATATATCACTGAAGAATCTATATTTAATGATATATTGAGTAAGCTAAATGATAAAGATAAAAGAGATTTGGAAAAAGTAGATAAGCTACTTAGGAAATTTAATAAACATATCACTATTATAGACATACTTTGTATCGTAGCAAAACTTGAAACAAATGCCGTTATTATAGATAGTGCATTAAAAGATACGAATAATGATTTGGCATTTCACGTAAGTGTTTTAAATGAAGAAACGCAAAAGCTTATAAGAGAACTTTTTGTTATGTTAGATGGGAAAAAACTTGTTCCTGAGAAATAAAGAGATATTTTAAGTCAACGTCATCAGACCTTTGATTTATTGGCTCCACTGATTTGTTATACATTTTCATGGTATTTCTCTATTTGATACTTAACAATATTTTGTGCGTCAATAAAACTCTTTCCATGCATTTCTTCATATCTATCAGATATAGGATAAAAGTGTGTAATATCTGTAAAGTCATTCCCACCATAGGGTATCTCCTCTTCTGCCCATTTCCCCTATTAAACAACTAGCAGGAAAAGATTTTCCCATTAAAGTATTCCAAAATTCTTTATTTTCTAATTTTAGTCCCATACATTTTGATGAAAACATATTTTCTTTTAATTCTTTAATTAATCGATAAAAATCATAAATTTGACCACCAGCACCAACATTATTGCTAATATGCCAATATTTAGTTCCTACCATATAGTACCAATCTGAAAATCCTAGCATTATAAATGTTTCTGCTGTTTCTGATTTATTTTGAATAAAATAAATCCTTTCAGGATTTAACTCTATAATATCTTTTAGATAGTCCATTGGACTGCCATAATAATATTCAATGTTAAAAGGATAGCCTTTATTTTCATTAAGCCAATCATAATTAATTCTGAATGTTTTACAAAAAGTTTTAATGAATTCAAAAGTTGGTTCTTCTCTTCCAGAGATTATATTATCTAAGATACTTCTTTTTTCTAAATTTAAAATTTCTGATAGTTTTGCTATTGTAAACTTACTATATTCACCTTGATTCTCATTCATTAATATTAATAACTTTTGAAATCTTTTTGATAGCTTTAAAACTTCTATTTCATTTGTTTCTTCTGGTTCAATAACTTTAGGTCTATCATTATTTTCTGTTATTTCTACATGATTATTTTTATTGTTAAAATAATTGTCAATTTTATTAGCAATCCAGCTAGCAATAATGCTTAATCCAAAATCTAGTTGTGTCATTTATTTTTCTTTGTATAACTATTTATTCAACGAACATTATACATAACTTCATATTTCATTAGATAATAATAGTATATAATAAAAGTGTGTTTAATTTTAATATTATTGCAAATTATCATATTTTTGAGTAATTTATTGGAATATTGTTAAAATTATTAATAAAGCTTTGTTGGTTTAATACTTTTTAGCTCATTATTTAAACAATGTGTTCGTTGATTTGTTGAAAAAAGGGATAAAAGCAC
>Ga0316209_1000290_pt1 | contig 98132 bp, 77 predicted proteins | sample 6monopyrite_MG_FD_204945 | JGI IMG/M metagenome (GOLD analysis project Ga0316209, IMG submission 204945) | Microbial mat bacterial communities from mineral coupon in-situ incubated in ocean water Damariscotta River, Maine, United States -... | ecosystem: Environmental > Aquatic > Marine >... | reverse complement strand
CCGGAGTCGGCCGCCGGAAGGCTTCGGTAAAACAACTCATTGGTTTTCTGGTCGAGGAGTCCCGGGAAACTAGAAACCTCGTCCATTGGGCCATGGAACTGCGTTTTGAACCATCCAGGGTGCATGGTGGTGATGCGATCCACGCGCGATTTCTCCTTTCCACTTGAGCTGAGAATGAGAATCCCAGGTTCCACAAAGGCGATCGGCTCAAGGTCATACTTCTTGCGCAACTTGCGGTCCGCCTCCAGTCGCAACGGGATGTAATCCTCGTTAAGGAGCTGCACCATGGTTGGCCAACTGAATGGGCCACCCATCATGTAGCGGTCGACTTCCGCTTGCCGATCCATGAAGCTACCTTCTAGAGTTGGGACATACCAGAAGATGGGTTTCTTCGATTTCTTAGCGTGGGAGATTGCCGTTTTTAGATCGGTGCGCCATTCCACTTGAGCTCCAACGGTCAGAGCCAGGTCACCTGGGGGCTTACGGATTTTCTCTGTGGAGTTTTGCGCCCACAAAGTGGAACCTGAATACACAAAAAGGATTGCGCAGGTCAAAAATAGGGGGGCGAAAGATTTCACTTTGCCAACCGTTGTTTGAGGATAGCCTCTGCATCGTCCAAATCGTCGGCGACAATGAGGCCGGATGGATCGACGAGATAAGTGACGGGTAAAAACAGAATATCGAATGCCTCGAAATCCTTGCTGTTTGCAAGCACCGGGTAATTCAACTTATGCGTGCGAGAAAAATACGCCGCGGCCTGCGTGTCTCCGCGCATGAGGCCAACTACGGAAAACTGATTGCCACCAAACTCTTTCTGCATCTTCACGAGATGCGGCACTTCTGCCACACAAGGGCTTCAGGTAGGGCTAAAGAATGCCAGCAAGCGCCAATCGGTTTGCGGGAGGGAGGCATCGTCCGTAACGAAGCCGTCGACCACGATGGTTCCGCCGACCACTGGAGGAGCCATCTCGCCCTGAAGGCTGGTACAGGAAAATAAGCTGCACCAAAGTGCGCCACTGACCGCAAGGGTCAGAAGGAATGAAAAGGCCTTCTTCATGGGGGCATTATCCACCGTTTTTGCTTGAGAATCGCGGTTAAAGGGGGAGATTCCATTGTGTCGATAAGAAGGAACCCATTCGCAGTCCCTCATGCATCACAGCTTACTCTTCAAAACCGCCGTTTGGGCCTGTCTACTCGTAGCAGGCACCGCATTCATTTCGTGGATGGAATGGAATGCCGTTCAAGACCGCATGGATCCTTTGCATCGCAAAGAGGTTTCTCAAGTCTACTCAGCACTCTGGTCACGCCAGGAAAGTGAATGGGAGCAGAAAGCAATGGAGTTGATTGGCGATTTCGGTGCCGAGGCGGCATTGCAGGATCTCTTGCAGTCCGGCGATGCAGAAGCGGTCCAAGATCACTTAAGTAACTATTTCCGTGACGAAAGACTAGATGCCGTGATGGAGGAGGTGAGCATTATCGGGCTCGACGATGCTCCGATAGCATCCCTTTTTGGAACGGATCCTGATAGTTACGGGAAGTTGTTCCTGCGTGAAGATTTTGATCTAAGCCAAATTACGCGGATGCAAATCCAAGCGAGCGTCAATGGTGCCCCGGTCTTGTTGCAACCGATTACTCATGGCAACGAGGAAGTGCTTGGTTGGATTGCTGTGCAAGCGAACCTTGCAGCATTAATCAAACTTTTTGAGGAGCGCATTGGCAACACCGTAGTGATTACCACTCCACATGGAGAGCTTGTGTCGACCGATCCCGTGCAGTTGGATCGATTGAGAATGATGGATGCGGATATGGAAGGCATCCAAGAAGACCGCCTTCAAGGTGGTTATTCACAAGTCTTTCCATTCGAAGTCTCGACCGGGATTCTGGTGCAGGTTTTGGCTGACCGCACTCAGCATGCGATTGCCCTTCGCGCTTCGACGAAGAGCTATCTCGTGACTACCGCAGGATTAGGTTCCTTAGTCCTATTTATTGGATTGCTGATCATTGGCAGGCGTTTAGCCCACATTCGTACCCTGGCTGCAAAGATGGAGAGATCCATTAAAAGTGGAGACTTCAATGCGGAGTTCCATGTCGATGGAAGCGACGAGGTTGGGCAGCTTGCGTCGTCCTTCTCGCGCATGTCTGCACAGATTCGCGAGCAGATGGGGGACCTGGCCGATGCCACCCGGCTTGCAAACGAGGCGAACAAGGCGAAGAGTGAATTCCTTGCGAATATGAGTCACGAGATCCGCACACCAATGAACGGTGTCATTGGCATGGCTGACTTGCTTTGCCAAACCGACTTGAATGAAGAGCAAGTCGATTTTTCGGAAACCATTTTGCGCTCTGGACAAGCATTGTTGGTCATCATTAATGACATCCTTGATTTCTCCAAGATTGAAGCCGGAAAAATTGAGTTGGACTCGGTTCAGTTTTCCTTGCCAACTTTGTTGGAAGATACCGCGGCGTCCTTAAGTTCCAATGCATCCATGAAGAAGTTGGAACTTCTGGTCGATCTGGAGGAAGGTCTTCCACGTATGGTGGAGGGCGATGCAGGACGTCTGCGTCAGATTCTGTCGAACCTGATTGGCAACTCCATCAAGTTCACTGAAAGCGGAGAGGTCATTTTGAAGGTGAAGCAGGCAGATGCCGGCCGCATTCGATTTGAAGTCACCGATACTGGAATCGGCATCAAGCCTGAGTCCATCGACACCTTGTTCTGCGCATTCACTCAGGCAGATGCTTCGACCACCCGACGCTTCGGTGGAACCGGCCTTGGCTTGACCATCTCGCGTCAGCTGGCTGAGTTGATGGGAGGAGAAATGGGCGTCGAGAGTGTCTTCGGTGAAGGTTCGACCTTCTGGTTTACCGCACGGCTCGACGGCATGTCGCTGGAAGGAGTGGAGGAGGTTATGGAGGACGAACTGACCTTGTCTGGCCTAAACGCATTGATTGTGGACGACAACATCACCAACCTAAGAGTTTTGCGTAAGCAGCTTGAAGGAGTGGAGTGCCATGTTGAAGAGGCCGAATCTGCTTCGGATGCTTGGGACCTCCTTGAGCAATCGATCGAACAAGGGGCGCCTTTCCACCGCATGGTGGTGGACTACCAGATGCCTGAGGAAGATGGCATCTCCTTTGCTTCAAGAGTGCGCGCCGATCAACGCTTTGATGACATCAAAATTGTCCTGCTCTCGTCTGTATGTGATCGCAGCATGTTCCCTGAAAATTACATGAGTGTGATTGATGAATCGATGGTGAAACCGGCTCGGCGCGTGCGCTTGCTCGACACATTGATGCAAGACAAGCGGCAAGAGGTGGTGGCTGTTCAGGAGTCATCCAACCCAGTGTCGGAAGATTCGGTGGAAGCATTGCTTGCTCAAGTGGAACTAGCCTTGGCAGATGAAGCCAAAGTTCGTGAAGATGGCGAAGGCGGTGCTCCTGACAAAGCAAGAGGAGTGGAGCCGAACGCGACGGCGACCCAGGATTACAAACCTTTAAGTGGAGTGCGTATTCTCCTCGCCGAGGACAATTTTGTGAACCAAAAGGTGGCTACCAAAATGCTGGAAGGATTAGGCTGCACGGTCGATCTTGCGGTGAATGGCGTAGAAGCTTGCGCTGCCGTTTCCACTAAAGATTACGATGCCGTGCTCATGGACTGTCAGATGCCAGTGCTTGACGGGTATGGCGCAACCGCCGCAATCCGTAAAGAAGAAGCTGGGAAATCCCACATCCCGGTCATTGCTATGACTGCAAATGCCATGCAGGGCGATCGGGAAAAATGTCTTTCCGCTGGCATGGATGATTATATTGCCAAACCCGTGCATCGCGGAGTTTTGGAAGATGTCTTGAAGCGCTGGTCGATGTCATAGCGCAGCAAAGTATTTCCCCAAGTCGCTTGTGGGGGTGCTAAATTGCGTGGATGAACCCTAAGTCTTTTACTGGCATACTGCGCCTAGGTCTATGGACTGGCGCCTTGGCTTTGAGTGCCTGTGGTGGCGGTGAAAAGGAGTCTTCCGAGACTCCGTCAACCCTGTATTTCACAGCAATCCCTGACCATGACTCCACGGAACTGGAGGCTAAGTTTCAGCCGGTTGCAGCCTATCTGAGTGAGCAACTTGGCGTCCCGGTTGAGTACATTCCAACTGCGGACTACAGCGCATCGGTGGAAATGTTTCGCAATGGCGATGTCCAGCTCGCCTGGTTTGGTGGCTTGAGTGGTGTGCAAGCACGCACTGCGGTCTCTGGCTCACGTGCCATCGCCCAAGGAAAATCGGACCCTGAGTTCATGTCGTACTTTGTGGTGAACGGCGCAACTTCGGTGCAAAAATCCGACAGTTTCCCCATGGGGTTGGAGGGCATGAGTTTTACGTTCGGTTCGCCAAAATCAACTTCAGGCCGCCTGATGCCAGAGCACTTCGTTGTGAAGAACACCGGCCGCAGCCCCAAGGAGTTTTTCGGTGCCGAAGCAGCGTTTTCTGGCTCGCACGATAAAACCGCCAAGCTAGTTGAGGCTGGCACCTTTCAGGCCGGCGCGATGAACTACAAGACCTATGATCGCATGGTCGCCGAAGGCAAACTTGATGCGGATAAGTGCCGCGTGGTTTGGGTGACTCCAAGTTATCCTGACTACAGCTGGAGCGCCCACCCTTCGCTCGATGAAGTGCATGGCGAAGGCTTCATGAATAAGGTGCAGGCTGCATTGTTGAACATGACGGAGGCCGATTTGCTGAAAGCGATTGACCGTGAGGAAGGCATGATTCCGGCCACGAATGAGGATTTCGATCCCATCAAAGATCTGGCTTCTAAGCTTGGCTTTCTAAATTAATAGAGGAACCCCGCTTCGATGAGCACAACGTCGGCCGCCTTTCGACTTTCCGGAGTCGATGTTGAGCTTGGAGGTCGTTCGGTGCTGCAGGATCTCAGCTTGGAGATTGGTGCCGGGGAACACGTTGCCTTGGTTGGACCGAGTGGGGCCGGCAAAACCACTTTGTTGCGTACCTTTACCGGAGTCATCGGGCCCAGGAAGGGGTGCGTAGAGGTTGGTGGGGTTCGACTCGACCAACTGAAGCCAGAGGCCTTGCGAGCCTTGCGTGCGAAAATTGGTTTTGTGCATCAAGACCACTCGCTGGTGCCGAACTTGCGCGTTTCTCAAAACGTCGTCGCGGGCCGTCTCGGTCAGCGCGGTTTTTGGTCTGCTCTACGTTCCATGATGCGTACCAAATCGGCAGACCTGCAGGAAGTGCACCAAATCTTGGAGCGCGTTGGAATCGGCGATAAGCTTTTTCAACGCGCCGATTCTTTATCCGGTGGACAGCAGCAACGCGTCGCCTTGGCGCGCGCGCTTTACCAGCAACCGACTTGTCTCTTGGCTGACGAACCGGTCGCTTCGGTGGACCCGGCGCGCGCGCGCAGCTTGATTCGGCTCATGGTGGAACTGGCTAAGGAAGATGGTTGGACGTTGGTAGTGTCTTTGCACGACCTCGAACTGGCGCGTGAATTCTTCCCTCGTGTGCTCGGGCTACGGCATGGAAAGGTGGCTTACGATGGCCCGCCGTCTGAACTTTGCAGGGAGCAGGTGCAGGAGCTGTACCACCTAGAGGAGACCGCTTTTGGCGAAAGCCGCTGATCTCTCGACGCTTGGCGGGCAAACCTCCACCCGCCGAACCCGAGTGTTGACCGGGATTTTGGCGGCAGGCGTATTTGCGTTTTTGAGCCTGGGCCTTGGTCATAGCGGATTGTCTCCTAAGGGTGATGGCTCGGTTCTAGTGGCTGAGTTTTTTTCTGCTGCACTGCAGCCGGCCTTGGATTATGAACCCGGTGATTTTTTGCCGGACAGTGCCCCACCATTCTTATTAAAAGTCGTAGACGGTTTATGGGGGACTCTGGTTTATGCCATCTGCGCAATTTCACTCTCCTTTGTTTTTGGCCTTTTATTCGGCGTCCTTGCTTCCGAAAGTTTTTGGGCTACACGTCATAAGGGTTGGGGAGTTTTGCGTTGGAGCATTCGTTTCTTGCTCACCGCGATGCGTTCCATTCACGAGCTCTTGTGGGCATTGCTGTTGCTTGCGGCGCTTGGCTTGAGTCCCGCAGCAGCTGTGGTTGCGATTTTCATTCCATACACCGGCACTCTCGCAAAGGTGTTTTCCGAAATGTTAGATGAGAGCGATGCGCGCCCTTCGGCGGCGCTTCATCAAATCGGCGTGGCTCCGGCCCAGGTATTCCTTTTCGCACGCCTTCCTCGAGCCTTGCCGGACATCGCTGCTTATACTTTTTACCGTTTTGAATGCGCGGTACGCTCTTCCGCGGTGCTCGGGTTTTTTGGTTTCACGACCATCGGCCTTTACTTGAAGCAGTCTTTTGAAAGCTTGCACTACCGCGAAGTTTGGACTTACCTTTACGGGCTTATCTTTGTGGTGTTATTGCTCGAAGCTTGGAGCGCGCAGTTACGACGGAGGTTCGTGGTATGAGTTCCTCGTCATCACAAGTGCGCGCTCTTTGGACGCAACGTCCGCGTAGCAAGACGTTCCGCGCTTCCGGATGGATTGCTTTTGGCCTAATTGCATTGGCCTGGGGATTGTCCGATATTGATTTTTCGGACATCTTCAGTGCGCGACGCATGGATAACCTAAAGCGGTTTACTCTTCGCGCAACGCCTGACCCTTTGCGTGCAGGCCAAGAGGAAGGCTCGTTGTTTCACTGGGTGAGTGAACAAATGCTTCTCTATGGTTGGCGCGGAATGGGCGCAACCCTCGGCATTTCAGTGGTGGCGATTGTTTTGGCCGGCAGCATTGGTTCTATCCTTGGAGCCTTTGGCGCACGCAACTTAATGAGTGCTCACCCATTTGTCCCGCATGCAACCGCTGGCCATGGTGCCTGCAGTCACGCTCTCGACCGCGTCGCGCAGGTGGTCCGTATCTTGTGCATTCTGCTCCGCGCTGTTCCGGAATACATTTGGGCCTACTTATTCCTCGCCATGCTAGGCAATAGTGCATGGCCAGCGATTTTGGCCTTAGCGATTCACAATTCCGGCATTCTAGGGCGACTTGGTGGCGAAACCATTGAGAACCTCCCTTCCGAACCCTTGCGGGCCATGTCGATGGCAGGTGCCACGCGTAAGGAAATTGCGATTGCCGGAGTTTTCCCGATGGCGCTAGGCCGCTACCTGCTCTATTTCTTCTATCGCTTTGAAACTTGCGTTCGCGAAGCCACGGTGTTGGGCATGCTTGGCATCGTTTCGCTTGGATATTTCATCTCCGAAGCCCGCGCTCACGATCAGTATGACGAACTGATTTTCCTAGTCATACTAGGCGGCGTATTAGTTATGTTCGCGGACATCCTTTCCGATCTCGCTCGTCGCTGGTTACGGCGCAGCGTGTAGGATGCGCGCATGAACTTGAAAGGCATCCGCTTTGTCGCCGTTAGCCCAGACGCTGATCCCTTGGTGGAATTTTTGGGCTTAGGCCTTGGTCTACCCTGCGTTGCGAAACCATTACAATCCGACAATCCGGACTCTCCCCAGGGAGGACTCTTCCATGCCGGCGATAGTCGAGTTGAAATTTGGCCGGAGGGCGAGGGGATGCCTCCAGGGATCATGCTTCAATTGGAAGTCGAAGATGCCGATGCGGTCGCCGAGCACGCTCGCACTCAAGGTCTAAATCCCAAAGGTCCTATGGAAGCGCATGGCGAGCGCATTTATTACCTGCTCGCCCCAGGTGGTTTGGCCATGACCTTTCAATCAAAGATCACGGCCGAGTAAGCAGGCTGCTTAAGCGTGCGCCGTAGCCGGTGCACTAGCAGCAGCAAAGCGCTTGTCGCGATCGGCGACGAAGTGTTTGATGCCCGCCAACAAGTGCGTTGGATTAAGGTGAGCTTCTTCGAGGATCTCATCGCCCGAACCACCGGTGCGCCAACGGTTGTCCCAATCGGAACCCATGGCGTACTCGAAGCTGGTTTGGTGCGCGGTCCACAGCCACATCATTTGGCGTGCGCCATTGGTGATGCAGGTGCTGTTGAACCAATCCTCTTTGCTCGCTACGGAATCGCGGTAAGCCTCGGACTGCAACATGAACAACTCGTGACTGACAGCAGCCACAATCTTGATGTTCGGGCCATCGCCATCAAAGGCGCCATCCTTCAGCAACTTCACCACCGATGCCGAGGATGAGGTGCCGCGTAGGAAGATACATCCGTCAGCAGGACGCGATGGATCGTAATCGCGAATCAGGTAAGCACCTTTTGCAGCATCCATGTGCGATGCCATGCCTAAAGCCTCGCGGTCTGGAACTTCAATGTTCGGACGGGTGAGGTGAATCGCAACAATCGGCGCATCGGTCGCGAGCGCCGCAAGTAGACAAGGGCCGACTTCGTTGGGCTCATACGGGTGGATGTCCATGACCTGTCCACGCGGGAAGAACTGCGTGATGCCTGGCGAGAAAATGCCGAAGTGCGTGCGCGAATCTTCTGCGGTTTCCGGACCGGAGTGACCGACGACCCAAATCACCTTGCCAAGCTTCAGCGGGCTATCCTGCGCAAGTTGCGAGAACAGGCGCATTGGACCGTATTTGAGGTAGGAGAAACTTCCGTAGGTGGAGCATGCGCCCCAATAACCAACGAAGTTCTTCTCTGGATCACTGGCCATGTTCGTGGCAGCAAGACCACACATGAGGCCAGCATTACTGAACTCGGTGATGGTGGTTGGGAGTAGGGCACCTTCCTTGTTTTCCTTGCGGTCGTACCAACCGAAGCCCTTCTCGCCATCGGAATCCTTGGCGAAACCAGAGATATTGGTGCTGTCGGCAAGGTCAGCAGAACAAGCGATGACAACGGGGCGGCCGTATTTCTTTTTCGAAACCGCATTCAGGTGTGCGCCAATCATGGCGAATCCTTTGCGGTTCGGCGCCATGGTGCCAGGCTTGATGAACACGTGTTCCGGCAGTTGCTTTGGATCGGTCAGTTCTGGATCCTTGGTCGGGTCCATGGTGCTGAGGCGGAAGCCATCGGCCTTTTCTGGAACGCTATCGCCGAGTGCAACTAAGCGGTCCGCGAGCCATGTGCAGAAGTTGTCATCGTCCAGCAAAGACATAGCAACTTCAAGGTTGTCGGAGGTTTGCTGACGGAAGTCGTCGTTGCTTTCTGGACGAGGTTGATCTTGGCCGGCAAAAGAAACGTCGTACTTGCTGGCGAAATCCTGCTTGGTGTGCCAGAAGATTTCCGAGTTTGGCTTGTGCGCTGCACCGTGCGAGGCATAACCGGTTACGCCATAACCGCGTCCTTTAGTGGTTTTAAACCATGTGCAGCGAGGTTGATCACCAGTCGCGTAAACGCTGGCGAGCATAGCTTGGGTGACCTGCGCGTAATCCGCACCATCTTCCGCACCATTGGTAATCCAACCGTAAGAATCGAACCACTCTTGCGGCTCGCCATAAACCATGGCGGAGTAGGGGCGCGGATCGATGCCGTTATCGTTCCAGTCGAGCAAGTAGTTGAGGTTGCCAAGACCAAGTCCCCAAGCGGTGGATTTAGTTTCATGATGACATCCAGCGGTGTGACCACCTTCGCCTTCTACCGCAAACACCCGCACCTCTTCAGCGCCAGCATGCTTCAAAGAAAGTGCGATTCCTGCAGCCACTGGTGCACCGTGACCGGAAGGTCCAGTGTTGGCAGCGAAGATCATGGTCTTGCCTTCTGCCTCAGCGTGACCCGAAAGCCCGCCGTTGTGACGCAAGTTCAACAAGTCTTCCCACACCAAGGTGCGCTCTTCGCCACCATAAACCACGTACTTTTCGTCGCCGGTCTTTGCGTACATCCGACGCAGTGATTCGTTGTAAACCGCAAGCATGGCGTAAACCACAGGAACGCAGTGGCCTGCAACGAGTACAAACTTATCGCTGAAAGCTTTGTCCGGACGACGCACGTCCCAACGCATGGCGCCAGAAAGAGTCAACGCCACCATGGTTTGCACTTTCGAGCGCGAACCACCGGGGTGACCGGACTGACGGAGGTTGAGCATCAGGTCGATGCACTGGTCCATCATGTCGCCAACTTTTTCCCACTGTGGGAAGTCGGCGGCTAGGGATTTCATGTCGGGGACGGGGCGGGCCATGGGGCGCTATTCTAGCAATGCAGGGGGCACCTCGGTGAATCGAGAAAAGCCCAAAGTTGTGAAGCTTCCGTGAGAATTTCATGTTGTCATAGGGGCTAGAAAACGCATGGGACGCTCCATCCTCCTCATCGAAGACGACCTAGATTTCGCGCAGCTGGTTTGTATCAGCTTGCGCGAGGAGAATTTTGTGGTCACCACCGCGAACGATGGCATTTCAGGCCTTGCATTGGCTCAAAAAGGCGGTTTTGACCTCATTCTGCTCGATTTGATGCTTCCCGGCATCGATGGCCTCCAGGTCTGCCGGTCCATCCGCGCCTCCGGAGACCACACGCCACTGCTCATGCTGACCGCGCGTGATACCGAACTGGACCGTGTGCTTGGTCTGGAAGTTGGCGCCGATGACTACATGCCCAAAACCATGGGGGTGCGTGAGCTAGTGGCACGGGTGCGAGCAGCTTTGCGCCGATCGCGGGCTTATGGCGAGGAGGTGGACGCCGATTGGCTGCAGCGTGGGGATTTACAAATCCATCCGGGTAAACGCGAGGTTCTGCGTGGCGAGGAAGCTTTGGAGCTCACGGCTAAGGAATTCGATCTTCTGCTTCACTTCGCGCAAAACCCAGGACGTGTTTTTTCGCGTGAGGATTTACTCTCCTCGGTTTGGGGCTATGCCTACGAAGGCTATCAACATACGGTGAATAGTCATATCAATCGTTTGCGCGGCAAGATAGAGCACGATGTCAGCAAGCCCCAATACTTACTTACGGTTTGGGGCGTAGGTTATAAATTTAACGAACAGTGGGAGAGGCGGGCATGAGGTTTGGAGGGTTGCGTACACGTTTGGTTTTGGGTTTAAGTTTGATCTTCGTGGGGTTGGCTGCATGCTTAATCCCGTGGACCTTAAATCTGGTACGCACGCACTTCGAATACTCACACCAAGAACTGAATCGCGATGTCGCGCGCGCCGTCGTCGAACATGCGGAATTGTTTCATGACGGTGTTGCTATGCCGGACGAACTGCAAGGCGTGTTCATGAAGCTAATGGCGGTGAACCCAACTTTAGAGCTGTACTTGTTAGATGAACAAGGCACCATTTTGGGATTCGATGCACCGCCGGAAGCCGTAATCCTCGACCGCGTTTCCCTGTCTCCAATCGAAGAGTTCCTAGCGCAAACGGGAAAAGCGGTACACGGCCAAGATCCAAAACAGCCCGATGCCGCGCGTACCTTTACCGCTTGGCCGGTCGAGGAAAATGGTCAAACCATGGGCTATATTTATGCAGTGTTGCGTAATGAGGCCTTTCTCGATGCCGCGCAACCCTTAGACGCGGGCATTCTCGGGCCTGCCCGATGGATTCTCCCCAGCGTTTTGATCCTTGCACTCTTTTGCTCCTTGGGGATTGTCGCTTACTTCACGCGCGGGTTTGATGACATCCAATCCACCATGACAGCCTTCGAGCAAGGGGATTTAGATGCGCGGTGCAGCCTGGTTGGTACCGATGAAGTCAGCCGCTTAGCCGACGGCTTCAACTTTCTTGCGCAAAATGTGCAGGAGCAAATGGAACAGGTACGTGAGGGGGATCGCAAACGTCGCGAGATGGTGGCGAGCATTTCTCATGATTTGCGCACTCCGCTGACTTCTCTGCAAGGTTACTTGGAACACCTCAGTGAGAAGTGGCCAGAGCTTAACGATGATGCGCGCAATGAAATCTTGACCATCGCGCGACGCAATGCCGATCGCGTGCAGCGCATGACCGAAGACCTACTCGAGTTGTCACGTTTGGAATCCGGCGTGGTGAAATTGGTGGTGGAGCAATTCCCACTTGGAGAGTTGGTGCACGATTTGGTGCAACGCTTCCGTCAACAAGCCGAGGCAAAAGGTGTGGAGTTGGTGGCATCGGTTCCGGAGGGGTTGCCGATGGTGAAGGCAGACATCTCTCTCATGGAGCGCGCCATTGGGAACTTGGTCGCGAATGCTTTGCGCCATACTCCAGAAGGGGGCAAGGTCACGCTACGAGTTTTGGAAATGGAACATCAGTTGGAGATCCGTGTGGTGGACAATGGAGAAGGCATCGCTGCTGAGGAGTTGCCGAAGATTTTCGAGCGATTTTACCGTGTGGCTAAAAATCGTGATGTACAGAAAGGGAGCACTGGACTGGGGTTAGCTATCGTCGAGCAGATCCTGAACTTGCACCATGCCACGATCCAGGTGCGCTCGAAGCCAGACGTCGGCACGGTTTTTCGTTTCCGGTTGACTGCGACTTGAAGGATTTGTCGTGATAGAAATGTTAGAAATCGATGACCTCCGCGTGATTTAGTTGTTGCAACATGTGTTCTCCAGGGAAGGCAAATCGCCATCCCACCTTTTGAACCATGAACAACCTCACCAAAGCTCTTCCTCTCTGCGCAGCTGCCGCATTCGCCGGCTCCATCTTTTTCGCCGACGCGGTGAATGCAGATGTCCCTTCAACATCAGGTCCTCAAATGTTTGAAGTGACCATTACCAACCTGACCGCAACGCAAATCCTCTCAGCGCCCATCGTCACATCGCACTCCGATGCGACCCGCATGTTTGTACCAGGAATGCCTGCATCCATGGAGCTACAAGCGCTCGCCGAAGATGGCGACAACAGCGGCCTTGCCATGAGCATGGGCGCCGACCTTGAAGTGCTCGATGTCGTGACCTACCCCGGCAACATTCTGCCTGGAACTTCGATGACCATGAACGTCACCCTTGATGCTTTTCACCGCCACCTAAGCATGGCAAGCATGTTAGTCACTACCAACGACGCATTCTTTGGTGTCGACTCCATCACCATGGATAACAGCGTGGATTCCGCAGTCTTCTTCGCGCCAGTATTCGATGCTGGCAGCGAAGCTAACTCGGAAGATGGCATGTACATTCCTGGCCCTCCATTTGGTAACGGCGGCTCGCATGATCCAGCCATAGCCGAAGGCTTCATTCACTTATCCAGTGGCGTTCACGGTGGCAGTTCCCTAGCTCCATCGGAATGGGATTGGGGCATTTACGCAGCGCGCATCGAAGTGCGTCGCCTGTAAGCCTAAGTTATGCAAGCGGGCGTCGCACTTGGGTGAGTGCGGCGCCCGTTTTTATGCAGCGCGTGGAGTTCCTTCGCTTAAGCCTTCACGCCCGCCCGTACCGGCGGAATACCTACACCGTAGCGCTCAAAACCGTGCTGCAGCATGAGGCTCGCCGGATAGATGTTGCGTCCATCCAGAATCAGGCGGCGTTTCATGCTTTCAGCCATGCGCTCGAAATCGGGACGACGGTATTCGTTCCATTCGGTGCACAGAATGAGCGCATCGGCGCCATCGACCACCGCGTAGGGGTCTTCCAGGTAAGTGACTTCCTCGCCGATGAGTTCCCGTGCATTGGCGATGGCTTCCGGGTCGGTCGCGCGCACTTTGGCACCGCGAGCGAGTAAACCTTTGGCGAGAGTGATCGCCGGAGCTTCGCGCATGTCGTCGGTGCGTGGCTTGAACGCCAAACCCCATAGACCAATGGTTAGCCCAGTGAGGTCCTCGCCAAAAATCTGGACGATGTGGCGCAACATAAGGCTTTTCATGTCCTTGTTGACTTCCTCAACCGCTTCCAGAATCTTGAACTCGGTGCCGTATTCCCGAGCCGTATGCATGATGGCTTTCACATCTTTCGGGAAGCAAGAACCGCCGTATCCAATGCCGGAGTAGAGGAAGGGCTTGCCAATGCGCGAGTCTGAACCGATGCCTTGACGCACCATGCTTACGTCGGCGCCCACTGCATCGCAGATGTTGGCAATCTCGTTCATGAAGGAGATGCGCGTGGCAAGCATGGCGTTGCTTGCATACTTGGTCATCTCGGCGGACAGCGGATCCATGTTGTAGATCGGCGCGCCGTTTCGCACGAACGGCTTGTACAAGTCGTTCATGATTTCAAAGTCTTCCTCATTCTCAGCACCTACTACGACGCGGTCCGGTTTAAGGAAGTCATCAATGGCAGCGCCTTCTTTGAGGAACTCAGGGTTCGAGCAGACCGACATCTGGTATTCCGTCTCCGCTTGCGCTAGTTCCTTGACGCGAGCCGCGGTACCCACAGGGACGGTTGACTTATCGACAATCAGTTTTGGACCATTGGCGTGCTTGCCAATGTCTGCAGCAACTTTGAACACTGCGCTCAAATCAGCCGAGCCATCTTCACCCGATGGCGTGCCGACCGCAATAAACACCACGCGCGCATCTTCCACACCCTTCTTCAAGTCGGTGCTGAAGAACAAACGATTGTGACGCACATTGGCCATCACGAGTTCCGATAAGCCAGGCTCGTAAATCGGAATGAGTCCTTCTTGGAGCCGTGCAATCTTCTCCGCATCGATGTCGATGCAAGTCACGGTATTGCCCATTTCGGCAAAGCAGGTGCCAGCCACAAGGCCGACGTATCCAGTTCCAACGATGGTGATTTTCATGCTAAGAGGGGGGGTTATTTTTGATCGTCGTCGTCATCTTCGACGTCATCGGCGTATCCGACTTCCGACAGGACTGCGGTCATGGCAGGAGTTTCGCTGACCTTCTCCACGTCATGGCTTAATTCAAGCATGCGCGTGTGAAAGTCTAGCGTGGCCACAACAAAGGGATTCTCAGAGTTCATCAAGAAGGGCTCAGGAGCATTCATTTCGCCAGGGTCCTTTTCCAGGTCAAATACACGCACGCGCCTTTGCGGGACATTCAAAATGCCCTTCATCATGCCAAGACGATAACCAAGCAACTGAATCTTCTTGGTCGGACGCAAAAGGTCCATGGCGACCTCACGATCGAGATCTTCATCCTCCCAAAGCGGGCGCAAACTCTGGCCCGTGCGGTCAGTCCATGCCGGCAAGTTGGCAAGATCAATCAAAGTAGGCGAGATGTCGGTAATCGAAACACTGGCCTGCACGCGTTGCCCGCCCTCGATTAAACCAGGAGCGTGCACAATCATAGGCACATTCATGACCTCTTCCTTCAAAGTAAGGTGATGGCCGCGGTTGCCATGCTCCATGAATTCATCGCCATGATCGGAGACGACGGCAAAAATGACATCGTCCGCCAAGCCCCACTCTTCGAGCTGGTTGTAGAGGTGCTTAATTTGGTCATCGGTGTAGCGAATTTCCGCTTCGTACAAAGCTTTTAAGACTTCCATCTCCTCAGCGGAGGGTACGCGATCCTTCAACATGAGTTCATCGCCTTTGACGGTGCCATCGTCATTGGGCAGAAACTGCTTACGGTATTCCTCGGGTGGGAAGTAGTCGTAATGCGGGTCCCACATGTGCACGAAAAGGAAAAACGGCTCTTCGTAATTGTTGTTGTGCTCCAACCAGTGAATGGCGCGCCCAACTGCTTGTTCACCGGTGCGGTTGTCGGTGTGCGAAGTTGCGTGAATCTCCTCAACCAACTCGCTTTTTCCATGCGCCGCAAGGGCGGCTCCTGCTTCAATGGTGCCGAGGTAATCCGCCGACGGAATGTAAGTGTCAAAGCCGCGGCCGAATCCCCATGACGGGTGCAGGAATGGAGCGGTGAAAAAGCCACCAGTCTTGTAGCCCGCGTTCTGAAACACGTTGGAGATCAGGTCGATGTCCTCGTGAATGGCATATTTCCGTGAGCGAATCCCATGCTCGACCGGATTCATGCCGGACAACATGGAGACGTGACTGGGCAAGGTCCACGGCGCAGCGGCCGATGTGTGCTCAAAAAGCACACCTTCCTTGGCTAATTTCGCCATGAACGGAGTCGTTTCCTCATCCGGTGCGAAAATTGGCGTGTGTCCGTAAGGTGTTGTAAAATCAGCCCTTAAGGAGTCAATCGAGATGAGAATCACCGATTTTCGATGCACTTCCGGCTCAGCCGGCGGGTCTCCACACGACACCACAGCGACCGCCAAGAGGGCAGCGCAGAGGGGGATTCCAGTCAGACTCCGTAGGTTTTTCCAAGCCATAGAGTCTATTTTACGGCGATTTCGGGCTCAGCTTTGAGCTTGGGTAGGTCGGATTTTACCCGACTAGGCAAATCAGACCTTTCCTTCCTGTTCCGGTGCTGAGAGGGCCCTAGGGAAGTTGGCTGCAGCGAAGAGCAGGGCAATCGGTCCGACCAAATGCACCAGCAATCGTTCCGGGATTCCTTTGTCGCGGAGAGAGGGGAAATTCCACGGGGTCACTAGCAAAATCAGGAAGTAAAGCAGGACTCCGCCAACCACCACCATGCCGAGCCATCGCAGCTCGACTTGGCGCAAACGCTTCATGGTGAGTGGCAATCCGAGCAGGGCCAAAAGCCAGAGCACTCCCCAGCTGCGCCAATCGACAAACTCGCTGCCAAAGGCTTCACTCACTAATCCAATGCGTGAAGGAGCATTGTCAAAATCGACTGGCTCACGACTATTGAAGGCAATCGGAGATTTCTCCACTAACTCGCGTCCGCCGCCAAGGAAATGCATGAGATTCTCCACAGTCATTTGCTCGCCATAGTTCTCATCGATGGCCGGAAGTTGCGCGCGCAAGCCAATCCATGGCAGGATGAGTACTACGCCAACGATGACGAATGGCAACAACACCTTGGTGCGTCGAGGCGGAAAAATGTGCGCCAGCAAAACCGCGAGAATCAAAACTCCCGCAAGTGCAAGGCCTTCGTTTTTCATCACTACGCCGCCCGCCAAAGCGAGCGATGCGCACAGAGCGGTGCGTCGATCTTGGGATTGGTAGGCGCGGACTAAAAGTGCACAGGCGGCTCCGAACATGGCCATAACCGCCAAGTCAGCACCACCACCAATCATGGTTTCGCCGCCAAGGCCTGCCATGGAAAGGTTGCCGAAGCCATCGACCGGAAAGTTAGCCGAGTAAAGCATGGGCGTTGCCGCGGTGATGATGGCACCCATGCTTGCTGCTTGAAAGGAAGTGTTGCGCAGTCCCAAAGAGACCGCCATGGGTAGGCACGCACTCCACAGCGCGAGCGGAAGTTGCACCCACCGCTCACTCCATCCGCCTAAATACGAAACCCAAGCTTCTAAAATGGGAATGCCGAAGGGGTAGTTGGGGTGCGTGACCATGCGGCCATAGCCGTCGGGATTGACCATGCCGGTGATGGCTTCACTTAATGGGGAGCCCTCAAAATGCAGGACCTTACCGCGGTAGGCAAAGTGATAGATGGGGTCAAATTCGTTGAGCGGAAGTGCCAAGGCTGCGGCAAAAGATGCGACAGCAACCACCAGCAGCAGTAAGCCGACGCCTTTGCTCCAGGTCACTTCAGCGAAAGCCTCTTGGTTTTGACGCCCTTTCCACCACATAACCCATGCGCCAATGCCGCCAAGCAGGGGAAACCACCAAAGTAGGCTCATGTTCAAGCCAATCGCGAAACCGGCTGTCACCACCACTGCAATCGCAGCGGTGCCAAGCAGGTAAGCTACGCCCAATTCTTCCCACAGAGATCGCTGTAGCTTTGCCCGCGAAGGAAGCATGGCGCGTCCAATGCCGATGGCCAAAATGATCAACAGAACACCGCTGAGAAAACTCATGAGTTCGCCTCCGCAGTCCAGGCCAATGCGGTTTCTAAGGGCACTAACTCCCAATCAGCAATGCGAAAGTCCGGTTGATGGGACCAGAATAATATCCACTGCACTCCGCAGCGTTTGGCGGCGGCGATTTCCTCATCCGTGAGGGTGCGGGTGGGGGCGAAATCCGAAATCGCAGAGAAATCGCGTTTGGGTAAGCGAACCGATGATGTTTCCGCCCACGGCTTCTTCGCTTGATATTCCTGAACCCACTCAAAGTATTCGGTGACAAAGGATGTGCCCTTCTGTGGATTCCATAAGTACAGACGGCGACCTCCCAACTTCACATTCAAGGTCAAATACCAACGTGCGCGCGCCTGCGTGTTATTAATCTGTCGGCCGGGAAGCAGCAAGATGCCATCGCCCTCGGGCACGACTTCGCGTAAGTGTTCGACATACAGCTCTAAATCCGGATCCAGCCAGTGAGGCCAATACTGGCGCGCGAGGTTTTGGATTGGAAGACCGGCAGTGTCGCCATCGGTGTTGTCCCAGTAGCCGGAGTAGTCCAGTAGGTAGCGTCCACGCATGACTTTGGCGAGCGCTTGGAAATCGATATTGACGTATTGCGGCAGATTGCAGGTCAGCACGATGACGTCGGCATTTTGTGCAGCAGCAATGGGGTCTCCGCCGGCGGTGCGCACGACTTGCATTCCTTTGACGCGTAACTGATCCGCCAATCGACCGATGACTTCGTGATCGACTCCAGCAGCCGTGGAATCCAACGCCGCATCGAAGATGACCGCTTTACGCCCGCGTGGGTCTTGAAAGAGTGAAAGCACAAAACGCGGCCGTGCGGCATATCCGGCTTGAAACTCCGGCGCCTTGTAGCGACTGCGTTCCGGCTGAAAGCCAACACTCGCCGCACCTACTAAAGATGCGCCAAGAAAAAGCAGGCTCCAAACCACAAAGGCTCCCTGCAAACGGCCAATCCACGACATTGCCATGGGGGGAGGATACCCTGGAGCGGAATGCAGGAAAACCAAGACCACGGAGCTGCTGGGCTGGAGTTCGATTTAGTTGGAACTCGGCAGCTGCTAATTGCGCTGGCAGCGGGTGCCTTGCCTGCGTTTTTGGCGTGGCAATTCGATGAAAAGGCGCTGCAAACTTGGGATCTTCCCATCGCAGCTGCAGTTTTGGCCTTCGGTGTCCTGCTTGCCTTGCGCGCAAAACCCAAGGCGTTGTCCAGTTTGCCGTGGAAATTCGCTTTTCTGGTGGTTTTGGTGCCTCCAGCGATTGCCATGTTCGGCTTGGATGGTCCAGTGACCAATGATGAGCGGGCTTACGTTTTCCAGGCCGAGCTTATGGCCGATGGCAGCATGGCGGAGTCCCTGCCCAAGGCTGTCGTGGAAACCGATATCCAAAAAGAGTTCCTGCTGGATTCTTTCCGTCGACGCCAAGTTTATGAAGATCTTGAGAGCGGTCGGCGCTACTCCAAATATGCGCCTGGCACTTCCATGGCCTTGGTTCCTGGAGTTTTGCTCGGCAATCCCATGCTCTCCACTTTGCTGGCGGCATTATTGGACCTGTGGCTCATCCGTCTCATAGCCAAACGCCTCCGTCTTCGCACTCCCGGATTAGCGGTGTTACTGCTCGGCACTTCGCCGTTCTTCCTGCTTATGCACACCTCCATGCAGTCCGAGGTGTTCACCTTGCCTGCCGTGCTGTTTGGTTATCTGAGCCTTTTGCATGTGCGTGAGGGCTCGATGCGTTGGGCACTTGCAGTCGGTGCCGCCGCCGGATGGGTTTTTCTTTCGCGTCCGTTGACCGGATTGGTTTGCACGTTCATTTTTGGACTCATCCTGCTGGTTCAACGTCGGCGGTTCAAAACGATTCCGTTTGCCATCCTTGGCGGCCTTCCGTTTCTCGCCTTGGCCATGTGGTGGAATCATTACTACACCGGCGATGTCTTCAAACCGGTTTACGCTCTGTACGCCGAGAAGTACGGCCCGTGGTTCGCCGGCCCTGGAAAACTTCCGCAAGACGTCTACGGCAATGGCGATTTTTTAGCTGGCATCCTGCGCCAAAGCGGACGTTGGGCGGTTGCTTTTGGTGGCATGCTTGGAGCAGCAGGCCTTGCCTTCTGGGGAGTTTGGCGGTTGCGCAAACGCGATGGCGGAGCGGCTGTCCTGTTCGCGGTATTACTGCCGGCGGTGTACGCCTTGCATTGGTACGCCGGACATCGCGCCTACCTTGGACCGCTTTATGCTGCGGAAAGCTTGGCCTTCTTGTGCTTGGGTCTCCTGTTACTTATGGAGCAGGCCCCGGTGGCGTGGCGTCGGGGGTTGATGGTCGGCATGGTGAGTTGCGGTGGCATCGTTTTCACCCTGCGCTGGAGTTTGATTCAAGAGGAGAGCTTTGAGCGCAGTGCACCGCAACGTGTGGTGCAGGCAGAAGCTCCACCCGATGCCGGCGCGGTGATTTTCTTACCGCTGAAATACCAAGGTTCCAAAACCTTGGGTTTCAAATACTGGACGCCATCCCTGCCTACCGACCTGGATTCCAATGCGCCCATCATTTTGCGCAGTAATCGACGCATGACGCCGGAGCGCCTGGTTAGATGGTTGGGCTTAGAGGGGCGTCCACTTTATGGATATGTTTCCTCCGAGGACGCGCCGCTTGGCGGTTACCTGCAGCCTTTACAGCTCAACGCTGAGCCGCCGCAGCCGCGCCAAAATTGAGCCTTTGATGACCGACTTGGAAATCAGCATCGAGCGTACGCTGGTTGACTTCTAGGCGATAGGAGCCGGGTGGCATCGGGCCGAGTGAAACTTCACCATCTGCAGAAATTTGCATCATCGGTAGGAGTTGCTGTAAATCGGAGCGCTTCCAGGAAAGTAAACCCTGCGGTGGCAGCCCTTCCATTTGCACGTATGCGGCATCGACTACGAAGGCAGTCTCCGCTTGCCCGGCAGGCATATCCCAAGCGCCTAACAGCGATGCTTTGCGCGGCGGTAAACCTGGAGCGTAGGCTTGGACGTGCAAAGCATGCGCCGTTGCATCGGGGATTTGTGCGACGCCTTCCGCATTGGCAAAAGCCACCCAAGGCTCATCGCCTGGTTTGGCCAAGTCACGGACCAGCAACAAAACGTTGTGCATTGGGGCGCCGTCGCGATCGGTCAGGGTGATCTGGCGGGGGAGGAAAACTAGTTTCTCACCAGGTTCAATCACTGGCTCTGGAAGTGGGGCCAAGCGGATAGGAGTTTTACCGAAACGAGCGTCGGCAGGTAGCAGTCCTTCTTTGAGGGCATGGCCGGGAGCGAAGGCTAGGAACTTCAGCTCGCCTTTTATCGACATTTTTGCGTGCGCGGTTCCGGATTCATCCATGCGTCCGGCAATTAATTGCGGAGAGAAAAACAAAACTACGCCATCGGATGCCGGGGTGCCATCGGCATGCTCTAGTTGCACCATCACTGGAAACTCTGGACTTGGTGTGGAGACTTCAAGGGCTTCGGGCATAGCCTCCACCTCGGCGGGTTCAAATTCTTCTGCACCGAAATGCAAGATGACACCCAAAGTGAGGAACGGTAGCGCCAGCCATCCTATGCCGCGTAACCCACGCAAAACAGGGTTTCCCTTCATCGCTTTTTAGTCGTCTGAACCTTCTTTGACTGCGTAGGAAGTTCGACGGGTATATTTCCGCGACCTCCAGAAGGTACGTTGATGCGCGTTGACATCCAGTCTCCATCCACACGTAGCTGCAGTAAGTAACCTCCTGCCGCAATGTCGCTTATTTCATGGCCTCGACGGCGCAGGAAGAAACTTTGCGTGCGGCGGCCGTCGGCAGGTTCTGGAATCAGTCGTGCGCTAGTGGACCTTCCGCTGTCGGGATTGCTAATGCTGATGGTTAACGAGCCGAGGAAGGTCGCGAAGTTGACTTCTTGATCCTTACCATCGCCGATGCGCAAACTTTGACTTTGCAAACCTCGCGGTGCTTCGGTGCCACTGTTCGAGAACGTGAGTCCATCTGGAAAGGCGCCCGGCTTACACAGAATCAACCAGTACTCTCCGGTCGCCAACGCGGCTAGCTGATATTGGCCGGTGTAGTCGCAAGTGGCCACGCGCATTTGCTGGCGGACACTAGAACCTCCAAACAGAGTGGCTTCACCTTGGCTGCCGGAAGCATTCGGTACCGCGAAAACCAGATAGTCCGCGCCGGGAACACCATTGATTTGTACGGATCCATGCAACTTTCCGCGCCCAGCAAGGTCGATGGTGAGAGTCGCTTCGACGGTAGCTCCCGCGGCCACTTCGAGGCCCTTCAGCTCGGCAAGCGGTTGTACGTTGCCCCAAACTAGGCCGGTGCCGCTGGAGTCTTGCTCATTGTTGCGCAGTTGCAGGGTCCACGTTCCAGGCATCACTTCTTCAAAGCGAAAGGTCCCGGAAGCATCGAGGCGCACGTCGATGGGATCCAAGCCGGCGGACTGCGCACTCACACTCAGATTGCGGAAGGATTGAATCGGCCCTTCGACCTTGCCAACGATGACGGCGACTTCCTGCAAGGCGATGGTGGCTTCAAAGTCCTGATCAATCAGAGTGAAAGCCGCCGACATGGCAGGGGAGAATCCAGAGTGATAAGCCTCTACCCGATAATCGCCACTGGCCAATCCTTCAAAGCGGAAACTGCCATCGGAGGCACTCTCGGTATGTCCAAAAACATCTCCACGACGCACGGACCCAGAATCCCCGCCGAAGGGGTTTTTGCGGTTTGTGCGTAAAGAACGCAAATGCACGCGAGCATGTTGGATTGGCTTGCCATCGGGACCAACGATGGTGCCGCTTGCCATGAATCCGCGCCCAACTACGATGCGTAAATCAGGTTCTTTGAAGCGCTTGGCACTGCGCAGGCGGAACATTTCGCTGTTGCCGACGGCGTGAGTTTCATCCCAGGCGTAAACCGAGAAACGCCCTCCCCAGGCAGTGCGCAAGTTTGGAATCAGGGTGAAGGCGCCATTGCTATCGGCAGTGGTCTTAACATTCGCCACCATGTCGCGTGGGTTGATTTTGCCTTGGCGGTTTTCCACCAAGCTCACTTCTGCGCCCGCAACGCCGCGTCCACCTTCGTCGACCACTACCCCAGTTAAGGGGGCAATCGGATCTAAGCTGATTTCGATAGGCGCGTTTAACGGATTCTCGCCATGGTCATATTCTGTGACCCAAAATCCCTGCGCACCTACTGTGATTTCTAACTCTTCCGTATCCTCTGGTAGGGTGAGAGCAAAGCGCCCTTGCTCATCGGTGGTGGTTTCAACTTTCTTGCGGTCGCGGCCGCTAAAGCTGCGCGAACCGGTTTCCGCAACCACGCGTGCGCCAACCACTGGGCTGCGTTTGCCATCCATGACTAGGCCGGAAGTGCTTGCAGCAAGCCCCAGTTGGATTTCTACACCCTTTAGCGTTTCGTTGTGCTCGCCAGAAATCGAGGGAGACCACCCTTCAAAGTAGTGGTCCGCAGCTGCGCGCAGTCGGATTGCGCGTTGCGGAAGACCGGTCAAGCGAAACTGCCCTTTTGCGTTGGTCAATACCGCTTCACTCAAGGGCCTATGAGATTGACTGTTGTTTAATTGACGAAAGGTGTCTCCGTCGCGAAAAGGCGTCACCTCTGCGCCTGCGAGGGGACCACCTTGCGCATCTAAAACTACGCCATCCAAGGCGAAACCGACTCCCAGTTTGATGACACCCAAATCATGCCCACGGCCAATGTTGGCGGACAGATTGTTCCGTTCATCACTAGCGAATTCCGCGTGCTGAAATTCAAGGAGAAAGCGCAGGCGGTCGCGTGGAGTTTGTGGAAACTCAAAGAAGCCATCGGCGTTGGAAGTGGTTTCCCAATGCACCGACAGGCGGCTTTCATCGCCATCCCAATTGCCGGTCCAGCCGTTGAGCCCATAAGCATGAATGACGACGTCGGCGAGTGGGGTGCCATCGTCCGCTTGCACGATTCCGTAAAAGCTAGCCAGATTTAGTGGCTGCAAAGAAGCGCTGCTGGAGCCACTTTCCGTAGAGCTCCCGGCATTGAGGTTGGTGCGCTCGGGATCCCTTTGATCGGACTTCGAGGAGCCCGTATTGGCCAAAGATGCGGGATCGATTTCCTCTCCAGTGGCGCCTGAGGAGTTGGGGTCGTTTTGCGGGCTGTCAGAACCGGAGTCCGAAAAAAGTACCCACGCGCCGGCCCCCAAAAGGACGACGAGAAGAAGAGGCAAGGCTAGCCGTGAGTTCATGTCGACCCATGCTAACAGCCCGTAGAGGCCCTTTTTCAGTGGGGTGCTTCGGCGTATGGGTTTTCGAGCAACCCTCCAGGCGGCTCTGGCCCAGCTAAACTATGCCCCGCCATGCGCCTTTCCCGCCTTCTTTTTGTGACCCTTCGCGACGAACCTTCCGATGCCGAGGTTCGCTCTCACGCCCTTATGGCCCGCGCCGGCTTTGTGCAGAAGCTGGCTGCTGGGATTTATGTTTACGGACCCATGATGTGGCGGGTTTTGCGCCGCGTCGAGAACATTGTGCGTGAGGAGCATGATCGCGCGGGCTGTCAGGAGTTGCTCATGCCGGCGCTGCAGCCGCGCGAGCTGTGGGATGAGTCCGGACGATGGGAGCGTTATAAGAACGAAGGCATTTTGTTCAACTTCCGCGATCGTAAGGGTTCCGAGGTTTGCCTTGGTCCTACTCACGAAGAAGTGATTACGACTTTCGTGAAGCGCCAAGTGCAGTCGTACAAGCAACTGCCCGTCACGCTTTACCAAATTCAAACCAAGTTCCGCGATGAGATTCGTCCGCGCTTCGGTTTAATGCGCGGCCGCGAGTTCATCATGAAAGATGCTTACTCCTTTGATGTGAGTGAGCAAGCTATGGCGGAATCTTATGCAACCATGCGCGAGGTGTACCGCAATATCTTTACGCGCTGTGGATTGGGCTTCACTCCTGTCGAAGCGGATTCCGGTGCGATTGGCGGATGTGGTTCCGAAGAGTTCATGGTCGATGCTGAGACCGGCGAAGATGGCATTGCCGTTTGCCGCGCGACGGGTTATGCCGCGAACTTAGAGAAGGCTGTTTCCAAAATCCCTGCTGCGGCAGAATGCGCGGCAGACGTGGCCCTGCATAAGGAAGCGACCCCAGGCGCGCGTTCTTGCGAGGATCTGCTGAAGCTGTTCCCGGACTTGTCTTTGACCCGCATGCTGAAGACGGTGCTCTATTCGGTGACTTATGCCGATGACACCGATGGCGTGGTCGCAGTCATGTGCCGCGGTGATCGTGAGTTGAATGAAACCAAGTTAATGAACCACTTGGATGCCTTGCAGTTGGATTTGGCCAATGAAACTACCGTCAAAGCTGCAACTGGCGCCGAGGTAGGTTTTGCTGGCCCGATTGGTTTGGCCAATAATGTGCGCTTGCTCGCCGATGCATCGGTGAGCGGTGTGAAGGGATTCCTTTGCGGTGGCAACGAAACCGACATGCACTACTTAGATGTGCACTTCGGTCGCGATTTGGAACAACCTGAAACCGTGGACTTCGGCACCGTGCAAGCGGGAGATACCGTGGTCGATGGTGAAGGTGAAATCGAAATCACCCGCGGCATTGAAGTAGGGCATATCTTCCAGTTGGGTACAAAGTACTCGGAAGCCATGCAGGCCAATTTCTCCGATGAGAACCAGAAGACCAAACCGATGTGGATGGGTTGTTATGGCATTGGAGTTTCGCGCGTCGCTGCAAGTGCGATTGAACAGAACCACGATGACAGTGGCATGATTTGGCCGCTACCGATTGCGCCTTACGCGGTGCACTTGATCCAAATGAAAGCCGGTAATGAAGAGCAAGATGCCTTGGCTCTGGAAATTCATGATCATCTTGAAGCCGCCGGCGTCGATGTGCTTTGGGATGAACGCAAGAAGGTCAACCCAGGTGTGAAGTTCAAGGATGCAGACTTGGTCGGCATTCCGATTCGCATTGTGGTGGGCCGTGATGCCGCTGACCGTGGTGTCGAATTTAGTTTGCGATCCAACACGGAGGGCAAGGAAGGCATCAGCGCTGATGATGCCATGAAACGCGCACTAGAAATGGTGCAGGAGTCTGGCCGATGAACCGTTTTCTCACTTTGCTCACTGGTGTTCTGTTGTTCTCCTGCACTGCGCACGCGCAGGAAGGCCAGCGTCCGGCGGTTCGATTCAATGAAGCTCCTGCAAAGCCAGCGCAGCAGGATTCCACCCCTGAGATCAGTTGGGAAAAAGCAGACGACTACATTGGTAAAGTCGTGGTGGTGCGCGGAACGATTGTTCGCACCCATGACAGCGGCAAGGCGACCTTCTTGAATTTCCATGAAGAATGGAAGGGCAAGTTTACCGGTGTTATTTTTGCTTCGCTCGGATGCGAGTTCCCAGTACCACCGGCAGACTTGTTTCTGGGGCGTGAAGTTCTAATTAAGGGTAAGGTCAAGAAGTACAAAGGCTCTTCGGAAATCATTATCGAAAAGCTAAGTCAGATTCGTTTTGCCGATGGCACCCAAATCGCAGCGAATCCAGTCCTCACTCCTCAAGCTGCAGCCCGCGTCGCCGATGCCTCCCAAGGCGTGCGCATCATGACTTGGAATTTGGAAAACTTCTTCGATGAAATCGATGACCCGTATTCCAATGATCAAGTCACCAATCCATCCTTCATTGCGCCACATCGCATGCAGCGCATCGCCGATGGCATCCACGCCATCAACCCCGATGTCCTTTGCGTCGAAGAAGTGGAGAATCGTGCGGTGCTGGAAAAGTTCAATCGCGATTACCTGAAAGACCTCGGTTATGAGGTAGTGCTATTCGAAGGGAATGACGGCCGCGGCATCGATGTTGGCGTTTTAACTCGCCTGCCCATCAACTCGGTCACTTCCTACCGCCATTTGAAGTTCAAGGACACTCTAGGCCGCGACCAATACTTCCGACGTGACCTACTCCGCGTTTCCATCGGCGGAAAACTCAATGCCGATGCTTACGTAGTCCACTTCAAATCCCAACACGGTGGCGAAAACTCCGATGTCATCCGCACCTCGGAAGCGCATGCTGCTGCAGGAATCATTGCTGCGGAAATGGCAAAGGACTCTAGTTACCGCGGCTTCATTACCGGCGACTTCAATGAAGTGATTGAAGAATCGACTTTGCAGGAGTTTCTGAAGATTGGCTTAGTGGATTCGTGCAAAGGTACCGAGAAGGTGACCTACAACCAGAAGCCTTACCTCACGCGCATCGATTTCATGCTGTTCACCCCAGCTTTATACAAAGATGTCAAGGCATCGGAAGTGGTGGACTCGATTCCTGGCGTCAGTTTGAAGTGCAGTTCGGATCACTATCCTGTGACTGCAGAATTGAGCGCGAATTAACTCGAGCGTTTCGCAACGTCGGCGGGCTGCGGATAAGCATCGGCAGCCTCATGACGTACATGCCCACCGGCGTTCTCCGGAAGTGGCACGCCTGCTTGGTTCATCGCGGTATAGGCACCGAGGCAAACCACATTGGCTAAATTCAAGCTGCGCACGCCCTCACGGATCGGGATATACACTCGGTTGTTCGGGTATTGCGCCAACAACTCCGCAGGCAAACCTTGTCCCTCGGAGCCAAAAACCAAGATGTCATCTTGTTCGAACTTAGCATCGAACAAAGTTTCTCCACCACGTGCGGAGAATAAGCGCAGGCGATCTTTCAGCGGTCGCTCGACATCCCTTTGTAGAAACATCGCCGCTTGATCCCAATCTTTATGCACCACCAGGTCGACCATCGGCCAATAATCCAACCCGGCGCGTTTGAGGTAGCGATCTTCCAAGGAAAACCCAAGCGGTTCCACTAAGTGAAGTCGCAGTCCAGTTGCTGCAGCAAGCCGTGCAGCGCAACCAGTGTTGTGCGGAATCTGAGGATGGACAAGAAGAAGCTCCACACCAAGATTTTATCAGAGTCTTAATCGGGCAAGCCTAGATTTAGACTGCCGCCTATTCCGCGGCTGAAATCGCATTCACCAGGCCCCTGTCTAATTCCTATCTGGGCTAAACCCAGGGCCAGGAGTGGCAGGCGGCGGGAGTTCACCGCGCTGTAGATCAGCCCAAACCTTCAGAACCGCTTGGGCTCTTGCGCGAGCATCGGCCACGCCAAACAGGTCTAACTTCTCTTGCATACCTAAAGGCAGCTGCACTAACAAAACATCGGCGAGGTAGTTAATGCTTTTCCCCGCGGCATGATCTGCAGCATTTCCAGCGATGGCTTGTAGAGCCAGCAGTAAGCCTTCCGCTTCACCCAAAGCATTTGCACTTGCGACTTCCTCTTCCACTAACTTCTCCGCTAAGACCTTGCGATAGGGAGTCACCGTGTCGTCGCGCTCTGGCTCGGACACAATCTGCACCCGATGCATGCCGCACAAAACCAAGTTGAAGTTGCCGGCGTCATCTTGGCGCACTTGCTGAATCTTGCCGACGCCTGCCACTGGGAACAATGCAGGGCTTTCGAAATAGTCTTCTTCCCAACCGGGAAGCAAAGTTCCCGCGATTAACTCGGATTGGTCGGTAGCCAACATGTCTTCCATCATTTTCCGATAGCGCGGCTCAAATAAGTGCAGCGGCACCAATGACCCTGGGTAGAGGATCAAGTTTGGGAGAGGGAAGACGGGAAGAAGTTGGCTCATGGGCCTGGAAGGATTACGTCGATTCCCAGGGCTGCGGCGTGCAAGCCATCCATGATAAACCCGACGCGGCGATGAGCCGGCGGGGGCGTCGCGCACTAGAGGAAGGGGAGTCAGGTGGTGAAACACAACCCGAAGACGGCATGTGCCTGCTCACGACACGTGAAATTCTGCCAAACACGCTAAAACCTCTTCAGGGTGTAGTTCATAGCGCAAATCTTCACACAAATACTGTGTCAGGAAGGCTTCTTGCACGTCATCTCCGGCAGACGCTTGTTGCGCCAACTCTCCACGCTTTTCCAACCCAGCGACCGCCGCAGCGCCCAAGATCTCTGCCAGTGCGCCCATTTCAAACCCTTCACGTTGCATCCAGCCGGCAAAAACGAATGGTTTTTGCGCGGTGGTTTTCCAAGCACTTCCAAGATCAATGGCCGTCCAATTCGGATGAGTCTGATGTGCCAGTAGTGCCGGATCTCCAATCAGTTGCACGGCATCGACACCCTTCTCGATGGCGAGCTCAAAAGCATTTCCCTCAGAGGTTACTTCCAAGATTTTCGCGTCAGCATTCTGCCACGCATGTTGCATGAGCCACTCCGTCAAACGACGTCCGGTGCGCGAAAACGGATCGGCATACCAGCTTCGGACCGAAGAAGCACTCACCACTCCAGGAGCTAGAAACAGCAATACCGAACGAATCGGGCCGTCGCTCGCAATCACTGGCCCATCCGTCCATATCTGCAAAGGTGGATCCTCTAAAGCCAAAACAGAAGAAGCCAATGCCACATCTAATTCGCCACTACGCAACATGGATGCCAAAACTGAAGGCGGCGCTTCCACTAAATCCACCTGCGCATGCTCGGCCAGGCCGCAGGTCAACGGTCGCGCCACTAAATAGGGCACTGTGCCGACCCGCCAGCGGACCACGGAATCTTCTGGCACGATAACTAAACCGAAACCGTGTCGACCAGAGTGGAAGCCAAGCCAAAGTCTGGGTCGCCGCTGCGGAAATCGCGGATGACCTGGTACAAGGTGTTGCGTTCCACAGGGATATGTCCGGTTTCGCGAATCAAACGGTGGATGTCACTGCGCGAAAGGACTTCCGGCGTGTCGGCTCCAGCGTTGTGATAAACCTTTTCTTGACTGACCGTGCCATCGAGATCGTTGGACCCCATCGATAAGGCTGCCTGTGCGGTGGCCAATCCCAACATGATCCAATAAGCCTTCACGTGCGGCACATTGTCTAAGAACAAGCGGCCGATGGCGACGGAGCGTAATCGCTCTGTAGGACTTGGCTTTGCAATGTGCGACAACATCGGAGTGTTGTCGGGGTGGAAGGCTAGCGGAATGAAGGTTTGGAAGCCCATGGTGTCATCTTGCAAGGTACGCAAGCGACTCAAGTGGTCGACGCGCTCTTCCAGGGTTTCGGTCATGCCGTACATCATGGTGCAGTTGGTTTTGAAACCATACTCGTGAATGCCACGCGCTAGTTCCAACCAGCGCTCCGCACTCATCTTGCGCGGATAAAGCTGCTGCCGCACGCGTTCTGAGAACACTTCAGCGCCGCCACCTGGCATAGAATCTAAACCAGCTTCGCGCAGTTCATCGAGCACCTCTGGCAACGGTTTCTTGGCCAAGTTCACAATCTCGTCGATTTCCACCATAGTGAAAGCCTTGACGTGAATGTCCGGGCGCGCCGATTTCGCAGCACGCAGAATTTCTAAAAAGTAATCGTACTTGAGGGCTGGCCAAACACCGGCCACCATGTGCACTTCGGTGGCTTCCGGATTTGCGTTTTTGAGCTCGTCGTGAACCTGATCCGGCGTCATGCAGTACGCGCCATCGTCACCGGGACGCCGTTGGAAGGCGCAAAAACCACAAAACTGGTTGCAGTAGTTGGTGTAGTTGACGTGAATGTTGACGTTGTAAAACGCAACATCGCCGTGCATTTTGACTTTGACGTGGTTTGCCAAGATGCCAAGTAGGGAGACATCGTCACTCCGATACATGGCAAGGCAATCCGCCTCACTTAGCCGCTCACCATTCAGGACGCGGGTGGGAATTCCGGCAAGTCCAGTTCGGCTTGCACGTTGCTCAAGGGCTTCCAGGGGAAGATCCATGATGCAAGTTTAACAAGGCCACAAGGGGACCGTGGGTGGTCGTAGGTCACTCGGCGCCTATTCGCCTAGATCTAATGATCGCCGCGCGCGAACAAGACCACCCAGGCAGTTTTCGCAATCAAACCCATGTCGCGGGCAGGCGAGAACTTGGAGCCGTAGCGAATGTCTTGGCGCATCCAGTCACGAAAGCTGGCATTTTCTAAGCGGCCATCGACCTGCCAGATGCATGTCAAGCCACCCACCACACGTAGACGCGCTTTTTGCCAGTCTTCGTAGCTGTGCACTTCGTGAGGGATGGGCGGACGTGGACCGACCAGTGTCATTTCCCCGCGCAGCACGTTGAGCAGTTGTGGTAGTTCATCGATTCCTGAAGACCGAATGAACGCTCCGACCTTGGTAATCCGAGGGTCGTTGGCAATCTTGAATGCTGGGCCGTCACGAAGGTTGTCCGCAGCGAGCTTTTCTTGCAGCTCTTCTGCATCTACAACCATGGATCGGAATTTCAGCAGGGTAAAGCTGCGGCCGCCGTGCCCCACTCGTGTTTGGCGGAAAATGATGGGGCCCTTGGATTCGAATCGAATCGCTAGCGCGGTCACCGCGATGACTGGGATAGCCATCAGGAACAAGATCCCAGCTCCCAGGATATCGAGGGCGCGTTTGCCCTTCGGCATGGGTACTAGGAAGAGAGGGGCCAGTGGCTCAATTTGGCCATCCCAGACTTCGCCATCTTTGACTTCTGACTCGCAATCGTCGGCCGAACCTTCGGTATCGGAGTACACGATGCAGGAAAAACGTTCACGAGATTTGCCCATGGCGGCTCCGATGGAGCCAGCAACAATCCGCGCCTCATAGCCGGTTGTGGCAGGCAGCAAGACTGCGAGGTGGTCTTCATCCATCCAGCCGAGCTCATCGGTTAGACGGAGGCGCTTTTGCAGAAAGTCGAGCATGAGTTCCCGGTCTTCCTCAAAGGAATCGGTCATGCCGAGGACTACTAGGGTCAGGACTTCGCCTGTGCGGTCGGCGCGGCCCTTTTCACGTGCCAAGGTGCGGAAAAACGCAGGTGGCTCGAGGGGCTGACGATAGCGCTCACTACGCATGAGGTTGCCAAACGGCGCCAAAGGCTTGTTGCGGAAGGTGTTCATATTCCGAAACCGCTTAGAATTGCCGCCTGCTGGCCGCTGAGGGCCGAGGCGCGCATACGCGAATGTGGGGATGAGAGGGGGGCCATGGGGATGACAGGCCTGATTTTGGATTATTTTGCTTCGTCGGGGATGAAACGAAACTCCTATGAGTATACCCAGGAATCCTGGAATCAGCTGGGAAAATTTTGTGGCGGGAGGCTTATTCCCAAAGGGACTCGACTTGACCCATTAGCTCTTCTGCCGCACCGGCAAAAGCCTCATCTGAAGGGGCATCGGCCAAGTCAAATTCGAAGTATATGGAGGCAACATCTTGCCTTAGACCATTCTTCTGAAAAACGCGCTGGAGATGGTCCCAAGCCCCTTCTTCCTTAGGCAGGCGCCCTGGCTTCTGCAGCCAGTGAATGACCTTGACCGTTTGGTTTTCGCGTTGGAACACTCGTGACCATAAAACGGCTCCCGATTTCGTGGTGAGCGTATTCACATCTGACTCTGTATAGCCCATAGCGCGATAGCACACTTGCAAATCGTGCGGACGTCCACTCCAGCGTCGTCCACGGCTGTAATAGGCGATGTACATGCGGCCATACTGACCGTCTGGCCCCAGGATGTTCTGGAAAGTGAAGGTCTCCGGGGGGAGGTCGCCAAGTAGCTCGGGATCCACCTCGATTTCAAAATCGCGCGCGAAGAGGCCGAGCTGAGGCTCAAGCAGGTTCAGATCAGGGATTACCGATGGGTTCAATAAGCCAGAATTGCAGAATAAGGACACGCCGCCACCCAATAGGAGCAGTCCCCATGCCAAAACCGGAAGTAGCGCAAAACCCTTCATTTTTGCCCCCTGTGGCTGATTTTGTCGACCACCAGGGCCAGTGCAGCTGCGCCCGCGATGACCACCAGTTGGCCTACGATTTCATGGCCGACGCCGGTCACTGCCGCCGGTCCGAAGCCGTCTAACACCCAAGCCATGACCGCAATTCGCAGGCCATTGATGAAAATCGTGATAGGGCCGACCAGAATCAGGGTGACGATCACCGCTTTTGTCGACATGCGAAACAGACCAGCCATAAACAAAGTGAGGGTGCCGAGTACCAATAGGGTTCCGGAACCACTGCATGCCTCCGCCACGAACAAGGTCCAGCCGCGGTAGGTCAGGTCAGCGCCAATCCAAGTCGCGTCGGGATCGAAGGGCTTCACCATGGCGACGGCAGCAGCACCGGTTGCGCGCACCATGCCTGGGGTAAGGCGGTCCAGAATAGGTAGCGGAATAGGGACCATGGCGAAGAACATCAGCAGCGCGTAGCGCAAGCGGTAGAGTCCTTCCTTGCCCCAGAAAATGGCTAGGAGTCCAGTGACTGCGAGTGGGAATCCAGCCACCGAAATGGTGAAAATGGAAGCCAGACTGCCGATGAAGAGCAAGATGCCGCCCAAACCAAGGCAGCAGTACCCGAAATACACTCCAGAGCGATCTGGGGGGCCAAGAGGGGACCAGTCCTGAATCACCGACCATGCCAAAACTGCGGCAAGGACGGGAACCAATAAACAATAGTTAATGCGGGATACACCTCCTGTGTATTCAGCCCACTCAAAAAGAATGGAGCTGAATGCTGCGAGAACTAGCGCGGCCTTCATGGACCGAGCCGCAGAGGAGGAAAGCAAGGGCTAGACTACTTTTGCTTACGGCGACGACGGCCAGCCAGGCCACCTGCAGCAGCAGCGCCTCCAGCGAGAGCAATCATGGTGATTGGCTCTGGGGAGTTCATAGGCACGCTGTTGTTACTGCGTGCGCCTGATTGACCAGCGCTTGTAGTGGAGTGCTGGGCGGCGAGAGGGCTGACTGCGAAAGCTGCAATCAGGGTGAGGGCAAAGATGATTTTCACTGATTTCTCCGGGGATGATTAGGAGGCGGAGCGAACTCCACAGCGAAAGGATACCTCACAATCGGCTTTTTTGGGGGACGAATTCATTGAAGAGCGCGAAAATGGCTAGATAAAGACTATTACGGCCGAATATCATTAAAATTTCCCTCGCAATTCCATTACCGAATTGCCGAAAGTATCCCTGGAGGCCTTCTGGCCTTTCGCATAGATCCCAAATTGTCATGAATCAATCCCCCCCTCGCACTCTGCCGAACGACCAAGACGCCACCGGGCGTACCTTCGGAGAAGAGGAACAGGCCGCCGTTTTGGCAGCCTTGGCTAGCGGTACTTTGACCAGTACCAAAGGCAGCTTCGTAAAGCAGCTGGAGGCTCGTTTTGCGGAAAAGCTTGGTGTGAAGCACGCTTTTGCCTGCACCTCGGGCACTGCTGCGATTCATGTTGCGGTAGCGGCTCTGGATTTGGAGCCCGGCGATGAAGTCATCACCACTTCGATTACCGACATGGGCGCATTGACCCCGATTTTGGCGCAGGGAGCCATCCCGGTTTTTGCCGACGTCAACGCGCACACCCTAAACATCACTGCGGCAACGATTCAGGCGGTGATGAGCGTGCGCACCAAAGCAATCTTGGTGACACACCTATTCGGCGATCCATGTGAAATGGAAAGCATTATGGAGTTGGCGGAAAAAGCGGGGATCGCGGTGTTGGAAGACTGCTGTCAGGCCTTTGGCGCTGCCGATCAAGGGCGTCCGGTGGGTAGCATCGGAGCGATTGGGTGTTTCAGTTTGCAGCAGGGCAAACACATCACTACGGGAGAGGGTGGCTTGGTGACGACCCATGACGATGCTCTCGCACGCCGTTTGTTTTTGATGATTAATAAGGCGTGGGGGTACGGAGATCAAAAACCGGACCACTATTTCCTTGCGCTCAACTATCGCATGAATGAAATCACCGGTGCGGTCGCCCTGGCGCAGTTGGAAAAATTAGATCACAGCGTGGCATCGCGTGTTGCCAATGCGAATCAACTTGCAGCTTCACTAGAGGGGGTCGATGGCATCGGTTTGCCGCTTGGCGGACCAGAACGACGTCATACCTATTGGCGTTATTGCCTAGATGTTGACCCCAGTGTCATTCCAGGTGGCACGGTTGCGCTTGGAAATTTACTGCGTGCGCGCGGCATCGGATGTGCACCACGCTACATTCAAAAACCGGCATTCCAATGTCAGATTTTTACCGAGCAACGCACCTTCGGCACCAGCAAATGGCCGTTCACTTTGGCATCCGCCGATGCGGTGGATTACAGTCCAGAACGCTTCCCCGGCACCTTCGATGCCCTGGACCGCGTTTTAGTCTTACCATGGAATGAGCGCTTCACTTCCGACGATGTCCTGTTCCTAGCGGAAGTAATTCGTGAATCCGTTGACGAGTTAAAAGCATAACTATGACGACTCCTGTTCGATTTGGATTGATTGGTGCCGGAGCAATTGCTGGCGCTCATATAGAGGCCTTGCAATCTTTAGGTAATCTGGCTCAATGCGTGGGCATTCACGATTTGGATTCGACCGCCGCACAAGCGATGGCAGAAAAGGTGGGTTGTCCATCCTTTCAGAACTTAGAAGACTTCCTCGAGCAAGCCAAACCCGATGCCGTGATTTTGTGCACTCCGCCATCCACGCATGCACCTTTGGCTATGGCCATGATGGAGCGTGGCATCTCGGTGCTATGCGAAAAGCCATTAAGCATCCGTCCAGAAAATGCGCGCGCGATGCTTGCTGCTGCCGATGCGGCCGGTGTCGTTTTCACGATGGCATCGAAGTTTCGCTACGTCGAAGATGTCGAAGCTGCGCGCAAACTTATCCAAGAGGGCACCATCGGCGAGGTCGTGTTACTCGAAAACACATTTGCCGCACGTGTCGACATGAAGGGGCGTTGGAATGCGACTCCGGAAGTTGGTGGTGGTGGCGTCTTGATGGATAATGGAACTCATTCCGCGGACATCGTTCGCTACTTGCTTGGTCCAGTCCATGAAGTGCAAGCCACCGAAGGCAACCGTTTCCAAAAACTCGATGTCGAGGACACCGTGCATCTTTTCTTGCGCAGTGAAGCCGGCGTGATGGCCAGTATCGATTTGTCGTGGAGTATCAACAAGCAGTTGGACTACTACATTGGCATTTACGGAACCGAAGGCATCATCCGCATTGGTTGGCAAGAGTCTTTCTATGAAAGGCCAAGCAATGGAGGTAAACATGTGTTTGGAAGGGGATATTCCAAGCTGAATGCTTTCGCCTCGCAGCTAAGAAACTTCATTGGCGCCATGCGTGGCACCGAAGAACTTCGCATCAGCCCTGTTGAAGCACTAGACTCCGTAGAAGTCATTGCGGCCGCATACCGCTCACTCGACGACAACGATTGGGCGACGGTTGCACCAGCTCACGCAACCCATTGAAAATCCACCCAACCGCTCTTGTCGAAGACGGTGCCCTTCTTGGCGAAGGCACTTCGGTTTGGGATAACGTGCATCTGCGCGCTCCTTCCAAGATTGGATGTGATTGCATCATCGGGGAAAAAACTTATGTCGCCTACGATGTGATTATCGGCGACCGCGTGAAGATTAACGCTTTCGTTTACATTTGCGCCGCCGTCACCATCGAAGATGGCGTGATGATTAGCGCTGGCACCATTTTTACCAACGATCGTTTCCCACGCGCGACCACTCCCGATTTGAAGACACTGCGCAGTTCGGAGCCCGATGAACATACTCTGCCCACTTTAGTGAAAGAGGGCGCAACCATCGGCGCGCGTTGTGTGATTGGCAATGCTCTTGCCATCGGCCGCTTTGCCATGGTGGGCATGGGGGCAGTTGTGACCAAGACAGTTCCTGATTTTCATTTAGTGATCGGGCACCCTGCACGTTCGGTGGGTCTGGTTTGTCGTTGCGGCGAGCCCTTCACCCGTTTCGACACGCAACAAGGTCCCGAGGACGGCAGCTATACCTGTTCCGCCTGCGCTCGCAACTACATCGTGCGTGCCGGCGATGTCCAGGAATCTGAGTCTGCCTAAACCAGCATGAGTTTGACTCGAACAAGTCGAAAGTGGGCGGTGATCGGCGGCGGCATGTGTGGCATGACCATGGCTTTGCGCTTGGCGGAGGCTGGGCACGACGTCACTCTGTTTGAAGCAAGCAACAGCCTGGGTGGACTCGCCGATGCATGGCAAGTGGGCGAGATTACTTGGGACCGGCATTACCACGTGACTCTGCTGTCCGATGCCAACACGCGCAAAGTACTTGCGGATCTCGGTGTGGAGCAGGACTTGCAATGGTGTATCACCAAGACGGGTTACTTCCGCGAAGGCAAGTTGGTTTCGATGTCCAATGCTTGGGAATACCTGCGTTTGCCGGGCTTGAACTTGTTCGAGAAAATGCGCTTGGCTTGGACAATCACCTATGCGTCGAAGCTAAAGGATTGGAAAACTCTGGAAACCATTCCAGTGGAAGAGTGGCTCACCAAACTTTCTGGGCGCGGTGTCATGGAAGGATTATGGCGCCCTTTGCTACGCGCGAAGCTCGGTGATCGTTATGTCGATTGCTCGGCGGCCTTTTTGTGGGCAACCATAAAGCGCCTTTATGCGGCGCGTGAGTCTGGACTGAAAACCGAAAAGTTTGGTTATGTCGCAGGCGGTTATGACGCGGTCGTGAACGCTTTTCAGCGTCGCTTTGATGAGTTAGGAGTCAAAGTTCGTATGCAATCTCCGGTTGAGCATGTGGCTGGAACGGAAGCTGGATTAGAAGTCAAGGTGCATGGTGCCCAGCCGAATCTGTTTGACCGCACGGTCGGAACCGTGACCCCTCGCCAAGCAGCGAAAATGTGTTCTGGGCTCACTGCCGCCGAGCAGAGCTTGCTGGAAGGCGTTGAGTTTCAGGGCCTGGTGTGCGCGTCGGTGATTCTGAAAAAACCGCTCGCTGATTATTATCTCACCTATCTCATGGACGCGGATCTCCCATTCACCGCCGTCATCGAAATGACCGCCATGGTGGCGCCTGAACAACTGAACGGCAACCATCTCATTTATTTGCCCTTGTATTTGAGCGCCAACGACCCGCGTTTTCAGCAAAGTGACGACGTCATCCAATCCACCTTCCTTGAGGGATTGAAAAAGGTGTATCCGAACTTTTCTGCGGACGATGTCCTCGCTTTCCGCATTTCCCGCGTAGCCGAAGTTTTTCCACTACCGGTTTTGCACTACTCCACCAAAGTCCCGCCGAAAACCACCAGTGTGAACGGCTTGCACCTAGTGAATGCATCGCAGATCTTGAATGGCACATTGAATGTGAATGAAACCATTGGCCTCGCCGAGCGCGCAGTGGAGTCTTTACTTGCCAGCGACGGTTTGTCCTGCGAAGGAGTGGTGCAGTGAAGCGCAAGGCAAGCCTGTCTTTAGATCTCGATAACCAGTGGTCTTACATGAAGACTCATGGCGACTCTGGTTGGGAAAGTTTTCCCAGCTACCTCGATGTCGTGGTGCCGCGCATTCTTTCCATGTTGGAAGAACGCAACCTGAAGATTACCTTTTTCCTGGTGGGTCAAGATGCCGCGCTGGAAAAGAATCACGCCGCCCTGCGCCTCATCACCGATGCTGGCCACGAAATCGGCAATCACTCCTTTCATCATGAGCCATGGCTGCACCTTTACTCCGATGAAGAAGTGCATGCTGAGTTGCAGCATGCGGAAGATGTCATCGAAGCCGCTACCGGTGTGCGTACGGAATTGTTTAGGGGCCCTGGTTTTAGTTTGTCACCAGGAGTTTTGCGCGTACTGAAAGCCCGCAATTACCGTTTCGATGCATCCACCATGCCGACCTACCTTGGTCCACTTGCTCGTGCTTATTATTTGCGCAGTGCAAAACTAGAGGGGGAGGAGCGTGAGAAACGCGCCAAGCTTTTCGGTACTTGGAAGGAGGGCTTGAAGCCGGTGAAGCCGTATCAGTGGGAATTGGAAGCCGGTGACATGCTTGAAATTCCCGTGACCACCATGCCGTGGTTTAAGTTGCCCTTCCACCTGAGTTATGTGCTCTACCTCAGCTCTTTTTCCTCGGTGGTGGCCAATCTTTATTTCCGCACGGCGCTGCGCCTATGTCGGATGGCACGCTTTGGGCCTTCCTTGCTTTTACACCCACTCGATTTCCTAAGCGCGCAAGATGTTCAAGGGCTAGATTTTTTCCCAGGCATGAAAATCCCGCTAGAGAATAAGCTACAGCGTGTCGGGCATTATCTTGATCTCTATGCCAAGGCCTTTGAAGTCCTCCCAATGGGGGAATTCGCTCAGTCTCTGACCCAAAGTTCATACGGTCCGCTGCCGAAGCGCAAACTGTAATTCAGACTTTTGAGTGGTGTGCTGAGGTCTGCCGTATACGGACTCACGATGACATAACTAGTCAGTTCCGATTGCAGGAGTAGCGCGGCATCGGTGGTTTTCATGTTGCCAGCCAAAAAATCAAAGGCCAGCCGTTCGCGACGTTTTGCTTCTTCCTCTCTGCCAAGAGCAATGAGCGGTGGAGGAGTTTGGAAGTCGCGCGCGTAAACAAAATCGAAGGCCTTTACCAAGGGCGCCAAGTGCGTGACTTCATTGAGATGCGCCAATATTCGGTGGTCAGGCCCCAGGGGAAGTTGTTGAAGCTCGTTGGCAAGCAGCAAAAGATCTTGTGGAATCTTGAATGGGTTCTCCACATCATAAAGCACAATCCCCCTGTCTTCTGGAGAGTAGAGATTGCTGGAGCTCCAAACATAATGAGCGCCGCACAATGGCATGGCTGCAAGCACGATAGCTACCGAAAGTAGAGGAACCCAAGTGGAGCCTTTCTTGGTGATGCATAGTCCATACACGCATGCACCAAGTGCTGCAAAGAGGAGTGGCAAAGGTAGTAACCAAAACAACCGTAAGTAACCCCATATTCCACCAGCCAATTCGCTGAAGAAGGGAAAAAACAACGGATTCAAGAGAAGCACGGCTAAACCGCCAAGGAATAGGACAGGGTAAGCCTGGGGTCGATTTTGGGGGAAGGCTAGAAGTACGAGTGGCGCCCCCAGCAAGGCAAAGATTTCCAGTGCGCCTCCGCCAGAGCGCAGTTTGAGAAAGATGAAGAAGAATAAGTCGGCCCAGGAGGTGTCAATATGCTCACCTAGAGTCGCATCTTGCAGGCCTTGGTTTTCTTGCAGTTGTAGATAGAAAACAAAAACAAGTTGCGGCAAGATGCAAAGCCCGAGTGCAAGCCCTCTTTTGATGGTGCCTAGATGAGGCTTCAAGAAGAATTGGACGAGCGTGAAGGTGCCGAGTGTTGCGGGAACCAGCAACAGTGCAGTCGGCGCCCATCCCATGCAGGCGCATGAAACTAAAAAGAGCAGAATCCAATCGCGAGGTTGCCCGCTGCGCCAATATTGCAAGGATTGCCACAAGGCAGCGAGGATTCCGACATGCATCAGCCAAGTTTTCCCTTGCTGCGGCCGGGTGAGTAAATAGTTATTGGGGGTCCAGTGACTGCTGCTTCCGAATAGGAAATAAGCGATCAAGAAGACCATTGCGACGGGGACTAGGCCGTCGGGTAATAGGCGTCGGAGAAAGGCGGCGTACAGGGCCAAGCTGAGCAGTAATAAAATTGGGCCGACGAAACTGCGTAAAACAATCAAGGGGTGCAGACCGGAGTAGCGCGCCAACATGGCGCCCCATAATTCGAAGGATTGCCACGCATAAACTGGGTTGGCGGGTAAGGCCTCACCGCGGTGGGTTGGCGCAGCATCCCCCATGGCAGGCGCGTCTTGCAAAAGCAGAGCTTCGGAAAGATATAGGTTGTCGTCGGCATCGGCGCGGTGATGAAACGCTGGCGTGACGATGGCGGTTGCCAGCAGTGTAACGAAAGCCACGCTGACCAGAGGATGAGCTCTGGGAGGGGTTGCAATGGGACTTTGCTTTCCGCGCCAAAGTAATAACAGGTTGATTGCAAAACTTAGCGCCATCAAGCCAAGAGCTAAGCTGCTGGAGATTAAATTTAGCGCCAGGCTGGTAGCGGCAAGGAGGCCAAACAATAGCGCTGGTATGAATCCAGAGACTCGTTGTAGGGTGGGTGGCGGGAGGTCTTCCTCCTCGACGGGTGGGGAAATCCGCTTTGGGGTTTTGCGTAAGAGGACTTCAGCGACCCCAGCTGCAATCATCCAAACCACCGTGACGCAGGTCATAGCAGTTTGGGAACTGGCGTGAAGCAGGAGCATCGGGCCAGTGAGAAGTGAAAACGCACCGAAAGCCACCACAAAGGCCATCGTGATGCGCAGGCTCCAAGATTGCCTCACGCAGCTTGGGAAAATCGAGAGCCAGCGCCATGCCGGCCACCAGAAAACAATCACCAACAGCAAGCACAGCAGGCTTGGCATGATGGGGAGTTGCGTGGCGAAGGCTTGGTTCATGAGGTGGGCGATGCCGATCCGTGGAGTATTGCCACGCTGAGAAGGCACTCATTTTCCCTGAGGTGATGAACTTGGGGCAAACATCCGTGGGGAAGGCGCTGTTGTAGATCCGCCAACGGCAAAACTCTTGGGCGTGAACCGTCGTTGAGGACATCGACCTCCATTGCGTGAAAGCCAAGTCCGTGATTGCCGAGCGCATGCATGGCTTTGAACACCGCCTCTTTTATCCCGAAAATGGCCAGGACATGCGTAGCGTGTTGATTCACAGGAAGTGCCGCTTCCATGGAATCGATTTCTTTCGCGGTGAGAATCTCGGCGAACAAGTTTTGTTTAAGAGGACGTAGATCCTCGACATCCACACCAAGCCCGAGCAAAGATTTCGTTTTGCACGCAACCAATGCGGCGCAACGCTTGCGGCTGTGACTTAGGGAACCAAGAGTTTCGGCCGGCCATGCTGGACTGCGATCGACCAAAGAAAGTAAGGGGGCGGAAGGTACCTTTAACTTGTGGAGTAACTGGTGAGCCAGAACTCGGGCTGACGAAAATTCTTGGCGCCGGCTTTCGACAGCCTTCGCGACCAAGGCTTGTTCTTCAGGCCAAAGTGCGTCTACTGCATCTTCAACATCTGCAAGCTCGAGCAAAACTCCCTCCGGCAAGCGGCGTTGGAGTTGGGCGAGAGTTGATTGCACGGTCAGGGCTTGCTTAAGGAGTGCGCCGCGAAATTTCATCCTGCGCGGCACGTAGCACTTGTCCAACCTTATCGCCGAGCACGCGCACATGCGGCTCCAAAACCATGCTGTCGTGGTCGCCCGGTACTTCGAAGCTATCTATGCCGCCGAGAGCGAAAGAATTCCAATGGTTGTTGGCATCTTGGATTTCCCGATAACGATCAGCAATGACTCCACCCGGCAAGTGGAAGGTGGAATCGAGCGGCGGGCGGAACAAAGTGATTTTCCCTGCGTAGGGGCGTAACTGATAATGATTCAAGGCCTCAATGAAACCATCTTGAATCAACTCGGAGCGAAACTCTGCAGGGGCAAGGTCCCGTTCTTCTGGCGCACGACTTTGCTGACGACGTTTACGCTCCCAGGCGAGTCGTTTGCGCGGCCATTCTAATAGGAAGCCGAAGCCGCCGCGTTTGGCACGCATGCCGAGAATTAGCAAACGCTGGAGCAAGTTTGCACTTGGGGCATGGGTGATTGGGGTGTCGAGCAGAATCAAAGCAGAAGTATCTTCTCCGGAGGCTTTGAGTTGCTGTGCCATTTCAAAGGCGGTAATGCCACCACCAGAAAACCCACCTAATAAGTAAGGGCCTTGCGGTTGCACCTTACGGATTTCTTCCAGATAGTCTCGCGCCATATCTTCGAAGCGACGGTGCGGGCGATCATCGCCATGCAGCCCGCGCGCTTGAATCGCGTACATTGGCTGATCATTGCCAAGGTGGGTGGCCAGATGGCGTAAATTCAAAACGTTGCCAAACATGCCAGCAACCAGGAAGAATGGCGGTTTTGAGCTGTTGCGTACGTTATTTAGCGGTACGAGATAGCGACTTGGCGTGCCTTGGGCGCGGAGAGATGCTGCGCCTTCTTCACCGTGGTCTTCTGCTGCTGCGGCAAGTTCTGAACGCAGCATGTCGGCACATAAGCGAATCGTTGGCGCCTCAAAAAGGAAGGACAGTGGGTATTCCAGCTGCCATTTTTTCTTGATGCGCGCGAATAGGCGCACCGCCACTAAGGAGTGTCCACCCACTTCAAAGAAATCATCCTCGGCTCCAACCTTTTCTACACCAAGTAACTCTTCCCACCAGTCGGCGAGCTGCTGTTCGATGGCGTCGGTCGGTTTGGAATACTCACTGGACAAATTCGGGCGTTGGAACTTTACGCCGGGCTTGGCTTCCAGTTGCGCCATCGCTTGGTCCTGCATGGTGCGCAGTTGTTCCATATCCATCGAACTTACGGTGAGTATCGAAGGCGTGGGGTTTGCAAGCACGCGGTCTAGGGCGAGCATTCCTGATTCGGCATCGATGCCGGCGGCAAGGGAATCTAAAAACGCACGCTCTGCGGGGGAGTCGGTGTTGCGGCTCGAGGACGATGTCGCGCTAGCAGTGGCAAAACGGCTGTTGTGGCTGAGGCGACGTAACTCCAATTGCTGAATGCTGACCAGAACTTTACCGCTTGCATTGCAGAGTTGAATGTCGAAGGCCACCATTTCATCGCTGGCCTGACTTCCCGGTCGCGTTTCCAGTTTGCAATGCAGCTCACTACTGAGCGGTGCATGAAACTCCAAACTTTGATAGCGGAAGGGGACGAACATGGCGTCGTCCGGGTTGTAGTTGCGCAGTAATTCCATGGCGCAGCCGGTTCCGATGTCAAGCAAGGCCGGGTGCAGCACGTGCTGATGCAAATCCTCAACGAACTCCTCCGCTAACTGCAGTTTTGCATAAGCATGAGTGCTTCCATATCCCAAATACTGATGAGTTTGAAAGCGCGGCCCAAAATCTAGATAACGTTCCTGCGGATCCGGCAAAGAACCGCTTTGCACCTCTTCCACGAGCTCCATCGCCGATGCCTTCCACTCCCCGATATCCTGCGCTTCCACCGCCTTGGGTGTCTCCAGCGCAATCTTTCCACTGGCATGCAATAGCCAATCTTCTCGACTCCTGACGTTACGGCTACGCACTTCAAAGGCGTATCCCTTTTCCCCCAATTTCATGCCGAGGCTAATTTCGCGTGGGGCATCGTCTGGAACTTCACAAGCGCTGAGGAACTGCACATCTTTCAAGGCTACAGATCCATCGCCTTTCCAATCCTGGAAGGCGCTCAAAGCCAAATCCAAATAGGCAGTACCGGGCAGCACCGCCAGTCCAGTTTGCAAGCGATGTTCCCGCAGTGCCCAAGTCTCGTTTGCATCGATGCGACCGCGGTACAAACGTTCACCTTCCGAAAGCAAAATGCGTTCCTGAAACCATGCCAGATCTATGCGTTGACGCTCACCGCCGATGTCTTTGGCGCCCAGCAAACGTGCGGCGAGATCGGTAGCCATGCCAACATCGCTCCAAATACCCCAGTTCAGCGCAGTCATGGGGTTGGGTGCGTCAGCCGGTTGTGCACTTGCAAACGCATTCAAAAACGCATTCGCTGCGACGTAATCCACCTGCCCGGCCGGGCCCAAGGCCACTGAGGTGGAGGAGCATAAAAGGAAGAAGTGCAGTTCTTCTTCGCGCAGCAACTGATCCAAAATCACGGTTCCATGCACCTTCGGCGTGAACACACGTTCGACCGCTTCCGGAGTGCGCATTTGAATGACACCGTCTTCCAGTACACCTGCAGCATGAATCACGCCATCAATCTTGCCGAACTGTTGCTTGGCTAGTAGCAGCATGTTGCGCATGTCTTCTAGGTTGGCGACATCGGCTTGCACGACTAAAACTTCTGCGCCAGCATTTTGCATGGCGCGCAAACGAAGAATGCGCTGACTGGTGCGGTCCTTATCGGTGTGCGTTGCCAACCACGTGTCCCACTCGTTCTGCGGTGGGAATGCGGAGCGTCCGAGCAAAACCAGTTTCGCTTGGGATTGGTGGGCAAAATGGTCGGCGATGGTAAGGCCAAGGCCGCCGAGTCCTCCAGTGACCAAAACGACACCACCTTGCGGGAGCGCCGGCTTTGCATGTTCCACTTCCGGAAGCACTAAAGGTTCTGATGCCGGCGCAAACACCTGTCCAGAACGCGAAGCCAACATCGCGCCTTCGATGGGGCTAAGCAATAAGTCCTGCAAATGGTCCATCTGCTCCACCGATGGGACAGTATTTTCGGCAAGATGATCGATGTCTAAGCTACGCGTTTGCAGGAAGGCGTACTCACGAGGCATCACGCGGACTGGGCCGAGCAGCAAGGCTTTCTCAGCTTGAACCAAATCTTCGGCGTGAACCTTATGCACTCCATTCGACACTACATCGAGTTGGGTGTCTGGCAGTTCATCCATCTCGCCTAGTGCTTGCGCCAAGAAGAATAGGCTGAAGAACCCGCGCTCCTCATTGTGGTGGAACATACTGGATCCGGGACGTGCTTCCATCGCGCCGGAGATGGCCCAAAGGTGGACAATCCGATTGGGCAAGCGTTTTTCCTGAGCCAGGGCACCGATCAAGGCGTCGTAATCAACGCGGCCGGATTCGGGAGAAAGTGCAAATTCTTGGTCGGAGAATCGATAAAAAGTATCGCCCTCGCGCACGGTAATGACTTCTTGTCCGGCTTCGCGTAGTCGTTGCGCGAGCGCGTGTCCAAATCCATGGCGATCCATGAACAACAACCAACGCTGCTTTTCTTCAAGAGCATTGTTTGCAGCGGATGGTCGCGGCACTCCACGCCAGCTACTTTGGGTAAACCAATCGTCGATGGAGTTTAGGCGTGCAAAAGCCTGCTTTTCCGCGGCTGCGTGAACCCCAACCCCCGGTTCAATCCAATAATCTTGACGCTCAAAAGGATAGGTTGGCAAGGGGATACGCATACGCGCATCGTTGCCGTGAAAAGAAGTCCAGTCGGGAGTGAGTCCGGCAATCCAGAGTTGCCCCAACACGCCGCAGAGAAAACTAAGGTCATCTGCTTTTTCGTCCTGGTGGCGCAATGAGGAAAGCACCGTGTGCCCAGTGCCAACTTGGGGATGCTGCCGAGTTAAAGAGGCTAATGCCTTGCCAGGGCCGACTTCCAACAAAATGCGGTCGGCGTTTTGCAGCAACAATCCCACGCCTTGTTCAAAACGAACCGGCTGACGCAAATGATCCACCCAGTAATCCGCGCTGGTGGCTTCAGCGTCGGTCAACCAAGTTCCGCTTTTGTTTGAAACAATGGGAATCTGCGGCGCATGCAGTTGGATTCCGTTTAGGTAACTACGAAAGGCATCGAGGATCGGATCGAGTCCTGGCGAGTGGGCAGCGCATTGGATGGCAATGCTTTTGCACTCCACTTCTTTGCTTTCCAGTTTTTCGCGCAAGGCTTGCAGCGGTCCAGGCTCACCGGAAACGACTTGCAGGCCCGGTGCATTGTTGACTCCGATGACTAACCCGTCTTGTAACAACGGTTGCAGATCTTCAACAGCCATTTCCACGCTGAGCATGCCGCCAGCTGGCAAGGATTCAAACAATTGACCGCGCAGAACGACCAAGCCCAATCCATCTTCAAAGGAGAACACTCCAGCCAGGCATGCCGCGCTATTTTCACCCAGGCTATGGCCGAGTAGAGCTTGCGGTTGCACACCCCAAGACATCCACAGTTTGGCCAAGGCGACTTCCACTAAGTAAATCGCAGGAAGCTGCAGCGATGGCTTTTGCATGACTTCCTTTGCAGCCGCCTCACTAGCTTTTTCTCCAAACATCAGAGGCCGTAGATCTAAGCCATGCTTGCTTTGCAATAGGGCGAACCCTTCATCCATGGTTGCGCGAAAACTCTCTTCCTGCACATAGAGATCGCGCGCCATTTCTGCATATTGGGCGCCGCCACCCGGCATGAGGAAGGCGAGTTCCTTGGCGGAGCTTCCATCGCAGGAGATTCCTTGGCGCATTTGCGGCGGTTTGCAGCCACGTAATGCCTGGATTGCATCTTCGCGATCTGAAACCACAAAGACCCGACGTTGCGCAAACATGCGACGTCCTTGTTGCAGGGTAAAAGCAACATCGGCTATATCCAAAGTTGGGTCTTGCTCGAGGCGGTCGGCAAGACGAGTGCACATGGCGTCGAGCGCGGAGGAACTCTTTGCGGACAAGGGAAGCAGCTGGAAGCTGCGACTACTCGCACCACTCTTTTGCACGGGTGCTTCTTCCAGAATCACATGTGCATTGGTACCGCCTACTCCCAAAGAGTTGACGCCAGCGCGCCGCGGTCGGTCGCCACGGGGCCAAGCGCCAAGCTTTGCCTGCACAAAAAACGGACTCGACTCAAACTCGATGAGCGGGTTTGGATTGTTGAAGAATAAACTGGGCGCCAATTCTTCATGGCGCAACGATTCCACAACCTTCAAGAAGCTTGCAACGCCGGCAGCGGTGTCAGCGTGGCCAATGTTGGATTTGCACGAACCAATCGCGCAAAATCCGGCGGCATCGGTCGTCTCGCGGAAGGCTTGGGCTAATCCAGCGACTTCAATGGGATCGCCAACCGGGGTGCCGGTGCCATGCGTTTCGACATATGACAAACTCTCGGCATCGACTTCCGCCACTGCCATGGCTTCGGCGGCAGCATGTGCTTGGCCGTCGACGCTTGGAGCAAGAAATCCAGCTTTGCGCGAGCCATCGTTATTGACTGCGGACCCGCGCAAAACGGCGCGAATGGTATCGCCATCTTCCAGGGCATCGGATAAACGACGCAGGACGACCATGCCGGCTCCACTGCCGAATACGGTTCCATCAGAGGCTGCATCGAAGGGGCGGCAATGCCCGTCCGGTGAAAGAATTTCGCCTTGCTCATAGCGATAACCGGTGACATGGGGGACTTCGATACTTGAACCGCCGGCCAGCGCCATATCGCACTCGCCATTGATGAGCTGTTGCGCTGCCACATGAATCGCAACTAAGGAAGTGGAGCATGCAGTTTGAATACCCACACTCGGCCCTTCCAAATCCATTTTGTAGGAAGTGAAGGTGGTTAAGAAATCCTTATCGTTGTTGGTGTGACGCAACAAAAACATGCCAACGGAATCTACTAGCTCTGGATTGGTGAGCAAGTTGAACATCAGGTAAGAGTTCGCACCGCAACCCCCGAACACGCCAATGGTGCCATCGAAACGCTGCGAATCGTGGCCGGCATCTTCCAACGCTTCATAGGCGCACTCCAAAAAGTGCCGATGCTGCGGATCCATAATCGCGGCATCTTTCGGTGAGATTCCCCAAAAGCCAGGATCGAAAGCCGCCACTCCATTGAGTACCGGGCTGGCCTTTACATATCCGGGAGCCTGCAATTTCGCAGCCGGAATCCCAGCAGCCAACAGTTCTTCCTCGGTGAAGAATGAGGTCGATTCAATCCCGTTGCGCAGGTTGTTCCAGAACTCCTCGCTGTTGTTGGCCCCAGGCAAATGGCACGCCGTTCCGATCACTGCAATGGCAGTTTCAGGGAGGGCGTCTGCCGAATTGGGGGTCGCAGTCATGCAGCTTCAGAAGGAGGGGAGAAAAGGGTGCAGAAAACAGCCCTTTCACGTGGTAATTTCACCAGTGGGAATAAGTCGGAATCCGACTCACCATTTCCACACCATTATGGTTTCAAATCATCACCCGAACAAGCTCCGCTGTGTACTCATCGGCGTGGACTCACTTCTTCTGGAGTGTGCTGAGCGACTTCTAAGCGCTAACTTTGAGATTTGCGCAATCCTATCCGATGCCACACGAGTGCGGGATTGGGCCGAAGTTCGTGGAGTGGAAGTTTTGCCCGCCGAGGACTTGGTGGCGGCTCATGTGGAACACCTCAAATGCGACTACCTATTTAGCATTACCTGGCTCAAGGCATTGCCGGAGTTCCTGCGCTCTATGCCGCGTGTGGCTGCCATCAACATTCAGGACAGCCCCTTGCCAAAATATTCGGGTCCGCATGGTCCAGCGTGGGCTCTTATGGCTCAAGAGCGGCATTACGGCGTATGTTGGCACCTGGCAGAGGCCGAGATTGGCGAAGGAGGGATTTTGCGCCAGATTCCGGTCGCCATCGAGGCCGGTGATACCTCACTTAGCCTCAACATGAAATGTTTTGAGGCCGCTCTCACCGGTTTTGAGCAGCTGCTCCCAGATTTGGCTGCCGAGAAATTGGACACGGTGCCGGTCGATGAAAAAACGCGCACTCGTTTCGGCAGCGATCAGCGCCCGGAACATTGGGGTTGCCTCGATTGGACCCTGAAGGCGGAAGAGCTGGAAGCTACCGTGCGCGCGCTAGATTTTGGCGGTTATGCCAACGCCTTCTGCATGGCCAAGTTGGTTTTTGACGAACAGGCGGTTGGCGTGGTGAGCGCCATTGCTGAGACGGGCAAAGAGTTGGTGGAAGCGGGAACTATTCTCGCTGCTTCTGAACGTGGCTTGGTTGTGGCTACTGCCGATGGCAACTTACGCCTAACCGAGCTAGTAAGTTTGCGCGGCGAAACACTCAATGTTTCGGATTGGATGATGTCCTCCGGCCTGCGCATTGGTCAGGTTTTGCGCCCGCGCCATGCTGGCTTCCTCACTGGATTAGGTGCGCTTCTTCCAGACATTGCTTCTTCCGAGGCCGCGTGGTTGCATCGTCTCCGTGCATGCGAAACCCTTTCGCTTGGTTATGACTCGGCCCCTGATTTTGTTCCAGATTTGGAGCGATCGCGGTGCGCGGTGAAAGTTCCGGCCGACTTTCTAAACCTCTTTGCACAAGATCAACACCTTGCCGCCTTGCGCGGCGTGAGCTTATTGCACCTATCGCGTTTGTCGCGCCAAGAATCTTTTCGTGTGCGCTATGCCGATGAAAGGTTGAGCGAACGCATCGATGGATTTTCTGCGCTGCTTTCTGGCTCGGTTCCCTTGGGCGTAGATTTTGCCAACCTGCATGGCTTGGATCAGGTGATGCAGTCGGTGGATTTGCAGCTGGACGCCTGCCGTTCCTTGCCACCATTCCTAAAGGACCTGCAGGCGCGCTCGCCGGACGATGTTTCGCAACAACCAACCACGCTTGCCGAAATTGGCATTGTATGTGGCCCAAGTGACCCTGACCCAGAGGGTTCAGTTTTGGTTTATCGCATGGAAGCTTCTGGCGCGATGTGGCTCGAGTACGCCGCTAACCGCATTCGCAAAGAAGATGCTGAAGCCATGGCTGCGCAGCTTGAGACTTTGCTCCAAGCGCTTGGCGAGAACATCGAAACGCCCATCACTGAGCTTAAGCTGCTTCCTGAAGACGTGATGAAGTTGCTCTTGGAGGATTGGAATGACTCCACGCGCGACCTGCCGCCAGGGCGTTTAGTGCATGAGATGATTCATGAATGCGCCATGCAACGGGGCGACCAAATTGCGGTGGTTGCAGCAGGAGAATCGCTGACTTACGCTGCACTGGAAAAGCGCGCGGATCATCTAGCCAGCTTCCTTGCAAGTCTCGGCGCTGGCCCCGACGCCATGGTCGGCATTTGTATGCAGCGTACCGCAGACATGATGGTCGCTTTACTTGCCGTCCTGAAATCCGGCGCTGGTTACCTGCCACTGGATCCAGATTTCCCGCCATCGCGTTTGGATTACATGGTGAAGGATTCCGGTGTGCAGATTGTGTTGACCGACCAATGGTCGCGCGGTTTGGTTGCTGATTCCGTGGAGCAACTAATCTGCATGGACGACGCGCTTCCAGAATTTACGCCGGTCACTCCGACGGCAGCCAAGCCACATCACTTGGCGTACACCATTTACACCTCTGGCTCGACCGGCGATCCCAAGGGCGTCATGTTGGAGCACGAGCAAGTCACCAACTTCTTCCTTGGGATGGATGAACGCTTAGGTGTAGAACCTGGGGTTTGGTTGGCAGTGACCAGTTTGTCTTTCGACATCTCGGTCTTGGAATTACTTTGGACGCTCACCGTGGGTTACAAAGTCGTGATCTTTGAAGGCTTTGATCGTGGCACCAAAGCCTTGCATGCTCCGGCTCCGCACGATGCCGGACAGCTGCAGTTCAGTCTTATGTTGTGGGGTGCCGAGGGCGGTGGCCCAGGTGGTCAGAATCCCTATAAGCTCATGCTCGATGCCGCGCGTTTCGGCGATGCAAACGATTTCACTTCGATCTGGCTTCCCGAACGTCACTTTCATGAGTTTGGCGGACCTTATCCGAACCCAGCAGTTGCAGCGGCTGCAATTTCTGTGGTGACTGAAAACATCGGGCTTCGATCTGGAAGTGTGGTGGTGCCGCTGCATGATCCAGTCCTCATGGCGGAAGACTGGTCGATGGTCGACAACTTATCGGGTGGTCGTGTGGGTTTAGCGATTGCATCGGGCTGGCACCCGAACGATTTTGTACTGGATCCTTCTAGCTTTGAAGAGCGTAAGCAAGTCATGAAAACGCGCATGGGAACTTTGCGCAGTTTGTGGCGTGGAGAAGCGCAAGTCATGCGCAACCCGCTTGGTGAAGAGCCAGAAATCCTGACTCGCCCACGTCCGGTGCAAGCAGAACTTCCGATTTGGTTGACTGCAGCAGGCAATCCCGACACCTTTCGCTTGGCGGGCGAGATGGGCGTGCATGTGCTCACTCACCTACTTGGTCAAACCACCGAGGAGATCACTGAAAAAATTGGCATCTACCGTCAGGCATGGCGCGAAGCAGGGCACCCGGGATCGGGGCACATCACCATGATGCTGCACACCATGTTGGGGGAAGATCGCGAGACCATGCGTGAAATGGCACGCGCTCCGATGTGCGCCTACTTGGCCGCTGCAACCGATTTGCTGAAGGACCACATGTCGGCATGGGCAGCGGTGCGCACGCCGATGAATCAAGGCAAGTTGGATACCGATTTTCATCTCGATGATCTAGATGCGCAAGACGTCCAAGATCTTTTGAACTTTGCCTATGAGCGTTACTTTGAAACCAGCGCACTCTTTGGCACCCCGGAGTCCTGTGCAGGCATGGTGGAAAAACTGCGTGCCTTAGAAGTGGATGAAGTCGCGTGTTTGATTGACTTTGGCGCCGACCCAGAGATCATCCTGCAGCAACTTCCGTTTCTGCAACAACTCAAAGCGCAGACCCAAGCGGAAACCGCCATGGTGGGGGGCAGCGAGAACTTAGAGGAGTTGATTGCCGAATACGAAGTCACGCACTTGCAGTGCACCCCCTCTATGGCCACCATGTTGCTCGCCGAGCCCGCTATCGAGAAAGCCTTAGGAACTCTCGAGGTCATGATGGTTGGCGGCGAAGCTCTCACTGAAGACCTTGCCGGTCATCTTCGTCGCACGGTTCCAGGCCGGGTGATGAATATGTACGGTTTAACCGAAACGGCGATTTGGTCTTCCACCGCCGACATTCTGACCGAGACCACTACGGTTAGCCTCGGCCAACCCTTGGCGAACAATCGCTTCTACGTTTTAGATGCTAACTTGCAGTTAGTACCTCCTGGGTTAACCGGCGAACTTTACATTGCTGGACTCTGTGTAGCACGCGGCTATCACGGCCGCGCCGACCTGACTGCGGAAGCATTCCTCGGCGATCCTTTCGATAATTCTGGAAACGGCATGCTCTACAAAAGTGGCGATCAAGTTCGTCAACTTGAGGACGGCACGATGCGTTTCCTTGGTCGCGGCGACACTCAAGTCAAAGTGAATGGCTACCGCATTGAGCTGGGCGAAATCGAAGCTGCCCTGCTTGTGCAAAGCGAAATCACCGAAGCCATCGTGCTGGCGGTGGATAATAAGTTAGGCGTGCGAGTTTTAGTGGCGCACTATGTTTTGAAAGCTGGAAGTGCTTTGGAAGTGGAGCCATTGCGTTCCTTCCTGCGCACGCGTTTACCGGAATATTTGGTGCCACGCGAGTTCCATGTGCATGAGCGATTCCCGAAAACCAACAATGGTAAGACGGACCGCAAAGCCTTAGCACGCGGGGCGTCGAAGCCCGCCACTGCTGCGGTGGTTGCGGAATCGGCCGCCACAGCCTCACTCCTGCCTGCTCAAACCTACGCCTCGGCAGGGGAGTTGGAAGTCTCCATTGAAAACATTTGGCGCGATATCCTCGGCCTCGACGCCCTCGACCGTAACGCCAACTTTTTTGATCTTGGAGGACATTCCTTGCTCACCATTAGCCTAAAGCGCATTCTGAAATCACAATTCGATTTCAATGTGCCGCTGGTCGCATTGTTCCGCCATTCCACTGTGCGCTCCCTTGCGGCATACTTGGTGACGGAAAACGGCCCTGGAAATCCGGTAGAGGCTGGCGCTAAAAAGGAAAGCGCAGCCGCAAAACGAGCTGCGCTTCGAAAGAAACGTCGTGGGCAGGGATAAACCCCTTTGATTATTCTGTCACGAATGTTGCGAGGTAATCCATCAGGCCGAGCATCTTCGGTGCTGTCGCGGTGTTTTGGTTTTGCGATTCCAGCACACCCCAGCTGCCATACTTGTTGTACTTAGTCACATGGCTGAAGGACATGTACAAACCTCCTCCCGATGTCTTCCACCGGTCCAAGTCATCAGCATAAATCTGACGCATTCCCATATCGCGGTTGCAGGCCACGAACAAATCTGTGAGCGCTTGCACTTCGCGGGCAGCAAAGACGCCGACTAAGTGTTGGCCGCCTTCATAAGAGATCAGTGGAATACCGCGGTCGGTGGCATTCAAGACATTGGTTTCTGTGTTTCCGCCAAGGCCGTTGACGACTTGACTATCAGCATCGGAGGCAGCGAGGACATCGGCTACGCTCATGTTGACAGTGGTGTCAGATTGCGGCTCGCGGCCGAGGTAGCCACCAAAATATGGCGCGACTGCATAGACATCGAAGCGATCGCTGACTGTGTTTTGATCTAGTCCACCGGCGTCGGCATCCCAGTCCATCACTTGAATCCCTACCCATGGGTTGGAGCTTTGGCCAGCAATCACGCGCACTAGACGTTCCGGCTGGTCAACAAATACGCTGGAGCAAATGGTGAAGATTTCGTTTGCGCGTTGCGAATACCACCATAGTTTTGCGCGCGTAGGGTCTGTAGAGAGACCTTCTGCAATACCTTGTTCCTGTGCATATTGAGAAGCGGCAAACAGACCATTCCAGACCTCATTGCTGTATTCAAAGTGCACCCGCAAACGTGGATCGAGGCGATCGCGAACCAGGGTTGCTGCTTGAAGCACAAAATCATCGGTGGCTAGGTGTGGAATGCAAATCCAGGCATCGCTCAAGTTTTCGTTGGCGAGATCCACCATGGTTTCCAAAGCAACGCCGGCATTCACGCCATCGACCCGAGCCTGCGTGTAGCTATTTGGGGTGGTGCGGTCCTCCCAAGTAGAGAGGTCGGAATCATTGGTACGTCCCCAATCCATAAAGCGAAGCACTTTGAAATCTTCAATACTTGCAAGGAAATCTGGATGAAAAGGATCCGTGGTGTACGTGTCTTCAAAACCAGGCATAATCAATCGAATGTTACGCACATAATCGGTTGGGGTCGTCGCGGTAATGCGCAAACGAACCAATCCGCCGGTAGGTGTAATATTCACCACAATACGACCAGCCTCGGATGAAACTACGGAGGCATCGCCGAGGAATTCAAGGGTGCCCTCGCCATCGTAAAGGCAAACGTAATTCCCACTTGGGTACACGCCGACCAAGTTGGTGATCATGATCGATGCCGCAGCTTGGCCGACCTCCAGAGAAGTTACCCAGCCATCACTGTCGACGGCAATGGGCTCGCCGTTATCCCAAGGCCCGCCGACCACGTCTTGAGAAATCCATTCGCGCGAGGTCTTGAAGATGTCGACGAAGGGTGTGACCGGCGCATAATCGGAAACACCACCCAAATTAATTCCGAGGGGGGAGTCAACGTTGAGCAACTCCTCGGAGCCTGGAGGAGGTGGAGGGGTGGAGTTGCTGGAGTCGTCGGTTTGCACATCCGACAAGGTTCCCGCTTGCGTGCCCATCACCAAAATAGTGCAGGCAAGCATCATGTCTTCGGACCGAATATAGGGGTCAAGACTTGGTGGGGTGAGTGATTCAGCAACGGTGAGCTTTCTCCATACCCAGCGATCGGCATCCCAGTTGGCGAGACCAATCCAGATGTCCTCTGCGCGCGGAGCTTCCAACCAGCTTAATACAATTTGATTCGCCGCGGCCCGGTCTGTCATGTCTAGCCAATAAGTTGCCCAGGCAAGGCGCGCATCGGAGTTGCGGGTGGAGGGACCCCAGTTAGGCCGAAAACGCCCACTGTTCGATTGCGAAGTTACGTTTTCTGCACCGGCGGAAACCACGAATTCATCGCCACTGGCTACTCCGTCGCTTCCTGCCCCAGCGCCAGGATCTGGCATATTCGCCGGAGAGGCAATGTTGATCTCGGCATAAGGGGATGTGAAGTTCAGGTCGGAGCTGCCGCCATTTCCGCCTGCAATCTCTGCGGTAGCCCCGCAACTCATTAGACTGAGTAGAAATGCTGTTGCGGCCAGGCGGCTGATGGACCTCTGCCAGAGGCCTCCAGTGATTGGGGTTTGAATCACAGGGAATGTCATGGCCCATTCGCGGAGCGATTAGGGGTTGACTTGAGCAGACAAGCTCGAAAATCAATCCCCGCCTGGGGAAGCGAGTCGGACTACAAAATTCACCAATTTTGCCGAATTTACGAAGATTGGCGGCGCCTAGGCCTTCACCCAGTCGTTATTCGTCTCGTAACCCATCTTGATGAGCCCGTCGCCAAATAGCTCGTAAAAGCGGTCTTTGTGTTTTTGTGTAAACCGCTTTTCCCACTGCTTCGCTTTGCCCGAACGAATATGTACCGACGCCTTCGCTTTGCCTGAGAATAGGCTCTTATTAAAGGAAATCGTAAGCGCACTCGGGATGGCGGACCCAGGGAAACCAAGGAATGTGAAAATCTCGTGGAAGAGGGCGAGTTCGGTGTCCACAATCAAATCTTCATACTTTACTTCTAGGAAATTCGGATTTTGATAATCCCAATCCAACATCTCACCAATGGTGACACGGCCGGAGTTTTCCATTTCGAAGAGGATCTGATCATCCGGTTCGGAGTAGGTGTTGATCTTCTCCTGATAGGTCATGCCCCCATACTCGTCCATGGGTTCATGCAACCAACTCTCTTGCGATTTGGTGTGATAGAAACAGCCAGACAGGACGACATCGCGCGGATCGCGCACCATGTGGATGCCGCGGTAGGAATCCTTCAGTGCGGGTAAATCGAACTGGGTATGGTCTTGAATGAAGACATCGTAATTGTCCGGTAACTCCGCCTGCAATCCATTGAAATAGGTCAGGGAATGAAAACGGCAAAGCGTACGGAAGATGTTGTTCAGCCAAACCGTGCCGGTTTTATGGTGCGTGCCGACCAGGATTTTGTGCGGCAACTCACAACCAGCTCGCATTTGCAGTGCCGGCTTGATGCTCGGCTCCAGCAGCTTTAGCTTTTCCAACACAGCCTTGAGCCGGTCCTTTTGGCTTGGGCTCAGCTTGTTCTCTGTGAATTGCTTAATGTTCATGGCAGTTACCACCCAACTATCGTCCAAAAATTGGGCTGTCGCTGAAAAATGTAAGTCAAGGCGCACGGCGGGTCAAGCAATAGCCGATAAACAGGATTGTGGCGTCTTGGAACGTCGCTCGGGCCGAAAAAATGGTGGTAAACTTTGCCTCAACACGGTCCTTGGTACCCAACATGACTACCCCACTGTTTTCCACTCGCATTTTCCTAGCCGCACCTGTGGTTTTGGCCCTTGCTGTTGCATGTGCCTCCCCTGGCCCAGAGTTATCTGCGCTTCCAAAGATGGAGGCCAACGCGACCCCACCTGCGAATTACATCGCGGAGACGGTGCGCATTCTAGATAGCTTTCGCGCGGCGGGCGAACGTGCCAATGCCGGCGGTTATCGCTTAGCAGCAGGTGACGATGTCACCGTTTCTGTTTTCGGCCGCGAGGATCTTTCTGGATCTCACCGGATTGGCCCAGATGGTTACATCAGCTTGCCCGTGGTCGGCGATGTTGAGGTCGGCGGTCTTCTTCGCAGTGAAGCACGCGATGCTGTGGCCGATGCCATTGCCAATGCCTACAACGATCTAAAAGTGATCACTTTGAGCGTGGACACTTACACCGCTTACTCGGTAGTGGTTCTCGGAAGTGTGACTTCCCCGGGGGAGTACAATTTTGCTGCTGTGCCAACTTTGCTGCGCGCCATCGGATCAGCCGATGGGCTTCGTGAAGACGATTCCGGCATTCGTCCAGAGCGTTGCGCCATTATGCGCGGTAAAGAAACCATCCTTTGGGTGGACTTGAACCAACTTCTGAACGAAGGCGACCTTAGCCTGAACGTCGAGTTGATTCCCGGCGATGTGATTCACGTCGCCGCCGATGTGCAGCGCATGGTTTACGTCATGGGTGAAGTTGGAAACCCTGGCATCTACCCGCTACGTGCCGGCATGACGGCCCTAGATGCCATCGCACAGGCTGGCGGCATTACCGAAGATTGCGATGACGATGGCATCCGCGTGTTAAGCCCTTCGACTGGAAACAGTGAGACTTTCGATTACGAAGAGTTCAGTGAAGGCGACTTTCTGCAAAACCGCATGCTAGCCAAAGGCGATGTCATTTTCGCCCCACGCCACACCTTGGCTGAAATCGGTTGGGTGTTTGAGCAGATTCAACCGTTGGCTCAACTCGGCCTTATTTACGGGGTCACGACCAATTGAATCCTGAAGATTCGCGTAGTCTGGCGCCCGCGCGGCCCAGGCTCCGACCGGAACCGAAGCGCCTGAATTTATTTCAGGCGCTGCGTAAGCACATACTTCTCTCGTTAGTGCTATTGGCCGGTTTCGGTGCCGGCGGGGTCTATTTAGCGCAAAAGCGCGAGACCTTGGTGTTTATGTCGACCGCTGAAATTCATGTCGAGCGCACCTTCCAAAGAGTGCTTGCGGTGGACCGTGAAGAGCTGCGTAATACTCAGGAGTACGATATTTTCCGCAACGAGCAAGTCGGCCTCATGTTGCGTCCCGATGTCCTCGAAGATGCCTTGCGCCGTTGCGGGCAATTGGACAATGGAACTTGGGCGCCGGCCGCGTATGGTCCGGCCGCTTCGATTGGAGTCTTCCGCGACTCGCTTGACATTTACCTGCTATCGCGCAGTTACCGCATTGCGGTGGACCTGATTGGCTTCAATCCAAGCGCCCTGCAGCCAGCACTCGACGCATTACTGGAAGCTTTTGTCGATGCACACGACAAAGAGTTCTCCTTTGCAAACGATGATCGCCCTGAATCTTTACGAGAAATTCTTGCGACCTTAGATGCAGAGATTAAGTCGAAGCGCGACCAGGTAAAAATTCTTGCAGAAAAATTGAATGTTTTGAATTTCCAAGACAGCCGTACTAACCCATGGTTGATTCCATTGGAAAATGCACGGCTCGCGCAAGTAGAAGCCGGGCGTGAAGAACGTCGCTTAAGGCGGGAGCTGGAAGAAGCGGGAGAAGCTACGGTTAATCCCTCCGATTTAGACTTAGTGCTCCTGGGTGGAGCCGAAGCGGTCGGAGAAAACCTTGCTCTTATGGTTTCGCCTTTGGTGCAAGAACGCGCAGGTTTACTGGGTCGTTTGTTGAACATGGGGCCTGGACACCCAGCGCGCGCTGACCTCGAAAAGCGCGTTTCCGCCATTGAAACTCAAATTCAAGACGTTTTGCAGCGCCAGGCCAAAGTTGACCGCGCCACGATGGCTAAGAACTTGCAACTGGCGACCATCAAAATCTCTCAACTGGATGACGAGGTGGTGGATTTGGAAGGCCGCGCGCGCGACTTCGTGACCTCCTTCCAGGATGGAGTGGTGGTCGAAACTTCTTTGCTTGCCGATATGGAGCAACGCAAGCTGATTGTTGACCGTCTCAGCCACTTCGAAATTGAAGCGAAATCGCCTAGTTATGTGCGCGTGGCTTTGGCAGCATCCCAAGTGGATTTCCGCGGGCAGAGCAATCTCACTCGCAACTATGGCATTGTTGGCCTGGTGGCCTTCTTGATTGCGTTTGGCATTCCCATCCTTCTGGAAATCCGCGATCAACGCATTCACACCACCGCCGATGTCCACGAAGTCCTCGGTTTCGCGCCTGCGATTTGGGTGCCGCAGAAAAAGTCAGACAGCCAGATTTTGCTCGCTTCTGACCAAATCCGAAGATTCGCACTCGCGCTTGATCGCGATCAATCTTATGCGCGTTCCCGCCTCATTCTGTTTACCGATGTGAAGCCGGCGAAGGGAACCCAGGAAACTATTGAGGACATCGCCGAAGCCTTAGCTAGTTTAGGGCGCAAAATTTTGGTGGTCGATGCCACGGAACCGCGCGGACTCGCCTTGAAGAAAGCTTATGCAACCCCTGGATTTCTCGGCTTAATGGCCGGGAAGGGCCTGCAAGTGCTTTCGCGCGATGGTTGGGATTTCCTCGAATACGGCAATCCGAAAATCGAAGTGGGCCACAACCTCAGTGGTTGGAATGGCATCTTGCGGGCTGCGACTCAGGACTATGACATGGTCCTTATTAAGGGCGGTCCACTACTCGCTTCGCCCGATGCCGAGCACATGGCGTCGTCCGCAGACTTAGTGGTCCTTGTGGTGGAAGCAGAAGTCCAAGTACGCGGCGAGGTTCATCGTGCCGGCGACGTGTTGGCCGCCATCCAGCCATCGTCCGTGGGTTCGATCTTAATCAACGCCAAAGTGTTCAGTGGACACGGTTACTACCGCGATTTGGTGAAGGAGCGTAAGGCGCTTCCACCGGGACCGGCTTAATCAGAGCTTCCTTGAGGAGTCTCTGACTAGACCTTGGACTTGCCTTTCCCGCGCAGGCGATAGGCCACGCTTGAGAACAGCAGGCGTGCGGCGAATGGAAGTCCATGCACCAGGTAGCGTTTGGCTAATCGCCCGGGTTCCTGCATGAGCCGATGAATCCACTCGACGCCAGTCACTTGCATCCAACGCGGTGCACGTTTGACTTCGCCGGTGACAAAGCTAAAGCTAATCCCGACGCCAGCCCACCAAGCTTTTGGCATGAGTTTCGCCCAATCTTGGATGAGGCGCTCACTTTTCGGTGCACCGACCGCCACAAAAACTAAATGTGGGTCCGCATCTTGCAAAGTCTGGGTGATGGCCGCCATGGAGGCCTCATCCTTTTCGAATCCGAAGTCTGGGCACAGGATCCCGGCGATTTCAAAGCCCGGGAACTCCTTGGTGAGCTGTGCGGCAGCACCTTCCGCAGAGCCGGGATTTCCGCCAAGGAAAAACACGCGTCGGTGGTCCAAGGCTGCCGCTTCGGTAAGGCTACGGATCAAATCGGAGCCGGCAACGCGTTCTGGAATGGGAGTTCCCTGAATGCGGCTCGCCCAAACCAAAGGGGCGCCGTCGCAGACGCGGAGCTCGGCGTCGGGCAGGCCTTCTGGGAAAAACAAACCTGCGTGAATCATGCGCAAATGATCCAGGTTGATGGTGTGCAGCCAGCCACCCTTTTCCTCCTCCCAGGCACGCGCTACATAGGCCACGCACTCACGCTCGGTGATGGCGTGCGCAGAAACTCCCATGATTTCAATGCGAGGGGGGAAGGCAGCGTTTGGCACGGGTACGGGAGGTCTCCAGTTGGAGTGGAAGCAATTGGGAAGAGTCCAGAATCTCGAAATTCAAGCTGAGTATAGCAGTGATTCGGGGGGTACAATCATGGTGAACCTGCGTGCAGGATTCAGTTGATGACTGCCCAGCACTTCCTCATGAAAGATTCTCATTTTGCCTGCTAAGCAACCGATTTTAGTCACCGGTTCGCATCGTTCAGGCACGACTTGGATTGGCCGTACCATCGCCAAGCACGCGAAGGTGCGCTATGTGCAGGAGCCATTCCACGTGCGAGTTCCGAATCGCATTGTCGGTTTGGAGTTGGACACCTGGTACGCGCATTTTCGGTCGTCGGAGCAACAAGATGAGATTGCATCGACCTTTAGTGGTTTGCTACACGCAAGCCCGGCTAAGTTTGCGAAAGATGCTTGTCGCGCGGCTGGCCTGGATTGGAAAACGCCGGCACGCTATGCCAAACATTTGATCCAAGAAACCGTCATGCAGCCGCGGATTCTGGTGAAGGACCCGATCGCACTTATGTCGGCCGGATGGCTTTACGAGGAATACGGTTTTCAGGTGGTTTGCATGACTCGAAACCCGCTTGGATTTGTTGGTAGCCTGAAGGCCGCAGGCTGGGATTTCGATTTTGAAAACCTGCAGCGCCAAGAAAACTTAATGCATGGTGTGCTGCAGCCTTTCCAGGACGATGTCGCGGCTATGTGCAGCAAGCAAGAAGGAGCTACGTTTTTACAACGGGCAACTTTGCTGTGGAATATTCTGCACCATGTCATCTTGGAGTATCGTGAGCAATATCCAAATTGGTTGTTCGTGAAGCATGAAGATATTGCGGCCGACCCGATGGATGGATTTGCCAAGATTTACCAATACCTTAATTTGGAATTCGGTAAATCAGTGCAGAATTACGTTTTGGAAAGTACTTCGGCTCGCAATCCGGAAGAAGGAAAGTCGACTCGCTATCAGGCGCGTGATGCGAAGGAAGTTTTGAAGGCTTGGCAGAAACGCCTCACTGACGAAGAAGTGGAGTTCATTAAAACCGATACCGCAGCCGTTGCTTCTCAGTTTTATGAGGAGTTCTAAGCTTTGAGCGATAAATCCAACGCAGCCCTTGATAAGCCCACCGCTCCCCAGAGCTTGAGCGGGAAGGCGAAGCGTGGTGGAGTTTGGGTTTTACTCGGCAAGGCTTTCGAGGCCGGATCGCGCTTGGTCAGCAACGTCATTCTGGCGTGGTTGCTGTTCCCGGAAGCTTTCGGTGTGATGATTCCGGTCGGCGTATTTATGGCCGGCCTACGCTTGTTCTCCGATGTAGGTATTGGCCCTTCGATTGTGCGCTCGAAGCGAGGCGACGACCCAGTGTTCTTGCGCACGGTTTGGACCATCCAGGTTATCCGTGGTTTCCTTTTATATGCCATTTGTCTGGTGATTGCGGAACCTTATGCGCAGCTGGTTGGCGAAGTCGTGACCGCAGAAGGAATGCGCGAACAAGAGGTAATCGAGCAACTTTTGTTAATCGTTGGCTTGTCCCCTTTTGTCATGGGATTCCGCTCACCGGCCTGGTTCACCTTGGACCGACAAATCGCGCAGGGGCGGAAAACCCTGATTACGGTGATTAGCCAAGTAGTTAGCTTGATTGTCACGATTACCTGGGCTTACTTCGCGCGTTCCCCAATCGCCTTGGTTGGAGGTGGCGTTGCCAATGCGCTGACCCAATCCGTTCTTAGTCACCTGCTGTTGCCATGCGCGAAAATGCGCTTCCAGTTTGAGCGCAAGGCGCTGCGCGAGTTGTTTGGTTTTGGGCGATGGATTTTCTTGAGCACGGCGTTGTTCTTTTTGGCATCGCAAATCGATCGAATTATTCTGACCGACTTGCTGGAAACTGGCCCCCGTGGTCTTTACCGCATCGGTGACACGATTGCGGCGTTGGTTCCAACGGTGTTGTCTGCGATTTCAGCAGCGGTGGTATTCCCAACTTGGATGAAGTCTTATCGTGATTCCAGAAAGAATCATGAAAAGAGAGTACTGCGTTCACGCAAAGCCTTATTGGCATTGGCCATGTCGGGCGTCATCTGCATTGTGACCATCGCTCCGTTGTTCATTGAAATCCTCTACGCGGATGAATATCTCGGTGCGGTCTTGGTAGCTCAGTTGCTGTGTATCGCCTATTGGTTTGAAACTTTGCGAGCTTCAGCGACCAGTGCTTTGTTGGTGCATGGCGATTCGCGCGCACTTTCTGGGTCCAATTTCATCATTCTTTTGGTGAAGGTCCCGGCTTGTTGGTATGGCTTTCAATGGTTTGGGCTAGAAGGGTTCATCCTTGGCGTGGCGCTGGGCACCGTGGGCGGTTTACTGCGTTTGCATTTACGTCTTTGGAAGCATGGCACTCGACTTCTCGGGCAAGATGCACTCGGTACTTTGGCCTTGGCTCTGCTGGCCACAATCGGATTCTCGGTGGGCAACTACTCAGTCACCCTTCCCTTGTTTCAAGGCATTCTCCTAGCAGGAGTAACCACTTTGATTTTGGCCGGTCTCACCATCCGCCCTGCTTACCAAATGCTTTTGCGTAAATCAGAATGAGTTACTACCACGGAGCCTCGGTGATCGCGTTGTTGGTCAGCGCATTTTATCCTGTGCTCGCGCTGATTTTCGACGCCAACTTGCCTCGACACCGAGCCATCATAGCCACCATGCTTTTCGGCTTTCTATTCCTGCCATCGTTGGAGTTCGATGTCGCCGGAACGATTTATTGGAACCGTAATACCGCACCAGTATTCATGGTGATCATCGGAATTCTTTTCCGCGATGGCGCACTTTTGTCGAGCTTCCGCTTGCGCTGGTTCGACGCGCCGATGATCGTCTATTGCATCGTTCCAATATTCACCGCTATGGAAAATGGCTATGGCCTTAAGGAAGGCGTGGTGCTCAGTTTTTACCAGACCCTGCGCTGGGCGGGCCCGTACTTTATTGCGCGCATTCATTTTCAAACCAAGGAACAGCTATTAGATTTAGCGTACGCCCTATTCATCGGAGGATTGATTTACCTGCCGTTGTGCGCCTTCGAAATCCGCTTTAGTCCAGTTCTGCACCATCATCTCTACGGATTTAATCAGCATTCCTTTGCGCAATCCGTGCGCGGCAGCACCTACCGTCCCATCGTGTTTCTGCAGCACGGGCTCATGGTCGGCATGTGGATGTCGATGACAGCCCTGCTCGGCTGGGCACTTGGCTCCGTAGGAAAGCTGGGGCGCTTTATGGGAGTCTCCCTGAAGCTTATGCCGCCGGTTATGTTGTTAGTTTTGATCGCGATGCAATCCTTGGGCGCACTTATTCTTGGCTTGTTGCTTTGGTTTGGAATTTTGCTTAGCCGCAAAACGGGGGGGAGGGCTTTCCTTCTCGCCTTAACCATCATTCCCTTGCTGTGGGCATTTACCCGAACCAGTGGAGTTTTATCCACAGATTCCATTGTCGAAGCGAGCTCCCTGGTCTCGGCCGAACGCGCTCGCTCTTTGGAGACTCGTCTAGATGCGGAAGATTCGCTTTCTCGACATGCCATGCGTAAGCCGCTCCTTGGCTGGAGCACGCGTGGGTTTAATCGCGTTGGAGAAGATGGCAGCGACCATGCAGAAACCGCCGACGGGTTTTGGCTGATTGCCTTTTCCACTTACGGCTTAGTTGGTTTAATTTCCTCCATGCTTATCTTTTGCGTGCCGAGTTTACTCATGTTGAAATTCGCACCTCCACGTCAATGGAAAAGTGACCCAATGATGCTTTTGGCGGGCACGATGGGTGCAATCCTCATCGCTGTTGGTATAGACAACCTGTTGAATTCCATGATCAACCCCATGTTCACTATGTTGCTCGGTGCCATCCCGACGGTTATTTGTCGGCCAGGATGGAATGAGGTCCATGAAGAGCCTGAGGAGTTTGATCCCATCCCGGCAGCCGATGAGACTGGCCCTCGATACGGTCGCCTGCTTGGCCAACCCGTAGAATTCACATCTTCCGCCTAGAGCCTTTCTCGAATGACGGATTCCACCCAACCTCAAAGCCCAAGCTCCTCCTCGGCACACTCCGAAAAAGGCAAGCCGCGACATGCTCTTGCGATTGTGATCTTGAACTATCGCACCCCGAAGATGGTGGTGGATTGTTTAGAGACACTTGCTGGGCAGTTGCTGGAAGCCGAGCAGGTGATCGTCGTCGACAATGATTCGCAAGATGATTCGGTACCGCATATTCAAGCGGCCATCGAGAAAAACCAGTGGGGCAGTTGGGTGGAGTTACGCGAGGCCGGCGGCAACCACGGATTCTCGGCGGGCAATAACGTTGGCATTCAAGCTATCGATGCAGAGGTTTATTTTCTGCTTAACAGCGATACCCTGGTGCGCCCAGGTGCCATGGCAGAATTGCGTCTTGCGCTAGACCAAAATCCGCAGGCAGCCTTGATCAGTCCGCGTTTGGAATGGCCCAATGGCGAGCCCCAAGTCAGCGCTTTTCGTGATCCCACTCCATGGAGTGAGCTCGACCGCGCAGCCGGCACCGGACCGATTTCGAAAGTTCTGCGTCGCTGGTCGACATCGCCACCGTTGTCTGATCAACCGCTTCCTTTTGCATGGGCATCCTTTGCCGCCATTTTGGTGCGCCGCGAAGTCTTCGAGAAGATCGGCCTGATGGACGAGGGCTACTTCCTCTATTTCGAGGACATCGACTTCTGCCGACGTGCTCGCCTCGCCGGATTTGAAGGTTTGTACTGGCCGGCCGCTCATGTGGTGCATTTACGCGGGGGCAGCGGCCCAGTGAAGGAGCAGCAGGCTAAACGTCGTCCATTGCCAGCTTACTTTTACGCTTCGCGCAGTCGATTTTTCGCGAAGTTCTATGGACGGGCAGGTTTATTGGCCGCAAATGTCATGTGGGTCTTCGGCCGCTCGGTTTCTTTCGCTCGCGAGGTGCTTAGCAAGAAGAAGCGCCATCTATGCGAGAAGGAGGGGCGTGGCTTATGGCATAATTTCCTCCGCCCCGTGAACCCACCTGAAGAGTGGCGCGGCGACTTTCCACCCAAGACATGAACCCTCAACCGCGTCCCGACTTCGTGATGATCGGAGCCATGAAGTGTGCCACCAGCACTCTTCACGTGCAGCTTGCCGCGCAACCGGGGTTCTTCATGAGTACGCCGAAGGAGCCGAATTACTTTAGCGACGACGATGTCTTCGCGAAAGGACCCACTTGGTATCGCAGTTTGTTTGCCGATGCCAACCAGGGCGATATCCGTGGTGAGTCGAGTACGCACTACACCAAGTTGCCGGTGCATGCCGAGACCATTGCGCGTTTGCAGGAAGAGCTTGGGGGCGCACCAGTGAAGTTGATTTACATGATGCGGCACCCAGTCGACCGCTTGGTTTCGCATTACATCCATGAGTGGACGCAAGGCGTGGTTTCGGACAAGATCGATGTCGCGCTGGACCAGCACTCGGAAATGTTGGCGTACAGTTGCTATGCCATGCAGTTAGCGCCGTGGATTGAGGCATTCGGTAAGGAGTCCATCTTGCCGTTATTCGCGGATGGCTTGCGCGCCCATCCACAAAAAACTTTGCAGCGAGTTTGTGATTTTCTCGGCTATGAAGGCACGCCAAAGTGGAGTGATTCTCGGGGCGATCAGAACGTAAGCGCAGTACGTATGCGTAAATCATCCGCGCGCGACCTCGCATCGATTCCAGTCTTGCGTTGGTTGCGACGTACCTTTGTACCGAAGTCGTGGCGCACTAAAGTAAAGAGTCGTTGGGTCATGACGGAACGCCCAGAATTGAGTGCGGCCTCGCTGCATAAAGTAGAGCAGAGGTTTGATCAGGACCTCGCACAATTGGGGGAGTGGTTTGGCTTCGAGTTGAATTGCGCGAACTGGAAGAGTGTCACTGCAGATGCCGAACCACAATGGGTGCAGAAGTGAGTGCGGATGCGGTCGGAGTCGTTGCGATTGGACGTAATGAAGGGGACCGTTTACGCCGTTGTTTAGAGTCGGTCCTAGGCGCAGATCGGGTCGTGGTTTACGTCGACTCTGGAAGCACCGATGACAGTTTGGAAATGGCGCAGAAGCTTGGTGCGGAGGTGGTGGAGTTGGATTTATCGATTCCCTTTACTGCCGCGCGGGCACGCAATGCCGGATGGAGGCATTTGCGGGCGGCCTATCCAGAAATGGAGTTAGTGCAGTTCTTGGACGGAGATTGCGAGTTGGTTCCAGGTTGGATGGAAGCCGCTCAAGAATCCTTGGCTTGCGCAGAATCCTTGGCCGTGGTTTGCGGACGTCGGCGCGAACGATTCCCGGAAGCGACGATTTACAACCAACTCTGTGATATCGAATGGGACACCCCAATCGGCGAGGCGGATTCTTGCGGGGGCGATGCCATGATGAAAATGTCCGCCTTAATCGAAGTCGATGGATTCGATGACACTTCTATTGCAGGAGAGGAACCCGAATTGTGCTTCCGTTTGCGTGAAAAAGATCACACGATTCAACGTATCGATTGCGAGATGACTTTGCACGATGCCGACATCACCCGTTTCGGTCAATGGTGGCAGCGTAGTAAACGCGCCGGCCACGCCTATGCGGGGAATTTTAGACGTCATCCAGCAGCCGGGTTTCGCAAAGGCCAAATACGTAGCGCTTACTTCTGGGGCCTGATCTTGCCATTGAATATCTTTTGGCTTGGCATTCTTGTACACCCTGGATTGCTGCTCGGGTATTTGATCTACCCGATGCAAGTTTTGCGCATTAGCGGCCATCTGCAAAGCGGGAGCCAAGACTTAACTAGCAAGTTACGCATGCTCTATGCCATGAACTGCGTGGCAAGTAAGTTTCCACACGTAGCTGGTTTATTCGATGAACGTAAAAGCCACCGAGCGGGTCGGGTGGAGCTCATCGAGTACAAGTAAACCAAAGCTGCCCGCCACAACTCCCATCGGACAGCGCCGTTTATCCAGCGTGCTTGCGGAATAAATCCGCCATCAAGGATGCTGTTTTGTCGATATTGTGCCGTGCTTTAGCCCGCGATGCTGCAGCATCTCCCATACGTTCAAGCTCGGAGGCGCTGCATTCCAAAGCCAACTTCATGGCATCGGCTAAGGCCTTGGCATCGCCGGTTGGGACTAGCCATCCCTCCACGCCCTGGCGGACGAGCTCGGGAATCGCAGCAATGAAGGTGGTGACGACTGGCCGCGCCAAGGCCATCGATTCCATGAGGACGACTGGCAACCCCTCTGCTGAACTCGGCAATACCATGGCGCGACTATTCAAAATGCACTCACGCACTTTTGCACCGTCGACGGTACCGAACATCGTGATGTACGGCTCTAATTCATGACGTGCAATGCTTGCATCGACCGCGGCACGCAATTCTCCATCGCCAATGATGTCGATGTGGAAATCCACTCCTTGCTTCTTCAAAAGAGCAGCAGCTTCCAGCATGATCAGCGGTTGCTTTTGCTGGCATAAACGTCCGACGAACAGAAAGTGATTGCCGCTCGGTGGGGTGACATCGTCCGCTTCTAGAAAGGAAGCATCTAAACCGCAGTGCACCACGTGAATGCGATCGTGAATCTCGGGTTGCGCAAAGAGCTGCAACTGACTGCGGCCAAAACGGCTAATCGCAGCGACAAAGCGCGCAGATTCCACCTTCTCGGCAAGTTTTAAGCTGACCGCCCGATAATATTCTTCAGAACCGTGCGCGGTAAAACTAAATCCCGGACCACCAAGCGCTTCGTTGAGCATGGCAACGATGGGTGGGTTGGTGGAGAAATGCACATGCACGTGATCCACATTTTCCTTTTTGCAAATCCGCAAGAGCGCACACGCCTCACCCAAATAAGCGCAGTGCACACCGAGCCCTCGTTCCGCGCCCTTTGCTAAACGAAGCATGCGCGCCAGGCCTCTGAAGAAGCCCACCGGATGACGCAGCAGTACTGCCAACATGGAAGGCAGCAATCCTTTGGCGCCATTGGCCAACAGCGATTGAGTCTGTTCCGCTTCTTCGCGGTCCGCATCTTCGACAAAAACTTCGGTCGAAGGTCGGATGGAAACCCGCACCACCGGAATCCCTTGCGCCTCGACGCCAAGAATCTCACGCCGCACAAAGGTGTGGCTGTTCTTTGGGTATTGGTTGATCAGGTAGAGGACTTTCATGGTCCGGCGTGAAGTGCTGGTCCGAGGGAGGTGGGCGGCGCGGCAGGCGCCAAAGGGAACTCAGATTTAGTCAGTTGGCGATTTAGCAGCCAAAATCGGCAGCCCCAGCTTGCAATCTGTCGGCTGTAGAGAGCTACGGCCTTCGATGCGTGCCATGTGGCAAATGATTTCAATCTACGCCCTCGCGCGCCATACTAAAGCAGAGCTCCCCTAGAATATCGGTGCTTTCGGGAGCATTCTTGCCCCCAGAACATGCATCAAATGGAAATCTTGGGCAACATCGCATTTTGGAGCGGCGCAATCTTATGTTTGCCGTGCGGATTCCTGTTGTTAGAGGTTTTGATGGGCCTTTTCCCTGGACGACGACACCCCAAAGCATCGACCACGCCAGCTCCGAGCGGCGTTTTGCTGATTCCTGCTCATAATGAGCAAGCCGGGCTGGCTTTGATTCTAGAGCGGCTGTTGCAGACCGATTTGGGAGGCGTGCGGCCGGTAGTTTTGGCGGATAACTGCACCGATCAAACGGCCCAAATCGCGCGCGATGCTGGTGTGGAAGTTTGGGAGCGCGAAAACGATGCTGAGCGCGGCAAACCTTATGCCTTGGCGTGGGCCTTGCAGCGTTTGGCAGAAGACCCTCCCGAGGTGGTGTTGTTTTTAGATGCCGACACTTGGTTTCATCGTGGCGGGCCGGCAATTTTGGCGCGATGTGCAGCGGATCGTGGTGTTCCAACGCAAGCGATCAATCGCATATACGGTGGCGGCCTGCGTGGTTTTGCATTTCGCTTTCGCAACGAAGCGCGTTTACGTGGACTGAAAAACCTAGGCGCACCCACTCAGTTAAGTGGAACTGGATTTGCACTCCCTTGGAAACTACTTGCTGATTTCCCTTTGCCGGTGGGGGAGTTGGCGGAAGACGCCTCTTGGGGATGGAACTTCGCGCGTGCCGGGCTTGGCCCCTTTCTCACCACCGATGTGGAGGTGCTGAGCAATCCGCCTGGCTCCAAACAAGGCGAAGCCACTCAGGTCCGACGTTGGGAGCACGGCATTCTTGCGGCAACCTTACGTTTCTTGCCGGGATTACTGCGTTCTGCATGGTTGCCACCAAGTCTGAAACGCATCTTTCACTTGGCCGATGTCCTCGTTCCTCCACTCGCCCTGCTGGTTTTAATTTGCCTGAGCGTGCTCGGACTTGGCGCGGTCACGATGGAGTTGTCGGTCATGGCGCCAACTCTAAGTGCATTATCCATACTAGGCAGCGCAGTGTTCCTCGGCTGGTGGAAGTACGGGCGCGCCGATTTACCCTTGCGTAAATTGTTGATGGCACCGCTTTACGCCTTTGGCAAAATCGGCGTTTATTTTTCCTTTCTGTTTAAGCGCCAAAAGGGATGGCAACGCACTGAGCGCGACGACGACTAAGCGGATTGGCTTAAGATAACTCTCTTACTTCCAGCGTCGGCCAAGTAAGTGATAGCGGATGAAGTCGCGCAGGAAATGCGGCGGATCGGGACGTCGACGTTTGGTTAAGGCATTGCGCAGCTTCCACAAGCTGCGGCCTAGAACGAAACTTAGAGTGCAAATAAAGGTGTAAATCGGATTGTGGAATTTGCGCCAAAAATGAGCCCGCGATGCAAACCACCAAACCGGCATAGGGTTTTCATCGGGCGCACCATTGACCACTCCAGTGGAGGCACCGGCGTAGTGCATGATTCCAGCTTCTGGTACGTACCAGGTTTGGAATCCGGCTTGCTTGGCGCGGAGGAGGAGATCGATTTCCTCAAAATAAAGGAAGTACTGTTCATCAAACAGGCCGATCTTTTGCAGGACCTCGCGGCGGAGGAACAAACAGCCTCCGGAAACCCAATCGATGGGGTGTGCAACGGTGCGTGGAGCGGGGGCGGTAATCCAGCGTGCGCATAGGCGGTCGATGAAACCAAAACGCAATCCTTCAGTAATGGAGTTCGCAAGGCTAGGAAACCGAAAGGCGGTGTAATCGGTTAGGCCAGGCGTGCTTTCCGTGCGCGGACCAAGGATGGAGGCCTCGGAGTGCTTATCGAAGAACTGCAAGAAAGCTGTAATCGTTCCTGGCAAGACTTCGGTATCCGGATTGAGGATAAGCAGGAATTCGGCCGGATTGGGTTGCGCCAACTCTGCTTTGAGAGCAACATTATTGCCGGCACCGAAGCCATCGTTGCGGGGGTGCGCAATGATTTGCACCCAAGAATCCCAGCCCTCTTGGTTCACGACGGTTTGAAGTTTTTCCGCCGACCCGTCTTCGGAGAAATTATCGACTACCGAAACGCGGAGTTTCTCATGCGTCTTCCGCTCCGCTGCCAAAGTACGGAGACATCCAGCCGTCAGTTCCGCAGTACGGAAGTTCACAATGATGACGAGCAAGTTTGCTTGGCTCATGCTTTCGATGATGGCTCTTGGCTGCCTCGACCCAACTGCTGATGCAGGTGATCCAAAATGCGTGCCGAAGCCTTGCCGTCGCCGAAAGGATTCTCCCTGCGGGCCATCTTGGCATAAGCATCGGAATCTTCGAGGAGATGTTTACTCTCGCTGAAGATTCGATCAGCATCGGTGCCGACTAAAAGGGCTAACCCAGCTTGGATGGCTTCTGGCCGCTCGGTGGTGTTGCGCAAAACTAAAACCGGGCGTCCAAGGCTAGGCGCTTCTTCTTGAACCCCACCAGAATCGGTGAGGATGAGGGTGCAGTCCGCCATCGCGCGTGAGAACGCGGCATACCCCATCGGCTCAACGAGCTCCACGCGAGGATGTGCGCCGAGTTTGGACTCGATGACTGCACGCGCTGCGGGGTTGGGGTGCACTGGGCACAAAACGTTGACATCGGCACAGGCTTCAAGAATGCGCAAAATTCCCAGGCAAATAGATTCCATCGGCGCGCCAAAGTTTTCACGTCGATGGCAGGTTAGAAGAATCGTTTTGCTAGTGGAGGACGAAGCGGTCTCCGCATGCTTTTGGGTGATGATACGCAAAGCATCAATCCCAGTATTGCCGGTCACCCAACACGTGTTTTGCGGCACTCCCTCATTAAGAAGATGACGTTGCGAAGTCGCGGTAGGAGCAAAGTGGAAGTCGGCAACTTGAGTGACCAGACATCGGTTGGTTTCCTCTGGCCAAGGATTAGCTCGGTCAAAGCTGCGCAATCCGGCTTCCACGTGAGCGACCGGAATACGCTGATAACTGGCCGCAAGGGCACCTGCCAAAGTTGTCATGGTGTCACCTTGCACCACGACGCAATCGGGTTGTATGGTTTTTAATCCTGCACCTAGAGCATCCATCGCCCGAGTTAAAAAAGATGCAGGATCTTGACTCGGCAGCATGAGGTCAAGGTCGACGTCAACCTGAATGCCAAAGTCCTCAAACACGCCATCGAGCAATTCCCGATGCTGCCCCGTGCTCACGATCACCACTTCAAACTCATTCGCCCGATGCCGCGCTTCCAAGATGACTGGAATCAACTTGACGGCCTCTGGGCGGGTACCCAAAAGGAAGGCAAGGCGTATCGGCTTATCCATGAAGTGCTGAGTTTTCAGATCTTTGTTTACGAGTGAGCAGGCGGCTGAAAACTACGCGCACCAATAAGCCGAGGTGACCTAGAATCGTGCGCAAAGTTTTCATTTTGGAGTGGCCAAGGATACGTGCTTCCAAAACGGCTGGGCATTCCACCAAGTTTGCTCCCTGTGCATCTAAAGTCGCGCACATTTCTACGACTCCAAGAAATCCCTTATTGGCCAGCTTGAAATCCTGCATGGAGGATTTTCGGTACACCCGAAAACAGCTGGTGTAGGTTGCAAACTTGTGCGTTAGGATCCTGCGATACAAGCTGGAGAGTCCGCGCGACAAAGACAACCGCCATTGCGGCACTCCGACCGCCTCGCCAAGTGGGTGGTAAGGCGAGGCCGTCACCATGGCGACCTTTTCATGCAGCAAAGGAATCATGGCCTCGAGTTGGTGCGGGTCATAGGAGCCATCGCAGTCAATCGAGCAAATGATTTCGGTTTCTGCGTTTTCAATCCCTGTAAGGATTGCACCTGCAATCCCAATGTTACGTCCATGCCGCACCAGAGTGCAATCCTCCAGTTTGCCAAAGAGTTCTTCCAGAGTATGGAAGGTCGCATCGGTGCTGCCGTCGTCCACAAAGAGAAACTGCAGGTTGTAACGTTTGCCTAGAGTGAGGCGAAGGCTGTCCAATACACGAGCAAGGTAGGGCAAAACGCGCTCTTCGTTAAAGCATGGAATCACCACCGTGACCGGTTGCAGGTCCGCGCGCGCTTTGCATGCCGCTGCAAGATCGATCTCCGGCAAACTTGCCGTTATAGGCTTGCGCAACACAGGGGTTTGTTCATTGATAGGCTCAGCCTTCAAGCTCAGGAAAGAGGCAATGCTTTCAAAGCGATACTCGTTAAGGTAGTGCCCGAGAATCTCAGGCATGCGGCGTAGGTTGCGGTATTGACGTATGCGCCGCAGCCACCCTGCCGATGCAATTTTTGGCAAATCTGGGTCCAGCTCCCAAACATGAAAGTACATGTTAAATGGCGATTCATAGGATTCGACCCAATGCGCAACCGCCTTTTGCATGAGCTGCGGCGGGAGTTGGCGCATGTAGTTGCCGCCAGCCACCGGAACCAACATGCCACCGACTCCCCAAGTTGAAAGTGGTAGCTCCAAAATTTCACGATCGCGAGCGCGGTGAAAGTGAGGAAAGCGTCGCCATGGCTCGCGGGCTGCGGAACGAAAACGTGGGAAAACACTGGAGTCATAAGCGAAACCGAGTTCCGCCAAAGTGTCGAGTGCCCAGATGTCGTCTGTGCCGAGATGTCCTTTTGCAATTCGGTGACCGAGAACCTGAACACCAGTTGCATTCTCTAAGGCAGTGCGTGCCCGCAGAGCATCGTCACGGAAATCATTGCGCGACATTTCATGAAGGTCGAGTGGTTCATAGCCTTTGCTCGAAACTTCATGTCCGCGGTCGACGATTTCCCTAATCAGCTCAGGCATTTCTTCGGCGATACGGCCAAGCACAAAGAAGGTTGCGGTATGGCCGAACGCGTCGAGAAAGTCCAAAGTGCGGCGCGTGTTGATTTCTACCCGCGACTCCATAAACCCCCACTGCTTTTCTTTCACCAAAGGCTTCAGGGCGGTGGCTTGGTAGTAATCCTCGACCGCAATGGTGAGAATGTTCCGCTTCTGCGATTTTTGACCAGGCGTTTGTGGATAGGCCTTTCTTCTTAATAGGCGATCATTCAGACCACTGATTTCAGCGCGAAGAACCGTACTAGAGGCCTTGCCATTCACGCCAGCAAGTCGTTGCTCGTGGATGTAACGGCGCTTCAAGGTGAAACGGTCGCGCACCGAGGTATTCGCCCCAAGATGCACCGTAGTCGCATTCTCATAACCACTTGCTTTGACCGCCTCCATGACGCGGGCATCGTAATCGCCATTGGGATAACAAAACGAAGTTACCCTTTTCTCCAAAATGGATTCGAGTTGCCTCTTGGAATCGTGTACTTCGTGTTCTAACTCTGCATCATCTAGCAGGGGAAGAATTTCGTGGCTAACCGAATGAGAACCGATTTCATGCCCCTCCACCGACAACAGCTTCAGCTGCTCTGGATTCATCAATAAATCTTCGTCGCGGAATTGGGGGCCACCTTCGACGCGTTCGCAATACGCGGCTACCAAGTCTTTGCGTTCTTGCGGAGTCAGTAACTTCGCATCTTCGACGATTTTGACGCAATTTAAATCCTCGCCGGCAGCATTGAGTTGCTGCACGCATTTTGCCAGCACGTCATACCAAGGGGGCGAAGTAGTGCCAACTAAACCGGACACCACGTAAAAGGTTGCGCGCAAACCAAACTCCTTAAGCACTGGTGCGGCATGAAGTAGGTTGTCTAAATAGCCATCGTCAAAAGTGAGCGCGACGATGGGTTTCTCGTAATCCCCTTTTTCAAAAAGCGCAATGGCTTCGCTAACTGGAAGGACCGTGTAATGCTTGGCCAAAGTTTGGCAATGCAGGCGAAATGCTTCCGGCGTAACTACTAAGTCAGGGCTGAAATAAGCTTCTTTGTCCTCAACCGGCAGAATGCGGTGGTAGCAAAGAATGTTGAGCTGGGACATGGCTTCGCGTTCCATCGCAGCCAAATAGCCCGCGGCGCGTCCAGTTTGCGCCAGCAGGTTTCGAATCACAGCTTTCGCCATAGGTCGGACCTAGCCGAGAACCCCTTGGCTCTCGAGAACTTTCAATGTAATGCCGTTGATGTCTTTTTCCGAAAGCGTAGGTGCCTGGTCTTCATCAAGCGGCCATGCGACAGCGATTTCGGGATCGTTCCACAGCACGCAACACTCGGTTTCCGGAGCGTAAAATTCAGTGGCCTTATAAAGCATTTCTGCATGCTCACTCAAAGTGAGAAAGCCATGCGCATAGCCTGCTGGAATCCACAACTGTTTGTGGTTCTCCGCGCTTAGCTCTACCCCAACCCACTTCTTGTAGGTGGGCGACTTCGGATTTACGTCGACGGCGACGTCAAAAACGGATCCACTCACGATACGCACCAGTTTTCCCTGAGCTGCGGGCGCCATTTGAAGATGCAGGCCGCGCAACACTCCTTTGGTGGAGGAGGAATGGTTGTCTTGAACAAAGTCTGGCTCCACCCCAGTTGCATCTTGAAAGGTGCGGCGGTTCCAGCTCTCCATGAAAAAGCCGCGGTCGTCGCCAAATACATTGGGCTTTAGGATGAGGACGCCATCAAGTGCAGTCTTTTCAACTTTCACTTTTGCTCCTCCAGAAGTTGAAGAAGGTAACCTCCATAGCCGCTGTTGCGTAGTTCTTCCGCAAGGGCAATGAGCTGTGTGTCATCGATAAAACCCTTGCGCCAGGCGATTTCTTCCGGGCAGGCGATTTTCATGCCTTGGCGTTTCTCTACGGTTTGCACAAAGGATCCCGCCTCAATGAGCGAGTCGTAAGTGCCGGTATCGAGCCAGGCAAACCCGCGTCCAAGGGTGCATACTTGCAAGGCGCCTTGCTCTAGATAAAGCTTGTTGAGATCGGTGATTTCTAATTCACCGCGTTGACTCGGGCTGAGTTGCTTGGTGAACTCGACGGCGCGTTCATCGTAAAAGTACAAACCAGTCACTGCAAAGTTCGAGCGCGGGTGCTCCGGTTTCTCTTCAAGGCTTAAAACCTTTCCGTTAGCATCGAACTCGGCGATGCCATACCGATGTGGGTCTTGCACGTGATAAGCAAAAACGCGTGCGCCCGACTCTTGGTCAGAGGCTGCTTGCAGCTCAGCGGAAAAGCCTTGGCCGAAAAAGATGTTGTCGCCCAGTACGAGTGCACTTGGCGCGCCGTCTAGGAACTCCTCTCCAATCAAAAACGCTTGCGCCAAACCATTTGGTTCCGGCTGAACCGCGTATTGAATGTTTAATCCCCAACGCTTGCCGTCGCCAAGTAAATCTTCAAAGCGTGGCGTGTCGTGTGGAGTGGAAATTATTAAGATTTCCTTAATGCCGGCCAGCATCAACACGCTCAATGGGTAATAAACCATGGGCTTGTCGTAAACCGGAAGTAACTGTTTAGAAACAGCACGAGTGATCGGATGCAAACGCGTGCCCGATCCACCCGCAAGAATGATGCCTTTGCGATTTAGCGCCATGTGTAATTTTCCTCCATCCATTCGCGATACGAACCACTGCGTACCGATTCAAGCCAATCTTCGTTATCGAGGTACCAACGAATGGTACGACGTAACCCTGTTTCGAAGCTTTCCAGCGGTGCCCACCCGAGCTCTGCTTTGGTAGCACTGCAATCAATCGCATAGCGGAAGTCATGCCCCGGACGGTCGGTGACGAACTCGATCAAAGTTTTACGATCCTTAATCTCAGCGTGCGGCACTTCCTGGTCCAAGATGTCACAAATCGTATGCACTACATCCAGGTTGGTGTGTTCTTCTTCACCACCAATCAAATACGTCTCTCCGATGCGACCCTTCTGCGCCACCGACCAAATCGCCCGCGCATGATCTTCGACGTAAAGCCAATCCCGCACGTTATCACCCTTTCCATAAACCGGGAGCTTGACGCCTTCCTTTGCGTTAAGGATCATCAGCGGAATCAGTTTCTCCGGGAATTGGCAGGGACCGTAATTGTTGGAGCAGTTCGTGATCAAAACCGGGAGTCCAAACGACCGCCCCCATGCGCGCACCAAATGGTCCGAAGACGCCTTCGATGCTGAATAGGGGGAACTTGGATCGTAGGGCGTTGTCGGAGTGAATGCACCCTCGTCCTCCAGGCTGCCAAAAACTTCATCGGTGGAGACATGCAAGAAGCGGAACTGGTCCTTCTCCTCGCCCTCCAAGGCATCGAAGTAATCGCGCGCGGCTTGCAGCATGATGCCGGTGCCAAGCACGTTGGTTTCGATGAAAGCTTGTGGCCCAGTCAAGGAGCGATCCACATGCGATTCTGCAGCTAAGTGCAGAACATGGGTTGGCCGGAAATCGCGAAAGGCGCTTTGGACAGCATCCATGTCGCAGATGTTGCCGCGCTGAAAGCGATAACGAGCACTGTCAGCGCAACTTTTTAGCGATAAAAGGTTGGCTGCATAGGTGAGTGAATCAAAGTTGAGGACCTCTGCTTGAGAGTCCGCGAGCAAGTGGCGAACCACTGAGGATCCGATAAATCCTGCTCCTCCGGTCACAAGGACGCGTTGGGGTGCTGTCATGGGCATATTTTAGGCAAGCGAAGGGTGAACCGGAACTCTATCCCGTAGTGGAAAAACGAGACTTCAATTTAAGGAAGTAAGCCTCAAAGGTTTTGAAGCTAAGGGTGGCTGCAAGGACCACGATGAAGGTGGTTCCGAGGAACTCCAGAACTGCTGGATGGATCCCCAATGTGGAATCTTCCAGAGATAGCCCTGCTTTTCCGGCAATCGTGCTGAAGGCATTTTTCGCCAGCATGTGCAGCATGTACATGCCGTAGCTAATCACGCCCATCCATCTGATTGGTGACCAATTAAAGGGTCGCTTGAGGAAATGATCCTCGCGGATGACACAGGACCCCACGAGTAGGACTCCAATCGCGTGCACACCCCAATCGTGAATGGTCGGGAGAGAGCAGTAGGCGACTAGGGTCACAAGGAATAGCGGGGGGCTCCAGCGCTGGCCGAGAACTTTCAGCACGGCAGGGAAAGTTCGCTTGTGGTGTAATAGGTGCGCCAAAATCGCGCCCAGGCAAATGCCAGGCATGATGCTTTTCAATACCGTAAGGAAGAAACCATCGGCCAGGCCAAGGTAGCCGTCAGAGGCTAAGTATGCCACGACTAGAAGGGCGCTCATAATCCAAACGGGCGTCCAAAACTTGCACCGTTTTTGGATGTATGGCCACAGCAGATAGAACTGCTCCTCGGTTGCGAGTGACCACGCAAAGTAGAAAATCACCCGCTCGCCTTTAAGGTCTACAAACCAGTTTGAGGTGTAGGTCAGGTAAGGAACCAGGTTGTCGCGGAAAGTGGCCCCGGCTTCGGTTCCGGACTCCATGGCAAAAACGAGTGCTACATAAAGTGCAAGCACAGCGTAGTACAACGGGAAAATCCGTAACGAACGGCGGATGTAAAATTTCTTCAAAGAAATCGTGCCGACACGTTCCTTTTCGCGGATCAACAAGGTGGTAATCAGGAACCCCGAGATGGCGAAGAAAAGGGTGACGCCATGATGCCCGCGACCGGCAAGCGGCAACTCAAAGGAAGTGTTTGCCGTGTGATGCCAAATCACGGCAAGAATCGACAGGCAACGTAGGCCATCTAAGGACCCAAAAATCCGCGTGGTGCGGAAAGTTTGGTGCGCAGTATTTGCGTAAAGGGAAACACTGTCGGTGGCAGTCACAGTGTTTATACGGTTTTGGCGTCTTCTTGGAGAAGTAGGGGAAGTGCTTCCTGCAAGGCCTGTTTCCAGTTTGAAGGCGAAATGCCAAGGTCTTCCCAGGCGTCGGAGAAATGCATTGGGCTCCAGGATGGGCGTGCGGCGGGAGTGGGGTATTCGGTGCCGGGGCATGCACTGACCGAGGAATCTGCCAAAGACAATCCGTTTTCTAAGCCGCAATCACGAATGGCCACTGCAAAGTCAAACCATGACACAATGCCCTCATCGGTGAAATGCAGGATGGGTGGGGCATCGGATGCGCGGGCTAAGGCAAACAGTGCTTGAGCCAAACCGCCAGCCCAAGTTGGAGAACCGACTTGATCTTCCACCACCTTTAGTGCGCGTCCGGAGCTCATCAAGTTGAGCATGGTGCGCACAAAGTTGGCACCGCATCGGCCGTAGAGCCAACTAGTGCGCACTACATGACCGCGGTCTCCAAGGTGCGCGGCCAGCGCTTGCTCCCCGGCAAGTTTGGTGCGCCCATAGGCATTCAGCGGAGCAACCGCATCGTCTTCGCGCCATGGAACATCGCCTTCACCTGAAAAAACATAATCAGTGGAAACATAAACCATGCGTCCGCCGATTTCTGCCATGCATGAAGCCAGTACATCGGTTGCGGTGGCGTTGATGGCAAAGGCTTCCGCCTCATGTTCTTCAGCCTTGTCGACCGCCGTCCAAGCAGCAGTGTGCAGCAATATGCTTGGTTGAACATCGCGTACGGTTTGCGCAAGAACGTCGGCGTCGGCCAGGTCGAACTCGGGAAAATCGACAGCAATGACTTCGCAATCTGCGGGAATGATCAACCCACATTCGGTACCGAGTTGACCGTTACGACCAGTGAGGAGAATGCGTTGGGTGGGGTTCATCTTGAGGTGGGGAGGCCGGGCTTAAGCACGAATCTTATCTAAACTTTGGGGCAAATCGCGCCCTCAGTTCTGCTCCACCGCATAAATCCCAACACCCCGAACTGGGTCCTCTTCGGGTGGATTTAAGAGTTCCGAGGGCAGGATGATTTCCACAACGACGGCTGGTCCAGTGACCAAACGGAAGCTCTTTTGCAACTTGGGATTCCCGTTTGCTAGTGCATGAGGCTGCCAGCGGAGTTTCCAGTCGCCGGCTGGGAGTTGAGTAAATGCAAAGAGGCCTTCCGCATTTGGTTTCACCTCAAATTCCTCATCTCTATCTTGAGCCGTCATGAAGAGGATTCCGTGGTTCTGAGGCAGGCCGTCGAGCCCTTCCAAGTGTCCTCGAAGCGCGCATGCACGGGAGAGGCGAATGGTTTTGGGTGAGCCTCCATCAAGAGGCAAAGTCCAAAATTGAGGATCGGAGGGCAGGAATCCAGGCATTTGGATCCGGACTTCATAATTTCCCTGGACCAAGCGTGTGCTCCCGAAATCACCGCTGAGATTGGTGATGCCTTTTGCGACTCTGCCGGAACTATTTGTCAGGATTCGGTCGCAAACAACGCTTGCTCCTTGTATCGGATTCCCTGACTCATCCTCGACATGGAGTTGGATGTGAAGTCCCTGCAGGATTCCATTCCGTTTGGTCAGTGGCAAAACCAGCTTCCGAGCAGCCGTTGGGGGGCCTTGACCCTGTTGACGCCATGCCAGCAGCAAATCCCAGGGGCTGCTCTGGGTGCCATCAGCCTGCTCGACCGACGGCCTCAAAAGAGCCACGCCAGCCAAAGCCACAGTTGATGCTGCCATCAAAAGGAGAACCCACGGAGAATTGCGCATTCCTAAGTCTTATCGGTTGAGCAACAGAAATCCCGTAGTGGCTCTGTAAATCCTTCCCTAGCGCAGAATCTTTTCCTGCTTTTCCTGCATCCGGATCTCGAGGTGCTTGGCGAATCCATTAAGGCCCAGCTTGCGCGCCACCCCTGAAGCCACCACCGTGAACCACCCGAATCGCTTAGCCCGAAAGCGGAATTTACCGGCACGGTTCTGCTTACGGAGAGCGGCACGATCTGCGTTACTCAGCACGATGTCATCAAACTCAGATTTCTCATAGCCAACTCTCTCCAGCCACGGCCCAACGCGCTCTTCCACCAGTTGGACATCGCGCGTGGCATTTTTCGTTTTCCACCGCTCTGCCGCGGAGGAGTCTGGTGCCGGATAAGTTGTGTCTTCCGGGTAACTCAACATAGCGGGGTCGTAGTCGAATCCGAGAAAGGTGCAGATGGTCTGAAGAGTCTCGATGGGTTTACACACCAGGTCCTCGAATTTCACATGCAAAATCTGGCCAGGTTGCAAAGCAGACTCAAGTTGATCGACTTCCTTTTGCGAGTCGACCCATAGTTCTGAGCCATGCCAAGTGTTCGCGGCCCAGCCCATGGCAATCACCGATGGAGCGACATCACGCGGATCGCGAATCAGATTCAAGAAGCGCCCTTGCGGCCAAATGCTCAATAAGTGCCGGAATCGGCGGTGAATCGCAACTCCGAAGCAGGGCTTGCCGACTTCTTTCGCATCGCGGTTGAGGAAGGCACGCACCTCTGCCTTAAAGCCATGCTCCTCACGCACGGTGAATCCTTCCCGCCTAGCCACGCGGTCGATGGCTAAATTTTTGACGAGCTGTTCATGCTCCGGGTCATCGCCATTTTCAGTCAAGTGATCGACGAAAAAGTCGGATTCGAAGCGGCAACGAATCTGCGGATGATGATCAAGCATCAAGCGCAGCAGGGTGGTGCCCGAGCGTTCCGCACCGATAATGAAAAAGGGCTCCATGGCGGTGGCGGTTGGTGCCGTGCTTTGGGGATTAGAATCGGCCATGACTAGAGTCTATCGGCCTGAGTTCTTGAATCCCGTAGGTGCAAGGCTCATGGAATGGGATAGAATTCGCGCCTCATGCCTCTAGACCTCCAACAAGCCGCAAAAATGCTCGGCGTTTCACCCGCTACGGTGCGGCGGTGGGCCCGACAGGGGAGGTTGGGGGTCATGAAGCCTAGTGGGGAGTTCCGTTTTGAAGAGGTGGAGCTTGGACGATGGGCACGCAACCAAGGCTTAAGTATTGGTGCGGGGAAATCGGTTGTGGCCGCGGCGCCGGTGGATGCAGAATCCCAGCCCCTAGTTGCCGCAGTCACGCGCGGCTCGATTTTGCATCGGGTTCCTGGCGTGTCGGCGGGTGAAGTACTTTCTAACTTGGTGGAGTTGGCGCCGTTGGAGGAGAGTTGTGATCGGCTAGCTTTGTTGGAACAACTGCAAGCGCGAGAAAGTTTGGCGTCGACCGCGTTAGGGCATGGAGTCGCTCTGCCGCACCCGCGCACTCCTTCGAAAATATTCGTGCAAAAACCGATGGTGGTCATTGCCATGTTGGATGGTCACGCAGATTGGAAAGCATTGGACGCGGAGCAGGTGCACACCGCCATCCTTCTGCTGAGCCCGAGTCCCAAAGAACACCTCATAGTGTTGTCGCGGATTGCCTACCTGTTGCGCAAGAAAGATTTTGTCGAGGCTCTGCGTGCCCATGCTCCCGCAGAAGATTTAATGGCCTTGATCGCAAATCTCGAAGATGGATTCGGTCGATGAAACGCGAATCAGTTTTTCGTACCCGCGGTGCGCGTTCTGAACCTTGGCAGTTAGCTGGTGCAGCATTCTTGGTGGGCATTGCTAGTGCTGCCGTTGCGGTGATGTTGCGCAGTGGGGTGCATTTGTTATTCGAAAGTTTGGCACCCATCCGAGAAGCTTGGTGGGGCATGTTGCTTTTACCCGGCGTCGGCGCACTACTTGGCGTCCTGGTGATTCGTGTTTTTTTTCAAGAACCCGGCGGGCATGGTGTGCCTGCGGTTTTGGAAGCGGTTACGCAAAAGGCCGGCCACATGCGCCGCCGCTCGATCTTTAGTCGCCTGATTGGAAGTTTGGTGAACGTGGCCTCTGGCGGGTCGGCTGGATTGGAGGGACCGATTGTTTTTAGCGCAGCGGCGGTGGGAAGCACGCTCTCGAATGGAATGGGCTTGGCCGAGCGACAGCGTGTGTTGTTATTGGCCTGTGGTGTCGCGGGCGGCATTGGAGCGATTTTCAATGCTCCTTTGACCGGTATGATTTTCGCGATGGAAGTCGTGCTCGCGGAATGGACCTTGGGTGCGTTGCTTCCGATTGCAATCGCTGCAACGGTTGCCACCGAGCTTGGCCGCTTAGCCATGAGCTCGCACGGTGCCTTTGAAGTGAGTGGCGGAGACATGGCGTGGGCTGGTCGCGACTTGGTTGCAAGCGGTGTGCTTGGCGCGCTCGCAGGATTGTTATCGGTGTTGCTGGTCGCCATGATTTTCAAGATGGAGCGCATTACGCGTAGCTTGAAAACAGGTTTTGTTTCCGGAAAGATTGGTTTGGTCGCAGGGTTGGCAGGACTTTGCGTTGGTGCCCTCGGCTTGTTTGAGCCAGCAGCGATTGGCGAAGGCTATGAAGCAGTCAGTGAAGCTCTGAACGGGGGGTTGCATATCGGCGGCGCATTATTGGTTTTGCTGGTGGTGAAATTGCTGGCGACGACTTTGACCTTGGGCAGCAATGCACCGGGTGGAATTTTTGCTCCATCCTTGGTTCTCGGTGCGGTGCTTGGCTATGGCTTTGGCGGCCTGATTAATGAGATTTTCCCTACGCTGAATTTCGCATCGCCAGAATTCTTCGCCCTCGCAGCCATGGCCGGATTGGTCGCTGGCGCTATGCAGGCGCCATTTACTGGCATTATGCTTGCACTGGAAATCACTTCGGGCTGGGTTGGAACCTTGCCGCTGATTTTGGTTTCGGTGATTTCGGTTTTGGTTTCCCGCACCTTCTTGCGTCACAGCTTTTACACATGGGAACTTGCGGAGCGCGGCCAGCTCATGCGTCCGGGGTCGGATCGGCGCATCTTGTCCGAGATGCAGGTGGGGGAAATGCTCGATAGTGAATCCGTCACGATTCGGAGCGGCAGCAGCTTAGATGACCTTGCGCGTCAGTTGCCAACTACGGTGCGCAATCACTTCGCCGTTTTAGATGACGATGGCACCCTGCTTGGCATGCTCGACCTCACTTCTCTGCGCGGCGTAATCTTCGACGAAGTGGTACGTCGGGTAACGCCTGTAGACACCGTGATGGATGTGGATCTCCCACATATCCCTGAGTCGGAAACTTTACTTGGCGCCTCGGAAGCATTCGTAGCATCGGGCGCCTGGGTGCTTCCTGTCGTCGATGCGACAGGAAAGTTCCTCGGCACGGTTTCTAAGTCGACCTTGTTCGACCGCTACCGCACCGAGCTGATTGTGCAGACGGCCGACCACCAGGAATAAGTTAGGCCGTAGTGCGCTCTACTTCTTCGGCGGCGGGAGCACTTCAATCTCGAACAAGCTCGGCCAAAGCTTTCCGGTGACGAAAATGCGATTCGTCGTCTTGTCCCACGCGATGCCATTTAACACGCTATCCGGATGTGGATTTAAGTTGGTGTCGTAAAGCCCACGCATGTCAATCCAGCCATTGAGCTGCCCGTTGTTCGGATTGATGCGCACGATGTACTCCCGCTTCCAGACATTGGCCCAGATTTCTCCATCAATCCATTCCAGCTCATTGATGAAATCAAAAGGGATGTCGCCGTCATGCACTTGAATGCTGCGAATTTCCTTAAAGGTCTTCGGATCGCGGAAGGTCACCGTGTCGGTGCCATCGGAGGTAATCAAATGCGTGCCATCCGATGTAATGCCCCATCCATCTCCAGCGTAATTCACCTTGCGCTTAATCACCAAGGTTTCCGGATCCAGCACATGCGCGATGCCAGCCTTCCAAGTGAGCTGCCACAGTTCGCCATCGTGGATAGTCAGTCCTTCACCAAACAAGCGTGAATCTAAGGTGTTCCGTTTCTCAACGGAGCCGGAATCTAAATCCACCCGTCGCACCGAAGACTTGCCATATTGGCCAGTGCTCTCCATGAGTTTGCCGCCATGGAAAATCAAACCCTGACAGTAGGCCTGCGGGTCGTGCGGGAAAGTATTGACAATGCGATAGCCCTGAAGCGGCTTTGGTTCACTTGGCTCGCTGGTGCAGCCGCAAATGGAAAGTGCGGCGAGGGGGAGAAGGAGGTGACGAAAATTCATGCTTAGCGTGGACCGATGGGGCGCTCGAAGGCAGGCAATTCTAGAAGCCCGGTGTCGAGGTCGCTGAGATAGTCGAGCATATTTTGCACCTCTTGGGCCGCAGCTTCATCGCCAGACTTTAACAGCGAAGCGAGAATTTTCTTGGCGGTGCCAACCGGAGTCACCATCAGGCCATCGAGAGTCGCCGCGGCATTTGGGTAGTGGCGCAGAGCCGTGAGGATGAGGTCGGTTGCGCTTGCCTGATCGCCAAAGTCAAGCGCAAGGCGGGCTCGTCCGGCATAGGCGAGGACTTCGTAAACCCTAGAGCTCGCCGTAGTCATCGCATCCTCACGACGTTGCTCGGCGAACATGTCGAGTGCGCGTTGGTAGGCGGCATCGGCGTCGGTAAGGCGGTTTTCGCGGCGCATTTGCTCGGCAGTGAACAAGGAAGCCTGGGCGGCATACCATTTGAGATATTTCGGTGCATCGGGCCGATGCAACCAAGTTCGATAACCAGCCTCTACGCCATCAGTGCCTTTCTCGGAGGCGAGGATGAGGCGGAAGCGTTCATGCAACATCCAGGAATCCGAAAAGCGCATCAAGCCATCTTGCAGAGCACGACTTGCAGTGGGGATGGCACGCAAGCGAACCAAGAAGTCATAGTGGCGCGCGACTTCAGCATCGGTGCTGTAAGGGTGCTGCAGTAAAACGGCGAAGGTGGATTGCACTTCACTGAGCCATTCTTTGGGCCATGTACGACTGGCATCGGCGGCTTTCAGGATGGCTTCGCGTCGTCCGTCGGCAAAAATGGAAAGCACCGCATAAGCATTCCAACTGCCTTCACCCACCGGAAGGTTGGTGACCGCAGTTCTCGCTTCTTCGGTGGCCTCATGCCCCAAGTACTTCGATGCAATGGCAATCATCGCGTAATGATTCCAATCGACTTTGGTAGCACTTTGCCCATTCATGGTCGCCTCAACGATGGCATCGACAGCAGCCTGCAGTGCAAGTTTGAAGTTCTGTTCGGCCACTTTACGCACCCGAGGGTCCGAGCTAGCCAGTGCTGCGATGTTCTCCGGGCGCACGGCCTCATCAAACAAAACGTTGGCGGAGTTCTCTTTCGGTGTAGCTTCCGAGGTCGCCATGCCTTCTTTCCATGCGTCCAAATCCAGCAACTCCGAACGCCCACTCAATCCACGGTGCACGGAAGCCAAGCGCTTGGCTACAGGAACCTGCTCTCCAAGGCTCTCCAAGGCCTCTAATAGCTCAATTCTGCGTTCTGGCTCTAGCGGTCCTCGGAGTAGGTCATCAAGGAGACCAACCGCCTTGTCGCGTTCCGATGCCGAAAGCAAATCCAAAGCCTTACCGCTCAGCTCGCTATCAAAACCGAAGGCGGCTTGGCGCAATAAATCGATGGGCGCATTGCCGCCAAGTTGATGGGCAGCAGTGAGAATTTCCTGCCGCGTTTGGCGATCCCCAGAACGATAGGAATCTTCCACCTGCGCGCGGTCTGCAGCATCTGGGCTGGCGACTAGTTCGGCAAGGCTGCGGTCACCACTGGGAGGGTCCTCCGGCTGAATGGTGCGCTCATCCAAACCCTTTTGCACCGTTTCTACAATCGCCGTAATGCTATTGGCATAGAAGATGTCATAGGTTTCTGAACCGTCAAGCTCAATCATCACATGACGTGGAGCCACTCGAGTTTCATCGAGATATTTTCCATACACCGTTGGCTCCATCCAAATGTGTTCACCGCAAGTGACCACCCCAAAACGAGGACATGGAATGCGGTTGCCGCTGCCATCGTAATCGCGGGTGTTGTGCCGGAAGGTGGAGGCAATCACACAAACATATTGCTCGAACAAGGCCGCGATTTCTGGCTCCCGATAGCGAACCCCTGCCCAGTGCTCGGATGCAATCTCGCCATCCATATTCACGCAGATTAGAATCGCCTTTTTCGACTGTTTCGAGAGCGCCACGGCATCGGACCAAGTGCGTTGCCATGGAATCAGGGTCGGCTTGGCCCAATCCTTGGCCGTCGGCGCGAACCACATTTGTTCGCGAGTCACGCCAGGAGGCAATCCATTGCCCTGTTGAGCAAGTCCAGGAGCTGCGAGCAAAATCGCAACCGTACCTATGAAAATCCAAGAGCCGAGTCTGCGCATGATAAGAGATAGGCTATCACCTTCTCTTGGTTATCAGCGAAACCTACGGACTGTTATGCTTCCCCCGTGGAAAAGGTGGACCAAGTTGCGGAACGGATTGCGACCGAAGGCGTGTTTTTACACGACTTGCGCCGCGAAATGCAGAGTGTGATTGTGGGGCAGGAAGCGCTGATCGATTCCCTCCTGGTCGCATTACTTGCCGATGGCCACGTTCTGCTCGAAGGATTGCCCGGTTTGGCGAAATCCCTGGCTGTTGAAACCTTAGCGCTAGCTCTCGGCGGCAGCTTTCGACGCCTTCAATTCACGCCAGATTTATTGCCCTCAGATTTACTCGGCACCCACATTTACCACCCTGACACCGGTGAGTGGTCGGTGCGCGAAGGCCCGGTATTCAGTAACTTTTTGCTGGCCGATGAAATCAATCGCGCACCGGCAAAAGTGCAGTCGGCTTTGTTGGAAGCCATGCAAGAACGGCAAGTGAGTTTGGCTGGCGATACGCGTAAGTTGCCGCATCCGTTTTTAGTGTTGGCCACGCAGAACCCGGTGGAGTTGGAAGGCACCTATGCATTGCCGGAGGCTCAGGTCGACCGTTTCATGTTGAAGGTGGTGGTGCATCATCCTTCTCGTGAAGAAGAGTCCATCATCATGCAACGCATGGCGCATAGTGGTGGCCCGCCACGTCCAAAGAAGGTGGCTGAGCCAGGGCAAATTCTTGGCGCGCGCAAGCTCATGGACGATGTCTTGCTTTCTGAAGCAGCCAGACATTATATTTTGGATTTAGTTTTCGCTACACGAGAGCCGCAAAAATGTGGCTTGGAATCGATGGCGCCGCTCATCCTTTACGGAGCTTCGCCTCGCGCCACTTTGTCTTTGGCGCAAGCTTCTCGCGCTCACGCCTTCTTGCAAGGCCGCGGCTATGTGACGCCCGCAGATATTAAAACGATGGCTCCTGCTGTGCTGCGTCACCGTCTAGTGACCACTTATGAAGCGGAGGCCGAAGGGGTTTCGGTTGAAGATTTAGTGGCGACGATTTTGGACGCAGTCCCCGTTCCTTAAAGCGCCATGACGTTTTCCTCGGCCGACCTAGAGTTGCAGCAACTGCTGCGCGAGGTTCGGTATATTCGAGTGCAAAGTTCACGCCTTATTCAGGGGGCTTTGTCGGGTGGTTATCGATCGGTGTTCCGAGGCAGCGGGATTGAGTTCGAGGAAGTGCGCGAATATGCAGAAGGCGACGACCCGCGCAGCGTCGATTGGAATGTGACCGCGCGTATGGGCCGGCCTTTCGTGAAACGCTTTGTAGATGAGCGGCAGCTAAACCTGGCCTTCCTGTTGGATTTGTCGGCTTCCATGGAATGCGGCTTCGGTGCGTGGTCTCCACGGCAAATGGCGGCGCGCGTTTGCGCTTGCCTCATGCTGGCTGCAGTGCAATATGACGACAGAGTTGCTTTTCTCGGCTACGATCAAAAAGTACGACGTTTTGAATCTCCGCAAAAAGGATTAGGTCATGTCTTGCGCATCGTGCGCGATTTTTTGTCCTTGCCGGCGGCAGTTGGAGCCAGTGATCCCGCTCCAGCCTTACGTAAGGCAGCGCAATCTTTGCCTGCACAAAGCGCGGTGTTTTTGGTATCGGATTTCCTTGGCAGCGGATGGCAACCTGCCTTGCAAGAGTGCGCCAAGCGTCATGAAGTGATTGCGGTCCGTTTATTGGCACCGGAGTTGCGCAAGATGCCGTCGGGTTTATGGAGCATGCGCAGTGCGGTGGGGCAGGGGCGTCGCATGGTCGATGGCGACGATCCTGCCGTGCGTGCTCAATACGGTGAACGCGTCGAAAAGTGGGATTTCGAAACGCGGCAAATGCTGCAGCAAGCTGGAGTCGCTTTATTAGATGTCCCCATTCCAGAAACTGCCGACCCCGATGCCGTCGCCCGCCCCATCCTGCGCTTCTTCCAACGCCGTCAAGGCCGAGGCCGTATCTGATGTTCGGCGATGTCGAACTCCCCAGCGATGTCACCTCGCTTCCCTTAGACCTATTTGCTTGGTCAGCCCTAACTCTCGGCGTTTTTCTAGGCCTACACCTCTACGTCCAATGGTTTCTGCAGCGTAAACCTTCCGCCCCAAGCACTGCCCCGGTTGCAGCTGCTCCGGCTTCTTCTGTATTAGAAGAACTCCAAGATTTGCGCGCTGCAATCCCAAATCAATCCGCCGATCAACTTGCGGAAGCACTTAGGTTTTCACTCCTTATCCGTCGCGCAAATCGCCAGCAATGGAGTGCTACCGATGAGGAACTTCTGGCGCATTGCCCGGCTTCCTTGCGTAGCGCGCTACTTCCGATTCTTCACTTCACCTCGCGCATCCTTTTCGCCCGATGCCCTGCCACCGAGGAGCAGTGGTTGGAAGCTTTACTGCAGGCCGAAACTTGGTGGAAGAGTTTTGCGGAGGAGCAAGCGTGAACGGAAGTTTGCATGACCCGCATTTACTGTGGCTGGCAGGGCTTTTGCCCCTCGCCCTTGGTTGGCGCTTGCTCCGTCGTCCACAAGCGAAGGCATTTGCGCCTTATGCCTTCGTTCCGCAGCTCCCATTCAGCACACGGCAACGCACGCGATTCCTTCCACTCGCGCTGCAATGTTGCGCCTTCCTCCTTTTGGTGATCGCCATCGCGCGGCCACAGCAACAAGAGCGCGCGCCTATCACCGAGCAAGGCATCGATTTGCTGCTTTGCATGGACCTCTCTTCATCGATGTCCGCAACCGACTTAGGTGCGGAAGAAAGTGATCCCAGTGACGGCACGCAAGCGCCCGTATCCACTCGTCTGGATTTCGCTCGTCGCGCCGCATCGACCTTTATCAAAGCACGCCCGCACGATCGCATCGGCCTCATCGCTTTTGCGCGCGACGCTCGTTTAGTGAGTCCACCGACCCTGGACCATCGTAGCTTGCAGGGATTGCTGCAAGATTTAGAAATCACTCCCGCTGGCCGCAAGGACGATGCCACCGGAATCGGAACTGCCCTAGCCCGCGCCGCGGTTTACCTGAAGGATGCCACATCTAATTCGAAAGTGGTCATCTTGCTGACCGATGGCGAGGAAACAGTCGCTGCCGAAACCTCTAGCTCCGCAATCAAGCCCATGGATGCGGCATCTTTATGTCGGGATTGGGGAGTGCGGGTGCATGCGATAGCAACCGGTCCCGATGCGCCCGCAGCCCGCGCAAGTTTGCAGAGTGTGGTGGCGGCTACCAGAGGTCAGGCCTTTCTTGCACCCGATGCGGTTGCGCTGCAGCAAGTTTATGCGGCCATCGATGAGTTAGAGCGCACTCGCTTTGAACGCCTTCCGTGGCAACAAGTGGATCGTTTTCAACCAATACTCCTTCTTGCTGTGGCACTTTGGCTGCTCGGCGCTTGGATGCGAAGAAGGTGGTGGGAGGTCCAGCGATGAAGCTAGCTTGGCCAACGCTCATGCTCCTCCTCGGTGCGGCCCTTGCACTCCTGCAGCCAAAGTGGGGCATCGAAGAAGATGCCGTGCGCGCACAAGGCATCGACCTGCTCATCTGTTTGGATGTTTCTCGCTCCATGCTTGCTCGCGATGTCGCGCCGGATCGATTGCAGCGCGCAAAGCTAGAGGTTGAGAATCTACTCGCGCAAATGACGGCGGATCGAGTGGGACTCATTTTGGTTGCTGGCGAAGCACAACGCGCCACGCCGTTGACCAATGACTTTTCGAATTATCGAGCAATCCTTGGATTAGCCTCCCCAGAAAGCGTTTTTCAAGGTGGCACCAATCTTGCATCGGCCCTGGAAATGGCGCGTGAGTTGTTGGAGAAAGCTCCGTCACTGCAAAGAAATGTAGTTCTTATTAGCGATGGGGAAGATCGCTCCGGAGAGACTCAGCAGCAAATAAAATTATGCAAAGAAGCAGGCGTGCAAGTCTTCACCCTAGGTATGGGTACCTTGGCGGGCAGTAAAATTACTTTGACCGATGCCGAGGGCGTGGAGGTCTTCCTGACCGATCAAGCAGGCGTAGAGGTCATTTCGAAATATGACCCTGAATCACTTGCGAGTATTGCAGAAGATACCGGCGGGGTTGCGCTTAGCCTTGGTTCAGAGATTGGCGTACTTGCCCAATGCTATCGTGATTTCCTTTTACCTAGAGCGATTCATGCGGCCGCATCCAATGTTGAAACTCAACGCGCCAACCGATTCCAGATCTTTCTAGGCCTTGGCATGCTGGGTGCATTCTTCGGACTTGCGGGTTTGGGAAGGAGGCGTCGATGAAAAGCAAAACTCTAATGCAGGGGATGCTGGCCGCGTTACTTATCACAGGCTCTCTTTGGAGATTGGAGCATAAACCGCATGCCGGAGTTGCGGCTGGAATCGCTGCTTACCGCCAAGGAGACTTTGAAAAGGCAATGCATCTGTTTGAAGCGGCGGCGGATGGATATCACTCTGTGACCCTGCAAAAGAATCTGGCACTGGCAGCGCTCTGTTTTGGAGACTTGGAAAGTGCACGAACTGCAACCGCTTTGGTCGCAAGCTTGGGGAATGCGGAGGACCTTATTTGGCACGATTTCCTGCTCGGCAACCTTGCTTGGAAGCGGAGCCTGCGTGCAGAAGTGGAGGCGCATGGTCCAGTACCTCCAGCCGGTGCACTGGAGCGAGCCATCGCCCAGGCGGAAGTCGCGCGCGATGCTTGGCAAGCGGCTCTCGATGCTGAAAGCGGGTGGCCGGAAGCGCAACGTAACCTGCAGCGCGTGAGCGCAAGGCTTCTGACTCTCAAAGAAGAACTAGCCTCTTCCACTGGTGGTGAGCCCCCGGAATCAACGAAGATGCCATCGCCGTCCGGAGACGACACGCCGCCGGTAAGTGAAGCCAAGCAACTTCAAATGATGCAGCAACTCGAACGTCTTGATCAGCAGCATGCCGTGGAGCAGGCCGCGCAAAAACCCAAATCCAATGGGGGGTGGGAGTGGTGATCACAGCTCTGACCGGTCTGTTGCTTTGTTTTCTGCAACAGGACCAAACTCCACCCGTTCAGTTGGAGTTACAAGTCTTACGTGCGCAAACCCAAACGCCGCTTCAGGACGGTGAGGCGATTTATCGGGGTGAAACGCTGTGGTTGATTCTCCATGTGAAACTAGAGCCGCAATTTCTCGAGCAACAGTTGTTGCCTCAATGGCGTTTCCCTTTGGACTTCCAAGCCGAGTTGCATACGCCATGGTTGGAGGCCTCGCCTTCTTTCCGCATCCTGGAAACGAGCAACACAGGCCTTTTGGAAACCGCAGACACGACCTCCACCTCCATGGTGATTGATCGTGAAAAAGGTTTCATTCAGCGGCTGGAAGAAACCGATGACGGCTTGGTCCATTTTCAGCTTCGACGAAAAATTCAAGTGCAAGGTGACGCACTCGATCTGCCGCCTGCGCGCCTAAAAGTAGTTTGGGCGACTGAGTTTGAAGACGACATGATTCGCGGACTCATCCCCAGCAATCAGCAAACTACAACGCTCACCACACCGGCCTTTCATTGCGCTGTTCTCCCTATTCCAACGGCGAATCAACCTCCTGATTTTTCTGGCGCAGTCGGGATTTTCACCATGCAACTTTCCGAAGCCGCAGAGGGCCCGCCGCGAAAAATGAAAGTCGCCTTTTTGGGTAAGGGCCATTTGGATGCCGCGCAGCTACCTTCGTTGGATCAGCTCGCGGGATTTCCACTCAGCGGAAGCCGTCTTGAAGTGGTGGACGATGGCATCTTGCTCCATCTTGAGAGCACCTCGGAAGCAGCCTTTCCAGAACTGCATTGGAGTTTCTTCAACCCAGTTTTAGCATCCTTTGTCTCGCAAAGGATTGGCGCACCAGCTCCTGAAAGCACCGGCGCCGATGCTCCGCAAATCCAGTGGATGTGGTTGGGTGGGATCGCCCTTTTCTTCGCCGCGATTTTCTTTTTGCCAAAGCGCTCTTCTGTTGTGGAAGTCATCGTGGCAGCGCCGCAAGAGCCAAAGGACCTTCTCGACGATCTAGCCCTATTTCTTTCCTGCTCTCGCGACTCCGTTTATGGAGATGGATTGCAACAAAAGTTAATGGCCAAGCAATTGGATGCATCACTGGCGTCGGATCTCGATGCTGCGGTTTCCGCCATCCACCGAGCCCGCTATGCTGGGCAAGGTATTCTTCCTAGTGAAGAATCTTTAACGGCCTTGCGCGAACGCTTGCAGGCAGCGCGCTAGGTTTTGCACAACAGCGGGGCCTGGCGCTACCTTTTGTTTTCCCGCGCTTTGGCAGTCACGCAAAACGTGGTCCACCACTTTGCGCTGCTCCGACGCCATGTCGCTCACCCGGAAACCTGCCGTATCTTCAAGGTTGAGTGGGCCTTGCCGAGCATGCGCCCGATGCTGCACCACACGTAGATGCACCAAAGCGCGGTCGAGTAGAACCCATGCGAAGGCATCGTTCGCAATAGGCCCAAAGGCGCGTACATGACCATGCTGGCCGGGGAATAAGCGTGCGAAGCGGGTGTGCTCCGGAGCCCAATGCTTAGCGACTCTTTGACTGCCAAACCAAGCCCCTGCGGCGCCAACCACGGAGCCTAGAGCCACGCCTGCACCCAGACTCAATCCTCCGGTGATTAAATCCAGAACCCCTCCTGCGACACCACCGGCTGCCGCAGCGCGCGTTGTGAGTTGTGCTTGATTTAATCCAAAAAAACGCCAACCTTCTTGGTCGAAGAGATCTTCGGGCGTGACATTGAAGTTTTGCTCTAAGTGATCCAGTGGTGCAAAGCCATAAATCGACTCCACCTCCCGGCGCGTATCATTTTCCATTTTGCGCAAAGCATTTTCATAACGGACGGAAAGGCGGTCACGGTTCCTTTTGTGATCCGCATCCTTGCTTCCGGGGGTGAAGTTCTCCATTTCGATATGGCTCCAGGCATCGACAATAAACTGCGCCATCGCGCGCGAAGATTCTGCGGCACGCTGCTGGTCGAGTTCGGCGATGGAGTCGACCGCCGCTTGCAGAGGTTCTTTCCAGTCATCATGCAAATCACCGAATGCGGTAAGTAAGCGAAACCGCGTCTCGGTATCGGCTTCGTGAGCGTTGAAGTCGCGGACTTTACTGAAAAATTGTTGCAACACCGGACGCCAACTTTCTGCGTGGTCCTCTTCGCCGATGTGATTCATCAAGGCCATGCCAGGGCGTCCGACCCAGCGAAGGATTTCCATTTCGGCTTCATGGGTCGCGCGATAAGGGCGCGAGGCATCGACCACGTAAAGTAGGCTGACAGGCCCTGGCTGTAAAAGCGGGCGCAGTAACTCGACCTCATCATGGAAGCGACCGGCGCCATCAAACTCTTTGATGAAGTCTCGAATCGCGTTTTGATGATCCCCCGCGTTTTGAGATCGTAACTGGAGTTGTTCTAGAGTGGCTTCGGCCTCTTGGAATCCAGGAGTATCAATGAGGCGAAAGATGCTTTCCCCGTCGATTTTAAAATCATAAGCGGCGGCTTCGGTAGTCGTGCCTGGAACTAGGTCGATGGGGATGGAAGGGTCTTCCAATAAAGTCGCCACCACCGAGGACTTGCCTTTGTTGACGTGTCCGACCACCACGAAAGTAGGAATGGGGTGCGCGTTCATGATGCGGAAATCCTGCGGACGGAAACCTGGCGGTCGCGCATGCCGTCGAGAGTGCGTGTCCAAACTTCAAGATCGCGCTGCTCGGCATGCCCCCACGCTCCCTCTCGGTGCTCCAAAGGTAAAACGTGCACCGGGCAGTTCTTGCCGATGGACACGCGAAGTTTGCTAAGGAAAGAAGTGAAGCGTTTGTCCGGTGATTCACCGGCTTCTACCAGAATCCACAGCTCGCTTAGCTGTGCCGAATTCGCCGCAGAAAGGGCAGCCGCATCTTGCTCTAATTTGCGGCTTCCAGCGTGGGAGATGGCGGAGAGGCGGAGTTGTAAAACGCTAAGTGGAGAGTCCGCAGCCAACCAATCTGCATCGCTTAAATGCGTAGCCCAATCCCCCCAAACGATGACCCTTCTCACATCGTCCGGTGCCAGCGGAGCCGATGAAACAAAAGGAACGATCTGTGTTCGACTCGCCGATGCAGCAGCTTGCAGCGGCAGCATGATTTCCATCAAGCGTTGATAGCCGCGGTGATTCCAAGGGAGTCTTGCCAGCGCCTTACGCTTTTGCGCTTGAATCCAGCCGAGCAAGATTAAGCGCGGGAGCAATCCCCAAACCAACAAGGATAGGAATAGAAAGGGCCACCAGTCGCGGCCGTCCACGTTGGCATCGCGGAAACTGTTGTCCAAGGTGTCCCAGCGTGTGCCTGCAACAAAATCTGCGCTTGGAATCCATGACTCTGGGGCCACCCACGACCATGGCGCGGCGAGTGCATCGACGAGCCCGGTTAAGACGATGGGTTCAAAGCTGTCAGGTGTGGTGGACCATCCGAAATGCAGCTCCGAGAACATCAGCATGGCAACAAAGGAGATTGCTGCGCCGAGGTTGAAGGCGACCGCGAAGCGTTGCGTAAAGCCAAGCCAAACCCATTGCTCTACGCGAGAAGTTTCTTGCAGTGCGCCGAGTAAATCTTGGTCGGCATGGTGCTTCACCCAATTCCAGCGGAACATGGTTTGTGAAACACGCCCCAGGAAACCAAGCCAAGCTTTGCCGCGAATTTTTGCCCACGCTGCAAAGCCCAAGCCAGCAAGGAGCAGTCCGACTTGCAGGAACACTAGGATTCCTAAGAACAACCAAAGATTGATTGGCTGTCCGGCGGTAGTCATGAGAGCCGCTTTCCCAGAGGCCAGGCCGAGCACCGCCCCAACCACCACCGCCAGCCAACTCAGTCCCAAATGAGCGCGCACCATGGCCGCGCCGGGAAGTTTGTCGCCCTCATCGCGTAACAACTGCAACCATTCCTTGACCAAGGAGCGGCGCTTTGAGGCATCGGAGGCAAGCTGGCGACGTAAATCTCCAGCCGACTGCCCGGGCCGTTCTACGCATTGCCGCCCGAGCTTTTCCGCAGATTCCTTCCACGCAGATTCCTCCCTTTGCAGGGCGTATTCCGCATCGAGGAAGTCGCGAAGTTCAGTCAAAAGAAGTTTCGATTAAGAAGTCGCAGCGAGTTTGCCTTGACCAGTTGCAGAAGCACCGCAGTTTTCCAACTCACCTTCCTGAGGGAGTGGTCCGCGGGCATCGATGACATCGTAAGCCTGGTTGCGCTGGCGGGGCACAAAGCCGGCCGCGCGAATGTTGTTTTCGATGTCCTCGAGATTGACTAATTCAAAACAACCTGCAGCGCTGACCACGTTTTCTTCCAACATGGCGGAACCGAAATCATTGCACCCCATGCGCAATGCAAGTTGTGCGGCATCGGCGCCTTGAGTGACAAAGCTGGCCTGAATGCTGGGGAAGTTGTCGAGGAAGATGCGCGCGATGGTGGTCAGGCGAAAATACTCAGCATGCGTGGCCTTGCGCCATCCTTCCGCAAGTAAGCGGTCGCCCATTGGATTGCCGCCTGGCTGGAAGGTCCAGCCAATAAATGCCGTAAAGCCGCCGGTGCGGTCTTGCAACTTGCGCAAATGATCTAAGTGCTCGATGCGGTCGACGCTAGTTTCAACGTGACCAAACATCATGGTCGCGGTGGTCTTCATGCCGATGCTGTGCGCTTCTTCCATAATCCGCAACCAAGCCTCGGTCGACGTTTTGCGCGGCGCAATAATTGCGCGTACCGATTCGGTGAGGACTTCCGCGCCACCACCAGGCATCGATTTCATGCCAGCTTCTTGCAGCGCTTTGAGGACATCTAAGGTGCTCACTTTGGAAACACGACCAAGGTGTTCAATCTCGGAAGGCGCCATGGCATGGAGATGGATCTGCGGAAAGCGCTCGGTCAAATCGCGGAACAACTCCGCGAACCATTCCACTCCAAGCTCTGGGTGATGCCCGCTCTGCATGAGGATCTGGACTCCACCGACATCGGCGGTTTCTTGGACGCGGCGATAAATCTCGTCGCGGTCCATCACGTAGGCCTTCTCGGTATCCTTCGGCTTGGCGTAGAAGGCGCAGAAATCGCAATCGGTCACGCACACATTGGTCGGATTGAGATTGCGGTCGATGATGTAAGTCACCACCGATTCAGGATGTAGGCGCTCGCGTACGGCGTCGGCCAAAAAGGCGAGCGTATCGAGCGGCGCATGATCGTGCAGGAAGAGCGCTTCCTCTGGCGTGATGCGGTTTCCTGCAAGGATACGTCGGGACAGGGCGGGGATGTCCATGGAGGGCGATTCTACCTGCACGGAGGGCGAACCGTCCATTCTGGCTAAGTGCCGTACCACTCCCAGTCCATGCCGAGGAACGCATTGACAAAAACGAAAAGGCCAACGCTGAGCACAACCATGTCGCGCCAGGTTTGTTTCAACCGAAGGCGGGTGGTGACGATGGTGCTTAATAGGAGAACTTGTGCGGCTGTCAGTGCAAAAAACACATGCGCATTATCGAACATGGTGTCGCTTCGGTGCCCGGTCCAATCCTTCACGTTTTCTTCGAAAATATGAATCACAGATTGACCGCCTAGATTGACTAACCACGAGCCTAAACCAACCGCTAGGGTCTCAAGGCCTTGATCGAGATCGCTAAATAGCGTCGGAACCAGGCGCACTACAACAGGGGGAAGAGCGCACAGGGCAATCCATCCAATGCTACGCATCCATTGGTAGGCTAAGCCAGGTTTTGTGTTCTTGAAGAACCGGACAACGCACCAGATCAAAAGTGCATGCGGCAAAAAGGCTAGGAACATGGCGTAGCGCATTAGTTCACTTCGGGGTTTTCCGGAATTTCCCGCATCCAGCCGAATTCGGGATTCAGCTTCGCCATCAAGCGTTCCCACAGTAAGCGCCAATCCGAAGTCCAGACTTCTGCGACATCGCCGGGAACGACAAACCAACCGTCGGCAGCGAGCTCTTCATCGAGTTGACCTGGGCTCCATCCGCTGTAGCCGAGGAAGAAACGCAGATGGCCTTTGCTTTGAAACACTTCCCGAACAAGCTCCAATCCGCCGCCAAAGTTTACGCCGGGAAGGAGCGGGAGGGTGTCTTCCGCATCGTCTTCAAGCGAGGATGAACTTGCACTGGAAAGCACATGCACGGCATCGGTGCCGACCGGACCGCCCCAGAGCAGTGGGACACCGGCGTCATGCAGATAATCAGCATCTGGCAGGACTTGTTCCATGGGGACATCGAGCGGGCGATTGATGGTTAGGCCAACCGTTCCATCTTCATCGTGAGTGCACACCATGACCACCGTGCCGTCGAAGTTTGGGTCGAGCATGGCGGGGCGGGAGATTAAAAAGCAGCCGGGGGTAACTTTCATCGGGGCAAATCCGCACCCATGGTACGCATTTGGTCCAAGGTTTGCTGCACGACAAAGGCTTGCGGATGATCAGGATTCCGCGCAAGGAAGGTTTGCAGGGTGTCGGTTGCACGTTCTACTTGCTGACTTTGGAAATACAAGGTGAACAAAAGCTGGGCGACGTCGAGACGTTCTGGTGCTAAGTCGAAACCTTGTTCTGCAAGTGGGAGGGCTTGCTCGAAGTAGCCCAACTGAGACAAGGCATTGGCTTTGCCGATGATGGCATTGGGCAATCCTGGCGCTTGCTTTAGCGCGGTATCGAAATGCCGCACCGATTCTTCAAAGGCCATGTCCGCCAAGGT